>Ga0209023_10000014_pt1 | contig 386265 bp, 345 predicted proteins | sample LakOneMetagenome_FD_187468 | JGI IMG/M metagenome (GOLD analysis project Ga0209023, IMG submission 187468) | Freshwater and sediment microbial communities from Lake Erie, Canada (SPAdes) (version 2) | ecosystem: Environmental > Aquatic > Freshwater > Lentic | place: Lake Erie, Canada... | reverse complement strand
CGCGTACGCTGCCGCCGGCCCCGCCGGCCTGGCAGCGGGCCGCCCTGGACGCAGCGGAACCGGCCGACGTGCGCTTTGTCGAATACGGCCGCTTCACGGCCGCTGCCATGCCCTTCGGCCGGGCCATGCTGCCGGCGCGCCTGCCGCGCTACATCATCGAGCAGCTGCCGTATGTGGCGGCGGGCGAGAGCGCGGGGCCGCAGGCGGCGCTGTTCTACCGCATTACCGCGATCGGCTTTGGCGCCAGCGCCGCCAACCACGTGGTGCTGCAGACCTACTACCTCAAGCCGGTGGCGCGGGAGCAGAGCGCATGAGGCAGCTTTTGTTCCTGCTGCTGTCCGCCTGCCTATGCGCGCGCGCGGCGCCCCCGCTGACCGTGCCGCACGGCCGTGTGGGCGAGCCGGTGGCGGGCGAGGGCTTGTCCGCCGCCTGGCGTCCCGCCGGGGCGCCGCCGTTCGTGCTGCGCACCCGCTTCGATATTCCCGCGGCGAGCGGCACGCTGCTGCGCTACGCGGTTGTCGTCTCCCCGGCCGGCGGTGTGAGCGAGGCGCAGGCGCCGGACTGGGATGCCGCGCAACTGCTCACCGGCAGCAGCGGGCGGCGTATCTATACGATCAATGAACGGGGCCAGACGGTCCCGTTCAGCTGGGACGCGCTGGACGCGGGTTGGCGCAACTGGCTCGATGTGGCGCAGTTCGAAGGCGCACCGGACGGCCTGGGCGAGCCCCGTCTGGTTTTTCTGCGCGGGGAGCGGGCCATGGAGGGTAAGCAGTTCCGCCAGCGCGGCGCTCTGCTGGGCGACGCGCTGCATAGCGTGCCGCTGATCGTGGGGCCGCCGTCGGCGTTCGAGCAAAGCGCCGCCTACGCCGCCTTTCGCGCGCGCTTCCAGGCGCGTCCTGTCGTCGCCTACCTCGGCACCAACGATGGCATGCTGCACGCCTTCGATGCCGGCAGCGGCGCCGAATTGTTTGCCTACGTGCCGCGCGTGCTGGGTGCGCAGCTGTCCGCGCTGACCGGCCCCGGCTATGTGCCGCGCCCCTATGTTGACGGCAGCGCGGGGCAGGGCGATGCGGTCGTCGGCGGCCAGTGGCGTACTGTGCTCGCCTCCGGCATGGGCATGGGCGCGCGCGGGCTGTTCGCGCTCGATGTCACCGAGCCCGGGCAGTTTGGCGGCGCCTTGTGGGAGTTCACGGAGCGCGACGACCCGGCCATCGGCTACGTGCGCGCCGCGCCGCTGGTGACGCGGGTGCGCACGGGCACGCTGCGCCAGCAGGTGCAGTACGGCCACGTCGTCGTCGCTTCCAGCGGCATCAATCCGCTGGGCGGCGCCGGCGACGGCGCGCTGTTCGTGCTCGATGTGGGAAAACCCGCCGCGCAGCCATGGCAGGCCGGCGTCAATTACTTCCGGATCGCCACGGCCGGCGCCGATCCCGCGCTGGCCAACGCACTCGGGCCGCCCGCGCTGGCTATCCGTCCCGACGCCAGCGCGGGCCTGGCCTACGCCGGCGACCTGCAAGGCAATCTGTGGCGCTTCGATCTGCGCGCGCGCCAGGCGGTCAAGGTGTTTACGGCCCAGGACCGGGACGGCCTGGCGCAGCCGATTGAACACGCGCCGGCCGTCGTGTTCGCGCCAGGCGGCGGCTATCTCGTTCTGTTTGCGACGGGGCGCCTGCTCGAGCAGGCCGACCTGCTGAAAGCGTCGTTCACGCCGCAGTCGATGTACGCGATTCTCGACCGGCCCGAACTGGCCACCCTGCCGCCGGCCACCCGCAAGCAACTGCTGCGCCGCACCGTGGCCGGCAAGGGCAGCGTCACCATCAAAGGCGCCTTGTTCGACTATGCCGCCAAAGAGGCAAAGCGCGGCTGGTACTTCGATTTTCCCGATGCGGCCGAGGGCGAGCGCAGCGCCGGCAGCCCGGTGCCGCTGGCCGGCGCGATCGTGTTCGACACCGTTTTGCCGGGCAGCGGCGTGCCGCCGGCCAGGCGCAGCTACCTCATCGACGCGCTCACCGGCTTTGCGCTCGACAGCGCGGGCGTGGCGTCGCCCGGCGCAGCCACCGGAACGCTGCTGCCTGCCGGCACGCCGGCGCCGCTGCTGGTCGCATCCGGCGTCGATGCCGGCGCGCGCGACCCCACCGGCGGGGTGACCGTCATCCACAGCTTCACGCTGCTGCGCCCGGGCGCCGGCCCGGGCACGGTGATGCGCGTGCGCCGCCTGGCGGGCCGGCTGGCGTGGCGCGAAGTGGCCAACTGGCAGGAATTGCACGGCCGGACCAAGGAGAAAAAATGAAACGGCAAACGGGAATGACCCTGATCGAACTGCTGATCGTGATGGCGCTCGTGTGCGTGCTGGCCGCGCTGGCTTACCCGTCCTACGCCGGCTACGTGCTCAAGTCGCGCCGGGCCGAGGGTCAGGCGGCGCTGCTCGAGGCCATGGCCCACCAGGAACGCTACTACACCGACAACAACCGCTATCTGCCGTTTTCGGCCGACACCGACACGCCGGACGATGTGCGCTTTCGCTGGTGGTCCGGGCAGACCGCGCACGACAGCGCCTACGAAATCAGCGCGCGCGCCTGCCCCGGGCATGGCCTGGAGCGTTGCATCGAGCTGCGCGCCACGCCGGGCACCGCCCACGTGGACGGGCGCTTTCGCGACGCCGAATGCGATACCCTGATCCTGGACAGCATCGGCCGGCGGCGCGCCACCGGGAGCGGATCGCGGTGCTGGCCATGAAGCGCGGGTTTTCACTGATCGAACTGCTCACGGTGCTGGCCGTGGCGGCGGTGGCTGCCTGCCTGGCGCTGCCCGCCATGCAGGACACGGTGCGCCGCTACCAGCTCAACGCGGCCGTGGCCGACCTGGTTGGCGCGATCGACCTGACCCGCTCGCAGGCGATTGCGCGCGCCGGGCGCGTGATGCTGGCGCCGCTCGAGCCGGGCGGCGTCAACTGGGGCGCAGGCTGGGTCGTGTTCGTCGATGCCAATGCCGACCGGCGGCCGTCGCCGGACGAAGAAGTGATCGCCAGCCACGTGCCGCTGGCGGCCGAACTGCTGATCAGCACCAGCTTCACGGGCAGCGGCGCCCCGTACTACATCGCTTTCAACAGCGCCGGACGCCCGTGCAGCGCGACCAGCGGCCAGGCCGCGCATTGGGGCACACTGTCGCTGTACCTGGGCGAGGCGGTGCGGCGCATTCGCGTCAACATGCTGGGCCGGGTCCGGGTATGCGACCCGCAGCGCGGACCGGGCAATTGCCCCGCGCCGGGCAAGGATGGCTGACGCGGCTGCGGGAGTGGCGCTCTTGGCGTAAAATTGCGCAAACTTCCCGACCTGGACCGCCGTGCACACCGATACCGACGCCGCTTTCATGCAACTTGCCCTGGAGTGGGCAGCCAAAGGCATGTTCACGACCGCGCCCAACCCGCGCATCGGCTGCGTGATCGTCAAGGATGGCCTTGTGATCGGCGCCGGCCATACCCAGCCGGCCGGCCAGGCGCACGCCGAAATCGAGGCCCTGCGCGACGCCGAGGCGCGCGGCAACGACGTGCGCGGCGCCACCGCCTACGTCACGCTCGAACCGTGCAACCACCACGGCCGCACGCCGCCCTGTTCGGACGCGCTGGTGCGCGCCGGCCTGGGGCGGGTGGTGGCGGCCATGGTCGACCCCAATCCGCTGGTGGCGGGGCAGGGCCTGGCCAAGCTGGCTGCGGCCGGCATCGCCGTCAGTTCCGGCTTGATGGAAGCCGAGGCGCAGGAACTCAATATCGGATTTTTCTCGCGCATGCGGCGCGCACGCCCCTGGGTGCGCCTGAAAGCGGCCGCCAGCCTCGATGGCATGACGGCGCTGCATAGCGGCGAGAGCCAGTGGATCACGGGCGCCCAGGCGCGCGCCGACGGCCATGCCTGGCGCGCGCGCGCCTGCGCTATCCTGACCGGCATCGGCACCGTCAAGGCGGACGACCCGCAGCTCAATGTGCGTGCGGTCGACACGCCGCGCCAGCCGCGCCGCATCATCGTCGACAGCAAGCTCGAGATCGACCCGGCCGCGCGCATTCTGGCCGGCGGGGGCAGCTGGATCGTCGCCGCCACTGCCCATCCCGACAAAGAAGCGCTGCTGCGGGCGGCCGGCCACGAGGTAATCGTGCTGCCCAACGCAGCCGGCAAGGTCGATTTGCCAGCCTTGATGATGGAGCTCGGACGGCGCGAGATCAACGAACTGCACGTGGAGGCGGGCGCCAAGCTCAATGGCTCGCTGGTACGCGAAGGCTGTGTCGACGAACTGCTGGTGTATCTGGCGCCCAGCCTGATCGGCGACGCCCAGGGCATGTTCGCGCTGCCGCCGCTGGCGCAGCTGGACCGGCAATACCGGATGCGCTTTCACGATGTCGCACGCATTGGCGAGGATCTTCGCATCCTGGCCCGATTTACCCAACCTGAGGAATAACGCAGCATGTTTACTGGAATCGTCGCCGCTGTCGGCAAAATCAGTTCTGTTCAACCGCTCGAAGGCGGCCATGACGCGGGTGTCCGCCTCGAGATCGATGCGGGCGGTTTGCCGCTGGGCGATGTCGCGCTGGGCGACTCGATCGCCATCAACGGCGCCTGCATGACCGTGGTGGCGCGCACCGACACGGCGTTTTGCGTCGATGTCTCGCGCGAGAGCCTCAACTGCACGGTGGGACTGGATGCGCCGGGCGAAGTGAATCTGGAAAAAGCGCTGACCCTGGCCGAGCGCCTGGGCGGGCATTTGGTGTCGGGCCATGTGGATGGCCTGGGCCGCGTGCACCGCTTCGAGGCGGTGGGCGAATCGTGGGAACTGGTGATCGATGCGCCCAAGGAGCTGGCCAAGTTCCTGGCCTTTAAAGGCTCGGTGGTGGTCAACGGTGTGTCGCTGACCGTGAACCGGGTCGAGGACCAGGTTGATGGCGTGTGCCGCTTTTCGATCAACCTGATTCCGCACACGATTTCGGTCACCACGCTCAAGCATCTGCGTGCGGGCAGCCAGGTCAATCTGGAGATCGACCTGATCGCCCGTTACGTCGAGCGCATGCTCTCGGCCGGCAAAGCCTGATCTGTCGTCCTCGCGCAGGCGGGGACCCATGGCGCGCTAGCTCAGAGAAACACGGTTTCTAAGGATTGGCGCGGTATGGGTCCCCGCCTGCGCGAGGACGACGTAGTGGGTGTTCTTACTTTTCGGGGTAGAGCACCACCTGCACGTAGTTGTGCATGTCGAAGTAGCGGCGCGCAGCCAGCTTCAAATCATTCGTGGTGATGGCGTCGACCTTCTTTTCGTAGTCGAGCAGGGTGGCCATGTCGGTGCCGGACAGGAGCGCGGCCTGCATGCGGCCCAGCCAGTAGCCGTTCTCGCGCATCGATTTGCGGTGGTCCAGGATCCAGTTCTGCTTGACCTTGTTCAGATCCGCCTTCTCCGGTCCATTCGCCTTGACCTTCTCGATCTCCGCAAACGCGGCCGCGATCACCTTGTCCACATTGGCCGGGCCGGTGGGCAGCGTCAGATTGATCGCGTACTGGCCTTTGGGAACCCGGTTGATCCCGCCGCTCAAGCCGCCGCCGTAAATAAGCGACAGCTTTTCGCGCAGCGTTTCGGTGATCTTGATGTTCATCGCTTCGAGCAGCGCGGCCACGCGCATCTGCTCGTCTTCCGAATACGTGGTGTCGCCGGTGAAGCTGATCACGACGTTGGCCTTCGCTTCGGTCCCGCGCCGCACCTCCTTCTTGATCACGCCTTTGGCCGTCTCGATGCCCAGGTCGCGGAAGGCGAGCGGCAAGTCCGGCGTCGGCAGCGAGGCGACATAGGTGGCGATCAGCGGCTTGATGGCGGCCACGTCGAAGCTGCCCACGAACATGAAGGTCAGGCCCTTGGCGCTGCCGAAACGCTCCTGGTAAATGGCCAGCGAACGGTCCAGGTTCAGCTGTGACAGATCTTCCGGACGGGCGATGCGCGCCACCCGCGGATGGTCCTGGTACAGGGTGCCGATATGGGTATCCTGGAACACGGCCTCCGGCTGCGACATCGCATTGCGCGCCGCTTCGAGCTGCCTGGCGACGAAGGTCTGGAACTGCTCCGGATCGCGGCGGTTGGTGGTAAAGCGCAGGTACAGCAGCTGCAGCATGGCTTCGATGTCGGTATTGCCGCTGGCGCCGCCGACCGAATCGGTATAGAGGTTCAGACCGGCGCTGACGCTGGCGCTCTTACCGGCCAGGATCTTGCGCACCTCGACCGCCGGATAGCTGCCCACGCCCATCACCGAAGCCACGCTGCTGGCATAGCGCGCGTTGAAACGGTCGCTGTCGCCGTACAGGGATTGGCCGCCGTAGCGCACGGCGCTCATCAGGACCTGGTCGTTGCGGAAGTCCGTCGGCTTGAGGATCACTTTCACGCCGTTCGACAAGGTGAGCGTGGTCAGCCCCAGGCGCGCATCCTTGGTTTCGCTGACGATCGTCCCCGGCACGGGCGGCGTGTTCATCAGGCTGGCGGCGACCGCCTTGTCGTCGCGCGCGGTCACGGTCGCTTTTTCGGCGGCGGCAAAGGCGGCCAGCAGCTGCTCGCTGGTCGGCGTCGGGGTCTCGCTGTTGGTGGCGCCGGTGTAGGCGATCAGCTTGGGCGCATCGGTCGGGATGGTGTCGCGCGCAAAGCGGTTCAGCTCTCCCAGCGTGATCGTGGGCAGCATCTCGCGCAGGTAGTTGAATTCGTTTTCGGCGCCGGGCATGGCCTCGCCGTGCAGGAAGTGGCGGATGTATTCGGCCACCAGGGTGCCCGAATCGGTCTTGTCGCGTTCATTGAACATGCGTTCGCCGCGCCGCATCAGGTTCTTGCGGGCGCGATCGAGTTCGGTCTCGCTGAAGCCGAACTGGCTGGCGCGCGCGTTTTCCTCGATCAGGGCGCTGATCGCCGGCAGGGCGCCGTCCTTGCCCAAGCCGGCCGACATGGTATAGCTTTCGTAACGCGCACTCAGGCGGCTGATGTCGCTGCCGGCACCGAGGAAGGGCGGCTTGGCCTGCTGGCTCAGTTCCTGCAGGCGCTGATTGATCATGGTGGCGAACAAGCCCCGTACCAGCATGGCGCGGTAGCCGCCCAGCGTGGTTTCTTCGATCGCCGGCTGGACCGGGTAGCGCACCAGGAGGCCGTTGCCGTTCGCTTCCTTGTCGGTGATGACCAGGGCCTCGGTGGCGCTGCGCGGGGCAATCGTCGCCTCGAAGCGCTCGCGCGGTTTGGCCGGATTGGTCAGCGCCGAGAAATGACGCTTGATCAGGCGCTCGGCCGCTTGCGGTTCGATGTCGCCGACCACCAGCACCGCCATCAGGTTGGGACGGTACCAATCGTGATAGAAGCGCTTGAGCGCAGCGTGGGTGCCCTTGGCGATGATCGCTTCCTGGCCGATCGGCAGGCGCTGCGCATAGCGCGAACCGTTGAACAGCTTGGGCAGCAGGACCTTTTGTATGCGGTCGTTGGCGCCTTTGCCGAGCCGCAGTTCTTCCAGCACTACCGGGCGTTCCTGGTCGATGTCCTTGCCGGCGAAGGTCAGGCCGCCGGCCCAGTCGGCCAATACCTGGAAGCCCTTGTCGACGTGGGCGCCGTTGGCGGTGGGGATCGGCAGGATGTAGACCGTTTCGTCGAAGCTGGTGTAGGCGTTCAGGTCGGCGCCGAACTGCACGCCGATCGATTCGAGGTAGGACACCAGTTCGTGCTTGCGAAAGTGGGTGGTGCCGTTAAACGCCATGTGCTCGACAAAGTGCGCCATGCCGCGCTGGTCTTCGTCTTCCAGGATCGAGCCGGCCTTGACCACCAGGCGCAGTTCGAGCTTGTTCTCCGGCTTGCCGTTCTTTTGGATGTAGTAGGTCAGGCCGTTGGCCAGGTGACCCACGGTGACCTGGGGCGACACCGGCAGCGGCGCGGCCAGGTCGATGGCGGCGAACGCGCTGCAGCTGATGAGAAGAAGAGCGGTGACGAGGGATCTTGCCAGTTGTTTGGACATCGGCTTCACACGGATTTGGGAATCAAGTGCGCATCATACCCGGTGGATCGCCTTGCCGCGCAAGCTCAGTTTTGCCGCTAATCAAGCTTTGCATTTGTTCTGGCGGGACCGCGCGGCTAAACAGATAGCCCTGGACTTCGTCGCAGCCGATCGCCTTGAGGAACTGGTACTGGTCTTCGGTCTCGACGCCCTCGGCGATGACGACCAGCGACAGCCCGTGCGCCAGGGCGATGGTGGCCTGGGCGATGGCGGCGCTGCGCGGCTCGGTCGTGATGTTGCGCACGAAGGTCTGGTCGATCTTGAGCTTGTCGAGCATGAAGCGCGACAGGTAGCCGAGCGAGGAATAGCCGGTGCCGAAGTCGTCGAGCGAGATCGACACGCCCATCTCGGTCAGACGCGCCAGCTGCGCGGCCGTGGCCTCGCTGTCGTGCATCATCACGCTTTCGGTCAGCTCCACTTCGAGGTAGCGCGCCTCCAGACCGCTGTCTTCCAGGGCTTCGGCCACCACCTCGGGCAGGTTCCCCACCATGAACTGGTGGGCCGACACATTGACCGCCACCCGCAGCGGCGCCATGCCCGCGTCCTGCCAGGCCTTGTTCTGCAGGCAGGCCTGGCGGATCACCCAGTTCCCGATCGGCAGGATCAGTCCCGTGTCCTCGGCCAGGGCGATGAAGTCGCCCGGCGCCACCTGGCCCAGTTCCGGACTGCGCCAGCGCAGCAGCGCTTCCATGCTGCAGATGCGCCCGTCCGCGATCGAGACCTGCGGCTGGTAGTGCAGCGACAGCTCGCCCTTGTCGATGGCGCGCCGCAGGTGGGTTTCGAGCGCCATCCAGCGCAGCGCGTGGGTATTCATCTCGCCCTTGAAGAAGCGGTAGCCGTTGCGGCCCGTGTCTTTCATGTGCGACAGCGCGACGTCGGCCGCCTTGAGCAGTTCGCTCGGCGTGGCGCCGTCGCGCGGGTAGACGCTGATGCCGATGCTGGCGGTGACGATCAGGTCATGGCCGCCCACCTGCACCGGGCGCGCGATTTCGTCGATCAGGCGCTGCGCCGCGTGCACGATGGCGTCCGAATCGGGGCATTGGGTGAGCAGGACGAATTCGTCGCCGCCCATGTGGGCCAGGGTGTCGCCGGGCCCGGCCAGCAAGCCCGCGCGGCGCGCCATCTCCTGCAGCATGGCGTCGCCGGTTTCGTGTCCCAGGCTGTCGTTGATGCGCTGCAGCCGGTCCAGGTTAAACAGCAGCAGCGCGATCTGGCGCTCGCCGGTGCGGGCGGCGGCGATGGCGTCGCGCATGCGCGCGGCCAGGACGGCGCGGTTGGGCAGCAGGGTGAGGGCGTCGTGATGGCTAAGGAAGTCGACCTGGTGGTGGGCTGCGCGCAGGGCGCTGATGTCGCTCGACACCGAGACATAGGCGTCGATTTCGCCGTGCTCGCCGCGCACCGTGTCGATCGCCATGTGCTCCGGGTAGACCTGGCCGTTTTTACGCCGGTTCCAGATCTCGCCGCGCCACTGGCCCGTGTCGCGCAGGCTGTTGAAGATGTCGCGGTAGAAGGCGTCGTCATGGCGGTCCGACATCAGCAGGCGCGGGTTGCGCCCCAGTACTTCCGCTTCGCTGTACCCGGTCACCTGTTCGAAGGCGGCGTTGACGGCGATGACCTTGCCGGCCGTGTCGATCAGCATGATGCTTTCCTGGGTGCTCTGGAAGATGCGCGAGGCCAGGCGCAGGCGCTGATCGCGGTCCTTCATTGTCGCGTCGAACGCGGCTTGCTGCGCCGCAAAAAGAGCCGACAGTTGCGCGGTCAGGGCGGGGTTGGCCACACCGTGCGCGGCCAGGGCGGCGCCGATGGCTTCGTCCTGGGGCGATGCTGCAAGCATGAAATCTCCAGTGAGTCGGGGTCGAACGGGCAACTGTGTCCGCACGGTGTGTTGCATGTTAAATCATTGGAGTTCACAATTATAGGGGCACACGCAAGTTTCGTTGGCGCGATGCAACAATTATTCATGCCTAAACGGGCGCTGCCGGGCATCTTAGCTAAGTTGAAGTCTGGTAAATCCTTTAAAATAGCGGATTGCGCAAAAAGCACCCCGTTTACAAGGAAAAACGCATGTCTATCGCTAGCACCCAGGAAATCGTTGCCGAACTGCGCGCAGGGCGCATGGTCATTCTGGTCGATGAGGAAGATCGCGAAAATGAGGGCGATCTGGTCCTGGCGGCCGATTTTGTGACCCCGGAAGCGATCAATTTCATGGTCAAGCACGCCCGCGGCCTGGTTTGCCTGACCCTCACCGAAGAGCGCTGCCGCCAGTTGCAGCTGCCCATGATGGCCAGCAAGAACGGCACCGTGTTCGGCACCAACTTCACCGTTTCGATCGAAGCGGCCGAAGGCGTGACGACCGGCATTTCCGCCGCCGACCGCGCCCGCACCATCCAGGTGGCGGTCGACAAGAACACGGGCGCGGCCGATATCGTCCAGCCTGGCCACATTTTCCCGGTGCGCGCCGTGCCTGGCGGCGTGCTGATGCGCGCCGGGCACACCGAAGCCGGCTGCGACCTGACCGAGATGGCGGGGCTGACCCCGGCGTCCGTGATTTGCGAGATCCTCAAGGAAGACGGCACCATGGCGCGCCTGCCGGACTTGCTGGAGTTCGCCAAGGAACACAATCTGAAGATCGGCACCATTGCCGACCTGATCCACTACCGCAGCGCCAACGAATGCCTGGTCGAACGCCTGGCCGAGCGCAAGATGAGCACCGTGCACGGCGACTTCCGCCTGATCGCCTTCCGCGACAAGCCGAGCGGCGCGGCCCACCTGGCCATGGTGCACGGCGAGATCAAGCCGGAACTGGAAGCCCTGGTGCGCGTGCATCAGCCGGTGTCCATCCTCGACGTGCTGGAAAGCCGCGCCACCACCCACTCGTGGACGGTCGATTCGGCCATGAAGGCGATCAAGGCATCCGAGCGCGGCGTGATGGTGCTGCTCAATTGCGGCGAATCGGCCGATGAGCTGTTCGCCCAGTTCGCCGCCCTCGACACCCCGGAAACCCGGCCCCAGGCGCGCGCGGCCAGCATGGACCTGCGCACCTACGGCATCGGCGCCCAAATCCTCAAGGACCTGGGCGTGGGCAAGATGCAGCTGCTGGCCAGCCCGCGCAAGATGCCTTCGATGACAGGTTTCGATCTGGAAGTGACCGGATACATGGCAAAGCCTGCCGCCTGAAGTACACTAGATAAATACCACGAAAAGAGGCATTGAGATGACCGTAGGAACCTATGAAAGCAATTTGACCGGTGCCGGCCTGCGCATCGGTATCGTCCAAGCCCGTTTCAACGCCGACGTCGGCCACGGCCTGCTGTCGTCCTGCCTGGCCGAGCTCAAGCACCTGGGCGTGGCCGATGAAGACGTGCTGCACGTGACCGTGCCGGGCGCGCTGGAAATCCCGCTGGCCCTGCAAAAGATGGCCGAGACCCAGCAATTCGACGCCCTGATCGCGCTCGGCGCCGTCATCCGCGGCGAGACCTACCACTTCGAACTGGTGTCGAACGAGTCGGGCGCGGGCATCACCCGGGTCGGCCTGGACTACGGCATGGCGATCGCCAACGCGGTACTGACCACCGAGAACGACGAGCAGGCCGAAGCCCGCATGGCAGAAAAGGGCGCCGACGCGGCGCGCGTGGCCGTTGAAATGGCCAACCTGCTGATCGCGCTCGAAGAGCTGCAAGCCGACGAAGATTAAAAGACCCTCCGCATTACAGAAGAACAGGCAAGTACCATGACCGACAAGACCACGCACGCCAACCCGAGCAAGAACCGCACCCCACGCCACCGCGCGCGCGAGTTCGCCTTGCAGGGGCTGTACCAATGGCTGCTCAATAATGAAGACGCCAAGACCGTCGTCACCAACATCCGCGCCGCGCACGGCTTTGAAAAAGCCGATGCCGACCATTTCGCCGCCTTGCTGTACGGCGCGATCAAGGATTCGGTGGCCCTGCGCGAAGCGTTCGCACCGCTGATCGACCGCGGCGTGGCCGAGCTCTCCCCGATCGAGCACGCCGTGCTGCTGATCGGCGCGTTCGAGCTCAAGAACAACCTCGAGATTCCTTACCGGGTTGTCATTAACGAGGCGGTCGAACTGACCAAGTCCTTCGGCGGGATCGACGGTCATAAGTATGTCAATGGTGTGCTCGACAAGCTGGCGCCGAAGCTGCGCGCCGACGAAGTCGCGGCCGACACGCGCCGCTAAGGCGCCCACCACGCTCACCGGGCCGCCTTGAGGGCGGCTTTTCATTATGCGCATCAAGTTGATTCGGCTGGCCGTCCATGCCGCCATGGCGGCGATGATGGGATCGGCCGTGGCCTGTCCTGTCGAAGAGGGCGACGATATCGATGTCGGTGCGTGCGAAGCGGTCGCCGGTTTCAAGGCGGCGCTTGCGTCCCGCGCGCCCGAACAGTTGCGGCAGGCCACCTGCTTCCTGGCCGGTTTTTCCTATATGGCCTGGTCCGAACTCGATCCCACCACGCCCGTGCCCCAAGCGGCGCTGTTCGCCCTGGCGCGCGGGAGCGACGCTGGCACTGCCGAGTGCGCCAAAACCGTGCTGGCCGGCTCCTATGATCCTGCCGCCGATGCCGGCGGCATGGTCCTCGACAGCCTGGGCGAGGCGCTGCGCGCCGGCCTGGCCGCCGACGAGCCGGAGCGGGTGAACACGGCCATCGGCCAGCTTTACGCGTTGCACCTGACCTTGACCTGGGACGATCGCGACCACCGTGGCGCTGCGCGCAGCGAGACGGTGTTGCTGCCGGCGCTGGGGCGGATGGCGGAACTCCTGGTCAGCGGCCGGACGGACCGGGCGGCCGCGCTGACTACCCTGATCTTCTCCCTTGGTGGCAAGGCGCGCGCGGTGGTGCCCACCCTGTTGCGGGGCGCCGCTGCCGATGGCACCGGGCAAACCATCGCGTTGTTGGAAAAGCTGGTGCCGGACGATCCTGCGTTTCATACATTGCTGGAGAGCCAGATGGCGGGGCCCACGCCGCCGCTCCCCGTCGTGACCAGCTATTGCCGGGTGCTCGGCAAGCGCGATCCGGACAAGACCATCGCCCTTCTGACCGCGGCGGCAAGTGGCGGAAGCATCGCCGCCATCGACGCGCTGGGCGAATTGGGCACCGCGGCACGATCGAGCAGCAAGGTGCTGATTGAAAAGATGCTGCACGGGAGTGATTTGCAGCTGCGCGGCAGTGCATTTTCGGCATTGCTCGACGTTTCCGACGGGGACGCTGCAGCGCTGGCGGCAATCGCCCAGGCAATCAGGGCCCCCGAGCATTTGTCTCTTCCGCCGTCCCGGCTAGGCGAGTTATACCAGTTGAAGGCCAAGGCGGCCGTGTTGCTTCCCGCCCTGGAGACGCTGTTCGAGAAACCGTCGATGGATGCGCAATTGAAGGAAGACCTCGGGCGCATTATTACTGCGATGGGCTTGCCTCCCCAACAAACCCGCAAACTGCTTGGTCGCCTGGCCCGGATGACTGTCACATCAAGTGCTGCCGCGCCGGGTGGGTAGGGGTAAGGCTGGCCCGTATACACGAATTTGCTCGTTTCGAGATGGCCCGCAAAGCGTCTCGCAACAGGGGCGAGCGAGAATGAACGAGTAGAAGGGCGGCGTGATCGGGTAGGCACTGCGCCCGCGCGCATGAAAAAAGGCCGGATTCCGCGAGGAATCCGGCCTTTGCACTATATATAGTGCGTGGTGCTTTACAGACCGGCCAGCTGGTCGTTGTGCGGGGGCGGCGTGGCGGCCTGCGCTGGAGACGCTGCTCGAAACGCCGTCGATGGATGCACAGCTGAAGGAAGACCTGGTGTGCATCACCGGCGCGATGCGCTTGCCGCGGGTAACTGCCGTATCCGACGACACGCCCTAAAATAGGCCGGGTATGATTAGCGCATCAGATTGATTCGAAGTGCTGAGTGACCGGCCAATTTGCCGGCTCTCCTCGACCAGGACAGAACAATGAACCGCACGTGGGCCACCTTGTTTGCCATTGCCAGCTTGCAGGCGTGGCCGTTTGCCGCATCCGCCTGCCGCCCTCACATGCAGGTCAATGCGGGATTCATTCACGCCGACGTCCTCCATTTGCCTCCGAATGCGCGCGGTGCGCTGTTCCTGGCGCCGCCCGGTGACCTGCGCCTGATTCACCTGACGGCATCGGGAACGCGTATCTATAGTGGACACGCACCGCGGATTCGTGCGTCCGACTTCAGCATCAATGCAGGTGGCAACATGGTCGCCGCGAGGCTGACAGCGCTCGATTACGGCGACACGACCGTGCCGGCCTGGCGCGCGTACCGCTTCGTTTCGCCGCGTGAACAGGAACGAAGGCTGGCGGGGATGAAAGACAGCGACGTCGCGCTCTGGCTGGAGCAAGGCGTGCTGCAGGACATCACCGCCGAAGTGCGTGAGCTTGAGGGCAAGCTGCTGCGCGTCGGGCCGGAAGGCGGGTTTCATGCGGGTGTGCGTTATACCGTCACTTATAGCGGTCCTGATGCGGCCCGAGGCTGGGCATATCCAGCGACGGCGACGCACGAGATTGATCGCGGTGCGCCGGTGGCAAGCGCCGCTTATGTGCTGCGCCTGGACGGCCCCCCGGTGCGCAGGTCGATGGTGGCGCCCGACACGGTCTGCGATTTTTACCCGCAGCCGGCCCTGGTACAGGATTTTCATCTTGAGGTGCCGGCAAGTACGGCCCCTTATCTAGGCGCGATTCTGTTTTTCGCCGAAGTGAAAGAGGGTAAGCCGGGGCAGTTGCCGGACTGGGGGGCGACGACCCTGAGGCAGACAAAATTCGGACGCACATCGCAGCGGGCCGGACACGAACTGGCCTATGGGAAATGCGATCCTGGGGGCAAGGCGATGACGATAGGCGGTACGGCGGGATTGCTCGAAGTGGACGACCATCTGATCGGTACCGGCGTGATCAAGGTCGATAACTCTGCTGCGTCCGGGCCGTCGTGCGCGCAGCTGGCCAGACTGCCTAACCCGTTCAACGCGGGCCAACCCGTGACAAACCGCTGCGATGCCCCGCTGGGGCGGCGTCCCGCGAGCCTGCTGGGGCCGGCGTACGATCCGTCGCCGGCCGATTTGCGGGTGCTGGCAATGACGGCGCGGCCGCAGACGCAGCAGTGCGCCTTGAGCGCGCTGCTTGAGCGGGCAATCTCGGTTGCGGGGGGCGCCGCTGCCGATAGGCACGGACTGCTTGCCATTCTTACTAAGAAACTGCGTTCGAAAGACCCGGATGTCGTGGCCGCCACCTTGTCGTCGATCGCTGGCGCCCCCGGAAACCGGCAGCGCGCGCCCACGATGGGGGAGGCCGCAAACTGGCACAAGCTGCTCGTGGCGCTGGCGCCGGTGCTGTCGGAGGTGGTGGAAACGCAGGCGCAGTCGAATGCCGCACAAGCGCGCCGGCTGGTGGAGCAGGCTGGAACCGTCGACCCTCAGTCGTAAGGGGGCAATCAGGGCAAAAAAAGGCCGGATTTCGCGAGAAATCCGGCCTTTGTCTATATATAGTATGTCGTGCTTTACAGCCCTGCCAGCTGGTCGTTGTGCAGGGTCGGCGTGGCGACCGGCGCAGCCTTGGCGGCACCCTTTTCAGCCACGACCGGAGCCGGGGTCGACGGCGCCGGGGCAGGCGGCGTGAAGGTCGGCACCTGCTTGCCCTTGGCAACGAGCTTGAGGCGATTATATTCGGCCAGCACGCGCGAGCCATAGCCCTGGTCGGTCTCGAACGCGGCTGCGCCCACGTAGGTTTTGAGGCCGGCTTCGACCGAACCGCCGCGGCTGACGTATTCCTTGAGGATCTGGGCGCCGACACGGATGTTGGCGACCGGATTGAGCGCAGCCTGGGTGCCGCCCATTTCCTGGAACTTGGCGTGGTGGATCTTGGACATGACTTGCATCAGGCCCTGCGCGCCGACCGGGCTTTCCGCGAACGGATTGAGGCCCGATTCGATTGCCATCACCGCCAGGATCAGCAGCGGGTCGATCTTGACCTCGCTGGCCGTGTCATACGCGGTGCTTACCAGCATATTGGCGGCGTCGCCTGCCACGCGATAGCGCTTGGACAGCCAGGTCGTGACGAACTGCTGCTGCTTGGCATTGCCAAGCATGGCCTTTTCTTCGGCCGTCAGGGGCGCTTCCTCGGTGCTGGCAGCCGCTTTGGGCGCTTGCATGAGGGCCGACAGGGCAGGCGCCTGGACCGGTTTGGCGGCCATGACGGGCGCCGGCGACAGAAACTCCGAAAACTCTTTCGCCATGTCAGGGCGGGTGTACAGCATGGCCACGAGGGCGAGGGCAGAGAGACCGAGAACGGTCAGAGTGTGTTGCATGGTGGTCATCAGACCACGTCCCGTTTTCGCGACGGAAGACCACGTCACTGGCTGGGAAGCCATTGCTTGGGCGTACTTGGCCGCCCCGTTGAAACGATTTATCATCGAATTCCCCTTTGTCGCGACAAAAGTTATCCCGACGCCGCGTTTTATCGCAGCGGGTTTCCTCATGCCGTGCATCAGAAATATCGTCTATCGCGGCTCGTGCGCACGATTAACGCCGTCATTGCTTGCTTCAGCTGGTCGTTCCCTGTGGTATTAGACCGTTGGCAAAACAACTGTTTTCGGGGGGTAGGCAGACGCCTATTGAAAACACTCCTTAAAATGTCGTTGGGGCCCCGACCCCGTGAATGGTTGAGAACAGCTAGAATTGGGCTCTTGGCCGGTGCTGTCTCGTCAACATGGGCAAATTGTAGAAGCTGGTTTATATCAAGTCAATACTAACACTGTTGATCGTTATTACTTTTAGATCTAGCTTTTCGTAGTGCGTCGCAGCAAAACCCTGTCAAATCAACTACTTGGGGTGGCTAATTGAACAACCCTGCCATCTTGAAAAAAAAGATTAAAAACCGATGAAATATTCAGATCTGCGTGATTTTGTTTCTCAAATGCAAGAAATGGGCGAATTGAAGCGCATTTCCTTGCCAGTTTCACCCTATTTAGAGATGACGGAGATCTGCGACCGCGTGTTGCGGGCCGAAGGACCGGCAATTTTGTTCGAGAATCCGACCGGACACCGCATGCCGGTGCTGGGCAATCTGTTCGGCACACCGCGCCGCGTGGCGCTCGGCATGGGCGCGGACAACGTGAGCGAACTGCGCAAGATCGGGCACGTGCTGGCGCGCCTGAAGGAGCCCGAGCCGCCCAAGGGATTCAAGGATTTCATGGATCTGGGCTCGCTCGTCAAGGCCGTGTGGGACATGTCGCCCAAGGAAGTGAAGGGCGCGCCCTGCCAGGAGATCGTGTGGGAAGGCGCCGATGTCGACCTGGCCCGCCTGCCGATCCAGCATTGCTGGCCGGGCGACGTGGCGCCCTTGATCACCTGGGGCCTGGTGATCACCAAGGGCCCGAACAAGAAGCGCCAGAACCTGGGCATCTACCGCCAGCAGGTGCTGGGGCCGAACAAGGTGATCATGCGCTGGCTGGCGCACCGCGGCGGCGCGCTCGACTTCCGCGAACACGGCATTGCCACCAAGGGCGCGCCGTATCCGGTGGCGGTGGCGCTGGGCGCCGACCCGGCCACCATCCTGGGCGCGGTGACGCCGGTGCCGGACAGCTTGTCCGAATACCAATTCGCCGGCTTGCTGCGCGGCAGCCGTACGGTGTTGACCAAAGCCATCGGCAGCGAGCTGCGGGTGCCCGCCTCGGCCGAAATCGTGCTGGAAGGCCATATCTACCCGGACGCCAGCCATCCGAGCGGCTACGAGCACGCGCTCGAAGGCCCGTATGGCGACCACACCGGCTACTATAATGAGCAGGACAGCTTCCCCGTGTTCACCATCGACCGCATCACCATGCGGCGCGACCCGATCTACCACTCCACCTATACAGGCAAGCCGCCGGACGAGCCGGCCGTGCTGGGCGTGGCGCTCAACGAAGTGTTCATTCCGCTGCTGCAAAAGCAATTTAGCGAAATCACCGACTTCTATCTGCCGCCCGAAGGCTGCAGCTACCGCATGGCGGTGGTGCAAATGAAGAAGCAGTACGCCGGCCACGCCAAGCGCGTGATGTTCGGGGTGTGGAGCTACCTGCGCCAGTTCATGTATACCAAATTCATTGTGGTGGTCGATGAAGACGTCAACATCCGCGACTGGAAAGAAGTGATCTGGGCCATCACGACCCGGGTCGACCCCAGCCGCGACACGCTGCTGGTCGACAACACGCCGATCGACTATCTGGACTTCGCCTCGCCGGTGAGCGGCCTGGGGAGCAAGATGGGCATCGACGCGACCAACAAGTGGCCGGGTGAAACGAACCGCGAGTGGGGCACGACCATCGCGATGACGCCGGAAGTGAAGGCGCGGGTCGACGCCATGTGGCAAGAACTCGGCATTTAATCGGCGCCCCCACAAATCCCGCCGGTCGGTTATAATTGCCGCTGGCGGGCCCCTGCGCATTGTGGCATGGCTAACCTGGTCAGGTCGGGAACGAAGCAGCCACGGCCGTTAACCATAAGTGCCGCAGATCAGGCTCGCCTCCTTTCGATCTATCCCTCCTGCAATCCCTCCTGCACGTATTTGCCCATTTGTCAGTCTGTTTGCCGTACCGGCATAGCTTGCTACAATGGCTGCTTTCGCATCCCTCCGGGTGTGCTACATACGGTAAAATCCAAGCATGTCCTATCAAGTCCTCGCCCGCAAATACCGTCCCAAGAATTTCGACACGCTCGTCGGCCAGGAGCACGTGGTGCGCGCACTGACGCACGCGCTGCACAGCGGCCGCCTGCACCATGCCTACCTGTTCACCGGGACCCGCGGCGTGGGCAAGACGACGCTGTCGCGCATTCTGGCCAAGTCGCTCAATTGCATCGGGCCGGACGGCAATGGCGGCATCACCGCCACCCCGTGCGGCGTATGCGAAGCGTGCACCGCGATCGACGCCGGCCGCTTTGTCGACTACATCGAGATGGACGCGGCATCGAACCGCGGCGTCGACGAGATGGCCCAGCTGCTGGAACAAGCCGTGTATGCCCCGTCGAACGCGCGCTTCAAGGTCTACATGATCGACGAAGTTCACATGCTGACCAATCATGCGTTCAATTCCATGCTCAAGACGCTGGAAGAGCCGCCGCCGCACGTCAAGTTCATCCTGGCGACCACCGATCCGCAAAAAATTCCCGTGACCGTGCTGTCGCGCTGCCTGCAGTTCAATCTCAAGCAGATGCCGCCGGGGCACATCATCAGCCACCTCGATAACATCCTCGGCCAGGAAGGCATCAGCTTCGAACAGCCCGCGCTGCGCCTGTTGGCCGCCGGCGCCCACGGTTCGATGCGCGACGCGCTCTCGCTGACCGACCAGGCCATCGCCTACGCGGCAGGGCAGGTCACGCTCGACGCGGTGCAGGGCATGCTGGGCGCGCTCGACCAGTCGTATTTGATCCGCCTGCTCGACGCCCTGGTCAACCAGGACGGCGCCGACCTGATGGCGGTGGCCGACGAAATGGCCAGCCGCAGCCTGTCGTACAACGGCGCGCTGCAAGACCTGGGCACGCTGCTGCACCGGATCGCCCTCGCGCAAAGCGTGCCGGGCGCGGTGCCCGAAGACTTGCCCGAACTGGCCGATATCCATCGTCTCGCGGCCGCCTTCGATGCGCAGGAAGTGCAGTTGTACTATCAAATTGCCGTCCATGGCCGTAACGAAATCGGTCTCGCGCCGGACGAATACGCCGGCTTCACCATGACGCTGTTGCGCATGCTCGCTTTCCGCCCCGGTAACGGTGGCGCCGACGGCGTCGCGCCGGCCGGCCCGGCCAGCGTGCGGCCTGCAGCGCCTGCGCCGCGTCCCGCTGCCGCACCGCCGGCGCGCGCCGCATCGGCGGCAGTGGCCAGCCACGCCGCAGTGGCGCCGCCACCGCCGCCACCGCCAGTGCAGCAAGCTGCACCGGCGCCTGCGCCTGCGCCGGCTTCGGGCCCGGCCAGCGCCGCCCGCGCCGCCATCAATGCCGCGCTGGAAGCGGCGCGTGCGGGCAGCGGCGGCCGCCAGGCTGCACCACGCCGCACCACCGCCATGAGCAACCAGGCCGATGCCGCCGCAGCCGCCGCGCCAGCCGCGCCGGCGCCCGACGAGCCACCGCCTGCGCCCAAGGCCCCGCCGCCATGGGAGCAGCCGCAAGCTGCCGCCGCGCCAGCGCAGCCAGTGCAGGCCGCGCCGCAAGCCCAGTATCAGCAAAGCGCGCCTGAGGACGACGGCCCGCCCGACTGGGTCACCGAATTCTCGGACGACACCGCCGTCGCGCAGGACGCGCCGGCCGTGGTGGCCGCGCCCGTGCGCGCGCCGGCCGTGCCCAAGCCGGCTTACGTCATCACGCCGGTGCCGGAGATCGATTGGGACGGCAACTGGCCGGCGCTCGCCTCGGTGCTGCCGCTGCGCGGCGTATCGCAGCAGCTCGCGTTCCAGACTGAACTGGTCTCGTGCATCCAGGACGGCAATGTGACCACCTTCCGCCTGCGCGTGCCGATCGATACCTTGCGCGCCAGCGGCAATACCGAAAAACTCAACGCCGCCCTGCAGGAGCGCTTCCCCGACACCAAGGTCCATGTCGAGATCGACATCGGCCAGGTCTGGTACACCGCCAGCGCCGAGGCCATCGCCTACCGCGAGCTGTGCCAGCGCCAGGCCGAGGAGATCGTCGTCAACGATCCTTTTGTGAAGGACGTGATGCGCGACATGGGCGCGTTCATCGTGCCCGGCTCGGTGCGCCCGGCGCCATCGGCGTCGGCCTGATACGACATTAGCAGTCCCCCTTATCCCTTTTTTGAATCCGGAGAACGATCATGATGAAGAACCAGCTCGCAGGCTTGATGAAACAGGCGCAAGCCATGCAGGACAACATGAAGAAGGCGCAGGACGCGCTGGCGCTGGTGGAAGTCGAAGGCCAGTCGGGCGCCGGCCTGGTCAAGGTCGTGATGACCTGCAAGAACGACGTCAAGCGCGTCTCCATCGATCCATCGCTGCTCGCCGACGACAAGGACATGCTCGAAGACCTGGTCGCCGCCGCCTTCAATGACGCCGTGCGCAAAGCCGAAGCCACTTCCGCCGAAAAGATGGGCGGACTGACGGCCGGCATGCAGCTGCCGCCTGGCTTCAAGATGCCTTTCTAAGGACCGCATGTCCAAGTCGCTCGACTTTCTGACCGAAGCATTGCGCCGGCTGCCCGGCGTCGGCCCGAAGTCGGCGCAGCGCATGGCCTTCCACCTGCTGCAGCACGACCGCGAAGGGGCAGCGATGCTTTCGCGCGCGCTGTATCAGGCGGTGGACTCGGTCCACCACTGCGCCATGTGCAATACCTTCGCTGAAACCGAGGTCTGCGACACTTGCCAGGACGAGGCGCGAGACAAGGCGCTGCTGTGCGTTGTCGAGACCCCGGCCGACCAGCTCATGATCGAGCAGACCCTGACCTACAAGGGCCTGTACTTCGTGCTGATGGGCCGCCTGTCGCCGCTCGACGGCATCGGGCCCAAGGACATCCATCTCGACAAACTGATCAACCGCGCCGCCGACGGCGTGGTGACCGAAGTGGTCCTGGCCACCAACTTCACCAACGAGGGCGAAGCGACCGCCCATTACATCAGCGAGATGCTCAAGGCGCGCGGCCTGAAGGTGAGCCGCCTGGCGCGCGGCGTGCCGGTCGGCGGCGAACTCGAATACGTGGACGCCGGCACCATCGCGCGGGCCATGCTGGACCGCCGCGCCACATGACGCTCAAAGCGACGGCCAAGGGCGCCCTGGCCGGCATCAAGGTGCTCGAACTGGGCACCTTGATCGCGGGGCCATTCTGCGCCCGCATGCTGGGCGAATTCGGCGCCGACGTGATCAAGATCGAAGCGCCCGACGGCGGCGACCCGATCCGCCAGTGGCGCATTCTCAAGGACGGCACCTCGCTGTGGTGGTCGGTCCAGTCGCGCAACAAGCAAAGCCTGACCCTCAACATGAAGGACGAACGGGGCCGCGCCATCGCCAAACGGCTGGCGCTTGAGGCCGACATCATCGTCGAAAACTACCGTCCCGGCGTGCTCGAAAAATGGGGCATAGGCTATGAGCAGATCAAGGCCGAGAATCCGGCCGCGATCATGGTGCGCCTGTCCGGCTTCGGCCAGACCGGGCCGATGAAAGACCAGCCGGGCTTTGGCGCCATCGGTGAATCGATGGGCGGGCTGCGCTACGTGTCGGGCCATCCGGACCGCCCGCCGGTGCGGGTGGGGATCTCGATCGGCGACTCGGTCGCGGCGCTGCACGGCGTGATCGGCGCGCTGGCCGCGCTGCGCCACCGCGACGCCACCGGTGGACGTGAACAAGGCGAGGGGCAGATGGTGGACGTGGCCCTGTACGAAGCCGTGTTCAACATGATGGAGTCGCTGGTGCCGGAGTTCGACCAGGCCGGCGTGGTGCGCGAACGCACCGGCGGGGCGCTGCCCGGCATCGTGCCCTCGAATACCTACACCACGGGCGACGGCGAGAACATCGTCATTGCCGGCAATGGCGACGCCATCTTCAAGCGCCTGATGCTGGCCATGGGCCGCATCGACATGGCGGGCGACCCGCAGCTGGCCCGCAACGATGGGCGCGTGCCGCGCAGCGCCGAGATCGACGAGGCCATCGGCGCCTGGTGCGCGACCCAGACGATTGATAGCGCGCTGGCCACGCTGCAGGCGGCCGACGTCCCGGCCGGTAAAATTTATTCGGTACGCGACATGATGAGCGACCCGCAATTTCTCGCGCGCGGCATGTTCGAGCAGCATCAGTTTGCCGACGGCACGCCGGTCAAGCTGCCGGCGATTACGCCGAAACTGTCGGCCACGCCCGGCACGACGCGCTGGCTGGGCCCGACATTAGGCGAGCACAGCGATGCCATCCTGCGCGAGCTCGGCTACAGCGAGCAAGCCATCGCCGATTTGCGCAAGGACGGCGTACTCTAAGCACGGCCGGCGCCCCTTGCGTGCGCTCAAACCGGGCAGGGCGACCGCTGGTATCGTGGGTTTCACTCTCGTGGGCCCGCGCATGCACCTCGTCGATATCACCATGTTCTACGCTGCCGAAGGCGGCGGCGTCAGCACCTACCTCAACGCCAAGGCGCGCTGGCTGGCGCAGCACAGCCAGGCGCGGCACACCATTTTCAGTTCCAACCACGTCCGTCACGCGGGCGACTCGGCGCTGGTGCTGCTGCCCGCGGTAACGGTGCCGGGGCTGCATGGTTACCGGTTTCCGCTGTCGGTGGGCCTTCCCGCGCGCATGATGGCGCGCGCCATGCCGGACCTGATCGAGGCGGGCGATGCCGGCCCCGGCGCCTGGTCGGCGCTGCGCGTCAAGCGCCGGCTCGGCATCCCGGCCGTGGCGTTCTACCACTCCGATCTGCAGCGCCTGGTGCAGGCGCGTTTCGGCCAGCTGGCCATGCGTGGCACGCGCCGCTATCTGGCGCAGCTGTACCGTCAGTTCGACCTGGTGATGGCGCCCAGCCGGCTGATGGTGCAGCGCCTGGGGGCGATGGGCGTGGCCGGCGCCGTGCACCAGCCGCTCGGCATCGATACCAATACCTTCGCGCCACGCCACCGCATCGCCGCCTTGCGCGCGCACCTGGGCCTGCCCGCCGGCGCGCGCCTTCTGGTGTACGCCGGGCGTTTCACGCCGGAGAAAAAGCTGCACTTGCTGATCGACGCGGTGCGGCGTCTGGGCCAGCCTTATCACTTGCTGCTGATCGGCGGCGGCCTGGCCTTGCCCGCGTCGCCGCAAACGCGCATGATCCCCTTTGTGCGCGACCAGCAAGCCCTGGCGCGCTTGCTGGCCAGCTGCGATCTGCTGGTCCATCCCGGCGACTGCGAGACCTTCGGCCTGATCGTGCTCGAGGCAATGGCCTGCGGCCTGCCGGTGGTGGGCACCACGGGCGGCGCGGTGGCCGAGCTGGTCGACGAGGGCACCGGCATCCTGGTGGCGCCCAACTGTGCGCGGCGTCTGGCCGAAGGCATCGATGCGCTGTTCGCGCGCGATCTGGCCGCGGTGTCGCAAGCTGCATGCAGCAGGGCGCGCGAGCTGTACGACTGGAACCGCATCATGCCGCAGCTGATGGCGCGCTACGCCGCGCTGCTGGCCACGCGCGGGCAGTCCGAACCCGAAGCGGAGCGCGTCTGTGTCCCCGAGTGACAAGCCGGCCCTGTGCGTGGCCATCCACGACGTGGCGCCCGCAACCTGGAGCGAGTGCCTGCACCTGCTGCACGCGGTGCGGGCCGTGGCCGACATTCCCCTGACCTGGCTGGTGGTGCCGCGCTATCACCGCAGCGCCATGCGTTCCTTCGCCTGCGAGGGCACGCTGGACAAGCTGCTGGGGCAGGGACATGAACTGGCGCTGCATGGGTACACGCATCTCGATACCGCCCCTTTACGCGGCACCGGCCCTGGACGCTGGCTGCGCACCGTCTATACCCAGCGCGAAGGCGAATTCGCGGGCACCAACGCCGACGAGACGCGCCGCCGCATTGCGCTGGGATTGCGCTGGTTCGAGGAGCGCGGCTGGCCGGTCAGCGGCTTTGTGGCGCCGGCGTGGCTGACCGGGCCCGCCGCCTGGGCGGTGCTGCAAACGCAGCCGTTCCGTTACACGACCACGTATTCACGCTTCTATCTGCTGCGCCCGCTGCGCGCGCAATGGGCGCCAGCCTTGGTGTACGCAGCGCGCAATGCGGCCGGACGCGCCTTGTCGCGGCCGCTGGCGTCGGGCTTGGCGGCCTTGTCGGCCAAGGCGCCGCTGGTGCGCCTGGCATTGCATCCGCATGACGCGCATCACCCGGCGCTCGTGCGCCACGCGCAGCACCTGATCGAACGGCTGCTGGTCACGCACACGGCCATGACCAAGGTCGCCTTTGCCGACCGCATGTCCGGCCTGGACGTGGCCCTTAATATGGCCGCCAGCGCGTCCCCATCCCCCAGTGGCGGCCGCCATAGGCAGCGTAATAGCTAGGATAGCCGTAACGCTCCATGTCTTCCTTGGCGCTGAGCTGCAGTACGCAGCCGCGCCATTCGTCGGAATTGGTTGCGTAGCCGAGCTTGCTGCAAGCCGGGCCGTAAATCAGCATCATTTTGTCCATTTCCGCCTGCATATTGGCGGCTTGCTGCTGCGGTGTGGTGCATCCGGCCAGCAGCAGAGCGGCCACGCAGAGCTTGATTGCGTGTCCCATCGCGTCCTCCATTCCTGATGTTCTTTCAGCTTAGGAGGACATCGATGTCGCCGTCTGATCGGCGTCAATATGACCGCCGCACCGGTGAATTTTTGCGCAGCGCCGGACATTTCTGGCACACTGCGATCGGTCCCATTCCCCGAGGAAGACGATGCAAAAGCGTGCAATGCAAATCTGGTCGCTGCGAGCCCTGATCGGGCTGCTGGTATTGATCGTGGCCGCCGCGCTGGCGGCGTGGATGTATGTACGGAGCAGTCTGCCATTGCTCGATGGGCAGGTCAGGGCGGCGGGGCTGAGCGCCCCCGTCACGGTAGCGCGCGATGCGCGCGGTGTGCCGCTGATCAGCGGCAGCGACCGGGCCGATCTGGCGTACGCGACCGGTTACGTGCATGCGCAGGAGCGCTTCTTCCAGATGGATCTGCTGCGCCGCGTGGGCGCCGGCGAGCTGGCCGAGCTGTTCGGCGCCAAGGCCGTCAAGACCGACGAGGAACACCGCCTGCACCGCTTCCGCGCACGTGCCGACGCCATTCTCAAGGCGATGGATCCGGCCGAACGCGCCTTCCTCGAGCGCTATGTGAGCGGCGTGAACGACGGCCTCAATGGACTCAATGCCTATCCCTTCGAATATGCGCTGATCGGTGTGAAGCCGCGTCCGTGGTCGGCATCCGATTCGCTCATGGTTGTCTACGCGATGTACTTCGACCTGCAGGGCAAGCTGATGCCGCGCGAGATCGCACGCGGCTGGCTGCTGGAGAACACCGACGCCGCGCAGCGCGCCTTCCTGCTGCCCGATTATTCGCAGTGGGACGCGCCGCTGGACGCGAACACCGTCAGCGCGGCGCAGGCGCCGATTCCGGCTGCGCCGCCGGCCTGGTGGGGCAAGCCGCGCGCGGCGCCGGTCACCGAGGTGGCGTCCGCCGACTTTGTCGACGCGGTCGGCAGCAACAACTGGGCCGTCGCCGGCAGCCGCAGCAAGGATGGCGCGGCGATTGTCTCCGACGATATGCATCTGGGCGTACAGCTGCCAAACATCTGGTACCGGGCCGCGCTGGTCTATCCGGATGCGCACGGCAAGCCGCGCCGCACGGTCGGCGTGATGCTGCCGGGCGCGTTGCCGACGATTGTCGTCGGCAGCAACGGTCATGTGGCCTGGGGCTACACCAACAGTTATGGCGACTATCTCGATCTGCTGATGCTGACGCGGGACGCGGCGCATCCGGGCCAGCTGCGCACGCCAAGCGGGTGGGAGACGCCAACCGAGTACAAGGAGACGATCCTGGTCAAGGGCGCGCCGGCCCGCCAGTTTGTGGTGCGCGAGACCTCGGCCGGTCCGGTGCGCGAAGTCGGCGGAAAGATCTATGCGGTGCACTGGCTGGCGCATAGTCCCGAGGCGCTCAATGCCAATCCGCTCAAGATGGAGACGGCCGACACTGTGGACGATGCGCTGACCGTGGCCAATTCACTCGGCATTCCGGCTCAGAACTTCATCGCCGGCGACGAAAAGGGCAACATCGGCTGGACCATCGCGGGCCTGCTGCCGCGTCGCGACCGGGCCGGCGCCGGCGACACGTATCCCATTGCCCTCGACGGCGCGGTGGCCTCGTTCGACGGCAGCGTGGCGCGCGGCGAGTATCCGCGCTTGATCAATCCGGCCAGCGGCCAGCTGTCGACGGCGAACAACCGGCAGCTGATCGGCGAGGGAGCGCAGCGCATCGGCGACGGTGGCTTCGATATCGGCGCGCGCAACCGGCAGGCACGCGACAGTTTGCTGGCGCTGGGGAACAAGACCGATGTGGCTGGCGTGTACGGGGTGGCGCTGGACGACCGCGCCATCTTCATCACACCGTGGCGCGAGCGCGCGCTGGCGGTGCTGGACGACGCTGCGGTGCAGGGCAAGCCGCAGCGCGCGGAATTCCGCAAGCAGCTCAAGGACGGGTGGAGCGGGCGGGCGAGTGTGGAGTCGACCGGCTATCGTTTCGCGCGGCAGTTCATGTGGTCGCTGTATGACGTGGTATATGACCGCGCCAACGGGCAGCTGGAGGCGCTGGGCGACAAGGCGACCATGGCGATGGTCAATTCACGCTGGCCGGTGGTGCTGGGGCGGCTGCTCGACGAACAGCCGGCGGCGTGGCTGCCGCCAGGGCGGGCGGACTGGAAGGCGGTGCAGCTCGAGGCAATCGACAAGGCGATCGTGGAGCTGACCAAGGACGGCACCCCGCTGTCCGCTGCCACTTGGGGCGAGCGCAATACGGCAGCGATTGCGCATCCGATCACGATGGCGGCGCCGTTTCTCAAACGCTGGCTGGCGGCGCCGGCAGATCAACTGCCGGGGGACGCGAATATGCCGCGGGTGTCGGGGAACAAGTTCGGGCAGTCGGAACGGATGACGGTGTCGCCCGGGAAGGAGGAGCAGGGCGTGTTTAACATGCCGGGCGGGCAGAGCGGGCATCCGATGTCGCCTTACTTCCTCAAGGGGCATGAGGATTGGGTGAAGGGGACCATGACGCCGCTGCTGCCGGGGAAGGCGGAGCATACGCTCACGTTTGTGAAGTAGCCCATACATCGCCCTCGCGCAGGCGGGGGCCTATAGCGCGTATCCGAATTCGGAGATGTGCCATGGGCCCCCGCCTGCGCGAGGGCGATGTGTGGTCAGGTGGCTGCGGTGGCGCTGGCCTTTTGCAGCATCAAGGTGATCGTTTCCTGCGGCGATGGATGGCCCAGGTAGTAGCCTTGCACCATATCGCAGCCGTATTCCTCCAGCAGCACCAGCTGTTCATCCGTCTCCACGCCTTCCGCCACCACCACCATTTTCAGCCCATGCGCCATGGCGATGATGGCGCGCGTGATGGCGGCGTTCTCCGAATCCTGCGGCAGCCCGCAAATGAAGCTCTTGTCGATCTTGAGCGAGCGCACGTCAAAGCGCTTGAGGTAGTTCATCGACGAATACCCGGTCCCGAAATCGTCGATCGACAGATGCACCCCGATGGCGCGCAGCTGCTCGAGCGTGGACATGGTCGCGCGCGCGTCATCCATCAGCGTCCCTTCGGTCAGTTCCAGCTCCAGCAAGCGCGGATCGAGCCCCGTGTCGCCCAGCGCCGACAGCACGATCTGGGTCAGGTTGTCGTCCTTGAACTGCTTGGCCGACAGGTTCACCGCCATGCGCAGCGAGCGGTTGGTCACCTTTTGCCACTGCCTGGCCTGGATGCAGGCCGTGCGCAGCACCCATTCGCCGATCGGCACGATCAGCCCCGTTTCTTCCGCCAGCGGGATGAATTCGGTCGGCGAGATCAGCCCGCGCTCCGGATGGCGCCATCGCACCAGCGCTTCCACGCCCACGATTTCGGCCGAGCGCACATCGATCTGCGGCTGGTACAGCAAATACAGTTCGTTGTTCTGCAGCGCCTTGCGCAGGCCCACTTCCAGTTTCACGTGGCTCATGATCTCCATGGTCAGCGATGAACTGTACAACTTGGCGTTGTTCTTGCCGCAGTTTTTGGCGTGGTACATGGCGGTGTCGGCAAACTTGAGCAGGGAGTCGCAGTCGTCGCCATCTTCCGGGAACAGGGAGATGCCGATGCTGGCCGTGACAAAGATCTCGTGGCCGTCGATGAGGAAGGGCCGGCGCATCGCATCCTTGACCCGGTGCGCGACGTTGAGCGCGTTTTCGACCCGCTCCAGATCGGGAATCAAGATCGTGAATTCGTCGCCGCCCAGGCGCGCCAGGTTGTGCGGCTGGTCGCCGCGCGAGACGAGGTCGCTGGGCCGGATCGTTTCGCGCAGGCGCTCCGAGACGATCTTGAGCAGGTGATCGCCCACGTTGTGGCCCAGCGTGTCGTTGATGCGCTTGAACGCGTCCAGGTCCATGAACAGCACCGCGAACTTGCGGTTGCCGGTTTTGGAACGGTGCAGCTCGCGCTCCAGCGTCTCGAGGAAGGCCTGGCGGTTGGGGATGCCGGTCAGGCTGTCGCAGTAGGCCAGGCGCCGGATTTGTTCTTCCGTGCGTTTGCGTTCGCTGATGTCGCGCACCAGACCAAGTACTTCGTCCGGGCCGGTGGCGACCAGGCGCGCCTCGAAGTGATGGACGGCGCCGGCGCGCAGCATTTCGTAGTCGACCGAGCGGATTTCCTGGGTGTCGAGCACGGCGTGCATCTGTTCGACGATGCGGCTGGCGATTTCGCGCGGCAGCATCTCGGCGATATGCTTGCCCACGCACTGGTCGACGGGCGTGTTGGCGGCGGCGTCGTGCCCCTGTTCGTAGTCGAGGTAGTAGCCTTCCTTGCTCAGCCTGAAAAACGTGTCTGGAATGGCGGCCAGAACGGCACGGTTGTGCGCGTCGGCGATGCGCAGGCGGACGATGGCGTCGCTCGCGCGCAGCACGTACAGCACGCGGTGACCGAGGATGGGCCAGTTGATCGGCTTGGACACAAAATCCGTGGCCCCGGCCTCGTAGGCGTTGGTGACGGCTTCGATATCATCGCCGCCCGTGACCATGATGATCGGGACGGCGGCGCCGGTTTCGATGCGGCGGATCTCGCGGCAGGCGGAAAAGCCGTCCATGTTGGGCATCTCGACGTCCATCATGATCAGGTCGGGCGCCATGATCTGGAAGGCGTCGACGGCTTTGCGCCCGTCTTCGGCTTCGATGCCGTCCAGGCCTACCTGTCCCAGCATCTCTATCATCAAGAGACGCATGACCGGATCGTCGTCCGCCACCAGCACGACGCCGCGTTTGTTGGGTGTAACTGGCATGTCAATTTTCCTTCTCTAGGATGGCATTGAGCGAATGCCGGACGGCCTGGAACTCGTGCTCCATGTCGATGAGGATGGCGGTGGCGCCTTCGGTCGTTGCGGACCGGCCCAGCGCTTCCATCTCTTTGCACATCTGCGCCAGCGATTCCGCGCCGACGTTGGCGCTGCTCGACTTGAGACTGTGGGCGACCTTGCGCAGATTGCCGCAGTCGACCTGCGCGATGGCGCAGCGCAGGGTCTGCAGCAAACTGGGCGTGTCGTCCACGTAGGCGGCAACCACTTTTTGGACCAGGGCGTCGCCGCGTTCCTTGTTCAGGGCACGGATGTTGTCGAGCGCGTGGCGGTTGATGACGTCGCGCTGGATCACCTCGCGCACTTCCGGCGGCAGCACGGGCGGCTCGTCGTCGTGGTGGACGGTGGAGGCAATCGGCATGCCGATCCAGCGCCCGATCACGGCAGCGAGCTGCTGCTGGGTGAAGGGCTTGCTCAGATAGTCGTCCATGCCGGCCGCAAGGCAGGCTTCGCGGTCGCCCTGGAGCGCGTTGGCGGTGATGGCGATGATGGGCAGCGTGCGCCCACGGCCGCTGATTTGTTCGTGGCGGCGGATTTCGGCAGTGGCGGCAAAGCCGTCCATGACAGGCATCTGGCAGTCCATGAGCACGATGTCGAAGTTCTCGGCGCGGGCAGCTTGCAGGGCTTCGTCGCCGTTGCGGGCGATTTGTACTTTGAGGTCCAGCGAGTCGAGCATGGCCTTTGCCACTTCCACGTTGACCGGATTGTCCTCGGCCAGCAGCACCTTGCGCACACGGACCGGTTTGAGCGCCGGCGGATCGGGCGGCACGGTGCGCGGCGCACGCGGCGCGCGCGGTTCCGGCGGCGGGGGCGCGACCGGCAGCTTGATGCGCGGGCGCGTCATGATGCATTCGAACAGGTCGCCGGCGCGCGCGGGCTTGATCAACTGGTAGGCCACCCCCGCTTCGCGCCGCTGCACGGGATCGGCCGCCAGGCGGTTGTCGCTCACCAGCAGCAGGCGCGTGGCGGCCGTGTTGGGGTCGCCCTTGATGGCGGCGGCCAGCGACAGGCCGCTGGTGCGCTGCAGGTCCATGTCGATGATCGCCACGTCGTAGGGCTTGCCGCTGCGTGCCGCGGCGTTCAGGCGCTCGACGGCGTCCACCGCCGAGCGGGCGCTCTGGCTGGCCACCTGCCATGCGGCCAGCTGCCGTTCGAGCGCGTAGCGGCTCTCTTCGTGCTCGTCGACGACCAGGACGCGTAATCCCTCGATGGCCTTGAGCGACATGCCCGGTTCGTCGGCCTCCACCCGGCGCTTGTCGAAGCTGACCGTGAACCAGAAGATCGAACCCTGGGTGAGCGCGTTCTCCACGCCGATCTTGCCGCCCATGAGTTCAACCAGCTGGCGCGAGATGGCCAGGCCCAGGCCCGTGCCGCCATATTTGCGGGTGGTGGAATTGTCGGCTTGCGAGAACGCTTCGAAGATCCGGCTGCGCGCGTCGCGCGAGACGCCGATGCCGGTGTCGTGCACTTCGAAGCGCAGGCTGACGGTGGGGCCGTCTTCGCCGGTGACCTGGACCTTGGCCAGGATTTGTCCGCGGTCGGTGAACTTGATCGCGTTGCCGAGCAGGTTGGCCATGATCTGGCGCAGGCGGTTCGGGTCGCCGCAGATGGCGATCGGGATATCGTTGGCGATGTCGAAATCGAGCGCGATGCCCTTGGCCTGTGCCTGCGGGGTGTAGATGTTGTTGATATCGTCGAGCAGATCCCACAGGTTGAAATTGATGTACTCGATCGAGAGCTTGCCCGCTTCGATCTTGGAGAAGTCGAGGATATCGTTGATGATCACCAGCAGATGCTCGCCCGAGCGCTTGACCAGTTTGGTGAAATTGCGCTGGGTTTCGGTGAGCGAGGTACTGAGCAGCATCTCCGTCATGCCCAGCACGCCGTTCATGGGGGTGCGGATTTCGTGGCTCATCGTGGCGAGGAAGGCGCTCTTGGCACGGCTGGCCGCTTCGGCCGCGTTCTTGGCTTTTTCCAGCTGCTCGGTACGCACGCTGACCTGGCGTTCGAGTTCGTCGCGGTGATGGGTGAGGGCAGCGCCGCGGCCTTCGATCTGGGCCAGCATGTCGTTGAAGCTGTCGATCAGGGTGCCCAGCTCGTCGGTGCGGTCGTGGGAGATGCGCAGGTTGTAGTTCTGGCTGGCCGATACTTTTTGCGCGGCGTTGATCAGCTTGGTCACGGGATCGGCGATGCTGCCCTTGAAGCGGCTGGCCAGCACCATTGCCACCATCAGCGAGCCACCCATGGCGGCGGCGATCATGCCCAGGCTCTTGAGCACGTCCAGCCACATGGTGGTCAGGTCGGCTTCGATCATGACCACGCCGATCTGTGTGTTGTCGAGGCCGGTCACCGGGCGATAACGGCGCATGCTGGTGGACCAGAAGCTGCTGCCGAGGCGATTGGCGATGGTCAGTTTTTCGTCGTCGGGATCGACGGCCAGAGTCGCGGGATCGGCTTCGACCAGGCCGGGGCGGGCGTATTGCGCGAAGACGGCGCCGTTGCGGTCGAACAAGGCTGCGCTGGAAATCTCGTCTTTGGCGCGCAAGGCAGACAAGGTCTTGTGGGCGCGGCTGCGGTCGTTGAACGTGAGCGCGTCGACACTGTTGGCGCCGATCACGCCGGCGAAGGACGATAGTTGCATTCCTTCATCCTTGCGGTGATTCAACACCGATGTCACTGTGAAAGCGACGAACACGAACAACAGCGCGGTGCCAGTGGACAGGAACGAAATGATGGTCAACTTCTTGTTCAAACTGGAGCGCTCGAAGTTCAGCATGGCAGGCGTCGTCTGGTGAGGTGGGAAATCGGATTCCGGCAGGAAAAATATACGTGTAAAGAATCCTGACAGCTTTGATCATGGACAAAGTTGCCGGGACGGAGAGGCGGGGAAGCAACGACTGCGGGGACTGGGAGCGACGGCTGCCGCTCCCGATGGGTGCTGGTGTTACTTGGCGGCAGGCTTGGCGAAGCGGGATGGATCGATGCGCGGATTGAGTTCGACCGTGTCGACCAGGATCGACATTTTTTCTTTGGCGCCGCTTAAACCGATCTCGATTTTGTGCGGCACGTTGATGCCGTTGATGAGGCGGTAATCGCTGGTGAAAATGTCGAGATCTTTCGTCTGCCCCATCACAGGGCCTGGCTGCGTGCGCTTGAATTCGAGATACGTTGCCGCGTCGAGCCAGACGGTGGCGGTTTCACCGTTCGGCTGTATCACGCGCAGCGCGTGCGCGGCTTTGCCGTTGACAGTGGCTGGTCCCAGATAGGCGACTTTGATGCCTTTGGATGCGGGCTGGATCAGGATGCCGTCGAAGTCGGATTCCTGCAGCAGGGCTTTTGCTTCGTCGGCAGGCAAGGCCGATGGCGCCGCGCCGCCTGGAACGAAGGGATCGGTTTTCCAGGCCTGCTTGCCGTCGAAGGCGGTGACCTGGACATTGCCCTGGAGTGTGACGTCCTTGCGGATCAGGTTGGGGCGGCTGGCCTCGATCGCCACCGGTATCTCGAACGGCGCCATGCCGATGATGCGCATGTGCACGCGCCGGGTTTGGATGCGCGCCAGCGGACCCAGCGCCTGGGCGTGTTTGTCGAGCAGGGTTTGCACGGTGGGTGCGGGGCTGGCCTGCGAGGGCAGGGTCAGCAGGGAAACGAGGATCAGGAGCAGGGAGCGCATGGTGGTTTCTCACTTTCAAAAGAGGTGGAACGGTGAATTTGACGTTTCGTCGTCCTCGCGGAGGCGGGGACCCATCGCACGCTACCGCATAGAGAGAGATTTTCTCTGCGCTGTTGCGCTATGGGTCCCCGCCTTCGCGAGGACGACGTCACTGTGGGGCGGGTTAGCCATGCTTTTTACGGCCGTTGAGCACGGCCCCGACGACGGTGCGGCGGACCAACAAGGCATAGGTGGCCAACATCACCGCGAATGCCGTGGCCAATATCAGCAGCAATTTCAGCTGCCACGACCAAGCCAAATGCGCCACCGCGCGCTGCAGCACGACAACCAGCGGCAGGTGCACCAGGTAAATCCAGTACGATGCATCGGCCAGATAGCGCCGCGCCGGACTGTGGTGATCGAGAAAACGCTGCGCCATGCCGATCAGGGCCAGCGCCCAGCTCCACGCGCCCAGGCTGTAGCTGGCGGCGAACAGCAACTTGCTTGTGCCCTGCGGCACCGGCATCAGCATGGGCGTCAATCCCGCTTGTGCCAGGCAGAACGCGGTGCACGCGCAGGCAACAGCGAGGTTGAGCGGCCAGCGCCGTGCCCACAAGCCAAGCGCATCCGGCCGCAGCGACGCCGTCCAGCCAAACAGGAATGCGCCGCCAAAACCCAGCACGGCGGGCAGATTCGGCACCAACGAACGGTCCGGCGTCGGGATGCCGAACCACATCATCCAGTAGGGATGCAGGTACAGGCTCAGGCACAGCGGCGCGGCCAGCAAAGCTGTCGCCCACGGCTGCAGCAGCAGGTGCATGGTGCGTCCGGACGAAAGCAGGGGATGCACGAGCGCCAGGACGAGATAGAACAGAGACAGCAGATACAGGAACCAGAGATGGATCAGTGGAAAACTCCCCATGGACACATCCCATGCCGCACGGGGAATGCCACCTGCGATCATCAACGCCGGAAACAGCAACAGCCAGCCTGCGACCAGCGGCACACCAATCCGCTGCAAGCGGTCCTTGAAGAAGGTAACCGCGCCCAGCCTGTGAAAACTCAGCCGCGCAACGTAGCCTGCGATGAGGAAGAACGTGAGCATGCGCAGCATGTGGATCACGAAGAAGGCGACGGACAGGGCCACGCTGCTCTGGCTATCCTTTACCAGCCACAGCTGTGGTCCGGGGAAGAAGGACATGGTCGCGTGCAACACCACACCGAGCAGCAGGGCGCCGCCGCGCACGGCATCGAGACCGTGCAGGCGAGTCTGTCCCGCCGCCAAGGTTTGCTTGTCGGTTTGCATGGGGGCTCCGGGGTCAGATGAAGTCGGTCTTGCGCGATTGCAGCCAGATGGTCACGGGCAGCGCGACCGCCGCGATGGCCAGCTCGACGCCGAGGAAGGCGATGGCGGCGCCGTTCCAGTCGATCAGCTCGCCGTTCATGGTGGCCTTGATCGCCGGCGCGTTGGAGGCTGCGTACATGATGCCCTGGAACACGAGATTGCTGGCGATCTGGGTGCCGATGGTCCACAGCATCGATTCGCTGACTATGCCGATGCACAGGATCAGCACGGCGCTGGCGGCGATCGCGCCAAACAGGATGCACGTGTAGGGAATCAATCCGTCCGGCATCGATGGCCGCGTCAGTATCAGGGCCACGGTCGCGGCCAGCAGCAGCGTCCACGGCACGAAGAACAGCACCAGATTGGCGAGCAATTTCGAGCAGGTGTAGTCGGTGGGCGTGATGGGCATGCTCATCACGAATGCCAGCGTCTGTTCCTTGCGTTCGCCGACCACGGTGGCCATGGGCGGATGGAAACCGAGCGCGATCAGCGAGGTGATCAGCAAGATGCTGCCGGCGTAGAACCAGGCATGCTGCTCCACACCCATCATCGCGATCGACGCCAGGCCGACGGCGAAGTAGCACAGCACCGGCAGGACCACCAGGCGCACGTCCTTTTGAATCAGGATTTGAATCATGCGATTGTTCATGCTGCGGCCTCCCCGCGTTGACCGATCACGGTATTGACGAAAATTTCTTCCAGGCTCATGGTCTGGACGGCATGGATGCTGGCGCCCGCTGTCTGGCATGCGCCGGTAATGTCCTCGCTGAACCGGCTTGTGGTCAGCACGCGGCTGCGGCCTTCGCCGACCAGCGATACCGTGCCCGGCAAATCCGGCAAGCTGCGTCCGGGCGGCAAGTCGAGCTGGATGCGGCGCCAGCGTTCGAGGTAATTCTCTTTGTCGTCGGCATCGACGATCTTGCCGCGGTCGATGAAGGTGATGGCGTCGGCAATCTGCTCCACATCGCGCGTGTTGTGCGAAGAGAACAGGACCGTGCGTTCCTCGTCGATCATGGCATCCATCAACTCGGCAAGCACTTCGTGGCGCGCGACCGGGTCCAGGCCGGTGGTGGGCTCGTCGAGCACCAGCAGGCGGGGCCGGCGGGCGAGGGCGAGCAGCAGGGCCGCCTTGACGCGCTGACCATGCGACAGCCCCTTGATCTTTTGCACGGCCTTGAGATCGAAGCGGCCCAGCAATGCCTGCGCATATGCGGCATCCCAGCGCGGGTAAATCGAGGCGACCAGATCCATGTGCCATTGCAGCGTGGCGCTTCCATACAGGCGCAAGTCTTCCGAGACGAAACCGATTTCCTGTTTTGCCAGCGCTTGTGCCGTCGGCATGTCATGCCCCAGGACGCGCACGCTGCCGCTGTGCTGGTGCACCAGACCCATCAGGATGCGGATGGTCGTCGACTTGCCCGCGCCGTTGGCGCCAAGGAAGCCCATGATGCTGCCCTGGGTCACCGACAAATCGACCCGGTCCAGCGCGAAGTGGGGATAGCGCTTGCACACGGCGCGTAGCTGCACAGCCAGTGAGTCCATTATTCGTCCTTCAGTTCGTTGATTGCCGCCTTCAGGCGTGTTGCCAGGGCGTCCGGGGCCAGGCCCAGCAGCCGGCCCATGCGGGCCGCTTGCTGGAGGGACTGGTCCAACTGTTCTTCCCATCGGGCCACGTCGAGCACCGGACTGGGCGAGACGATCGACCCGCGGCCCGGCTGGGTCACGATCACGCCGGCCTGCTCCAGTTCCTGGTAGGCACGCTTGACCGTGATGACACTGACGCTCAGGTCGGCAGACAGCTGGCGGATGGACGGAATCTCCGCCCCCGCCGGCCAATCGCCGATGGCCACCTTGTGACGGACTTGCTCGATGATCTGCAGATACATCGGCCGGCCGTCGGTTTGGGAAATGGTAAAAGTACTGTGTATGCGCATATACACAGTATATACACTATGCACGGTTGTGCAAGTGGGTATAACGATATTTTTTGCGGCAGGGCCGAAAAATTAAGGTCGTCCTCGCGGAGACGAGGACGACGTGCTGGGTAATAAGCTAAAAGGAAGGCAACCGCTAGCAGCACCCGCCGCGCTTGCCGGCTCCGCCGTATCTGGCTTCTTGCCGTTCGCGGAAGAATTCCTCGTACGACATGACCGGCTCCCCCGGGTGTGTGCTTTCCCGGTGTGAGACGTAGGTGCTGTATTCAGGCAAGCCGACCATCAGGCGCATGCTTTGCCCGAGGTAGCGGCCGGCCTGGACCAGTTCGTCGAACATGATCAGGCCTGCGCCAGCGGCTGCGCGACAAACGGCGATTCCTTCGCGCTCGGTGCGCCGGTTGCGCGCGCCGCGAGGATGGTCCGGATGCCAAAGCCCAGCACCGCCAGCACCACGAGAATGAAGAAGCCGGCGAGCGAAGCATCGACATAATCGTTGAAGACGATGCGGTGCATCTGGTCCATGGTTTTTGCCGGTGCCAGCACGGTGCCTTGATCGATGGCTGCCTGGAACTTCTTGGCGTGCGCGAGGAAGCCGATTTTGACGTTCTCGTGGAAGATTTTCTGCCAGCCGGCAGTCAGGGTGCAGCACAGCAGCCAGGCGGTCGGCACCATGGTGACCCAGGCGTAACGGGCCCGCTTCATCTTGAACAGCACGCAGGTGGCAAGGATCAGCGCGATACCGGCTAGCATCTGGTTGGCGATGCCGAACAGCGGCCACAAGGTGTTGATGCCGCCCAGTGGATCAACCACGCCCTGGTACAGGAAGTAGCCCCAGGCTGCCACGCACAACGAGGTGGCGATCAGGTTGGCAGGCAAGGATTCGGTGCGCTTGAGCGAGGGCGCGACCACGCCCAGCAAGTCTTGCAGCATGAAACGCCCGGCGCGGGTACCGGCGTCGACTGCGGTGAGGATGAACAGCGCCTCGAACAGGATCGCGAAGTGGTACCAGAAGGCCATCATTGCCTTGCCGCCTGTGGCGCTCGAGAGAATGTGCGCCATGCCCACCGCCAGGGTCGGCGCGCCGCCGGCACGCGAAATGATGGTTGTTTCGCCGACGTCCTTGGCGGTCTGGACCAGCATGTCGGGTGTGATGACGAAGCCGAGCTGGCCGACTGCCGCTGCCGCCGATTCTGCCGTGGTGCCGAGCAGGGCCGCAGGACTGTTCATCGCGAAATAGATGCCGGGTTCGATGGTCGACGCGGCAACCAGGGCCATGATGGCCACGAACGATTCCATCAGCATCGCGCCGTAGCCGATGAAGCGGGCGTGCTGCTCGTTTTCAATCATCTTGGGCGTGGTGCCCGAGGCGATCAGCGCATGGAAGCCGGACACGGCGCCGCAAGCGATGGTGATGAACAGGAAGGGGAACAGGCTGCCCGACCAGACCGGGCCGGTACCGTCGATGAACTTGGTGACCGCCGGCATTTTGAGCTCTGGCGCGACGAACAGAATGCCGATTGCCAGCGCGACGATGGTGCCGATTTTGAGGAAGGTGGACAGGTAATCGCGCGGCGCCAGCAGCAGCCACACGGGAATGACGGAAGCGATGAAGCCATAGCCGATCAGCATCCACGTCAGTTGCACGCCGGTGAAGGTGAACATCGACGCCAGGGCAGGGTCGGCGGCGACCATCTGGCCGCCGAAGATGGCCAGCATCAGCAGCACGAAACCGATCAGCGAAATTTCGCCGATGCGGCCGACGCGGATATAGCGCGAATAGATGCCCATGAACAGCGCGATGGGAATGGTGGCCATGACGGTAAAGCTGCCCCACGGCGAGCCGGTGAGCGCCTTGACGACGATCAGCGCCAGGACAGCGAGGATGATCACCATGATCATGAAGGTGCCGAACAGTGCGATCACGCCCGGCACTTCGCCCAGCTCCGATTTGATCAGGTCGCCCAGGGAGCGGCCGTCGCGGCGGGTGGAAATGAAGAGGATCATGAAGTCTTGCACGGCGCCGGCGAAGACCACGCCGGCCAGGATCCACATCATGCCCGGCAGATAGCCCATCTGCGCGGCAAGCACCGGGCCGACCAGGGGGCCGGCGCCGGCGATGGCGGCGAAATGGTGGCCGAAGAGCACGTAGCGGTTGGTGGGAACGTGGTCGAGCCCGTCGTTGAACTTGTAGGCGGGCGTCTGGCGCTTGGCGTCGAGCCCGACGACGCGCTCGGCGATGAATTTGCTGTAGAAGCGGTAGGCGATCAGGTACACGCAGACGGCGGCGGCGACGATCCAGATGGCGTTGATGGACTCGCCGCGCATGAGCGCGACGTAGGCCAGGGCGCCAGCGCCGCCCAGCGATAGCGCGGCCCAGCCGGCCCGGCTTGTGAGATTTTGCATGTTGACTCCTCCGTAGTTTTTATATGCCGCCAGGTTCCACGCAGCTTGCATAAAGTATTCGCCTCCACGTCCGCCGGGACAAGCGCAGCACTACGCAAGCGCCTGCGTAGTACTACGTAGGCGAAAAGGCCCGTCTGGACGTAGAATTGGCCGATGGAATCAATCTCGCTGCGCCAAAAGGTCATCCTGTTCGCGATCACGCCGTTGATCCTGGCGCTGTGCGCGATTGCGCTGTTCGTACGGCACCAGGCGATCACTCTGGCCGGGCAGCAGCGCGAGACCATCCAGCAAGCCTACCTGGCCAGCAAGGAAATCGAACTCAAGCACTACGTAGCGCTAGCCCAGCATTCCATCGCCCACCTGACCAATTCCGGCCGCAACGATGCGGCAACGAAGGACGAAGCCAAGCGCATCCTGTCGTCCCTCAGCTTTGGCAACGACGGCTACTTTTTCGTCTACGATTACCAAGGCAACAACCTGATGCACCCGCGCCAGCCGGAGCTGGTGGGCCGCAACCTGTGGGACCTGCGCGACGCCAACGGCGAACCGACCATCCAGCGCCTGATCGCGCGCGCCAGGGAAGGCGGTGGCCTGCAGCGCTACATGTGGGCCAAGCCATCGTCGAGCAAGACCGCGCCCAAGCTGGGCTACGTGGTGCCGGTCGCGAACTGGAACTGGATGATGGGCACCGGTATCTACCTCGACGACGTGGACGCGGCGCTGGCCAAGATCGACACCCAGCAGTCGCGCAACATCCAGAGCACGATGCTGTGGATCGCGGTGATGGCGATCGTGAGCGCGCTGGTGGTGGCGCTCTGCGGCCTGGCGCTCAACGTGAGCGAACATCGCGTGGCCGACGCCAAGCTCAAGGTGCTGGCGCAGCGGGTGGTGGAGTCGCAGGAAGAGGAGAGGGCGCGCCTGTCGCGCGACCTGCACGACGGGATCAGCCAGTGGCTGGTGTCGATCAAGCTGCAGATCGAGGCCGGCGTGATCCGCCTGAGCGGCAACGCGGACCAGCAGCAGGCCGCACGCGCCAGCTTTGAACACACGGCCCATCAGCTCAACGACGTGCTGGGCGAAGTGCGCCGCATCTCGCACGACTTGCGTCCGGCGCTGCTGGACGACCTGGGCCTTGCCGCGGCGCTCGACCACCTGGCGCAGGAATGCACGCACGACGCGGCGGTGCCGGTACGGTTCCGCGCCGAGGGCAATACGGACGGCTTGCCGGATGTGGCCAACACGGTCCTGTTCCGCATCGCGCAGGAGGCGCTGACCAATATCGAGCGGCATGCGCATGCAAGCTGCGTGGACATCACGCTGGCGCGCGACGGGCGCAGGGTGGTGCTGACGATTGCCGATAATGGCAGCGGGTTCGATCCGGCGGTGGTGGCCAGCCATCCCAAGCGCGGCATCGGCCTGCGCAACATGATGGAGCGGATGGACGCGATTGGCGGCCAGCTGAATATCACTTCAACGCCGGCCGGGACGTCGGTGCAGGCATCGGTGGAGGCGTTGGCATGAGCGAGACGGTTCATATTCTGCTGGTGGACGACCATCCGCTGGTGCGCGACGGGCTGCGCGCGCGGCTGGAGGCAGTGCCGCACCTGGTGGTAGTGGCCGAAGCCGACGGCGCCGATGAAGCGCTGCGCCAGGCTGCGCAGTGCCAGGTCGACCTGGTGCTGATGGATATTAATATGCGCGGCACCAGCGGCATCGAAGCGACGGCGCAGTTCAGGGAGCGGTTTCCGGAAATATCGGTGCTGATTTTATCGATGCACGACAAGCTGGAATATGTGAGCCAGGCGATGCAGGCCGGCGCGCGCGGGTATGTGCTCAAGGACGCGCCGGGGAAGGATATTGTGCTGGCCATCGATACGGTGATGGCGGGCGGGATTTACTACAGTGCGGCGCTGGCCAAGCAATTGGCGCGGCCGCTGGTGCAGGACAACCAGCTCACGGTGCGCGAGCAGGAGGTGCTGCAGCAGCTGGCCAAGGGCGAGTCGAACAAGCAGATCGCCAAGGCGCTGGATTTGTCGGTACGGACGGTGGAAACGCATCGTTTGAATATAAAGCGTAAGCTGGGGATTGAAGGGCAGGCGGAGTTGATCAAGTACGCGGTGCAGCATGCGAGGTTTGAAGGTACTTGATTGGCGAGCCAAGGCAAGCCAAGCACCCGTCGTCCTCGCGAAGGCGGGGACCCATCGCACGCTTGCGAATTCGATAGCGTGCTATTGGCCCCCGCCTGCGCGAGGGCGACGTGGTTGTTGTCCGTGCCAGCTCCGAAATCGACACCCCGGCACTTTTAGATCATAGATCCACCTGCAATTGGTTACTTCTGCAAGAAACAATCGTTAAAAAAGTGGCTGTGGAGCAACTAATTTGATTGTGTTTCGTTATCATCCCCCTTATGATGGTGTAACACCCTAGTGAGATGCTGATGGCCCCGATCGATTCCATGATATTTCCAACAGTAGGAATTGAAGCCGTAGCAAACATGCAGAACGCATGGGTCGCCCTGTGCCTGCGCGTGCGCCCGGCCGATGGCGACCTTGCCACGGCCCTGCAAACGATATTTGGCAACCCCGGCACGCTGGCGGCCATCGCCCCGCTGCAGGCGGTGCTGATGCTCGACTCGCCGCAAATTCTGAGCGAAGAGCTGCTCAAGCTGATGCCCGCGACCCGCGTCGCCTTCGCCGTGCAGGCCAGCGCCCTGACCATCGACATCAACCGCAGCTATCTGCAAGCGTTGCACACGCGCGGCTACCGCGTGTTGATTGACGGTCCGCTGCCGGACGGCGCCAAAATGCCGAACGAAATGCACACCGTGGCGCGCGACTTCACCGTCGATGCGCCGCTGCGCGAAGTGCTGCCGTTGATGTACGGCCCGCACCTGGCGCATGGCGTGGACACCGCCGCGCGCCGCGGCCAGTGCGCGCGCGTCGGCTACGAATGGTTTGCCGGCGACTACCCCATCCATCCCGAACCGTCGACCGAACCGAACGACGGCAGCTCGCGCAAGCGCCTGATGACGCTTCTGGGCCTGCTGGCGCGCGACGCCGAAACGCGCGAACTCGAAGCGCTGCTCAAGCAGGATCCGGCGCTGTCGTACCATCTTCTCAAGCTGGCCAACTCCGCCGCGTTTGCGCACAGCGCCCCGATCACCAGCTTTGGCCAGGCGATCAGCGTACTGGGACGGCGCCAGCTGCAGCGCTGGCTGCAACTGCTGCTGTACGCGCGCCAGCAGCCGGACGGCCTGGCCAATCCGCTGCTGCCGGTGGCGGCCCTGCGCGCAGCGCACATGGAAGCGCTGTGCAAGCTCGATGGCGGTGAACGCGACGACCAGGACCTGGCTTTCATGACGGGCGTGTTCTCGCTGCTCGATTTGCTGTTTGCGATGCCGATGGCCGAAATCGTGGGCACTCTCAGCCTGCCGCCGCTGGCCGCCGACGCGCTGCTCACGCGCACCGGCCGCTTTGGCGAAATGCTGAGTCTTGCCGAAGCGCGCTGCGCGACGCCGCCGATGCTGGAGCAGGCCAACTTCGAACCCGAGCCATGGTGGTTCAGCCAGCTGCAGGCTTACCACTGGGCGATCCAGGTCAGCCGGAATCTCTAGCATGTTCCTCCGCCCAGCAACCGACATCATGAGCAGCAGCGCGGCGCTGTGCGAAGCGGTCATGCACATGCGCGGCGATGTATTGTCGGACGAACTCGGACGCATTGCCCGCAGTTTGCTCGGCAGCCCGTGGGGCGTGTTCATTCCCGCCGTGCCGGATGGCGAAGAGCAGGGCGATGTCGACCCGATCCCCGCGAACATGCTGGGCATCGTGCAGGACATCGTCTGCAGCGGGCGGCGCTTCGGCTACTTTGCCGTGTGGGGCCGCACGATGTACGACAACGGCGATCGGCAGCATCTGGCCAGCCTGGCCAACCTGACCGGCAATCTGCTGCAGATGCATTCGCTGGCGCTGCGCTCGTCGCACGCGTATATCGAGATTGAACGCCAGCTGTCGCACCAGTCCCAGATCCTCGACCAGATTCACGAGTCGGTCCTGACGATGGACCAGACCGGGTATATCACCAGCTGGAACAAGGGCGCCGAGCGCCTGTTTGGCTACACCGCCGAGGAAGCGCTTGGACGCAACGTGCTGTTCCTGTATGTGAACGAAGACCCGGCGTTCCACGACGCGTTTATGGAGCAGGGCGGGCAGGTGATGGAAGTACGGCGCCGCAAGAAGAACGGCGACGTGTTCTGGGCCAGCCTGTCGCTGGCGCCGCTGAAGGATCTGGCGGGACGGCCAGCGGGGCTGATCGCCTACCTGAGCGACATCACGGAGCGCAAGCGCACCGAAGAACGGCTGCACCAGCTGGCCTATCACGACAGCCTGACCAGCCTACCCAACCGCACGCTGCTCACGAAACTGCTCGAACAATCGATGGCGGTCGCGCAGCGCAACGACGCCGGCGGCTGCGTGCTGTTCATCGATTTGAATCGCTTCAAGCAGGTGAACAACGCGCTGGGGCGGCGCATCGGCGACGAGCTGCTGCGGCAGGTGGCGCAGCGCTTCAAGGCCGCTTTGCGCGACCAGGACGTGGTGGCGCGCATCTCGGGCGACGAATTTGCCGTTGGCCTGTTCGACCTGCGCCAGCATTTTGAAGCGACGACGGTGGCGCGCAAGCTGCAGTCGGTGCTGGTGGAACCGTTTTTGATCGAGGGGCACGACCTGCGCGTTGGCGCCAGCATCGGCATCAGCGTATTCCCGCAGGACGGGACCGATGCCGAATCGCTGCTGCGCCTGGCCGATATTGCGATGGCGCGCGCCAAGCAGGCGATCGGCGGTGTCGATGAGGGCGTGGCCTTCTACAGCCAGGAGATGAACCAGGGGATGCAGGAACGGATGCGCCTGGAGAGCGACCTGCGCTACGCCTTGTATAACGGTGGGCTGCTGCTGCATTACCAGCCCAAGTTTGAAATCGGCAGCGACCGGATTGTGGGCGCCGAGGCGCTGGTGCGCTGGAACCATCCGGTGCGGGGGCTGGTGCCGCCGTCCGAATTCATTCCGCTGGCCGAGTCGACCGGTATGATCGTGCAGCTGGGCGAGTGGGTGCTGGAAGAGGCGTGCGAGCAGGCGGCGCAATGGAAGCGCTCGGGCATCGCGCCGTTCCGGCTGGCGGTGAACGTGTCGGCGCGCGAGTTCAGCGCGTCGCTGCCGGAGCGGGTGGCCAGCACGCTGGCGCGCCATGGCCTGGAGCCGGAATGGCTGGAGCTGGAAATCACCGAGAGCACGCTGATGCACGACATCGAGCGGGTGATCGACATCATGGATCAGATTAATGCGCTGGGCGTGACGTTGTCGTTGGATGACTTTGGGACGGGGTATTCGAGTCTGTCCTACTTGAAGCGGTTCCCGATCGATACGCTCAAGATCGACCGTTCGTTTACCACCGGGCTGCCGGGGGATGGGAATGACTGTGCGATTGCCAGCACCATCATCAGCATCGGGCAGCAACTGGGGCATCGTGTGATTGCCGAGGGCGTGGAAACGGCCGCGCAGCTGGAATTCCTGCGCGGGGCGGGGTGCGATGAGGTGCAGGGGTATCTGTTTTCGCGGCCGCTGGCGGCCGATGTGTTTGAACGGACGCTCAGGGAGACTTGGCGCAGTTAGCTGCCTTGGGGCGGGTGAGTGACCATCGGGCGGTGAATTCTGTATAATGCGGGGCTGCAGGAAGCGTGGCCGAGTGGTTGAAGGCACCAGTCTTGAAAACTGGCGACGGGTTACACTGTTCGTGAGTTCGAATCTCACCGCTTCCGCCAGATATTGAACATCAAGCCCCACAGGATGGGGCTTTTTTTCGTCTCCTCATAGGAGAAATCTCAAAAGTTTGTTCCAGGTTGTCCGCTAAGATCCCGCTCAATCCAGCTTTCATTTGTGGGTAGATTTGTGGGTAGGAAATTATGGCCTCTCGAATCAACAAACTCTCCGCCATACTCGTAGGCAGGCTCGACAAGCCTGGCTACCATGGGGATGGTGGCGGACTTTGGCTGCAGGTGTCGCGGTCCGGATCAAAGAGCTGGATCTTTCGTTACATGCGCGATGGCCGGTCGCACGAGATGGGCCTGGGGTCGTGCATCACCGTGGACCTGGCCGGCGCGCGCGCGAAGGCGAGGGCGTGCCGGCAGATGCTGCTCGATGGTGTAGATCCGCTGGGGCAGCGGCGCGATGCGCGGCGTGCGCATGCTCTTGATGAAGCGAAGCGCATCACGTTCGATGAATGCGCGGCGGCGTATATCGATGCGCATCGGGGCAGCTGGAAGAATGCGAAGCATGTGGCTCAGTGGGAGAACACCATCGCCACGTATGCGAGTCCGTTGATTGGCGGGCTGCCCGTGGCGGCTGTCGATACGGACCTGGTGGTCAAGGTGTTGCGGCCCATCTGGCGAAACAAGACCGAGACGGCGGTGCGTCTGCGTGGACGCATCGAGGCCATACTCGGTTGGGCGACCGTCAGCAAATTCCGGCAGGGGGACAACCCGGCGCGCTGGCGCGGGCATCTCGATAATCTGCTGGCCAATCCGAACAAGATCGCACCGGTGAAGAACCATCCCGCGCTTCCGTGGCGCGACGTGGGTGGCTTCATGGACGAACTGCGCGCGTGCGAGGGCGTGGCTGCGCGGGCCATCGAGTTCACGATCCTCACTGCGTGCAGGTCGGGCGAAGTGCGTGGCGCCAGGTGGAGCGAGATCGATCTCGTTGCGAAGGTGTGGACGATTCCGGCCGGACGCATGAAGGCGGGGAAGGAGCACAGGGTTCCCTTGTCGATTGCGGCGATGGTCCTTCTGAAGTCATTGGAGCGCGTTGGCGACGTTGTTTTTCCTGGTCGGGGCAAAGACCTGCCTTTGTCCGATATGAGCCTGACGGCCGTTCTAAGGCGCATGGGGCACGGGGACATCACCGTGCATGGGTTCAGGTCCACCTTCCGCGACTGGTGCTCGGAGGAGGCGAGCAACGCGTTCTCGCGCGAGGTGTGCGAGCATGCGCTGGCTCACAGCTTGCCGGACAAGGTGGAGGCGGCGTATCGGCGTGGAGATCTGTTCGAAAAGCGGGTGACGTTGATGCAGGCGTGGGCGAGCTATTGCGCGGCGTGAGCTTTGAACGTAAAAGTCGGCGTTGTACGGCCTTGAACGTCGCGCCTGCTTAGTCGATAATGCCTCGACGGCATGTAGGCACATTTGCCGCTAACAGGCAGTATTTTCCTAATGACGTCCTTGAACGATTATGACCTTCACAAGCCCTGAATGGTGCTGGTATGTCGCGCAGCTCGTGATCGAAGTGCGTGTTTCGAGCTGCGCGAACTCGAGCTTGCTTATTGAAAGCGTGTTGATCAAGGCGGATTCTCCTGACGCGGCCTATGCGAAGGCAAATTTATTCTGCAGATCGTCCGAACATGTTTACAGGAATGGTCAGGGTGAGACGGTGAGACAGCGATATGTTGGACTTCATCAGCTAGAAAGCCTGCAGACTGGTGAACTTGACGATGAGTTAGTTTTGCAAGTCCGACTCGTAGATGGTCCGCAAGGAGACCGAGCTTACTTGCTGGTGCGTTCCCGTGCGCAGTTGTCCCTGTTTGGCGGAACAGCAGAAGGGTTCGAGCATTTCAAACAGTGAACCGTTCTGCGCTGTATGTAAGGAGGCGCCCGGGTCAGATGCGGCAATCGTACATCAGGCGCCAGGGCGACTTCAAAGGCGGCGTTAGGTCGCCATCGACTTGAACCAAAGTGCAACTGAATCAAGCCGACCTAGCCGCTACGTTTTATTTTTGCCGTGCCTGCTTCCTTCCAGCAGCGGCTACGGTGGCAAGTTCGTCCGACGTCGGTGCGCTTACAATGTCGTCGGGCGGACTAGGCTGTTCCACTTCTGCGCTTTCGAACGTGACCGCGAATCAGGCCTCATAGCGCGCGATTTTTTGAACCGGCAAAAATGGCCACGGTACAGGAACGGCGCCGTTATTCATCACCCGCTGCGCGTTGGACGAAGGTATAGGCATTCACTGCAGTAGTCCAGAACGCGGCATCGCGGATCGGTGCCCCCCAGCTTTCGGCATACGTGATCACATCCTGACGCGCCAGCCGCTTGCGTATGAGCCGCTCTTCATACTTTGCTACGTCCTCGAAGGAGAGCGCGGCCCCGTCTGCCCAAAAGTCCCAGCGCGGATCCTTCATAGTACGCACAATGCGCTGGCGCTTTCCCTCGGCATAGGCGATAAATTCGTTGAGCGGCCACTCCGCCCCATCGCAAGTGCTGCGCACGGCCATCGCACCGAGTGACATTGTCTGACACGCGTAAGACAGGACGAAGTAATCCCCCGACTCGATGCGCGGCATGAATGCCGTCAGGTGCGGCGCGCAGGTGGGCGACCAGAGCACCATCGGGTCGCTGTCGGGACCGGGCCGATATGGCTGCGATGGGAACAACAAGGGCGTGATCGCCGGTTGGACCGTAGCCGGGCCCTGCACTTGGAATTTGCGCACCAAGGCTTCTATCGGTTCGGCAATCAGCTGCAGGCCGAAGTAGGGGCGGTCAAGTACATCCATGCTGAGCTCTTTATCTTTTGCTTCACAATTTCCGACACAGTCTATTTTCGGACGCAGACGGACGCTTCGGCGCCAGACCTGATACCCGAGCGACGTGCTACATACTGTCACGACAGGCGACTACTGGCCGAAACTGCCCGATTACTCGCGCTGCTCGTTCGCTAAGCGAACAAGGAGCGCGCGGTTTCAGATGCAGCAATCGTACAGGATCTCATCTAAGCCGAGATAAAGAATTCGGCAGCTCCGCTCGGTCGTACGCGAAAGCTTTTAGGTCACAGTGAGATGCCCTTATCGCGAAGGAGATAGCGCTGTTGCGGGGCGGAGGGCTTGGCTCACACTTAGGGTACCGGTTCCGGCGTGTGGCAAGTCATTCATATTGAACCTGGATATTAATGTGTGTTATTGATGAATTTGTTTCTGTAGTTGACGACATCTGTGAGCGGGGCACCGGCGCCCGTGAAGCAGTCATATGCTTGGCGTTGCCACTTCCTCCAGATCAAAGTAAAACGCTGGGTACGCGTCCCATGAAGCGTAGTAGCATACAAACTCAGCTTTCGTTTCTCTCGAACTGCGTCTCTCGCTAATCATCTCTAGTAACTCTTTCACACCGCTCGTCTCAAGGAAGTAGGCATAGCCTTCTTGCGTCACATGCGGCGGAAGTGAACAATCGTCTTCGAACTGAACGATTACAGCTTCGCTGCTCTGGTGGAACGGCCCCCGAGCGCATATCACAGAGTCTTCTGACATCTGAGCCGACATGAAGATGGCGTCTATAAGTTTCATAAAAGAGAATATTGAAAATGGGAGGGGCAGGTTCGAGTAATGGCCGGTCCTGGGCGTTTCTCGGTGGTTCGCCGTTGGTCGGTGGTAGTCGGTCGGTGTGAATACGGTGTCTGGCTACTTTGCGTTCCTATGACGACATTGTCACGCGATGAACCTCAAAATGGGCTCCGCTAACTTTAGATTTCCGCACGCGGAAACTTGCTGTCATGCTCGAGCATCCACTGCTCGTATGGCAGCCATCTTTCGTCAGGGTAGTCGTCAGGGTTGGTTTCATGCCAAATACTCGCCGCGACCTCTCTCGAAGGATCGATCAAACAAATCTCCTGCATTTGGTTGTTACAGCCGAAAGGGAAGTAGGACCTGAAGAGATCCGCCGGGTTATCGAAGTGATGTTCATAGAGGCCGAAAATCTCGCGGGGGTGATAGATTTCGAAGCCATCGCACTCTCCGTGCCCAATTTCAATCAGAAGCTTTATGTAAAGTCCAGGAAGCTGAAATCCAAGATCGGATTCAATTGCATCAATTTCAAGATTGGTAAGCTTTTGCATTTGCTTGAAGCCGGCGTGGATCCGTCGTGGTGTCAGGTGTGACAATCGTACCCGATCTCGTCTAAGCCGAGACAAAGCATCTGCAGCTTTCCAACTCTGCTCGGCCGTGCGCGAATGCGGAACAGGTCAAGGCGAGAGGCCCCGGTGCTGCGTATCAGATGGCGCTGCCGTGCGGGGTGAAGTAGCATCCCATCAGGTCGCCAAAGTCCGGCGTCGGCCGAAATGGATCGCTACAAGTGCTGCCAAAGCGTATCGAATTCCTGCTGAGAAATCGATACGTACTCCGGATCCGATAGCGCAAGTGCGGCCTGAGCAAGCCCCCCAAATTCGTCAGCCTCATGTGCAGGCCCATAGCGAAGCCGCATTCCGGAATCGTACTGTTCAATCTGCCGAGTCACCCAGCCATCAGTACCGACTTCAAAATGCCACCATGATGTGCCCCATGCATCGTACTTGTCTCCTCTTGCCTCCATCCAGCGTCGCTTCACGTAAATTGCCATAGAATTGTTTCGCTAAAATGAAGCGTTTAAGAAGGAGGAGAAGCCAAATTTGTTCTGATCCACGGCTGTCCAGGCGCAGATCTTTCAGCCTCTTCATTCGGTGCGAGATCCAATATCTCCGTCACGTCCTGATTTCGTTCGATGACGTGACCAATGCCAACAACCCTGTAAAACGATGCATCTTCTGGATGACCTGCGCCGCACAAGAAGCACCAATCCCCGTCTTCCCGACTGACTAAGAGTACAGGTCTTTCGCCCCTGAAAACCTCGATGCAAACGTATGCTTTCTGGTGAAAATCAATCTTGGAGATTTGATTCATCGAATCCTTGAAAAATTCTGGTGACATCGTTCATGCCCGTCTAAAACCAAGGGCTGTTTTTCGCCAAATGCTGGCTTATGCGGATCGGGGCAACTTGGCCACCCAAGCTTCAGCTTGATTCAACACTTTGTTCAGATCCGGCAAACAACCATCTTCGTCGTACCATTGCGCGATGTCCAAGTCCATGACAATGCCCCTCATTTCTAGGATAAGTGGATAAGGCATCGCCTCCAAACCAGCGCCGTTCGCTCGAACTATTTGAGCCAATTCACATGCGGCCATGTTCCCATCGCGAACACATGCGAGGGCAACCTCAAGACGCGCTACCAATGTTTCGTTCGACATCTTTCCAGACAATCCTAAATTATTGAAATGCCCGCCATTAGCCGATCACCGCCAATTGCACTCAGCTGCAGGTAAACGCCTGCGAGACGAGCCGCCAGTGTCGTTAGAAACCTTGCTATTCAAAGCGTCGGAACGAGTGCGATGATTTCCATCAGCTCTGTGGCCGCCTTCGAAGCCTGCTCAATTGTCAGCGGATATTCTCTTCTAAAAGCGCGGACTAATTCAATTTTATTGCCTGCCTTGGCGATCGGAATTAAAGCGGATGACGAACTCAAAATCGAGCCGAGTACGATGGGTTCCCCCATGGGCGTGATCGAAGTAGAGTGAACGAGTTCAATCAACGACGGTGCAACTCCAGCTCGAACGAGCTCATCTGAAAAGTCGTTATGCACCTTCCAGCTCACTACACCTGTCCGTTTCACCAGGTGTCCAACAGGCAGGATGCGAGCCAGCGCGCCACAAGGGGGCTCCATACCGGAAGCATCGACAATTAGGTCTACACCCTCGGGTATTGAGTACACCACACGTTCGATCTCGTCCGCATTCTTTGCATGGGCCCAAGGTGCAATTCGAAGGCGCATTGGGCTATGGCCGCTGACGACTGCGGGGGGCTGCAGGTTAAAGTAACGCCTCAGGCTTTCGAACAGCGCCTCCGCTTTCCCGGAGCAATGCTCGGCCGGAAAACAATCGAACGCAGCGGCTAACATTGTATGAGGGGAACTCCCTGCACGCGGACTCCACAGAGAAAATTGCTGCGGCTTCGAGTCAGAAAAGTCGACCACGCCATCAATGATAATTCCGTCTAAGCCAAATTGACTCCAACGCTCATCCCACTCGGCCAACATACTTTCGCAACTACTGCGGAGCGCAGCCATGTGTTCATGGTTTACGGGCAGAGTAAGATCAAAGCGCGGTAGTAGGCCGCTTGGACCAGCGTCACATATTGCCAACCCCGTAAGGTCTCCTTCAATTCGAATCGAGCATTGCCGGTGGAACGATGGCGACAAATTGAGGCGGAGATCAAAGGTAGACATATTTTTCCAATGGTTTGCGATAAGTATCCAATCCACTATGCCATCGGATAGCTGCCGACTGAATCGTTCAAGCCGCTTCACAGGCGGGTCGCTTCTTGCCGAACATCGCCAATTTTACTCGACCGCGCGTGGGTGCCAGCCGGAGGCGCCGCAAGTGCATAGTAGCGACCAGGCCATTCCAAATTCAGCGGGACGCCGAGATGACAGTTTCAGCTGAGTTGAAATCGTCGATCAGATCTTGGAAATCGGACCAAGTCTCGTCTTTGTAGAAGTTGATCTTGATGGGAAAACGCGAATTTCCGGCGACGCTATCGTTGAATTTTTCAAGGAATTTTTCACGGTCGGTCACGTAGTAAACAAATTCCCGTACCCCAGCGCCTACCCGGCGGTAGGCTTCGACGCAGAACTCCGGGCGTTCTGTATGCCCAAGCGCCATCTCAAGAAGCAGCATGCGTTGGTTTTCTTCGGCCTGAGGCATACCATTACGTTCGGATCCGTCGTATTCCCAGCGCACGATAGTCAGCCATGGCATGGCGCGCCGTGAAACTTCACTCGGCAACTCTGGAACGTACGTCCAGAGAACAGGGAGGCCGTCTTTCAGCGTTCTGACTATTCGTCCACGGGGTTCTGAATTGGTACTCATCGCTTTAAAACAATGCTCGCCTATGTAGAGTTAAGAGCCGCAGGTTTTGGCTCATCGCTGCGGATTGTACGCGACTGGGGCTCTGTCCACGGGGCGCGGGACTCTGGTAGGGGCTTGGCTCACTGCTTATCGCGCAGTTCATCGCGAGCCTGCTGCAGCAGGTCTGGCCAGTCGCCTTCAAGATGCGCTAATGCGCCTCGCTCGAAAATACAGCACAGATTCCAGAGTGCTCGTTGTTCGGCCTGATCTACGATCGTCAGCTCATCCAAGTCAGAAAAGCGCCTGACGAACTCGAACAGGACAACGGCTTCATCAGCGGTCAGCGATATTTGTACATCTGTAGACGGATCTGCACTCATCATTCTTCCTAGCGATGTTTGATGCCTCGGGAGTTCGTGGCCGATGTGTTATTGCCTATTGGCGGTTGAGCGAGCGTTCCCTGGCCGGACTCAGCCGGGTACACAGAACGCTTTAAGCGCAGCCTGCAGTCGCTCCTCGTCATCAATCAGTTCGCCGTATTTTTCGTAAAGGAGCGATCCCTCATTGACTTGCTTTTCCAAGAAGATACGAAGGCGCCACGGGTCAGGGTTGGGCTTGTCAAAATCGAAGTCAATCCCGCCGACCTCCGATGTACGGTAGACGTCGACACCGATTCCGTGAGTGCGATAGAACCAAGTGGTGCCAGGAATTTGTCTGCGGCCGCGGAACTCTGGACGCATGATGTCCTCCGCGTCATCCAAGTTAAAGGATCTCTTCAGCAGTTCCTTCGCCCACGCCATCTCTGCGTGCCAAAGCGGAATGGCGGCGCGTACCAGTTGGATGTCTCCATCTGTGTCGGGCATGTCATCAGTTTTGCTCACAGTACTCCTCATCAGCGGCGCCGTTCCAGGTGCGGCAATCGTACACGATCTCATCTGTGCGGAGACAAATCATTCCAAAGCTAACGTACTCTGTACAGCCGTGTGGGAACGCGTAAAAGGACAATGTGAGGGCCCCAAGGCGCGAACCACATGGTCCTCTCGCTCGGCGGGGGGCAGGGCGTACCGTTCACTCCGCTAACACCGCGCGGCGAAGCTTGCCGGCTGCTAGCGTAGTTCGGCAAGACAATGCGGATAGCTTCGGCAGACTCCTGACCGCGGGAATGTCGCGACGGACGTACACAAAACCATGCATAGGCAGCGCGCGGAAAACGTATGCAAGAAGTGCGCAAGAGGGCGCAGAAGCACGTACAAAATCGTACACAAGGACGTTCACGAACACGTACCAAAATCATACACAGCCTCGTTCGCGAGCACGCACAAAAGTCGCACACAACGACGCTCACAAGCAGGCACAAAAAACGCAAAAAAAACGCAAAAAAAACGCACAAGAAAACGCACAAGAAAACGCACATCTTCTGTGTCGCCCGGCGTTCCCGCCTGCGCTTGCGCGACTGTTTTGATCACTCGATCCCGACCGCTAAAACCGACGTTAAAAAATGTCGAAAAAGCTGGGACAGGGTAGGATTTGCTCCACCGCCGCATGCGGCGGGATCGCAACCGGCAGCTTGCGGTCGTTGCACTTCCTGCAGCTACCTACCATCCTGCTCAGGGCTTTGCCCCGAGACCCTTTTCCAGGGCTGCGCGTCGCCCGTGGAGTTGCAGTTTTTGAATCCTAGCTTACAGGGCGACGGCTACCTCATATCCTTCCGCGGTCGGCTCTCCGACGTCGCTGTATGCCGATCTTCGCGAAACGAGGAGCTATGGGTGATGTTGGCGCATCGGGGGCAATCCCGGTGCTGCCCCTCTTCAACTGATGCATCGCAGCTCGAAATCTCATTTATGGAGATTTATCCACGTTCGCATAATTGGCGAGAACCCAGTTTGCCGTATGCGTTCACAGGCTTGGCAGGACTTTAGGGCCGTTTTGCCTTGGGTGGTGCTGGCCCAAGTCATTGTTTCGTATGGGGTGAAACGGCTGGCAGAGCCGTTGCGAGTGGAGACCCGAAAGCTTTCCGCGGCAAGCAAAGATTTGGCAGCTCAATTGCGCGGCGCTCTCGCGAGACCTACGCATTTGGCCCCCTCTATCCGCGACGAAGATGATGGGTGGTCCCGGCCTTTCGTCACGGGCAAACTGGCGACCCGTAACAGAGAGGAGCGTATTGGTTATGCGTTGCTGGGATTGTGATAGGGTAGACAAATGTGAGTAAATAGCCAAACTGCCGCGCTAAGAATTATTATTTGGCTGCGGATAAGCCGGCTGAGGCGTTAATTGAATTCGGTGAGCCCCTATGAATGACGGTAAATACTTGGAAGCGCTCGTTGCTTTTGTCGAAGAACAGATGCTCCCTGAAGGCTTCGAAGTAAAGACTAACCAAAAGATATATAACGACGATGGCGTTCAAATTGCTGAATTTGACGTTGAAATTCGAGGTCGACTTGGAACGACTGAAATTGTCTGGCTCATTGAATGTAGAGATAGGCCGCGTTCCGGGGCTGCTCCAGGTAGCTGGATTGAACAACTTGTAGGCCGTCGGTCACGATTCGGCTTCAACAAGGTAACGGCGGTGTCTACTACAGGCTTCACCGATGGCGCGCGAGCGTTCGCTAAGCAGCAAGGTATTGAGGCGCGAGTAGTTGAATCGTTGACGCCAGAGGCATTCGATTGGTTAAAGCAAGTTGAAATGAGTTTCGTACAACGACGCGCCGATTTGGAGAATGCAAGAGTTATTGTAAGCGACCGTAATCCAGCACACCTCCTCGCAGCTTTCTACAGAGTTCTCCAGAGCGCGACGGGCACCGCAGAGATTCTTCGGTCAGTTAAATCGGGAGGATTTACTACAGTGACTAATGCCTTTCTGGGGATAGTGGAGAGCCAGAATCTTTTCGATTCCGTCGCGACGAACGCACCACCACAAAAAGTCACTTTGGAAGTTACCTATGATTGCGATGATGATCATTTTGTTGTGGTTACTGATGCTGGCGATGTGCGCGTTGAGGCTATTCATTTTCATGGTGCGCTTTCTGTATCCGAAACTCTCGTCCCCATTGGTGGGAAAACCAGTTACCGCAACTTGGAGACTGGCGAAATCATTTCGCAAGTTGCGTCTTTCGCGCCCCACGACATTGCTGGCAATTCCATGACGCTGGAATTTCATCGGATGGGGGGGGATGGCAGGACCCACGTATTCCTACGGAAGGCGAAGGATAACTCCTAGTTTGTCGGACACTTAGTTTGCAGCTGGTTCATTGATTTTACGACTACCGGTAAAGGTCTTATTGCCAAAGCTCGACTAGATCTTGGTCAGATTCCTTTGGGGATAGTTGTGCATACACCGGACAGTTCTCCGCAGCGTTGCTTCATCTCTGCAAGCCTAGTTTTCCTACCACCCGTGTCCCAAGCTCGTTCTAATACGCGGTCGCGCATGTTTCGATCTTCCTCACTTAGCAAGAATGGCTGCGTTTTCGGTTATGAACCAGCGCGCCCGTCTACAATAGTTGCACTGAAGGAGGCCAACTGGAGCGGTGACGCCAACGAACAGCAGAGACAAAAATTGCGGGTGTGGCAATTTATTGGCTTGGTGAAGCGAAAGTAAAAATATTTGTGCAAATGGGCAATAGTGGTGTTTTTGTGCTAAGGTTCGCCGGAGAAGCTTAATTTTGCCAAGCCGCATATAGGTCATATTCAATGCATATAGAAACGTTGAGCATCGAGGGCTTCAGGACCTTTGAAAAGCCGTTCACCGTTGGCTTTAATCCAGGGTTAAACGTCATAGTCGGAGAAAACGGCACAGGAAAAACGGCGATCATCAGCGCTATACGCCAGTTGTTCATCGATTCAGAGGCTGGGCGATATTCTGTAACGGATCAGGATTTTCACCTCGGATTTGCGCCGCATTGTGCGCGCTCCACCGAGTTTAATATCTCTGCGGTCTTTTCGGGGCTGGATAAATCCGAACTGCTTGCGTTCTTGAACTGGGAGGACGTAAACAATGCGATCAAGTTAAATCTTCATGTTGCGAACAGAGAACTGCGTGGGAGGCATAAACGATCACTATGGGCCGGTAAGTTGAAGTCTGCAGTCGAGTCAGACACATTGGACTTGATCCGTTGCATTTATCTACCTCCGCTGCGTGATGCGGAGGATAGGTTGTCGAACGGACCCCGGTCTCGACTCGCGAAGTTGTTGAAGGCCATATGCAAAAAGGATCTCTTGGCCCATGATGCTGCGGGGACGCAACACCCATTGGTCAAAAAGGTTGAGGCATTCAATACCGAATTAGCCGACAGCGAAGATTTCGACATCAAGCGTGCGAATCGGCTTATTGAGGAAAGCTTAAAGAGTGCAATTGGGCAGAATTTTGCGCAGGGTACGCGAATACAGTTTTCAGAAAGCGAATTTTCTCGGATTGTGGAAGGACTTAGGGTTCTGTTTTTTCCAGACCTTTCCGTGGTTGAAGCAAACCTATTCCGTAGCTTGAGCGAAAATAGTTTGGGCTTCAATAACCTCATCTACATTGCGTCAATCCTTGCGGAGCTGACGCTAGCGTCTGCGGCCCGTGATGAAGATACTGGCTATTTTCAACTCCTTCTAATCGAAGAGCCTGAAGCTCATTTACATCCCCAGCTTCAGACTAGGCTGTTACGATATTTGTCAGAAGTGGCAAAGAAAAATAGTGTTCAAGTAATTGTTACAACTCATTCCACGGTATTGGCATCGGCTGTACCAATAGATTCAATCATCCATATTGCGTGCGCCCCGGATCCTGTCGCGACACAGCTTTCCGCCTGTGGACTTCCCCCGAACAGCCGCAATTTTATTGACCGGTGGCTCGATGTTACGAAATCAAACCTGCTTTTCGCACGAGGGCTGTTGTTCGTCGAAGGAATTGCAGAAGCGATAGTCGTACCTGAATTAGCAAAGGTAGTGCTGAACGCTCAGCCTCCTGGAAAGAAGTCACTGGAAGATTTGGGCGTCAGTGTGATCAACTTGAACGGTATCTACTTCAAACACTTCATGCAGCTCTTCTGTAATTTAAATCCAGATAAACCTGATGCAGTTAGCATCCCCATCCGTTGCGCAGGGTTGACCGACCTTGATCCTGTGAAGACAGAGAAGGTGATGGAAGCGGGGAAGGAGGTTGTACGTCCTATTAAACCGTGCGCTGGAAATTTGCACGCTGGTACAAACCACGCGCTGTCGTTGATTTTCGATGTTGCTAAGTCCACACACGTGCGCCTTCTGGTGGGCCAATTCAAAACGTTTGAATACGACCTCGCCATGGAAGGCAATAACATATGGGGGATGGCGAAGGTCATGCATGACTCTTGGCCAACGGATGGCCCGAACAAGAAACGTCTTGCCGTTCTTAGCCAGGATGAAATTGATTGGTCCAAAGCCACTGCTCAGGACAAAGCAAACGCAGCGTTTGAATTGTTGGAACTAGTCGAAGGTACCGAGATCGGGAAAGGATTGTTCGCTCAGTTGCTCGCCGACGAGATCGCCTCCGGAAAATTTGTCCTCGCCGTACCGGAGTATATCCGAGACGCGGTTCACTGGGCGTGCAAGACAGTCTGAACGATGATCAATTTCAGTCCACAACAGCAGGCCTATATTGATGCTCCTTGGGATCAGAATATCTATTTGCGCGCCTGTCCTGGAGGCGGTAAGACAGAAGTAATCGCTGCGAAAGTCGCGCAGGAAATGAAGGGCTGGCAACGATTCCCAGCGGGCATGGCCGTATTATCATTTTCGCGAAGCGCCACGGCCGAACTACAGGTGCGAATTGCTAAGGCTAGGCGCGGAAATACCAATGCATATCCACATTTCGTTGGAACAGTCGACAGCTTTATTTTGGCCCAAATTGCAACTCCGCTTGCCCACCTTGTTACAGGATATCTCGGCAAGGACGGTGATTTTTCAATCAAAGTTGTGGACGAGAGTGCGTTGATTTTTCAACGCACTAAGTATGCCATCGAAGGTCAGCACATTGCCGCAAATCGCTACGACTGGGATAGTGCCTCTGACCGATATAGATTTAGACATCCGGTAGTGGCAGTTCAGCGGAGGTTGAATGCTGTAGGATTGCAGCGCTATCAAATGGAAGATCTAGAGAAGACGAAGCAACGCTTCAATGCTAGCGGTTTCGCAACATACAAGGACGTTGAACAGTTGGCGTTCCATGTCCTATCGGACGCCCGCTTTGCGAAACGGGTAGGGCTTTTGATTGACCGATTTCCAGTCGTAATTGTCGACGAGTGCCAGGACCTTTCCGCTGAACAGATAGCGATCTTCTCCCTCCTGGCGGAAAAGGGAGTGCGATTTCATCTCGTTGGCGATCTGAACCAAGCGATCTACGGATTTCGTAATTGTTTTCCTGGCAGGGTCGCTGACTTCATCGTAAAAATCGCCTGTACTGAAATGCCTTTGGACGACAACCACCGCAGCGGGCAGTCCATTGTCGATTTGCACGGCAAGCTGGTACAGGCGGGTAAAATTAACGGGAAACCAGATTACGCGGCTAGCACTTGTTACTTGGTGGAGTATGGAAAGTGCCCTACTGAGATGTTGGGTCAATTCGATGCGCTTGCAGCGGGACATGAGCTTTCAGTAATCGTGGCGCGCGGGCACGGAACTCTTGCGAGGTTGCGGGGAGATGAAATCGCGCCGGGGCCCGTGCAGCTACTTGCCGCGGCCATTGCGACATTCGAAAAGAACAGTGCCGGCTCGCTACACGCCGCTATGACGGTCTTCTCGGAATATCTGGTCGAACATTGTATGGACTCCGACACTCTAGATCGCGAAATGTTTTTCCGTCCTGTTGACATTGGGTTGGCAGAAAGCTGGCACCGCTTCCTTTCCGATTGTCTCAGTGAGTTGGTAAGGCAAGGGCTTGCGAATCAAAATGTCACTTGGAGACAATGGTGCGCTTCGCTAAAGAAGGCGTTGCCTAGCCTGTCTTCCGTAATTTGCCCTGACCCTACCAGTCTCCGTATCAGAATCAGTTTGCAAGCTAAGAAGCACCCAGCTCCAGCGAATCAAGGCGATTTACAAATGGCGGAGGCTGCGCCTGCGGTGGTAGCACCTCGGACTTTACGCAGGCTGGCAACTATCCACGAGGTGAAGGGGGAATCGCATGACGTTACCATGCTTGTTTCTAGCAGCCAGCAACGCGAGCAGTCGCACTGGAAGGAGTGGCTAGCCGATCCCCAATCCGAGGCCGCCCGCCTTGCTTACGTCGCGTCTTCCCGGCCAAGACATATCCTCATCTGGGCAGTGAAGACACTTAGTGTCGTAGATAAGCAAAGGCTTACTGCTCTTGGCTTTCAGGTCTATCTACCAGGTTAAGCGAATTTTGCAGGCAAAATTCAGCAACGCTGCTCATCGATGTGGAACAAAGTTGTCATTCTTGGAGCTGCCATGCACTTTTACGTTGACGAAAGCGGTCACACCGGAGCGAACCTTTTCGATGGTAACCAACCGACGCTTTATTACGGAGTGCTTTCCTCAAAGCTGAATGTCGATGCTATAGCAGAGCCGTCTCTGAAAGAGATGCGTAAGGCGGTGGGCGTTGACCGGCTCCATGCACACGTACTACGCAATGATGGGCTCGTAAAAATTCTTCCAAGTCTGGTTAAGTTGCAGCGACAACTTGATTTTAAATTCGACCTCTACAGAGTCGTAAAGCCAGACCATGCTGTAATTTGCTTCTTTGATCAAGTATTTGATAGTGGTGTTAACCCGGCCATGACTTGGACTGGATATTGGACCCCGCTCCGTTACGTGGCTTTGATCAAGATTGCCCATTTGTTTGACGAGAGTCTTGCAAGGACCGCGTGGGAGGCACGGATCTCATTAGATTCGAACACAGCAACGGTACAGTTGCAAGAGGTCTGCCGCACGCTGGTGGAACGACTAGTTCGACTTCCCGATTCTAGATCTCGTGAACTCTTGGGTGGGGTGCTCACATGGGCGATTAACAATCCCGCGGAAATTGGATATAACGTCCATGACAGGGCATCCCAGCTGCAAATTCTTCCGAACATTATTGGATTTCAGTCTGTCATGCACGGCATTGCAGCGCGCATCAAGGCGGCAGGGCGGGAGGCGGTCAAGATTGTGGTTGATCAGCAGTCACAATTCAACAAGGCACAGAAAACACTTGCAGATTTTTACGCGTCGGCGCGCGAAATAGAATGGGCGACAGGTCCAGGAATGCCGGTAATGGACTTGAAGAATATTCCTAAGGTGCCGATCGTCTTCTGTTCCAGCAAAGAAAGTGCTGGCTTAGAGCTAGTCGATATTCAGTTATGGGTGTTCAAACGATTCATCGAACGCAAAGAACTCGCGCCAGAACTATCTTCGCTCATTAAGCCCCACTTGTATCGCGGAAGAACGGACGAAATTTCGCTCTCGGCTATAGAGAAACGCTGGACTGAATATTTCAGAAAAATTCCCGAATTGCATGAAATGTCGGCAGCTCACGTCGCCACTAGCGCTGAGGTTCTCAGGCGCGATGAAGAGCGACGAATTTTGGCGGTGCGCGCGGATCGACACGCCGCATTGGCGAAGCTGCCGAGCGCGGCCCAGTGAGCTAGTTCATTGCGAAAGCATACGATGGTGCCCGAGCCGGCCAGCATCGTGCTGGGAACTTTCCGCCATAGCAAACGCCGCCGCCGTCAAGCGAGAAATAACGTCCGCCTTAGACAATTTCAACCCATCGGATTAAACCTAACCGCATGCTCACCGCTAAATTTGATCTGAACTTTCCCGCAGTTCTCGCTCGCGACACGCAGAAGTCTCAGGGGCCTTTCATTTGCCCGAGGTGTTTTGCCGAGGTCATTCTTCACAAGGGAAAGATCAAGGTCCATCATTTCAGCCACAAACCACCGATATTCTGCAATCGAGGCGAGGGGGAGTCAGCACAGCACATGGCGGCGAAACTTGCCATCTATGACGCACTGCGAACCGAGCCGAACGTGACTGGTCTTGAGTTGGAAAAAGATTTCCGTATCTCGGTTGCAGATGTCTTTGCATTTATCTCGAACGTGCCCGTAGCGTTGGAGATTCAGCGCAGCAGCCTTAGCGTCAACGAGATTACCCAACGCACGGAAAATTATCGACAACTCGGAATCGCCGTGCTATGGATAGCGCTTAACCGACCTGAATTAGACGCCACAAGGTATAGCCCCAACGCGTGGGAAAAATGGTGTCATGCTGCCTATTTTGGCCGCGTTTATTATTGGTTTGGCGGACAGTCTTTGCGTCCCACGCATTTCGATGCTTTTACACTTCACGTCGCCTCGACCGAATGGTTTGAGTCGGGCGGCGAGCACAGAAGTGCTGGCGGGTATGACAAGGCGTCAAAGCGCTATAGGAAGCCGAACCATGGCCGAGTGGTCACCATATCCCAATCGTTTCGCGCCATCGATAAGACCGCATTCGCGATGGGAACTGTCTCGGTGCCGACTTGCCGGTTGTTCGTGGATGTTCAGAACGCGTGGTGGAAAAAATGAGTGGATGTCTGAAGTCTTGCGAGCACATTGGACACCTTCCGGGACGAACGCAAGCGTGCTCAGATATTTGGAGCTGCAGACATTTCGGAAGCAGTATTCGACCGTTGGTGGTCGCTAAAACATGTCGAAAACCTTGGTCGAGCCATCGAGTACAGATCAGAACTAAAAACTTTTTCAAACAACGTGCGCACGGGCGATAGCCCCGTAGTCACTAGTTGGTTGCAGCACGTGATGGCAAACCAACTAAAATTTGTACGATGGCACTGTCCTCTTTGGGGCGGCAGCTGCCGACATCGACGCTGCCACGTAATCGTCGAGTACAATCGGCAAGACCCGGCTAGATGCGCACATTGTGTGATGTTGAAGAAAAAGGGGAACTGTGTTTCAACGGAATAGGGACTGTCGCTGATGGCAAAGCCTCTTTATCAAAAGGTCTTGGACTTCGCTGTACAGGAATGGCTCAAGCACCAAGCTCCGGTCGACACCCGCACGATAGCTCGCGAGCTCAACGCGAACCCTGACAGTGCCATGAAAGCGGCAGAGAGGCTTGAAGCGGATGGTATGGTATCCCTAAACCGTCATGCACGGCTTAACGAGATGAGCATTCCGATTGGTGGAGGACCATTTACGTTCACCCCTGTTGTGTGTCACATCGTCTTTGTGAAAATGGATGTCCTCACCGCGGCATTTCATAAAGCTGGGCTGGCGCGCGAAAGCTACCCGATCTACGAAGAGCGCGTTGTGAAGGGGGCGCAGCCGTACAGCTTCCTCTACTTCGACGAGGCGGTTCTACATCGATACCTACGAGATCCAGCCAACTACCGCGTCAAAGATACCTTCTCTTCGGTGGAGGTAGAATACATCGGCGAGGACAGCGAGCGATACATTGCCATCACCTCAGGCCGCAGGAGGTTGGACGACGGGAGCCGTTGTGTTGTTCCATTGCTGGTCGATCTCAAGAAGCTCGATGCCGATGAGCAGAGATATTGGCACGGACACGAGATCAACAATCCGCAGCTCATGAGGAGCGATCAGGGGTTTTCAGAATATGCCCAGGTGATCTTCGAAGGGGCATGGCATGAGTTTGACGACCCTCTCTCAGATTTCAAAGATGTGGTGGGAAGGATGAATGACAGGTTGGGTTTTGAGCTGTTGGCCAGGACGGCAAACAAGCTGATCCATGTACCAGCCGAGAACACTGAACGCGCCTACACGGAGGCATGCAGCGAACTCTTCAAGCTGATCGGGAGCGACAGTCTGCAGGTCAGCAAAATCAAACCTTTTATGATTGAGACCTTCGGTAGCGTGCCTCAGGATTTTATCCACAAAGAGAGCAAGCGGCCCAAGAGCGCCAAGCAGCTGGTTGAAGATATGGAAAACCTGGCAGCGATTGATCATAGGCTGACGATGGCAATTAAAGAGCTTGGAGGGGAACGCCAGAAGGCCGCTCACCTGGTGGATCTCAAGGGGAAGACTGGTGAGATTTTTGTTGATTCTTTTTTCAAGCAGTGCAGAAACTTGACGAACGCTATCTCATACTTCTGCGATGGCATAGCAGAGTACAAGTACAAGAGAGGATTCGCCAGGGATTGAGTTGTACCTGCTCAGCCTTGGGCGGACACAAGCGAACCTGGCTGATTGAGGAATCGCAATCCGCGACTGACGTTATGACTAGATGAAAGCAGCCAGTGCTGTAGCAGCAGGGTGACTTGGTTGGTGGGAAGTTGAGAAGACCGGACCAGCGCGACTGCATACCTGTAGTTGTGACTGTAGAGGCCTTTAATAAAGTCAACACGCTGCGATACTGGCAGCGCGCGTAACCACCTGCGAAGCTCAGTATCAACTTGTGCGTTACCTGATCGACGAATGAACTGCTCAGGCTTGAAACGCGGCTCATCCATAGTGCTGTTTGACGAATGGTTTGGAGTTATCGCAATTCATTTATGTTATCGGTCCGGTACTGGCCGAGTGCCAACCATTGTACTTTATGTAGCGTTCCGTTTGAGACATCGTACGCAGCGGCGGCAGTTTGAATTTGAAAGTCGCCAGCGGCTTGCTAGACTGATTCTAGGGTACGAAAGGTCGTATTGATGCCTGAAGGCGGTTTGACTTTGCAGACTGGCATCTACATTGTTAATCCGCAGTGCCCAATAATTTGGCAGTTCGAATCCCGTCGCCGATGTTCGAGACATCGATCCAGGCGTTGGAGATTGATTTAAGTTTTGCAATATTGTGATTTCCGCGTTTCAGTTTTCGTGAATCATGTTGCAACTCGTCAATGCTCGATATTCTCTCCGGACATTGTCCGCTGTCACTGCCGGCGAAGTGCCCGAAAAAAACAATTGAACCTCTCTCCCTATGAAGACTCTAACCCTTGGGCGTCGTTTATACGCCCAGTAAATTGACCAAAGGGACTTATTGAACACGCGGGGGTGTGCTTGTGGGTTGGCTTTTTGAGGGACAAATAAAATCAATAAAAACAATGGCTTATGTATGTGCTGGGCGGACACCGCTTCCGCCCGAGCAATGTGTTAGACCCTGCCGCTGCCACTGACGATCGTTGCGTAAAGTCATCACAAAGTGCCCCAATTTACTGGCGCGTTCTGCAAACCTGCCCCGTTAAGCATGGTACCGATGTTGAACTAAAGCCGGCCGCAAAAATCGTTATAAGTGATATCGCGGAACTTACTTCGCAGGTCGCAGGCGGGAGATGTGGCAAGAAACGAGTAAATCTTTGCCGCTTACTCCGCTCGACGGACTTTATTGTTCCAGCCAGGGAATTGCCCGGCGACTTACGATAAAACTGGTGCCGTTGTTGTCCTGCTTGAAGGCGAATGCGTATTCGAATCCGGATTCGTTTGGCAACCAGATTACAACCGGATCGTGCCTGAAATCGCCTTCCCATCCATTGCCTGCGGCAGCTGCTTTGGCATCTTCCCAGTCAGACAGAAACGAAGCGATCGAAATCTCCTGACCGAGAATCCCTTTTGCGGCGCCTCCTCTTGCCATGAACGCGGCCTCGCGCGACGCGATGTCGACAGCTGTGGCTTCTACCGTAGGCAGGAAAGACCAGCCGTGGTCCATCGGGGGCATTGCGTATGCAATCCAGCTCGACATTGGGGCTCCAGTTTTGTATTTTGAAAACAAAAATATACTACATCGCATCATTGCGCAGTGAGGACTCTGGCGCGACTTTCAGCTCAGGATCACAGATCTTTTGCGGTCAGCAGCAAATTGCCTGGGGAGTTCATGCAGATTGCATTTCAAGGGCCGGCATGAGCGACTTGCCTCGCTTGAGTTTAAAGTACAGCGTCGTGACCATTTCTGTCGTCCTATGCCCAAGAGCCACCCAGCCCCGCAGCTCCGGTTTCTTGGTTGCAGCTTTCGTGACTAACATCGCTTTGGCTTTCGACGGCTGTCCGTCACTTTTTTCTATCTGATACAGTTGGTGCCTTGGTGCCCACATAGAGGAGGGAATGCATTGGATTCGATTGCAATCGCAGTTGCCTTGGCCGCTCCAGTTCTTTCAATGCCTGTCGTGCTAAAGAATTTTCTTGAGCTCAAGGCATTGCCGCGGGCCAGCTGGCGAGCCGAATACAACTTTGCTCGTGAATTTGGCGAGCGCACGGGCGATGTTCACGTATTGGCACACGCGAATGATCTAGGTTACCGCGCGCTTGTCGGCGACAGTCATCTCAACCTAGCAGATCGAAAGCTGTTGATGTCGCTCGCCAACAGAACAGTACTCATTCCAAAATATTTGCGTGCCAAAGACTTACTAAGTCTTCATGCAGAGTCTCCGGTTTTTCGATGGAAACGGCGGCGTCATGAAAACCGTTTGACGCGGACGATGCTCATGAATACTTATTACGCTGTGTATTTTGTCGCGGCTATGGTCGTAGTAGTCCCGCTGATCATGCACTTGATTCCTTCTGAAGCAACGGTCATGTTCGGGTTCGTGAAGCAGATTCCCGATTGGATCACCTTATATTTCTTGATCCTCGCAATAGCCAGCTTGCATCACGGTGTTAGGTTGGATATTGCCAACGATGTTGTGAGAGACGCCGCGTTGGAAGTGCTCCCGCCGGAAAACGATATGCAAGATTGAGTAACGCGCATTCTGGCACCAGGCTTGCCAAACCTATCAAAACGTTGGGCTCCGCCGCGACACACGGGCAAGTTGCGCGTTGCCGGGACTCTTTCGTGGCCGCTTGCTGCCCCTGAAAAGACAGCGTTCCGGCGGCTATTAAGTCGGTAAAAAGGCAACTTCTGGGTATCGCACCCGCCATTCGCTTGTTCAGTAAAGCGGACCAGCGGTCCGCTCCAACCTATCAAAATGGCAGCGAATCGCCTGCTGTTCCAAGGCCTGCACATACTTGTCTTTCGCATCCGCATAAGCAAGAGGGACGTTGCCGTGTTGTCTTGCACAAGCACGTTTCATTTCCCCGTACGCGACAGCTGCCTGTGGGTGGGCAAGTAGGAAGTCACGGACACACAAGTGCCGCAGAACGTTGTCGGAACCTTGAGGATAAACGTGCAAATGATGCGTGCGTGCTTCGCCACCCTTGGTGAAATAGCGACGGCCGGCAATGCCGTTCTCACCGCGCGCCTGATACCCCAGGCCGTTCAGGGTCGGCGATAGCGCGTCGAAGGCATGCAGATCACTTGCCTCTACCAGGATGTCGATGATCGGTTTCGCCCACAGTCCCGGCACAGCAGTGCTGCCGATGTGATGAATTTGTACTGCATTGGCCCCGAGAACGCAGTGCAGCTGCGCTGCCTCTTTCTCAAAACTTGCTTTCCAGCCGCGGTCATATGCAGTAATGGTTATGGAGCGCGCCATGTTAGCTTTCCCATCTTTTGCAATACCAATCTATCGCCGTTTGAAAATCCAAAATGTACCTGAAAAAAAGTGGCGCTCTTTTCTGCCGGCGCGACGCCATGCGGTCGTCGATGAGGTAATGTTGCCGCGCCCGAGGCATCAAAAGCGGCGTCGTCACACAAGCGCGAAAAACCAGTGTTCATGTGGAACGTGTATTGCGGCCCCACGATTTCCATATGATAATATTTCGAGTGGCCGGTCTGTCAAACCTTCCGTGTTCCTCGCCTTTGACTAGATCAATATGCTGTATCCTCGCGCCTTGTCGTCGCACCGCTTTGCCCCACCGCGAAGCGATCCCTATTGAAACATGCTTGATTTCATGCATTTCGCTCGCATGAAGTGTAGACAACAGAAATATTTTCCCGTGCACGCATGCCTTTGAAAGTGAATTGATGTTCGGACGAAGCCGTTTGGCAATAGGCGTTGGCGCAGGCCTGATGATCGGGTTTCTGGCGCTGATTGTGATCGTCGGTACCACCATCTGGTTGGTGGAGCGCGGCAACAGCCTGATTGAGCAATCCGCATTGCAGCGAACCATCCGCATCTCTGCGGTGGAGCTGCGCGACAACGTGCGCACTGCGGAGTCCAGCCAGCGCGGCTTTCTTTTGACCGGCAACGAGATCTACCTGGCCCCCTATGACACAGCAAAAACGCGGGCGCGTCAGGAGCTGGACAATCTGAGCCGCTTGATGGCGGCAGATGCTCCCAACCGGGCCATGCTGCCCATGTTGTCGCTGGCATTGGGCGAAAAAATCACTGAGATGGACAACACCATTGCGCTGAAAAGCGCCGGCCGCGACGCCGACGCCCTGGCGTTGCTTCAGCGCAATCGCGGCAAGACGTTGATGGATGAAATCAATGTTTTTCTCTATGGCGCGATACTGGTTGCCGATGAGAACGCGGCACTGAACAGCGCAGAACAACAACGCAATGCGTCGCTGCTGCGCTGGATATCGGCGGTCGCCGCCGTCGTCATCACCTTGGTCGTGTTAGTGGTGGCCTTCACCGTCCACCGCAACCGACAAGACTTGAAGCGGGCGCGCGACGAAGTGCGCGATATCAATCTCACTCTGGAGGAGCGCGTGAAGACCCGCACGGCCGACCTGGTCATGGCATGGGAGCGTGCAGAAGTCCTGCTCACTGAAGTCAATCACCGCGTGGCCAACAGTCTGCAACTGGTGGGCGTGCTGGTGCAGATGCAAATGCGGGCCGTCACCGACAAGGCGGCCAGGGACGCCTTGCGCGAAACCCAATCGCGGATCAATGCCATTTCATTGATTCACAAGAGCCTCTACACATCCAAGGACGTGACCAACGTGGCGCTCGACGATTATCTCGGCGCCATGCTCGCCAATCTGGAAACGGCAATGAAGAAGGACGGCCACACCGCCATCCTGAAATGCTATCTGGAGCCGTTTTCACTGCGCACCGACGCCAGCGTGAGCCTGGGCGTGGCGGTACAGGAACTGGTCACCAACGCCTTCAAATATGCCTATCCCGATGAGCCGGGCGAAGTGCGGGTGCGGCTGAAGCGCTTGGGCGACGACACCGCCGAGCTGACGGTTGAAGACGATGGCGTGGGAATGGCGCCGAACGCCACGCAAGCCGGTACCGGGCTTGGCAGCAAGATCATCCAGACGATGGCGTCAGCGCTGAAGACACATGTCGAATACATCAACCGCCGGCCAGGTATGGCCGCGCGGCTGGTGCTGACCACTGCCAATGCATAAGGGCATTTCAATGCGATTTCGACTGTCTGTGTTTGCTTCATTGATATCTCTCTGCAGCGCTTCGTTCGCCGCCGACGGAGAAGGACTGACCAAGCCGGTCAAACTGCCCGCGTTCGACCCGGCGCGGCCCGCGTGCACCGTGCCTGTCGGTGTCAATAAAAAGCTGGTCTTTGTCCAGGATAATCGGCGCGAATTCATGCAAGGGGTGGGATTTGGCCTCGAAGCTGCCGCGCGGGCGCGCGGCATCGCTTATAGCGTGGCCTTTGCCAACAATGATCCTGCGCTGATGATCAAGCAGGTCGATGCCATCCTCGCCGATAAAACGGGCGCGATTGTCGTGGCCCCGATCGATCCGCCGTCGCTCGCGCCGTCGCTGAAGAAAGTCATCGGCGCTGGCACGTATGTGGGGGCCGTCGTGCCGCCACCAGCGACGACCATTCTGAACGCGCCGCAATATATGACCGGCAGAGTGCTGGGCGAAGCGGCGGCGCAGTACATCCGCAACCGGCTTGGAGGCAATGCCAAGGTGGTGCTGCTCACGCATGACAGCCTGCGATTCTTGGCGCCGCGTTTTACCGCCATGCGCGATACATTGCGGACATTGCCAGGCGTGACGATCGTGGCCGACATTTCTCCCGCCACCGTCGACAAGGAAGGCGGATACCGTACGATGAAGACGATCCTGCTGGCGCACCCGAAGGTCGATGTCGTGCTTGGCGCGGACACGGTGGTGCTGGGCGCGTTGGCGGCATTGCGCGAGGCAGGCAAAGCGCGCCCCGACCAGTTTCTCGGCGGTATAGACGGCGAGCGGGAAGCGGTCGCCGAAATCAAAAAAGGCGGCAGCCCCTACAAGGCGAGTATCAGCCTTGCCTCATCCATATTCGCTTATGCGATGGGCCAGCACGCCGCTGACTGGTTGGACGGAAAATCCATCCCGCAAGCCATGGATATTTTGCCTCGGGCGCTCACCATCGGCAACATTGCCGACTATGAACGCGACACCGCCAATCCAGGCGCCGTCTATGCCGATCCGACACGGCGCGCATCCTATTTGAAAATGTATGGGAACATTTGTTTCGATACTCGGAAAAACTATGTGAATTTCCCCTGGTCGTCGGAAGCCAGGTAATTTCCATCCCCGCAGCCGCCTTGGCCGCAGTGTCCAATAACGCACAGAATCGAGCACCCGCCCGCCATGACCGCAGACATTTTCGTCATCCTTTATGTTGAAGACAACGACTTCATCCGCGATTCGTTCGCGGAGTTGCTTGCCACTGCGGGGCGCAAGATCGTGGGCGTGGCTGACAGTGCCGGCGCGCGCGCGGCCTTGCGCGAACAAAACATTGACCTGTTGATGACCGACATTAGCCTGCCCGACGGCTCCGGCCTCGACATCGCGCACGAAGCACTTCGGCAGAATCCCCAATTGCCAGTCATCGTCTGCTCCGGGTATGACCTGGAGGACGCCACGCGCTCGCTCGGCCCGACCGCCCACGCCTTGAAGAAACCCTTCGATCTGGACGACGTCGAGGCGCTGCTCGACAAGCTTGCGCGATGAGAAATTACCTCATCGTGGTTTGCGCTTCAGCGCATCGATCAGAATCCTGACACGCGCAAGGAGAACGTGGGAGCAGACCTCGGCCGAGCTCACCACCCGGTTGACCAGTGTCGTTTTCTGCGGCCGGGAATCCGTCCAATTTTCCCGATCGGCCGGATCGGCCAGCACTGCCGAAGCGCTGCCGACCGTGCCGGGCTTGCGCGCCCCCCTGGCGCCGAAGCGCGCGAGGCAGCGCACGGCAATGTTCCAGCCACGGTAATGGGTCCGAATCGTTCCGCTCATATGTCCTCCGATAAGAAATAGTAGCTCCCAGGAATCTATCGGTATGTGCGTTACCCGGCATAGTCTTGTGCCAGCGGGGAGGGCGGGGACACCCGCAAATCCCTCCAGCAATTCCAGTTGTGTGCGGGATAATTGTTGAAAAGCATGGTACCTTAGCCTCCCTGGCAACTCAGCAATTCCAAATCCGTCGCTGGCAGCGGCGGGGTGATGTTATCTCTCAATGCAATCATGCGAATTCGCACCCGTCTTCTCACACTGGCCCTCTCCATCCTCGTTCCAGCCTTCTTGTCGTGTGCGGTTGCGATTTGGTTCGTCTATAGCGAGCAGCAACAGGCGCAGGAGAAAAGCAGCATGGCGACTGTCAAAACGTTCGCGCTGCTCGTCGACAGAAATTTCCGTGCCACTAAAGATCTTTTGGAGACGCTCGCCCAGTCGCCCGATCTGCGCAGCGGGCAGATAGACAGTTTCGCGCGCCAGGCAAAGTTGCTCGTTCCGAGCTCGGAGCGCGTCATCGTCCTGAGCACGATGGATGGCCAGCAGGTGCTCAACACACGCGCCTTGCCCGGGGCTCCGCTACCGCGTAGCAATGACGCGTTGCAACAGCTTCGCTTGCGCAACCCGACGGCGGGCTTTGTGTCGGGGCTGTTCACAGGGAGCGTCGCGAAAAAGAAAGACATCGCGGTCGACGTGCCGGTCTTCGTCGATGGCAGCGTCAAGTATCGCCTGGCGATGGGATTCCAGGCCGCTGAAATGCAAACCTTGATCGCCGAGCAGCATTTTCCCCGGGAGTGGCTGATCACGATCGTTGACCAGTACGGTACGGTGGTCGCGCGCAGCGAGAAGGTGGAGCAGTACCTCGGCAAGCGCGCCAGCGGACCCTTGCTGGCGCGGCTGACCGCGCTCGAACGGTCGGGAATCAATCACGGCACCACGCTGGACGGCCGGGACGTGACGGCATTTTTCTTTACCGCGCCGGAATCGGGCTGGACAACGATTCTGTCGATCCCCCGGGAAGAGATGCATCGGCCGGCACAGTACGCTTCAACTTTTCTGGCCGTCGTGCTGCTATTGATGCTCGGCGTCGCCATCGCGCTGGCAAGCTACTTCGCCCGGGAAACGGCGGCGCCGATCGAACGTTTGCGCGCGGCTGCGGCGCAGCTTGGCACGGGCGCGGCGGTCTCGCTGCCGGCCGCAGGCCTGGTGGAAATTGACGCTGTCGGCGAAGCGCTCATCCGCTCCAGCACGCTGGTGCGCGAACATAGCGAGCTGCTGTCGGCCCGCGTCGCGGAAGCCGTGGCCGCCTCGGAAGTGGCGCAGCGCGCGCTGTTGCAGTCGCAAAAGCTGGAAGCACTGGGGCGCCTGACGGGGGGCGTCGCACACGACTTCAATAACATTTTGCAGACACTGTCGAGCTGCCTGCAATTGCTGCGCCGGACCGAGGACCGCGCCAAGATGGTCTCCTTGATCACGACCGGTGAAACGGCAATCCGGCGGGCGACCGCGCTGACCGGCCAGATGCGCTCGTTCGCCAGGGTGCAGGACGTGCGGCTGGAGACCATTTCGATGTCGGAAACGGTGCAAACCATTTTGCCTTTGTTGTCGAGCAGCCTTCCGGCCAACGTGGCCTTGCGTGTCGAGGCCAGCGAAGCCTTGTGGCCGGTCACGGTGGACCGGCTGCAGTTTGAATTGGCGCTGCTCAATGTGGTCATCAACGCGCGCGACGCCATGCCGCGCGGTGGCGAAATCGTGCTCGGCACGGGTACCTTGCACCTGCCGGCCGACGACGGCGATCTGAAATCCGGTGATTATGTGGTCGTCACCGTTGCCGACAACGGTACCGGCATGGCGCCCGAGGTGTTGAGCAAAGCGCTCGATCCCTTCTTTACCACCAAACCCGTCAATCAGGGTACAGGGCTGGGCTTGGCGCAAGCATACGGTTTCGCGCGGCAGTCTCACGGTACCCTGCGCTTGCACAGCATTGAAGGGCAGGGCACGACTATCGAAATTCTGTTGCCGCGTTCTCAAGATGCATTGACGTCGATTGCGGACACGTCCGGGACGCAGCCACAGTCCGAAGGCGGGCCGGACACTATTTTGCTTGTCGAAGACGATTCCCTGGTCCGCGAGACGGTCGCCTTCGCGCTGCGGCAGGCGGGGCTGGAAGTCATTTGTGTCGATTCTGGCGACGCGGCCCTGGCCGTATTGACGTCGGGCGCCGCTGTCGATGCGGTGTTTTCCGATGTGGTCATGCCGGGAAAGGTGAGCGGCGTTGACCTGGCCCGCATTGTGCTGAAATCCTGGCCCGGCATGCGCGTCGTGCTGGCCAGCGGCCACGCGGACGTGGCGATCGATCTGCCAGGCGTCAAACTGATCGGCAAACCCTACGATGTGATCAGCGTTATTAATCTGCTTGCCAGCGGAGGCGATGGCGTGCCGCCGTCCGGGCCGGCCTGACCTTCGCCGTGCCGAGGGAGGCTGGCGCATGCACACGCAGCGCACGCGCATGACAAATTGTGCGCCATCTTCAAGCGTTTCTACCTATGCTATGTGTAACAAAATGACAATGGAAGCATACGCTTCCTCCGCCGTTGCACATAGGATCAAGCATGAACGTACCGGACCGCTATCCATTAAAACTCACAATCAACCAGACCGCATACGAGCTGGAAGTGGAAGCCTGGGTCACTTTGCTGGACCTGCTGCGCGAGCGTCTGCAGCTCTCCGGTACCAAGAAAGGGTGCGATCACGGCCAGTGCGGGGCATGTACCGTCCTCGTTGATGGCAGGCGCATCAACGCATGCCTGACCCTGGCGCTGATGCAGCAAGGGCGGGAGATCGTCACCGTCGAAGGGCTCGCCGACGGCGCTACCTTGCATCCGATGCAGCAGGCCTTTATCGACCATGACGCCTTCCAGTGCGGCTACTGCACGCCGGGGCAGATTTGCTCGGCCATCGGCCTGATGAATGAGGGGCGAGCCACCACGGTGGCGCAAGTGCGCGAGCTGATGAGCGGAAATGTATGTCGATGCGGGGCCTATCCTGGCATTTGTCGGGCGGTCTGCGCGGTGGCCGGGATCGATGGCGGCGCTGCGGACGTACCGCAACATGTCAGCGGGACAGTGCCGGCATGACCCCGTTCTCTTTCGTTCAAGCCGCCGATGCCGATGCCGCAATGGGCGAGGTGGCGGCCAACGCCAGTTTCAGCGGGCCGGCCGTTCGCTTGATCGCCGGAGGCACGAATCTGCTCGATCTCATGAAAGAGGGCGTGGTGGAATCGCGCCGCCTGGTCGATATCAGCCGCCTGCCCCTGGACCAGATTGAAAGCGAAGGCGAAGGCTTGCGGCTCGGTGCCCTCGCACGCAATGCCGATACCGCCTACCATCCGCTGGTACGGACAGCTTATCCGCTGCTGAGCGCGGCCATACTGGCCGGTGCCTCGCCACAGTTGCGCAACATGGCCACCAACGGCGGCAATATGATGCAACGAACCCGTTGCTGCTATTTCTATGATGTGGCAACGCCGTGCAACAAGCGTCAGCCGGGTACGGGCTGTTCTGCGGTCGGCGGCCTCACACGCCAGCATGCCGTCCTGGGCGCCAGCGCGCAGTGCATCGCAACCCATCCTTCCGATATGTGCGTGGCGCTTGCGGCGCTGGACGCGACCGTCCACGTTGCCTCCGCGCGCGGCAAGCGGACGATCGCCTTCGCCGAATTCCATCGCCTTCCCGGCGACGCGCCGCAGTACGACACGGTGCTCGAAGCAGACGAACTGATTTCTCACATCACCTTGCCCGACATGCGCCGCTACGCCGCGCACTCGGTCTACCTCAAACTGCGTGAGCGGCAATCGTACGCATTTGCCCTGGTATCGGTGGCCGCCGCATTGGACATGGACGATGCCGGAAACATTCGCAGTGCGCGTATCGCGCTTGGCGGCGTCGCGCACAAGCCATGGCGCAGGCCGGAGGCGGAGCAACTGCTTGCCGGCCAGGCACCGGACAAGGCGCTGTTCGCCCGTGTCGCCGCCGTTCTGCTCGATGGCGCGGTGGGACAAGGTCACAACGACTTCAAGATCGCGATGGCGCGCAACGCCATCGTGCGGGCCCTGCAGGATGCAGTCCGGGGCACCGTCGACAATACGGGAGCACCGCGTGACTGAACTCATTCCAGCCCTCCACACGCCCGTTGCCGAGCCGGGCACCGGCCAGGTCGTCACAGGAACTGCCGTGTCACGGGTCGATGGGCGCGCCAAGGTCACGGGCGCGGCCCGCTACGCGGCCGAGTATCCTGCCGACGGCCTGCTGTACGGCGTCGTCGTCAGCGGCACGATCGCCAAAGGGCGCATTCTCGACATCGATGTCGAAGCTGCCATGGCGGTCGATGGCGTCGTCGAAGTCCTGAGCCATGTGAATCGCCCCCGGATCCGCTCGTTCGATCTTGCATACAAAGACATGACCGCGCCGTCCGGATCGCCCTTCAAACCCTTGCATGACGCGTGCATCCGCTACAGCGGTCAGCCGGTGGCGCTGGTGCTGGCCGCCACGTTCGAAGCGGCGCGGCACGCGGCAACCCTGGTGCGCGTGCGCTATGACGCGCAGGAGCACGACACGCGTCTGCGCGAAAATCTGAGCAAGGCGTACGAGCCGCGTCCCCTCAAGGCCGGCTACGAGCCGCCACCCAGGGAAAAGGGCAAGGCGGAACGGGCATTCAAGGCTGCCCCGGTGCAAATCGAGGCGGAGTTCCATCATGGTGTCGAACACCATAATCCTCTGGAAATGTTCGCATCGACGGTCATTCGCGAACCCGATGGTCATCTGACCATTTATGACAAGACCCAGAGTTCGCAGAACAGCCGGTGGTACGTTTCGCACGTGTTCGGCATCGCGAAGCACAAGGTCACCGTCCGCAATCCGTTTGTGGGCGGGGCCTTCGGCTCCGGCTTGCGCCCGCAGTATCAATTGGCACTGGCCGTCATGGCGTCCCTGCACCTCAAGCGCTCGGTGCGCGTGCAACTGTCGCGACAGCAAATGTTCAGCATCGGTCACCGTCCGGAAACGCTGCAACGGATAAAGCTGGCGGCCGAGCGCGATGGAACATTGACGGCGATCGTGCACGAAGCGGTTGCCGAGACCTCGCAGATGGAAGACTATGTCGAGGCCGTGGTCAACTGGTCGGGGCTGTTGTACGCGTGCGAGAACATCCGGCTCGGTTACAAGTTGGTCAAGCTGGACCAATATTCGCCCATGGATATGCGCGCGCCCGGGGCCGCACACGGAATGCACGCGCTGGAAGTGGCAATGGACGAGCTGTCGTACGCGCTCGCCCTCGATCCCATTGCATTGCGCCTGAAAAATTATGCCGAGCGCACGCCAATCGGCGACAAACCGTATTCGAGCAAGCAATTGCGCGACTGTTATGCGCGTGGCGCCGAACAATTCGGGTGGGCGCAGCGTCCGCCATTGCCAAGGTCGCGCCGCGAAGGTACCGAGTTCATCGGGTGGGGCATGGCAACCGGCGTCTGGGATGCGATGCAGATGCTGGCCCGCGCCAGCGCCGTCATGCACGCCGACGGTCGCCTGGTGGTGTCCAGTGCCGCCACCGACATCGGTACCGGCACCTATACGGTCATGGCAATGATCGCTGCGGAGATATTCGGCTTGCCGCTCGAGCGCGTGACGTTCCAGTTGGGCGATTCGACCTTGCCGATAGCGCCAGTCGAAGGCGGATCGTCGCATGTGAGCACCGTCGGGTCGGCGGTGGCTGGCGTGTGCGAGAAACTTTGCCTGACGCTGCTGCGCTATGCGCAGTCTTCATCGGACTCGGCATTTCGCGACAAGCGGCTCAAAGACGTCGAATTCGTTGGCGGCGTCATTCGTTTGCGTAGCGATCCTTCCGCCGCGATTGCACTCGGCAGTATCGTCGCCCAGGCCGGGCACGTCAGCATCGAGGAAAAATACCTGATGACGCCTCACGTGCGCAAACAACAGAAATTCCAGCGGCTCGTGCATTCGGCAGTGTTTGTCGAGGTACGTGTTGACGAGGCGCTCGGCACGGTGCGCGTCACGCGTGTGGTCAGCGCAGTCGCCGCCGGCCGCATTTTGAATCTGAAAACGGCGACCAGCCAAATCATTGGCGGGGTGGTGTGGGGCATCAGCCAGGCGCTGCACGAAGAAAGCCTCACCGACCATCGGTTCGGGCGTTTCATGAACCACAATCTGGCGCAGTACCACGTGGCGGCGCACGCCGATATTCACGACATCGACGTCCTGTTTGTCGAGGAAGACGACCGTATCGTCAGCCGCCTGGGGGCGAAAGGCGTGGGCGAAATCGGGCTGATCGGCGTCGCGGCCGCCGTCAGCAATGCGATTTACCATGCCACCGGCAGGCGGGTCCGGAGCACGCCCATGACGCCCGACAAGATATTGACGCCGGCGTGTGAGGACGAATGAGCACGGTAGCGCCGCATGGACACTGCAATGGCCCAATGTTCGTCCGCTAACGGACGGGAACGGTCGCGTATGGGAAGATCCGGCATGGGTGCGACGAAACCGACCTGTCGCGACCTTGAAACATCAAGTCCCATCACCTAACGCTACCGGACACCATCATGCAGCGCATCTCCATCCTCTTCTCTTCCCTGGCCAGGTTCGCGCTTCCCTCTGCTGCGCCAGCGGCGTCTACCGCCGCCAACCTGATCGTCGCGCCTGCCGGTGTCAACATGCCGGCGCCAGCGCGCACGGGCGCCAGATCCGTCATGGATTTCCCCCGCCTGCGGATCCGAGTGACGCGGATCCAGGGACTGGCTGCGCGGCCGGACTGGATGCAGACGCCATCGAATTTGATGTGAACGCCGCAATTCGCTGCGATACCGCGGATTAGCCGCCCAGGCTGATCGCCCGTCCGTGCAGCGGCTGGAGCGGACGCGCGTTCATCTTGTAAAGTTTCCTGAATGCGGCAAGCTGCCGCCCTGAAATTTCCGCCGGCTGTTTCAGCACATGCCAACGTACCCCTTCGGCGCAAGGCGGCGTTGTGAGCGAACCCATGTAGCCGTAGTAGGCTTGCCGGGCACCTGGTCGAAGCTGGCGGCGAAGCGGTCGACGGTGTGTTGAACGACCTGGTCGCAGGCGCGCGCCAGCGCCCGGTCGCCGCTGCAGATCACCGCGCCGTACCGGAAAGTGGAAACCATCGTCCGGCACCGCTGCCCAGCCCCATGCCGCCGATCATGCAACGCCAGGAACACGCGCGTCGACGCGAACAAGCGAGCGAGATCGGTTGTCCGCAACCGCATCGTTGAAAATAAAAGGGCTGAGTCCGCAATCGAGACCCAGCCCTTGGCCGTGTGGCAGTTTGCCGTGGCAGCTCTTGATGCCGACGGCTTGAGAATTACTTGGCAGCCTTGCGGCGGCGCAGGCCGGCCATACCAACCAAGCCCAGACCGAGCAATGCGATCGAGGTTGGTTCTGGTACGTTCGCGGCGTACTGAGCACGGACGTTATCGAATGCAGGGGCATTCAGCGAAGTGCCGCTGGTGAAGACGAGTTGGTCGAAGCCGGCGGCATCCGCGAAGCCGACGATATTGCCGGCGCTAGCTGCGAACGCGCCGCTACCGACCAGCACGCCATTGTTGAAAGCCTGCCACTGCGCGTCAATGTCGGAAGTAAAGAAGCCGGTACCGATCATGAATTCCAGACCGTAAAAGGTGTTGCTGCCAGTAGCGGCCATGGTGAAGGCGCCATTGCCCGTGCCATACATGTAGTTGCCGGTGAAGCCGGCGAAACCGACGTGACCAACGCAACCAGCATAGCCGCAGCCGTTGTTATTGAAGCTCAGACCCGTGCGCGAGAACGACAGGCCGTCTTCCACATATGGGTTGTCGTTCAGGGCAGCGACGTTTTCAAAGTCGGCAGCGGCGTTCACGGTCGTGACAGCGGTGCCGCTACCGATGGTTTGCACGGTGGCTGCTTGCGTCAGAACAGGAGCGGAAAGGACGAATGCGAGTGCGATTGCGGTTTTGGACAATTTCATTTTTTATTTCCCCGTTAGTTATTGGTGCATGTCAATAAAGCAAGCACCATGCCAGAGGAAAATAATGATTGAAATCATGTACATGCAAATTTCGCATTATTCAGCTGTAAAGATTTCCGACGATACTTTTTGTATGTAGTGGGGAAACTTTTGATCGTTTCGGGGGGGGCTAAACAGATCGGGTAAGGGCGGGTCACTTTACGCATTCGGCGACGCTTCGGTGTAAAGTACACAGGAGCGGCGATTTCTCACTGCAGTCACAACGGGACCTTGACATGGAAACTTTGGCACTGGGTATAGGCGGGATGCAGTCTGGCGCATGCGCAGGCAATATCGAAAAGCGGCTCTACGGCATCCATGGCGTGCAGTCGGCAATGGTGTCGTTTGATCAGGAGGGCGCCGAGATCGTCTACGATCCCGCGCAGACCAATGCGGCAAAACTTGCCAACGCGGTTGCCGATGCCGGGTACGCTGCGCGGCTGCCTGGGACGGTGGCGACGGCCGAGTACAACGCGCCGGTTGGGAAGCACCATACGAATAGCGGGTGCGGTTGACGGCACGACGTTGGCCCAAACTTCTAGGTCGAGTGGGCTGGTTCTAATTCACGGCAACGATGCGCAAGCTTGCCATGGGTCGCGAGTCGTCGCACCGCCGCCTGCGCGAGGACGACGGTGGTTTTTGAACTGTTCTGGCTTGCGCTTGTCTGAGGTTGGGACCATGCCGCAAAGCGCACTGCCTGGAAAGGGAATCCCATGCCCGAACGCACTGTAATCGAATCCATTTCGCCAAACCCGGTACTGACCGTCCTGACCCAGGCCAGCGTCTACGATGCTGCCTGCGCCATGGTCAAGGCGCGCTGCGGCAGCGTGCTGATCGTCGGTGGAGACGGCGCCATGCTGGGCATCCTCACCGAGCGCGATTTGATGGTCAAGATCGTCGCCAAGCGGCGCGATCCTGAAACCACGCCCGTGTCGGACATCATGACCCACAACCCGCATTTCATCTCGCCCGACACCACCGTCTCCGACGCGCTGCTGATCATGCAGCGGCATAACTTCCGTCACCTGCCGATCATCTCGTCGACCTCGAAAATACTGGGCGTATTTTCAATCCGCGATGCCATGGCGCGCGAACTGGTGGAGGCGGAAAGCATCGCCGATCTGATCGACCAGCAATTTACCAACGTACTGAGCTGACGTTTTATGACCGCAATGCAGATTCAATTGCCTTTCCATTTATTTTGGAATAAAACATAGGGACGCCTGGCCCGCCCACCATCCCGCAAGGCCAAGTTGTCCAGCAGTTTGCCACGCCCACGAGGAGTAGCTACATTGCAACCGACCGACATCGTCAGCCCCGACTATTTTCACAAGGTAGTCGATTGCCAATGGGCTTGCCCCGCCCACACGCCCGTTCCCGAATATATCCGTCTGATCGCCGCCGGCCGCTATTCCGATGCCTACCTGATCAACTGGGAATCGAACGTCTTCCCCGGCGTGCTGGGCCGCACTTGCGACCGGCCGTGCGAACCGGCTTGCCGGCGCAGCCGCGTCGAGGACGAGCTGGGCAAGCAGCCCGTCGCCATTTGCCGGCTCAAGCGCGTTGCGGCCGACTACAAGGACGACATCCGCGACCGTCTGCCGCAGCCGCCCGCCGAAAAGAACGGCAAGCGCATCGCCTGCATCGGCGCCGGGCCGGCCTCGCTCACGGTGGCGCGCGACCTGGCACAGCACGGCTACCAGGTGACGGTGTTCGACTCTGAAGCCAAGGCGGGCGGTTTCATCCGCAGCCAGATTCCCAAATTCCGCCTGCCCGAAGAAGTCATCGACGAGGAAACCGGCTACATCCTCGATCTTGGCGTTCAGTTCGTGGGCGGGCAGCGCATCGACAGCCTGGCCGGCTTGCTGGCCCAACACTACGACGCCGTGTTCGTCGGCTGCGGTGCGCCGCGGGGGCGTGATCTCGCGTTGCCAGGTCGCGCCGAGGCGGCGGCCAATATCCATATCGGCATTGATTGGCTGGCCTCGGTCTCCTTCGGCCACGTGCAACGCATCGGCAAGCGCGTCATCGTGCTGGGCGGCGGCAATACCGCGATGGATTGCTGCCGCTCGGCCAAGCGCCTCGGCGGCGAACAGGTCAGCGTAATCGTGCGCTCCGGCTTCGACGAAATGAAGGCCAGTCCATGGGAGAAAGAAGACGCCCAGCACGAGGGCGTGCACATCCTTAACTTCATGGCGCCCAAGGCCTTCGTGCTCGACAACGGCGTGCTGTGCGGCATGCAGTTCGAGATGGTGGCCGCGCAGGTCGATGCAGACGGGCAGCGCAACCTCGTTCCCACGGGCGCGCCGGACCAGTTCGTCGCCTGCGATGACGTGCTCGTTGCCGTCGGCCAGGAGAATTCCTTCCCGTGGATCGAGCGTGACATCGGCATCGCCTTCGACAAGCGCGGCATGCCGCTGGTGGACAAACTGACCTTCCAGGCCAGCTTGCCCCAAGTATTTTTCGGCGGCGACGCAGCCTTCGGGCCGAAGAACATCATCACGGCGGTTGCCCACGGCCATGCGGCGGCGGTTTCGATCGACAAGTTCTGCAATGGCGAGGATGTGCGCAAGCGGCCTGCGCCGATGGTGCACTTGATGAGCCAAAAGATGGGCATCCACGAGTGGAGCTTCGACAATGCGGTGTCCAACGACAAGCGGGTCAAGGTGCCGCTGCGCGACGTGAGCGCCGCGCTGAAAAATATCCGGGTCGAGGTCGAACTCGGCTTCGATCCCAAGCTGGCATTCAAGGAAGCGCAGCGTTGTCTCAATTGCGACGTGCAAACGGTGTTTTCGGACAGCCTGTGCATCGAGTGCGATGCCTGTGTCGACATTTGTCCGGTCGATGCGATCAGCTTTGTCGACAATGGCGACGAAACCGACCTGCGCACCCGTCTCAAGGCGCCGGCGCTGAATCTGGCGCAGTCGCTGTTCGTGTCCGGCGGCTTGAAAACCGGGCGCATCATGGTCAAGGACGAGGATGTGTGTCTGCACTGCAGCCTGTGCGCGGAACGCTGTCCCACCGGCGCCTGGGACATGCAAAAATTCTTTTACTCGCCGGGCCGCGCGGGGCCGGGCTGCCGCGAGGTGCCGTCGGCGCCCTTGCGCCAAATCGGATAGGGGCGGGCGATGCCGCAAAAAATTGAATCGATCAACGACTTCGTCGTCAAGTTCGCCAACGTCAACGGTTCCGGCTCGGCCTCGGCCAACGAATTGTTTGCGCGCGCCATTTTGCGGATGGGCGTGCCTGTCAGCCCGCGCAATATTTTCCCATCCAACATACAGGGCATGCCGACCTGGTACGAGGTGCGGGTCTCGGCAGCGGGCTACCTGGGCCGGCGCGGCAGCTGCGACCTGATGGTGGCAATGAATCCCCAAACCTGGGATGCGGACGTCAAGGAAATCGCGCCGGGTGGCTACCTGTTCTACGACAACACGCGGCCCGTGCCCGAATCCAAGTTCCGGCCCGACCTGACCGTGATCGGCGTGCCGCTCACCCTCATCTGCAACGAGGCTTACACCGATGTGCGCCTGCGCCAGTTGTTCAGGAACATCGTCTACGTGGGGGCGCTGTCGGCCTTGCTCGACATCGCGCCGGCGGTTCTGGAAAAGCTGTTCTCCGAACAGTACAAGGGCAAGGAAAAGCTGTACGAATCGAACGTCAAGGCGCTGCACCTGGGGCGCGACTACGCGCTGGCCCATCTCGACTGCGCCGGCATGGGCTTGAAGGTGCGGCGGGCCGACAACGTGGGCGATCGCATCTTCATGGACGGCAACAGCGCGGCCGCGCTCGGCTGCGTGTACGGCGGCGCGACGGTGTGCGCCTGGTATCCGATCACGCCGTCGTCCTCGCTGGCCGAGAGCTTCCAGAAATACTGCAGCAAGTTCCGGGTCGACACCGAAACGGGCAAGAACAATTTTGCGATCATCCAGGCCGAGGACGAGCTGGCCTCCATCGGCATGGTCATCGGTGCCGGCTGGAATGGCGCGCGCGCGTTCACGGCCACGTCCGGCCCCGGCATTTCCCTGATGACGGAATTCATCGGCCTGGCTTATTTTGCCGAGATTCCGGCGACCATCATCAACGTGCAGCGGGGTGGCCCATCGACCGGCATGCCGACCCGCACGCAGCAGGCCGACATCCTTTCCTGCGCCTACGCGTCCAATGGCGACACCAAGCACGTGTTGTTGTTCCCCGAAGACCCGAAAGAATGCTTCGATTTCGCCGCTGCGTCGCTCGACCTGGCCGACCGGCTGCAAACGCCGGTGTTCCTGATGACCGACCTGGACATCGGCATGAACACGCGCCTGTGCGCGCCGCTCGCATGGGACGATGCGCGCCGCATGGACCGTGGCAAGGTGATGCACTTTGACGATCTGGAGAGCGGCCGCGACTTTGGCCGCTACCTCGACGTCGACGACGACGGCATTCCCTATCGCACCTATCCCGGCACTCACCCCAAGCGGGGCGCCTACTTTACCCGCGGCACGACCAAGGATAGCTACGCCCGCTACAGCGAAGAGGGCGCCGTCTACGTCGCCAACATGGAGCGGCTGCAAAAGAAATTTGAAACCGCCAAAACGCTGGTGCCCGGGCCTGTGCTGCGACCGGCCACCAAGCCGACCCGCGCCGGCGTGCTGTACTTCGGTTCGACCAGCCCGGCCATGAGCGAGGCGCTCGACTTGCTCGAAAGCGACAAGCTCCATGTGGATGCGCTGCGCATCCGCGCCTATCCTTTCTGCGAAGCGATCATGGATTTCATTGCCGCCCATGACACGGTGTTCGTGGTCGAGCAGAACAGCGACGCCCAGTTGCGCGGCATGCTCATCCTGGAGGGCAACTTGAACGCAGCCAAGCTCATTCCCGTGTTGCACTACGACGGCACGCCGATCACGGCGCGCTTCATTGCCGGCGCCATCGCGGGCAAGCTTGGCTTGCTCAACGTCACGCCAATCAAGAAGGTGGCGCAATGAGCTATCTGGCCAAACCCAAGCTGCACCATCCCGAACTCAAAGCGAACAGGCTCGGTTATACGCGGCGTGACTATGAAGGCGCGATGTCGACCCTGTGCGCCGGCTGCGGTCACGATTCGATTTCCGCAGCGATTGTGCAGGCTTGCTACAACCTGGCGATCGAACCGCACCTGGTGGCCAAGTTGTCCGGCATCGGTTGCTCCTCGAAGGCGCCGACCTATTTCCTGGGCGGCTCGCACGGCTTTAACACGGTGCACGGGCGCATGCCTTCGGTACTGACCGGCGCCAATCTGGCCAACCGCGACCTGATTTACCTGGGCGTGTCCGGCGACGGCGATTCGGCCTCGATCGGGCTGGGCCAATTCGTGCACAGCATGCGGCGTTCCGTCAACATGGTGTACATCGTCATGAACAACGGCGTGTACGGTTTGACGAAGGGGCAGTTTTCTGCCACGGCCGACCAGGGATCGAAGTCGAAGCGCGGCGTGGTCAATAACGATACGCCGGTCGATCTGGCGGCCCTGGCGCTGCAATTGGGCGTGAGCTTCGTTGCACGCAGCTTTTCGGGCAACAAGGAGCAGCTGACGCCGCTGATCGAGGCCGCGCTGATGCACCAGGGCGCAGCCTTCATTGACGTGATTTCGCCTTGCGTGGCATTCAACAATCACCCTGGCTCCACCAAAAGCTACGACTATGTGCGCGAGCACAATGAGTCGGTGAACCGCGTCGATTTCGTGCCGCATGCGCAGGAAATCACGGGCCACTTCGAGCCGGGCACGGTGCAGGATGTGCTGCAGCACGATGGCAGCGTGCTGCGCCTGCGCACGCTCAATGCCGAGTTCGACGTGCATGACCGGATCGCCGCCATGAACTATCTGCACCAGCGCCAGGCGGAAGGGGAGGTGGTCACGGGGCTGCTGCATATCGATCCGGAGCCGCATGATCTGCACCGGCATTTGAACACCTCGGTGCGGCCGCTCAATCTGCTCGATGAGAAGGCGTTATGCCCGGGGGCGGGCGCCTTGGAGCGCATTAACGCCTCGCTGCGCTAGTTCGTCAGCAGCCGGCATCGTTCTTTCGGATTTCAACAAATCACGGACGCTTGTGCCTATAATCCAAAAGCAACTTTTTTGCTGGAGGAGACCAGGGATGAACCGCAGGCATTACAAGAAACTGCTCGGCGCCATGGCGCTGACCGTGCCGGCTTTCGCCGGCGCCGCGCCGGTCGAATATTACAACGAGGGTAATCCGGCCAACCGGCCATTCTCGCTGGCCGTGCGCGCCGGCGACTACGTGCACCTGGCGGGGCAGATGGGCACCGATGAAAAAGGCCTGGTGGCGGGCGGCTTTGAAGCCCAGTCGCGCAAGGCGATGGACAATATCGCCGCGGTCCTCAAGGGCATGCAGTTGTCGATGGATGACGTCGTCAAATGCACGGTCATGATCCAGGATATGAACAAGTGGGGCGACTTCAACAAGATCTACGCCGGCTACTTCAAGCCGGGTCGCCTGCCGGCCCGCAGCGCCTTTGGCGTGAGCGCACTGGCGCTGGGCGGCGAGATCGAGGTCGAATGCCTGGCTTACGCGCCGCGCCATGCCGAGCGGAGAGCGCGATGACTGCGCGCCGCGCCATCCTGCGCCAGGCGGCCATGCTCGGCCTGAGCGCGACGGGAATCGGCCTCGGGCTGCCGGCGCTGGCACAGCAGGCGGCCGACACGCGCGCGCGCCGTCCGATCTGCGTCGATGCGCTGGGCAGTATCGACAACCCCAACCGTCCGGATGCGGAGCAGGACGACCCGGACGCGATCGGCATCGACGCCCGTTCGCTGGCCGACGCCAGGGCCGCCGGCCTGAGCGCCTTCAACATGACCATCGGCTACGTGTTCGGCAAGGACGATCCCTACGAGAGCAGCGTGCGCCAGGTGGCGGCATGGGACGCGTTCATCCGCCGCCACGGCGATGCGCTGGTCAAGGTGCAGCAGATGGCCGACATCCGCCGCGCGCATGAGCAGGGCCGCACCGGGGTCATTCTCGGCTTCCAGAATGCCGCCATGATGGGCAACGATGTGCGCCGCGTGGAGACCTTCGCCAACCTGGGCGTCAAGGTGATCCAGCTGACCTACAACGGCCCCAACCAGCTTGGAGACGGCGCCACCGCGCCGGCCAACCGCGGCCTGACGCCGTTCGGGCGCGAGGTGGTGCAGGCGCTGAACCGCCATCGCACCATGGTGGACCTGAGCCATAGCGGCGAGCAGATCTGCCTCGACGCGGCGGCTGCATCCAGGCAGCCGATCGCCATCACCCACACTGGCTGCCGCGCGCTGGCCGACCTGCCGCGCAACAAGAGCGACCGCGAATTGCGGCTGGTGGCGGAGAAGGGCGGCTTCGTCGGCATCTACTTCATGCCTTTTCTGGCCATCGGCAGGCAACCGATGGCGGCCGACCTGGTGGCCCATATCGAGCATGCCATACAGGTTTGCGGCGAGGACCACGTCGGCATCGGCACCGACGGCAGCGTGTGCGCCATCGATGACATGCCGGGCTATATGCGTTCGCTGGAGAAGGAGGTACAGCAGCGCCGCGCCGCCGGCATCTCGGCGCCCGGCGAGCGGGCCGACATCGTGCCCTTCCTGCCCGACCTGCAAGGCCCGGACAAATTCCACAAGCTGGCCGACCTGCTGGCCAAACGGGGCCACAACGCCAGCCGCATCGACAAGGTACTGGGACTCAATTTCCTGCGCTTTGCGGGCGATGTCTGGGGCTGACTTTCCCATCTCACTGAAAGAATACATGTCTTTGAAATTGCGTCATTCGATCGTCGCGGCCATCGCCTTGCTGTGCGCGGCTTCTGCAAGCAGCGCCGCGAACCAGGTGGTGTATCGCGGCGTGACGCTGATCGACGGCACCCCTGCCGCGCCGCGCACCAACATGGCAATCGTGGTGGAGGGCGAGCGCATCAAGGCCATCGTGCCTGCGGCCAAGCTCAAGGCCGGCGCCGATGCCACGGTTCACGACATGGCCGGCCTGTATGTCATGCCCGGCATGATCGACTCGCATGTGCACTACGCCACCAATCCGAATCGCGTCTTCGCGGAAGCTGAGCTCAAGCGCAATGTGTACGGCGGTGTGACCGGCGTGCGCGACATGGCGGGCGATGCGCGCGAACTGGCGTCGCTGTCGCGCGCGGCGCTGCTGAACCAGATTCCCGGGCCGGACATCTACTACGCCGCGCTGGTGGCCGGGCCCAGCTTCTTCAAGGATCCGCGTACGGTGGCCGCGGCGCAGGGCATGCAGCCGGGCGCGGTGCCGTGGCTGTATGCGGTCGATGACCAGACCGACATCGCGCTGGCCGTCGCGCAGGCGCGCGGCACGGGCGCCACCGGCCTGAAGATCTACGCCAATCTGCCCGGCCACCTGGTCGCCAGGCTGATCGCGGAAGGCAAGCGGCAGAACTTCCCGGTGTGGAGCCATCTGCAGGTGTATCCGGCCTCGCCCTACGACTCGCTGGGCGCGACTGCCGTGTCGCACGTGTGCATGATCGCGCGCTTTGTGCGGGAGGAGGGCAAGGAACGCTATGGGCACAGCGGGGAGCCTTCGTATGCGGGGCTGACCGCGGCCGATCCTGGCATCGCCAGGTACATCGGCGCGCTGGCGCAATCGGGCTCGCTGCTCGACGCCACGCTGAGCGTGTACGCACCCAAGGGCACGCCGCGCTGCCAGATCGAGCTGGCCGGCGACATCGCGCGCGCCGCGCACAAGGCGGGCGTGAAGCTCATCGCCGGGACCGATACCGACGGGCAGGGCGAAGACCCTTACCCGATCGTCGATCAGGAGCTCGAGCGCCTCGTGAAGTATGCAGGGCTAACGCCCAATGAGGCGATCATGACCGCCACGGCCAATGCCGCCATCGCCGTGGGCAAGCAGGGCGAGATCGGGACGCTGGAGGCGGGCAAGTTCGCCAACATGGTGTTCTTGAAGAAGGATCCGCTGCAGGACATCGGCAACGTGCGGTCGGTGACGCTGACCGTCAAGCGCGGCAAGCACTTCGCGCGCGACGAGTACAAGTTCACGCCGCTGCCGAAAGAGTGACGGGTGCTTGCCAGTCACTCTTCGGCAGAGAGCAAGGCTAGCCAGCTCGCTGCGAAAACGCCCAATGCCTGTAGGGATAGCAACGGCCCTGTGCACTGGCAACGGCGTTCAGACCGCAATCCAGTTGAAGCGCGACTGTGCAAATGAATGGGTCACCAGCGCAAGGGAAGTAAAAGCGCGGATCCGACACCGTGGCGTTGAACGTGAACGTGATCGTTGCCCGCGTTAGCTTGCACCATTCAAACGCATTCTTCTCCAAGGCTGCACGCAGGAACACTGCAGCGTTTGCAGCCATCTTGACACCACTCTCGCTGCCAGGGCCCGATTCGCCGGTGAGGAGATTGAGTTCGATGATGTGCGGCGATGCGTTGACGTCCTTGTACAGCAGACCTGGCCCCCAATAACCGCTTACATCGTTGTTGCGGCTGATCAGGTGCCCGAGCAGGCCTGCTACGGAGTGCTTGAGGCGGGAGCGTGCTCTCATGTGTTTCCTTTTTCTGGGCGAGCGCCCTGATGCCCCTTCGCCTTGCGAAAGGGAACAAGTGTACAGCGTGCGCCATATCTCCGCTTGCCGTTACCGATCCGGCGCGCATCTCTCCTTTTGCTACACTGCGTTTGTGCTACACATTTGTGGAGATTTTCATGCCTGCCGTACTACGCGCAATCCAGGGCGACATCACGACGCTGGTGGTCGATGCCATTGTCAACGCCGCCAACTCGTCGCTGCTTGGCGGCGGCGGCGTGGATGGGGCCATCCATCGCGCGGCGGGCCCGGACCTGGTCCACGCCTGCAGGCTGCTCGGCGGGTGCAAGACAGGCGAGGCCAAGATCACGGCAGGGTTTCGCCTGCCGGCCAGGCACATCATCCACACCGTGGGCCCCGTATGGCGAGGGGGCGAGCACGGCGAACCGGCGTTGCTGGCCTCGTGCTACCGCCGTTCGATCGAGCTCGCTGGCAGCAACGGTGCGGCGACGCTTGCCTTTCCGAGCATCAGCACCGGCATCTACGGCTACCCAATTGAGCTCGCGGCAATCGTGGCGATTCAAACTGTGCAAGCGGCGCTGCGCGATTATCCCGGTCTGTCCGAGATCGTGTTTTGCTGTTTTTCCGCCGCTGACCTTGCTGTCTACGATCGCGCGCTGCGCAATGTTTTGCCTTCTGCGCCCAACATAGGCTAAAATCCTCCCGTCGAAAAAGGCAGACTTGGTCATAGGTAAGCCCAAGTCCTTTCGGAAACGAAAGTTCTGTTCCTTGCATTTGCATGAGTTCCCTCGACGAACAATTGACGCTAAAGCGCGTCACTTTGTTCGTCCGTGTGGTTCTCATGTCGACGAACCGCTCCGGTCGGACAAGCACCAGGAGCCGTTCATGCAAGTCCCCCGTCTTTCCGCGTTCTTCGCGCGTTGCTTCAACCGGACCGGCGTCGTCGCCATCTCGGTCTTCCTCAATTTTGCCGGCTTTACGCTGATCATTCCCGTGTTGCCGTTTTCGGTGGCGCGCTATGTCGCCGCGGCCGATGTGGCGTGGTGGGTCGCCTTGATCCTCGCCGTGTATGCCTTGAGTTCCTTCATCGCCGCTCCCGTCCTGGGCGCGCTCAGCGACCGTGTCGGCCGCCGTCCGGTCGTGCTGCTGTCGCTGGGCGGTTCGGCGGCGGGTTTCGCCGTGTTCGGCGTCGGCGGGGCGCTGTGGGTGCTGGTCGCCGGCCGCGTGGTCGAGGGCCTGACCGCCGGCAGCATTTCCGCACTTTACGCCTACGTTGCCGATACCCATGCGCCGGCCGCACGCGGTCCGGCCTTTGGCATGCTCGGCGCCGCAGGCGGCCTGGGCTTCATGCTGGGGCCGGTGCTGGGCGGCTTGCTCGGGCAGATGTCGCTGTCCGCGCCCTTGTACGGCGCCGCGGTGCTGGCCTTGCTGAACATGGTGCTGGTGTATTTTTATATGCCGGAAAGCCATCCGCGCGACCAACGCAGCACCCGCCTGCACTGGGGGCAATTCAACGCGCTGGGCCAGCTCGCCGGCGTGCTGTGCGAACGGCGCCTGCGCGTCCTGTTTGCGGTCGTGTTCTGCTTCGCCTACGGCAGCACGGTATTGCAGTCCAATCTCGCGCTGCTGCTCAAGGATGTGCTTGCCTTTCAGCCTGCCGGGATCGGGCTGGTGCTCGCGGGAATTGGAGTGATGGATATTGTCAGCCAGGGCTTGGCGGCGCCGCGGCTGCTGCCGCGCTTCGGCGAGCGGCGCGTCGCCAGTGCCGGCCTGGTGATCAACGGACTGGGCCTGCTGACGCTGGCAGGTCTGGCACTGCATCCCGCGCTGCCCTTGCTCGTGTGCGGCATTGCCTTGTTCACCTTTGGCGACGGCCTGTTCCAGCCATCGGCGAGCGCCTTGATATCGACTGCCGCGGCCAACAAGCAGGGCGAAGTGCAGGGCGCGAACCAAGCCCAGCAATCGGTCGCGCGCATGTGCGGTCCCTTCGCCAGCGCCTGGCTGTACGGCATGGTTGCCGCAGCGCCTTATGCGGTCGCGGCCATTGTCGTCTTGCTCGCCGCCAGCGCGCTGTCAAGGCCATCCTCCCGCGGCACGTATTGCTCAGATTTTTCGCCGCTTGCCTAGACTGGTTCTTTGGATGCGGACGGTCCACAATGGCGGCTTCCCCCACGACCTGCCACCGAACGATCATGACAATCGAAATCTCTTCCGAGTCGACCAACACGGCGATCAGCTCCATCCAACGCTACTTCGCGGAGAATATGGACGAGCCGATCGGCACTCTCGAGGCCGGCTCCTTGCTATCCTTTTTCTTAAAGGAAATTGGGCCCGTCGTTTACAACAAGGCCGTTGCCGATGCGCAGGCCCGCCTGCAGGAGCGGGTGGCCGAACTCGATGTGGAGGTTTATGAAGAAGCGTTTTCCTATTGGGCAAAGGCCCGCAAGGGCGCGCGCTGATCGCCCAACGCGGCCGCGAGATGTGAGACACTGACGATCCACTCTTCAGGAGATCCGACATGCCAAGCAAAAACACGATCTGTTTGTGGTACGACGGTGACGCCCTCGAGGCGGCCAATTTTTACGCGAAAACCTTCCCGGACAGCGCAGTCGGCGCCGTCCACTACGCGCCAGGCGACTACCCCAGCGGCAAGAAAGGCCAGATCCTGACGGTCGAATTCACCGTCGCCGGCATTCCTTGCGTCGGCCTCAACGGCGGACCGATCTTCAAGCATAACGAAGCTTTCTCGTTCCAGATTTCGACCGAAGACCAGGCCGAAACCGACCGCCTGTGGAATGCCATCGTCAGCAATGGCGGTCAGGAAAGTGCCTGCGGCTGGTGCAAGGATCGCTGGGGATTGTCTTGGCAGATCACGCCGCGCACGCTGATCGAAGGCGTCACCAGCAAAGACCCGGCCGAGGCGAACCGCACCTTCACCGCGATGATGGATATGCGCAATATCGACATTGCCAAGATCGAGGCGGCACGGCGCGGTTGACGCTGCCTGTATTGCCCTATGGAATGGCCGGTGGAAGTGCTGGTCATTTCCCCGCTTTTCCTTTATCTTCAAGTCCACGCGGGTCGACCCCGCGGGCCAGGTTAAAGGGGAGTGCAGCGATGCGAACGTTCGCCCAGCAATCGAAACCGCTGCCGAGCGCGCAGCCCTTGCAGACCACGGCCTGCAAGGCGCCCGTCCACACCGGGCAAGTTCCGGCATTGAGCGCAAGCGCGCCATGGGCGTTCGATTTCACCCGGGTGCCGTCGCGCGCAGCGGCGCGGCCCGACCGTCATGACGACCGGCTCTACCGCCAGGCTGCAGGTCCGGCCGCCGAGATCGCGCCGCCGCTGGTGCACGACGTGCTGCGCGCGCAGGGCCGGCCGCTGCCGCCCGACATCGTGCGCGATGCCCAGGCGCGCATGGGCCACAACTTCGCCGACGTCCGCATTCACACCGACGCCCGCGCGGCGGCCTCGGCCCAGGCGGTGGCCGCCAACGCGTACACGGTCGGCAGGCAAATCGTCTTCGCGCCGGGTCGCTTCGATCCTTCCTCGGCCAACGGGCGCCAGTTGCTCACCCACGAATTGAGCCATGCCGCGGCATATCGTCCCGGCGCGCCTACGCCGACTGGCATCTTGCGTATCAGCACCCCAAGCGAGGCCGCCGAACGGCACGCCGCCAGCGTGGCGGACGGCACTGTCGCGCCTGGCGCCAGCGCGCCCGCTGCGGCGCCGGGCTTGTTCCGGCAATCGGCCGGACCAGTAGGGCTGAACAGCGTCAGCGTCAATCACCGGCGCGTCACCGTGCCGGTAACGCCGGGACTGTCCTTCACCGCCACCAAGAGTCCGGCCAACGCGCCGGGTGTGACGCTGGCCGTGGCCGGCGACAACGCCACCATCGATCCCGGCACGACCATCAACAATACCAGCGGCGCGATCACGGTGGGCCCGGGCCAGACGGGCGGCAGCGCCCACGTTGAAGCGAGCCAGAACGCCACCGCGGGCGGCATCACGCTCACCAGCACCACGCCGGCGACGGCGCCGTTCCACTTTACTGCCATCCCGAACGGCATCACCAGCACGGTGGCTTCGGCGGCCAATACGGCCGGATTCTATGGCGGGGAGTTCGTGCATACCTTTACTTCGCCGGGCGGCGGGCAGACGGCGCTGGAGCGTTCGCATGTGAACGAGCGTTTCGCCGGCGCCAGCGGGACCGCGCTGACGATCACGGGCGCGCTCGGCACGCTCAACATCACGGTCAACAATCCCACCGCGGCCAGTTCCGGCTGGGATCTGGACGCGAACGGCGACATGACCGGTCCCGACCACGTTACCTGGGGCAATACGATCGACGCCCGGCCATTCGTGCGCAACGCCTCGCACCCGGCGCCCAATCCGGCGCTGCCGCAAGCGCTGACCGCAACGCAAAGCTTCCGCAATCTGACCTTCCCGGCCCAGACGTACGGCGCGGCCGCCGTCGCCACCACCACGCACCGGCGCGCGATCGAAGAGCGCAGCAATCTGCTCAAGGCGATCACGAGCGCCAATTCAGGCAGCATCAATCAGGAAATTGTCGAGGACTACGCGGGACCGACGATCTTCCGTCGGGCGCGCGCCGCCCCGGCGTCGATTCCGGTGGCGGCCGCGGCGCCGCCGGGCGGCACGGCCCCCGCAGCGACGACCACGACGATTGCCGTGGACGCGGAAGGGCAGACGGCGTCGCCGACGTTCAGCGTGCGCACGCCGGACCTGGGCTGTACGATCACGTCGGCAGGGGTGCTCACGCCGGGCACGACGCCGGGTACGGTCACCGTGCGCGCAGGCGACAGCGTCAACTTCGACGAGACGAGCGTGACCCTGACGGCGCTGCCGGCCGCGCCCACGCCGACGCCGGCGCCCACGCCGACACCAGCGCCGACGCCGGGCCCCTGAACGGGGGAATGCTTAGAAGATGCGGCGCAGGAAATTGATGCCGAAGAAAGCCGCAAGTGCCGCCAGGAATCCGTAATGGTTCCAGAAGCTGCGTTTCGCATGCTTGAATGCGTAATGGGAATCGGCCTTCAGCGTGCTGACGATGCCGTCCGGCAGCTCCATGTAACTTTCACGCGGCGTGATCGCCACCATCGAACAGTTCCAGGTCCACACGTCGGCCCAGAACAGGGCAAAGCGATCGCATTTGTATCCGGCCTTCAAACTCTTGAGGTCGCGGTACTCGTTGACCATTTCGCTGGGAAATTCCGCAACTTCAAACAACTCGTCGCCCGTATTGAAAAGGAGGAAGCCTTTGGCATACGTCGGTTGGCAAAACAGGACGGCGAGGCTGAACGCTGCGAGCAAGTGTTTGATCTTCAATTGGTTGCTTTCAAAGTGGGGGAGGTGCTGCGAGCCCGGCACTATATCCGAATCTGCATCATTGTGGCAAATTGAGCAACAATTTTTCATTCGCCCGACGACGATGCGGGCCGGTTGGCGTCGAGTGCGACGGCCTGCGCGCGCGCGGTGCGCCAACGCAGCAAGGGTGAGGGATGGGTGTGGCTGCCGAAGTGGCTCATGCTGGTGGCCTGTTCCAGCTTGCGGAAATAGCCTGCCACTGCGCTGGCGCGCCATCCCGCGCGCCAGGCCAGGATCAGTCCGGCCCGGTCGGCCTCGACTTCCTGGTCCCAGTTCAGGGACGACAGCTTGGTCATGAGGGCGGTGTCGTTGTCGACCGCGTCTTCCAGGTCGGCAAATGGCCGGGTGCGCCAGCTGGGGTCGAGCCGCAGTGCTTCTTCGTATTCCTTGAGATTGTGCAGCAGCAGCGCGTGCTGCATTTCGTGACTGAGCACCATGGCCAGTTCCGCATCGTTGAGCGAGAGCCGCTCGACATAGGCCTGACTGAGCAGAAGCTTGCCGCCCGCCATGGACGAGGCGTTGTCGTCGGCATCATTGCAAGTGTGGACTTCCCAGGTCTTGACGGGGATAGCCGGATCGTCGCGCTGCGCTTGCGCCGCCAGACGCTGCACGATTTTTTCCACGCGTGCGAGAAAGGCGGCGTCGCGGTCGAGCATGCCGGCCAGCGCCAGGTCGGTGATGCGGGTCCGGTAGGTTTTCTCGGCGCCGGCCACCACTTCCTCCTGTGTCATGGCGCGCGCGGTTCCCCATGCCAGCGCCAGGGTGGCAAGGAGGAGCAGGACGATGCGGTGCGGGGTCATGCATTATGATAACGCTTCTGTCATCTTCCAAAAGGCAATGCATGTCATTCCCGTTTCTGAGCGATCTGGTCAAAGCGGTCTCCGGCTACGACTTGCCGCTGCCGATTCCCATGTTCGGTATCTTTGTCGCCATCGCCACCTTGGTTGCCGCCGGTTTTCTGCGGCGCGAGCTGGAACGATTGCATGCGGCGGGGCGGATCGGTACCGTGCGCACGCGCGTCAAAGCCAAGGATGGCACGGTGAGCGAGGTGGAGGTGCCGCCGCAGGATGTGGTGCCGGACCTGACCGTGGTGGTCATGTTCGCCGGCATTATCGGCGCCCGGGTTTTCCACATACTCGAGCACACCGATCAGTTCATGGCCGATCCGTGGCCGATGATCTTTTCCCGTTCCGGCCTGAGTATTTTCGGCGGTTTGATTGCTGGCACCCTGGCAGGGCTGGTGTGCGTGCGCCGCTGGAAGCTGCCGCTGCGGCCACTGCTGGACGCGGCGGCGCCGGCCATGATGATCGGCTATGCGATTGGCCGCATCGGTTGCCAGGTGTCCGGCGACGGCGATTGGGGCAGTGCCGCCAATATGGCACTCAAGCCGGAATGGCTACCGACCTGGCTGTGGGCGCAAACGTACGACCACAACATCTTCGGTGAAGTGATCGCCGCGCCCGGCGTGTATCCGGCGCCGATCTACGAGACCGCAATGGCCCTGGTCTGCTTTGCCGTGTTGTGGAAGCTGCGCAAGCATCCCTTGCTGACTGGTTGGCTGTTTTCGGTCTACTTGCTATTGGCGGGAATCGAGCGCCTGCTGATCGAGCAGATTCGGGTCAATCCGGTGTTGCATGTGGGCGGGTTCCATGCGACGCAGGCAGAAATGATTGCCGTGGCGCTGATCGTGCTTGGACTGGCAGGCGTGGCCGTGTTGAGCCGCCGCGACACGCGGCGGCCAGTGACGGCATAGGACTATTTTTTCCGCAGCGTGGCCGGGCATACCGATCCAAAGCCGGGGCAACCAGATCCCGAGGACATATCGGGAAGCAGCAAGACCCATTCGGAACGCTGCCGATCGCCGGTGTCGATCAGCGGACGTTCGAGCAGGCAGATCCACGCTGGCAAGTTCGCGCCGCCCCGGCATTCCAGGACGCGATCGGGCGAGCCGATTTGCGGGTAAATGGCGGCATTGTAGTAAGACGGCCCGGTATGCGGTTCGGTCTCTTCGGACACCATGTGGGCGCTGAGACGCAGCTGCCTGGTCATCATGGGATCGTACTTGAACGGGCTGGGGGAAGCGAGTACCTCCCAGTCGGTTTCCTTCACAATTTTCCCGTCCTTCATGAATGCCGAGGAGATGGTGCATTCGTCTTTTGCGTTGCATTTGCTGGTGAATACCCAGTCCACGAGATGGTTGTCGCCTGTATCGTAGGTGCTGTGGAACTCCCCCTCCCACACCGAGGCTGCGTTGGCCACGCTGGCAAACAACGACAGGGCCAGCGTCAACGCCGCTGCTGCCATCGGTTGAATCCTCAATTTCATGCTTGTCCTTGTTGGTGCGCCAGGTGCGATCCATCTGGCCAGCGCCACGATGCTACACGAGTCGGCAACTGGCGTCGCCGGCATGCATTTCGCGCCGGTTTTCGTCCTTTCGTCGCATGCCTCCCCAGCGGGACGCCAACTTCGGCAAAGTGGCAGCAACTTAACCCACTTGAAAGCGCGCCATGCTGATCCAGATCCTGAGCCACACACCCGTCTACGTTTGGGCGATTCTCGCCTTGCTGGTCTATCGCGGCATCGCCGCCACGCGTGCGCGCGAGATCGGGATCCGGAAGCTGTTCATCATCCCGCTCATCATGCTGGCGCTGTCGCTGCAGGGGATCACTTCCAAATTCGGGATGGGATGGCTGCCCCTGGCCGCATGGGCCGCAGGCGCTGCCGCACTGACGCTGGCGATCTGGAAGCTGGGACGCAGCCGCGTATCGGCCGGCGCCGCCGCCGGCAGCGTGCGCGTGCAGGGCAGCTGGGCGCCGTTGGCGATGATGATGGCGATCTTTTTCGCCAAATACGCCACCGCCGTGACGCTGGCGATGCATCCGGCCGCGGCGGGCAGCGCCGTGTTCGTGGCATCGGTGTGCGCCTTGTACGGCGTCTTTAACGGTTACTTCCTGGGCCGCCTGGCGAGCGATGTGCAGGGCTGGCAGTCGCTGCGCGCGCGCCAGGACGGTATGGTCGCGGCAGCGGCGTAGACCGTGTCAGCGCGATAGCGCTGCCAGGGGCCGCACAATCCGGCGCCCATCGACGCGGCGGAACTGCCAGTCGTATTCCATGTAGTCGGCCGTTGCGGCGGCGACTGCCTCGCCGTGTTCACGCGCCACCGCGTACAGGCTGGCCTCGATGCCCATCGAAATGCCGGCCGACAGAATGAATTTCCCATTGTCGACCACGCGCGCTTGCGGCAGCACGGTGCAGTCCGGTTCGTCTTGCGCCAGTTCGGCCAGCGCGCACTGGTGTGTGGTCGCATGCAGGCCCGCCAGCAGCCCGGCTTTGGCCAGCAGCAGCGCGCCGGAGCAGACGGAGATCACCAGGCCGGCCGCAGCGGCCTTGTCGCCGATGAAGTCGAGCATGGCGGGGTTGGTCTTTTCGTGCCGGGTGCCATAGCCGCCGGGGACCACCAGAATGTCCGCGTGCGGCATGGAAGCGAAATCGCAGGCGGGGTTGACGCTCAGGCGATTGCGGGCGACGACCGGCCCCGCCTGCGCGGCGACCGTGATCACCCGGTAGTGGGGGTGGGCGCCGCCGCACACGCCAAACACTTCGAACGGACCGGCAAAGTCGAGCACCTCGACATCGTCGAACATCAGAATCGCGACTGTTTTCATGGGGTCTTTCAAGCTGATCGGGAACCGCCATTCTGGTCGCGTCCGGCGCCGCAAGCATGCCAAACGCCTGCTATTTACGGACAAATACCGGGTTCGCGGATTGGCAGAAACGGGGGCCAGTTTGTCCGATGCGACGCCCATTCTGGCGCGATACTCGCTGCTTCCGATCGCCCAGGGAGTACACCATGCATCTGTTTGACTATCCGCCCGCCGTCCTGACCGGCGCCATTCTGGCCGCCGGCATATGGGCCGCCGCGTCGCTCGTGGGCTTTAGCCGCGAGCGGGGCTTTTATCCGCTGGTGGTCATCGTCACCGCTTCTTACTATGTCCTGTTCGCCGTGCTGGGCGGCGCCGGTGCCGCCTTGTGGTGGGAGAGCGGGGTGACGCTGGTGTTTGTCGCCACGGCGGTGGCGGGCTATAAGCGCAGCAACTGGATCGCGGTGGCCGCCTTGCTCGGGCATGCCGTTTTCGACCTCATCCACGAGGGGGTGATTGCCAATGCCGGGGTGCCGCCCTGGTGGCCGGCGTTTTGCCTGACCTTCGACGTCACCCTGGCGGGCATCCTGGCATGGCGCCTGCACGCGGCGCGAAAATCGGGCAATTTCGCCGCTGCGTACTAGCAATTCTGACAGGTATAAAGAATATCATATTGCAAATTTTTTTGTGGCATAAACCCCCTCCAGCTGCTAACCTGATTTAACAATAGTAAAGACAGGGGATGGTATGCCGTTGGGGACTACTAGCCACTGCCGCGAGCGCGCGCCATGACCGGGGGCGCCAGGACGGCGGCGAATTTGCACGCGCCCGCGCGCGAAGTCGTCGGCAAATCGGCCGTGATGCGGCACTTGTGCGGCATGGTGGAGCGCGTCGCACCCACCCAGCGCGCACTGCTCATTTGCGGCCCGTCCGGGTCCGGCAAGGAAGTCGTCGCCCAGCTGGTCCATCGCCACAGCGGCACCCCCGACGCGCCCTTCGTGGACGTCAATTGCGGCGCCATTCCCGAGGCGCTGTTCGAATCCGAACTGTTCGGCTCCGAGCGCGGCGCCTATACCGGCTCCGTGGCCGACCGCCGCGGCCACTTCGCCATGGCGGGCAAGGGCACGCTGTTCCTCGACGAGATCGGCGAACTGCCGCTGGCGCTGCAGCCGAAGCTGCTGCGGGTGCTCGAAACGCGCACCTACCGCGCGGTCGGCTCGAACGAGATCCGCCGCTTCGAAGGCCGCATCATCGCCGCCACCCACTGCAATCTGCGGGCGATGATCAGCGAAGGGCGCTTCCGCGAAGACCTGTACTACCGGCTGGCCGTGTTCGTGGTCGACGTGCCGGGCCTGGACCAGCGGCGCGAAGACATCCCCGACCTGATCGCCCATTTCGCCGCCTGCCAGCCGCGCCGCCTGACCTTCACCCCGGCCGCGGTCGACTTTTTGTGCAAGCGCCCCTGGCCGGGCCAGGTGCGCGAACTGCGCAACGCGATCGACCGGCTCGGCGTGCTGGCCGAGTCGTCCATCGTCAATGTGGACGCGCTGCACCAGTGCCTGCCGCAGCCGGATGCGCCGCAGCCGGCCGGCCAGTCGCTGGCCGAGGCGCTGATGCGGCTCGACGGCGACAACAAGCTGGCCGCCGCCGAGAAGCTGCTGATCGACCACGCGCTGCAGCTCTCGGACGGCAACAAGACCGCCGCCGCGCGCCTGCTCGGCGTGAGCCGCAAGGCCGTGGAGCGGCGCATGCATGCGCGCGCCGACCGGCTCCAGCTGGCCCAGCGCTGCCTGGAAGAGGGCGTGCGCCTGTCCGAATGCGCCGAATTCCGCGATGCGATCCCGGTTCTGCAGCAAGGTCTGGACAAACTGGCCGACGTCTCCCTGCACGACGACCAACTGCGCCTGCGCTTCGAATTGAACCGCCTGCTGGCGGTGTGCCACCGCAGCGTGAACGGCTGGCTCAGCGTCGACGCGCGCACCTGCTACCAGCGGGCGCGCGAGCATGCCCACGAACTGGGCGACGAGACCGAATTGACGGCGCTCCTGTTCGGCATCTGGACCACGCAGCTGATGTCGCTGGAACTGGCCGGCGCGCGCGCCACCGCGCAAGAGATGCTGCAGCGGGCGCAGGCCACCGGCTGCCCGGAGCTGGTCAGCCAGGCGCACCTGGCACTGGCCAACACCTTGTACTGGCTGGGCGACAGCCAGGAAGCGCTGGCCTGCCTGACCCGCGCCGGCCTGATTGGCGCCACGCTGCACGACGGCGCAGGCAGCCAGGGATTCGACGTGGTCGACCTGGCCCTGACGCTGGAAGGCTTGTCCGCATTCCAGATGGGCGCCTTCGCACGGGGCAGGGCGGCATGGTACCGCCTGATCGTGCGCGGCGGGCCGGACAACCCGCACGCCTTCAACCGCGTGCTGGCGCTGCAGGGCGCGGCCTGGCTGGCCTGCATGTTCGGCGACGGCGAGCGGCTTGGGCCCCTGGCCACCGACCTCGAATCGGTCTCGCGCGAGCATGGCTTCATCTTCTATCGCGGGATCGGCCAGGTGTTCCAGGCATGTACGCCGAAACCGGGCCGCATGCCGCTGACGGCCGAAGCGGCGCTGGCCGACGGCTACGAAAGGCACATGCTGTGCCAGGGCGGCTACCTGTTCAACTGCTTCCAGGCCTGGAAACGCGGCGAGCTGCTGCTCGAAGCGGGCGCCGCGGCCGAATGCGAAGCCCTGATCGCGCAGGCGCTGGAACTGGCCATCACCCACCAGGACCGCGCCTATCTGGCCGAACTGATCGAAGTGCGGGCGCGCGCCCTGCTGGCGCTGGGCGACGCCGCCGGCGCCGAGCGCGAACTGCGCTCCGCCTTGTCGACCGCCGAGGTGCTGGGCGCGGTGCCGGCGCGCCTGAGTGCATCGACCCACCTGGCGCGCCTGCTGGCCGATTCCGGCCGCGCCGCCGAAGGCAGAACCCTGCTCGCACGCTCGCTGCGCGGGGTTGAAGAAGATTCGCGTGTGACCCAATTTGCCCATGCCGCCGCGCTGCTGGCCGAGCTCGGGGCAGAAAGCACCAACGCAGTGCCTACGAAAGGACGTGTCTATGGCTTATGACTTGAAAAAGGCGGATCTCGATTCGCTGATTCTGGGCGGTTGCTTCTTCGGAAGTGGCGGGGGCGGCACCGTCGAATCGGCGCGCAGCCTGCTGGCCCATTTCGGCGCGGGCGACTACTATCCGCGCGACACTGTGGGCGTGGTCAGCGCCGACGAGGCGACCGAGGGCGATACCGTGATGGTCGCCTACCTCGGCGCGCCGGCCGCCATCGACGGCGCCACCTATCCGGTCGGCCCGGTGCAGGCGGTGCAGGAAGTGATGCAGCGGCTGCAGTCGCAGGGCCGCAAGCTCGCATACGTGGTGCCGCCCGAGAGCGGCGCGCTCGGCTTCGTGGTGGCCTGCCTGGTGGCGGCGCGCCTGGGCCTGGCGGTGGTGGACGGCGACGGGGCCGGCCGCGCCGTGCCGTCGCTGCCGCAGCTGACCTACGCGGCGGCGGAAGTGAACCCGCGTCCGGCCTTCCTGGTCAGCCAGTCGGGCCTGTCGGTGGAGCTGGACGTCAAACCGCGCCAGGGACTCGAGGGCAGTCCTTCGCACCAGCAGGACGTGTCCGAGGTGATCGACCAGATGATGCGGCCGATCGTGTCGGAATCGGAGTTCGCCCAATTTGGCGGGCTGGCCATGTGGATCATGTCGCCTTCGGTGCTGCCGCGCGCGCTGCCGATCCGCGGCACGCTCACCCGTGCGCTGGAAATGGGGCGGGGACTGGCGGCGCGTCGCTTCGCCAACGCCACCGACGTGATCACCTACCTGCGCAATGTGTTCGCGCTTGACGCCAGAGTCATTCACGGTCCCGGTGAATTCGTCAGCGCCGAGAGCGACACCAGCGGCGGCTTCGATATCGGCCGCATCGCGATCAAGTCGGCCGGCGGCACCTGCACCGTGGTCTACCAGAACGAGTCGCTGATGGCCTGGAACAGCGCCTCGCCGGTCCCGGTGTGCATGGCGCCGGACAGCATCGCCTACTTCGTCGAAGGCGAGGGCGAGACGGTGTTCTCCAACGGCGACCTGGTGCGGACCGACGGTTCGCTCAAGCCATCGCTCAAGCATCGCACCGTGACCCTGATCGGCATTGGCGCCGATCCCGTGCTGCGCAAACCGGGCGGACTCAATCTGGTGAGCTTCATGGCGCTGCTCAACAAGATGGGCTACTACGGCCCGTACGTGGCGCTCGGCGCGCGGGGAGAACAGGCATGATGAATAACCGCATGCGGATCGCCATTCTGGCCCCGGTGGGCACCGACAAATACAATCAGCGCCTGTTCGACGCCGTCAAGCCGGTGATTCCGCCGGACGTCGACGTCGAGGTGCGCAACCTGCCCGACGGGCACGACTGCATCGAGTACCGGGTCGACTGGCTACAGAACGGCTATCCGGTCGTGCTGCTGGCCAAGAAGCTGGAGAAGGAGGGCTTCGATGGCATCTGGCTGTCCGACTTCGACATGTGCGGGGTGGAGGCGGCGCGCGAGGTGATCGACATTCCGATCATCGGCGGCTTTACGTGTTCCGCGTTTACGGCGCTGGCGCTCAGTTCGCGCCTGTCGATCGTCACCATCTTGCAAAGCACGCTGGCCATGCAGCGCAACCACATGCAGGAATACGGGCTGGAAGACAGCTTCGCGTCGATCCGCGCGATCGACTGTCCTGTGGATCAGCTCGACAATATCGATGTGGTGGTCGGCAAGGCTTTTCAGGCGGGCATGCTTGCCGTCAATGAAGATGGCGCGCAGTCGATTTTGCTCGGGTGCACAGGGTTCGTGGGCGTGGCGGCGCGGGTGTCGGCGCTGCTGGAAGACGCGCTGCAAATGTACGTGCCCGTGATCGATCCGAATCAAGCGGGGTTCAGCACGCTGGTGTCGCTGGTGCGCATGCGCCTGCGCCCGAGCCGGGCGTGCTATAGCAAGGACAAGAGCGTGTAACCGCTGCACAGTGTTCCACCCCTTTTTGGCCCGCTTTGCGGGCCTTTTTTTATGCGCGGAAAGCCTGAGGGGCGGAGTGGAAGGGGTGTGCGCACGCCTTCTTCACGAAGATGCTCGTTTTGCGCCGACGCCGCACGCGCCCCGCGCGAGCAACAACGAGAGGATGGCGCGCGTTGGTGCCCGGCCCGCGCGAGCAAAATCGCGTGTATGGCGCAGCGGCGCGCCCGGCCCGCGCGAGCAAAAACGCGTATATGGCGAATCCCCGCACCCGGCCTGCGCGAGCAAGAACGAGTGTATGGCGCAGCCCTGCGCCCGGCCAACGCGAGCAAAAACGTGTATGCGGCGCAGCCCCGCGCCCGGCCAGCGCGAGCAAAGATATGTGTATGGCGCAGGCTTGCGCCCGGCCAACGCGAGCAAAAACGTGTGTATGGCGCAGCCCCGCGCCCGGTCAGCGCGAGCAAAAACGTGTGTATAGCGCGGCCCTGCACCCGGCCCGCACGAGCAAAAACGTGTATATGGCGCGGGTCCGCGCCCGGCCAGCGCGCGCAAGCGAGGTCAGCTGTGGACAATCCCCGTTGCCAGCCCGCGGACCGTGTGATCGCCGGCGGCGCGTTGGCGCGGCGCATTCCCCCGTTTTGCCGCCACGTTTTGAGCCAGAGCAACGCTCGTTTTTTAGCGCACATTTTGGGCCGGGTTTGACAACGCGCATTTCCGGCCATTGATGTTGAACAAGCCGGACGAATTCGTCCACTCGCACGGCCCCGGATGTGCGCAGTCGCCAGTCCTTTCCTTTTGAATCAAACAGTTAGCCCGATGGCACAGCGCTTGCAATGTGTTGCTCACGGAACCGGCAAGCATGCCGGACCGTTCGTCCAACAACTTACTGGAGCCTGCCATGACTACTTCCGATCTTTCTTCCGTTACTTTGCTGCAGCTGATGTCGGGCAATCTCGACGTTCCCGGCGCACCCGTGCTGAACCTGGCGCTAATGTACGACAGCCAATCCGGCGCGGTGGCCGGTGAAGCGCTGATCACGCAAGCGATCGCGCCGCCCGACGGCCGCATCCTGGTGCGCAACGTGACCGGCCAGGTGCACGGCCTGGGCATCGGCGGCGCCACCCGCGTCATGTCGCTCAAGGGCGACTACGTGTACATCCTGCCGCCGCCGGCCATCGGCAGCGTCACCGAAAAATTCGAAGCGACCTACGTGACCGACAACCAATGGAAGGGCCACGGCAGCTTCCAATACGGCGGCAAGTCGGTGCGCAACGTGCCGATCAAGCAGCGCGGCTGATCATGAACACCTTATCGGTCCTGGTGGTGGTCGACGCGCTGGGCGCGCTGGCGACCGGCAATCTGATGGACAACGTGTACCTGGTCGACACCAACCGCTACCTCGGTTCGTGGCAGGAGGGCACCAGCACGCTCCACACCTTGTGCCAGGACGGACAGGTGCTGCGCTGGTACGCCGCCGGCGTGAGCCCGGGCAGCGAGGTGCGCATCACCGGCTTTTCCGGACCGATGACCGAACAGGGCATCTGCGTGCCGCAGTCCAGCGGCGGGGCGGACGGCAGCTACTGGACCGGGCGGGTGCAAAGCCACGGTAGCTTCGCGTCCTATCCCTACGTCCTGAGCCTGGCCGTCGGCGGACAGGCGATGTCCTTCAGTCCGTATCTGAAAGTGGATTAAGTGAATAACTTCAACAGGAGAACGCAATGAACAATATCGACGTACTGATCGTGGTGGACGTGCAGGGCGCGCTGGCCGGAACGCTGTCGGACAATGTGTACCTGATCGACACCAACAAGCATGTCGGCTCCGGCAGCGAAGGCCAGACCGAGCTGCGCACCGCCTGCCAGGACGGCCAGGTGATCAACTGGAGCGTGACCCCGGTGTCGCCTTCGAGCGACGTGAACATCACCCAGTTCACGGGCCAGATGATTTCCAGCGAAATTTGCGTGCCATCGCCGGTCACGGCGCTGGGCGTGACGTACTGGACGGGGCGGGTGGAAGCGCGCGGCTTTACCGGTCAGCAGCAGTATTCGGTCGAACTGACCATGGACGGCAAGACCATGAGCTTCGATCCGTTCCTGATCATCGGAGGCTGACATGCTCGCCCCCGCGATCAACACGGCCAATGACTTGATGACGCAGGCACTCAATGAAATCGTGCGCCTCGACAAGTACGCGAATGCGGCCGACAACATCGTCATCGGCAAGCTGCCGGAAGACCCGGAGTGGCTGGCCTCGGTGCGCAGCCGTACCGCCGCGCTGGGCGACGCCGGCGTTGCCTGGATGATGGAAAAGCCCGAGCTGTGGTCCACCGTGCTGGTCCAGTTCACCAACTACGCCACCGCCTTTGCGGGCGTGGCCCAGCTGGCGCAGGGCGGCAAGGTCGGCACGGCGGCCCAGTGGGTCGACCTGCTGAACCAGGTGCTGCTGCCGCAGCTGGCCCAGGCGGTGGCGCAGACCAATGCGGTCGACGTGCGGGTGCAGAAAGCCTTGCAGCGCTTCTCATCGATCCAGCCGCTGCTGGAGGCGAGCATCAACGAGGGCTGGAACGAGCTCGAACACGAGGAACAGCAGATGGTCAAGCTGGCCGCCGAGCTGACCCATCTGCAGGACAAGGTCGCCTCGCTCGAATCGTCGATCACCAGCGGCGTCATCAGCAGCGGGCAGGGCGTCATCACCACCTCGGTCAAGACGATCTACAGCATCGTGGCCGAAGGGGGCGCGGCGTTTTCCTTCCTGTCGCTGGGCGTGTCGGTGATCACGGTGGGCAAGTCGTATTACGACCTGATCACCGCCACCAACGACATCGCCGACACGCTGCTCGAGATTGCGGCGCTCCAGCTCAAGGCCAGCGAGGAAGCCCAGGCCGCCGCCGGCACCAAGCTGGTCTTGCAGCTCGTCTACAACCTGGAGAAATCCTTCCTCGCAATCCAGGACGTGCTCCCGCAAATCGCCGCCATGTGGGGCGCGGAACAGGAGAAGGTGCAGTCGGCGGTCGAAGCGCTGCAAAGCGGCGCCAATCCGCAAACCTTCTTTGAAATTTATTCGTTCCCGACCGCCAATGCCAACTGGCAGGCGATCAACGATTTCGCGATGGCCATTCCCAGCATCAAGCGCGAAGTCGGCAAGCCAGTGCTGCTCAACCCGCTCGACCCGATCTGAACCATTGCTTTTTTTCGCCCATTTCAAGGAGAACACCATGTATGCAGTCAACACCCCCATCGCCAAAGCGACCCGTGCCTTCGTTGCCGGCAACGACAACAGCGCCAGCAGCACCGACGAGCTGCAGCAAAAGACCCAGCAAGCCTTCGTGACGCTGACCCTGATCACCCAGGCTTGCCACGGCATCTTGAACACGGTGCTGGTGGCGCCGTCGCCCAAGCCGGCCTGGTTCGACGACTTGCAGACCAAGCTGGACAAAGCCAAGGCCAACGCCACCCAGTGGATCGACAATCTCGCCCCCGGCGTCACGGGCGGCGTGCCGGTGCAGGTGATTAACTACGGCACCACCTACAGCGCGTTCACGGCGCAGATCATGGCCATCGTCAACGCCAATCCCGACGCCCAGGGCGCCACCAACCAGTATGTGCTGCAAGTGAAATCGCTGGTCGCCGCGCTCGAACAATCGGTCTCGACCATCATCACGAATGCCGAAACCACGTCCGCCGCGCTCAAGGATTGGGGCGACCTGATGCAGAAGTCGCATGACGACCTGGTGACGGGCGCGACCAACATCCAGAGCGCGGAAACCGATCTGTCGGTCGACATCCAAAAGATGAACAATGCGATCTCCACCTTGAACGATATCATCCACAAGGAAAACATCGCCATTGCCGCCTCGGCCGGCGGCATCGGCCTGGGCATCCTGATGTTGATCGCCGGCATCGCGCTGGCGCCGGAGACGGGCGGCGCCTCGGCCTATCTGGTCGCGGGCACGGGCGCGGCGTTGATCATCGGCGGCGCCGTCACCTGGGGCGTAATGCAGGCCAAGATCGACAAGCAATTCAAGGAAATTGCGGCCGACCAGAAGGAATTGGGCGACGATCAGCGTCAGCTGGTGGCGCTGCAGGGCCTGGCGAGCGCCTCGAATCAATCGATCCAGTACGTGACCGATTCGACCAATGCGCTGTCCGACTTCCGCACCAGCTGGGCCGTGTTCCAGGGCGAGCTGCAAGGCGTGCTGACCAAGCTGGAAGCGGCCGAATCGAGCCTGAGCACGATGGTGCAGGGCGCCTTTACCGCGGCCGCCGGCGCCGAATGGGCCGACGCGACCGCCTTTGCCCAATCGCTGGCCAACGCACCGGTCAACGTCGCCACCAAGCAATTGCCGATGCAATCCCAGGCAGCCTGAGCCTGTCTGTTTCGCCGGCCGCGCCGCGGCCGGCGTTTTTTTTCGGAGAATTCCCATGAGTTTTAGTGCCGCCACCGTCAATCCGCAGATCGACCTGAGCATGAACCGCATGCTGCTGCTCAACGCGTCTTGCCAGGCCGTCATCGAAGCCGACATCGCGCAGGTCGCCTCGCCCTGGTACCAGCAGCTGGACCAGGAACTGGGTGCGGCCGAAGAGCTCGTCATTGGCTGGCGCCGCAGCGGCGTCATGTATTTCCAGAGCGCGATCCTGAACGCCATCGGCAGCTTCGGCGACAGCTTCTTGAGCGCCCAGCCCACCATCGAGACCCTGTTTTCCCGGCTCGAGCAAGATTTCACGCCAGCCGGCAAGACCGCGCTGGTGGCCCAGTTGCAGGCGCTGGTGCCGCCCCTGCAAACGCTCACGTCCCAGACCGACGCGTATGCCCGGCGCTTGAAGGCGTTCCAGGTCGCCATGGCCACCCCGCACGGCAATATGGAAACGACGATTGCCGAAGTGCAGGCGCAGGAGGTGAACATCGAGGGCGAGATCGCGGGCATCAACGCCCAGATCGCCTCGCTCACGGCGCAGATCAATACCGACCGCGACATCATCGCCAAGGCGGAAAAATCGCGCACCGGCGGCATTCTCGAAACCATTTTCGGCGTGCTGTTCGCGCCCGTGACGGGCGGCTTGTCCCTGATCCTGGCCGGCATCGGGGTGGCCTCGATCGCCGAGGCGCAGAGCAAGGTCAATGCGATGCAGTCGGAAGTGGCGGGCTATCAGCAGACCATCGCGGGCGACCAGTCCACGCTCGGCAACGATCAACGGATCGTGGCCACGCTCGGCGCGCTGACGATGAGCACCGGCCTCGTGATCAGCGACCTCGACAGCATCGACAGCGCGCTCGATGCGCTGCGCACCAGCTGGGATGTGTTCGGTGGCGAGCTTGCCGGCGAAATCGACAAGCTGGGCCTGGCCGCCGACGCGGCCCAGGTGGTCGTCATGCATGCCTGGTACGAGAGCGCCTGCGCGCAATGGACCTTGATCGCGGCCAACGCGGCCAGTCTCGGCAATCCCGCGATCGCCACCCAGGTGGTGTCGATCGGCTAGCGCGGCCAACAAACGGGGGCGGGCATGATCTCGCCCATGCCCGCTGCCGGCGCTGCACGTGATGATGCACATGCGCCCGGCGACGATCCGTCGTCGCCGGCGTCTTTCCATCGTTCACCTGGAGCTCAACATGCAAATCATCATTGAACGTGCAAGCCGCACGCTGCACTGCCTGCTGGGAAGCATGACCCTGGCCGGCGCGGCGCTGGCCGCACCGGCCGCCACCCCCGCGCGCACGCTGTACCATGTCACCAACCTCGGTCCGGGCGACCCCGTCGGCGCCACCTTCATCAACGCCAGCGGGCACATCGCCTATTCCGTCGAGCTGGACCTGGGCTCGCCGGTGCGGACCTGGTTTTACGATGGCGCCACCTTGCGCGATATCGGCACCCTGGGCGGCACGTTCGCGCGCGCCACCGGTCTGACCGACGACGGGCAGATCGCGGGCCAGTCGCACGACCGGGCCGGGCAGGTGCGCGCCTTCATCTGGAACCGGCGCGCCGGCATCGCCGACCTCGGCGCGCTGGACGGCACCAACGAAACGTGGGAGCCGGCCATCAACAACAAGGGCGTGGTGGCGGGCTATGCGACCACCGCGGGATCGGGCGCGGTGCGCGCGTTCCGCTGGACCGCGTCGGCCGGCATGGAAGATATCGGCGCGCTCAGCAATGCCAGCGACCGCAGCGCGCAAGCCACCGCCATCAACGATGCCGGCCTGATCGCAGGCAACTCGGCCACGCCCGCCTACGACTATCACTCGTTTGCCTGGACCCGCGCCGGCGGCATGACCGACATCGACACGCTCGGCAGCAGCTATTCGGCGCCGGTGGCCGTCAGCGCCAAGGGCTTGGTGGGCGGCAATGTCTTCCTCGCCGGCGGCCACGCCCATGCCTACGCCTGGACGCGCGCGGCCGGCATGCGCGACCTGGGCGCGGCCGGGCGCGACGATTCCTGGACAGTCGGCATGAGCGCCAGCGGCCGCATCGTCGGCATCGTCACCTCCCACGGCGCCTATCAGCAAGCCATGACCTGGACCGAGGAAAGCGGCATGCGCGACCTGGGCACGCTGGGCGGCAACGCCTCGGCCGCGCTGGCGGCCAACAACAAGGGGCAGGTGGTGGGCGGCGCGGTGAACAAGAGCAATGAATACCACGCCTTCCTGTGGACCGCGGCCGAGGGCATGACCGACCTGAACCGGCGCCTGCACCACCCGCCCGCCGGCCTGGTGCTGTATTCGGCCAGCGCGATTTCGGACAAGGGCGCGATCGTCGCCGATTCGAACGCGGGCCTGGTGCTGCTCACGCCGGTCTGCGGCTGCGCCGGCATGCACACGGTGGGGCCGATTGCCGCGCCGGGCGTGGTCCAGCCGGGCACCCTGGTCGACGCGGCGGTCAGCGTTGCGGGCGGCAAGCCGGGTGCCCAGTACCATGTGTTCTGGTCGTGGGGCGATGGCACCGGCGAGACGGCCGGCAGCGTCGGCGCCGGCAGCGCCCGCGGCAGCCATACCTACGCGCAAGCGGGCATGTATACGGTCACGGCGCGCGTGACCGACCTGGCCGGCAACAGCGTCGCGGTCAGCCGCAAGATCGTCAGCGCCGATGGCGGCGGCGCGGCCGGCACGTTCATCGCGGGGCCATTCCAGGCCGGCCTGGCGCGCTTCGCCTCTCTGGCGCCGGCGGCGGCCAAGGCGGGCGGCGCGAGCGGCCAGCTGCACCTCACCGTGGGTGCGCTCAGCTTCAGCAGCAAGGATGTGCGGCCCGCATCCGTCGCCGGGCAATTCACCGGCACCGGCACCGTCAACGGCGCCGGACGCCATTTCTTCGCGATGACGCAGCAAGCGGGCGCCTTGCGTCTGAAAATCTGGCACCAGACCCGGGCCGGGGCCGAGGTGGTGGACTTCGACAATCGCCACGCGCCCGTCCCGTGAGTATTAGTGATATTCATGCTGCGGCCCAGCGCGGCGGACAGCGGCCGGTCGGCGCCGCAACGCCAAACGCGGCGATTTTTTGTTAAATAAAAGTTATGTTGTTTTGATAAGACCACGAATCGTCACAAACAAACTTTTTTTCGTGTTCACCTGGAAATTGATCAGGCCCCATCCACTGGGGCCTTTTTTTCGCATGCACTATGGGTCGGCACGGGCATATTGCATGAAAAGCATGACGGCAAAGAAATCTTTCATGCGCGCAGTCACTCACGAAAATGCACTCCCCTAAATTTAGGGGTGATAGCAATTTTATAACTGTGTAAATATACGTCTTGTCGCAACTTCATCGGTTTGGCTTCAAGCATCTTCGGCTGTGACGTTACGAGAAAACATTCAGGCAATAAAACAATGCCTCTAATCAACTTTAAAGTGAAAGAAATTCATCATGAAACTGGTACGCCATCTTCTGCTCGCCGGCAGCGCCGCCCTGTCCCTGTCCGCCGTCGCAGCCGAATTCCCATTGCGCAGTGACGACTTGAACCTGAACTACCGCTACCAGACCAGCGACCACGGCGGCGGCTATCTGCAAGCCATGGCACGCGACATCTCGGCCGTGCGTCCGACCGGCGGCAACAGCTGGGACCACTTGGTCTCGGACGGCGCCGATAGCACCGTCAATGCCAACCACCTGATTTATGGCCGCAAGGTGTACGCGATGATTTCCGGCACCGTCGTCGGTTGCTGGCGCAACGCACCGGACAATGCCAAGGCCGGTACCAAGGATGCCGACGTGCTCAACTTCTATATCGGCGTGGGCGGCAACCATGTGTGGATCCGCTCGGACGACGGGGTCTACGCCCTGCATGCGCACATGATCCCGGGCAGCATTTCGGCCAGCATTTGCCCGCACAACGCGACCAAGTTCACCACGCCGAGTTCGTCGGGCTGGATCGCGCCGGAAGCGGCCGTGACCAACGGCGTGCACATCACGGCGGGCCAGTACCTGGGCCTGGCCGGCAACAGCGGCAACTCGACCGGGCCGCACCTGCACGTGCACATGGCCAAGAACAATGCCGTGTACGACATGCCGTTCAACCATGGTTCGACCACCTCGTATGTGAATGCCTCGGCCTCGCCTGCCGGTCCGTGGAAAATGCTGCAAGGCAAACCGTTGCCGACCGGCCCGATCCTGATCTGGGCCCAGCACTCGACCGCTTACTGGACCGTCAACAACATTGCCGACGAACGCTTCCAGGGCTGGTTCAACCACATGACCGATTCGGGCGAGATGCCGGAAAACATTCCATGCACCGACAACGGCCAGATTTACAACACCCAATGGGTGCCGAGCAAGGGGGCGTGGTACGCCAACTTCGGCATGACCGCCGCCGACATGGCCGCGAAAACGGCAGCCTATCAGGCGCAAGGATTCTCGGTGTACAAATGGTGGTACTGCGGTTCATACCGCTCGGCCATTTGGCGCAAATGAGTCACCTCGCATAGAAGTGCAGCAAAGCCCCACATGCTGGGGCTTTTTTTCGTCGTTTCTGCCCATGACCGGCCCAGATTTGTGTAAGCTGACAAATGGCCTGAGGGCAAGTATTGCGCGTGACCGCGCGTGTTGTGAAAAAGTAGAGTGATATGGATGAAGTAGTAACAGAGTGGGGCGATATCGCCACGGCCGGCAAGGCCGCGGGTTCGCTCGGCCCTGCCTGGAAGTTGTTTATCAAGACGAAGTTTTATGTCGCCATCCTGCGCTCGCCGGACGACGACCCGAAAAACTTCTTGCTGCACATGGAACGCGATGCGCGCGGCGCCGCCACGCTGCGCATTTCCGAGTCGCGCGAGCGGCTCGATCCGGCGCTGGGCGACACCATCATTCCGATCTCGGGCACCGATATCGTGTGCCGGATCGAGGACGAGGGCGCGATCGACGTGCTGTTCGGCGCGGGCCGCTACAGCATTTCAAAGAAACGGGTCGAGTGGCTGCGCAGCGGCATCAAGATGACCAAGGAGCGGATCGAGATCCGCCAGCGCCTGGCCGCCGCCGCGCCTGCCGCGCCGATGCCGGTCCTGCGGCGCGCGCCGGAAACGGTGGCGCGCCCCGATGCCGCGCCCGCCACCGAGCTCGAGCCGCCCCTGTTCCCCACCAAGGAAGCGCCGCCGGCGATGGAAGCGGCGCCGCCGTGGCAGTCGCCGTACTTCAAGCCGGCCGCCGTCACGCTCGGCATTGCCGCGATCGGCGTCGCGGTTGCCGTGCTGGTCAACATGGGGCCCGACAATGCGGTGCCGTCGCCGCTGCAAAACGCCATGCCGGCGCTGGCGGCTGCCCACGCGCCCGCGCCGCCGCCGGCCGCGCCAGGCGCAGCGTCGGCGCCGATGCCGCCCCCGGTCACCTTCACGCCGATGGACAATAGTTTCACGGTCAGCGTGCCCGGCCTGGCCGAAGAAATTGAGCTCACGCCCGACCAGGTCAGCCGCCTGGGCGACACCCGCACCCACCAGTACAAGCTGAGCGCCGGCGGCATGACGTATACGATGGAGTCGACCGATTTTCTGGTCACGCCGCCCCAGGACCGTTCGGCCGAGATGGATGCGATCCAGAGCCTGATCGTGGGCCAGGACGGCAAACTGATCCGCGCCACCCCGATCGGCTTGCGCGGCGCCACCGGCCGCGACGTGCGGGTGCGCCTGCCCGACAACGGCGAACGCGCGGCGCGCTTCGTGTTCCGCGGCAGTAAACTGTGCATGGTGGCCGTCACCGCGCCGGCCGGCGCGCAATGGGCGCCGCAGATCGATGCCTTTATCGAATCGTTCCAGCTGAAGTAAAACCTGAGAGTCCGCCATGAGCAAATTCAACCCCCGCGCCGCGCCGCCGCCCGGCCTGTTCGATTCCGACGGGCCGACGCGCGAAACCCACATCATGTCCTTGCCGGTGTCGGTGCGCTGGAAGGCGATCTTCCTGCTGATCGACAAGGCGGGCGGCGCCACGCTGCCCAGTGTGGCCGATCTCGATCCCAAGGATGCGCTGAAGGTGAAATGGAACCCGCTCGCGGTGGTCTTGTGGCCGATCTATTATGTATATCTGGGCATGTGGAAGAAGGGCTTGCTGGCCGTGATCCTGGCGCTGCTGGCGATCTGGATCGCCGCGGTGCTGCTCAAGGGCTTTGGCTTCGGGATTCTGGTCAAGCCGCTGTTCATTCTGCCGGGGATGTATTTCGGGCGTTATGCGAATGTCGATTATTACCGCCGCATGGTGCTGGGCGAACCGGAGGGGGAGTGGTTGAAAGCGCTGCTGAAATAAATTAACCCCGTTTTTCCCCGCGCGCCGTTTCAGTTGTAAGCCAACCGAAACGGACCCCATCATGAAAAACGCCCGCACCATCGCATTGCACCGCATCGCCATCCCATCTCCCTGCACCGCATCGTGGGACTTGATGCATGGGGACGACCGGGTCCGCCATTGCGGCAGCTGCAACAAGAACGTGTTCAACCTGTCCGCGATGGCCGAAGACGAGGCCGCCGACCTGTTGGCCAGCAATACCGACGGCCATCTGTGCGTGCGCTTCTACCGCCGCAGCGACGGCACCGTGTTGACCAGCGATTGCGGCGCCCGCGCCCACAGCAGCAGCCGCCAGGCCTGGACCCGGCTGGCCGGCGCCACCGCGCTGGCGCTGTCGGCCGCCGCCTGCAGCGCCGGCGACAAGCCGCCGTCCAAGCCTGCCGGCGCCACACCGGTCACGGTCGCCATCGTGCCGGAACAGCCGGTGTCGATGGGCGCGGTCGCGCCGCAGCCGCCCGTGTTGATGGGCGAACCGGTGGCGCCGGTCGCCACGATGGGCGCGCCGCCGCCACCGCCGGCCGTGCCGGCCGCTGAGCCAAAGAAGCCGTAAGCGCGGCGGCGCCGTCTGTGTCAGAATGCGCACGTTCATTCACGCACCGCGAGCCGCTCTTGTCCAAACCCGTCCGTCTTGTCCTTGCCGCCATCGTGGCGACCGGCTTGCTGATTGCTGCGTATCCGTGGCTGGCGGCGGCCTGGTACGCGGCGCGCCTGGCCCGCATGCCGGTGCCCGCGGCCTTGCCGATGCCGGTGGCGGGCCTGAGCCGCAAGTCGCTCACCGATACCTGGCAGGCGGCGCGCCCGCCCAAGCGCCATCATCAGGGGATCGACATTTTCGGGAACAAGGGCACGCCGATTGTCGCGGCCACGGAAGGCGTGGTGATCAAGGTCGGCCAGGATCGTCTGGGCGGCAACGTGGTGATGGTGTACGGACCGGCCGGCTACCAGCATTACTACGCCCATCTCGACCAGTTCGCGGACCTGCACGTGGGCGACCGGGTGCAGGCCGGCACCGTGCTGGGCACGCTGGGCAATACGGGCAATGCGCGCACCACGCCGCCGCATCTGCATTACGGCGTATATGCGGCGCAGGGCGCGATCAATCCCTATCCGCTGCTGGCGGCGATGGCGCCGGCGCCCTGAATCAGACCAGGCCCAGATCGCGCGCCGTCACGCCGCTGAACACGTGGTCGATCTGTTTGGCGCTCAAGCCGTACATGCGGGCCAGCAAGCCGCCCAGCATGGCGCGGTACTCGTTGAGCACGGGCAGGTCGCGGTTCTCGAACAGATTCTTCTCGCTCATGAGCTGCTGTTCGCCGGCGATCTTGCCGCCCTTGACTGCGCCGCCCAGCACCCAGTAGGTCGAACCATGGCCATGGTCGGTGCCGCGGTTGCCGTTCTCGCGGAAGGTGCGGCCGAATTCGCTGATCACCACCACCACGGTCTTGTTCCACTCGCCCGCCATCTCGTCGGAAAACGCCGCCAGGCCGCGCCCCAGTTCGCCCAGGCGGTCGGCCAGGTAGCCGCTGCCGGCGCCCTGGTTGACGTGGGTGTCCCAGCCGCCGATGTCGACGAAGCCGATGTTGTATTTCTCTTTCATCAGGCGCGCGATGCGCGGCGCCTCGCGTTCGAAACCCTTGCTGGCGATGGCGCCGCGGCTGGCCTTGTCCATCTCGGCGTTCATGTCGCGCAGCACGTCGGCGCGCACATTGAAGCCCTCGTTGACGGGCGCCGCCAGCGGCGTGTCGCGGTACATGGCGGCGATGGTGTCGCTGCGGTGCTGGTCGAGCGGGGTTTTGCCGGCCGTGCGCAGGCTGGTGTTGGGCACCGTGACCTTGCCTTGCAAGACGATCGGCAACTGCTCCGTGAAGGACAGCGCGCTGCCGCCGAGCACCTCGACCAGGCGGTTCAGGAAGCCGGAGCGGTAATCGCGGCGCGCGCCCAGCGCCTGTCCCAGTTCGATCGTGTCCTGGGTTTCGAAGTGGCTGCGCGAGGTGTCGTCGGTGCCCGCGAACGGCACGAAGGCGAGCTGGCCCTTCTGGAACAGCGGGTACATGCTGGTCTGCAGGGCCGGGTGCAAGCCCCAGTTGGTCTCGAGCGGCAGGGCGGCCAGGGGATCGGAACCCGGTCTGGGGATGGCGATGCGGGGCCGCGATTCATAGTAAAAGCTGCTCGAGACGGGCACCAGCAGATTGGCGGCGTCATAGGCGCCGCGCAAAAAGACCACCAGCAGGCGGTTGCTGGTGGCCGGTGCAGCCCACAGCTGGCCGCTGGCTGCCGCCAGCGGAACGGCGCTCAAGGCTTGTAACAGGGTGCGACGGTGCATGGCATTCTCCGTAGTCTAGCGGTACATCATTTCAGGTGCCGCGATGAAGTAGGTGTTCCAGTCTTGCGGGCTGGCCGCCTGCTCCAGCGCGCGCCGGGTGGCCGGGCTGAAGGTCGGCTGCAGCTGCTGCCAGGTGAGGGTGGTCGACAAGGCCGGCACGCGCGCCTTGGGGCCGCCCTCGATGTCGGCCGGGACCAGGCCCGAGCGGCCGGTGCCGAGGATGCGGGCGATGTCGAAACGGGTCGTCATCTGGCCCGAGCTGGCCCAGGCCGACTGCAGCATGGGGTAGCCGTCCGGCGTCTGGTGGCCGTAGAGCGGCTCGCCCATGCGGTTGAGCCAGCCAAGCAGCACGCCCAGGTCGTCCACCGGCCGGTTGTCGTAGGCCAGGCGGATCGCGCCCACCGCGAAGTGCTGCGGGTCCTTGAACTTGCGGCCCAGCGAGGCGGTGAACTCGGGTGCGGCGATCATCGTTTCCAGGATGGCGGCAATGTCGCCGTCGGACGACTGGAAGGTGGCGGCCATGCGCTCGACCAGGGCCGGCGGCGGCTCGTCGGCGACAAAGTAGGTGGCCAGCTTGTGGCTGATGAAGTGGGCGGTGGCAGGATGGCGGGCCAGGCGGGCGATCGCCTCGTCGACTTCGGCCAGGCCTTTGGCGCGCACCGGTTCGCCGAGGAAGACCTTGTCGCCGTAATCGTGGCGGTTCGGATTGAACTCGAACAAACCGCGGCGCACGTACTGCGATTGCAGGGCCGGCCGCACGCGCGGCGCTGTACCGTCCGTGCTCACGCCCACGCCGGTGAGCACGCGCGCCAGCTCCTGCACGTCGCGCTGGGTGTAGCCGCTGCCCACGCCCAAGGTGTGCAATTCCATCAGCTCGCGCGCATAGTTTTCGTTGATGCGTTCGCGGGCATTCTGGGCATTGTCAAGGTAGCGCAGCATGGCGGGGTGGTGCACGGTCGCGGCCAGCAAGTCGCGGAACTTGCCCAGGGCGTAGGGGCGGATCGCCCTTTCCTCATAGTCGCCGACCAGGGCGCGCAGGTTGCCCTTGCCCTGGTGGACATTGAAATGGTTGAGCCAGAACCAGGTCAGCTGCTCCTGCAGCTGGTTGGGAGAATAGATCGCGCGCAGCAGCGAGCGGCTGGCCGCCTCGCGCGCCAGCTGGTTCAGCTCGGCCTGGTAATCCTTGCGCGCCATGGCCTTGTCGTCCTCGGCGGCGTTCTTGAATTCCTTGCGGGCTTGCTCGACTTCGCGCAGCAATTGCTCGACCGGCTCGCCGGTGATGCGCATGGCCGCCAGGCGCGCAGCGATGTCAGGGGGCAGATTTTCCTTGGGCGGGTGCAGCTGATTCTGCACGTAGCGGTTGATGCCCATCTCGTTGGCCTGGCGCAGGGTGCTGTCGTTGACGCCCCAGGTCAGGCGGTTGAGGATGGCGACCGTGTCGGTCTCCTTGAGCACCGGCGCGGCGCTGGTGCAGCCGGTGACGGCGAACAGCAAGGGCAGGCCGCTGGCGAGCCGGTAAAACAGTGGTGGCATGACGTCTCCGCTTGGTCAGATTGTTTCCTGAATGGTAACCGTAGCACAAGTTAAACAATACCGGACCAAGCGTAAAGAAGTTTGAAGGAGTGTTTCGGAATGTAAGCGCTGGCTAGCCGGCCGTGGCCTTTGTTGCGCGGGTGCGGCGGGCGCGCCACAGCACGGGGCCGAGCACAGCGCCGATCAGGAGCACGGGCCAGATGCCGAACAAGGCCAGGGCGGCGTCCTGCAAACCGAACCAGCCGCTTTGCAGTTTTTCGCCCACGCGGCTGAGGAAGCCCTGGCGATACTCGCGGTAGATGCCGGCCACGTCCACTTTTTCGGCGCGCAGCACCTTGGACGGCTGATACAGGGTCAGCTCGATGGTGCTGAAGGCGACCTGGTCTTCGAATTCCTTCTTGGCGATCAGGGCGGCGTCGCGCGCGGCCTTGGTCTCGTTGCGCGCGCTGATGGCGTCGGTGCGGTGGACCAGCCTGCCGCCGTCGCGCACCGCGTCGCCCAGTTCGGACTGGGTTTCCTGGTTGCGGATCATCTCCAGCTGCTCGCGCAGCATGTCGAACTGGGCGTCGTGGGCCGAGAAGCTGCGCTGGTCGAGGAACACGATGTGGCCGGCGATGGCGCGCAGGAACTCCTGGGTCTTCGCGCTCGGCACGCGCACGGTCAGCTGGCCCTGGACATTGTATTCGGACAGTTCGAGCAGCTTGCCGTCGCCGATCGGGTGGCTCTGGGTGGTGGCGGTGGTGGCGGCGATGTCGTTCTTGACCACGAAGCCGCCGTGGCTGGCGACCGTGTCTTCCACGCCCAGTGCGGCCACGTAGACGTCCTTGACCAGGAAGCGGGCGTTGGCGGTGCGGATGAATTTGCGCTGGCCGTCGTTGTAGGTGGCCGCGCTGGAAGCCATTTGCTGGGCCGGTGTGGCGCTGGTGACCGGGGTTTGCGGCTCGGCGGCGATGCTCTTGCCGGCGTCCTGGACGCGTTCACGGCTGCTGATGATGCCGCGCATGGGCGGGGGTGGGGGCGGCGCGGCCACCGCTGGCGCGGCCGACGGGGCGGCGTTCATTTCGGCCATCACTGGCGCCGGGGCGGGGGCGGGGGCTTCCTGCTTCTTGGCGCAGGCGGCCAGCAGGGCGATCAGCGCGAGGCAGCCGGCGCTCCGGGTAAAGGTGTTCGAGTGCTTCATGGTCGTCCTCTTGGTGGGTCAGTCGGTCATCATGAAACGGACGGGGACGCAAAACGGGGTTAGGGGAGGCGAGAAATTTGCGCCGGGCGTGGCGGCCTGATAATCTCGCGGGCATCGCCCTTGTTCCAGCAGGAGAAACCATGCGTATTGTTGTAGCTGCCGCCCTGTTGCTGGGCCATTCCATGCTGGCCCAGGCGGCGGCGCCGGTCCAGCCACCGCGCTGGGTGAACGTCGATGCGTCCGTGCGCAGCGGCCTGGCCCCGCAATCGCCTGCGGCAGGCACGCTGCCGCGCGGCGCGGAAGTGATCTTGAAAGCGCCCGGCCAGGACGGCGCCTGCCTGATCGAAGGCGAGGGGGTGTATGGCTACCTGGCCTGCGACAATCTGAGCGCGCAGCCGGTGGCGCGCGCGCGGGCCGGTGCGGCCGGGGTGCCTGCCGACCAGCGCTGGGTTACCGGCAATGGCATCGCGCTGCGGGACGCGGCGCGCAGCGATGCGGCGGTGCTGGCGCGGCTGTCCTTGAACAGCATTGTGAAACTGGTGCGCGAGGTGCCGGGCGGCGGCTATTGCGAAGTGCAGCCGGCCAACGGGCCGGCCGGCTTTGCGGCGTGCCGCTATCTGGCGCCAACGCCGGTGGTGCTGGCGCGCCTGCGCGGTATCGGCCTCGATGGGCAGGTCAATGCCGCCGACTACGATCCGGTGCGGTTGTTCGACCTGCATCCGGGATGGGGCGCGCTGACCGAATACGCCGACTATCTCGCCAAGCGCGGGTCCGGCGCCGCCGGACAAACGCCGTGGCCGCGGGATGAAGCGCTCGAGCGCATGAAGGCGCATCTGGCCCTGGGCATTCACGGTCCACGACCGAAGCCGTATCCCGACTGGGCCACGCTCAAGCGCAAGGCAGAGCAATATGTCGACACCGACCTGGAATGGCGGCGCCTGACAGCCTTGAAACAGGGCGCCACGCCGGAGGCGACGCGGCGCGAGGCCCTCATGGCCCAGTTGGCCGCCGATCTGGGCGGGGACATCGGTTTGAGCGGACCGCTGCATGACCGCATTTCCGCCGACGGCGGACCCTTGCGCATAGCGCGGCTGGTGCAGGCGCTGGAACTGCCGACGGTGCAGCCGTCCTTGTTCCGCAGCGAGGCCGAGCTGGCGCCCCCGGGTGTCGACGCCGAACAGGCGAGCGGCCGTTTCGGCATGGTGTTCCGGCAGCTGGTGCGGCCACGTCCCGCGCCGAACGCTGCCGAGGGCATCGGCCCAGGTCTGTACGACATGCTGGGGCGGACCCAGGCCCTGGTCCGTTCGGTGCAGCGCGTGCAGCTGTTCGCCGATGGCCGGCTGACGATGGCGCCGAGCGTGCTGCGTTCGAGCGAGACCTTGTGGGGCGAAGTCGATGAACCTGAATGCGCAGGATGGGTTCCCGGTTTCGCCTTCGGCGCCGCCGATCGCACGATCTGGCGCTATTTCGGCACCGAGGCCGCCGAGAATGAAAAGACCGCGACCAATCCGCCCGGCAGTCTGTATGCCTTCTACACCACCATCGCGATGCCGCGCGGGCCGGCGAAAGTGGCGCTCACCGAGGTTGCGCTCAATCGCGGCGCGACCGGGTTTGTGCAGGGCACACACCGTCATTTCGATCTGGACGGCGACGGCATTGCCGACGTCTCGGTGTGGGAAGGGCAGGGCAAAGGGCCCGGCCATCTGGATGGCATGACGCTGACCGACGACCGCTGGTTCCGGCTGGTGCTGGTCAACATCGGCGGCGCCTGGAAGGTGCTGGGCAGCGACACCTTCGGCTACGGCTGCGGGTGTTGAGCGGCGATGGCATCGCGCGCGGCGAGCATGGCGATCGCTTTTGCCGTGTGCTCGGCGACGTAGCCGCACCAGCGCCGGTCGCGCGGGCCGGCGCGCCCGGCCCGTACCCGTCCGCCGCCGCCAAGAGGCAAGCCGAGGTCCGGCTGGTCGGCGCGCACCTTGTCGTCGCGGTACAGGGTGGCGCGGCGCTCGGCGCCCATGCACGCCCGTTCGGCAGGCCATAGATAGGCCGGCGCGGGCTCGCCGGCAGCTTCGGCCTCGCGTTCGACGAGGGCGATCACGCTGTCGACGGTGAGGCCGGTGGCGTCGATCCCGCGCCGGTGCTTGCCGCGTGGCGTGCGGCGCAGGATGTGACGACGCGTATCGGCCAGATGCCAGCGGAAGTCGCCAGGCGCGCGGATCCACAGCTCGCGCCAGGCGTTGCGCACGGTCCCGGTGACGTGCAGCAGCAGCTGGCGTGGCGAATATGCTTTTCCCTCGTAGATGATCTGGTCGCCGCGCACCTCGGCATGCCAGGTGCGGCGCCGGTATTCGAAGCGCAGGCAGGTGCCTGCCGGCAGAAAGAGACTTTTCCATTGATAGCCGCGCGCGGCTTGTTGCGCGGCCGCGGGATCGCGGCACGCGGCCTTGACCAGCCAAGCCTGCAAGGCTTCTTCCACCACCGCATCGAGCGCGCGCCCGTCTCCGCGCGCTTGCAGCATGCGCAATACGGCAGCGCGCGTGGTGGGCGCGACCTGGATCTTCGTATACTCGAACATGCTCGCCTCCTTCGGTTCCTTGTTTGACATTGGACCGCTCCCCGAGTTCGCCTGACTGCCGACAGGATCGAGGATTGCGCGAGCATAAACGAGTATACGGAGCGGGAGCACTCCCACCCCGGGCGCGCTCCCGCTTTCCAGAGATAAACAGTCCAGGGGCGAGAAGGAAGGAATCGCGCGCGCGGCATGACCGTCGCCGCGGACGGTGAGCCGGCAGGCGCACCCTTTGCACCTGCCGACGGACGAAAAAAAGCCGGGAATTGCTCCCCGGCTTTTGACTACGCTACGTTTGACTACGCTACGTTTGACGACGCTACGTTCGGCTATGCGGCTTTTGGCGCATGGCGCGCGTACACGGCACTGGCAAACGCGCGTCCTTGCGACAGCGAACGCAAGCTGGTCGTGTGGCCGAACAAGTTTGCCAGCGGCACATCGGCGACCACTTCAACGCCGCCGTTGCGCTCTTCAATGCCCAGCACCCGTCCGCCGCGGCGCTGCAAGTCGCCAATGACGTCGCCCGCATTCACCGACGGCGCATCGACATTGACCTGCATCACCGGTTCCAGCAGGACCGGCCCGGCCAGCTTGAGGCCGGCCAGCGTGCCGTCCTTGGCCGCCACCATGAACGCCATGTCGCTGCTGTCGACGGCGTGGAAGTCGCCATCTTGCAGCGTCACTTTCACGCCCGTCACCGGGTAGCCCAAAGGACCTTGCGCCATCGCCTGGCGCACGCCTTTTTCGACCGCCGGAATGAACTGCACCGGCACCACACCGCCCTTGACCGCATTCTCGAAGGCGAAACCGCCCGCGAACGGCTCCACCCGCAATACGACGCGCGCATATTGCCCGTTGCCGCCGTTCTGCTTCGAGACCTTGCCTTCGACCGTCACGCCACGGCCGGCGATGGTTTCGCGATAGGCCACCTGAGGGGCGCCTACCGTCACTTCCACGCCGGTCTCGCGGCGTACGCGCTCGAGCACCACGTCGAGATGCAGTTCGCCCATGCCCCACAAGACCGTTTCGCCACTGGCCGCGTCGCTGTCGAGACGCAAGGACGGATCCTCGCGGCGGAAGCGGTCGAGCGCAGCGAGCATCTTGCCGCGGTCTCCGCCTTTGCCGGCTTCAATCGCCAGCGCCACCACCGGTTCGCCCGCACTGATCGATTCGAGCGCGTACGGATGCGCCTTGGTCGACAAGGTGTGGCCCGTGAGCGCGTCCTTCAGACCCGCGATGGCGATGATGCTGCCAGCGTGGGCTTGCTTGACGGCGCTCTTGCGGTCCGCATGGACCACATACAGGCGGCCCACGCGCACCGGCGCTTCGAGCGACGCATTCCAGACCGCGTCGCCTTCACGCATCGTTCCGCCGTACAGGCGGATGTACGACAGCGAACCATGGTCGTCGTGCACCACCTTGAACACCAATGCGGCCAGCGGATCGGCGTCGCCGGTGGCCACACTGACCGTTTCGCCGTGCAGCGTCGCCCTTGGTGCGGGACGCTCGTCGGGCGAAGGCAGCCAGTCGACAATCGCGTCGAGCAGGGGTTCGACGCCGGCATTGCGGTAGGCGGAGCCGGCCAATACCGGCACTGCGCGCCGCGCCAGCGTCATCGCCCGCAGGCCGAGACGAATGTCGTCCACGGTCAGCGTGTCGTCGGCCAGGTACTTGTCGGTCAACGCCTCGCTGGCCTCGGCGGCCACCGCCGCCGCATGGGCGTAGGCTGCCGCGACCACGTTCGCCAGATCGGCAGGCACGGGCCTGGACGTCATCGTCCCTTGCGCATCCCACGACAGGAAGCGCCGGCCCAGCACGTCGAGCGTGCCTTCGAAGGCGTCGCCCGCGCCGACCGGAATCGACAGCGGCACCGGCAACGCGCCCAGGCGCAGCTTGATCTGCGCGACGACGCGTTCGAATTCGGCGCCGATGCGGTCCATCTTGTTGACGAAGACGATCGCCGGCACGGCGTGCTTTTGCGCCTGGCGCCACACCGTTTCGGTTTGCGGCTGGATGCCGGCCACGCCCGACAGCACCATGACGGCGCCGTCGAGCACGCGCAGGGACCGTTCGACCTCGATCGCGAAATCGATGTGGCCAGGCGTGTCGATGAGCGTGAACGCATGGCCGTTCCAGGCAGCGCGCGTAGCGGCCGCGCCGATGGTGATGCCGCGTTCTTTTTCCAGCTCCATGCTGTCCATGGTGGCGGTGCCCTCGTGGACTTCGCCGGTGCGGTGGATCTCGCCGGTTTTCAGGAGGATGCGTTCGGACAGCGTGGTTTTGCCGGCGTCGATGTGGGCAATAATACCGAAGTTGCGCGAGTTCGCGCGAAGGACTGTAGCAGTCATGATGGTTCTTTCACATAGCGGGCGGTCGTGGATGTTGTCTGGGTAAACAAGCGCCGCGGGAGCCATGCGACCACCCGTTTTCAGTGGTCCCGCGCGCGTTCTTCGTCAGCTGACTTCATGATATAAATGCTCCAGGTTGTACTGCGTGCAAAAACAAAAAAGGCCCGGAGAGGGCCTTTTTGATTGGGTGTCCGTTTGTGGACGTTAATCAGGGGCGCACTCTCGCGGCCCGGTACGCTGATCGCAGCGTGCCGGGAAGGCAAAGGTAAAAAAGAGAATGTCCAGTGATTTCATGGTGCGAAGAATAATGCGCGGCGCGGGCCGCGTCAACAAAAGATTGTTGATCGCGGTCTTTTAGTTTGCCTATCGCTTACTGCCATTCGGTCAGCGGGATCGTCACGCCGTCCGGTTTGTCGAGCCCATATTGCGTCAGGCGCCGCTGCGTGGCCGTGTAGTTGGCCTTGCTGATCCAGGCCGGTCCGCAGTAACTCATCATGTTGTTGCGCGCGTCGAGCGGCACGATGCTTTTCTGCTCGGCGTCGTAACCGATCTCGCCCGCCGCGCCGATCGGCGCGCAGGGCACGTGGCCCAGATTGAAGTTGTGGCCGATCTCGTGCTGCACATTGCCCGAGCGCCAGTCGGTCGGATTGGCCGCGCCCATCGCGGTGGCCGCCGTGCCGGGCATGAAAGAGTTGCCGGTGGTGGTGCTGCCGAGCGGCGAATGGGGGATGAAGCCGATGTAGTGGCCGTGGTTGCCCTCGGCGCTGCGCAGCTTGTTGATCTCGCCGAGCATCAAGCCCCAGTTGCCGCGCATGGTCGTCAGGCTGGTCATCTTGTACGGCGCGTGCAGGCGCACCTTCACGTCCGACAGCGGATACATGGCCATCAGGGTCGAACGGATCTGGGCGCGGGTGGCCGCCTCGCCGCTGCCGCTGCGCGGCAGGATCGCGGTGCCTTCGGCCTCGGTCGTGACCGGCACCGCGGTGACGTACATGACCGCCGCCGGGTTGACCGCCGGCGCCAGGTCGGCGCTGTTGTTGGCCGGCGTCGGGTCGCTGGCCAGGCCGTCGGGATTGGCGACGATGTTCACCTTCAGGCCCGGCTTGATCCACTCCGCCTTGAGCGGGTAGACGAAGTTGACGGCAATGCTGCTGCGGTCGGCCGCCGGCTTGACGCTGGCCGGGCCGCTCATGTCGGCGCTGGCGAGCACGGTGCCGGCGCTGTCGCTGATCTTGATGCGCACGCGCGGCGCCGGTTTTTCCGTGCCCGGTGTGGTGACCATGGCGCGCACCTGCACCGCGCGGGCGGCCGTCAGGGCGAAGCCCTCATCGGATGTGTGCTGCACCACCGGCTCGAGCCAGTCGACACTGTCCAACGCATAGTCGGTGCCGGGCGGGGTGGTGGCGCCGGGCGGCGTGGCGATCGGCGGCGTAGCGATCGGGGGCGTGGCGGTCGGGGGCGGAGTGGCCGGGCCAGGGTCGGACGGCACGTTGCTGTCGATGCTGGTCTGGTTGCCGGGATCGGCCGGCGTGGCCGACGGGGCGGGCGTGGAAGAGTGACCGCCGCCGCAGGCGCTGACCAGGGAAATCGCCGCCAGCAGCGGCACGCATCGCAATGACTTCATCGAACGGCTATCCAATCAAACAGTTGTAGGTCGGGCGACCCAAAACGGGGAGGATATATGCAATATAGATGAATTGTCAATACAGGTAAAAAGCGCCGCGCAAACAATAACGGCCCGTCCGCAGAGCGAACGGGCCGACCCGAGGAGGGGGCTCGGATTACTTGGCTGCAGGTGCTGCAGGTGCTGCAGGCGCGGCTTCTGCCTTGACGTCGGTCTTCACTTCAGCTTTCTTGTGCGATTTGGCTGCCTTGTGCTTGGTCTTGACGGCGGCTTTCACTTCCGGTGCGGCGACCTTGGCGTCGGCTTTGACTTCAGCCTTGGCGGCAGGAGCGGCAACGGCTGCAGGTGCCGGGGTTTGCGCCATGGCGGTACCAGCTGCAAACAGACCGGAGATCAGGACGAGGGCGATTTTGTTCATGGTAGTGTTCCTTTTAAATTAGTTCAGTGAGGCGCGTGGTCGCTGCCTGGATTACTTCGCTGCTGCCGGTGCGGCTTCGACTTTGACGTCGGTCTTCACTTCGGCTTCCGCTTTTTTCGATGCTTTTGCTTTGTGCTTGGCGTGGGTCTTGACCGCGGCGACCTTGGTGTCGGCTGCCTTGGTTTCAGTCGCTGCCGCGGCCTTCACTTCCGGTGCGGCGACTTTGGCTTCTGCCTTGACTTCAGCTTTTGCTGCTGGCGCTGGCGCGGCGACTGGCGCTGCGGTTTTGGCGGGAGCGGCCGCTGGCGCTTGGGCCAGGGCGGTACCGGCGGCGAACAGGCTGGAGATCAAAACGAGGGCGATTTTGTTCATGTTGTACTTCCTTCAGGTCGTTGTAGCCGGGAGCGTTATTGCTGCCTGGTAAGCTGATAACGCGGCCCGGTTTCGAACGGTAGACAGCCGTTACAACTCTTACAAATTGCCTCTCAACGCGCTAGTAGTAGTAGCGCGTCTGCGCCGTCCATTCGCTTTTCGGATACTGCTTGTGCAGGAACTCGAACGCCATCTTCGAGTAGTTCGGCGCACCCTCCTTGGCTGCGCCCGCGCCGCATTCATTGCGCGTGGCCGCCACCAGGAAGTGCAGGGCCTTGGGCGCTTCCGGATCGGCCTTGTTCTTCTTGGCCCATTCGATCACCAGCGGAATCAGATAGCTGGTGCGGCGCGGCAGCTTGAGCAGCTGCGCCTTTTCCTTCTCGGCCTGGGTGCGCTCGTCGGCCGACAGGAAGGCGGGCGAGGTCTTGCCCATGCCGTCGGCGCCGGTCTCGCGGTCGTAGCACGACCAGTAGCTGCCGCCGCGTTCCAGGTCGGTCCGGTCCATGCTCACGCGCGGCACCAGCTCGGGCGCGTTGGCCAAAACCAGCAGCGCGGCGTCGTGCTTGGCCTGCGGCGTGGCCGCCTTCTTGTAGCGCTCATATAAGTGGCGCGTGGTGGCGCGCCCGGCGCTCACTTCGTCGGTGATGGCGGTGGCGATGTCGTGCTGGTCCAGCAGCACGGCGCGGGTCCAGATCAGGTCCGCGGTGTCGTGCTGTTCGGCCGTCGGCAGGGCCGCCTTCAGCCTGGCCAGGGTCGCCAGCGGAATATGGCGTTCCAGGTGCTCGCGCAGGTCGCCGTCGAAACGCGGTTCCGCTTTGGCTTTTCCTTCGTCGGGAATCGGCTCTCCTTCCTGCTCCGCCGGCACCCGCGGCGCCGCCGCCAGCGCCGCTTCGGCAGTGGGCGCGGTCACCATCTTCATGCGCAGCAGGCGGTTGCGGGTGCTCGCCGCGCCGCTTCCTTTGAGCAGCGCCGTGACGATGCTGTCGGCGTTGGCGGCCCGGCCTTCGGCCAGCGCCAGGCGCGCCAGGTGGTATTGCAGCGTGACGTAGGCAGGCGAGTCGGCCTTGACCGCTGCCGCCGCCTTGCGTTCGGCCGGGCGCAGGTCGGTGACGCCGGCGTTGGTCAGCAGCGCCACCAGCCACACCGGCTCGTGGCGCAGATCCCACTGGGTGCGCGCCACGGCCAGGGCCGCGCTGCGACGTGCGGCCGCATCCTTGGCCGGGTTGTCGGTGTAGGGATCGTAGGCGCCGGCCTGCATCACGCCGATCCAGGCGGTCACGGGGTCGACGGCCGCTGTCAGCTTGTGTTCGGCGTCGAGCCGGTCCATCAGCACCAGGTAGTCGGTCATCATCTGGACGCTGGCGGCGGTCACCGGTTCGGCCGCCAGCGCGGCCGACAGCACGCCGCGCCGTTCATCGGGGCGCGCACGCACATCGATCCAGCTGATCAAGGCATGGGCCGGCGCATAGCCCGGGGCGATGGCCACCAGTTCGGCGCGCGCCTGTTCCAGCTTGTCTTTGAAGGCGCGCTTGTCGGCATCGGTCTGCGGTTCGCGCGGCACCGCGGTGGCGCTGCGGATCAGCGCGCGCGCGGCCAGGTATTTGCCGACCGGCTGCCAGGGCGAGGCGCTGTCGCCGGCGATGGCCAGGAACTGGGCACGCGCCTCGGTATAGCGTCCGCCATAGAAGTGGGCGGCGGCGCGCTGGTAGGCGTAGTCCTTCTGCAGCCACACGGGGGCCTTGGCCGGCAGCGCCGGCGGCAGCACCAGCGGGCGCACCAGCGGCGAGGTGCCGCGCAGGTTCTGCTCGACCACCGGGCTGCAGTTGGCGAACACGGCGTCCTGGCCGGCCAGCCAGGCCGCGGCCAGCTGCTGGCCGTTGGCGGCAAGGCGCTGCGCCAGCGTCTTGGCGGCCCGCTCGAAGGCGTCGGCCGGGCAGTTGAGGATGGTGGAAAATTCGCCGATATCGGCCTCGATCCCCACTTCGACCGGCGCTGCGCCCTTGACGCTAGCGCGCGCCTTCTTCCAGTTGCCCACGCCGCTGGTGTCGTCACTGGCGTTCTGCCAGCCGCCGACATAGTCGCCCACCTTGAAGCCGTCGACCTTGAGCGTTGCCAGTTCCGTTTTCGACAGCGGGTGCCCGGTCAGCGCGCGGTAGGCGAGCACGTGATAGATGCGCCAGAACGAAGGCACGACGATGCCAAGCTTGCCGCCGGCGTAGCCGGGCAGCTCGGCCTGCGGCACGTGGTACTCGGGCGCGAAGGGGTTTTCCGAAAAGCCGTCGCCGCCGCTGGCAAGCAGCGGGCCGGAAAACGACAGCAAGCCGATGGCGAGGAGGGCGCAGCGCAGCAGCGATGTGTTGAACATGGGGTCTCTCATGGTGAGGTGGATGAAGAAAGGCGGCGCCACGTATCCTGGTCCCAGGAGCGCGGCGCAAAAAAGTAGCGGCGCACAGCATGCGTCTTGATCGGCGCTTCGTCGCTGGCCATGCCGAGCGCACCGGCGCAGCCGGGGCGCGTGAAGGCGCCGCGTTCGGCCAGCAGGCGGCGGATGGCGGCGTCGTCGCGGGCCATGCGAAACGCCATCGGCACGATTTCGTCGGCGGCCAGTCCGGCCAGCCAGTAGTCGCCGGCGCACCACGAGGCCAGCGCCGTGGCCGACAGCGCGACCTCGGGCGGCAGGCGGCGCCTGGCCTCGCGCACGACATCGCGCAGAAAGGCGCGCTGCGACTGGCGCACTTCGAAGTCGAGCTGCACCACGTGCGAGGCACTGCCGCGCGCGGCGGCCAGCAGCTGTTCGACGATCAGGTCGCGCTGCGCGATGCCCAGCACGGGCGGCGTGCGCCACGAGGCGTCCACGTGCACCATCGGCACCACGGCGGTGTCGGGCCGCACCAGCAGGGGATAGGCGCGCCGGCGCAGGCGCACGGCGTCGCCGGCCAGTTCGACCGTCACCGCCACGTAGGCGACGCCGGCCTCGGGCGGCAGCCAGCGCAGGTCTTCGGGACGCTCCCAGGCCCACAGCATGGTGGCCGGCAGCGCCGCCAGCGCGCCGGCCGTGCGCGCGCGCGGCGTGTCGGCCGCCAGCGGCAACAGGGCGGCCGCCAGCACGGCAGCGGCGGCGCGCAGCGAGGCCGGCTTCAGCATGCCGGTGAAAAAAATGGGGTAGGGGTTCGGGCGTGACGCATGCACATGCAAGAGTGAAGACGTTACATGGAATTATATTCTATGCAACGTCTTCGTGACATGATGGCAGGCGCTTAGCCTGGTTTGGCGGTGCGGCGGCGGCGGCCGAACAGCAAGCCCGCCATGCCCAGGCCGACCAGGGCGGCGCTGCCCGGTTCAGGCACATAGCTCGGCGCGAAGGTGTCGTACAGGACCGAGATTTCCGTCTGCCCAATATTGGTCAGGTCGTACACGGCGGTCCTGGCGTAGCGGGTGGCGCTGGTGTCGAGGAAGACGAAGAAACTGCTGCTGCCGGCGCCCAGTCCGCCGCCCTGGAGGTCGGAGAACTCGAAATTGACATTGCCGAGCGCATTATTAAAGTGCAAGCCATTGAGCGGCGCGGTGTCGCCCACGCCGTCGATGCGCCAGTCGGCGTCGTAGGTGTCGGTGAAGAAGTTACCGACCCTGAACGATTGCATGGCGGCGGCCGAGGCCCGGTCGCTCTCGACACGCCAATAGAAGTCGAGCGTGCCGTCGAGCGTCGAGCGCACCACGCGCGACTGCACGGTGCCGCTGATGGTGCCGCCATTGGCGGTGAAGGAAAACGCCTGGGTCACGTCTTCCACCACGATCCCGGCCAGATCCGGGTCGAGCGCGACGGTGGTGCCTGGCAGCGGCGTCATCACGCCGGGCGTGAGCACGACCGCGCTGGCGCTGGCGGCCAGGGACATCAGTACGCTGGCGATCAATGTTGTTGTTAGTCTCTTCATGTCCATCTCCTAAAACGAACTGCATATATAAGGGCAATTGACGTTGGTTCTTGGAAGCTTTTTATTATTTACTCGACAACTTTTCGATTATAAGCCTTGTATTTACTTATGCAATAAGAATATTTAAATTAAGCTACAAACAGACAGTCGGTGTCGCTGGCTGGACGCTGACGGTGCCGCCTGTCATCATGGCGCGGCCCGCACCCCCCATTCCGTAGAGACACCATGAGCGACGACGTACTGCCTTACCGCCTCACTTGCGAGCAGAGCTGCGCCTGGCTGGCGCGCCAGACCGGCACCCCGTGGACGCTGGCGCGCCTGATCGAGGGCGCCATCACCCCGTATGTGTGGCTAGCCTACGATGCGCGCCACGCCGACCTGTTCGGCGACGCCAACGGCGGCTACGCCGCGCCCATCTTCTTCGAAGGCGATACCGCGCGCCTGGCCGCCGGCAGCGCCGACGTGCTCATCACCATGACCAAGGATGTGCACAAGCTGGTCGTCAAGCTCGATCCGCCGTTCGTGCGCGCGCTCGACGAGCTGCGCTTCCTGCGCAAGGACGTCGAAAAGCTGGCCCGCCCGCCGGCCCCGCCCAAGCCGGCCGTGGCCGCCGAATCGACCCAGGGGATCGGGCGCGACGAGGTGCTGGCCGCGTTCGGGGCGCTGGTCAAGACCGACCTGGCCGCCGCGCTCGACGCCGGCGGCGGCATCTTCGGCGACGACGGCGCCCGCATCAAGGGCAGCGCCAGGAAGGGCAAGAGCAAGATGCTGTGGCATCCCGTGACACTGGCGCTGGGCTTGAACGAGGTGTACCGGGTGCCGCTGGGGCGCCTCACGCGCGCCTTCCAGACCTGCGACGCGCTGGCCGCCTGGGAGGCGGACTGGACCTTGTCGCTGTCGCTGCTGGGCCGCTAGCGCCCAATGGGCGGTTGACGCGCCAGCGAAGTGCTCGTATCGTCACCGGATTGCCCTGCGGGCGCCGGCAGGTGACGCTGGACGCAAAAGGCTTTATGATCTGTCCGCTAGGCAACAACAAGCATCAACAAGGAACAGTCATGAAGGATATGAACAGGGGGCCCGATGGCCGCGTCCCGGCCCGTTTCAGTGCGCTCGGCCGGGTGAAAAGCTTCGCCTACGCGTTCGACGGCATCGGCTTCATGCTGCGCACCCAGCACAACGCGTGGCTGCACGCGGTGGCGACGGTGGCCGTGATTGCGCTGGCCGTGTTCGCCAACGTCAGCGCCAGCGACTGGCGCTGGCTGATCGCGGCCATGGCCACGGTGTGGGTGGCCGAGACCATCAACACGGCGGTGGAATACGTGTGCGACGTGGTCTCGCCGGGCTACCACGAGGCCGTCAAACGCGCCAAGGACATCGCCGCCGGCGGGGTGCTGCTGGCCGCGCTGGGGGCGTTTTCCATCGGCCTGCTCACTTTCTGGCCGTATTTCCGCTGACAGCGGCACAGGCGCTCGCCCGCCGCGCCTGCCCGTGGTTTAATGCTGGTCTCGCCGCGCCCGCGCGCGCAGGCGATCCGACAGCATGAGAACAAGGGGAGACACAATGCAAAAAAAGATACTGGTCCTGCTGATGGCAGGCCTTGGCTGGGGCAGCGCCGCGCTGGCCGCGCCTTCGGTCAAAAAGGGCGCACCGACTGTCGCTGAAGCCGAGCGCTTCGTGGCCGACGCCGAAGCCCGGCTCACCAAACTGGACATCAACGCGGCGCGCGCCGACTGGGTCTACCAGACCTATATCACGGACGATACCGAAGCGATCACCGCGCAGGCGGGCGAACAGCGCCTGACCGCGGCCGGCGAACTGGCGCTGCAGGCGCGCCGTTTCAAGGGCATGAAACTGCCGGAAGCGACCGCGCGCAAGCTCAAGCTGCTGCAGCTGACGCTGATGCTGTCCGACCCGGGCGAGCGCGAAAACTATACCCGCCTGGCCGCCGGTTTGAACGGCGCCTACGGCAAGGCGGCCTGGTGTCCCAAGGCCGCCGATGGCGGCAAGGCCGAGTGTCTGCCGCTGGGCAAACTGGAAAAGATCCTGGCCGAGAGCCGCGACCCGGCGCGCCTGAAGGAAGTCTGGCTCGGCTGGCACGCGCAGGCCCCGTCGTACAAGGACAAGTACGCCGAGTACGTGGCGCTGTCGAACAAGGGCGCGCGCGAGATGGGCTTTGCCGACACGGGCGTGCTGTGGCGCTCCTTGTACGACATGCCGCCGGACGCTTTCGCGGCCGAGATGGAACGGCTGTGGCAGCAGGTCAAGCCGCTCTACGATGCGCTTCACACCTACACCCGCTACAAGCTGCGCGCCAGCTACGGTCCGGCCGCGGTGCCGGCCAGCGGCCCGATCCCGGCCCATTTGTTCGGCAATATGTGGAGCCAGACCTGGAACAATCTGTACCCGATCCTCAAGCCGGCCACCAGCAAGGATACCTTCGACCTGTCGCAGACGCTGGCCGCGCGCAAGACCGGCGCCGCCGACATGACCCGCTACGCCGAGCGCTTCTACACTTCGCTCGGCATGGAAAGTCTGCCGCCGACCTTCTGGGAACGCTCGCTGCTGACCAAGCCGGCCGACCGCGAAGTGGTGTGCCACGCCTCGGCCTGGCCGATCGATGGTGAGAAGGACGTGCGCATCAAGATGTGCATCACGCCGACCGCCGAAGACTTCACCACCATTCACCACGAGCTGGGGCACATCTATTACTACCTCGCGTACCGCGGGCAGCCGCACCTGTTCCAGGGCGGCGCCAACGATGGCTTCCATGAAGCGATCGGCGACACCGTGGCGCTGTCGATCACGCCCGACTACCTGAAACAGGTCGCGCTCAAGGACAACGCGGTCGAAGCGGGCGACGACATCGGTCCGCTGCTCGACCGGGCGCTGGGCAAGGTGGCCTTCCTGCCGTTCGCCTACCTGGTCGACAAGTGGCGCTGGGATGTTTATTCGGGCAAGACCAAGCCGGCCGACTACGACAAGGCCTGGTGGGCGCTGCGCGAGCAGGTGCAGGGCGTGCAGCGCCCCGCGCCGATGGAAGCGGGCGGCTTCGATGCGGGCGCCAAGTACCACGTCGCGGCCGATACGCCGTACGCGCGCTACTTCCTGGCCACCATGCTGCAGTTCCAGTTCCACCGCGCGCTGTGCCGCGAGGCCGGTTACGTGGGGCCGCTGAACCGCTGCTCGATCTACGGCAACAAGAAGGCCGGCGCCAAGCTGCAAGCCATGCTGGCCATGGGCGCCAGCAAGCCGTGGCAGGAAGCGCTCAAGGCGGTCAGCGGCGAAGACAAGATCGACGGCCAGGCGCTGCTCGAATACTTCGCGCCGCTGAAAGTCTGGCTCGACGAGCAGAACAGGATGCTGGCGGCGCAAGCGAAGTAATCGGCGCGCGCATCGAAGCGGGCAGCGTTGGCGCTGCCCGTTTTTTTTATGACGAATTGGCCGAGGCGGCATTGAGCGCGGCGATTGCCTGGATGGTCGCTTCGGCGACATAGCCGCACCAGCGCCGGTCGCGCGGCCCGGCGCGGCCGGCCTTGACGCGCCCGCCGCCGCCAAGCGGGCAGCTGAGATCAGGCTGGTCGGCGCGCACCAGGTCGTCGCGGTAAAGGACGGCGCGTCGCACGGCACCCGTTTCCGCGCCTTCGGCGGGCCAATGATGGTCCGGCGCGCGCTTGCCGGCAGCGGCCAGCGCCTCGCGCCTGGCGATGGCGGCGACGCTGTTCATGGTCAGGCCGGTGGCGTCGATGCCGCGCCGGTGCTTGCCGCGTGGCGTGCGGCGCAGGATGTGGCGGCGGGTATCGGCCAGATGCCAGCGAAAATCGCCCGGTGCGCGGATCCATAGCTCGCGCCAGGCGTTGCGCACGGTGCCGGTGACGTGCAGCAGCAGCTGGCGCGGCGAATAGGCCTTGCCTTCGAAGATGATCTGGTCGCCGCGCACCTCGGCATGCCAGGTGTGGCGCCGGTATTCGAAGCGCAGGCAGGTGCCTGCCGGCAGAAACAGGCTTTTCCATTGATAGCCGCGCGCCGCCTTTTGTGCGGCCGCCGGATCGCTGCACGCAGCCTGGACCAGCCATGCCTGCAAGGCTTCTTCCACCACTGCATCGAGCGGCCGACCGTCGCCGCGCGCTTGCTGCATGCGCAACACGGCAGCGCCGGTAGTGGGGGTAACCTGGACCTTCGTATACACGAACATGCTCGCCTCCTTCGTTTCCATGTTTGACACCGCTCGTGCCAGCGGGTTCGGTGGCCCCGGCAAACCGCGCGTTAAACGAGCAAAAACGTGTATACGGGCGGTGAGCGCACTCGCGCCGCGCGGGGCGCCCCTTGCACGGCGTTCAAGGTGATCCTCGTTGGCGTACCGGGCTCGGACGCGTGCAACCGTGCTTCGCTCGAAAGGATTTTTTTATTGCAATGAGGCGCGTCAGTATCTATGATCCGCTGCGAGGTGACCGCGCTACGTCGGTGCCCGCTGCCCGATACAAACTGATACTGGAGACGACCGCATGACACGAAGCCTGTCCCTCACCGCCTGCGCGGCACTCGCATTTGGCATCAGCATGGCCGGCGCTGCCGCCGCCGACGACACCGACGCCGCCGACCCCCGCGCCGCTTTTGCCCGTCCGCAGCAGCTGGTCGACATCGGCGGACGCCGCCTGAACCTGCATTGCAGCGGCAGCGGCCCCGTTACTGTCGTCTTCGATTCCCCGTCGGGCGACGCCGGGTGGAGCTGGTTCAAGGTGCAGCCCAAGGTGGCCGAGCGCACGCGCGCCTGCGTCTACGACCGCGCCGGACTCGGCTTCAGCGACCCTTCGCCCCGGCCCGGCACCAGCGGCAACGCGGTCGACGACCTGCACCAGCTGCTGGCGGCGGCGGGGATCGCGCCGCCGTACGTCATGGTCGTCAATTCCTATGGCGGCGGCAATGTCCAGCTGTACGCTTACCGGTATCCGCAGGAAGTCAGGGCGCTGGTCCTGGTCGAAGCCCAGCACGAGGATGAAACCGAACGCCTGGACCGCGCCTCGGGCGGCAAACTCAAGGCGATGTTCGACATGCTCGACGCCGGCGCCCTCGCTTGCGCAGCCGGCGCCGAGAAGGGCTTCGTGCCCGGCTCCGAACTGTGGGCCAATTGCGTCGGTCCATTCCCCGCCGACGCGGGCCGGGAACTGGGCGCGGCCCAACTTGCTGAACGCATGTCGCCACGCTTTTGGCGCGCCGCGCAATCGGAAAATACCGGCTTCGCCGTTGGCGACGCCGAGCTGCGCGCCGCGCGCAAAAGCTTCGGCGACTTGCCGCTGATCGTACTGTCGCGCGGCGTGAGTCCGTACGCGGTGCCGGGCCGGCCGCAAAGCGCGGCCAACAAGGCCACCGAACAGGAAAACCTGGCCATCCACAAGGAGATGGCGGCCCTGTCCACGCGCGGCAAGCACCGCATCGTGCCGGGCGCGGCGCACATCATCCAGGCCGACCGGCCGCAGGCGGTGGTGCAGGCGGTGGGCGAGGCGCTCGACGCCGTGGCGCACTGAACCCTAGCGCGCGGCGCCGCAGTCGTTGCCGGCGCTGCAGCTGCCGCCGTCCGTTTCGGGCGGCACGATGATGGCCGGCGCGAAGCCGCCGCCGGGCGTCCTGAAGTTGGTGGTCTGACCCTGGTAGATGCGCGCCGCCAGCAGCTGCACCCGGCCCGCGTAGGCGTAGGCGCGCAAGTCGAATTTCAATTCCCCGGGTACGCCGTCGTGCGCCACCGCGCGCCGCCCGGGCTGCACCAGCGCCTGCGCCACGAAGTCGCCGGCCAGAATGTCCTCCCACACGCGCCGTGTCAGTTTGTCGCCCCGGTAGGCCGCCTTGGCCCCGTAGCCGGCCACCGGCTTGAAGAACAGGCTGCGCCGCTGCGCCCATAGCGCCTCGGCCCGTGCGGGTGTGACCAGCTCGGTGGCCGGCACGGCCGCGCGCAGCACGGCCCGGTCCTCCGCCGACGCGCCCCATTGCGCCAGCAGCGCGTCGTCGGCCAGGGCGATCAGGTTGCGTTTGTCGGCCAACAGCGCGTGCGCATGCGGGTTTGGCGTCAGCACCACCGCGCCCGCTTCCCAGGCCGCGCGCAGCGCCGCCTGTGCCGGTTCGGCCAGGTAAAAATCGGTGAGCCGGTTGTAGACCAGGTCGACCGCCATGTCGCCGTGCCAGAGCGTGCCGTCGCGCCAGGCCAGGGTGGACGGATCGGCCACCGCCGCGCGCCAGCCCTGCCGTTCGAACAGCAGCCGGAACAGTTCGAACTCGGGCGCCAGGTATTGCTCGGACGGCTGCTGGTCGACGATCAGCACCGTCTTCAGCGGTGCCGCGCCGCGCTCGCTGCGCCATTCGGCGGCGAACATGTCGGCCACGTCCTGTTCGAGCGTGCGCGCCGGGTCCGGCCCGCAAGCCCAGTCCATCGCCGCGCAGCAACTGCGCTGGGCGTGGGCCAGTGCGGCGTTGAGCAGCAGGCCGCCCGCATTGGTATTGACTTCAATCAGTTGCGGACCCGCCTCGCCCAGATGAAAATCGTAGCCCATGCACGCAGCGCGCGGTGTGACGCCGTGTTGCGCCAGGGCCGGCGCGCGCGCCAGCGCCTGGGCCCGGTAGCCGGGCAGGGCGGCCACGCGCTCGATGGCGGCCACCGCGTCCGACATCGCTTGCGCCACGGGCGGCGCCAGGAACACGGCAGTGGCGGAAAACAGGTGAGGCCGCGTTTGCGCGATGTGCGCGGTCAGACCGTGCATGCTGGGCTCGGCTTCGAGAATGGCCAGCAGGCGTCCCTGGTCGAGCGTGCGGCAATAGCAGAACTGGTTCAGCGCGTCGGCAGCGCTGCTGGGCGGGATCGACATGGGGTACCTGATGAGTGTGCTTGTACCAATTGTGCCAGATCGCCATGCGCTTGCGTCTTGTGTGGGGTAAGGTACAGAGCGAGGCCAGCAAAAGGCGGATAAAGGTGACAGCGACACACCTTTTTGCCGGAGCCCTTCATGAAACCTGTCACGCTGCTTGTTCTTGTCCTTGGTGCCTGCGCCGCCAATGCCTATGCCCAGAACGACCAGAGCAACCAGAGTTTTCGGGCCGAAACGGCTTCCCCCAAGGCCAAGCGCAGCTTCAAGCTGGTCGACGCCAGCAGCCTGGTCGAGCCCGGCATGGCCGATTCGGCCACCAAGGTTTTCGGCTATCCGGGCAAGCGCATGGGGCTGGACAACATGGCGCAGCCCCCGCGCAGCATCAATATGTACGAGCTGGAACGCGAAACGCGCAACAACCGCGCCTGGGGCTTGTCAGTCGGCATCAAGGCCGGGCCCGTGACCTTCCGCGCCGCCCACCAGAACAAGAGCGTCGGCAAGATTGCGCCGGCCATGCCCCTCGGTAACAGCATCGATGCCAAGAATTCCATCATTGCCGCCAACGTCGATATCGGCCCCGTCAAGGCCTACACCGCCTACAGCGCCAGCCGCGGCTGGGGCAGCTCGCCCCTGTGGAATCCCGACAATCCCTACGGCGCCGCCATGGCCGCCACCCCCACCACCAACAGCCGCGACGTGCTGGTCGGCATGGCCGTGCCGGCCGGGCGCCACACCACGCTGCTGGCCTCGTTCGTGCGCAAGAATGACCGCGACATGTCCGACCGTGACGCCGACCAGCTCGCCCTGGGCGGCACCTACACGGTCTCGCGCAGCACCGACTTTTATGCCGCCTACTCGCACATCCGCATGCGCAACAGCATGGACACCCCGCTCGGACGCCAGGGCGCGGCCGGCTTTTCGGCCATCAATGTGGGCATGCGCCGCTCTTTCTGAAGCCTGTGTTCGGTACCGAACATACGATAAGTCCAGAATGAAATACATTCTGATGTGAAAGCACTTGCGAAGGTGCTACCCTGAACGTTCACATCACCCACGCCGCTGGAAGCAGAGGTCTGACCCTATGCCGACCCAGCCCAATCCCAATCAGAATCACCTGCTCGCCGCCTTGCTCGATACCGAGTTCGACCGCCTGTCGCCCCACCTCGAGCTCATTCCCATGCTGCTGGGCGACGTGCTGTACGAATCTGGTGGCAAGCTCAGCCACGTGTACTTCCCCACCACCGCCATCATTTCCCTGCACTACCTGCTGGAAAACGGCGGCTCGTCCGAGATGGCCGGCGTCGGCAACGAGGGCATCCTCGGCGTGTCGGTGTTCATGGGCGGCAATACGACACCGAGCCGCGCCATCGTCCAGACCGGCGGCCACGGCTACCGTCTGCCGGCCCATGTGCTGATGGATGAATTCAACCGCGCCGGTCCTGTCATGCGCCTGTTGCTGCGCTACACCCAGGCGCTGCTCACGCAAATGGCGCAAACGGCCGTCTGCAACCGCCACCATTCGGTCGAACAGCAGCTGTGCCGCTGGCTCCTGCTCACGCTCGACCGCCTGCAAGGCACCGACCTGACCATGACCCAGGAACTGATCGCCAACATGCTCGGCGTGCGCCGCGAAGGCGTGACCGAGGCGGCCGGACGGCTGCAGGGCTACGGCTACATCAGCTACCGCCGCGGCCACATCACGGTGCTCGACCGGGCCGGCCTCGAACGCGACGTGTGCGAATGCTACGGCGTGGTCAAAAAAGAATTCGCGCGACTCCTGTCGGATGTGCGTCAACGCCAGGAAGGTATCGCATCATGAAAAAACTGCTCCACGACGTCTCGGTCGAACGCTTGATCATGGCCGGCTTCGTCGCCACGCTGGCGGTGCTGCTGCTGGTGGCCTCGATTGCCCTCAATTACGCGGTCGGTTCGCCCGGCGCCGTCAACCTGATCAAGGCCAGCGTGATTTTGCTGCTGCTGTTTCTGGCTCTGCTGGCAGTGCGCACCGAAAAGGCCATGCGGATCCGCTCCAACGTCGAGCGCACCCTGCACGACGCGCCCATGTTCAAGGCCGGCGCCCTGCAGGACGCCATCTTCAACAGCGAAAACTTTTCCAGCATCGCCACCGATGCCCAGGGCGTGATCCAGATCTTCAACGTGGGCGCCGAACGCATGCTCGGCTACGTCGCCGCCGACGTCGTCGACAAGCTGACCCCGGCCATGATCTCCGACCGCGACGAGCTGGTGGCGCGCGCCCAGGCCCTGAGCGACGAGCTGGGCGTGGAAATCCGGCCCGGCTTCGAAGCGATGGTGTTCAAGGCCCGGCGCGGCATCGAAGACATCTACGACCTGACCTATATCCGCAAGGACGGCAGCCGCTTCCCGGCCCTGGTCTCGGTCACCGCCTTGCGCGACGCCGTCGGCAAGGTGATCGGCTACCTGCTGATCGGCACCGACAATACCGTGCGCCTGCAGGCCGTGGCGGCCCAGGCGCTGCTCGATTTGCGTCTGCACGAAACCAACGCAGAACTGGAAAAGGCGCGCGCCGCGGCCGAAAAGGCCAACCTGGCCAAGTCCGAATTCCTGTCCTCGATGAGCCACGAATTGCGCACGCCCTTGAACGCGGTGCTCGGCTTCGCCCAGCTGATGGCGTCCGACGTGCCGCCGCCGCTGCCGTCGCAACAGCGCTCGATCGACCAGATCCTCAAGGGCGGCTGGTATCTGCTGCGCCTGATTAACGAGATTCTCGACCTGGCCATGATCGAATCGGGCAAGGTCACCATGTCGCAGGAATCGATGTCGCTCACCGACGTGCTCTCGGACTGCCAGGACATGATCGAGCCGCAGGCGCACAAGCGCGGGATCCGCCTCGAATTCGTCAAGTCCGACGCCAAGTTCTATGTCCACGCCGACCGCACCCGCGTCAAGCAGGTCATGATCAATCTGCTGTCGAACGCGATCAAGTACAACTCGGCCGGCGGCGATGTGGTCATCAAGTGCAGCTTGAGTGGCGTCGACCGGGTCCGCATCAGCGTGCGCGACACCGGCATCGGCCTCACGCCCGAGCAGATGGCCAACCTGTTCCAGCCGTTCAACCGCCTGGGTCAGGAAAACCGCGCCGAAGAGGGCACCGGCATCGGCCTGGTGGTCACCAAGCAGCTCGTCGAGCTGATGGGCGGCGTGATCGGGGTCGAGAGCAGCGTCGGCCTGGGTACCGTGTTCTGGGTCGAATTCGCGTCCTCCGAAGCGCCGCGCCTGATGATCGACAATGCCGACGAGATGGCGCTCGAGCGGCGCCGGATTCAGTTGGAAGAGGGCGCCGGCCAGCCGACGCTCCTGTACGTGGAAGACAATCCGGCCAACCTGGCGCTGGTCGAGCAGTTGATCGCACGCCGCGGCGACCTGCGCCTGCTGACCGCCATCGACGGCCCGCTCGGCATCGAACTGGCGCGCGCCTACCTTCCGGACGTGATCCTGATGGACATCAACCTGCCCGGCATGAGCGGCTACGACGCGCTCGAAGTGCTGCGCGCCGATCCGGCCACCCATCACATCCCGGTTCTGGCACTGTCGGCCAACGCCATGCCGCGCGATATAGAAAAAGGCTTGGCGGCGGGTTTCTTCCGCTACCTGACCAAACCGATCCGGGTACGCGAGTTCATGGAGGCGCTCGACGTCGCCCTCGAACACGCCGCCGCCCCGGAACAGAAATGAAGTACTTCGAGAGATTATCATGTTAGACGCATCCGAAATCCGCAGCGCCCGCCTTTTGATCGTGGATGACCAGGAGGCCAACGTCATGCTGCTCGAGCAGATGCTGCGCAATGCCGGCTACACCGACATCACCACCACGCAGGATCCGACCGCCGTGCGCGCTCTGCACGAGCAGCACCGCTACGATCTGATCCTGCTCGACTTGCAGATGCCGGTGATGGACGGTTTCGAGGTGATCGAGGTATTGAAGGAAGTCGATCCGGGCGGCTACCTGCCGGTGCTGGTGATCACGGCGCAGCCGGGGCACAAGCTGCGCGCGCTCAAGGCCGGCGCGCGCGACTTTGTCAGCAAACCCTTCGACCTGATCGAGGTGCAGACGCGCATCCAGAACATGCTTGAAGTGCGGCTGCTGTACCAGCGCCTGGCCAACTACAACCGCCAGCTGGAGCAGGCGGTGCAGGACCGCACGGCCGAACTGCGCGAAAGCGAGGCGCGCTTCCAGCGTTTCACCGAGTTGTCGTCGGACTGGTACTGGGAGCAGGATGCGAGCGGCGCGCTGACGCGTTTTTCCGGGCCGGTGGAAGAAATGCTGGGCATCGGCGCGGGCGAGGGCGCCGACGGCGGCTGGAATGCCGACGAACGCGCCCGGCTCGACGCCAACATCGCCAGCCGCCAGCCCTTCCTCGACTTCATCTACACCCGCACGCGGGCCAACGGCCAGGTCCAGTACCTGCAGGTGAGCGGCGAACCGATGTTCGACGCAGCGAGCCGCTTCGCCGGCTACCGCGGCGTCGGCATGGACATCACCGAGCGCATGAACCGCCCCTGACTGACGTCGCCCCCGCCTGCGCGAGGGCGACGGCGTGCTCCGCCTACCCCGCGCCGCCCTCGGCAAAAATTAGGTAGCCTGTCAGAACGTTTCGTACTCACTTTCTGGAGGCTTTATGGCAGGCAACAGCACCCTCGATCCCGATAACTTCCCGGATCCCCCCGATCGCGTTCTCGGTACCGGCCACGGCACCGGCGCGCTCGGCCCCAGCGATTCCTCCGACAGCGGCAGCGACGTGGTCGGCGCCTCCGGCCTGGCCGGCGAAGACGGCCTTGACCTGGGCAGCGGCACCAGCTCCGATCTCGAAGCGAGTACCGCCGGCGGCACCGCCGGTCCCGATGTCGGCGACGCCGATCTCAGCAGCGACACCGATTCCGGCGGCACCGGCGAACGCGCCGCGGCCGGCCGCGACAGCGTCGCCCGCGACGGCGCCGACATCGACGTCGACCACATCGAAGCGATCCCCGACGTGCCGCTCGACGACGACGATCTCGACTTCCTCAACAGCGCACCGCCCGGCAGCGCACCCCGCCGCAGCGGCGGCAATCACCACGGCAAGCGCTAAGCGTTAGCCACAGCCGTCGCCCTCGCGCAGGCGGGGGCCCATAGCACATTCGCAATACCAAAGCGCATGCGTGCCATGGGCCGGCGCCTGCGCAAGGGCGACGTCAATGCGCCACCCCTGCGCAGCGCACAACAGCTGATCAGCAAAGTTGCGCGCTGCGCAGCAGAATGTATACCTTCGGGAAAGGCTCTCCGAGGGAGAAGTGACTGGCACGGTTCCTGCTGAAGTATCGGCAAAGGAGGAATCATCATGGCCACACTGACATTCGATCACATTGCCGCCGCACCGCGCCGTCCTGCCGTGCGCAAAACGGTACCATCCAAGCCGGCGCCGCAAGCGGTGCCGCTGCAGGCGCCGCTGAGCGAAGCGCCGCCGCGCCGCACCTCGCCCGCCACCATCGCGCTGGTGGGCGCCATCGTGGGGCTGCACGCCTTCGCCATCTATTCGCTGTCGCACGGAGCGCGCGTGGTGACCCCGGCGGCCGCCCCGGTGCCGATCACCATCGCGCTGGCGCCGCCCAAAGTCGAACCACCGCCGCCACCGCCGCCGCCAAAGCCTGCGCCGAAACCGGTGCCCCATCCAAAGCTGGCCGCGCCGTCGCCGGCCCCGGTGCACGCGCCGCAAGCGCCAGTGGTCGCCAGCGATGCGCCGCTGGTGCCGGCCAGCGCCGACACGGTCCAGGTGGCCCAGGCCCCGGTAGCCCCCGCGCTCCCTCCCGTGGCCGAACCCGTGACCGAGCCGCGCGGCTACGCCGGCTACCTGCGCAATCCCGCGCCTGACTATCCGTTGGCGGCGCAAAAGCGCGGCCTGGAAGGCAAGGTCATTCTGAAGGTGCACGTGCTTGCCTCGGGCCAGCCGGACAACATCGCCGTGGCCACCTCCAGCGGTCACCAAGTGCTCGACGACGCCGCCATCAAGGCCGTCCAGCAGTGGGCCTTCGCGCCCGCGCGCCGCGGCCAGACCGCGATCGACGGGACCGTCCTGGTGCCGCTCAATTTCAAAATCTAAATCTCAATCTCAAGGAAAGACATGAACGACTTCTATTTGCAGCTCATCGTCCAGGGCGCGCTGTACGCACTGATTCTCTTTTCCATCGTGACCTGGGTGCTGATCGTCGGTAAAGCCTGGCAGAACTGGACCCTGGCGCGCCAGGACCGCGTCTTCGCCCGCAAGTTCTGGAGCGCGTCCAGCCTCGACGCGGCCGCCCAGCTGGACCGCGAATTCGGTCCCAAGGCGCGCGTGGCCGGCGTCGGCTTCGATGCCCTGTATGTGTCGGACGCGGCGGCCGACACCGATCTGGAACACAGCTGGGACCGCAAGGAACTGCTGGAGCGCCATTTGCGCCAGCAAATCCAGAAAGAATACGCCTCGCGCGAGGCCGGCCTGGCGGTGCTGGCGTCGGTCGGCAGCACGGCCCCCTTCGTGGGCTTGTTCGGGACCGTGTTCGGCATCATCCACGCGCTCACCTCGATCAGCAAGAATGCCTCGGCCAGCATCGACGTGGTGGCAGGTCCCATCGGCGAAGCGCTGGTGGCCACCGGCGTGGGGATCGCGGTCGCGGTGCCGGCGGTGCTGGCGTATAACTTCTACGTGCGGCGTCTCAAGGTGGCCGCGCTCGACCTGGACAACTACGCCAGCGACCTGCTCAACCTGGCCCAGAAGAGCCACTACCGGCTGGCGCGCCTGACGCCCGTGGCGCGTCCGCACAACCTGAAGGGAGGGCTCGCATAATGGCGTTTTCTACCGGGACAGGCAACGCCGACGTGCTCAGCGAGATCAACATCACCCCGCTGGTGGACGTGATGCTGGTGCTGATGGTGGTCTTCATCCTCACCGCGCCGCTGCTCAACAACGCGGTGCACATCCAGCTGCCGCAGACGGCGGCCACGGCGGCGCCGGATGCGGTGCGCGCCGTCACGGTCAGCGTCGACCCGGCCGGCAAGGTCTTCATCGACAAGCGCGAAGTCGCCCCCGAGGCGCTGGAAGGGGAGTTGAAGATTCTGCTCAAGGCCAATCCGGAGCTGGCCTTGTCGCTGCAGGCCGATGAAACGGTGCCCTACAAGCCGGTGGCGCGCGCCATGGCGTCCATCTCGCGCAGCGGGGTGAGCAAGCTGTCGGTGCTCACCGCGCCGGGCGGCTGAGGATTACGCGGGGACCGCCTCGGTCTCCGCGCCGATCATGCCGAAGCGCTTGAGCTGCGTGCGCAGGATGTTGCGGCTGATACCGAGCGCGCGCGCGGTCTGCACCTGGTTCTGGCGGCAGTGCGCAAACGCCGTGCGCAGCAGCGTTTCCTCCACTTTTTCGTACAGGCCCGGTTCGGCCGCGTCGATCAGCTGTGCGAACAGCTGGCCGAGCCGCTCCGCGCTGTCCTCCGGTTCGGCCGGCCCGGCCAACGGATGCTGGCGGTGCATGGCGCCGACCAGTTTCAGGTCGGCCGCGACGATCCGTGCCCCGCTGCACACGATCAGCGCGTAATGAATCACATTTTCCAGTTCGCGGATATTGCCCGGCCATTCGTAGGCCAGCAGGGCGGCGCAGGCGTCCGGCGCCAGCGTCACCTGCCCGAGCTGCATTTTGTCGCCATAGATGCCGATGAAGTGGTGAGCAAGCGGCAGGATGTCGCCGGGGCGCTGGTACAGCGGCGGCAACGTCACCGGCGCCACGCTCAAGCGGTAATACAGGTCGGCGCGGAAGCGTCCGGCCGCCACTGCTTTATGCAGGTCGACGTTGGTGGCTGCCACCAGGCGCACGTCGAGCGGGATCGCCTTGCGCGAACCGAGCCGCACCACCTGGCGTTCCTGCAGCACGCGCAAGAGTTTTACCTGCAGGTTCAGCGACAGGTCGCCGATCTCGTCGAGGAACAGGGTGCCGCCATTGGCTGCCTCGAACCAGCCGGGCCGCGCCTGGGTCGCCCCGGTGAAGGCCCCCACTTCATGGCCGAACAGTTCGGAGTCGATCAGCGTTTCGCTGAAGGCGCCGCAGTTGATCGCCACAAAGGCCCCTGTGCGGCCGCTTTGTGCGTGCAGATGGCGTGCGATCAGCTCCTTGCCGGTGCCGGTTTCGCCAATGATCAAGGCGGTGGCGTCGCTGCGCGCAATGCGTTCGACCTGCTCGAGCAGGCGTGAGGACAGCGGATCGTGAAAGAGAAGTGCCTTGGCACGGATCGACAGCGCCATGCCGGCGCTGTCGGGGAAAGTCAGTAGTTTGTTCATCATGCACCCCGGTTAATTGCTTGTCAGGCTACTGACCCGGGGCGCGTTTGAGAACGAATGATTCCGCGCTAGCTTATGCGCTTCTAGCCGTGCAGGTGCTGTTTGAAGAACGCCACCGTGCGCTGCCAGGCCAGTTTGGCGGCCGCCTCGTCGAAGCGCGGCGTGGTGTCGTTGTTGAAGCCGTGCTGGGTCCCGGGGTAGACGTAATGCTGGTAATCGGCCTTGCTGGCCTTGAGCGCGGCCTCGTAGGCCGGCCACCCGGCCAGGATCCGTTCATCCTTTTCGGCGTCGTGGATTAACAACGGTGTCTTGATTTTCGGCACTTCCGCCACCGGCGGCTGGGCGCCATAGAACGGTACCGCGGCGTCGAGTTTGAGCACGGTCGGCAGGTAGTTGGCGATCCCGCCGCCGTAGCAAAAGCCCACCACGCCCACTTTGCCGTTCCCGTTCGGGATTTTTTGCAGGACCTCGGCGGCGGTGACGAAGTCGGCCCGCGTCTTGACCTGATCGACCTTGGCGAACAGCTCGCGCGCCTTGTCTTCGTCGCCCGGGTAGCCGCCCAGGGGGAACAGGGCGTCCGGCGCGAAGGCGATGAAGTTGTCGAGCGCCAGGCGGCGCGCGATATCCTCGATGTGCGGGTTCAGGCCGCGGTTTTCATGCACCACCAGCACCGCCGGCAGTTTGCCCTTGGCGTTGGCCGGCTGTACCAGGTAGCCGCGCAGGGTGCCGTAGCCGTTCGGCGACGGGTATTCCACGTAGCTGGCCTTGATGCGGGGGTCGGTCGCGGCCACCACCGTGGCCGCGAAACTGGGCGACAGGGCGCCCAGCAGGCCCGCGGCCGTGGTGCCGCCCACCGCATAGCGGCCCGCCTGCGAAAGGAAGCCGCGGCGGTCGATCTGGCCGTGGACATACTGGTCGAACAGCTTGAGCACTTCGGGATCGAAATCGTGCTGGGTCAATCGTGTCATCGTCTGTTTCTCCTTTTGTGTACTTACAGTTTGGCGCGGAACACTACGGCGAAGGTCCGATCATACCCCGGTTGCGCGGACACGGCGCCCGATCCGCTGTAGCTGCCGGCGCCGGTGGCGTAGTCCTTGTCGAGCAGGTTTTTCGCCACCAGCGACAGCTCGTAGCGGCCGTCGCGGGTGCCGAAGCTCACGCCGCCGTCGAGCAGCGAATAGGCCGACTGCCAGGTGTTCGGCGACTGGCTGGCGGCCAGGTAGGTGCCGGACCGGAACGACTCGTTGAGGAAGACGCGGCCCAGGTAGCTGCCAATCGGGTGGCTGTAATCGACGCCCGCGTTGACGATCACCTTCGGCGCGCCGTGCAGCTGGCGGCCCGCAAAGTTGACCAGCTGGGCGCTGGACGTGTCCGGCGCCAGCGTGGTGTAGTCGAGGTAGATGGCGCGGTTGAACGAGGCGTTCAGGTTCAGCTTGAGGTTGCGCGTGGCCGCGTAGTTCGCTTCCAGTTCCAGGCCCCGTGCGCGCACGCCCGGGATGTTGCCCAGGTAGGTGCGGAAGCCGCTGGTGGACGTGGTGTCTTCCACCGTCAGGTTGGACTGGTAGTCGGTGATCGTGGTCTGGTAGATGTTCGCGTTCAATAGCAGGGCGTGATTGAGCAGCACGCTCTTGATGCCCAACTCGTAGTTGCGCGCCTTTTCAGGCCGCACGTTCTGCGGCGTGCCGAGGGAGGCGCCGGAAGCGGTGACGAATTCGACCGCGCCCGATTTCTCGCCCTGCGAGGCCGAGCCATACAACAGCACGTTCTGGCTGACTTTGTAGCTGGGGCTGAGCAGCCAGGAGACCGAATTGCTGTCGATCTGCTGGCCGGCCTTCCAGTCGTAGACGCCGCCGGCGCCGCCGATGGCATTGGTGTACAGCGCCTTTGCCGCGTTCCATGCGGCCAGGTCGCCCGCGTTGGCCAGGTTCAGACCGTACTGGGCGGCGCGGCTGTTGTCGGTGCCGGTGTCGTTGGTCAGGGCACTGCCGGCGCGGTCCAGTTCACGGCGGTTGCGGCCTTCCTTTTTCTCCTGCGTGTCGCGCAGGCCGGCTGTCAGCGTGGTCTTGTCGGTCACGTGCCAGTTGGCCTGGCCGAAGGCGGCCAGGCTGGTGGTCTTCGGTTCCAGCACGTAGGAACGGTATACGCCGTCCTGCGACGCGCGCAGCAGGCCCCGGTACTGCGGCGCGGACAGGGCCGCATACTGGGCGTTGCTGGCGTTGAAGGCGCCGGCGTCGGCGCCGAACGAGGTCGGGTCGTCGCTGTAGACCTTGGCCTTGAGGGCGTACAGGCCAAGCTGGTAGTCGACCTTGGCGTCGAGCGGAGAACTCAAACGCAGCTCCTGCGACAGCTGCTTGTTCCACAGTTGCTGCCCGCCGTTGCCGATGTCGAAGCGCGTCACGCCGCCGTTCTTGATATCGAAGTGCTGCTGGCGCCAGGCCGTGATCGAGGTCAGGGAAAAACCGTTGGCCAGGTTCTTGTTGATCTCGGCCGACACGCCGCTCTGGGTGGTGCGCTGCGGGCGGGCCTGCGAATCCTCGATCTGGTTGTTGCCGTACACCGGCTGGTAAGGCGTGCCGTCGGCGTTGTTGAAGTAGCTGCGCGCCAGCCGGCTCTGGAAGGTGATGCTGCGCGCCGGACCGTCGGCGAAGTTGGCCGGCCCGTTGTTCAGCAGGAGTGACTTGTTGCCGTTCTCGCTGGACTGGATCTGGTCGAGGATGATGCGGGCCGACAGATCGCGGCTCGGCGTGACCAGGAACTGCAGGCGCCCGCCCACGCGGTACGTTTCGTTCCAGGTTTCAGGGCCCGACTGCCAGGTGTTTTTGAGCACGCCATCCTTCTTGTTGATGAAGAAGGAGCCGCGGTAAGCGAGCACATTGTCGACAATCGGACCGGTGGCCGAGAATTTGCCCTCCAGGTTGTTGTAGCTGCCCAGGCGCGCTTCGTACACGTAGCCGGGCGTGAAGCTCGGGGCCTTGGTGGTGATGTTGATCACACCCAGGGTGGTGTTCTTGCCGAGCAGGGTGCCTTGTGGCCCGCGAATGACTTCGATGCGGTCCAGGTCGACCCAGTCGGTCCAGTTCTGGCCCACGTAGGCGCTGGTGACGCCATCGACGATCACGCCGACGCTCGGCTCCATGGTGTCGTTGGCGGCGTTCTTGCCGATGCCGCGGATCGAAATGCTGGTCTGGCGCGGATTGCTGCCGAACAGGCCCAGGCTGGGGACCTTCTGGGTCAGGCCGGCGATGCCGACCACGTTGTCGCGTTCGAGCGTGGCCCCGCTCACGACCGATACCGGCACCGGAATGTCCTGCGCCAGCTCTTCGCGGTTGCGCGACGTGACGGTGACGTTGTCGAGGGTGACGACTTCTTCGCCGGCCGTCTGTGCCCGGGCCGCAGGCGCGGCCAGAATGGTCAGGGCGACGACGACGGCGGCGCTGCTCTTTCGCAGCTTGAACGATGGCTGTGTTGCGTACTGGGTCATGGCTTTCTTTCTGGGTGTGAGAGTGAGTATTTTTTAGAATGCCGCGCGCAGGCTGGCGCGCAGGGTCCGGGGTTCGAGCGGGTGGATCAGGCGGCCGTCGATACCTTCGCCGCAGGCGCCGCCGGCCTGTTCGGCGCGGGTGCAGGCGCCGCCCCAATATTCGATATCGTTGGCGCGCCGGTCGAACAGGTTCAGGACGTCGAGCGCCACTTGCCAGTTGCGGTCGACCCGGTAGCCGAGTTTGAGGTTGGTGGTGAACACGGCACGCGATTTTTCCTGTCCTGTTTCTTCGAGCGCATAGGCGCCGATGTAGCGCGTGCGCAGGCCGCCGAACCAGGCATGACCCTGGTCCACGCTCACGCCCACCGAGGCGGTGAGCGGCACGGCATTGGGCACATCGCGTCCGCCGCCGGCCACCGGCTCACGAAAGCGCGCGCGAGACACGGCCAGGTCGGCGTCGACAATGATGCCGTCGGCCGGCGTGATGTAGTTGGACCATTCGAGGCCGTGGCGGCGCGAGGCGCCGCGCGCTTCGGTTACGCCGTCGTCGCCGACGAACACCAGTTCCGAAGCGAGCGACATCTGCCACAGCGAGACGCTGCTGGTCCAGCCTTTGACCGGCTGCACGCGCAATCCCAGTTCGCCGCCCTTGGCCTGGGCGAACAGCTCCAACGGGCTGGCAGGGCTGCCGTCGGCCGGATTGACGCGCGAGGTCGCGCCGCGTACGTCGTTGCTGTGAAAGCCGCTGCCCCAGTTGATGAATACTTCCGTGTGCGCCCCCGGCGCCAGCACCACGCTCAGTTTGGGGCTGGTCTGGGCCGCGCTGACGTCGCCGCCGTTGGCGCCGTTGAAGTCACCACCGGTCGACGCAGCACTCGCTTCGATGCGGTCGTGGCGCAGGCCCAGCGAGGTGCGCAGCCAGGGTGCCCATTCCCGGTGCCAGGCGGCGTACAGGCCCGCTTCCGTTTCGCTCACGCGGTCCTGGCGGATGGTGGCGGTGCGCGCACGGTCGACGGTACGGTACAGGCCCAGGGTGCCGGCGCGATCGTGGCGCAGCTGCACGCCGGCGGCGAATTCGCCGTTTGTCAAAGGCCAGCTCTGTTGCACGGCGCCGCCCCAGTACAGGCGCTGGTCGGCCTGTTCATGCTGGTCGCCTTGCGGACCGCTGATGAAGCCGGACGGCGCCGAAAACAGATTCAGGCCATAGTCGACCACGTAGGCGTTGGCGCGCGTGCTGCCCGCTTCGCCGCTGCGCGCCCATTCCGCGCCCAGGCTGTAGCGGTGGGTTTCGCCGCCGTCGTTGGCGGACAGGGCGCCGAAGCGCCCGATCTCGCCGCTGTCGATGGCGCGTTCGGGCACGTGTTCGGTGGCGATCCAGTGCGAGCGGTAGGCTTGGGCCGTGAACGCGTAGCCATTCGATGCGGTGCCGGCCGACCAGCGCAGCAGAGCATTGGCCTTGCGCAGGCGCTCGGGCTGGTCCCATGGTCCGTCGTTGGTGGCCAGTTCGATCGCGCCCAGCAGCGTGTGGCCGCCAACGTTGGTGCTGCCTGCGGCCAGCGCACGACGGAATTCGTGGGGACCGGCCGTGAGGTCGACAAACGGCCGCTCCAGCGCGCGCTGGTAGTCGATCCGCGCCGAGCCGGTGCTGGAAAAGTCCCCGTCCTCGACCGCGTACACGCCCTTGCGGTAGCGCACCGTGGCCACCAGTTCGGGAATGACGAAGTTCAGGTCCATGTAGCCCTGGCCATGGCCGTGACTGACCACGTTGACGGGAATGCCGCCCACGCTGGTGGCGAAGTCGCTGCCGTGGTCGAGATTAAAGCCGCGCAGGAAGAACTGGTTGGCCTTGCCGTCGCCAGAGTGCTGGGTGACGATCATGCCGGGGATGGTTTCGATCAGCTCGGCCGCGCGCAGCAGGGGCCGGGTGGCGATTTGCTGGGCGCCGACGGTGCCTTCGGTGGCCGAATCGGCGATGCCGATCTGGACCCCTTCGCCGGCTTTGACCACGACTTCTTTCAGCGTGGGGACGCCGCTCGCATGCGCCTGGCCAATGGAGGCCAGCAGCGCAGCCAGCACGGTCAGTTTGATGGTGGAGCGGTGATGCATGTTGCGTTTCCTTTTCTTGCGTTACTGGAGGCGGTTCTGGACCTGGGCGATGCCGGCCAGGGCGCAGGCTTCGTCGATATCGCTGCCGCGCGCGCCGCCCACGCCGATGGCGCCGATTACCTGGCCGCCCTTGTCGGTCAGGACCACGCCGCCGCCGCGCGCATTGAACAGCGGGTTGGCCGCGATCTTCGCGGCCAGGGCCGGGTCGGCTTTGGCCTTCTCGCCGAGCGCGCTGGTGGGACTGTTGAAGGCGAGCGCGGTCTGGGCCTTGTTGGTGCTGGAAGCGACGCCGCGCGCATGGGCGCCATCGCTGGCCAGCAGCGCCTTGAGCACGCCGGCCGAATCGACCACGCTCACGCTCACTTTCTGTTGGCGCGTGCCGCAGTTGTCGACTGCGGTGCGCGCGGCCTCCAGCGCCAGGTCCAGCGCCGGGCCACGGGCGGGCGGCGGCGGTGGGGCCGGGGGCGTTTGTGCGATGGCGCCAGTAGCGGCCAAGAGGGTGAGGGTGGCGACGATCTGTTTCATGGTTTTCCTTGGATGGGTTGGATGTTCAAACAAAGCCGATGGCGCGTCCGGCCAAACCAACGGCGAACCACAGCGTGAGCGAGAGCAGCGCGGTGGAGCGGGCCAGCAGCGGGCCGGGCGCCGCGCGCCGGGTCACGGCCGCGAACAGGCTGGCCTGCACGACCAGCGCCGCCGCCAGCAGCGCCATCTTGGGAACGAAGGCGGCGTTGCCGGCGTAGTGGACCGGGGCCGACAGGAACAGCAACGAGCCTGACCCGATGGCCAGCACGAGGCCCAACCACAGTCCCGTGCGCGTCGAACGCACAAGGTCGCGCAGCGGCACCTCGCGCAGGCCCCAGCCGAGCAGGCGCAGGTTGATCAGGACGAGGGTCGTCAACAGCAGGATCAGGCCGAACACGTGCGCGATCTGGATGCCGAGAACGGCGCTTTCCGGGGCCTTGCGCATGGCCAGGCCAAGCGTGGTTTGCTGCAGGATTTCGGCGAATGCAATCGGTGTCATGGTCGTCTCAGGCGTAGTAGGGAATCAGGCGGCCGCCCACGGTGGCCAGGGTCCAGAACGACAGCGAGATCCAGCCCGCCGCCCGCGCCGCCGTGGGCGCCACGGCCTGGTCGACCCAGGCCGCGCCGCGCTTGCCCCACGCGAACTCGAAGGCGAGGGCGTTGATCAGCGCGATCACGATGGCCACACATTTGGCGAGAAAGGCCGGGTTGGTGATCATGGTGTCGGCCTCGGCCCAGAACAGAAGCAGGCCGGTGCCGAAGGTCAGCGCGAAGCCAGTGAAGATCCAGCGCCGCAGCTGCAGCAGGATGCGCGAGATGGGCACCTGCGGCAGGAATACGCCGATCAGGCGCAGGTCGGTAAAGAAGATCAGGCCGAACGACAGTGCGAGGCCGAGCAGGTGGATGCCCTCGATCAGCGGGAACAAAATCAGCGACTCGCGCAACGCGGTGCCGATCTCCGATTCGCTGATCTGGCGTGCAAGTTCGATCGGGTCCATGGCGCTTCCTTATTTGGCGGCGGTCACTTTGGGCGCCGGTGCGGCGATCTTGGTCAGCTTGCCGCCTTCGGCTTCGTAGTCCTGCACGCCGACCGCGCCGGCCACCTTGAAGCCCTTGGCCAGCAGCGCGTCGGCCGCTTTCAGGGCGCGGCCCGCGTGGTTCGAAATCGTGATCAGGGTGCGGTCGCGCGGGATGAAGACGGCGCCGCTGTCAAGGTCCTTGGCCTGCACGCTCAGGTACGCGGGGAAGCCGCCGATGGTGGTCACTTCGTCCGGGCGGCGCACGTCGATCAGCAGCACCTGGTCGGGATAGGCGAGCAGGCCATCGAGCTGCTGGCGGTTCAGTTTCGCGGAGATGGCCTTGTATGGTTCGGCGGCCGGTGCCGCCGGGGCTTGCTGGGCCAGCGCGAGGTTGGTGGTGAAGATCAGTGCTGCTGCGGTCAAGACGGTTGCTGCTTTCATGGTGTGCTCCTGGTGGGTGGTTGAGTGCTTGCCCTGTTGTCGATAGCAGGGAGCGTGCCAGCTGCGCGGCGCGCGTTTAAGTGCTTGATTCGGCATGCTATTGCGGCGTGCTGGCAGGCGTCCGCATGAGGGCTGCTGTCTGATTCGCAGCAGCGGCGTCGCGCCTGTGCTGCTGCGCCAGCAGCGGTGCGCGCAGCGCGGCCTGCAGTATCAAGGCCTTAGGGCATGGAAGGTGTGGCACGAAGGTTGCTGAGGTTAAGCGCATCTGCGATGCATGTCGCGATTCTCAACCTCTAGACTGGAGCAAAGTATGACAATCACACCCTGGCAAGCACGGACCGGTATTGCGCTGGCGCTGCTGGCAGCGGCAGCGCCGGCCGTCGCGCATCACGCCTTCGCCGCCGAATTCGACGCGGCCCAGCCGATCGAACTGAAAGGCACGATCACCAAGGCCAAGTGGGTCAATCCGCACAGCTGGCTGTTCTTCGACGTGAAGGGCGCCGACGGCAAGGTCACCAACTGGGGCGTGGAGTTCGGCGCGCCCAATGCGCTCGCCAACAAGGGACTGTCCAAGTCGGATCTTAAACAGGGCGACGAAGTGGCCATCAAAGGCTACCGCTCCAAGAACGGCGAAGCGTTCGGCTACAGCGTGTACGTGACGCTGGCCGACGGCCGAACCTTCCAGACCGGCGGCGCGCAGGATGCGCCGACCGCGCAGGCACGCTGAGGAGATGGCATTGATTTCATCGATCGCAAGACCGCGCCGCCGGGCACTGGCATTGTTCGCGGCGCTGACCGTGGCCGCCCAACTGGCGCAGGCGGCCCCACCGTCCGCGCCAAAAATCCCCCGCACCGCCAGCGGCAAACCCGATTTCTCCGGCATTTGGGAGACCACCAGCGCGGCCGACTATGACCTTGAACCGCACGCCGCGCGCAGCGACGCGCCGCCCGGCGCCGGCATCGTGGAAGGTGGGAAGATCCCGTACCTGCCGGCCGCGCTCGAACAGCGCAACAAGAACTTCGCTGCGCGCGAGACGGCCGATCCGCGCCTGAAGGGATGGACGCTGGGCACCCCGCGCGCGGTCTACTACCGCGAACCGTTCCAGATCTTCCAGCGTGCGCGCGACATCACGCTGTTCCACCAGTTCGGCCATTCCGTGCGCACGGTGCACACCACCGGCGCGCCGCATCCTGGCGGCGAAAGCAAGGAGTTCTGGCTTGGCGACTCGCGCGGCAGCTGGGACGGCGACACGCTCGTGGTCGACGTCAAGGACTTCAACGACGAGACCTGGCTGGACCGGGCCGGCAACTTCCACAGCGATGCGCTGCACGTGGTGGAGCGCTGGACCTATCTGGACGCGAACACGATCGAGTACAAGGCGCAGCTGGATGACCCGAAGGTGTTCTCGCGGCCGTGGAGCATCAGCGTGCTGCTGCACCGTCATCGCGAAAAGAACTTCCAGCTGATCGAAGACTACCGCACCACGCTCGAGTACGAGCAGTTTTATCCGCCCAAGCCATAAGAGGACACCATGCATAACCAACTAGCGGCCGCCGTTGCGCTGCTGATTCTCGCTCCGTTGCCGGCGCTCGCGCAGCAGGATGGCACGCGTCGCATCGCCTTCGAACCGAACTTCACCCAGATCGCGTCCGGCAAATGGACCGGCAAGCGCCTGCCCGACGGCCAGCCCGATGTCGAGGGACACTGGTCGAACACGGTCTCGAACCACAGCAATTTCACCGATCCCCAAGGCGGCATTCCCGGCGACCCGACGCCGCCGCGCAAGCCGCTCGGGCCGCGCGAATCACGCGCGCCGAGCCGGGTGAGCGATCCGGCCGACGGCCAGGTGCCGTTTCAGCCTTGGGCGCGCGCGCGCCAGCAGGAGTTCTCGGCCAACTTCCACAATCCGACCAAACCGCAATACATCGAGCCGCTGGCGCGCTGCGCGCCGGGCGGGATTCCCAAGTCGCTGATGTGGCATGGGTACGAGATCCGCCAGTATCCGGGCTATGTGCTGTTCCTGTTCGACTCGGGCAGCCGCATCATTCACCTGGACGGCAAGCCGCATCTGCCGGAATCGATCAAACTGTGGAACGGCGATTCGCGCGGACACTGGGAGGGCAATACGCTGGTGGTGGATGCGACCAACAACAACGGCAAGGCGCTGTTCGGACGCACCGGCGAATTCGCGAGCGAGAACTTGCAGGTGAGCGAGCGCTATATCTTCGCGCCCGACGGCCAGCGCTACAACTACGTGGGCACCTTCACCGATCCGACCGTCTACACGCGCTCCTGGACGGCGACCATTCCGGCGCGCCGGCGCGATGGCAGCGATGTGACCGACGGCTGGCACTACGAAGTGGCGATCAATCAGGCTGGCGGCAAGCCGGTCGTCGAGCGTTATGAACGGATCTGCGCGGAGAACAATATCGGTTTCGGCAGCGTGGCGAAAACGCCGGCAAAGTAGCCGGCGGCAGTTCAGTTCTGTTTGAGCGGGGCAGGCCACCTGGCAGGTGGCTGCTTCGCGTTCGGATACCAGTAGATGCTGTGGCAGTGCTCGCACGCCTGGTCCAGTTTGCCGCCGGCGACGAGCAGCTTGCCCGGGTCTTTGGCATCGATGGCGGCCAGCGCTTCGCCGGCAGCGGCTTGCAGGCCGCGCGCGGCCGCATGAAAGCGCGCCGGATCGGCGTCGATGGCCTTGCGCGTTTCGTGCGGCGAAAAAATCCCTTCGACATGCGCATCTTCGGTGGCCTTGCCGCCGTGGGTGACGGCCCGGCCTTCCATCATCAAGAGGTTGGCGCCTTCCTGCAGCGCGATCGCGTTGTTGCGCACGGCTTGCCATTCCTTGTCGGTGCGCGGAAACTTTTCCTCGATTCCCTTGGCGCTGGTCTCGCTGCTGACCGATTCCCACAAGGCGTCGGCGGACGGATCGACGATCGCGACCATCAGGTCCTGGATCGACGCGGACGGCTGGAACGGCGGCTCGACTTGGGTGCCTTGTCCAGGCGCGCGGGTGCAGGAAGTCAAGACTAGAACTGCTAATGCGAGCACCGCATGGTTCAATCTATTCATGGTTTTATTGTCGCGTTTAAGAAGAAGGTGATGTTGCGCAGTGCGCGCATGTGTGCCGCTTGACTGCGTGCAGCGATCGGCCGAAGCTAGAGCCATGGAAGACAGAATCGACATATTGGAACGTGAAGTCAGTGCGATCAAAATCGAGATTGCAGTGATTAGATCGACTTGTTGTTTGAGTCAGGAAGTTGCTGAGCTTAATATGCGAATGGGGCGCGTCGAGGTCGATCTTGCCGTCGTGAAGGCTGACGTCGAACAGTTAAAGGAAGATGTTAGACAGCTCAAGAAAGAGGTTGACGTACTAAAGGCGATGATTGGGCAACTGGCTTCGGATCTGGCTGTGGTGAGAAGTGAGGTCGCGACCCTGCGATCAGAAATGAACGCTCGCTTCGCGCAGTATTCGACCAAGGAAGAGATGCTCCAGCAGGAGATTCGCATGAAAAACTGGATGGGTCGTTTCGGCATTTCACTCATCGCCGTCAATACCACCATCCAGTTCGCGCTATTCCAAGCGTATCGCTAGGCCATCGTCTTACTTCTTGCTCGGCAGGTAAATCTGATCGAACAAGCCGCCGTCGGCAAAGTGGGTCTTCTGGGTTTTGGTCCAGCCGCCCGAGACTTCATCGATGGTGAACAGTTTGACCTTCGGATACTGCGTCGCGTATTTCTTGGCCACTTTTTCCGAGACCGGACGGTAGTAGTTCTTGGCCGCGATCTCCTGACCTTCATCGCTGTACAGGTATTGCAGGTAGGCTTCCGCGACTTTGCGCGTGCCGCGCTTGTCGACCACCTTGTCAACCACGGAGACGGGCGGCTCGGCCAGGATGCTCACGGACGGGGCGACGATTTCTACCTTGTCCGGGCCCAGTTCCTTGATTGCCAGCAGGGCTTCGTTTTCCCAGGCCAGCAAGACGTCGCCGATGCCGCGTTCGACGAAGGTCGTCGTGGCGCCGCGCGCGCCGGAATCGAGCACCGGCACGTTTTTATACAGCTTGGCGAGGTAGTCCTTGGCCGACGCTTCGCTGCCGCCCGGCTGTTTGATGGCATAGCCCCAGGCCGCCAGATAGTTCCAGCGCGCGCCGCCCGAGGTTTTCGGGTTCGGCGTGATGATGGACACGCCCGGCTTGACCAGGTCGCCCCAATCCTTGATGCCTTTTGGATTGCCCTTGCGGACCAGGAACACGATGGTCGAGGTGTAGGGCGCGCTGTTGTGCTGCAAGCGCTTTTGCCATTGCGGATTGAGCAGGCCGCGCTCGCCGATGGCGTCGATATCGTAAGCGAGCGCCAGCGTGACGACGTCTGCTTCGAGACCGTCGATCACGGTGCGCGCCTGCTTGCCGGAGCCGCCGTGCGATTGCTTGACCGTGACCTTGTCGCCGGTCTTGGCTTGATACGCCTTGGCGAAGGCGGCATTGAAATCCTGATACAGCTCGCGCGTTGGATCGTAGGACACGTTGAGCAGCGTGACGTCGGCTGCAACAGCGGCCTGCGAGAACAGGGCCAGCGCGATCAGGGTCTGACTAATTTTCTTCAACAACATGGTGGCTCTCTCTTGGAAGGTGTTCGGGTGAAACCAGAATAAATCCCGAGCAAGAGAAAGAACACGAATTAAATCAGTTTTGCATATGCGCTTTTTAATGGGCCTTGGAGAGGATGAGCAGCCAGCGCTTCATCAGCAGCACCTCGACATGGCCAGGCTCGACGCCGGTATCGCATTCGATGACCGGGTTCACTGGGTAGTAGCGCTTGCGGAAGTCACGCGTGACCAGCACTTCACGGCGGCCGAGGCGCAGCATGAACGGGGTTGGAGCGTATTGCATGCCGAAGTTGCTGTTCAGAGTGGTCATGGCGAAATCCCTTTTTGTTGGTTCTGCGTCGATCAAGAGATTCCAGAATAGCACAACTACTGTATAAATCCACAGCTACTGTACGAATAACCAGTAAATTTTTATTTTGTGGCGTTTTTGCAGATGTTATGATGCCGCATGGCAACTTTATCCCGTAAAATCTGCCCCCCGCGCCGCCGCACGCAATGCGTACTGGGTTGACGAAGGGTATCAACTGGGATCTACTGGGAGAAATCGCTCGAATGGCGAGTTGGCTCCCGCTATTACATTTATTTGAGGCCGTACCATGGCGCAAGCGAAGGTGCTCAGTCCTGATGTGTTTAACGCCGTCAGGAGGGATGTGTCGAGATACATCAAGAAAAAACTCAAGGGAATGGAGATCGATGTCACCGACATGGATCTGCATAACTCGTCGCAGACACGCACCTTGCGTGTTTACGCTACTCTATCGCGTACGACCAACCTGAAAGCCCTGTATCTGGCCGAGCAGATGGTCACGAAGGAGCTCCTGCAAGAGTTCCGGGTCCAGATCCACGCCTTTTACTGGCGTTATCTGCCCGAAGAGAAACAGGTGGACGAGGCTGCCGTCGCGCCCCCACCGCCAGTCAACTGATATCACATGGCCAGTCAAAAAATTTTAGTCGTAGATGATTCGGCGTCGCAACGCATGATTGTGGCCGCCGTCCTGACCAAGGAAGGGCACGAGGTCATCATGGCCTGTGACGGCGAAGAAGCCGTGCGCATGGCCAAGAGTGAATTGCCGGACCTGATCATCATGGACATCGTCATGCCGGGCCTCAATGGCTTCCAGGCCACGCGTGCCATCACCAATGACGAGACCACCTGGCACATCCCGGTGATCCTGCTCACCAGCAAAGACATGGATTCGGACCGCGTCTGGGCCTTGCGCCAGGGCGCGACCGCCTTCATGAACAAGCCTCTCAACCATACCGCCTTGCTGGAGCTGGTCAATACGCTGGCATAAGGCGGCGCCAGCCCCTCCCATGAAGCAACGTTACCCCCGCCTGCACCGCCATTTGGCGGCGCGGCTCGATCCCGGGCACGCATTGGGGCTGCACTTGACCGTCGGCGTGGTGCTGCTCGCGTTGACCGCCTGGCTGTTCGGCCTGATTGCCAGCGACGTCATGGCCAATGCGCGCATCACCCGCATCGATTTGCGCCTGGCGAACTGGTTCCACCAGTTTGCGGACAGCCCGTGGACGCCGCTTGTGCGCACCTTCACCGACTGGCATCACCCGATCGGCATCGGCCTGATGGCCGCCGCGCTGGGCACATGGTGGTACCGGCGGCAAGAACGCTACTGGGTGATGGCGCTGTTATGTGCGGTGCCGGGCGGCCTCATATTGAATGTTTTGTTAAAGTACATTTTTCAGCGTGCGCGGCCCCATTTCGACGAACCGCTGGTGAGCCTGGCGACCTTCAGTTTCCCCAGTGGCCACACGTCCGGCGCGACCGTCCTGTACGGCATGCTGGCGGCCTGGCTGGTGTGCCATTGCCGCGCCAAGGTCTTGCAGGCGCTGACCGTGACGGCGGCGCTGCTGATGATCGCGCTGGTCGCGCTGAGCCGCCTGTACCTGGGCGCGCACTATCTGAGCGACGTGCTGGCCGGCATGGCCGTCGGCGGCGCCTGGCTGGCCGTGTGCATCACGTCGGTATCGACCTTGCGGCGGCAGCGGGAGGCGCGCACTTTATATTGAATCGGAGGATCAGCTGAGCACCATCGCAGTCATCATCAACGGCAGTGCCGGCAGCGGCCACGACGACGCCATGGCCGCCAACCTGCGCGAGAAATTCAGCGCGCACGGCTTCGATGCCCGCGTGACGCTGGCGGCCAGCGGCAAGGACATGACCAGCGCCGCCAAGGCCGCACTGGCCGACGGCCTGCCCATCGTGGTGGCGGGCGGCGGCGACGGCACCATCAATGCGGTGGCCTCCGTGCTGGCGGGCACTGACGCCCGTTTCGGCGTGCTGCCGCTCGGCACCCTCAACCATTTCGCCAAAGACATGGGCATCCCGCTCACGCTCGATGACGCCATCGCCAATATCGCGCGCGGGGTGCCCAAGCGGGTCGACGTGGGCGAAGTCAACGACCGCGTGTTCCTGAATAATTCCAGCCTGGGACTGTACCCGGACATGGTGCGCGACCGCGAAAAGCAGCAACGCCGCCTGGGCCGGGGCAAGTGGCTGGCGGCGCTGTGGGCCACGCTGGGCGCGCTGCGGCGCTATCCCTTCCTGAGCGTGCGCCTGCGCCTGGCCGACGGCGAGGAGCACGCGCGCCGCACGCCCTTTGTTTTCATCGGCAATAACGAATACACGATGCAAGGCTTTTCCATCGGCGAAAGAACCCGCCTCGATGGCGGTCGCCTCTCCCTGTACGTGGCGCAGCGTCCCGGCCGGCTTGGCCTGTTGCGTCTGGCGTGGAGTGCGCTGCGCGGCAAGCTGGCGCAGGAGCGCGATTTCGACGTGCTCGCGACCGAAAGCATGGACGTCGAAACGCGCCACAAACATTTGCCGGTGGCCACCGATGGCGAAGTCAACATCATGGCCACGCCGCTGCGCTACCGGATCCGCCCCGGCGCCCTGAACGTGATTGTCCCTTCCTGAGGAGGTAATATGCGCACCCTGGTCCATCTGTCCGATCTGCATTTCGGCAAAGTCGACGACAAGCTGCTCGCACCGCTGCGCGAACTGGTGCACCGTCTCGCGCCCGACGTGGTGGTGGTGTCGGGCGACCTGACCCAGCGCGCCAAGAGCGAGCAGTTCGAGCAGGCGCGGGCCTGGCTCGACACCTTGCCGGGGCCGCAGATCATCGTGCCGGGCAATCACGACATTTCCCTGTACAACGTGTTCAGGCGCTTTCTGCAGCCGCTCACGCGTTACAAGCGTTACATCACCGATGATCTGGACCCCATTTTCGTGGACGAGGAAATCGCCGTGCTGGGCGTGAACACCGCGCGTTCGCTGACCTTCAAGGATGGCCGGGTCAACAAGGAACAGATCGCCGAAATCCGCGCGCAGCTCGACGGCTTGCCGGACGACATAGTGCGCATCATCGTCACCCACCATCCGTTCGACCTGCCAGCCAGCAATGACGATGATGATCTGGTCGACCGCGCGCCACTGGCCATGCGGGCCTTTGCCGAATGCGGCGTCGATGTGCTGCTGTCGGGCCACATGCATGTCAGCCATGCGGGCAATACCCAGGATCGCTATCGGATGAGCGAATACGCGGCCCTGGTGGTGCAGGCCGGCACGGCCACCTCGACCCGCGGACGCGGCGAAGTGAACTCGTTCAATGTGGTGCGGGTCGAACCTGAACGCGTGGAAGTGGACCGCTATGGCTGGGACGAGGTCGGTGCGCAGTTTTCGTTGATGAAAACCGAGCCTTTCCTGCGCCGGGGCAACGTCTGGTCGGCCCACACCGAAGGATTGCTCGCGACCGGCATTTAAGGGCCGGTCAAATCCAGTATTCGGTCAGGCGCGAGGCGAATTCCTTGATACGGTCCAGCCACGGGCGGTCGCGCCATTGTTCGAGGCTTACTTCTTTGGAATCGCGCAAGTCTTCGGCGAAGGCGCTTTCCATGTCGCGGCCGAAGGCGGGGTCGACCACGACCACGTTCAGTTCGTAGTTGTGCAAGAAGCTGCGGCGGTCGATATTGGCCGAGCCCACGGTCGACCAATTGCCGTCAATGACGGCAGTCTTGGCGTGCAGCACGGCCACCTGCAGCTGGTAGATCTTCACGCCGCCGGCCAGCAGTTCATCGTAGAAGGAGTGGCCCGCGTGCATCACCAGGCCGTGGTCGCTCACGCCCGGCAGCACCAGTTTCACGTCCACGCCGCGCTTGGCGGCCAGCACCAGCGCTTCGACGAATTGGCGGTCCGGCACAAAATAAGCCGAGGTGATGTGCACCGAGGTCTTCGCTTCCTGGATCGCCAGCATGAACGACTTGTAGATTTCCGATTCGCGGTCTGGATCGGTCGCGAGCACGCGCACGATCTTGTCGCCGACCGGGGTCAGGGCAGGGAAGTAATCGCTCTCGGTCAGCTCGCCGCCTTCCTGGTCGACCCAGGCGTTCAAAAAGTGGTATTGCAGGGCGGCCACGGCCGGGCCCTCGATTTTAATGTGGGTGTCACGCCAGCCGACCTTTTTGCCGTCGGTCGTCTCCGGCTTGCGCTTGGAGCGGAAGAAGGAACTGTTGGCGTAGGTGCTGCTGATATTGATGCCGCCCGTGAAAGCGGTCTTGCCGTCGACCACCATCAGCTTGCGATGGTCGCGGTTGTTCAATTCCCATTTGCCCACGCGCTGGGCCGGGTTGACGGGGTTGAAAGCCACCACGGAAACGCCGGCATCTTTTAACCGGTCGAAGAACGGCTGCGGTGTGCTGAATGCGCCCACGGCGTCGTACATGACGTTGACGATCACGCCTTCCTTGCGTTTTTGCATCAGCAGCTCGGCAAATTGCAGGCCGATCGGATCCTGGTCGAAGATGTAGGTTTCCAGGTTGATCGAGGATTTGGCCGTTGAGACGGCTGCCATCATTTCCTTCATGGTGGCGGGGCCGTCGAACAGCAACGTGACTTTATTGCCGGCGATCAGGGGAACCCCAGTGGCCGCTTCTTCCAGCACGGCCAGCGCCTTCATGTCGGGCGTGGCCTTGGCCCAGCGCTTGGCCAGCAGCTCGGCGGCCTGCTTGCGCGCCAGCTTGCCTTTGGGCAGGGCCACAGTGGGGTTTTCCTTGGCCGCCGCCGTGCTGTCGGCATTCACATCGGGCAGGGATGCGCACGCCGCAATAGCCATGGCGAGGGCGAGAAGTGTGGCTTGCGCCACGGCGCGCAGAGTGGTCATTTGGATCCCCTTGAAGGTGCGGTATCGGGCGTGCCGGAGGGCGCGCATGGTGGTCCGATGATGAAGTCGAGCGGCGCACTGATAAAGCGCCGTCCCATGGTGTGAAGCAAAGACATGCCCTGTTTGAAATGCACCTTGCGCGCGCGCAGGGCCACCCACAGCGCCAGCGCAAAGCTGACCGCCAAGTTGACCAGGCCGATCGACAAAAAGCCGCCGACGGCAGCGGCGGTCTGTTCCCAGGTAAATTGCTGGTCGAGCGCGACCCAGGCGGTGGCCGCGTTGGCAGCAGAAAACGTCACGTGGCGGATATCGAGCGGCAGCCCGAGCAGGTAGCCCAGGGTGCCGATGGTTCCGAGCAGGATGCCGAAGAAGAAATTGCCCATCAAGCCGCCGAGATTGTCCTCGAGATATTGGCCAAGGCGTTGCAGGCGCGCCTCGCCCAGCAGGCGGCGCAGGCCGCGCAACTGGGTCACGCGCTGCGCCATCTGAGTGTAGACAGCCTTGTTGTCGTAGTAGCCGGAAATGAGGCCGGCCAGGAACAGGCAGACGCCGGCAATGGCGGCGTAGAACAGGGCCGGGCTGGCGAACGGATGGATGTCATGCAGCATGTGCGTGGCCTTGGCCGGCGTAACCAGATGCTTGCCGGTGGCCATCCACCAACCCATGGCGATCAGGTAGGCGACCGGCAGCACCGTGGCCAGGTTGCCCAGCACGGCCATGCACTGGGTGCGCAAGACCTTGCCGATCAGGTCGGCCATGCTGTCGAGGTCGATATTGCTGCCATCCTTGCTCGACAAACCGCTGGCGATGCGCGACGCCGTCATGGCCGGCTGCTTGGTGGCGATGGTGAAGTGCAAGGTGTGAATCAGGACGAAGCCCAGCGAGTAATTCATGCTGAACAGGAAGGCTTCGACCAGGGGGGCGGCGCGCAGGCTGCCCATCAGGATCTTGAACAGGGCCATGAAGCCGACAATCACGCCGGCCCCGGCGGATGACAGGAACATGCGGCCCAGTTCGCCGCGGCTGTCGGCGATATAGTGCTCGCCGGTGCGGCTGGCGTTTTCGGTGACGTTGCGCGCCAGCAGGTCGATATTCACGGCGACCATGTCGCGCACCGTGTATTTCTTATTGTGCGCTTCGATCAATTCTTCGGCCAGGGCGATGGCGGCCGCGCGCCGCAGCGACGTGGGCGGTTCGCTGGCGGGCGTGGCGTCGTTGGCCACCTGGGCCAGGTCGACCGTGGGGGCAGCCGGCAAGTCGCCCGACAGGTCGACCAGGAACAGCAGCTTGCGCAGGCGGTCGATGCTTTGGGTCAGCGCGACCAATAGATAGGTCAGGGCCACGCTGGTGCCTTGGGTGGCGGCATTCTTGCGCACCTTGTCGATCACGGCGCTGCATTGGTCGAGCATGACCAGCAGGTGGCGTGCATCGTCGGGCGGTGCGCCATCGGCCAGCAAGCGCTGGTAGCCATCGAGGTAATCGTTGACCTCGATGTTTTGCATCAGAAAGGGCGAGTCGAAATTTTCGATGTCGGCGTGGCTGCGCAGCAGGCGCGGCTCCAGGCCCAGCGCGCACACGCGGCAGGACAGGGTGCGGATCGCTTCGAGCATGCCCAGAAGCAGGGTGCGGCCGGGATCGGCCGGTTCCGTGTGCGGCGCGGGCGGCGCCGCGGCCACGGTGTCGAACAGGGCCAGCCAGTCGGGCGTGGGCACGGCACGGATCCACAGATAATCGTTTTTGTCGTACAAGACCTGGTCGATGGCGTCGGCCAGGTACATGTCGCCCAAGGCCGGCGGCAAGACCCGGTAAGCGATGCGGCGTTTCAGTTCGGTCACGAAGCCATCGTTGGAAAGAATGCCGATATCGGTGTACAGGCTGGCGTGGCGGCGAGTGTCCAGCAGCCGCGCCAGATAGCTGTGCAGCGCGCTGGCGTGCGCCGGGTGGGCATGCAGCAGGGCCGTCAGCGCGCGCACGGCATCGGCGGCGGCGCGATCCTGGCGGCGCGCGGGGCGCAACAGTTCCACAAGCGCAACGAGCATGTCGATGCGGTCGCTGTGGGGATCGATGCGTTCCAGAGTTGCAAGCATGGGGAAAGGGAGTGCGGGACGAAAAGGACAGTGTACGTCCAGGCCATGCGGAAACTTTGTACGCTAGCGTACGGAAGGACCTTGTTTGGAGCAACATCGCTGGCCGTGAAGAACCTTTCCGCTTCGGTTACACTGCCAGATCACCAGCGAGGAGCTTATGTATCTGACTTATTTCAAAGGCCAATGGGCTGAAGGCAATATTCCCCTGTTCGGCGCGATGGACCACAGTGTCTGGCTCGGCTCGTCCGTGTTCGACGGCGCGCGCGCCATCGCCGGCAAGATGCCCGACCTCGACCTGCACTTGCAGCGCGTGATCGTCTCGGCCGAGCGCCTGGGCCTGCAGTGCCCGCTGAGCGTGGCCGAGATGGCCGCGCTGGTGCGCGAGGGCGTGGCCAAGTTCCCGCCGGACGCGGCGCTGTACATCCGCCCGCTGGTGTTCGGCTGCGAAGGTTTCCTGATCCCCGAAGCCGAGCACAGCGGCTTCGCACTGACCCTGTTCGACGCGCCGATGCCGCCGTTCTCCGGCTTCTCGGCCTGCCTGTCGCGCCTGCGCCGGCCGGACGCCAGCATGGCGCCCACCGACGCCAAGGCCTCGGCCCTGTACGCCAACTCGACGCGCGTGATGCGCGAAGCCAAGGAACGCGGCTACGACAATGGCGTGGTGCTCGACAGCGATGGCGCGGTGGCAGAGTTCGCCACCTCCAATCTGTTCCTGGTCACGGAAGCGGGCAAGGTGGTCACGCCTGTGCCGAACGGCACCTTCTTGGCCGGCATCACGCGGGCGCGCGTGATCGCGCTGCTGACCGAGGCCGGGGTGACGGTCGAAGAGCGCACAGTGAAACCGGAAGAATTGATGTCGGCAGTGGAGATTTTTAATACCGGCAACTACGGCAAGGTCACGCCTTGCGTCCGCTACGAAAGCCGCACCCTGGCGGTGGGGCCGATCGCCACGCTGGCGCGCGACCGCTATCTTGCGTACACGGCCCAGTCCTGAATCACTTGCCTGGCGGGGCCAGCTTGCCGCAGTCCGCGCCCAGCCAGGTGCCGGCGCCGTGGATCGCGGTCGTTCGCTGGCGCTTGCCGCTGCCTGACACCATGTTCATGTCCATCGTATAGGCGCTGTCGCCCTGCATCTGCAAGCGGCCTTCGCCGCTGGCCGGCGGATTGGTGCAACTGAAGGAGATGCGCGCGCTGTTGCCCGCTTCATCGCTCCGGTGCTGGGTGCAATTGCCCGATTGCTGCACCGGCAGTTCCTTGCGTTCGGCCATCGCGCGACTGACGCACATACGCACCACCATGCCGTCGTCGGTGACGGTGGGCATGCCGGCGCCGCCGTGCTGGCGCACCATCTGGTCCATTTGCGCGCGCTGCGCCGGTGTCATGTTGGCCAGCTGCTTGCGCATCTGGGCCATCTGGCGCGCCATCTGGCCGTCGGGGGAACTGACCTGATTGCGGATCTCCCACAATCCCGCCTTCATGCTTTGCGCGGAAGCGGAGCAATAAATTGCCGTGAAGAAAATACATATGCACATGCTGAGCGGATGGCGCATCGGATTCTCCCAATCGATGGTGCAGTCTAGCGCGAATCTTTGCGCTAGTCAGCGGCTAAATATAGAATGCGACCACGCTGTACTTCCCCATTTGCACTATCTGATCGGAAATCCATGAAATTGCTCCCCGCCCTCATGCTCAGCGCCGGCCTGTTGTCGCCCGCGTTCATCCTCGCCGCCGGCGTTCCTCCCGCAGCGAGCGCGCACGGCAAGCAGGGCACGCCGGTCAAGTTCGCCAGCGTCGAAGGGATCACGGAATACCGCCTCGCCAATGGCATGCGCGTGCTGCTGTTCCCGGACGCGAGCAAGCCGACCCTGACCACCAACATCGTGTACATGGTCGGTTCGCGCCACGAAAATTACGGCGAGACCGGCATGGCCCACCTGCTCGAGCATCTGCTGTTCAAGCCGACCAAAAATTTCGGCATCAAGAAGGGCACGCCGACCGTGGTCCAGGTGCTCAACGAGAGCGGCGCCGAATTCAACGGCACCACCTGGTACGACCGCACCAATTACCACGCCACCTTCCCGGCCAATGACGACAACCTGCGCCAGATGCTGGCGCTGGAAGCGGACCGCATGGTCAATTCGCCGATCGACCAGAACGACCTGTGGAACACCAAGACCAGCAAGGGCGAGATGACGGTGGTGCGCAACGAGTTCGAGATGGGCGAGAGCGATCCGGTGTCGGTCACCACCGAACGCTTGCAGGCGGTGGCCTTCGACTGGCACAACTACGGCAAGTCGACCATCGGCGCGCGCACCGACATCGAGCAGGTCGACGTGGCGCGCCTGCGCGCCTTCTACCAGCGCTACTACCAGCCCGACAACGCGCTGCTGATGGTGGCGGGGCGCTTTAACGAAGCCAAGGTGCTGGCCCAGATCAACGCGCTGTTCGGCCGCATTCCGCGCCCGGCGCGCAAGCTGGCCCCGACCTATACGCGCGAGCCGGTGCAGGACGGCGAACGCAGCGTCACCGTGCGCCGCGTGGGCGGCACCCAGTACGTGGGCGCGGGCTACCACACGGCGCCGTCGGGCCACCCGGATGCGGTGGCGCTCGAAATGCTGGGCCATATCCTGACCGACGCCCCGAGCGGGCGCCTGCACAAGGCGCTGGTCGAGGCGAAGCTGGCGGCGAGCGTGTCTAGCGACTCGGTCAGCAACCTGGAGCCGGGCTACCGTATCTTCGGCGCCGTGGTGCCGGCCGAGGTGCCGCTGGCGACCGCCGAAGAGACGCTGCTGAAAGTGCTGGAAAACCTCAAGACCCAGCCGATCACCGATGCCGAAGTGGCGCGCACGCGCGGCAACATGATGAAGCAGATCGAGCTGGCGTCGAACGACACGGCCGCGCTGACGGTCGCCCTGACCGAAGCGATGGCGGCCGGCGACTGGCGCCTGTTCTTCGTCCAGCGCGACCAGCTGGAAAAGCTCGACGCGGCCGCTGTCCAGGCGGTGGCGGTCAAGTATCTCAAGCCGAGCAACCGCACGCTGGGCCGCTTCATTCCGACCGAGACCGCGGACCGCACCGAAGTGCCGGCCGCAGCCGACGTCAACGCCCAGGTGGGAAGCTACCAGGGCCGGGCGCTGGCGGCACAGGGCGAATCGTTCGACACTCGCCCTGCCAACATCGAAAAGCGCACCGAGCGCATCACGCTGCCCAACGGCTTGCGCGCGGCGCTGCTGCCCAAGAAGACCAAGGGCGCGATCGTCAACCTCACGCTGCAGATGCGCACCGGCAGTCTCGAGACGCTCAAGGGCAAGCGCGACGTGGCGGCATTGACCGCCGGCCTGCTGCTGCGCGGGACCGCGCGCCTGCAGCGCCAGGACATCCGCGACGCCTACGACAAGCTGCGCACGGTGGTGAGCATCTCGGGCGGCGCGACGGGTGTGAGCGTGTCCTTGATGACCACGAGCGAGAACCTGCCGGCCGCGCTCGACCTGACGGCCGAGGTGCTCAAGACGGCGACCTTCCCGGACGCCGAATTTGCCGAGATGGTGCGCCAGCAGGTCAGCGCCATCGAGCAGCAGATGCCGGAGCCGCAGGCGCTGGCCGAGAACGCGCTGTCGCGCCTGATCGACGCCACGCCGGAAGACCATGTCAACCACGTGCTGACGCTGCCGCAGCAGCTGGCGTCCATGAAAAAAGTGACGGTGGCCGAGGTGCGCGCCTTCCACAAGGACTTCTACGGCGCCAACAACGTGACGATGGGCGTGGTGGGCGACTTCGACGCCCCCGCGCTCAAGACCCAGATCGCGTCCCTGTTCGGCAGCTGGAATGCGGCCCAGCCTTACCAGCGCATCGTGGCCACCATCCGCGATGTGGCGGGCCAGAAGCTGGCGATCGATACGCCGGATAAGGCCAACAGCACGCTGCTGGCGGTGGTCCCGCTCTCGCTCAAGGACGATGCGCCCGACTATCCGGCCCTGATGATGGCCAACCACGTGCTCGGCGGCGGCGCGCTGCACAGCCGCCTGGCCAACCGCATCCGCCAGAAGGATGGCTTGTCGTACGGCGTGGGTTCGTTCCTGAACGTGGGGGTGCGCGATCCGGCGGCGCAGTGGGGCGCCTATGCCATCAGCGCACCTGAAAACACGGTGAAAGTGGAAGCGGCGCTGCGCGAAGAACTGGCGCTGGCGTTGCAGAAGGGCTTTACCGACGCCGAACTGACCGAGGCCAAGAAAGGCTGGCGCCAGGCCGAGGAGGTCGGACGCACCGACGACGGTGCGCTGGCCGGGCTGCTGGCCAACTACCTGTACCTGGAGCGTACGCTGGCGTTCGACGAGGCCATCGAAGCGAAGGTAGCCGCGCTCAAGCCGGCGCAGCTCAATGAGGCGCTGCGCAAGTACATCGATGCGGGCAAAGTATCGGTGGTGACCGCGGGCGACGCTACCAAGGCTGCTGCGGCCGCAAAAGGGAAATAGCGCCACGCGTTGGCGGAGCAAAAAAAAAGCCGGCGTCTGCCGGCTTTTTTCATGATGGCGAGAGATTAACCGCCCTGGCGTTCCGCCACAAAGATCTCGACCCGGCGATTGCGCGCGCGGCCCGATTCCGTGTCGTTCGACGCGACCGGCTCATGCTCGCCGCGGCCGTCGATCATGACGCGGTTGGGCGAGACGCCACGCTGCGCCAGATAGTCGCGGGTGCGTGCGGCGCGGTCGACGGACAGTGGGTTGTTGACGGCATCGCTGCCGGTGTTGTCGGTATGGCCGACGATCGACACGGTGGTGGCCGGATTGTCGTTCAGGGTCTGCGCGAAGCGCTCGAGCACCGGACGGAAATTCGACTTGATGTCGGAACGGCCCGTGTCGAACGACACATCGGCCGGGATATCGAGCTTGAGGCGGTTATCCTGGGTCTGGCTGACCTGGATGCCGGTGCCGGCGGTAGCCGCTTCCATGTCCTGCTTCTGCTTTTCCATGCGCTTGGACCAGATATTGCCGATCAGCGCGCCCGCGGCGCCGCCAATGACCGCACCCTTGGTCGCGCGGCTGCCGCCACCGCCGCCGGTGGAGCCGCCAATGATGGCGCCCAGGCCCGCACCGACGCCGGCGCCGGTGGCCGTGCCTTTTTGGGTTGCCGACATGTCGGCGCAGCCGGCCAGCAGGGCGATGGTGGTGGCGGCGATCACGGTTTTAGCGATATTTTTTTGCATAAGGTGCTCCTTAAAAATAGTTAATCCGTTTCGCCGTCACGCCAGGCTGTGCCGGGCGCGACCGCGAAACGGATCGGTCATCGGATGATGGCCGGTGCTGCGATTGCTAGATACCTCGTCCGCTGATCAGGCGAACCAAAATCATGATGACGGCGACGACCAGCAAAATGTGGATGAAGCCACCCACGGTATAGGATGTGACCAGGCCAAGCAGCCACAGGATCAGGAGTACGACGGCGATTGTATAGAGCATGATAGGTCCTCGGTGGTTGTTATGACGACTGTGACGTCGTTGAAACCAGTATGCGCATTCCCCACCGCCGATTCCGTACGTTAGCGTACATTGCCCGACATTTTTTTGTCCTACTCGCAATAATTTCTTACAAACAAAAACGCCCGCGGGCACGGGGCGGCGGGCGTTGCAAGCGTGGGAGACGCTTAGTTCACATGGTGCAGGGCGCCGTCGACGACCTTGACGCGGTCGCCCGTGCTGTAGCCGTCGAGGCTGTCGCGTTGGAAGGTGCGCGCGCTGCCGTCGTCGAGGCGGACGCGTATTTCCCACGCATGCGTCGCCTTCATATTGCCTTCGACCCGGTTGCCGACCACGGCACCACCCACGGCGCCGGCCACGGTCGCCAGCTTGCGGCCATCGCCGCCGCCGACCTGGTTGCCGAGCAGGCCGCCAATGACGGCGCCGCCGGCTGCGCCAAGGCCGCTGCCCTGGGCGCGCTGGGTCACTTCACGCACGGATTCGACATTGCCGCAGTTGCCGCACCACTTGCGGGCAGGCGCGGCCGAGGCGACGTGCACCGGTTCGCGATCGCGCGCGGCGCGTGCGCGGTCGGCGGCGCGTTCATTGTCGAGGCGGGCCAGGCGGTCGCGTTCGAGGTTGGCGGCGCGCTCGCGCTCGGCGGCGGCGAGGCGCTCGCGCTCGGTGTCGGTGGCGGGACGTTCCGCGTTCAGGCTCGAGGCGAGGGCGGCGCGGTCGCTGGCGGTGAGGTCGCCACTGCTGCTGCCCGAGCCCATCGACGATGGCAGCCAGCCCATGATGGCGGCGGTGCCGGCCAGGCAGAAGACGATGACGGCGATGGCGGCGGCGATCAGCATCGGATGCTGTCGTGCCCGCTGGGCGGGATTGTTGATTGGCGTATTCATGATGTTTTCCTTTTATATGTGGCGATGCACAGCCCGCATGCGGGCAGCGGCAATCGATGGCGCCATTCTCCCTGTGGAGCAACACTTCTTCCGTGCGTCACCGTACATACTTTGCCTATTATTGCCGTTACCCTGATTGAAATTGTTTGCAAATGTATCTGCGCCATCCCATCACTGAATTGACCCAATGACCGAACCCTGTTTCGCACGATGTCCGCTATTGCACCGCCCTTGCTGGAGATACCGATGAGCATCGTCGCTTCCCACGAGGTCGCAGCCCCGGTCGGCAACCAGTTGCTGGCCGCCTTGCCGCCCGCCGACCTGGCCCAGTTGTCACGTCTGCTCGAGCCGGTGCAGGTGGAGGTGGGCGAGGTGCTGTCCGAGCCGGGGGCGGCGATCCGCCATATCTATTTTCCGCACGATAGCCTCATTTCCCTGCTGGGCGTGGCCGAAGGGCGCATGACGCTCGAGGTGGGCCTGGTGGGGCGCGAAGGCATGCTCGGCGCCACCGTAGCGCTGGGCCACGAGGTGTCGCAGGTGCGCGCCATTGTGCAGCGCGCCGGCGCCGCCAGCCGCATGGACAGCGCGCAATTTCGCACCGAGTTCGCGCGCAATGCGTCGCTGCAGCGCATGCTGTATCGGTATACCGACACCTTGCTGGCGCAGGCGATCCAGATTGCCGTGTGCAGCCGTTTTCATGTGCTCGAGGCGCGCCTGGCGCGTTCGCTGCTCATCACGCGCGACCGCGTGCAGTCCGACAAATTCCACCTGACCCACGAATTTTTGGCGCATGCGCTCGGCGTACGCCGGGTCGGCGTGACCAAGGCGGCCAGTGCGCTGCAGCAGCAGGGCTTGATCATCTATAGCCGCGGCAATATCGAGATCCTCGACGTGCCGGGCCTGGCAGCTGCCTCGTGCAAGTGCTACGAGATCGTCAAGGAAGCCGAAGCGGGCGCGCTCGCTACGGCGTTCGTTTAACAACCTCCCCTCAAAGCCGCCCCCCGTCGTCTCCGCTTGCGCGAGGACGACGTAAAGCAAAAGGCCCCGCATGTCGCCATGCGGGGCCTTTCTCATTGCTCAAGCTGGTCAGATCACTTCGGTGGCTTGACCTGGTTACCGATGACGCCGCCAACCGCCGCGCCGCCTACGGTGCCCGCGGCGCTGCCGCCGGTGAGGACACCGCCGACGACAGCCCCGGCAGCTGCGCCGATGGCCGTGTTCTTATCCTGTCGCGACATGTCGGCGCAACCGGTCAGACCGAGCGCCACTGCTGCCAGCGACACGCTCACTACGAGTTGTTTGATGGTCTTCATCGTTTTACCTCTTCAGCAAATGAATGAACTTACTTCATGCGGATGTCGTTCTTGACCGACTTCACGCCTTTGACATTGCGGGCCACGGTCGACGCGTTGGCGATGTCAGCCTGCTGGGCAACGAAGCCGCTCAGCTGCACGATACCTTTGTAGGTTTCTACATTGATTTCGGTGGCTTTCAGGGTTGGGTCGATCGCGAAGGCGGACTTGACGCCAGCGGTGATGGCGCTGTCGTCAATGTATTCGCCAACACTTTCCGATTTGGCGGTTGGGGCGCAAGCCACAACGGAGGTCAGCATAATTGCGGCCAGCAGGGTCGATACGATGCGCAGGTTTTTCATGTTGTTTTCCTTTAATGGTGTAATCGGGTTGTCCTAGCGTCCGGTGAAGTATTGCCTCACCGATAGACGTAGAGTAGAGCCTGCTCCGATACATGGTCTGTTCGGCAACGCACACAGTGCCGAAATTCACTATTTTCGTTTTGCCGCCTTGCCGGGCGGCGGCGCGACCGGTTTGACGCGCGCTTCCGCCAGCAGGCGGGCGCAGCCGCTGTCCTGGCCGGGGCCGGTGTTCACCAGGGGCAGCAGGGCCGCCACGGGCGCGGCCAGGCCCAGCGCGATGGCGCCGCCCGCCTTGAGCGCCAGCACGCCCTTGTCGATGCTCACGTCGGGATGGCTGAAGTCGCCGTGCACATAGATCGGGGCGCGCAGCGAGAAGATGCGCAAGGCCTTGGTGTCGGGCCGCAAGGTCAGATCGAGCTGTTCGTTGGCCAGGTTGATGGTGCCGGTGGCGGTGATCACCGCTTCCTCGGTGTCGGCGATGAAGACCCGCGTTTCCATGAGGCCCTTGGTGACGCCGAAGTCGGTGACCATGCAATTGAGCTTGACCTGCTTGTCGCCGAACAGCTTGGTCAGCACCACGTTGCCGATGTTCAGGCCCATTTCTTCGAGCAAGAGTTTGCTGATGGTGCCTTCGTCGACCAGGGTCTTGACTTCGCCGTTGGACGCGCCCAGCAGCGAGGCGACCGAATTGCCGACGGCCGACAACTGGGCGTCGCCGTTGATCTCGCCCACCGTGGCTTGCAAGCCGGCCACGCTGGGGAACAATTCCTTGATCTTAATATGGCGCATGCCGACCTTGGCGGTGGCGCGGATCGCATTCTTGCCCTCGCGCCCGCTGCCATCGAGCTTGATGGTCGAGTTCAGGCTGCCGCCGGCCATGTCGAAGTTGAGCGGCGCCAGGGTCAGCACGCCGTTGTCCATGATCAGGTGGGTGTTGAGTTTTTTGATGGGCAGGGTCTTTTCGCGGATGATGCTCTCGGCCGAATAGTCGACATCGGCGTCGATCGCAGTCCAGCGTTCGGTGCGGAATTCTTCCACCGGCAGCACCTTGCCCGACGGCTGCACCGGCGCCACGCCGCGCGCGGCCTTGCTGGCGTTGGAGTCGGCGCCGATCAGGGGCGCCAGGTCGCTGAACTGCAGCAACTTGGAGACCACCTTGCCGGACAGCTTGCCGCGCGGCGCGCCGGTCTGGTACTCGAGGCGCCCGGCAATATCGCTCGAGCCGACCTTGCCGGTGAACTTGTCATAGGTGAAGCGCTTGCTCTTTTCTTCGAGCGCGGCGATCAGGCGGCCCTCGGTGCTGAAGGCGGGCGTTTCGGGCAGCACCAGGCCGCTGATCGCGTACAGGCGCGCCATGCTGGGGCCGGACAGCTTGAGGCGCATGTCGAGCGCGGCCAGCTGGGTCGGCTTGGTGAGCGTGCCTTCCACCGTCACCCGCAGCGCGCCGATGCGCATGTCGGCCTGGATCGGATAGGGCTCGGTCTGCTGCTTGAGCGAGAGCACGGCCCCGGCCCTGCCGCTGCCGGTGACGGGGGCGCCGTTGAAGCTGCCTTTGGCAGTCCAGCTCACGCCGTAGTCGGAGGCATCGTTGACGACGTCGACATCGGCCGTGATGTCGGCTTTTTCGACCGCATCCTTGAAATGCACGACGCCCTTGGTAAACACCACGCGCTCGAGATCTAGGCGCCAGGGGGAGGGCTTGTCTTCGTGGCGGAAGGTCCAGTTGTTCTTGCCCTTGGCGTCGCGCAGCAGTTCGACCGAGGGCGCCTCGAAGCGCAGCACGGGGATATTGATGCGGTGTTCGAGCAGGGCCAGCGGATTGAGCGAGAACGAGAATTGGCGCACGGCGCCCATCTGGCCGCCGATCTCGGCCGGGTTGCCCACGCTCACGTCGTTGGCGACCAGGTGCGGCCAGGGAATGAAGTCGCGCCAGGTGCGGTCGTGCGGATGCAGGACGGACGAGGGCCGCTCCCACGACAGGTGCAGGTCGCCCGCGATCACGAAGGGGCGCCCGATCGCTTCGCTGGTCTTGGCGTTGAGCCAGGGGCGGGCCTTGTTCCAGTCGTAATTGAGCAGCAGCACCAGGGCGATCGCCAGCAGCGCGGCCAGCGCGCCCAGCACGGCGAGGATGATGCGGGTGCGGCGCGCGGGGCGCGCGGCGGCGGCCGGGGTGGCGAGCGGGGGAGCGGGGCTGCGCACGTCTGCGTCGGTCATGGCGGTCCTTATTGTGATGTTGGACGAAGCTTAGCGCAAAGGAGCGCGATCGGTGCGTGCGCTGGCGCACCCAGCCCCGGGGCAAACCGATGCTATGTGCGTCAGCGAACCGATCTTGCCAAAGAATCAGCATATAACGTTACTACGCGATCACAAAACACATGGAGAAACCACAATGCGCACACCCACCAAACACTCGCTGTCCACCCTCGCCGGCGCGGCCATGATCCTCGCCCTGTCTGCCTGCGCGTCCGAAAAAACGCCTGCCACGGCCGATGTCGCGGTATCGAAAAACGCGGTCGAGAATGCAGTGAGCGCCGGTGCCGCCGATCTGGCCCCCGCTGAAATCAATCTGGCGCGCGACAAGATGATGCGCGCCAATGCGGCGCTGGCCAACAAGGATTACGCCCTGGCGCGCGATCTGGCCAACCAGGCCCAGGCCGACGCCAAGCTGGCCCAGAGCAAGGCCAATTCGGCCAAGGCCACGGCCGCCGCCGCCGCGCTCGACGCCGATCTGCGCGTGCTGCGCGACGAAGTCGACCGCGCTGCCAAGTAAGCATCTGCCGTACCCCATTTCAACAAGAAAAAGGAATTCACCATGAAACATCCGATGCTCAAATCGGTCGTGCTGGCTTCGGCCATTCTGCTGGGCGCCTGCTCGTCGATGCCGACCACCACCCCGATGCTGGACCAGGCCCGCGGCGACTTCATCGCCGCCAACAACAACCCGCAGGTGTCGAGCTACGCGCCGCTTGAATTCAAGCAGGCCAGCGATGCGTTGGAAAAAGCCAATGCCGCCGCCGCCCGCAAGGAAAGCCTGGACACGATCGACAAGCTGGCCTATATCGCCAAGCAAAAGATCGCCACCGCGCAGGAACTGGCCAAGCAAAAAGCAGCGGAAGCGCAGATTGCCAATTCCGGCCGCGAACGCGACCAGGTGCGCCTGGAAGCGCGCACCGCCGAAGCGGAACGGGCCAAGGCCGATGCGGCCGCCGCCAATGCCCAGGCCGCCGCAGCCCAGGGCCAGGTCGCCGATGCCGAGGCGCGCACCCGTGAAGCCCAGGCCCGCGCCGCTGCGCTGGAAGCGATGATGACCGAGCTGCAAGCCAAAAAAACCGAGCGCGGCATGATCATCACCATCGGCGACGTGCTGTTCGCCACCGGCCAGGCCACGCTGACCCCGGCCGGCATGTCGAACCTGCGCAAGCTGGCCGACGCGCTGGCCCAGAACCCGGAACGCACGGTGCTGGTCGAAGGCTTTACCGACAGCGTCGGCGGCGCCGCCTACAACCAGAACCTGTCCGAAAAGCGCGCCGCCAGCGTGCGCAACGCGCTGATGGGCATGGGCGTGGACGAACGCCGGATCGCCATGAAAGGCTATGGCGAAGCCTATCCTGTCGCGCCGAACGATACGGCCGGCAACAAGCAGCTGAACCGCCGCGTGGAAATCGTGCTGTCGAATTCGGCCGCCCCGATTCCACCACGTTAATTAAACAAAGGATAAATCATCATGGAACAATCGAATTCGCCCCTGGCGCACGGTTTTGACGTCAACGCGATCCGCAAGGCGGCCGCCAACCTCGACGACGGCGCCGTCACTTCCGGCTACCAGGCCGACCGCGACGCGGTGGTGCAGATGCTCAACGACGCCCTGGCAACCGAGCTGGTGTGCGTGCTGCGCTACAAGCGCCACTATTACACCGTCAGCGGACGCGACAACGGCCCGATCAAGGCCGAATTCCTCGAGCACGCGCAGCAGGAGCAGGAACACGCCGACGCGCTGGCCGAACGCATCGTGCAGCTCAATGGTTCGCCGAACTTCAATCCGGCCACGTTGACCGCGCGCAGCCACGCCGAATACGACGATTCGGACGATGTGCAAGCGATGATCCGTTCCAATTTGATCGCCGAACGCGTGGCGATTGAATCCTACCGTCAAATGATTGCCGCCATAGGCGACAAGGACCCGACCACCAAGCACCTCTTGATCGGGATCATGGCCGTGGAAGAGGAACACGCGGACGACATGCGCGATCTTCTGGCCAAGTAAGACCACTTTTTTTCACCCACCAAACGGAGAACATCATGCTAGAAACCACACCACGCACCGGCAATGGCACCGCAGCCCTGAATGGCAATGTCAACGCAGTCCAGACCGATGTCAAGACCCTGGTCAAAGATGCACAAACCCTGCTGACCGCCGCCGCCGCCCTGACCGGCGAAAAGGCCGAGGAAATGCGCGGCCGCGGCATGGCCCTGCTCGACACCGCGCTGGGCAAGGCTTCGCAATACCAGGGCCAGGCTATCGTCAAAGGCAAGGAACTGGCCCGCACGGCCGATGTCTATGTGAAGGACAACCCATGGCGCACGATCGCTGCCGCCGCCGGCGTCGGCCTGGTGGTCGGCGTGCTCCTGGGTCGTAAATAACCAATGCCGGGGGAAGCCATGGACAATTCATCAGCAGCAGTGCATGGCCCCGGCCTGGTGGCCGGCGTGACCGGCCTGGCGAAAAATATCTTCGGGCTCGTGGTGTCGCGCGTGGAACTGGCGGCGCTCGAGCTGTCGGAGGTCCGCAATCACGTGATGGCGCTGCTGGCGGTGTTCGCGCTGGCCCTCATCTGCAGCTGGTTTGCCATTGCCTACGGCACCGCGGTCATTGTCGCGCTCGCTTGGGAGAGCATGGGCTGGAAGATCCTGCTCGTGCTGTTCCTCGTGTTTGTGGCCATCGCCGCGGCCCTCGGTGTCAAGGCGTGGGCCATGCTCAAGGAAGGCAAGCTGGCTTTTCCTGAGACCATGAACGAACTCAAGAACGACCGCGAGATGCTGCTCTAAGCCAGGAGGCACTATGGAAGAAAGAAACATCATCGGGCTCGAAAAGCCGGCCGACAGACAAGACAAGGTCGATTCGGTGGCCGAGCGCAAGGCCAAGCTCTTGCGCCAGGCCGAGTTCTACCGGGTCGGCATCGTGCATGCCAAGGCCGGCATCCGGCAGGGCGCGCGTCCCGAAGCGCTGTTCCATTCGGCGCTCGATCACGCGACCTGGGCGCTGCGCACGCGGGTCGACCATCTGCTGCGGCCAACCGGCATCAATGTCGCCACCGTCATGCCTTACGCGCTCAGTATTTTCAATTTCCTGCGCCGGCGCCATCTGCTCAAGCCGGCACTGGGCGTGGCGGCGGCGGTCGGCGGCGTCGCCTATTATCTGCAGCAGCGGCGCGCGAAGGTGGCTTACTGATGTACCATGCCAGGCAGACGAATCTGGCCTTGCAACAATAATGCAGGATATGGTGGGGCTTGAGCGGCGTCGCGATCTTCGGATTCGGCGCCGTCTTTTTACATTGACACTCAGAGTTGCCCTGCATGAAAAAAAAGAATCCCCTCAATCCCGATCAATTGCGCATCGTGCTGGTGCTGCAGGGCGGCGGCGCCCTGGGCGCCTACCAGGCCGGGGTCTACCAGGCGCTGCACGAGCATGATCTGGTGCCGGACTGGATCGTGGGCACCTCGATCGGCGCCATCAATGCAGCCCTCATCGCCGGCAACGAACAAGCCAACCGCCTGCAGCGCGTGAAGGCCTTCTGGGACCGGGTGTCGCATCCGGACGGTTTCGACATGAGCCGGGTGGGCGACAGCGTACGCCGCTCCAATATCTGGTTCAGCACGCTTGATACCATCGCGCGCGGCGTGCCCGGTTTTTTCACACCGCGCCTGTTCAGCGGCTTCCCCTTCGGCATGCCCGTCGCGCCCGAGGAAGCCTCGTTCTACAGCACCGACGCGCTCAAGGCCACGCTGGAAGAGCTGGTCGACTTCGATTATCTCAATGCCGACGGCGGGATCCGCCTGACGGTCAACGCGGTCAAGGTGCGCAGCGGCGAACTGGCCCATTTCGACAGCCTCACCGGCGCCTTGTCGGCCGACCATGTGCGCGCCAGCGGCAGCTTGCCGCCCGGTTTTCCGCCGGTGCGCGTCGATGGCGAACTGTACTGGGATGGCGGCCTGTATTCGAACACGCCGCTCGAATCGGTGCTCAATGAACTGCCCAGTGGAGACACGATCTGCTTCATGGTCGATTTGTGGAGCGCGGAAGGGGCCGAACCGGTCACCATGGACGAGGTGGCCACGCGCCAGAAGGATGTGACCTTCGCCTCGCGCTCGCAGCGCCATATCGACGATTACACGGCCACCCACGCCATGCAGCGCAAGCTGCGCGACATGTACGCGCGCTTGCCGCCGGGCAGCCGCACGGCAGAGGACGAGCGCGAGCTGCTCGCGCTCGGTTGCGACGCCACGCTGCACATCGTGCGCCTGCCGTACGCGGGGCGCGACTGGCACATGGCGGCCAAGGACGTCAATTTTTCCGCCGGCTCGATCAGCTGGCGCTGGGAGCAGGGCTACAAAGATGCGATGCGCGCCCTCAAGCACGCCGGCTGGCTGGCCCATGTGACCGACAACACGGCGGTGGTGGTGCACGAATTGCCGCCGCTGTAGGGCGGCAGCATTCAGCGGCTGGCGTAGGCTTTTTCGCGCGCGCGGGCCATTTCTTCGCGGTAGGTTTGCTGCGCCTGCTGCATGCAGTCGCGGCGGTCGCGCGCCGCCAGTTTCTTGCAGTCGGCCTGGTTTTCACGCAAGGCCGCACCCGCTTCCTTGGTGCCGGTACGCAGTTTTTCGGCCGGCGTCACATCTTCCTGGAACCAGCGGGCCGGATCGCCCTTGGACAATTCTTCGGCCTGGTGGCGGGCCAGGGCGGGCGCCACATTGCTGTCGCCGCCGTCGGCGACCTGGGCCTGGACCGGGACGGCCAGGACGACTGCGCCGGCCAGGGCCAGCGCGTGCAGATAATGTTTCATGACAGCTCCTTGTTCTTGATAGCAATTGCACTGACAAAAAAAAGGCCGGCGCACAGGGCGCCGGCCGCGTGGCGTCGGACTACAGACGCCCGGTGATCAAGAGAATGATCAGGACCACGACCAGCAGTCCGGCGATCCCGGTCGGGCCATAGCCCCAGCTGCGGCTATGATTCCAGGTCGGAAGAACGCCGACCAGCGCGAGGACGAGAATAACGAGCAGGATAGTGCCCATGGTGGTGCTCCTTGAAAGCGGCCGTTCCGGTTGGACGGCCTGTTGTTATGAAATTGAATTAATAGCGGTAAGCGCGGCCGTCGACCACGCGCACGCGGTTGCCGACGCGCAGGTCGTAGACGCTGTCTTGCACGATGGTGCGATAGTCGCCGTTGTCGAGACGGATACCGATCTGGTAGACGTCGCGGGTGCCGTTGCGGTTCGCTTCGACACTGTTGCCGACCACGGCGCCGCCGACGGCGCCGGCCACGGTGGCGGCGGTGCGGCCATTGCCGGAACCGACCTGGTTACCGACCAGCGCGCCGACCAGGCCGCCGACCACGGCGCCCGAACCGCTGGTGCCGCCGCCGGTGGCGCGCGTCACCTGGATCGTATCGATGGTGCCGTAGCCCGTCGATGCGGTGTTCTGGTAGCCGGGGTTGTTATAGTTGCCGCTGGCGTAAGGATCGCTCGAGGTGCTGGCGCAACCGGTCAGCAGGGCAGTGGTGGCGACGGTGATGGCGGCAAGGGTGTGCATCGTTTTCATGTTGTTCTCCTGACAAAAAGTGTAGAGTCAGAATAATCATCGCGACGTACCCGGTCTGTGCGGTGCCACACGAAGTGCGCACCCGCCGCGCCTGTGCGCTGTGTTCGACAGCGTACAGAAGGTTCAGGGCAACTCCGGTACAACGGAGGCATTGATCCCTGCGGAGCGGCAACCATGAAATATCCCCTGTCCTTATTGATCGCCGGCGCCCTGAGCGTCGCATGCGGTGCGGCCTCGGCCTTCGGTCCGAGTTCGGAAGCGAAGACCATCTACAACCAGTCCAAGGACCAGGCAGCGAGTGCCTACAAGGCGGCGCGCGCCAGGTGCGATGCCATCACGGGCAACCCCAAAGATGTGTGCGTGGCCGAAGCGAAGACGGCGCGCGTGCGCGCCGAACAGGAAGCGAGCGCCCTGTATCACAACACGCTCAAGGCCTACACCGATTCGCACCTCAAGATCGCGTCGGCCAATTACGACCTCGACAAGACGCGCTGCGCCGCCTTGACCGGCAACGACAAGGATGTCTGCCTGTCGCAGGCGAAGGCAACGCTGGTGGCGGCCCAGGCCGACGCCAAGGCCGATAAAAAAGCGATCGAAGCACGCAACGAAGCGCGCGACGACAAGATTACGGCGGAATACAAGGTGGCGCTGGAAAAATGCGACGCCTTCGCCGGTGCGGCCAAAGACAGTTGTGTCTCGACCGCCAAAACGCAGTATGGCAAGTAATACCCATCAACCAAGAAGGAGTCTTCCATGAAAATCGCCCAACGTATCGCTACCGCCGTCTTTTCCGTGTCGCTGCTGGCCATCGCCGGCTGCGCTTCCACCCCCGAGCGCGCCAGCACCGGCGAATACCTCGACGACACCGTCATCACCGCCAAGGTGAAGGCATCGCTGTTCAACGAGCCGACCCTCAAGGCATCCGAAATCAATGTCGAGACCTACAAGGGCGACGTGCAGCTGTCGGGCTTTGTGGCCGACCCGACCGATGCGGCCAAGGCGGTCGAGATCGCGCGCGGCGTCAAGGGCGTGACCTCGGTCAAGAACGACGTGCGCGTCAAATAATTTCACCTGGCCGCGGACGCGAATGGCCGGCCCCTGTGGCCGGCTTTTTCGTCGCCGCCGCTTCACTTCGATAGCGTTCTCCCCATGCAGCTTGCCGACACTCCCCAGACTCCCGCCGCCGGCGTCATCGATGCGCCGCCGGTTCCTCCCTTCGTCGCCACCAGCGAGGTCCCGCTCGATGCGGGGCCGGAGCCGGGCGGCCCGCGTCTGCCGCTGCATGTGAATGCGCGCGGACTGGCGCTGGGCATCATTGCCACCATCGCCTTCGTGTATGCGCTGCAATGGGCCCAGGACTTCCTGGTGCCGCTGCTGCTGGGAATTTTCCTCGCCTATACGCTCAGCCCGGTCGTGCAATGGCTCGAGCGCTGGCGTGTGCCGCGCGCGGTGGGCGCCACCCTGGTCACGGCGGCCATGCTGTGCGCGCTGGCCGGGGTCATGTACCGGGTCCAGGACGAGGTGTTCAATATCATTGACGACTTGCCGCGCATCACGCAGAAAGTCACCAAGGTGCTGCGCAACGGGAATGACCGGCCCAGCACGATCGCCCAGGTGCAGGCGGCCGCGGCCCAGATCGAGCAGGCGACGGCGGTCGGCGGGGCCGACGACAAGCGCGCCACGCCGCGCAAGGTGCCGGCGGCGGTCGCTTCCGGCAGCAGTTTCAAGGTGATGGACTGGGTGCTGGCCGGATCGATGAGCCTGATGGGCTTTCTGACCCAGGCCACGATGGTGGTGTTCCTCGTGTTCTTTTTGCTGCTGGCGGGCGACACCTTCAAGCGCAAGCTGGTCAAGCTGACCGGCCCTTCGCTGAGCCGCAAAAAAGTGACCGTGCACATCCTGGACGAAATCAATACCTCGATCCAGAACTATATGTTCATGCTGCTGGTGACCAACATCTTGCTGGCGCTGCTGATGTGGGTGGCCTTGCGCGCGATCGGCCTCGAGAATGCGGGCGCCTGGGCCATCGTGGCCGGGCTGCTGCACATCATGCCGTATTTCGGGCCCTTGCTGATCACCACGGCCACCGGCCTGGCGGCCTTCATGCAGTTCGAGTCGGTCAAGATGGTGCTGCTGGTGACGGGCTCCTCGATGGCGATCGCGACCCTGGTGGGCACCGTGATCGCGACCTGGATGACAGGGCGCATCGCCAAGATGAATCCGGCCGCCGTGTTCGTGAGCCTGTTGTTCTGGGGCTGGCTGTGGGGCATGTGGGGCTTGCTGCTGGGCGTGCCCGTGGTGGTGGTGATCAAGGTGGTGGCCGAGCGCGTGGAAGGCATGGAAGTGCTGGCCGAACTGCTCGGTGAATAATGCGTGAGCCGCGTCAGCCGACGCGGCTGACGCGGGCGGCGCGCGCCACGCCCGTTTCTTCATCGGACTTGTGGCGCAGGCTGCCCAGCTGCAGCGCATATTGGCGCGTGAATTCGGCGCCCAAAAAGAAGATCTGCGCCGAGTAATACACCCACAGCAGCAGGGCGATCATGGAACCGGCCGCGCCAAAACTGCTGGCCACGCCGCTGTTGCCGATGTACAGGCCGATCAGAAATTTACCGACCGTAAATAGTGCGCCCGTGCCCAGGGCGCCGATGGTCACATCGCGCCAGGACAGCTTGATGCGCGGCAGCAGCTTGTAGATCACGCCGAACAGGATCGCGATCACGAAAAAACTGATGGCCGACGACACCCAGGACAGCAGCACCGCCGCGTCTTTCCACAGCCCGCTCAAATAGCCGTCGACTACCGTCAGGGCGGCGCTGACCACCAGCGACACCATCAGCAGGAAAGCGAGCACGAGGATGAGGCCGAAGGAGAGCAGCCGCGTGCGCAGCACCACCCACCAGGTGGCGCCGGTGGGCGGGGGCACGGACCAGATCTCGTCCAGGCTATCCTTGAGTTCGGCGAACACGGTCGTGGCGCCCACCAGCAAAAGGCCGGTGGCGATCAGGGTGGCCCAGATGCCGCTTTCCTTGTTGCGCGCGCCGGCCAGCACCAGCTGGATCGCCTCGGCCCCTTGCGGCCCCACCAGGTGCTTGAGTTCGGAAAACAACTGGCCGCGCGCCGCGTCGGCCCCGTAAAAGAAGCCGGCCACGGCAATGACCAGCACCAGTACCGGGGCGATCGAAAACGCCGTATAGAAGGCCAGCGCCGCGCCCTTGCTCGACGCGCGGTGGCGGAACCATTCGTCGATGGCGCAGCGCATCACCTGGACCAGCTGGCGTGAATACGGGACCCAGTCCTTGACGTCCATGATCATGCGCTTCTCCTGAGAATGAAAAAAGGCGCGTCCCGGCTGGCCTGGGCTCAGGGCACGCGCTTGTTGATGGTAATCTGCTCGATCTCCACCCGTCGGTTCGGTTCCAAACATTTGATCAAGTCTGCGCGCCGCTTGTTGTTGCAAGTGACCACGGGGTTGGCCTGGCCCTTGCCATATGCCTTGAGACGGGTGCCGTCGATGCCGGCCGCGATCAGATAGTTACGCACGGCGTTGGCGCGTTTTTCCGACAGCATCAGGTTGTAAGCCGGTTTGCCGATCCGGTCGGCATAGCCGGTGATGTCGACATCGGTGACGGTGGGGTCGGCGGTGAGGGCGGTGACGATCTCGTCGAGCTTGGGCTGCGGCATCTTGAGTGTGGCGCTGTTGAAGTCGAACAATTCGGTCGACGAGAGCGCGACTTTCTCGAAGCGGATCACGGGCGCCGGCGGCGGCGGTGCGGGCGGCGCGGGGGGCGGCGCTTCGACCAGGGGCGCCGGCGGCGGCGGTGGCGGCGGGGCGGGCGGCTTGTTGAAGGCCCAGTTCAAGCCCAGCGACAGATAGTGGTTGTGGCTGCGGCTAAAGCCGAATTGCTCGTCGCTGCGCAGACGCCCGGCCACGGTGCGCAAATCGAGCTGCATCGACAGCTGGTCGGTGAAGCCGAGCTGGAAGCCGAGGCCGGCCGAGGCGTAGGGCGAGCTCTTGCGGACGCGGCGCAGGGGATTTTCCACCTTGTCGCGTTCGGCGCCCAGGCCGAACAGGAGGAAGGGCCGGAACTGGCCGCGCGAAATCATGAGCAAGGCGTCGACCCCGGCCAGGGTTTGCGTGTAGCGGGCCGGGTCTTGCCTGGCGCGCGCGTGCGAGGCGCCGAACTGGATATCCCAATTCCTGGAGAGCGGCTTGCCGAAGCGCACGCCGCCGCCCCAGTCGCGCTCGTCCACCCCGAAATCCTTGTCGGGCTTGAAGGCGCTCACATGGGGCTGGATATACCAGGACGGATTGATGTCTTGCGCAAGCAAAGGGCCGGCGCAACAGAGCATGGCGACGGCCAGGGCACTATTTTTCGTTTTTTTCACAGGGAGCTCCCGGAATGTTGAACAATTGGCGACTGCGCAGGGAAGCGCGGACCTGTTCGACCGGAGCGCGTGATGATGAGTTCAACGTGATTGAACGATCATGAAAGATAAAAAAAAGCGCGCCGAAGCGCGCTTTTCTATTGCTGCAGTGTAACTTAGTTGGTCTTTTCAGGGACCACGATCACGGTGTCGCCGGGCTTGCCCGATTCGCCTTTTTCACCTTTTTCACCCGGGGTGCCAGGCGCGCCGGCAGGACCAGGCACCGGTACCGGTACGGCGACCGGGGCAGGGGCGGCGGCCGGCACTTCCACGGTCGGGGTGACGACGGTGGTTGGCGGGTTGACGGTGGTTTTTTCGCAGGCGGCGAGGGAAGCAACGGCCAGCATTGCGGCCAGCAGGGTGGTCATTTTCATGGTGGTTTCCTTTGTAGTAGTGGCGCTAGCCGCGAGGGGCAGGCTAACCGGACTTCGGTTGTCAATCGAGGCACACGCGGAAATCGCGCGAACGAGACCAGAATACGCAAAGTAAACATGCTGATCTGTACGCCAACGCACACTGCAGAGACTGCAAAAAAGATGTCGGTAGGAAGTAAATTGTTCACGAGTGTTCGATGGCGCACAGAACTGTTGATCTGGCGCAGGCAAGATAGGTCTCAGATGGACGGAACCAGGATGTTGTCAGGGTGTCAAACCAACAAGCCGGTCCGGCCGATGACTATCTACCAAGACGGAGTACTCGACATGCAAGCAACCACCAACCAGCGCAACGGTGTACAAGGCGAAATGACCGCCGTCCACAATTCTGCGAACTCGTCCCTGATTGAACGCGTTGCGCCTCAGCCCGCTGAGCGTCCCCCCATTTCCATGGCGCCGATCGAGCGCGTGCGCTCCACCTCGGCGACCCAGCGCCGCATCGAAAACATGCAAAAGCTGATCGGCGAGCTGTCGACCCACGAAATGCTGGCCGACGAAATCGCCTGGTTCCTCAAGTTTTCGCCGTCCGGCGCCCGTAAATACATCCGCGACCTGCGCGAAGCGGGCGTAATCGAACTGGCCCGCTACATCGAAGGCACCGCCACCTACCTGGGCAAAGCCGTGTACCAGATCTCGCCCGATCCGGAACGCGTCAAAGCATTCTTGGCGGCAATTGTTCAGCCAAAACGCGAAGGCGTGGCCCCGCGCAAGGAACGTCCAGGCCTGCGCGAGCAGAGCATGGCCGGCACCGGCCGCCATTTCCATATCCTGGCCGACGATACCCACTACGCGATCCGGGTCAACCGCAGCCCGGTGGCGCGCGATCCGCTGGTGGCCGCCCTGTTCGGCGCCGCTCCGGCCGCGACCAAAGAATCGACGTAATGTAGTGCCAGCCCGGCGCCGTCCGGGCTGTTTTTCTCTCCAGAGCGCCGCGGTCCCGCGGCGCTTTGCTGTATCTTCTGTCATGCATCCCGATTGAAAACCCGTCAACGCGCCCCATCTGGGGTGGGCCTCCACTCGTTTGAAAGGAAATGCCATGCTGCCATCGCCCGCGTCCCTCGAAGGAAAACCCGTCCCGCAAGTCACTTTCAAGGCCAGGCCCAACGACCAGTGGAAGGACATCACGTCCGATGAACTGTTCAAGGGCAAGACTGTCGTTGTGTTTTCGCTGCCCGGGGCCTATACGCCCACCTGTTCCTCGACCCATTTGCCGCGCTATAACGAGCTGGCGGCGGTGTTCAAGCAGAACGGGGTCGACGAGATCGTCTGCATCTCGGTCAACGATGCCTTCGTCATGAACGAATGGAAGGTGGGGCAGGACGCCGAGAACATCACGGTTATCCCCGACGGCAATGGCGATTTTTCCCAGGGCATGGGCATGCTGGTCGACAAGCGCAACCTGGGCTTCGGCATGCGTTCGTGGCGCTATTCGATGCTGGTCAAGGATGGCATCGTCGCCAAGGTGTTCATCGAGCCGGACAAGGAAGGCGATCCGTTCGAAGTGTCGGACGCCGAAACCATGCTGCGCTATATTAATCCGGCCGCCAAGGTGCCGGAACCGGTGGTCGTGTTCGCCAAGCCGGGCTGCCCGCACTGCGCGCGCGCCAAGGCCACGCTCAAGGCCAACGGCGTGAAGTACACCGAAATCACCCAGGACCAGAAGATCAATGGCAGCGTGCTGCGCGCCGTCAGCGGCCAGATGACCTGGCCGCAAGTGTTCATCGGCGGCAAACTGATCGGCAATGCCGACGCCGTCGACGCCTATTTCGGCGCGGCCAAGGCCTAAGCCGCATGAAACTGTCCGTCCTCGACCAGTCCCCGGTATCGCGGGGCAGCACGCCGGCCGATGCGATCGCCGAAACGCTGGCGCTGGCGCGCCATTGCGAGGAGCTCGGCTACGCACGCTACTGGCTGTCCGAACACCATAACAGCGCCAGCATCGTGGGCAGCGCGCCCGAAGTGCTGATGGCGGCCATCGCGGCCACCACCAGGCGGATCCGGATCGGCAGCGCCGGCGTGATGCTGCCCCATTACTCGGCGCTCAAGGTGGCCGAGCAATTCCGCGTGCTCGAAGCGCTGGCGCCGGGCCGGATCGACCTGGGCCTGGGCCGCGCGCCCGGCTCGGACCGGCTCACGGCGCGTGCGCTCAATCCCCACGCCAGTCCCGGGGCGGACGATTTCCCGCAGCAGATTGTCGACCTGCAGCACTGGCTCGAGGGCAAACGCATGCCCGAGGGCCATCCTTACCGCGCCATCACGGCCCAGCCGCAGGGGCCGACCAGCCCGGAAATGTGGATACTGGGCAGTTCCAACTACGGCGCCCAGCTGGCGGCCCACCTCGGTTTGCCGTACGCGTTCGCGTATTTCTTTTCCGACGGGCAGGGCGTGGAGCAGGCGCTGGCGCTGTACCGCCAGAATTACCGGCCCAGCCCGCGCTTTCCCACCCCGCACGCGACCATTTGCGTGTGGGCGCTGGCGGCCGACACCGAAGACGAGGCCGCGCGCCAGCTGATGACGCGCGAACACTGGCGCGTGCGCTTCGAGCAGGGCTTGTTCGGGCCGCTTGTCTCGCCCGAGGAAGCCGCCGCCCATCCGTACACCGGGCCCGAGCGCGAACGCATCGCCCAGCTGCGCGCCAATGCCCTGGTCGGCACCGGGGCCCAGGTGGCCGAAAAAATCGCGGCCCTGGCCGCGCGCCTGGGCCTGTCCGAGATCGTGGTCAATACCTGGGCTTTCGATCCGGCCGTGCGCCGCCATTCCTACGCCTTGCTCGCGCAAGCCTTCCCACTGTCGATGGAAACGTAATGGGTTCTCTGATTCTGATTGCCTTGCTGGCCGCCGGCCTGACCTTGGCCTGGCGTCTGCCGGGCTGGCGCTTGCAGCGCGTGCTGCGGCGCGAGATTGATCCTGCCTGGCAAGCCATCCTGGCGCGCGATATCCCGATTTACAGCCGCATGTCGGTCGACCTGCAGCACCAGTTGCACAAGCTGGTGCAGCAATTCCTGTACCAGAAAAAATTCGTCGGCTGCGCGGGCCTCGCGATCGACGACGAGATCCGCGTCACCATTGCCGGCCTGGCTTGCCTGCTGCTGCTGAACCGCCCGACCCGGGTCTATCCGACGCTGCATGCGGTGCTGGTCTATCCGAGCGCCTTCCTGGTGCCGCGCAAGCATGTCGACGCGGCCGGCGTGATCACCGAGGAGCGCCAGGATTTGCTCGGTGAATCCTGGGGCGACGGGCGCGTGGTGCTGTCCTGGGACCATGTGCAGCGCGGCGCCGGCGACTGGAGCGACGGCCAGAACGTGGTGCTGCACGAGTTCGCGCACCAGCTCGACAGCGAATCTGGCAGCAACAATGGCGCGCCCTACCTGGGCAGCCAGGACAATTACCGCAACTGGTCCGAGGTGCTCTCGCGCGACTTTGCCCACCTGCGCCAGGACGCCATTTATGGCCAACCGAGCGTGATGGACCATTACGGCGCCACCAATCCGGCCGAATTTTTCGCCGTGGCCACCGAAACCTTCTATGAAAAGCCGTGGCAGATGGCCGAGCGCCATCCGGCCCTGTTCGCCGAACTGTTCAAATACTACCGGGTCGATCCGCGCGCCTGGGTGGCGCAGCCGGTGGTCGAACCGTGGTCTGCGCCCGGGGTGGGGCAATGGCACTGAGCGCGTGGTGGCTGGTGCGTTAGCGTACGCAACTTTGTGATCAATCGGCGCATAATGGAAGCTCATCGCAGCCGAAGGAGTATATCCATGTCGACCATCGTAGCGGGACACTTCCAACTTCAGGAACAAATCGAGCAGGCACGCAACGAGCTCATGCGCGCAGGCTTTCCCGAAGAGCGCATCAGCGCTTTCTATCTGAATCAGCCGGGCCAGCACGACCTGACCGCCATCGGCGGCGACCATCTGCTCTCGCCGGGCGCCAAGGAGTCGCCGCTGGGCGTGGCCGAAGGGGCCGCCGCCGGCGGCGCGCTCGGTGCGGCTGTGGGCGCGGCCACGGCCATGGTCACCGGCCCGGCCGGCCCCATCATCGGCGGCCTGGTGGGCGCCCATGTGGGCTCGCTGTATTCGCTGTCCAAGATGAAGGAAGCGGGCGAAAGCGAAGCCGGCGGCGACGGCGCCAACGACCACGAGCCGCGCAAGGCCGGCATGCTGGTGGCGGTCGCCTTCGACCAGCCCGAGGAAGAGCAGCGCGCGCTCGACGTGCTGCACCGGCTCGGCTCGGACCATATCGAACGGGCCAGCGGCACCATCGAAAATGGCGACTGGACCGATTTTAATCCCCTCAGCCTGCCCGTCCTGATCCACTGACGGCGCCGGCGTCTGCATCGTCCAACAAAACGCTTCCCATGGAAGCGTTTTTCGGTATTATGGAGAACATTCGTTGCCAGCATCGCTTGCCAGATCCCCCGTTAGCGCACCCCGATCGACAGGAGAACGCGTCCATGACACAGGCCTGGGTCACCCTCACTGGTGTGGATGGGCGCGAGATCGCTACGCCCACCGAGGCGCAGCTGGCGGCGGCGCTCAACACCGTGTACGCGGGGCGCAAGAAAGCGGCGCCCGAGGCCGAACCGGCCAGCGCCACGCTGCGTTTCGGCTATGACGATGGCCTGATGTACGTGGCCGACATTTCCAGCAGCGGCGAACTGAGTTTCGAAGAATGGTCGGACCGCGATTGCGAAATCGCGCTCGCGGCCCCGCGCCGCATGCAGGCCAGCCTGGCCCAGGCGCGCGAAGTGTGGGCCATGATGGCGCGGCGCCAGGTCTCGCGCATCCGCGAGCTGCCCTGGCAGTCGGGCAACTGAAGCGGCGCTAGTGCGCCATCAGCAGCGGCACGGCGCTGCCTTCGAGCACGGTGCGGGTGACGCCGCCCAGAATCGCTTCGCGAAAGCGCGAATGGCCATAGGCCCCCATCACGATCAGATCGGCGCCGGACGCGACCGTCAGCAAGCGTTCCCCCACTTCATTTCGGCGGCTGAGCAAGCGGTGCTGGCCGGGCGTGTGCACGTCCAGCGTGGCGGCAATGCCGTGCCGCAGCAGCCAGGGCCGAGGATCGGCCAGCATGGCGTCGGCCAGCCTGGGCGCGCCGGCGGCCGGCTCGAACAGCGCGATGTCGACCTTGCCCGCCAGGTGCAGCAGCGGCAGGGCCAGCTGCAGTGCGCGCGCCGCTTCGCGTCCGCCATCCCAGGCCAGCACCACGCGCTCGAACGTGGCGGCGGACCGGGCCGGCGGCAAGACCAGCACCGCGCGCCCGGAATGGATGATGACATCGGCCGCCAGGTCGGACAGGGCCGGACGGTCCGGCTCCGGCTGGCCGAGGATGGCCAGGTCGGCCGCGCGCGCATGCAGGGCCAGGCCGGCGCCGACCTCGTCGTCGATCAGGCGGGCTTCGAAGGAGGGCAGGTTGCTGGCCTGGCATTGGGCGCCAAAGGCGGCCAGCGCGCTGCGCGCCTGTTCGCGCATCATGTCCAGGTGCAGGGCCAGGGTGGCGTCGTCCTGCTCCGGCGGCAGGCTGGGCAGCAAATGGCGGGAAATGCCGGTCGGCGCGGCACCCACCAGATGGGCGCCGCAGCGGCGCGCCAGGTCGGCCGCGTAAGCGGTGCGGGCGGCGGCGTGGACGCTGCCGTCCACGTGCACCAACAGTGTCTGGTAAGCCATAGCGCGCCTCCTCATCTTGATACTCACCCTATCATGTTAAACCAGTCGTCCCAAGATTTGATATTGCTCAATGTTACGTGTGGTGCCCGCTCCTAGACTTGGGCTCGGACTAATCACACATGACAGGATGCTGCAATGGACAATCAAAAAGTAGCGCTCGTGACCGGTGGTATGGGCGGCCTGGGCACCGCGATCTGCCGCCGTCTGCACGACGCCGGTTTCAAGGTGGCCGCCACCTATTCCCCTGGCAATGCCGCGCCCGAAGGCTGGCTCAGTGCCCAGCGCGACGACGGTTACCGCTTGCGCGCTTACAAATGCGATGTCGCCGATTTCGCCGACACCGAATGGATGATGCAGCGCCTGCTGGCCGACATGGGCCGCATCGACGTGCTGGTCAACAACGCCGGCATCACGCGCGACCGCAGCCTGGCCAAGATGTCGCAGGCCGACTGGGGCGAAGTGATGCGTGCCAACATCGACAGCGTGTTCAACCTGTGCAAGCAGGCCATCGATCCGATGATGGCGCAGCGCTGGGGCCGGATCATCAATATCTCGTCCGTCAACGGTCAAAAAGGCGCGTTCGGGCAAGCCAATTACGCCGCGTCCAAGGCCGCCATGCACGGCTTTACCAAGGCCGCCGCGCTGGAACTGGCGCGCCACGGCATCACGGTCAACACCGTCTCGCCCGGTTACCTGCGCACCAAGATGGTCGAACAAGTGCCCGAAGAGGTGATGCGCAACCGCATCCTGCCGCAAATTCCCGTGGGCCGGCTGGGCGAACCGGCCGAAGTGGCCGGTTTGATCGCTTACCTGTCGTCGGAAGAGGCGGCGTTCGTGACGGGCGCAAACATTGCCATCAACGGCGGTCAGCACATGTGCTAACGCTTCTCGGCGCGCGTCTGGCAAGTGATGCACAGGCGCGCCTCGGGCCGCGCCTGCAGGCGCGAAAAGCCGATCGGATTGCCGCATTCCTCGCATTCGCCATAGCTGCCGTCGTCGAACTTGGCCAGCGCGTGGCGGATCGTGCTCAGATGGCTGGCATTGTGGCCGGCCGCCTCGAGCGCGAGGTCGTTGAGCAGGCGCACCGTGGCCTTGTCGGCGGGCGAGGTTTCCACTTCCTGGACCGGCAGGTCGCGCACGCCCGCCAGGGCCACGTTATCCTGTACTAACAGTTCGTCGCGGCGCTGTTCCAATAGGGATTTGAGGAGCGCGCGCTGCGCTTCGTTCATGCTGTGCTCCTTGGCGTTGATGCGGTGATGCCACGCGTGCTGGCAATGCCAGTGTAGCGCGTTCGACCGGCACTGAACATGGGCGCACGCTTGCCCTCAGCCGATGGCGTTGACCACCTTCACTTGCTTGCTCAGCCGTTCTACGGCGGCCACGATCGGCACCGGGTTGCCGGTCGCCACCGCCGCGGCCAGGCGCAGCAGGGCCCCGGCCAGGCCGGTCACGGCGGCAATGCGGTCGATGTTGCGGATTTTCTCCGCCGCCGCCGTGGTCAGCGCGATCAGCTGCTGCTGCGACACGGCCAGCGACTTGACCACATAGGTCGCCGCGTCGGCATACAAGCCGTCGGCGCGCTGGCGCAGCAGGATTTCGTCGTCGAGCAGGGCGCGCGCGGCGGCCTGTTCGGCGTCGTTGACGGGCGCGCCGTCGTGGGACTTGATTTCCTTCATCACGCGCTTGTGGATTTCGTCGGCGATGCGCGACATCTGGTCGGCCAGCGCTTCGATTTCGGCCGCACTGGCCAGACCCTGCGTTTCGGTGCCCATGGCGTTCTCTCCCAATTAATTGCCCGTCAACCCCTGGTGGATCACGCGCAATTCGCGCGCGTAATCGGCCAGCATGTGCCGCATTTCCTCGCTGGGAATCCGGTTCAAGTTTTCCCGCATTTTTTGATGCCCCAGCGCCACCTTGGTCAAGCCTTGCAGCGCGATGTCGTAGCGCTTGTCGAGCGCGCGGTATTCGCTGACCTTGTCCACGTAGTGCACCTTGGCCATGGTCACGAGCATGCGGTCCTGGGGTTTGCCGGAAAACGGGATTTCCACGTCGAAGATGCCGAGCACGGTTTTCTTTTCGTTGTCGTGGGTTTTGTTGTACAGGCGGGTCAGGGTCATCATGCCGTCGAGCAGCACGCGCACATGGGCGTCGCCGTCGCGCACCATGGTTTCCACACTGCGCTGCTGGTAGCCCGAGGCGATCACCCGCGTCAAGAGGCGCGTCAAACCCGTATAGGCTTCAACGTGTTTTTGCTCTAGGCCGCTGCCGGACAGGGCTTTGATGCCATTGCCCATGTCGTCAAGCTGGGGCGTGAGGTCGTAGCGGGTGTCGCCGGCCAGCATGGACAGGGTTTGCATGTAGAGCACCAGCACTTTTTGAGCGCTGACGAAGTCGTCGTACACGGCGCGCCGCTTGGCATCGTTTTCCTTGGCGATGCGGTCGGCCGCCGGGGTCAGATAGGGTTGTTCGCGCAGGTAGGTGTCGCGGTAGCGCTTGGATAATTCGCCGTACGCGCCCAGCTTGGCCGAGGCGTCGGCGAACTCGCGCACCTCATACAAGCTGATATTGCTGGAAGCGCAGCCGCCGAGCAAGGCGGCGGCGAGCAGGACGAGTGCGGCGAATGGGCGGCAGGCTTTCATGGGTCCCTTCATGGCGCGCGAAGGGCGTGCCGGAAGTTCCCATTTTTGCCGTACTAAGATGCCGACATTTTGCTCAAGCTCAAGCGAAGCATTGGCGGCGCCAGCCCAGGCCGCCAACGGTGTCGCCGCGCGGATGGTATTCGCAGCCGATCCAGCCCGTGTAGCCGATGCGGTCGATCAGGGCGAACAGGGAAGGGAAATCGATCTCGCCGCTGCCCGGCTCGTGCCGGCCGGGACTGTCGGCCACCTGCATGTGGGCGGTGCGCGCGCGCTGGCGTTGTATGACGGCGGGCAGGTCTTCGCCCATGCGGTGCAGGTGGTACAGGTCCAGCTGCAGGAACAGATTGTCGGCGCCCACCTCGGCGATGACGGCGGCGGCCTGTTCGCTGCCGGTGAGGAAATAGCCGGGCATGTCGACCGTGTTGATCGGCTCGATCAGCAGGCGCAGGCCGTGCGCGGCCAGGCGCGCGCTCGCATGGCGCAGATTGGCAATGTAGGTGCGGTGGGCCTGTTCCGGTGCGATGCCGGGCGGCAGCCGGCCGGCCAGGCAATGCAGTTGCTTGACGCCCAGCGGCAAGGCGTAGGCGAGCGCCAGCGTCACGCTGGCTTCGAATTCGGCCACCCGCGCCGGGTCGCAGGCCATGCCGCGGTCGCCGCCATCCCAATTCCCCGGCGGCAGGTTGTGCAGCACCAGCTCGAGCTTGCAGCGGGCCAGCCGTTCGGCGATCGTGTCGACCTCGAAGGCGTAGGGGAACAGGAATTCCACCGCCTCGAAACCGTTGCCGCGGGCGGCGGCGAAACGGTCGAGGAAGGGAACTTCCGTAAACATCAGGCTGAGGTTGGCGGCGAGTTTGGGCATGGCATCATGTTAGCCGATCGGCGTGGCGTGCGCGATATGGCGCATCGGCGTGAACAGCCAGGCCACGGTGGCTGCCGCCAGCAGGAAGGCGCCGGCGCCCACGAACAGGCCGGTCAGCGACAAGGCGTCGAGCAGGGCGCCGGTGGCGGCGGCGGCCAGCGGCGCCAGTCCCATGAAGATGAACATGAAGATGCTCATGGCCCGGCCCAGCATGGCGCGCGGCACGCGCTGCTGGATCCAGCTGAACACGGCCACCTGGATGAACCCGTTCAACAGGCCGAGCAACAGCATGAAGATCCCGGCCTGCCAGGTGGTGTGGATCATCGCCATCCCCATCAACAAGGCGCCGGCAATGGCGTCCACCAGCAGGATGGTGCTGCCGAAGGAGCCGAGGCGGCGCTTGGCCAGCGCGCCGCTGGCGGCCATGCCGAGCAGGGCGCCGGCGCCGTGCACGCCCATGATCAGGCCGAGCGAGGCGGCGCCGCCCAGGCGCGAGGCGGCCAGGACCGGCATCGCCACCTGCATGGTGCCGCCCACCACGAAAGCGCACAGGGCCCAGTACATGATGCACACGCGCAGCGACATGTCGCGCCAGACCAGCAGCAAGCCGTCGCCGATGGCGCGCCACATGCCTTCGGCAGCGGCCTTGACGGGCGCGGCATGCAGGCGCACCTTGGCCAGGGTCCAGGCGGAAATGATGAAGCTGGCGCAATCGAACGCGAAGGCGATCGCGATGCCGTGCGTGGCGCCGGGCTGCTCGCCGCTGCCGTCGCCCCACAGCGCGAACACCAGCGCCGCCAGCAGCGGACCGGACAGCATGGTCAGCTGGCGGATGCCCATCAGGATGCCGTTGGCCATTTGCAGCTGGCCCGGTTCCACCACGTGCGGCAGCATCGAAGTGCCGGACGGAATGCCGAACGCCGAGGCGAGGCCCAGGCCGAACGCGAGCACGTACATGGCCGGCAGCGGGACCGGGCCGGCAAACACTAAAGCGGCCAGGATGCCGAGCAAAATCGCGTTGGCGAACTTGGAGAGCATCAGCACCGACTTGGGCGAATAGCGGTCGACCAGGGCCCCGCCCACCAGGATGAACAGGGCGCGCGGCACGCTCATGAGGGCGATCACCAGGCCCAGGGTGAGGGCGTCGCCGGTGGCGGTCAGCACCAGCCAGGGCAGGGCGATCAGGGTGAACTGGTCGCCCAGGGCCGAGATGAGGCCGCCGCTCATGAGCCAGCGGAAGTTCGATTCGCGCAGCAATGTGCCGCGCTCAGGCGTGGTGGTGGTCATGATGGCCTCAGCTGTTGGTGGCGTGCATGCCGGCGATCCCGCCGAGGGTCGCGGCCATGGCGGCCACCTGTTCCGGCGGCAAGCCGCGGATTGCTTCGCGGCTGACCAGGTCGACCACGTCGGTGGCGTTGACCACCAGTTCGTGGCCCGCTTCGGTGATGACGGCGAAGCCCACGCGCGCGTCGCGCGGGTCGCTCTGGCGCGTGACCAGGCCGATTTTTTCCAGCGGCAGCAGGGTGCGTGTCACGCCCGAGGCGGTCAGGCTGACCCGCTCGGCCAGGTCGACCCGGCGGATCTTGCCGCCGGGCGCGCGCGCGATGTGGTTGAGCAGCTGGAAATCGCTGAAGCTGATGCCGTGATGGTTGCCGAGCGCGCTGTCGAAGCGGCGCACCAGCACGGCGTAGGCGCGGGCCAGGCGCAGGCAAAAATCGGTCGGGGTTGAGAGTGCGGTATCCATGATCATTCCTTCTTATATATTCAATTAATACTTGATTGCGCAAGTATATAGGGAAATTTCTGGCGCGGTCAATCAAAATGTTTGGTGAGGGAAAGCGGCGCCCCGGTTGGGACGCCGCCAGATGCTTACTGCGGACGGCGGCGTGCGGCGCCGAGCGCGCCCATGGCCAGCAGCGTCAAGGCGATGCCGGCCGGTTCCGGCACATTGTTGGTGCTGCGGATCGGGTGGGCCAGCGGATCGGCCAGGTCCAGGCCGGCGGTACTGGCAACGAAGTTGCCGTTGTCCATCTGGCCGAGGGTGGCGGTGAAGGTGTGCGAGGCGTCGATGTAGGCGCCGTACTTGGCCCAGATGCCGAACCAGGCATCGATGTAGTAGGTGCGGCCGGCCACCATGGTGAAGTCCATGGTCCAGTCGAGCGCGCTGCCGGTGCCGGTTTCGAAGGTGCTCACGCCGCCGCTGACGTAGTCGGGCAGTTCGCTGGCCACGCTGTCGAAGAAGGGACGGGCGATGTTGCCGGTGTCGACATCGAAGCTGACCGTGTCGAGCGAAAACACGTTGATCGAGGCCGAAATCATGGACGCGGCCGAGGTGATGGCGGCGAAGAAATCGGACTGGTTGCCCACATGGCTGCCGGTGAAGTCCAGGTGGCCGGCGACGGTGCGGGTGGCCGAACCGGTGCCGTCCCAGGTAAAGCTTTGCATCGCTTCGACCTGGCTCGACGCGCGCGAATAGGTGCTGGTGCTGAAGGTCGCCTGGCGCAGAATCAAGGTGCCCGGGGTGCCGGAGGCATCGACCGAGCCGCGCGTGTTGGCCGCCAGCGGGTCGAGCGTGCCTGCGCTGGCGGTCAGGCCGCCGTAGTTGCTGTCGTAGCGCATGTCGACCAAGGTGTGGCCGAAGCTGTCGGTATTGTCCACGCACTGGCTCGGGGTCGGGCTGCCGGCCAGGCGCTCGGCGGCGGTGCGGCAGTCGCGCACGTAGGTGCTGACGTGGGCGCCGTTGGAAATTTGGGCGGCGGACGCGCTGCCGGCGAAAGTGGCGACGGCGGCGAACAGGCAGGCGATACGGCTCAGTCTCATGGAATTCCTTTATTGTTGAAGTTATTTCCCGCCGGAATTAGCGGTTTGCCGTGGGACATGCAGGGATCATGCCAAGTTTGAGAAATCAACAACTTAGGCGGAACGCCATCGTTTTTCTCAGCAAAAGTGTCAAATTCCTCGACAAAATTGTTCACTGAAAATCCCTTTCCCAATCGCGGCGCAATTGGTTATACTGTACATCCATACAGTATTTTACCTGTCCATCATGACTGAACTTGCAATCGAAAGCGGCGTCGCCCAGCAACCGTCCCGCGTCAATCTGGCGCCCAAGTCGATGCGTTTCTGGCTCATGGCGCACAAGATCGCGGCCGGGGTCGACGTGCCGGTGGCCGACGGCAAGCCCAGCGGGCCGGATGCCTGCGGCGCCTTCGTGTTCACGGTGGCCGGCAACAGCATGAGCGGGGCCGGGATCATGGACGGGGACAAGGTCGTGGTCGACCGTTCGGTGGCGCCGGCGCACGGACGCCTGGTGCTGGCGCTGGTGGGCGCGCAGTATTCGCTCAAGCGCCTGTTCCACTTCAACGGTCGCTACGAATTGCGCACCGAAAACGAGGCCATGCCGCCGCAGCGCATCCAGACCGGCACCCAGGCGGTGGTGTGGGGTGTGGTGGTGGGGGTGATCCGCAATTACGCGGCATAAATGAAAAAAGCGCCGGCGGCGGATGCCGGCGGCGCTTCATGTGCAGAGCGGTTCGCTTAGCGGCCGCGGCCGCCCGAACGGTGCGGAGGCGCCTGGCGCGGACCGCGGCTGTTGCCGCCGCCAGCATTGCCGCCGCCGCCACCGCCACCGGCACTGCGCGGTTTTGCCGCATTGCGGTTGCCGCTGCCAACCTTGACTACCTGGCCGCCGGAACGGCCGCCGCGGCCGCCATGGCCTGGCGCGCCACTGCGCAGCTGGATCGCTTGCGGACGGGCGTTCGGATCCGGCTCGAAGCCGGCAATCACCTGGCGCGGCAAGGTCTGCTTGATCAGCTTTTCGATATCCTTGAGCATGTCGTGCTCGTCCACGCACACCAGCGACACGGCTTCGCCGGTGGCGCCGGCGCGGCCGGTGCGGCCGATGCGGTGCACATAGTCTTCAGGAATGTTTGGCAGGTCGTAATTGACCACATGCGGCAGCTGGTCGATGTCGATACCGCGCGCGGCGATGTCGGTGGCCACCAGCACTTGCAGCGTGCCATCCTTGAACTCGGACAGGGCGCGGGTGCGCGCGGTCTGGCTCTTGTTGCCGTGGATCGCCAGCGCGCCGATGCCGTCGGCGCCGAGCTGTTCGACCAGCTTGTTGGCGCCATGCTTGGTGCGCGTGAAGACCAGCACCTGGGTCCACTTGTTGGACTTGATCAGGTGCGACAGCATCGGGTGCTTCTTGTCGCGGTCGACCGGGTGGATCTTCTGGGCGATGACTTCGACCGTCGAATTGCGGCGCGCCACTTCGATCATGGCCGGCTTGTTGAGCAGGCCATCGGCCAGGGCCTTGATTTCTTCCGAGAAGGTGGCCGAGAACAGCAGGTTCTGGCGCTTGGCCGGCAGGGCCGCCAGCACTTTCTTGATGTCGCGGATGAAGCCCATGTCGAGCATGCGGTCGGCTTCGTCGAGGATCAGGATTTCGATCTTGGACAGGTCGACCGTGCGCTGTTCCATGTGGTCGAGCAGGCGGCCCGGGGTGGCGACCAGGATGTCGACGCCGTGCTTGAGCTGCTTGATTTGCGGGTTGATGCCCACGCCGCCGAAGATCACGGCCGAATTGAGCTGGGTGTATTTGCCGTACACGCGCACGCTTTCCTCGACCTGGGCCGCCAGTTCGCGGGTCGGGGTCAGGATCAGGCAGCGCACGGCGCGGGTCGAGGTCTTGCTGGTCAGGGCCGCGCCGACCGCGTCAGTCGAGAGGCGGTTCAGGATCGGCAGCGTGAAGCCGGCCGTCTTGCCGGTACCGGTCTGCGCGCCAGCGAGCAGGTCGCCGCCGGCCAGCACGGCGGGAATCGCCTGGGTCTGGATCGGGGTCGGGACGGTGTAACCGTGTTCGGTCACAGCGCGAACGATGGCGTCGGACAGGCCGAGTTTGGAAAATGACATGTTAACTTTATGGTGGAGATCGGCCCGTCGCCCGCTTCGGGGCGCCAGTGGCAGGCAATCAGTTAGAAAACCGCGGTGGCAGAGGCACTGGAAACGGTGCCACCGGGAATTGCAGCATAACAACAGCGAGTCTAAACGAATTTAGTTGTGCTGTGGAAATTTAGAAGGCGGGCGGGAACACTCCTGTGTCCCCGGTCAAGCGCAAGCGGGTATTTTACGCGAAAGGCGACAGCAGCGTGACCATCTGGCCGAACACCTTCGGACTGGCGGCGATGATGTCGCCCTTGTACAGGTAGTCGGACTCGCCCGAGAACTCGCCGCAAATGCCGCCCGCTTCGGTGACCAGCAGGGAACCGGCCGCGATATCCCACGGCTTGAGGCCTTTTTCATAGAAGCCGTCGCTGCGGCCGGCGGCCACGTTGGCCAGATCCAGCGCGGCCGAGCCGGCGGTCCGGATGGCCTGGCAGCGTTCGGCCATGACGCCGTACATCTTCATGTAGTCGGCCAGCGCTTTCGGGCCGGCGGCGTGGCCGGCGGACAGCAGGCAGTTCGAAATGCGGTCGTGCTTGGTGACGCGGATACGCTTGTCGTTGAGGTAGGCGCCGGCGCCCTTGGTGGCGGTGAACAGGTCGTTGCGGACCGGGTCGTAGATGACGGCCTGGGTGATGATGCCGCGCTGGGACAGCGCGATCGAGACGCAATAGTTGGGGTAGCCGTGCATGAAGTTGGTGGTGCCATCGATCGGGTCGATGATCCACGCGTATTCACTCTCGTCGTTCAGGTTCTTGGATGCACCCGATTCCTCGGCCAGGATGGCGTGGTCGGGGTAAGCTTTGAGCAGGGTCTCGATGATGGCCTGTTCCGCTGCCTGGTCCACGTCGGTGACGAAATCGTTGTGTTGTTTTTCAGTAACAACAACGCGATCGACGTCGAAGGAGGCGCGCTGGATGACGGTGGCGGCGCGGCGAGCAGCTTTGATCGCCGTATTGAGCATTGGGTGCATTGTATTTTCCGTTAAAAGAACGCTAACGCCCACGGCGACTCCATCGTCGCAGCGAACGGTAATGAACAAGAATGAATTAAAGAGCGAAGCGGCGTCGAAAGGTTAAAATTGCATCTTTCACGCCGCGCGATAGCGCTATTTTAAATGAATCTGCCGGAAACACCGACTTCTGTTTTTCAACGCCTGCGATTTGTGCTGGTCGAAACTAGCCGCGCGGGCAATATCGGCGCCGCCGCGCGCGCCATGAAAACGATGGGGTTTTCCGATCTGGTGCTGGTCAATCCCCGTTTTCCCGATGCCTTGCAAGACGCCGAGGCGATCGCTTTCGCCAGCGGGGCGCAGGATATTCTGGGGGGCGCGCGCATCGTGGGCAGCATGGCAGAGGCGCTCGAAGGCATCAATTTCGCCGCCGCCGTGTCGGCCCGCCTGCGCGAGTTTTCGCCGCCGGTGTGGATGCCGCGCGCGTTCGCCGGGCATGTGGCGGCGCAGGGCGACTTGCATGCAGCCCTCATTTTCGGCAATGAGCGCTTCGGGCTGCCGAACCAGATCGTCGAGCAGTGCAATGTCTTGATCAATATTCCGGCCAATCCCGATTATTCCTCGCTCAATCTGGCGCAGGCGCTGCAGGTGCTGGCCTACGAATGCCGGGTGGCCGACGGCGTGGCGGCGCCGGCCAGCGCGGTGGGCTTTCATGGCGACGCGGCCAGTCTGGAGCAGATCGAGGGGATGTATGCGCACCTGGAGCAGGCGCTGGTGGCGATCGATTTTCTCGATGCCGATAATCCGAAAAAGCTCATGCCCAGGTTGAAGCGGCTGTTCTCGCGTACCCAGCTCGAGACCGAGGAAGTGAACATCCTGCGCGGGATCGCCCGCCAGATCCTGAAGCACCGGTAGCGTCGTCCTCGCGAAGGCGGGGATCCATAGCACGCATGCGCAGTAGTACTGCTAACACGCTATCGGCCCCCGCCTTCGCGAGGGCGACGTAGTGGCGACTAATACACGTCGAACGGGTCCTTGCGGCCCGCGTAGATTCTCTCCATGACCTTGCGTTCGCGGCCGACGATCGTTTCCACGAACAGCGCCGGCTTTTTCATCTTCTTGAACGTCCTGAATCCCGTATCGAGAAACTCGTGCAGGTCGCCCAGGCGCGCCAGCATGGCCGGCCCGCGCATGATGGTGAGCGTGACCGAGAGCAGGGGAATATTGACCAGCTCGCACAGCGATTCGCCCAGCTCCTGCACCAGGTCGAGCTGGCGCGCGCGTTCGTCGCGGGTGGTGGCGGTGCGGTAGGCGGCCACGTACTTGGCGTCGTCGAAGTCGGTGCCCAGCACGCGCGCCATGGCCGTGTCGAGCCGCTCGGACAGGGCGTCGAGCACGATCGCTTCGGTGATCGTGTGCAGCGATTCGTAGGACAGCATCTTGTGCAGGGTCGGAATGATGCGCTCGAGGTCGACGTCGCGCTGCGACAAATCGTGGGCCCCGTACAGCTCTTCGAGGAAGAACTGGGCCGCGTCGTGGGTGTTGGGGTTGGCCAGCAGGTCGGCGTGGGTGACGGCCAGGCGGCCCGACTGGTAGCGCTTGAGCGCGGTGCGCGAGGCCAGCAGGGCAGGCTCGCCCTTGGCCGCGGCACGCTCGGCCGCCACCAGCTTCAATTGCTGTTCCAGCTTTTGGACGAGAAGTTCTTTCTTCATGATCGATGTTGTACCAGAAAGGTCTAGACGAAACGCTCTAGTTTCCCGCAAATTGCCGCTTCCCCTTTGGCGTACACTACGAAAAAAATAAATGGAATCAGAGACATGGGGACAAACCGCAGGACTTTCTTGAAAGTCGGCGCGCTCGGCGCGCTGGCCCTTGCCGCCGGCGGCGGCATGTACCGCTATACCCATCCACCGGGCCCGCAACAGCGCTTCGTCCTCGACGGCGAAGCGAAAGCGGCGCTCGACGCCATCATACCGGCCATGCTGGCCGGGGCGTTGCCGCTGGACGCCGCCGCGCGCGCGCAGGCGGTGGCCGCCACCACCGAACGCGTGCACCAAGCCATTCTCGGCTTGCCGCTGAACGCGCAAAAGGAAATCCAGGATCTGTTCGGCCTGTTGGCGATCGGGCCGGCGCGGCGCGCGCTGACCGGCGTGGCCGACGGCTGGGCCCATGCCAAGCCGGAGCAGGTGAGCGCCTTCCTGCAATCCTGGCGCTTTCACAGCCTGGAAATGCTGCAGACCGCCTACCACGCGCTGCATGACCTGATCATCGGTTCCTGGTACGCCGATCCGTCCACCTGGGAAGCGATCGGCTATCCCGGCCCGCTCAAGGAGCTCGCATGAGCAATCAGACTATCATTCCCGACCCGATCGCGGCCGGCCTGGCGGCAGGCTGGCAGGTGGTCGACGCGTCCACGCTGACGTCTGACCGCCATTTTGAAGCCGACGTCGTGATCGTCGGCAGCGGCGCCGGCGGCGGGGTCTCGGCCGAGATCCTGGCCCGCTCGGGCCTGAAGGTGCTGATCGTGGAGGAGGGCGCGCTCAAGTCGTCGAAAGACTTCAAGATGCGCGAGGCCGAAGCCTATCCGACCCTGTACCAGGAGTCGGCCGCGCGCAAGACCAAAGATAAAGCGATCAACATCCTGCAGGGGCGCACGGTGGGCGGCTCGACCACGGTCAACTGGACCTCGAGCTTCCGCACGCCGACGCCGACCCTCGAATACTGGCAAAAGAATTTCGGCCTCAAGGATTACACGTCCGAGGCGCTGGCGCCATGGTTCCTGATGATGGAGCAGCGCCTGAACGTATCGACCTGGCTCACGCCGCCCAACGAAAACAATGACCTGCTCAAGCGCGGCGCGGCCAAGCTGGGGATCCCCGCCGCGGCCATCATGCGCAACGTGAAGGGCTGCTGGAATCTGGGCTACTGCGGCATGGGCTGCCCGACCAATGCCAAGCAATCGATGCTGGTGACGACCATTCCGGCCGCGCTGGAAAACGGCGCGACCCTGCTCACCCATACACGGGCCGAGCGCTTCGTGTTCAAGGGCGACAAGGTCGACAGCCTCGAATGCAGCGCGCTCGACGGCGGCGGCATCGTCGCCAGCGGGCGTCGCCTGACGCTGCGCGCGCGCCACTTCGTCGTGTCCGGCGGGGCGATCAATTCGCCGGCGCTGCTGCTGCGTTCAAGCGCGCCGGATCCGCACGGCTTGCTGGGCAAGCGCACCTTCCTGCATCCGACCGTGATTTCGGCCGGGATCTTCGAACAGCGCGTGGACGGCTTCGCGGGCGCCCCGCAGACGATCTATTCCGACCACTTCCTGGAAACCCAGGCCATCGACGGGCCGATCGGCTACAAGCTCGAGGCGCCGCCCCTGCATCCGCTGCTGCTGTCGACCACCATGGCCGGCTATGGCCAGGCGCATGCGGACACGATGCGCCAGTTCCCGCACGTGCACGGCTTGCTGGCGCTGCTGCGCGACGGCTTCCACGACCAGGCGCAGGGCGGCAGCGTGGGCCTGGCCGCCAATGGCGCGCCGGTGCTCGACTATCCGATCAGCGGCTTCGTGTGGGACGGCGTCAAGCGCGCGCACCTGACGATGGCCGAGATCCAGTTCGCCGCCGGCGCCAAGACGGTGCAGCCGGTGCACGAGCATGCGGGGGCCTACACCAGCTGGGCCCAGGCCAAGCAGGCGATCGGCGCGCTCGCTTACGCGCCCCACATCACGCGCGTGGTGTCGGCCCACGTGATGGGCGGCTGCGCCATGTCGGACGATGTGCGGCTCGGCGTGACCGGCTCGAACGGGCGCTATCATGGCCTGTCCAATCTGTCGGTGCATGACGGCTCGCTGTTCCCCACGTCGATTGGCGCCAATCCGCAGCTGTCGATCTACGGCATCAGCGCGCGCCTGGCCAGCGCGCTGGCGCAGGAGCTGACCGGCAAGCCGGCGGCGCGCCTGGCCGCCTGACGATGGATATCAGCACGCGCGCGCTGCTGCGCTGGGTCTTGCTGCTGCAGGCCGGCGCGGTGGCGGGCATCGCCTACCTGGCGCACAACGCCGGCGCCGGCTGGCCGCTGGCGGTGCTGGCCGCGATCGGCGTGGTGCTGCTGGTGCGTGTGCTCATCACGGCCAATAATTTTCTGCTGACGCGCCGCTTTTCCAGCAGCACCCCGGCCGAGTTCGAGGTGGGCGCGGCCGGGCGGCTTGCGCTGTTCGGCGAAGAGTTCATGTCGACCCTGCTGCAATCGTCGTGGTTCATGCCGCGCGCGGTGGCGGGCGAACGGATCTACGACGACGCCCCGTGCGCGCCGCTGCTGTTGTTGCACGGATATGGCTGCAACAGCGGCTACTGGGCCCAGCTGGTGCCGCGCCTGGACGCACTGCACATCAGCCACGCCGCCCTCGACCTGGAGCCGATCATGGGCGCCATTGACGACTATGTGCCATTGGTACAACGGTCGGTGGAGGCGCTGTGCGCGCGCAGCGGCAGCAAGCAAGTGATCATCGTGGCGCACAGCATGGGCGGCCTGGTGGCGCGCGCCTACCTGCGCGCGCACGGACCCGGCCACGTCATGCATATATTTACGCTCGGTACGCCGCACCACGGCACCAGTCTGGCGCAGATGGGCGTGGGCAAGAATGCGGCCCAGATGCGGCGCAGCGCGACCGACGGCGAGGGCGGCAGCGCCTGGCTGCGCGCGCTGGCGGCGTCGGAAACCCCGCAAACGCGTTCGTTGATCACCTCGCTCTACACCCACCACGATAATATAGTTGCCCCGCAAACATCGAGCGTTTTACCCGATGCGCATAACATCGCGTTCGGCGGCGTCGGCCATGTGGCGCTGGGGCGCAACCGGCGCGTGCTCGATTGCCTGATGCAGGAACTTGTAAAGTTGTTCACTCACTAAATATTGTTTAGCATCATCTTCGTTACCCGTGATACAGTCGAATCAACGCATTGTCATAGACAATCAGTGCATTTTCGACGGGGGTGGAAACGTGTCGGCACGAATCCTCATTATTGAAGACAATCCCACCAATATGGAATTGATGGTGTACCTGCTGACGGCGTTCGGCTATACACCCTTGATGGCGATCGACGGCGTGAGCGGCGTCGAAACCGCACGCGAAACACTGCCCGACCTGATCATCTCCGACATCCACCTTCCCAAGCTTGACGGCTACGGCGTCGTGGCCGCGCTCAAGGCCGACCCGGCCCTGCGCCACATTCCGGTCCTGGCCGTGACGGCGCTGGCGATGGTGGGCGACCGCGAGCGGCTGCTGGCCGCCGGCTTCGACGGCTATGTCGGCAAGCCGATCGAGCCCGATACCTTCGTCGCCGAACTCGAAAGCTTTCTTCCGGGCGCGCAGGCCCCCGCTCCCTTAGACGAGCCGGCCGCCGCAGCGGCCGTCGCCGGCGAGGCGCAGCGCGCCACCATCCTGATCGTCGATGACCATGTCCTGAACCGCGAATTTCTGATCACGCTACTCGGCTACGGCGGGCACCGCCTGGTGGAAGCGGCCGACGGGATCGAGGGCCTCAAGATGGTCAAACGCGAGCGGCCCGACCTGGTCATCTCGGACATCCTGATGCCGAACATGGACGGCTACGAATTCGTCACCGCGCTGCACAGCGATCCGGAGACGGCCCAGTTGCCCGTCATTTTCTACACCGCCAATTACCGCGAACGCGAAGCGAACCGCATGGCCGAAGCCTGCGGCGTGCGCTGGGTGCTGCCCAAACCGTCCGACCCGGACGTGATTTTGCGCACCGTGCACGAAGCGCTGGGCATGACCGAACCGGCGCGCCTGCCGGTATTTAGCAACGCGGCGTCGGATGCGAACCGGATGTTCGTGATCGACCATACGGTGGCCGAATACCTGGACGAAGTCGAGTCGTCGACCCATCTGCTCTCGCGCATGGCCAACGACGGCGACACGCCGCCGCCGTCGTACGACCTGGCGCAGATGACCGACCGCCTGGCCAGTTCGCTCTCGAGCCTGCAGGCGGTGAGCCTGCGCCTGACGGCGCTGATCGAACTGGGCATCGAGCTTGGCGCCGAGCGCGATCCGGCGGCGCTGATCGAGATCGGCTGCCGCGTGGCGCAGAACATCTGCGTGTCCAAGTATGCCTGCGTCGGGGTGCTCGACGAAGGGGCCGACGAACTCAGTTACTTTTCCTCCTGTGGCGAGAATCGTCAGGCGGCCGTGGTGGCGGGTACGCCGCGCGTGGGCGTGCTCAATACCCTGCTCGAAAAGCGTCAGCCGGTGCGCATCGACGGCATCGGCGGCGACCCGCGCGCGGTCGGACTGCCGCAGGGTCACCCGCCGCTGCATTCCTTCCTGGGCGTGCCGATCGCCTCGCGCGAGCGGGTGCACGGCTGGCTGTACCTGGTCGACAAGCTGGGCGCCAACAGTTTTTCCGAAGTCGACGAGCGGGTGGCGGTGACGGTCAGCGCGCAGATCGCGGTGGCCTACGAAAACCTGCTGCTGTACGAAGAAATCAAGCGCCACCATGCGCAGCTGACGGCCGACATGACGGCCCGCATCCGGCTCGACGAAGACCTGCGGCGCTTTCGCACCGCGATGGACGCCACCGCCGACGCCATCTTCCTGATCGACCGCACCGCCATGTGCTTTGTGGACGTGAACGCGACCGCCTGCCGCATGCTGGGCTACGAGCGTGACGACTTTTTGGCGCTGGGCGCGAACAACATCAGCGGGACCGACGGCGAGCGCCTGAAAGATCTGTATGACCGCCTGCTGGCCGGCGACCAGACGGGCGCGATGGCGGAGCTGGAAGTGCAGCGCCGCGACGGTTCGCGCGTGGCGGTCGAGGTGCAGCGGCGCACGCTGCGCTCGGGCGCCAACTGGGTGCTGGTGGCGGTCGCGCGCGACATCACCGAGCGCAAGGAAGCCGAGAGCCGGCTCCTGCGCCTGGCCCACTTCGATACCCTGACCGGGCTGCCGAACCGCAGTCAGTTCTATTCGGCGCTCACGCGCTCGCTCGAGCAGGCGGCCGAGCACCACTGGTCGGTGGGCGTGCTGTTTTTGGACGTGGACCGCTTCAAGAACATCAACGATACCTTGGGGCACCCCTGCGGCGACGAGCTGCTGCGCCAGTTCGCCAGCCGGCTGGTGGACAGCCTGCGCGTGCGCGACACCATCGGCCGCTTCGGCGGCGACGAATTCGCCGCGATCCTGATTTTGCCGGAAGGGCCGCAGTCGGCGCTGAACGTGGTCGACAAGATCCGCGAAGCGCTGCGCCGCCCGTTCGACCTGGACGGGCACGAAGTGACGGTGACGGCCAGTATCGGCATGACGATCTATCCGGACGACGGCACCGATGCCGACACCCTGATCAAGTACGCCGACACCGCCATGTACCGCGCCAAGGAAGCCGGGCGCGATGCGTTCCGCTTCTTCACGGCCGAGATGAACGCGCAGTCGCTGGCGCGGCTGGACCTGGAAAACGCGCTGCGACGCGCGATCGACAACCACGAATTCGTGCTTTACCTGCAGCCCAAGGTGCATATCGGCTCGGGCCGCATCAGCGGGGCCGAGGCCCTGATCCGCTGGAAGCGTCCGGGGCACGGCATGGTGTCGCCGGCGCTGTTCATCCCGGTACTGGAAGAGACGGGGCTGATCGTGCCGGTCGGTACCTGGGTGCTCAATGAAGCGTGCCGCATGATCAGCAAGTGGGGCAAGTCCAAGACCGGGCCGGTGCATCTGTCGGTGAACGTGTCGGGCGTGCAGTTCTTCCTGGGCGGGCTGGAGGAAGAAGTGCTCAACGCGATCAAGGTGCACGAGATCGCGCCCGAACTGCTGGAGCTGGAGCTGACCGAAAGCTCGCTCATGTCGAACGCGGAAGACACGATCACGGTGCTGCGCAACTTGAAGGCGCTGGGGATCAAGATCTCGATCGACGATTTCGGCACCGGCTATTCGAGCCTGGCTTACCTGAAGCGCTTCCCGATCGATAAACTCAAGATCGACATCGCCTTCGTGCGCGAAGTGACCAGCAATCCCGACGACGCGGCCATCGTCCTGGCCATCATCAACATGGCGCACAGCCTCAAGCTGCAGGTGATCGCCGAAGGCGTCGAGCGCGATGCGCAGCTGGCCTATTTGCGGCGCCACGGCTGCGACGAAATGCAGGGCTATTACTTCAGCAAGCCCGTGTCCGAGGAAGACTTCGAGAACATGCTGGCCGAGGGCAAGGCGCTGGCCACGCCGGCCGAAGATACGCTGACCGACCAGCAAACGCTGCTCATCGTCGACGACGATGCATTCATGCTCGACGTGCTGTCGGACTTCCTGTCGCAGGACGGCTACCGCATCCTGACCGCGCAGACCGCGGCCGAAGGCTTCGATATCCTGGCCCGCAACAAGGTGCATGTGATCCTGTGCGACCAGTGCATGCCGCTCATGAGCGGGACCGAGTTCATGGAGCGCGTCAAGAATCTGTGTCCGGATACCTTCCGCATCATGCTGTCCGCGTATGCCGATCTCACACCGATCATGGCGGCCATCAATCACGGCGCGATCGACCGCTTCTACACCAAGCCGTGGAAGGGGGCGGTCCTGCGCGAGAATATCCGCGAAGGGTTCAAGCTGCACAGCCAGTTGCATGGCAATGGCAGCAGCCTGGGGCAGGGCAGCACGCAGGGGCAGGAGCAGGGTGTGACGCAATAGCGAGCCCCGGTCCGGGTTATGATGCGGGCAAGTCCACATCAGCGCATCGCCATGACCTTATCGAGTATCCGCCGCCTGCGGCGCAGCGTTGTCTACTGTATCCTGTGCGCCGCCACGGCAAGCAAGGCCGCGCCGCCGTTTGAAGCGCACGCCGTCACGCCGGCCGAGCGCAAGGCGTTCTTTGACTTCTACCAGAAAAAATTCCCCGACAATCATGGTCAGCAGCCGACCTTCGCGCTGCGGGCCCAGGCTGACGGCGCACCTGTCATGGTGGCCTTGGTCGACTCGCCACCCAAGCGCGGCCTGCGCGCCTTGTGCCGGATGGAGCGGCGCGTGTTCGACAACAAGGGCGGCTGGGCCGTGGACGAGCGCGTGGGCCAGTTCGTGTGGCTCGATGCCAAGGGCTGCGCCACGCCCGCGCGCCCGGTCGAACTGCAATACCCGATGCCCGATGCCGACGTGGTGGGTCTGCTCGAGCACGAGCGCGACGTGCTGAAAAGCGCGCGCCTGCTGTTCGGCGGGAGCTCGCAATGTGCGCGCCAGCGTGCGCTCAGTTTCTCGCTGGCGCGGATCGAGATCGGCACGTCCGGGTCCAGCGCGGAAGTGCTGGCCGGACTCGTGTTTCGCAGCGACCGCGACACGACCGCCACGGTCTGGGTGCGCCGCAGCGGACTCGATTATAACGCCTGGAATGTGAATTGCTCATAAAAATGCGCCCCCGAGCTGTACGCAAAAACATATTTACACACGCAGCAAACAGATGTTTTGTTCGCCTAACGGCAAATATATAAAATAAACTTCTATGTGCAATGCATAGTTGGCCGAACAATGTTCAGTCAGAGAATTTTACATTTTCTGGCATGCCTTTCCTGCGGCCGGGACAAGTCGATGATTTCACACGGATAAATTGTCGGGCACAAAAAATGCTTAGCTCCCGCCTCTGATTTGCCTGCTGTCAATTTTAAAAAAGTTGGCCGGGCCGATCGGAATTAAATTCGCCGAAGACTCGCCCGGCCACGAGCCGGGTCGTTTTTTGATCCATCCATTTTCAACATCTTCAGGAAATCCGTGGCAATCTCAACTACTACCATTCGCGCCGCCATGTTTGCGGCGCTGTGCGCGGCCGGCTCCACCCAGGCCAGTACGCTCGACTTTGAATCGGTCGACAATCCCATCGTGCTCGACGGCCAGCGCACCGTGCTGGGCGACTACACCATCGACAGCTATGGCGAAGGCGTGCCGGGCGCGCTGGTCGGCACCATCGGCAGCAGCGATGTGTGCAGCGGCTTCGGCGTGGCCTGTCCCGTCAACAACGCCAGCAAGTATTACAACGTGCTCGCCGACTCCTACTTCGTGCTGGCCAAGGGCGACAATACCCGCTTCAAGGTGCAAAGCCTGCAGGCGAGCTTTATCGGCATCGGTCAAACCTCGTTCAACGGCACGGCCGGTGCGATCGAGCTGTATGCGTTCGACGCCAACAACCAGGAGCTGGCCTACATGCCGCTGTTCCTGCGCGGTCCGGTGGGCGGCCAGTTCCGCTTCGACGACTTCGGCCTGGGCGCGTTCGGCAATGTGCACATGAGCTACCTGCTGGCGGTGGGCTATGCCTGCGACACCAGCGGCTGCAGCCGGACCGGCAACCGCGCCAATTTCGCGATCGACAATATCGTCACCGATGTGCCGGAGCCGGGCTCGATCGCCCTGATGGGACTGGGCCTGTTCGGCCTGGGCGCTCTGATCCGCCGCCGCGCCGCCTGAACCGCGTTCACTTTGACACTGACTGAGAAACACACAATGCAATTACAAGTACGCCCCATCGCACTGGCGGCAGCGATCCTGCTCGCCAGCGCCACCGGCCTGACCATGGCGCAGGAAGTGCGTCGTCCCTACATCGTCCAGCTGCAGCAGGAACCTGCCGCCAGCTACAAAGGCGATATCGCCGGCCTGCCGGCGACCCAGCCGGCGCCCGGCGCCCCTTTCGACGCCCGCGCGCTCCACGTGCAGAACTATGTGAAATACCTGGGCGCGCGCAAGCGCGACGTGCTGGCCACGGTCGCCGGCGCCCGCGTGTTCGCCGATTACAGCGTGGTCGTCAACGGCTTTGCGGCCATGCTGACCGACGCCGACGTGCTGACCCTGAAAATGAACGGCGCTGTCGCCGACGTGCAGGCTGACGAAGCGCGCCAGCTCGACACCATCTCCACCTCGGCCTTCCTCGGTCTGTCCAAGCCGGGCGGCCTGTGGTCGCAGTACGGCGGCGGGTCGCCCCTCAAGGGCGAGGGCATGGTGGTCGGGATCATCGACGGCGGCATTTGGCCGGAGAACCCGGCGTTTGCCGACCGCGTCGACGGCAACGGCAAACCGAGCTTCAACCCGGGCGACATGCTGGCCTACACCAGCGCCCCGGCCAGCTTCACGGGCAGCTGCACGGCAGGCGACGGGTTCGACCCGGCCCGTCATTGCAATAACAAGCTGATCGGGGCCAAGTTCTTCAATGCGGGCTTTCGCAACAGCGGCTCGGTCATGAACTGGAGCGACTATGCCTCGGCGCGCGACTCGAACGTCGGTTCGAACGGCAGCAGCAGCGGGCATGGCGGGCACGGTGACCATACGGCTTCCACCGCCGCCGGCAACGGTGGCGTGGGCGCGGTCGTCAACGGCATCCCTCTGGGCGACGCCAGCGGGATCGCGCCGCGCGCGCGCGTGGCCGCCTACAAGGTGTGCTGGACCTACAACGACAGCACCGCCACCGACGGCACCAATGCCAAGAACTCGTGCTTTACCAGCGACTCGATCAGCGCGATCGACGCCGCCGTGCGCGACGGGGTCAACGTCATCAACTACTCGATCAGCGGCGGCGCCAGCTCGGGCGACGCGGTTGAGCAAGCGTTCTTCCGCGCGGCCCAGGCCAATGTGTTCGTGGCCGCGTCGGCCGGCAATGCGGGGCCGGACAACACCGTGGCGCACGTGAGCCCGTGGCTGACCACGGTCGCCGCCTCGACCCATGACCGCAGCTTCTACGCCGACGTTGCGCTGGGCAGCGGCGCAAGCTATGGCGGCGCTTCGCTCAACGTGGCGCCGCTGGCCAATGCGCCCCTGGTCCGCGCCGAAGACGCCGGCATGGGCGGCGTCGACGCCAGTCTGTGCTACAGCGCCGGCGCGCCAAGCGGGCAGGCGCTGCTCGATCCGGTCAAGGTGGCCGGCAAGGTGGTGATCTGCACACGCGGTGGCAATGCGCGGGTCGACAAGAGCCTGGCCGTCAAGCAGGCCGGCGGGGTCGGCATGGTCTTGCGCGACAACGGGACCGGCCTGGTGGCCGACGCGCACGCGGTGCCGTCTGTGCACGTGAGCGCGACCGATGGCGACGCGATCAAGGCGTATGCCGGCGCGCAGCCGGGCGACGCCACGGCGGGCATGGGGTCCTTCTACAACAAGCCCAAGACCGCGCCGATCATGGCCGGCTTCTCGTCGCGTGGCCCGAACAAGGCCGATCCGAACGTGCTCAAGCCGGACCTGACAGCGCCCGGCGTCGATATCGTGGCCAGCGTGACGCCGGCCCTGACCGCGGCCCAGCGCGCGGGTGTATCCGACGGCAGCTTCGTGCCGCCGGCCGCCTACGATTCGATGCAAGGCACGTCGATGTCCAGTCCTCACGTGGCGGGGCTTGCCCTGCTGCTGCGCCAGGCGCATCCGGCTTGGTCGCCGGCGGCCGTCAAGTCGGCGCTGATGACGACCGCCTTCAACACGGAAAACGACAACCTGGCCGGCGCGGCCAACGGCTTGCTGCCATGGTCGCAGGGGGCCGGCCATGTCGATCCGAACAAGGCGGTCGATCCGGGGCTGGTGTATGACGCCGGCAAGGCAGACTTTATCCAGTACCAGTGCAAGGTCAATCCGACTGCGGTATCGGCATCGAACTGCAGCACCTACGGCACGCTCGACGAGACCTACAACCTGAATCTGCCGTCGATCACGGTCGCCTCGGTGCCGGGCACGGTGACGGTACGGCGCAAGGTGACCAATGTGAGCGCCAGCGCCGCCACCTACCAGGCCAGCATCGAGGTGCCCGGCTTTAGCGCGGCCGTGACGCCGCCCAAGCTGGAACTGGGCGCCGGCGAAAGCGGCAGTTTCACGGTCAGGCTGAGCACCAGCGGCGCTCCCGTCAATACCTGGCAGTTCGGTCAGCTGAGCTGGACCGACGGCAATCACGTGGTGCGCATTCCCGTCTCGGCACGGGCAGGCATTCCCGTGACGGCGCCGGTGGAAATCGTCTCCGACAAGGCCAGCGGCGCCAAGCTGTTCCTGGTCAAGACCAGCTTCTCGGGTCTGATGGGCAGCATCAAGGGCGGCTTGAAGGAGCTCGACGTGACGCCCGAAATCAACCTCGAACGTGCGGCGCTGACCGAAGCGGCCTATCGCGCCGCGTGCGAGAAGGGCGAGAACACGGCATCGATGCGCGTGACGAATGTTGCGGTGCCGGCCGACGCGATGCTGGCGCGGTTTGCGATCCGCCAGCAGGATTCCGGTGCGCGCGACGATAACGACATGGGCGTGATCGCGCCGGATGGCAGCTGGACCTATTTCGGCACCAGCGGCAGCAACGAGTCGGTCCAATGGCGCAATCCGGCGCCGGGCAATTACCGTGTGTGTGTGCTGGCGTGGAATGGCGCGGGCAAGATCGTGCGCCACAAGCTGGCATCGGCCGTAATCACGGCGCAGGATGTGGGCTACAAGTTTGTGGCGGCCGTGGCAGGCAAGTCGGTGGCGGGCGTGAATACACCGGTGGCGGTCAGCTGGTCCGGTCTGCAGGCCGACAAGCGTTACGTGGGCGCGGTGCAGTTCAAGGATCTGGACGGCACGGTCCAGGCCACGACTGCCGTGCGCGTTGAAACGGGGCTGGCCAGCGTGCCTGTGGCGCAGACGGCCCGTGATGGCACGCCGGTGAACGTGCAGGAGTAAGCGGGGAGGGTCCGTTCCGGCGGCGCGATGATTGCGGCGCCGGAACTTTTGCTGGCGTCACGGCAATGGCGACGTCCCTCCTGGTGGCCCGGGTTCGGGCCCCTTCTGGTAAACCGTCTCCTTTTGCGTCTCTTTCTGTCTCTTTTTGTCTGCTTTGGTCTCTTTTCCCGTTTTGAACGGCCAAAAATTCAAAAAGAGACACGAAGAGACAATAGGAGGCAGACAGAGACGTCAAAAGAGACGGTTTACCAGAAGGGCGCGCAGCATGCCTGCCTCCCCGGCGCAGGCGCAGTCGGGATGAAAAAAATGCCGCCCAGCATGAGCTGGACGGCATCGTGTGCAAGTTGGGCCCTTATCGGCCCGCTGTAGTGCTTTAGAAGTGCACGCCGCGCAGCAATTGCTGCATGGCGATTTGCTCCGAGCTCATCTGCGGCGCCTTCTTGTCGCCACCCTTGGCCGCATCCGAATCGGGGAACATGCGGAACGTGGTGTTAAGCACGATCTGCGCCACGCGCGGCATCAGGGCATGCAGCACCTGGCCGAACACGCCCACGCGGGTGGCAATGCGCACCGGCTTGTAGACGATGGCTTCGGCGATCATGTCGGCCGCTTCCTCCGGCGCCAGGGTGGGCACATTCTGGTAGATCTTGGTCGGCGCGATCATCGGCGTGCGCACCAGCGGCATGTTAATGGTCGTGAACTTGATGCCCACATCGGACAGTTCGGACGACGCGCAGCGGGTCCATGCCTCCAGCGCAGCCTTGGATGCGACATAGGCCGAGAAGCGCGGCGCGTTCGTCAATACACCGATCGACGAGATGTTGATGATATGCCCGCGCTTTTGCGCGATCATGGTCGGCAACAGGCCCATGGTCAGGCGCAGGCAGCCGAAGTAGTTCAACTGCATGGTGCGCTCGAAATCGTGGAAGCGGTCGTAGCTCGACTCGATCGCGCGCCGGATCGAACGGCCCGCGTTATTGACCAGCACATCGACCTTGCCATGGTTGTCCAGCAGGACCTGCACGAAACGGTCGCAGTCGGCCATGTCGGCCACGTCGGCCTGGTAGGTGATGCACTCGAAGCCGCGGTCGTTGATTTCCTTTTTGGCCTCGGCCAGCTTGTCTTCATCGCGTCCGCAAATGATGGTCACCGCCCCCGCTTCGGCGATCTTGTGGGCCGCTGCCAGGCCGATGCCGGAAGAACCGCCCGTGATCAGGACCACCTTGCCGGCCACCTGGCCGCGCAGGGTATGGTCGATGAACAGGTCCGGGTCCAGGTTGCGCTCCCAGTAGTCCCAGATCGGCGCGGCGTAGGATTCGAGCTGCGGGCAGGCGATGCCGGTGCCCTTGAGCGCCTTTTGCGTCTCGCGGCTGTCGAAGCGGGTAGGGTAGTTGATGAAGCCCATCAGGTCCGATGGCAGGCCCAGGTCCTTCATCAGCGCGTCGCGCACACGGCGCACCGGCGTGAGCGACATGATGCCCTTCTTGACCGACTTCGGAATAAATCCCAGCAGCGCCGCATTGATGCGGATGCTCATGGTTGGCGCATGGGCGGCGCGGCAGAACACGTTGAGCACCTCGCCCACGCGCATCGGCTCCGGGTCGGTCAGGTGGAAGCACTGGCCGTCGAGCTTGGGCATGTGCGCGATATGGTCCATCGCATTGACCACAAAGTCGACCGGCACGATGTTGATGCGTCCGCCCTCGATGCCGATGGTCGGCATCCACGGCGGCAGCAGCTGGCGGATGCGCTGGATCAGCTTGAAGAAGTAGTAGGGACCGTCGATCTTGTCCATCTCGCCGGTCTTGGAGTCGCCCACCACCATGCCGGGACGGTAGACGCGGAACGCGCCACGGGTCTCGTTGCGGACGATTTTTTCGGATTCGTGCTTGGTCGCGAAGTAGGGATGGTCCAGGCCTTCGGCTTCGTCGAACATGTCTTCGCGGAAGATCCCTTCGAACATGCCTGCGGCGGCGATCGAACTGACATGGTGCAGGCAGCCGGCGCCGATGGCGTTGGCGAATTCCACCGTGTTGCGCGTGCCTTCGACGTTCACTTCCATCTGCTCGTCGGCGTCGGCCGTCATGTCATAGATGGCGGCCAGGTGGAAGAAGTGGTCGATGGTCTTGGCGAGCTTTTTGGTGTCGTCCTTGGACACGCCCAGCTTGGCCGAGCGCAGGTCGCCGAACACGGGAATGGCGCGCGCCTTGGTGGTGCCCCAGAATTCGAGCAGTTCGGGCAGCTTGTCGCGGCTCGCTTCGCGCATCAGGAAGTACACCACACTGCCTTTGCGCGCTAACAGCTTCTTTACCAATCGCTTGCCGATGAATCCAGTCGCTCCCGTGACAAAATACTGCATCGTGGTCTCCCTTTGCTGGTTGTTCGTTATGATGTGCCTTCGCTATGCCAATCATTACAGGGGAATGCCGGATTGGCAAGGAGTCTGAGGCCTCTTGTTGTACCCGACCCGCGCTTTTAGAAGGGGCGCTCGGGTGTTTTAGTATCCGATCTCTAACTTAGCTGTCTAGAATGGTCTCATCAAAAAAGGTATCTACCTCATTCACTCAATCGCAGACTGGAGCTCACCATGGTAAAGAAACTCAAGACACTGGCAAAAACCGAAGACAAACAATTGGCTAGCGCTGTTCGTACCTCCGCTCACCAGATCTGGCAAGCTGGCCTCGGCGCATTCGCCAAGGCCCAGGAAGAAGGCGGCAAAGTATTCAGCAAGCTGGTCGAAGAAGGCAACAACCTGCAGCGCCGCACCCGTTCGATGGCCGAAGACCGCGTCTCCGAAGTCACCGACACCGTGACCAAGGTCGCTGGCGACGTCTCCAAACAGGCTTCGGGTTCGTGGGACAAGCTCGAACAGGTGTTCGAAGACCGCGTCGCGCGCGCCCTGTCGACCATCGGCGTACCGACCCAGAAAGACATCCAGGAACTGACCAAGCGCGTCGAGCAGCTCAGCCGTGCCGTGGCCGCCGCTACCGGCAAAAAAGCCCCTGCCGCCAAGCCAGCCGCCAAAAAAGCCGCCGCCAAGCCAGCAGCCAAGAAGGCCGCCGCCAAGCCAGCCGCGAAAAAAATCGTCGCCAAGCCAGCCGCCAAGAAGGCAGCAGCCAAGCCGGCAGCAAAAAAAGCCGCACCGAAGAAGGTTAACGCCAGCCCGGTCGCCGCTGCTTAATTTGCCGCGAAGCACGCTTTAAGGAAGGGCCTGTGCTGCGCGCAGGCCCTTTTTACGTTGACGTCGTCCTCGCGAAGGCGGACGACGCGAGAGGTAACAATGAACACACCCCGCAAGCCCAAAATCGGCCTGGCCCTGGCCGGCGGCGGCCCGCTGGCCGCGGTCTATGAAATCGGCGTGCTGGCCGCGCTCGAAGAATCGATCGAAGGCCTGGACGTCAACGACGCCGCAATTTACGTCGGCATCTCGGCCGGCGGCATCATCGCCGCCGCCCTGGCCAATGGCATCACCCCGCACCAGATGTGCCGCCTGTTCATCGAAAGCGATGTCGAGGCGGCCGACGGCGCGGCCCTGTTCAAGCCCGAGATCCTGCTGCGTCCCGCGGGCGCCGAACTGCGCAAGCGCCTGGCCATGGTCCCCGGCCTGCTGCTCGGCTCCATGTTCCACTATGCGCGCCACCGCAAGAGCGTGTTCGCCTCGTTCGAACGCTTCAAGGAGGCGCTGCCGGCCGGGATCCTGTCCGGCGACGGCATCCATCAGTACCTCAAGCAGACCTTTGGGCGCGCCGGGCGCAGCAACGACTTCCGCAAACTGCGCCACAAGCTCGTCATCGTCGCCACCGATCTCGATACCGGCGAAGCGGTGCGCTTCGGCGAGCAGGGCTGGGACCACACCCCGGTCTCGAAAGCGGTCCAGGCCTCGGCCGCGGTGCCCGGGCTGTTCCCGCCGGTCGAAATCGACGGCCACCATTTCGTCGATGGTGCGGTGCGCAAGAGCATGCACGCCTCGATCGCGCTCGAACACGGGGTCGACATGCTATTCTGCGTGAACGCGATCGTGCCCTACAACGCCGGCAGCCGCGACCAGCTGGCCGCCGCCGGGCGCCTGGCCTCGGGCGGGCTGCTCGATGTGCTGTCCCAGACCCTGCGCGCGCTGCTCCATTCGCGCATCGCGTCGGGCATGGCCAACTACGAGCGCAGCCACCCTGACGTCGACATTCTGCTATTCCAGCCGAACCAGGACGACGCCGAGCTGTTCTTCACCAATATCTTCAGCTATTCGAACCGGCGCCGCATGTGCGAGCAGGCCTACCAGAACACGCGCCTGATGCTGCTCGAGCGGCGCGCCGAGATTGCGCCCAAGCTGGCGCGCCATGGCCTCAAGCTCAAGCTGAATGTGCTGCGTGATACCAGCCTGTCGCTGGTGCAGCAGGCGCCGTCGCGCCAGGCCCTGGCCCGCCTGCGCCAGAGTCTCGACGACCTGGAACGCTACCTGAAGGTGGCGCACTCCTAGCACTGTCCGGAGGGCCGGTTTCAGTGTTATGCTTGTATGAGAAAAACATCAGACCGCCCGCCATGCTACAAAAAGCTCCACGCCGAACCCGCGAACGCATCCTCGAGCTGTCTTTGCGGCTGTTTAACGAGTTCGGCGAGCCGAACATCACCACCACCGTCATCGCCGAAGAGATGAATATCTCGCCCGGCAATCTGTACTACCACTTCCGCAACAAGGACGACATCGTCAATTCGATCTTCGTCCAGTTCGAGGCCGAGATCGAGCGCATCCTCACGGTGCCGGAAGGGCGCCGCTCGAACATCGAGGACGTGTGGCTGTACCTGCACCTGATGTTCGAACTGGTGTGGCGCTACCGCTTCTTTTACCGCGACCTCAACGATCTGCTTTCGCGCAACCGCAAGCTCGAACTGCACTTCAAGCAGATCCTGGCGCACAAGATCAAGGTCGCGCGCCAGCTGTGCGAAGACCTGCGCAGCGAAAAATCGCTGGAAGCGTCGGACGCCGAAATCAGCGCCATGGCCACCAACATGGTGGTCGTGGCCACCTACTGGCTGTCCTACGAATACGTGCGCAACCCGCGCAAATACACGGAGCAGCAAGCCATGAGCGACGCCCTGGCGCGCGGCTGCTACCAGGTGCTGTCCCTGATCGGCCCCTACCTGCGCGGCGACACCCATCTGCTGTTCCAAAAACTGTCCGAAGAATATCTCAAACAACTCAAGTAAGGAGACTTGCCATGGCATGGACCAAATTCCCGTATCCGGACGACGCCTATGTGTACACGGCCGCCTCGCTGAAAAAAGCCTGGCCGCGCCTGCACGTGGGCGATGCCGAGCCGTTCCCCAAAAAGGCGGCCCTGGTCGATGCCTGGATCGCCTTCCACGGCGGGGAATTCGAAAAGGCCGCCAAGCTGGGCCTGGACGCGGGCGTGGACGGCTACGCGGTCGCGCACAAGGCGGCCTGCATGTACGCCACCTACCTGGAAAAGAACGACAAGAAGAAAATCGCGATGTTCGAAGAAGTGGCCGAACGCTGCGAACGCCATCAGGCCGAACAGCCCGACAACGCGGCCGCCTGGTACTGGCACGCCTACGCGCTGGGCCGCTATGCGCAAGGCATCTCGATCGTCAAGGCGCTGGCTCAGGGCATCGCGCCCAAGGTCCGCAACAGCCTCGATAAAACCATTGCGCTCGCGCCCAAGCATGCCGATGCCCATATCGCGCTGGGCGCCTTCCACGCCGAGATCATCGGCAGCGTGGGCGCCATGATCGGCGGCCTGACTTACAAGGTAAAAAAGGAAGAGGGCATCAAGGCCTTTAAAAAGGCGATCGAGCTCAATCCCGACACCGCCATCGGCCGCATCGAGTATGCCAACGCGCTGGTGTCGCTGGACGGCGAAAAGAAAATGAAGGAAGCCGTCAAGCTGTACGAAGAGGCAGCGGCGGTCGAGCCGCAGGACGCGATGGAGCGTCTCGACGTGGAAGCGGCCAAAGAGGAACTCGAGGACGAATGAAGGCAATCGCAGTCTATTGCGGCGCCAACGGCGGCGCCTCTTCCATTTACGCCGACGCGGCGCGCGCCATGGGCCGCGCGCTGGTGGCCGACAACATCGCGCTGGTCTACGGCGGCGGCCATGTGGGCCTGATGGGCACCATCGCCGATGCCGTGCTGGCCGAAGGCGGACGCGTCACCGGCGTGATCCCGCAGCAGCTGGTGGACCGCGAGCTGGCCCATCCCGGGTTGACGGAGCTGTTCGTGGTCAAGGACATGCACGAGCGTAAAGCGATGATGGCCAGCCTGGCCGACGGCTTCATCGCCATGCCGGGCGGGATGGGGACGCTGGAAGAATTGTTCGAGATGCTGACCTGGTCGCAGCTGGGCATTCATGCCAAGCCGGTGGGGGTGCTCAATGTCGATGGATTCTACGACCAGTTGGTTGCCTTCCTGGGGCATGCGGGACAGGAAGGCTTCATCCAGTCACGCCATCAAGGCTTGATGAAGGTCTCGGCCGATCCGGCGGCGCTGATCGCATTGCTGAAGTAGGGCGCCCGAATGCAACGCGCTTCCAAGATCCTCGGCTTGCTCGGGCTCGCTTTGCTCGGCAGTCTCATTTTCTGGAGCGGCGTGGGCAGCATGCTGAGTCTGACGCTGGCCGTTGGCATGGCGATTGCCGGGCCGGGGCGCCGCGTCGCGTGGGCCGGCGCTGCCTTGCCCGTGTTCGCCGCGCTGGCAATCGTCTGGACGTATTGCGCGCCATATTTGGCAGGGGCGAAGCACGACTTGTACTTCGGCATCCTGTTCTGTGGCCTCTTGCCATGCGTGCCGGGCCTGCTATTCTGGCTTGCTCATCGCATGCGCCAGGGTGACTCGGTCACCGGGCAACAGAGGCCGGGGGCAAGCAAAAAAAGGATCGGGGCCAATACTGATGAATTGTCGAGGACCGCAACAGCCAAGGACTGACATTCTGCATGGCAGCGCGTGTGCTAACAAGCTCACTATTCTGTCAAACGGCTGGTCTGGATGGCACGCTGTGGGAAAGCAGGAGTCGGGAATCTATGTCGAATAAATCGATCATCAATCGTATTCTCGAGATTATTGAGGCATTCGAGCATGGCCAGACTAGTGCATCGGCGGTCGCGGCAAGCGTCGCGCTTCACGAACCGGCCCTCGCGACCATCCCTGGAGAGGCGCGGGACAAACTGCACGCGCTCTCATTCGACGTCATCATGCAGGACATATCAACGGTTGAGGCGGAAATGAAAATACAAACGGCTAAGGGCCGCTTTCGGGCGCAAGCGGCCTCATCGACCGCCCTGGCGTCACTATAGCGAGGTGCTGATGACTACCGCAGATTATCCTGGTGGAGCGCTGACTTAGGCCGTTGTTGCAAGAATTCGTTGATCCGCTCTGCCACCGTTTTCGCACCGAAGCATCGGAAGACGAACTCCCCGCGGCGGTGCGTCACTACAACAATTCCGGTAAGCCAGCCGAAACGCCGAACAACGCTGATCACAGCGTCCATCGGCACCATTTCGGCCTGCAGATTCACGTGAAGTCGACGGTTCAATGCATTTGGTTCAAAGGAGAATGCATTGTCGTTGATCTCGACGACGCCACCGACCCATAGCCCGCCTTTGCTGCGTTGGTAACCGACTACACTGGCGGCAGCCGGTCCGGTCAGGTTGGGTTGGGCAGACCGGTCGAAAAAATTCACGAGTTTTCGAATATATATAGTCATAGATAACACGACGAAGGTCGGTTTACAGTCAATTGAATCCCGGTCAGTCCTATTTTGTCCGGGTGCGCCGGGATAGCATCAACGCGTTGCAGCCACTTCCCTACTGCAAGCTCATCCCCTGTTCACTGATACGCAAGTGCGCCGGGTCGGTTCCGAGCACTTGCTTGAGATTGGTACCTGCCGCAGCACGTAGCCGGGCCTGTTTTTCACGCTCTGGCGCCTTTTCCATGGACTTGAGCGCCAGCACCATGAAGGCCCCCACCATCGCGCTCTGCTCATACATGGCACGCGTTGCTTCTTGACTACTGTTCCGGAAACTAGTTCGCAAGCCAGGCTGACTGCGTAATTGCTCGGCTACCGCCGCGAATTGCGCATCAGAGACTTCCACACCGGTGTAGGCCCAGTAGTTGCCGACGATGAAGGCTGCCAGTGCACCACCGATATCGTTGCGGGGCCAACCCATCTTCGCTTCAATTTTTTGGTAAAAGCTCATGCTTTCAATATAAGCCTTGACCATCGGTGCGCGCTGGTGCGGCTCGAAGCGCTGCGCCAGCGCTTCGGCGTTGCTTGCCACTGCTGGGGGGCCACTGGCAAGCAGGGGCTGTGGTGGTGCCTTGGTCCGGGCAGCCCCCTTGGCCGCATTGAGCATGGAGGTATTATTGAGCGCGCTATGAACAATAAAGTTAGACATGGGAGCGCCATATACGGCGTAATCCTGTCCCAGCCACTGAGCTTGAACTGGCGGCGCGAGAATACTAAGCAGGCCAGCGGTGGCTAAGCATCGGGCGATGGTCATGTGTTCCTCCGGCGTGGATGATTGCGCTGCAATATTATCAAAAAGTCAGCCATACGTCTGCCGTCGTCATGTGGACGATACTTTGCGCTCCAGCTGGGTACCGTGATCGCATGTCAAGGGAGCTTCCGCAATGGGCGTTAACTGCCTTTAAGCGCAACGTCCGATGCTTCGATCGGCAATGCGATGCGTGTTTGGATCATCAGCACAATAAACTTGTTGCGGTGTGCATTTATGATATGTTTCACTCCCCCTGTCTCCAACTACGCGGTGACGAACAGCTGCGGGCTGGTACGTTACCGTAACGTCGCGCCGGAAATTGTCATGGATGGCCACCGCTATCGCGACACGGTCATCGCGACTGTGATTTTCTTGGTCCCGGCACCAGGCACTGATGCCTGCATGGCATTGACCGCGTGCTGTCGGCCAGGAGCGTTCGTCGAAATGCATGTTCGGAGTCTGCTATGAGAAACAAAGATTCAGGAAAAAAATGGTCCGCTCCGGCGGTGGCATCCTGTTATGTCGTTGTTCTGTTGCTAATCGCGTCGGGCGTGATTTATTTTCGACGGAATGAGCTTAGCGACGAAGATGCATGTACCAAAACATGCTCATTCGAGAGCAAAGCCGGGCGGCTTGAATACGTCACTCCAAGGGAGCAGACTGGCGGAATGCGAAGCAGGGGACGGCAGGAATGTCGATGTCACTAATGGCGGCTGAAATTGCTCTTCCGTAGACGGGTTGAATTCCCAGGCGTTAGGAGGCGTTGATCAGACACCATCGCTCAGATCGCGTCGAGGCCGTGAAAGTGAAGGCCGCCCTCATCTGCGCCAGGGCGGCCTTGCCTTACTTCTTGATGACTGGCGCGGCGACCGGCTCCGGTGTGGCGGCCGGCTCGAAGATGTACTCCTTGGCCCGCTCATTCAACTTCGCCTTGTCGATCACATAGGCCTGCACCGCCTCGCCCGGACAGTTCTGCGCGATGTCTTCCTGGTCGTCCTGCTTGCCCATGTCGGGCAGCTGGCCCGGTTCCTGGCGCGACAATCCCAGCGCCTGGTGCAGCGTGCCCATGCCCGCATGCGTGCGCGCATAGGCGAACACGCGGTCGTACTCCGCATTGGCATACGCGCGCTTGGACTGGAACAATTCGTTTTCCGAATCGAGCAAGTCGAGCAGCGAGCGCTGGCCGATGTCGAACTGCTTGCGGTATGCGTCGCGCGCCTTCTCGATCGACAGCTGGTGCTGGTCCAGATAGCTGAGCTGCTCGGTCAGCTTGACCGTGTCGTTGTAGGCGATCAGCAGCGTCTGGCGCACGTCGCGGCAAGTCTTGTCGCGCTGGTCGCGCGCCACGTTGATCAAGTCGGCCTGCTGGCGCACACGCGATACATCGCTCAAGCCGTTGAACAGATTCCACGACATCTGCACTTCCACCGCGTCATTGCTGGTACGGCCGGGGATGCCGCCGACATTGCCGCCACGGTCGGAACGCAGGCGCACATCCACCTTGGGCGCGTAGCTGGCGCGGCGCAGGTTGGTGGCCTTGTCGTTGGCGCGCACGCTTTCCACCGCCGCCAGCAGCGCCGGGTGGGCCTTGAGCGCGCTGCCCAGGGCCGCGCCGGCGCTTTGCGGCATGGCGGCCGTGAGCGCCGTCATCGGTTCGAGCGCGGGGGCGGGCACCACGCCCACCAGGCGCTGGAAGCGCGCGGAGACGTCGTGCAAATTGGCCGTTTCCTGCAGCAGGTTCGATTCGGCCAGCGCCAGGCGGCCGGCGATCTGCTCAAGGTCGACCCGGCGGCTCACGCCAGCCTGGGTCTTTTTCTGGATCTGCATGAACACCGCGCGGTGGCGGACGTAATTTTCTTCGGCCAGTTCGACCAGGCGGCGGTAGCGCAGCACGTCGGAATACGCGCGCACCACGTCCAGCACCACGGTCTCGGACATGTCGCGCAATTCATACAGCCGCGCCATGCGCTGATGGTCCAGGCGCGCCACGTCGTTGTAGGTGAGGGCGCCGTCGTACAGGGTCTGGGTCAGCGTCAGGGTGCTCGAATGGCGGTTCAGGTTGTTGCTTTTGAGCGGATCGTTCAGGTCGTCGCGCCCAGCGCCGGCCGTCAAGTCCAAGCGCGGCAGATAGGCGCCGGCCCCGGCGGCGCGCTCATGGTTGGCCGCTTCGAATGCATGCCAGCGCGCCAGGATATCGGGATTGGACAGCACCGCCTGCTGGCTCACATCGCGCAGGGTCTGGGTTTGCGCGTGCGCGGTGAGCACAACGAGCGCGAGAGCGAAGAGGGCACAGCTGGTCTTTAACTTCATGTGGTTGTTTTCCTTGGCAGTCTAATGACTGGAAAGTGTCTGTTTTGCGTCAAATTAATGCATAATGGCAATAAACTTGCTCGGAACGCGCAGGCTTGGATGTCTACTGCATAGCTTATACGTTCAGCCCGCAAAATTGGATGTATACGCGCAACTATGTGAAGCGCGCCATTTCCTTTTTTTGCGATTTACCGTATTGTAATCTTGTTCTCGGTTCTTTGCTTAAACACAAAAGATATTTCTTTTTGTTAACCTAATCGGGCGGCAGCCTGACCTGTCCCTTGCGATTTTTCACCGTCCACGGCCTTGCAGCGCGCCGCCACCTTGCCAGGCCACTGGGCCGGGTACTGCTGTCGGCCGCGCTGGCGCTCGCTGGCGCGGCCGTCGCCGTCGAGGCTGGTCGGCCCGCGGCGCGTGCGCAGGCGGCGGCGTCGTCCGCACCGCTGCTGCGTGACTGGGCGCGCATGCTCGATGATAATCGTCAATTGCCGGTGGACGTCAAACTACGCAAGGTCAACGAATTTTTTAACCGCCGGCTCGAGTTCGTCGACGACCAGACAGTGTGGGGAAAATCCGACTATTGGGCAACGCCGTTTGAAGCGATGACAAAAGGGAAAGGCGATTGCGAAGACTTTGTTATCGCCAAGTACTTTTCGCTGCGCGACCTGGACGTGCCCGACCAGCAGCTGCGCCTCATTTACGTGCGCGCGCGCCTGGGCGGACCGGCCAGCGCCGTGCAGCAGGCGCACATGGTGCTCGCTTTCTATCCGACTCCGGAGGCCGACCCGCTCATTCTCGACAATTTGATCACCGACATCCGTCCCGCCGCGCGCCGCAGCGACCTGGCGCCGGTGTTCAGTTTCAACCGCGAGGGCGTGTTTGCCGGCGTCGCGGCCGGGGGCCGCGCCGCTGGCGGCACCGAGCGTCTGTCTGCCTGGCAAGACTTGCTGTTGCGCGCGCGCCGCGAAGGCTTCGATTAATGTCTAATTTCTATATTTGCTGAGGACCGCCCATGTCGATGTACCGCCAACTCTGGATCGCCCTGATCATCGGAACCCTGCTCGCGCTGGCCGGCGGCCTGCTGGCCACGACGCTCTCGGCGCGCTCCTATCTGCAGACCCAGCTGGAGATGAAGAACGTCGACAACGCCAATGTGCTGGCCCAGGCGCTCGGCTTGCGCGCGGCCGATCCCGTGGAGCTGGAACTGTCGATCGCGGCCATGTTCGACAGCGGCCACTACGACGCCATCACCCTGGTCGACCCGCGCGGCAAAGTGCTGGTCGAGCGTCACGCGCCGCCGGCCCAGCGCGGCGTGCCCGACTGGTTCGCGTCTCTGCTGCCGATCCAGGCTACGCCGGGCAGCGCCCACATCGCCAGCGGCTGGAAGCAGGTCGGCACCATCACCGTCGTCAGCCAGAGCCAGTTCGCCTACCAGGCGCTGTGGAATTCGACGCTGCAGATGATCGCTGCGCTGGCCTTTTCCGGTCTGGTGGCGGGCTATCTGGCCACCCTGATCCTGCGCCGCCTCAAGGGTCCGCTCGACGGCGTGGTGGAGCAGGCGCGCGCGATCGCCGAGCGTCGTTTCATCACCACGCCCGAATCGAACGTGCCGGAACTGCGCCAGCTGACCGGCGCCATGAATTCGGCGGTGCAGCTGCTCAAGTCGATGTTCGCCGACGAAGCCGAACGGCTCGAAGCGATCCGCCGCGAAGCGAACACCGACGCCCTGACCGGCCTGGCCAACCGCCACCACTTCATGGAACAGATGCGCGAGACGCTGGCGGTTGAAGACGGCGCCCACGGCACCCTGATTTTGCTGCGCCTGGCGCAGCTGGCAGACCTGAACCGCCAGCTGGGCCGCAAATCCACCGACGCCATGCTGGGCGCCATCGGCGCGCTGGTCGAAGCACGCGCCCAGGAATACGGCGCAGGCTTTGCCGCGCGCCTGAACGGCAGCGACTTCGCGCTCGTGCTGCGGGCCGAGGATCCGCAGGCCGTGGCCAAGTCGCTGCTCGAGGCGGTGGGCGCGGAAGTGGCCCAGCGCAGCGGCCAGGATGCCCTGGTCTACGTGGGCATCGGCCAGATCCAGTTCGGTCTCGATCTGGGCGCGCTGCTGTCGCAGGTCGACACCGCGCTCGCTTCGGCCGAAGCGCACGGCGTCTCTGCGGTGCGCGAGGCGCTGCCGCTCAATATCGCCGAAGCGCCGCGCTCGGCCGACGAATGGACCAAGCTCATTTTGCGCAGTCTGGAACAGCGCTGGGTGCGGCTGGCCAGCTTCCCCGTGCTCGATCTGGAGGGCAGGGTGGTGCACCGCGAATCGGCGCTGCGCCTGATGTTCGGCGGCGAATGGTTCCCGGCTGCGCGCTTTTTGCCGATCGCCGAGCGGATCGGCCTGACCACGCGCCTGGACCTGGTGGCCGTCACGCTCGGCCTCGAAGAACTGGCGCGCGACCCGGCCTTGCCGGGGCTGGCGGTGAACCTGTCGGCGCGCTCGGTGCAGGACAAGGACTTCCGCCACCAGCTGCTGGACCTGATCGCGGCGCGTCCGGCGGCCGCCTCGCGCCTGTGGCTGGAAGTGCCCGAAAGCGGCGTGTTCGCCCAGCTCGACGCCTTCCGCGTGTTCTGCGACGCGGTGCGCTGGAGCGGCTGCAAACTCGGGATCGAGCACTTCGGACGCCACTTCAAACAAATCAGCCTGGTGCACGACATGGCGCTCCATTATGTGAAGGTCGACGGCAGCTTCGTGCGCGATGTGAACAGCAATGCGGGTAATCAGATCTTCCTCAAGGGCTTGAGCGGGATCGCTCACAAGATGGGGATGCAGGTGTTTGCTGAAGGCGTTTCCGATGGAGATGAGCTGGCGGCGCTCAACGGGCTGGGGTTCGACGGCGCGACCGGGCCCGGTGTGCAGGATCCGGCGGCGCCGGGGATCGATCCGATTCTGGCCTGAGCCAGTCGTCCTCGCGAAGGCGCCGAGGCATGCCCCGGCCCATGGCGTGCATGCTTCCCCTATACGTCGCTGTGCCATGGGTCCCCGCCTGCGCGAGGACGACGTGGCTGTGAGCGCATAAAAAAACACCCTGCAGGCTCGCACCTGCAGGGTGTTTTCATTTCACCGCTTCATACTCCCATCAATCGACCACCAGCGTCCCGTTCTTGAGCAGGGTGCGCAGCAGCGTCGCATCGTCGCCGGCGGTGACGGCCAGCTGCGTGTACAGGTTCACGTTCGACAGCGTGATGGTTTGGTCTTCGCCGGTATTGCTGGTTCCGCTGAAGGCCCCGCTGCTGCTGATGTGCAGGATCGTGTTGGCGCCGCTGATCTCGATGTGAATATAGTTCTGCAGATTCGAGATCTCCACCGAGCCCGTGGCGGGGCTGGTCACACCGAGGCTGGTGTGCTCGCCCTGCAGCAGGTCGCGCAGGTCGAGCACGTCGCCGCCGCCCACCGCCACGCCCGCCGTGCTCGACTCGATATTGCTGTAGCCGCCGCCATGGGTGAAGTCGGTGATGGTGTCGGCCGCCGGCGCGCCCACGGCGCCCTTGTCGGCCAGGCGCCACGCGAACACGTCCGACCCGTTGCCGCCGGTCAGGGTGTCGTTGCCGCCGCCGCCGATCAGGAAGTCGTTGCCGTCCAGGCCGCTGATGACGTTGTTGCCGCTGTTGCCTTCGATCCGGTTGTCGACCGAATTGCCGGTCAGGCTGAAGTTGGCCGTTCCTTGGGCGGTCAGGTTCTCGAAGCGGGCCAACAGCGTGTAGCCGGTGCCGGTGAAGCTGGCGTCGAGCTGGACCGTGTCGATACCGGCATTGTTGGCTTCCACCAGGGTGTCGAGTGTATCGGAGAGCACGTAGATGTCGTCGCCCAGGCCGCCTTCGAGGCGGTCGGTGCCGGCGCCGCCGATCAGCACGTCGTTGCCGTCGCCGCCGTACAGGGTGTCGTTGCCGGCACCGCCGTCCAGACGGTCGGCGCCGCCGTTGCCGTACAGAATGTCGGCACCGCCATTGCCCGAGAGCAGATCACGGCCTGCGCCACCGGTCAGGGTGTTGCCGTTCGCGTCGCCGTCGAGGCGGCTGCCGGTACGCATCTGCCAGGTGGCCGTGGTCGTGTCGTAGACCAGATCCTGGATTTGCGGATCGGAGAAGGTCGGCGCTGCCTCGGCCGAGAACATGGCCGTATTGGTCAGCGACAGGACCTGGTAGGACGAGGTCGGATCGTTCGACGCCTTGTACTCGATCTTGAGCACGGCGTTGCCGCCCTGTTCCCAGTACAGCAGTTCGATGTCCTGCAGGCCGCCTTCCAGGTTCGACAGCTGCACGTTGCGGAAGATGCGCGTGGTCGGCGACTGGTTGCCGTCAAATTCGAGCAGGGTCTGGCCGGCCACGTTCAGGCGGAATCCATCGTCGGCATACACGCGGAAGTCGTAGTAGCCCGGCTGGACGTAGAACTGGCCGGACAGGCGCACGGCTGCGTCCGAGGTCATGCCCAGGCCCGAGGTGCCGTTGGTGTTCTTGGCGCCGGTCTGGACGGTCGCCGTGCCCTTGTCCTGGTCCAGGAAGTTGGTCAGGCCGATGTTGGCGTTGCTGGCGTTGACGGCCGGCAGCGAGGTGCCTGCTGCCTGGGCCGTGTTCGAGCCCAGCGCGTTGGTCACGGTCGGGCTGTCGCCGTAGGCCAGCGTGCGCGCCTGGAAGGCGACGTCGGTCGAGCCGGCGATGGCCGAATTGGCCGTCCCCACCACGTTGCCGCCGCCGGCGGCGATGTTGCGACCGTCCATGATGTAGTACAGGTCTTCCACCGAGTTCAGGTTACCCGCGGCGTTGTGGTTGCCGAAGGTGGCCTTGCCGTCGTCGCTGTGGGTGCGCCCGCTGGTGGTGACCGTCTCGTTGTAGCCGTAGTAGGCGCCCGTCAGGCCGTTGGCCGCGTTCGGCAGCGCCGTCAGCGTCGCAGGTCCCGCCACCAGGTCCATCGCGCCGTTGACGGCGATGGTCAGGGTGGCCGTGTCGCTGCCGCCCTTGCCGTCGCTGACGGTGTAGGTGAAGGTGTCGTACGCGGTTTCGCCTGCCATCAGGTTCTGCACCTCGGCGCTGGAATTGCGCAGCACGTAGGTGTAGCTGCCGTCGGCGTTGAGCGTGAGCGAACCGTAGGAGCCGGAAAGGGCCGTACCGACCGCGCCGGTAGTGCCGGCGCCGGTGCCGCCTTCGTCGCCGGTGCGGATGCCGGTCACGGTCAGCGGATCGGATTCGGCGTCCGTGTCCTTGCCCGGCGCAGCCACGATCACGCCGTTGGCGGCGGTCACGATCAGCGTGGTCACGCCCGAGTCTTCGGTGATCGTGTTGGTGTCGTTGGCAGCGACCGGCGCATCGTTGGTGCCGGCGATGTTGACCACGATGGTGCTGGTGGTGCCGTCGGCCGAGGTGATGGTGAAGGTGTCGGTGTAGGTGGTGCCGACCGCGAACTCGTTGTGCGCCGAGTTGGCGGTATAGGTCCAGGCGCCGGCCGTGTTGATCGACAGGTTGCCGTGGGTGCCGGTGAAACTGGCCGCCACAAAGGTAGCCGGGCTGTCGACATCGCTGATGGCCACGGTGCCGCTGGCGGTGAGAACCACATTCGATTCCGTCAACGGCACCGTGGTGCTGCTGATGACGGCAGCGTCGTTGGTGCCGAGGATGTTGACGGTGACCGTGGTGGCGGTGCCGTCCGCGCTCTTGACGGTGATGATGTCGGTGTAGGTGGTGCCGCCGACGAACTCATTGTGCGCGGTGCTGGTCGTGTAGGTCCAGGCGCCGGCGGCATTGATGGTCAGGCTGCCGTAGCTGCCGGCGGTGGTGCCGGCGACATAGGTGGCCGCGCTGTCGACGTCGGACACGGTCAGGGTGCCCGAGGTGGAAAGGACCGCATTGGTCTCGGTCAGCGCCACGGTGGCCGTGGACAGGACCGCGGCGTCGTTGGTGCCGGTGATGCGGACCGTGACGGTGCTGCTGGTGCCGTCGGCGCTGGTGACGGTGAACACGTCGCTGTAGATGGTGCCGGCCACGAACTCGTTGTGGGCGGTGCCCGAGTTGTAGGTCCAGGCGCCGGCCGCATTGATGGTCAGGCTGCCGTAAGTGCCGCTCAGCGTGCCTGCGGTGAAGGTGGTGGCGCTGTCGACGTCGGAAATGGTCAGCGTGCCGCTGGTCGTGAGCACGGCGTTCGTTTCGGTCAGATCCACGACCGGGGCGCTGATCACGGCCGCGTCGTTGGTGCCGACGATGCGCACCGTCACAGTACTGGTGGTGCCATCGGCGCTGGTGACGGTGAACGTGTCGGTATAGGTGGTGCCGGCGACGAACTCGTTGTGCGCGGTGCTTGCCGTGTAGGTCCAGGCGCCCGCCGCGTTGATGGCCAGGCTGCCGTAGGCGCCGACGATGGTGCCCGCAACGAAGGTAGCGGCGCTGTCGACGTCCGAAATGGTCAGCGTGCCGCTGGCGGTCAGCGGGGCGTTCGTTTCGATCAGATCGGCGCTGCCGACGCTGATTACGGCGGCGTCGTTGGTGCCGGTGATGTTGACCGTGACTGTGGTGCTGGTGCCGTCCGCGCTCGTCACGTTGATGATGTCCGTGTAGACGGTTCCTGCGACGAACTCGTTGTGGGCGGTGCTGGTCGTGTAGGTCCAGGCGCCTGCCGCGTTGATTGTCAGGCTGCCATACAGGCCGGCGACGGTGCCCGCGTTGTAGGTCGCGGCGCTGTCGACGTCGGACACCGTCAGCGTGCCCGAAGCGCTCAGGACCGCGTTGGTTTCCGTCAGCGCGACAGTCGCAGTGCTCAGTACGGCGGCGTCGTTGGTGCCTGCGATACGCACCGTGACCGTGGTCGTGGTGCCGTCGGCGCTGCTGACCGTGAACACGTCGGTGTAGGTGGTGCCGGCGGCGAATTCATTGTGCGCCGTGCTGGCGGTGTAGTTCCACACGCCGGCAGCGTTGATCGACAGGCTGCCGTAGGTGCCGGTGAGGCTGGCGGCGGTGTAAGTCTGCGCGCTGTCGACGTCGGTCACGGTCAGCGTGCCGGTGGCGGTCAGCACCGCATTGGTTTCGGTCAGGTTGACCGTGGCCGTGGAGAGCACCGCCGCGTCGTTGGTGCCCAGGATGTTGACCGTGATCGTGCTGGTGGTGCCGTCGGCGCTGGTGACGGTAAAGACATCGCTGTAGGTCGTACCGCTCACGAATTCATTGTGGGCGGTGCTGGCCGTGTAAGTCCACTGGCCGTTGGCCTGCAGGTTGACGCTGCCGTAGGCGCCGTTGATGGTGCCGGCGACGAAGGTGGCGGCGCTGTCGACATCGGTGATGGTCAGGGTACCGGATGCGGTCAGCGGCGCGTTGGTTTCGGTCAGCGGCACGGTGGCGCTGCTGATGACAGCGGCATCGTTGGTGCCGGCGATGTTGACCGTCACGGTGCTGGTGGTGCCGTCGGCGCTGGTGACGGTGAACGTGTCGGTGTAGGTGGTGCCTGCAGCGAACTCGTTGTGCGCGGTGCTGGCCGTGTAGGTCCAGGCGCCGGCAGTGTTGATCGTCAGGCTGCCATAGGTGCCGCCGATGGTGCCGGCCACGAAGGTGGCGGCGCTGTCAACGTCCGAAATGGTCAGCGTGCCGCTGGCGGTCAGGACCGCGTTGGTTTCGGTCAGGCTGGCCGTTGCCGTGCTGATCACCGCGGCATCATTGGTGCCGAGGATGTTGACCGTGATGGTGCTGGCCGTGCCGTCGGCGCTGGTGACCGTGAACACGTCGCTGTAGTTGGTGCCGCCCACGAATTCGTTGTGCGCGGTGCTGGCGGTGTAAGTCCACTGGCCGTTGGTCTGCAGCGTGACGCTGCCGTAGGTGCCAACGATCGTGCCTGCGACAAAGGTGGCGGCACTGTCGACATCCGAAATGGTCAGCGTGCCGGAGGTGGTCAGCGGCGCATTGGTTTCGGTGAGCGACGCGGTGCCGGTGCTGATGACGGCGGCGTCGTTGGTGCCTGCGATACGCACCGTGACCGTGGTCGTGGTGCCGTCGGCGCTACTGACGGTGAATACGTCGGTGTAGGTGGTGCCGGCGACGAATTCATTGTGCGCCGTGCTGGCGGTGTAGTTCCACACGCCGGCCGCGTTGATCGACAGGCTGCCGTAGGTGCCGGTGAGGCTGGCGGCGGTGTAAGCCTGCGCGCTGTCGACGTCGGTCACGGTCAGCGTGCCGGTGGCGGTCAGCACCGCATTGGTTTCGGTCAGGTTGACCGTGGCCGTGGAGAGCACCGCCGCGTCGTTGGTGCCCAGGATGTTGACCGTGATCGTGCTGGTCGTGCCGTCGGCGCTGGTGACGGTAAATACATCACTGTAGGTCGTGCCGCCCACGAATTCATTGTGGGCGGTGCTGGCAGTGTAGGTCCACTGTCCGTTGGCCTGCAGGTTGACGCTGCCGTAGGCGCCGTTGATGGTGCCGGCGACGAAGGTAGCTGCGCTGTCGACATCCGTGACTGTCAACGTGCCCGATGCGGTCAGGGGTGCGTTGGTTTCGGTCAGCGGCACGGTGGCGCTGCTGATGACAGCGGCGTCATTGGTGCCGGCGATGTTGACGGTCACGGTGCTGGTGGTGCCATCGGCGCTGGTGACGGTGAACGTGTCGGTATAGGTGGTGCCTGCCGCGAACTCGTTGTGTGCCGAGCTGGCGGTGTAGGTCCAGGTGCCGGCCGTGTTGATTGCCAGGCTGCCGTAGGTGCCGGCGATGGTGCCCGCAACGAAGGTGACTGCACTGTCGACGTCGGAAATCGTGAGCGTGCCGCTGGCGGTCAAGACTGCGTTGGTCTCGGTCAGGTTGACCGTGGCGGTGCTGATCACCGCTGCATCGTTGGTGCCCAGGATGTTGACGGTGATGGTGCTGGTCGTGCCGTCGGCGCTGGTCACGGTGAATACATCGCTGTAGTTCGTGCCGCCCACGAATTCATTGTGTGCGGTGCTGGCCGTGTAGGTCCACTGGCCGTTGGTCTGCAGCGTGACGCTGCCATAGGTGCCGGCGATGGTGCCTGCCACGAAGGTCGCTGCGCCGTCGACGTCCGAAATGGTCAGCGTGCCCGAGGTAGTCAGCGGCGCATTGGTTTCGGTGAGCGAGGCGGTTGCGGTGCTGATGACGGCGGCATCGTTAGTGCCGGCGATGTTGACGGTCACGGTGCTGGTGCTGCCGTCGGCGCTGGTGACGGTGAACGTGTCGGTGTAGGTGGTGCCTGCAGCGAACTCGTTGTGCGCGGTGCTGGCGGTGTAGGTCCAGGCGCCGGCCGTGTTGATCGCCAGGCTGCCGTAGGTGCCGCCGATGGTGCCGGCCACGAAGGTGGCTGCGCTGTCGACGTCGGAGATGGTCAACGTGCCGCTTGCGGTCAGGACTGCATTGGTTTCGGTGAGGTTGGCCGTCGCCGTGCTGATCACCGCTGCATCGTTGGTGCCCAGGATGTTGACGGTGATGGTACTGGTCGTGCCGTCGGCGCTGGTGACGGTGAACACATCGCTGTAATTGGTGCCGCCCACGAATTCATTGTGTGCGGTGCTGGCCGTGTAAGTCCACTGGCCGTTGGTCTGCAGGGCGATGCTGCCATAGGTGCCGGCAATGGTGCCTGCGACGAAGGTCGCCGCGCTGTCGACATCCGAAATGGTCAGCGTGCCGGAAGCGGTCAGCGGCGCATTGGTTTCGGTGAGCGAAGCGGTGCCGGTGCTGATGACAGCGGCATCGTTGGTGCCCAGGATGTTGACCGTAATGGTGCTGGTCGTGCCGTCGGCGCTGGTGACGGTAAAGACATCGCTGTAGGTCGTGCCGCCCACGAATTCGTTATGGGCGGTGCTGGCCGTGTAGGTCCACTGGCCGTTGGCCTGCAGGTTGACGCTGCCGTAGCTGCCGTTGATATTGCCGGCAACGAAGGTGGCGGCGCTGTCGACATCGGTAATGGTCAGGGTGCCGGAAGCGGTCAGCGGCGCGTTCGTTTCGGTCAGCGGCACGGTGGCGCTGCTGATGACGGCGGCGTCGTTCGTGCCGGCGATGTTGACGGTCACGGTGCTGGTGGTGCCGTCGGCGCTGGTGACGGTGAACGTGTCGGTGTAGGTGGTGCCTGCAGCGAACTCGTTGTGTGCCGAGCTCGCGGTGTAGGTCCAGGCGCCGGCCGTGTTGATCGCCAGGCTGCCATAGGTGCCGCCGATGGCGCCGGCCACGAAGGTGGCGCCGCTGTCGACGTCGGAGATGGTCAGCGTGCCGCTGGCGGTCAGGACTGCGTTGGTTTCGGTCAGGTTGACCGTGGCGGTGCTGATCACCGCTGCATCGTTGGTGCCGAGGATGTTAACCGTGATGGTGCTGGTCGTGCCGTCGGCGCTGGTCACGGTGAATACATCGCTGTAGTTTGTGCCGCCCACGAATTCATTGTGTGCGGTGCTGGCGGTGTAGGTCCACTGGCCATTGGTCTGCAGGGTGACGCTGCCGTAGGTGCCGGCGATGGTGCCTGCCACAAAGGTGGCGGCGCTGTCGACGTCGGAAATGGTCAGGGTGCCGGAAGCGGTCAGCGGCGCATTGGTTTCGGTGAGCGACGCGGTACCGGTGCTGATGACGGCAGCATCGTTGGTGCCGGCGATGTTGACGGTCACGGTACTGGTGGTGCCGTCGGCGCTGGTGACGGTGAACGTGTCGGTGTAGGTGGTGCCTGCAGCGAACTCGTTGTGCGCGGTGCTGGCGGTGTAGGTCCAGGCGCCGGCCGTGTTGATCGCCAGGCTGCCGTAGGTGCCGCCGATGGTGCCCGCAACGAAGGTGGCTGCACTGTCGACGTCGGAAATCGTGAGCGTGCCGCTGGCGGTCAGGACTGCGTTGGTCTCGGTCAGGTTGACCGTGGCCGTGCTGATCACCGCTGCATCGTTGGTGCCCAGGATGTTGACCGTGATGGTGCTGGTCGTGCCGTCGGCGCTGGTCACGGTGAATACATCGCTGTAGTTCGTGCCGCCTACGAATTCATTGTGTGCGGTGCTGGCCGTGTAGGTCCACTGGCCGTTGGCCTGCAGGTTAACGCTGCCATAGGCGCCGTTAATGGTGCCGGCGACGAAGGTCGCTGCACTGTCGACATCGGTGATCGTCAGGGTGCCGGAAGCGGTCAGCGGTGCATTCGTTTCGGTCAGCGGCACGGTGGCGCTGCTGATGACAGCGGCATCGTTGGTGCCGGCGATGTTGACGGTCACGGTGCTCGTGGTGCCATCGGCGCTGGTGACGGTGAAGGTGTCGGTATAGGTGGTGCCTGCAGCGAACTCGTTGTGTGCCGAGCTCGCGGTGTAGGTCCAGGCGCCGGCCGTGTTGATCGCCAGGGTGCCGTAGGTGCCGCCTATGGTGCCGGCCACAAAGGTGGCGGCGCTGTCGACGTCGGAGATGGTCAACGTGCCGCTGGCTGTCAGGACTGCGTTGGTTTCGGTGAGATTGGCCGTCGCCGTGCTGATCACCGCTGCATCGTTGGTGCCCAGAATGTTGACGGTGATGGTGCTGGTGGTGCCGTCGGCGCTGGTGACGGTGAACACATCGCTGTAATTGGTGCCGCCCACGAATTCATTGTGTGCGGTGCTGGCCGTGTAGGTCCACTGGCCGTTGGTCTGCAGGGCGATGCTGCCATAGGTGCCCGCGATGGAGCCTGCCACGAAGGTGGCGGCGCTGTCGACGTCGGAGATAGTGAGCGTGCCGTTGGCGGTCAGGACTGCGTTGGTTTCGGTCAGGTTGGCCGTCGCCGTGCTGATCACCGCTGCATCATTGGTGCCCAGGATGTTGACGGTGATGGTGCTGGTGGTGCCGTCGGCGCTGGTGACGGTGAACACGTCGCTGTAGTTGGTGCCGCCCACGAACTCGTTGTGCGCGGTGCTGGCCGTGTAAGCCCACTGGCCGTTGGTCTGCAGGACGATGCTGCCATAGGTGCCGGCAATGGTGCCTGCGACGAAGGTCGCCGCGCTGTCGACATCTGAAATGGTCAGCGTGCCGGAAGCGGTCAGCGGTGCATTGGTTTCGGTGAGCGAAGCGGTGCCGGTGCTGATGACAGCGGCATCGTTGGTGCCCAGGATGTTGACCGTGATCGTGCTGGTCGTGCCGTCGGCGCTGGTGACGGTAAAGACATCGCTGTAGGTCGTGCCGCCCACGAATTCGTTATGGGCGGTGCTGGCCGTGTAGATCCACTGGCCGTTGGCCTGCAGGTTGACGCTGCCGTAGGTGCCGTTGATGGTGCCGGCCACGAAGGTGGCGGCGCTGTCGACATCAGTGATGGTGAGGGTGCCGGAAGCGGTCAGCGGCGCGTTAGTTTCCGTCAGCGGCACGGTGGCGGTGCTGATGACAGCGGCGTCGTTGGTGCCGGCGATGTTGACGGTCACGGTGCTGGTGGTGCCGTCGGCGCTGGTGACGGTGAAGGTGTCGGTGTAGGTGGTGCCTGCAGCGAACTCGTTGTGTGCCGAGCTGGCGGTGTAGGTCCAGGCGCCGGCTGTGTTGATCGCCAGGCTGCCGTACGTGCCGCCAATGGTGCCGGCAACGAAGGTCGCTGCGCTGTCGACATCGGAAATCGTCAGCGTGCCGGATGCGGTCAAGACTGCGTTGGTTTCGGTCAGATTGACGACTGGCGCGCTAATGACGGCCGCGTCGTTCGTGCCGACGATGTTGACGGTAATGGTGCTGGTGGTGCCGTCGGCGCTGGTGACGGTGAACGTGTCGGTGTAAGTGCTGCCCGACGCGAACTCGTTGTGCGCGGTGCTGGCGGTGTAGACCCACTGGCCGTTCGACTGCAATGCCACGCTGCCATAGGTGCCGGTGATGGTGCCGGCGACAAAGGTCGCGGCGCTGTCGACGTCCGAAATGGTCAGGGTGCCCGAGGTGGTGAGCGGCGCATTGGTTTCTGTCAGCGTGACGCTGGCTGCGCTGATCACTGCTGCGTCGTTGGTCCCGGCGATGTTGACCGTGATGGTGCTGGTCGTGCCATCGGCGCTGGTGACGGTGAATACATCGCTGTAGGTGGTGCCGCCCACGAATTCGTTATGTGCGGAGTTGGCTGTGTAGGTCCACTGGCCGTTGGTTTGCAGCGCAATGCTGCCATGCGTGCCTGCGATGGTGCCTGCGACGAAGGTGGCGGAGCTGTCGATATCCGAGATGGTCAGCGTGCCGGAGGTCGTCAGCGGGGCATTGGTTTCGGTCAGATTGGCCGTAGCGGTGCTGATGACAGCGGCGTCGTTGGTGCCCAAAATGTTGACGGTGATGGTGCTGGTCGTGCCGTCGGTGCTAGTGACCGTAAACACCTCGCTGTAGTTGGTGCCGGCGACGAATTCGTTGTGCGCCGAGCTGGCGGTGTACAGCCATTTGCCGTCGGCCTGCACAGCCACGCTGCCGTAGGTGCCATTGATGGTACCTGCGACGAAAGTGGCCGGGCTGTCGACGTCGGTGATCGCCAGGTTGCCGATGGCGGTCACTGCGGCGTTGGTTTCCGTCAGGTTCAGCGTTGCAGTGCTGATGACCGCGGCATCGTTGGTGCCCAGGATGTTGACGGTAATCGTGCTGGTGGTGCCATCCGTGCTGGTGACGGTGAAGACGTCGCTGTACGTGGTGCCGGCGGCGAACTCGTTATGGGCCGAACTGGCGGTGTAGGTCCAGTTGCCATTGGCCTGCAGCGCCACGCTGCCGTAAGTGCCAGCGATGGTGCCTGCCACGAAGGTGGCGGCGCTGTCGACGTCCGAAATGGTCAAGGTGCCGGACGCATTCAGGACAGCGTTGGTCTCGGTCAGGTTGGCCGTCGCCGTGCTGATCACCGCTGCATCATTGGTGCCCAGGATGTTGACGGTGATGATGCTCGTGGTGCCGTCGGCGCTGGTGACGGTGAACACGTCGCTGTAGTTGGTGCCGCCTACAAACTCGTTGTGCGCGGTGCTGGCCGTGTAGGTCCACTGGCCGTTGGTCTGCAGGGCGATGCTGCCATAGGTGCCGGCAATGGTGCCTGCGACGAAGGTCGCTGCGCTGTCGACATCCGAAATGGTCAGCGTACCGGAAGCGGTCAGCGGTGCATTGGTTTCGGTGAGCGAAGCGGTACCGGTGCTAATGACAGCGGCATCGTTGGTGCCCAGGATGTTGACCGTGATCGTGCTGGTCGTGCCGTCGGCGCTGGTGACGGTGAACACATCGCTGTAGGTCGTGCCGCCCACGAATTCGTTATGGGCGGTGCTGGCCGTGTAGGTCCACTGGCCGTTGGCCTGCAGGTTGACGCTGCCGTAGGTGCCGTTGATGGTGCCTGCGACGAAAGTGGCGGCACTGTCGACATCAGTGATGGTGAGGGTGCCGGAAGCGGTCAGCGGCGCGTTCGTTTCGGTCAGCGGCACGGTGGCGCTGCTGATGACAGCGGCGTCATTGGTGCCGGCGATGTTGACGGTCACGGTGCTGGTGGTGCCGTCGGCGCTGGTGACGGTGAACGTGTCGGTATAGGTGGTGCCTGCAGCGAACTCGTTGTGTGCCGAGCTCGCGGTGTAGGTCCAGGCGCCGGCCGTGTTGATCGCCAGGCTGCCGTAGGTGCCGCCGATGGTGCCGGCCACGAAGGTGGCGGCGCTGTCGACGTCGGAGATGGTCAACGTGCCGCTGGCGGTCAGGACTGCGTTGGTTTCAGTCAGGTTGGCCGTGGCCGTGCTGATCACCGCTGCATCATTGGTGCCCAGGATGTTGACGGTGATGGTGCTCGTCGTGCCGTCGGCGCTGGTGACGGTGAACACATCGCTGTAGTTGGTACCGCCCACGAATTCATTGTGCGCGGTGCTGGCGGTGTAGGTCCACTGGCCGTTAGTCTGCAGCGTGACGCTGCCGTAGGTGCCGGCGATGGTGCCTGCGACGAAGGTCGCTGCGCTGTCGACATCCGAAATGGTCAGCGTGCCGGAGGTGGTCAGCGGCGCATTGGTTTCGGTGAGCGACGCGGTGCCGGTGCTGATGACAGCGGCATCGTTGGTGCCCAGGATGTTGACGGTGATGGTGCTGGTCGTACCGTCGGCGCTGGTGACGGTGAATACATCGCTGTAAGTCGTGCCGCCCACGAATTCATTGTGGGCTGTGCTGGCCGTGTAGGTCCACTGGCCGTTGGTCTGCAGGTTAACGCTGCCATAGGCGCCGTTAATGGTGCCGGCGACGAAGGTCGCTGCACTGTCGACATCGGTGATCGTCAGGGTGCCGGAAGCGGTCAGCGGTGCATTCGTTTCGGTCAGCGGCACGGTGGCGCTGCTGATGACAGCGGCATCGTTGGTGCCGGCGATGTTGACGGTCACGGTGCTCGTGGTGCCATCGGCGCTGGTGACGGTGAAGGTGTCGGTATAGGTGGTGCCTGCAGCGAACTCGTTGTGGGCCGAGCTCGCGGTGTAGGTCCAGGCGCCGGCCGTGTTGATCGCCAGGGTGCCGTAGGTGCCGCCTATGGTGCCGGCCACGAAGGTGGCGGCGCTGTCGACGTCGGAGATGGTCAGCGTGCCGCTGGCGGTCAGGACTGCGTTGGTTTCGGTCAGGTTGGCCGTCGCCGTGCTGATCACCGCTGCATCATTGGTGCCCAAGATGTTGACGGTGATGGTGCTGGTGGTGCCGTCGGCGCTGGTGACGGTGAACACGTCGCTGTAGTTGGTGCCGCCTACAAACTCGTTGTGCGCGGTACTGGCCGTGTAAGTCCACTGGCCGTTGGTTTGCAGGGCGATGCTGCCATAGGTCCCGGCAATGGTGCCTGCGACGAAGGTCGCTGCGCTGTCGACATCCGAAATGGTCAACGTGCCGGAAGTGGTCAGCGGGGCATTGGTTTCGGTGAGCGAAGCGGTGCCGGTGCTGATGACAGCAGCATCGTTGGTGCCCAGGATGTTGACCGTGATCGTGCTGGTCGTGCCGTCGGCGCTGGTGACGGTAAAGACATCGCTGTAGGTCGTGCCGCCCACGAATTCATTGTGAGCTGTGCTGGCCGTGTAGGTCCACTGGCCGTTGGCCTGCAGGGTGACGCTGCCGTAGGTGCCGTTGATGGTGCCGGCGACGAAAGTGGCGGCGCTGTCGACATCGGTAATGGTCAGGGTGCCGGAAGCGGTCAACGGCGCGTTCGTTTCGGTCAGCGGCACGGTGGCGGTGCTGATGACAGCGGCGTCATTGGTGCCGACGATGTTGACGGTTACGGTGCTTGTCGTTCCGTCGGCGCTGGTGACGGTGAAGGTGTCGGTGTAGGTGGTGCCTGCAGCGAACTCGTTATGTACTGAGCTGGCAGTGTAGGTCCAGGCGCCGGCGGTGCTGATCGCCAGGCTGCCATAGGTGCCGCCGATGGTGCCGGCCACGAAGGTGGCGGCGCTGTCGACGTCCGAAATGGTCAGCGTGCCGCTGGCGGTCAAGACTGCGTTGGTTTCGGTCAGGTTGGCCGTTGCCGTGCTGATCACGGCTGCATCGTTGGTGCCCAGAATGTTGACGGTGATGGTGCTGGTCGTGCCGTCGGCGCTGGTGACGGTGAACACATCGCTGTAATTGGTGCCGCCCACGAATTCATTGTGTGCGGTGCTGGCCGTGTAAGTCCACTGGCCGTTGGTTTGCAGGGCGATGCTGCCGTAGGTGCCGGCGATGGTGCCTGCGACGAAGGCTGCAGGGCTGTCGATATCGGAAACGGTGAGCGTGCCCGAGGTGGTCAGCGGTGCGTTGGTTTCGGTCAGGCTGGCGGTTGCGGTACTGAGAACCGCAGCGTCATTCGTGCCGAGAATATTGACCGTGATGGTGCTGGTCGTGCCGTCTTCGCTCGAAACGGTGAAGACATCTGTGTAGGTTGTGCCGGCGACGAATTCGTTGTGCGCGGAATTGGCCGTGTAGGCCCACTGGCCGTCCGCCTGGAGTACGACGCTGCCGTAGGTGCCGGTAACGGTGCCGGCAACAAAGGTTGCTGCGCTATCGACGTCGGTGATCGTCAGCGTGCCCGATGCGGTCAGGACTGCATTCGTTTCAGTCAGATTGGCCGTCGCGGTGCTGATGACGGCGTTTCCGTTCGATCCCAGAATGTTGACGGTAATAGTGCTAGTCGTGCCGTCGGCGCTGGTGACGGTGAATACGTCGCTGTAGTTCGTGCCGCCGATGAATTCGTCGTGCACCGAGCTGGCGGTGTAGGTCCAGGATCCGTTCGCGGCAATCGTCACGCTGCCATAGGCGCCGGTCAGTGTGCCGGCCACGAACGTGGCGGCGCTGTCGGCGTCGGCAATGGTCAGGGTGCCCGACGCGGTCAGGACCGTGTCGGTTTCGATCAGGTTGACGGTCGCGGTGCTGATGACGGCGGCGTCATTGGTGCCCACGATGTTGACCGAGATCGTGCTGGTGGTGCCGTCGGCACTGGCGACAGTGAACACGTCACTGTAGTTGGTACCGGCGACAAATTCAGGGTGGGCCGAGCTGGCGGTGTAGTTCCAGTTACCGGCCGCGTCGATGGCGATGCTGCCGTAGGTGCCGGCGATAGTGCCGGCGACGAAGGTCGCGGCGCTGTCGGCATCGGTAATGGTCAGTGAGCCGGATGCGGTCAGGACAGCGTTGGTCTCGGTCAGGTTGACGGTAGCGGTGCTGATGACGGCTGCGTCATTGGTGCCGACGATGTTGACGGTGATCGTGCTGGTGGTGCCGTCGGCGCTGGTGACGGTGAACACATCGCTGTAGTTGGTGCCGGCAACGAATTCTGGGTGGGCCGAGCTAGCGGTGTAGTTCCAGTTGCCGGTTGCGTCGATCGCGATGCTGCCGTAGGTGCCGGCGATGGTGCCTGCGACGAAGGTCGCGGCGCTGTCGGCGTCGGAGATGGTCAGCGAACCCGACGTAGTCAGGACGGCGTCGGTTTCAGTCAGATTGACGGTGGCGGTGCTGATGACGGCTGCGTCATTGGTGCCGGCGATATTGACGGTGATGGTGCTGGTGGTGCCATCGGCGCTGGTAACGGTGAAAACGTCGCTGTAGTTGGTGCCAGCGACAAATTCAGGGTGTGCCGAGCTGGCGGTGTAGTTCCAGTTGCCGGCGGCATCGATTGCGATGCTGCCGTAGGTGCCGGCGATGGTGCCTGCGACGAACGTGGCTGCACTGTCGGCGTCGGAGATGGTGAGGGCGCCGGATGCGGTCAGGACAGCGTTGGTTTCGGTCAGGTTGACGATGGCGGTGCTGATCACGGCCGCATCGTTGGTGCCAACGATGTTGACGGTGATCGTGCTCGTGGTGCCATCGGCGCTGGTGACCGTGAAGACATCGCTGTAATTGGTGCCGGCGACGAACTCAGGGTGGGCCGAGCTGGCGGTGTAGTTCCAGTTGCCGGCTGCGTCGATGGCGATGCTGCCGTAGGTGCCGGCGATGGTGCCTGCGACGAACGTGGCGGCGCTGTCGGCATCGGTAATGGTCAGCGAGCCGGAGGTAGTCAGAACGGCGTCAGTCTCGGTCAGGTTAACGGTGGCGGTGCTGATGACGGCTGCGTCATTGGTGCCGACGATGTTGACTGTGATCGTGCTGGTGGTGCCGTCGGCGCTGGTGACGGTGAACACGTCGCTGTAGTTGGTGCCGGCGACGAATTCAGGGTGGGCCGAGCTGGCGGTGTAGTTCCAGTTACCTGCAGCGTCGATCGCGACGCTGCCGTAGGTGCCGGCGATGGTGCCTGCGACGAAGGTCGCTGCGCTGTCGGCGTCGGCAATGGTCAGCGATCCGGACGCGGTCAGGACGGCGTTGGTTTCGGTCAGGCTGATGGTGGCGGTGCTGATGACGGCCGCATCATTGGTGCCCGCGATGTTGACCGTGATGGTGCTGGTGGTGCCATCGGCGCTGGTGACCGTGAAGACATCGCTGTAGTTGGTGCCGGCGACAAATTCTGGGTGGGCCGAGCTGGCGGTGTAGTTCCAATTGCCGGCTGCGTCGATGGCGATGCTGCCGTAGGTGCCGGCGATGGTGCCGGCGACGAAGGTCGCGGCGCTGTCGGCGTCGGTGACGGTCAGCGATCCGGACGCGGTCAGGACAGCGTTGGTTTCGGTCAGATTGACGGTGGCGGTGCTGATGACTGCTGCGTCGTTGGTGCCGACGATGTTGACGGTGATCGTGCTGGTCGTGCCATCGGCGCTGGTGACGGTGAATACGTCGCTGTAGTTGGTTCCGGCGACGAATTCTGGGTGGGCCGAGCTGGCGGTGTAGTTCCAGTTGCCGGTTGCGTCGATCGCGATGCTGCCGTATGTGCCGGCGATGGTGCCTGCGACGAAGGTCGCGGCGCTGTCGGCGTCGGAGATGGTCAGCGAACCCGACGTAGTCAGGACGGCGTCGGTCTCGGTCAGGTTGACGGTGGCGGTGCTGATGACGGCCGCGTCGTTGGTGCCGGCGATATTGACTGTGATGGTGCTGGTGGTGCCGTCGGCGCTGGTGACGGTGAATACATCGCTGTAATTGGTGCCGGCGACGAACTCAGGGTGGGCCGAGCTGGCGGTGTAGTTCCAGTTGCCGGCGGCATCGATTGCGATGCTGCCGTAGGTGCCGGCGATGGTGCCTGCGACGAAAGTGGCTGCACTGTCGGCGTCGGAGATGGTGAGGACGCCGGATGCGGTCAGGACAGCGTTGGTTTCGGTCAGATTGACGGTGGCGGTGCTGATCACGGCCGCATCGTTGGTGCCAACGATGTTGACGGTGATCGAGCTGGTCGTGCCATCGGCGCTGGTGACCGTGAAGACATCGCTGTAGTTGGTGCCGGCGACGAACTCAGGGTGGGCCGAGCTGGCGGTGTAGTTCCAGTTGCCGGCGGCATCGATTGCGATGCTGCCGTAGGTCCCGGCGATGGTGCCTGCGACGAAGGTCGCGGCGCTGTCGGCGTCGGAGATCGTCAGCGAACCGGAGGTGGTCAGGATGGCGTCGGTCTCGGCCAGGTTGACGGTGGCGGTGCTGATGACAGCTGCGTCATTGGTGCCGACGATGTTGACGGTGATCGAGCTGGTCGTGCCGTCGGCGCTGGTGACGGTGAACACATCGCTGTAGTTGGTGCCGGCGACGAATTCAGGGTGCGCCGAGCTGGCGGTATAGCTCCAGTTACCGGCTGCGTCGATGGCAACGCTGCCGTAGGTGCCGGCGATGGTGCCTGCGACGAAGGTGGCGGCGCTGTCGGCGTCGGTGATGGTCAGCGAACCGGAGGTAGTCAGAACGGCGTCAGTTTCGGTCAGGTTGACGGTGGCGGTGCTGATGACGGCAGCGTCATTGGTGCCAACGATATTGACCGTAATGGTGCTGGTGGTGCCGTCGGCGCTGGTGACGGTGAAGACATCGCTGTAGTTGGTGCCGGCGACGAATTCAGGGTGGGCCGAGCTGGCGGTATAGTTCCAGTTGCCGGCGGCATCGATTGCGATGCTGCCATAGGTCCCTGCGATGCTGCCTGCGACGAAGGTCGCGGCGCTGTCGGCGTCGGTGATGGTCAAGGCGCCAGATGCGGTCAGGACAGCGTTGGTCTCGGCCAGGTTGATGGTGGCGGTGCTGATGACGGCCGCGTCGTTGGTGCCGACGATGTTGACGGTGATCGTGCTGGTGGTGCCGTCGGCGCTGGTGACGGTGAAGACGTCGCTGTAATTGGTGCCGGCGACGAACTCAGGGTGGGCCGAGCTGGCGGTGTAGTTCCAGTTGCCGGCTGCGTCGATGGCAACGCTGCCGTAGGTGCCGGCGATGGTGCCTGGGACGAAGGTCGCGGCGCTGTCGGCATCGGAGATGGTGAGGGCGCCGGATGCGGTCAGGACAGCGTTGGTTTCGGTCAGATTGACGGTGGCGGTGCTGATCACTGCCGCGTCGTTGGTGCCGACGATATTGACCGTGATCGTGCTGGTCGTGCCGTCGGCGCTGGTGACGGTGAAGACGTCGCTGTAGTTGGTGCCGGCGACGAATTCAGGGTGGGCCGAGCTGGCGGTGTAGTTCCAATTGCCGGCTGCGTCGATGGCAACGCTGCCATAGGTGCCGGCGATGGTGCCTGCGACGAAGGTCGCGGCGCTGTCGGCATCGGAGATGGTGAGGGCGCCGGATGCGGTCAGGACAACGTTGGTTTCGGTCAGATTGACGGTGGCGGTGCTGATCACGGCCGCGTCGTTGGTGCCGACGATATTGACGGTGATCGTGCTGGTCGTGCCGTCGGCGCTGGTGACGGTGAATACGTCGCTGTAATTGGTGCCGGCGACGAATTCAGGGTGCGCCGAGCTGGCGGTGTAGTTCCAGTTGCCGGCTGCGTCGATGGCGATGCTGCCGTAGGTGCCGGCGATAGTGCCTGCGACGAAGGTCGCGGCGCTGTCGGCATCGGAGATGGTCAGCGAACCGGAGGTGGTCAGGACGGCGTCCGTTTCGGTCAGATTGACGGTGGCGGTGCTGATGACGGCTGCGTCGTTGGTACCAACGATATTGACTGTAATGGTGCTGGTGGTGCCGTCGGCGCTGGTGACGGTGAACACATCGCTGTAGGTGGTGCCGGCGACGAATTCAAGGTGCGCCGAGCTTGCGGTGTAGTTCCAGTTGCCGGCTGCGTCGATGGCAACGCTGCCGTAGGTGCCGGCGATGGTGCCTGCGACGAAGGTTGCGGCGCTGTCGGCGTCGGTGATGGTCAGCGAACCCGAGGTGGTCAGGACGGCGTCAGTCTCGGTCAGGTTGACGGTGGCGGTGCTGATGACGGCTGCGTCATTGGTGCCGACGATGTTGACGGTGATCGTGCTGGTGGTGCCGTCGGCGCTGGTGACGGTGAAGACATCGCTGTAGTTGGTACCAGCGACGAATTCAGGGTGCGCCGAGCTGGCGGTATAGTTCCAATTACCGGCTGCGTCGATGTCGATGCTGCCGTAGGTGCCGGCGATGGTGCCTGCCACGAAGGTGGCGGCGCTGTCGGCGTCGGTAATGGTCAAGGCGCCGGATGCGGTCAGGACGGCGTTGGTTTCGGTCAGGTTGACGGTGGCGGTGCTGATCACGGCCGCGTCGTTGGTGCCGACGATGTTGACGGTGATCGTGCTGGTGGTGCCGTCGGCGCTGGTGACGGTGAAGACGTCGCTGTAATTGGTGCCGGCGACGAACTCAGGGTGGGCCGAGCTGGCGGTGTAGTTCCAGTTGCCGGCTGCGTCGATGGCAACGCTGCCGTAGGTGCCTGCGATGGTGCCGGCGACGAAGGTTGCGGCGCTGTCGGCATCGCTGATGGTCAGGGCGCCGGATGCGGTCAGGACAGCGTTGGTTTCGGTCAGATTGGCAGTGGCGGTGCTGATGACGGCTGCGTCATTGGTGCCGGCGATATTGACCGTGATGGTGCTGGTGGTGCCGTCGGTGCTGGTGACGGTGAATACGTCGCTGTAGTTGGTGCCGGCGACGAATTCTGGGTGGGCCGAGCTGGCGGTGTAGTTCCAGTTGCCTGCGGCGTCAATGGCGATGCTGCCGTAGGTGCCAGCGACTGTGCCGGCGACGAAAGTGGCTGGGCTGTCGATGTCGCTGATGGTCAGGCTGCCGGCGGCCGTCAGGACGGCATTGGTTTCGACCAGGTTCGCGGTCGCGGTGCTGATGATGGCCGCGTCGTTGGTGCCGGCGATATTGACGGTGATCGTGGTGGTCGTGCCGTCGCTGCTGGCAACGGTGAACACTTCGCTATAGGTCGCGCCGCCCACGAATTCGTTGTGGGTGGAATTTGCCGTGTAGGTCCATTGGCCGTTGGCCTGCAGTACGACGCTGCCGTAGGTGCCGGCGATGGTGCCCGCGGCAAAGGTCGCGGCACTGTCGGCATCCGATATGGTCAGAACACCGGAAGCAGTCAGCGCGGTATTGGTCTCGGTCAGGTTCGCGGTGCCGGCGCTGAGGACGGCCGCGTCATTGGTGCCGTTGATGTTGACGGTGATGGTGCTGGTCGTGCCGTCGCTGGCCAAGACATTGAACACTTCGCTGTACGCGACACCGGTGGCGTCCGTGAACTCATTGTGCGCCGAGTTCGCGGTATAGGTCCACTGGCCGTCGGCTTGCAGCACGATGCTGCCGTAGATGCCGGCAATGGTACCTGCGACGAAGGTCGCCGGGCTGTCGACATCGGAAATGGTGAGGGCGCCGGAGGTCGTGAGCACGGCGTTCGTCTCAACCAAATTGACCGTGGCGCTGCTGACAACGGCCGCATCGTTGGTGCCAACGATGTTGACGGTGATGGTGCTTGGCGTGCCGTCGTCGCTGCTGACGACGAAGACGTCAGAGTGGGTCGTGCCGGCGGCGAATTCGTTGTGCGCCGAGCTGGCGGTGTAGGTCCACTGCCCATTGGCGGCAATAGTGACGCTGCCGTAGGTGCCGGCGATGGTTTCGGCGACGAAGACGGCAGGGCTGTCGGCGTCGGTGATGGTCAGGGTGCCGGAAGAGGTCAGGACCGCATTGGTTTCAGTCAGGTTGACAGTGGCGGTGCTGATGACGGCATTGCCGTTCGAACCCAAAATATTGACGGTCACGGTACTGGTCGTGCCGTCGGCGCTGGTCACTGTGAAGCTATCAGTGTAGGTCGTGCCACCGGCGAATTCGTCGTGGGTCGAGCTGGCAGTGTAGGTCCAGGCGCCGCTGGCATCGATGGCGATGCTGCCGTAGGTGCCGGCGATGGTGGCAGCGACGAAGGCTGCCGGACTGTCGACGTCGGTGATCGTCAGCGTGCCCGACGTGGTCAGAACGGTACCGTTTTCGATCAGGTTCGCGCTCGCGGTGCTGATGACTGCCGCATCGTTGGTGCCGACGATGTTGACGGTAATCGTGCTGGTCGTGCCATCGGCGCTGGCCACGCTGAATACGTCGCTGTAGTTGGTGCCGGCGACAAACTCAGGGTGGGCCGAGCTGGCAGTGTAGTTCCAGTTACCCGCTGCGTCGATGGCGATGCTGCCGTAGGTGCCGGCGATGGTGCCTGCGACGAAGGTCGCGGCGCTGTCGGCGTCGGTGATGGTCAGCGAACCCGAGGTGGTCAGGACGGCGTCGGTTTCGGTCAGGTTGACGGTGGCGGTGCTGATGACAGCCGCATCATTGGTGCCGGCGATATTGACGGTGATGGTGCTGGTGGTGCCGTCGGCGCTGGTGACGGTGAACACGTCGCTGTAATTGGTACCAGCGACGAATTCAGGGTGTGCCGAGCTGGCGGTGTAGTTCCAATTGCCGGCTGCGTCGATGGCGATGCTGCCGTAGGTGCCGGCGATGGTGCCTGCCGTGAAAGTAGCGGCGCTGTCGGCGTCGGTGATGGTCAAGGTGCCGGATGCGGTCAGGACGGCATTGGTTTCGATCAGGTTGACGGTGGCGGTGCTGATCACGGCCGCGTCGTTGGTGCCGACGATGTTGACGGTGATCGTGCTGGTGGTGCCGTCGGCGCTGGTGACGGTGAATACATCGCTGTAGTTGGTTCCGGCGACAAATTCAGGGTGGGCCGAGCTGGCGGTGTAGTTCCAGTTGCCTGCCGCATCAATGGCGATGCTGCCGTAGGTGCCGGCGATGGTGCCGGCCACGAAGGTCGCGGCGCTATCCGCGTCGGTGATCGTCAACGAGCCCGAGGTGGTCAGGACAGCGTCGGTCTCGGTCAGGTTGGCGGTCGCGGTGCTGATGACCGCCGCGTCATTGGTGCCGACGATGTTGACGGTGATCGTGCTGGTGGTGCCGTCCGCGCTGGTGACGGTGAACACGTCGCTGTAGTTGGCGCCGGCGACGAATTCAGGGTGCGCCGAGCTGGCGGTGTAGTTCCAGTTGCCGGCTGCGTCGATGGCAACGCTGCCGTAGGTGCCGGCGATGGTGCCTGGGACGAAGGTGGCGGCGCTGTCCGCATCGGTAATGGTCAGCGAACCCGAGGCGGTCAGAACTGCATCGGTCTCGGTCAGATTCGCAGTCGCGGTGCTGATCACTGCGGCGTCGTTGGTGCCCAGGATATCGACGGTGATGGTGCTGGCGGTGCCATCTGCGCTGGTGACGGTGAATACGTCGCTGTAGGTCGTGCCGCCCACAAATTCGTTGTGGGCCGAGCTGGCGGTGTAGCTCCACTGGCCATTGGCCTGGAGCGTGATGCTGCCGTAGGTGCCGGCGATGGTGCCGGCATTGAAGCTGGCAGCGCTGTCGACGTCGGACACGGTCAGTGCGCCCGAGGCGGTGAGGACGGTGTTCGATTCGGTCAGGGCGGCGCTGGCGGTGCTGATCACGGCCGCGTCATTGGTGCCGGCGATGTTGACGGTTACGGTGCTGGTGGTGCCGTCGGCGCTGACGACGGTGAACACGTCGCTGTAGCTGGTGCCGGCGGCGAATTCGTTGTGCGCCGAGCTGGCGGTGTAGTTCCAGTTGCCGGCGGCGTCGATCGTCAGGCTGCCGTAGCTGCCTGTCACGGTGCCGGCGACGAAGGTGGCGGGGCCGTCGGCGTCGGTGATTGCGAGCGTGCCCGATGCACTCAGGGCAGCATCGGTTTCGACCAGGTTGACGGTGGCGCTGCCGATCACGGCGGCGTCGTTGGTGCCGGCGATGTTGACGGTCACGGTGCTGCTGGTGCCGTCAACGCTGATGACGGTGAAGGTATCGCTGTAGGTGGTGCCGGCGGCGAATTCGTTATGGGCCGAGCTGGCGTTGTAGGTCCAGTTGCCGGCGGCGTCGATGGTCAGGCTGCCATAGGCGCCGGCCTGCGTGGCGGGCACGAAGGCGGCGGGGCTGTCGACGTCGGTGATGGCGATGGTGCCCGATGCGCTCAGGGCGGCATCGGTCTCGGTCAGGGCGGCCGTGGCCGGCGTGATCACGGCGGCGTCGTTGACGGAGGCGATGTCGAGGTTGACGGTGGTGGTGGCGCTGCCGCCCTGGCCGTCGCTGACGGTGTAGGTGAACGACGCCGGGCCATGGTAATTGGCGCTTGGGGTGAACACGACATTGCCGTTGACGATGGCGACGCTGCCGTTGACGGCATCTTGCACGCTGCCGATGGACAGCGGATTGCCTTCGGCATCGGTGTCGTTGCCGAGCAGCGCAGCGGGGACGATGGTGACCGGCGTGTCTTCGGTGCCGCTGACCTGGTCGGCGACGGCGACGGGCGCGTCGTTGACGGCGGCGACGTTGACGTTGACGGTGGCAGTCGAGGTGCCGCCGTGGCCGTCGGTGACGGTGTAGGCGAACGAGGCGGGGCCGTTGTAGTTCGCGTTCGGCGTGAACACCACGTTACCGTTGACGATGGCGACGGTCCCGTTGACGGCATTCTGCACGCTGGTGATCGACAGGGCATCGCCGTCGGCGTCGCTGTCGTTGCCGGTCAGGGCGGCAGGGGTGAGGGTGATTGGCGTGTCCTCGGTCGCGGCCACGGTGTCGGTGACAGGCACCGGCACGTCGTTGACGGCGCCGACCGTCACATTCACGGTCGAGGTGGCGGTGCCGCCCTGGCCATCGCTGACGGTATAGGTGAACGAGGCGGGGCCGTTGTAGTTGGCGTTCGGCGTGAACACGATGTTGCCGTTGACGAGTGCGACACTGCCATTGACGGCACCTTGCACGCTGGTGATGGTGAGCGCGTCGTTGTCGGTGTCGCCGTCATTGGCCAGCAGGGTCGCAGCGCTGATGGTGACCGGGGTATCTTCGACCGCGCCGATGGTGTCGGCACCGGCCGTCGGCAGGGCGTTGAGCTTGACGGCGCTGTCGGTGGCGCTGGTGGAGTTGCCGTTCTGGTCGACCACGGTGGCGGTCACGGTCAGGTTGCCGTGGGCCAGTCCGGACAGGTCGGCGCTGGCGGCGAAGCTGCCGTCGGCGTTGGTGACGACGGTGACAACGACATCGGCGGTGGCTGGATCGCTGTCCTGGACCAGCAGCGTGACGGTGCTGCCGCCGGCGACCGAGGTGGTGCTGCCGGTGATCGTGATCGCGCCCGATGCGCCGGGTGCGACGGTGTCGGGCAGGTCGACGCTGATCGTGCTCGGACCTGCGGCGGAAGCGCCTGCAACGGTGTCGAACTGCGGACGGGTGTTGGCTTCGGCGGTGGGGGTGGTGTTTTCCACCGGGGTAGTCGATTCGGTGATGCGCAGCAGTTCGACGAAGGAGCTGCCGTTGTCGTCGCCGCCGCCGGACAGACCGGCCGCGGTTTCTTCGAGCAGTTCGTCCAGGCTGCCGGTGCCGGAAATGATCGCACGGGTCACGTCGCCCAGCTCACCGGTGGCCGGGAGCAGGGCGGCATCGTGGGCGTCGGTGGCGCCGGGCGCGTACACCTGGGCGTCGACGGTCAGCGTTTCGTTGGCGCCGATGACGTAGCTGCGGCCTTCGTTGAACGCGATTTCGACCTTGCCGCCTTCGCTGGTCGTGATCAGATCGCCTTCGTGGATCGCGTCGCCCAACTGCAGCGTGCGAACCGTGCCATCCGTGGAGCGTACCGTGGCGGTGCCCGAGAGAACCGTTACCTTGCCGATAATATTGCCTGCGTTCGCCATTGTGCTACTCCATACGGATGATCAGATCATCCGACAATAGCAAACTGGGCTGTATTCAGGCAGTGTACCGAGGTACAGTAGGGCAACAAAAATAGCTAAATAGCAATCTCTTTGCTGTGCTGGCGTTCGCTCGCCAGCAGGGCCAGCTGGAGCCGGTCGCGCAGGCCCAGCTTCTCGAGGATGGCCGCCATGTGCATCTTGACGGTGCGCTCGGTGATGAACAGCTGGCGCGCGATTTCCTTGTAGCGGGTGCCGGAGGCGGCCAGTTCGGCCACCTCGACTTCGCGCGCGGTCAGGGTGGCGCGCCAGTCGGGACGGGCGGCCGCCTCGGGCACGCGGATATGCTGCTGGACCGAGAGCAGGCGGTGCATCAGGTTCTCGCCGATCCACAGGCCGCCCTGGCTGACGACCGACGCGATCTTGGTCAAGAGGTCGGCGCCGGCGTGGCTGTTGCAGTAGCCGCGCGCCTGGGCCGACAGCGCGGCCAGGGCCTGGTCGTCGTCGGGGATGTCGCTCATGACGACGATGGGCAGGGCGCCGCAACGGGCGCGCACGGCTGCGACCTGCTCGGCCAGCGGCGCATCCTGTTCGAGGCGCAGCCACACCAGGGCGGACGGCAGGGCAGTGCCGGCCAGCGCCGCGCTGGCCACACCGTGCGCGCCGGGGAAGGCTTCCAGCCATGCTGGCAGCATGGCGCCGCCGGGAGAGACGAAAAGATGGTCGAAGTGCGTCAAAGGTTCGATTCCCGCTTAACGTTCGGTCAGGGCGGATGCTTTCGCCCTCAGGACCGGTTTTAACAAATAGGACAGGATGGTCTTCTTGCCCGTGATGATGTCAACCTCGGCGACCATGCCGGGAATGATCGGCAGGTTGCCGGCCAGGGTCGTCTTGTCGGTCGCCACCCGCACCGTGTAGAACGTGTTGCCATGTTCGTCGGTGACCGAGTCGGCGCCGATGTGCTCCAGGCTCGCATTGAGCCCGCCGTAGATCGAAAAATCATAGGCCGTGAACTTGACGATGGCGCGCTGGCCCGGCTTGAGGAAGGCGATATCGCGCGGAGCGACCTTCGCCTCCAACATCAGGCGTCCTTCGAGCGGCACGATTTCGACCACGTCGCGGCCCGGCTGGACCACGCCGCCGACGGTATTGACCAGCAGCCGCTTGATGGTACCCTTGACGGGCGAGCGCAGGGCCGACTGCTTGACGCGGTCGGCCAGGCCGGTACCACTCTGGACCAGGGAATTGAGCTTGGCCATGGTGTCCGAATACTCCTTGCTGGCCGTGTTGCGGAAACTGAGTTCGACTTCCTGGATCTTGCGCTGCGATTCGGAGATGGCCGCCTGCACGCGGGCGATCTGCGAGCCGGCGATATCGCGCTCGCCGCGAAAGCGCGCCACGTCGCGTTCGAGGCGCAGCAGTTCGACTTCCGACACGGCGCCGGAACTGAGCAGGGGTTTGGTCACGGCCAGTTCGCGCGAGGTGGAATCGAAGGCCTGGGCCGCCTGGCGCTGTTTGGCCTGGGCTTCGTTCAGTTCCTGCGAACGCTGGGCCAGTTGCTGGCGCGCGATCTGCAGCTGGGCGTTCAGCTCCGATGTGGCGGTCTCGTACAGGCGCCGCTCCTCGTCGACCGTGCGCGGGTCTTCGGCCACTGCCTCGGGCGGCGGCACGAACGGCTTTTCTTCGCCGATGGCGCGCAGCCTGGCCGCCTTGGACAGCAGCGACAGCCACTGGGAGCGGTTTTCGCGCACCGAGGACTCGAAGCGGGTCGAATCGACCTGCAGCAGGATCTGGCCTTCGGTGACCATGTCGCCTTCTTTGACCTCGATCTTGGAGACGATGCCGCCGTCCAGGCTTTGCAGCACCTGCAGCTGGCGCGAGGGAATGACCTTGGCGTCGCCGCGGGTGATTTCGTCGACGTCGACAATGGCCGCCCAGATCAGGAACAGCACCACCGAACCGGTCAGGGCGTAGCCGAGCACGCGTGCGCGCAGCGGCTCCTGGCGGATGATGAAGCTGTCCGCATCCTGCATGAAGTCGGTCTCGGACAGGGTGGCGCTGTCTTTCCAGCGCGTGAGCCAGTGCGCTGTGCCTTTGTCGATCCGGACCCGGATCGCTTCCAGCAGGCGCAGGGCCGCGAGCATGGCCTTTTTCAGCTTGTCCATCAGCGGGCCCTCCCGACCTGGCCGGTCTGCAGCGCGTGCATGACCTTTTCCTTGGGGCCGTCGGCCACCACCAGGCCGTCATCCATGACGATGATGCGGTCGGCCAGCTCCATCAGGCTGGAACGGTGGGTGACGATGATCATCGTCTTGTGCTGGGCATAGTTGCGGATGCGTTCCTTGAACTGGGCTTCGGACGGGTAGTCCATCGCGCTGGTCGGTTCGTCGAGCAGCAGCACGGGCGGGTCGAGCAGGACGGCGCGCGCGATCGCCACGCTCTGGCGCTGGCCGCCGGAGAGCGACTCGCCCCGTTCGCGGATCAGCATGTCGAAGCCTTCCGGGTGGCGGTTGACGAAGTCGGTCAGCCCGGCCAGTTCGGCCGCCGCTACCACGGCGCGGTCGTCGGCGTAGGGGGCGCGGATGGCGATGTTGTCGCGCAGGGAGCCGTAGAACAGCAGCGAATCCTGCTCCACGTAGCCGAGCGAGCGGCGCAGGTCGGCCGGATCGAGCTGGCGCAAATCGACGCCGTCGAGCGCAACGGCGCCCTTGGTCGGCGCGTACAGGCCCAGGATCAGCTTTTGCAGGGTCGATTTGCCGGAGCCGATGCGGCCGATGATCACCACCCGTTCGCCGGGGCGGATATGGAAACTGACGCCGCGCAGCGCTTCCTCGGGGCGGTCCGGATAGCTGAAGTGGACGTTCTTGAACTCGATGTCGCCGCGGATTTCGGGACGGTGGACAAAAGCGCTTTCGTCGCTGCGTTCGCTCGGCGTGGACATTACGTTCTCGAGCGCCTTGAGCGAATTCTTGGCTCCTTCGAACTGCAGCAGCAGGCCCACCATCTGGCCCAGCGGCTGCATGGCGCGCCCGGACAACATGGTGGCGGCGATCAGGCCGCCCATCGACATCATTTTTTCGTGGATCAGGTACACGCCGGCGATCACCACGCACACGTTGACCAGCTGGGTCAGGGTGGCGGCGCCGTTCATGCTCGACGACGACAGCAGTTTGAGTTCGGCGCTCACGCGCGCCAGGAAGGCGGTCGATTTTTCCCAGCGTGCCTGCATCTGGCTTTCGGCGCCGTGGGCCTTGATGGTCTCGAGCGCGGTCAGGCTCTCGATCATGGTGGCGTTGCGCAGGGCGGCGGCGCGGAAGGTGGTTTCCGACAGCTCGCGCATCTTGTACTGGACCAGGTAGCTGTAAATGATCACGATCACCATGCCGATCATGGGGATGAACACCAGCGGCCAGCAGATCCAGGCCAGCACCAGCAGGAACAGGAAGGCGAAGGGCAGGTCGATCAGGGTAGTGACGGTGGCCGAGGCGATGAAGTCGCGCACCGTCTCGAACGAGCGCAGGTTGGCGGCAAAGGCGCCGACCGAGGCCGGGCGGTGCGCCATGCGCATGCCCAGCACGCGCTCCATGATCATGCCCGACAGCTTGAGGTCGACGCGCGAACTGGCCATGTCGACGAAGTGGCCGCGCAACAGGCGCACCATGTAATCCATGACGAGCGCGATCACGATGCCGCCGGCGAACACCCACAGGGTCGCTTCGGCGAAGTTGGGCACCACGCGGTCGTACACGTTCATCGTAAACATCGGCATGGCCAGGCCGAACAGATTGATCAAGAGGGCCGAGGCGAGGATGTCGCGGAAGATGGGGCGCTGCTCGAGGATCGTGCCCCAGAACCAGTGGCGCTGCGGGACCTCGACCAGGGGCGGAGTGCGCTGATCGAAGCGGAAGTGCGGTCGCGAGAAAATGGCGATGCCGCTGTAGCGTTCTTTGAGTTCGTCGCGCGAGAGCAGCACGCCGCCCTGGCCGCTGTCGGGCAGCAGGACCTGGGCCTGGTCGTCCTCGTTCCAGCCCAGCAGGACGCAAGCTTCGTTCCCTTTCAGGAGCAGGATCACGGGCAGCAGGGCGCTGTCGATCTTGCGCAGCGAGCGGCGCACCACCTTGCTGGAAAAGCCGGCGTGCGAGGCGGCGCGGGCGAACAGCGACGGGGTCAGGCCTTCCTTGGCCAGCGGCAGGCCGGCCGAGAGGGCGGCGCGGGTGCTGGGACGGCCGTGAATGCGGGTCAGTTCGACCAGGCAGTCGAGCAGGGGATCGGGATGCAGCAGATCCTCACGGATACCGGTGTCGGTCTCGCTGGGCGGGGCGGCGGTATCGGGGGCAGTCGGCTGAATCGGTCTCGTCATATCTTAAGCGCCAAAGTGTCGGGTCGGCGGACAGACCGGACATCGTTCATCGGGACAATGCGTTTCTGCACCAAAGTTAAAACAAAAATCGAATTTGTTAAATAACTTTTCGTGCTATCAGTGCGATCGATCCCGATTGCTTAGGGGATATGTTTTTATTAGGCAATGAATAAGGCATGGCAGACGAATTTTGGGGTCTGAGCCGCTCTCTCGGAGAGAGATAATTTCATTACAGCAATTTATGTCCCCATTTTACACGATTCAGGCAAACCGTTCGGTTCGATTCTTTGGTGCATTACATTGGGACACGGCAATTTGTCGCGCAAGGGCAACTTGTGAGGAAGTTAAGGCGGGGCGGCTCGCGGTGTGGTCGTATTTACAATGGCCGCTCAGGTCACATGCGCCATCGCCACGGTGCCGCGGTTTTCGCGCGCCGCCTCGGACAGCAGGCGCGCCTGCTCCTCGAGCAGGGAGTGGATGCGGCTGGCCGGCACCGGGGCGCTGAACAGATAGCCTTGCATCTCGTCGCAATCGTTGTCGCGCAAAAAATTGCACTGCTGTTCGGTTTCGACACCCTCGGCGATCACGCGCAGATTGAGCTTGTGGCCAAGCGAGATGACGGCCATGGCGATGGCCTGGTCGTCGCGATTGTCGGCCAGCTCGCTGACGAACGATTTGTCGATCTTGAGGCGCTTGATGGGGAAGGACTTGAGGGCCGACAGGCTCGAGTAACCGGTGCCGAAGTCGTCGATTGAGAGCGACACGCCCATCGCTTCGAGTTCGCGCATGCGGTCGACCGACTGCGCCAGGTCGCGCATGATCAGGCTCTCGGTCACTTCCACCTCGAGGCAGGCCGGATCGAGGCCGCTGGTCTCGAGCGCCATGGCGACCCGTTCGACCAGGCGCTTTTCTTCGAACTGGCGCGGCGATACGTTGACCGAAATGGTGATCGGCGCCAGGCCGGCGTCCTGCCAGGCCTTGTTCTGGCGGCAGGCCGTCTGCAGCACCCATTCGCCGATCGCCACAATCAGGCCGCTTTCCTCGGCCAGGCTGATGAAGCGCAGCGGCGAGATGATGCCGTGTTCCGGATGCTGCCAGCGGATCAGCGATTCGACGCCGATGATCAGGCCTGTGCGCAGGTCGACCTTGGGCTGGTACAGCAGGTGGAACTGGCCTTCGTCGAGCGCGCCGCGCAAGCCTTCGAGCATCACCAGTTTTTGTTCGACCGAGGCGTTCATCTCGCGCGTGTAGAACTGGAACGCGTTCTTGCCCATCTCCTTGGCGCGGTACATGGCGGCGTCGGCGTTCATCATCAACGTGTTCGGGTCGCCCCCGTCGCGCGGGTACATCACCACGCCCATGCTGCAGCTGACCTGCACTTCCTGACCGCCGAGCAGGATCGGCTCGTGCACCGCCTGGCGCAGCTTTTCCAGGATCGGGGCCAGGGTGAGCGGATTGTCGGACTGGTCGGCCAGGATGATCACGAATTCGTCGCCGCCGAAGCGGCCCAGCGTGTCTTCGCGGCGCAGGCAGTCCTGCATGCGCCTGCCGACCACCTTGAGCAGCTCGTCGCCGGCATTGTGCCCGAGGCCGTCGTTGACCAGCTTGAAGCCATCGAGGTCGATGAAGGCCACCGCCACGCTGCGTTCGCGCCGCTGCGCGTGCAGGATAGCCTGGTCGAGGCGGTCGCGGATCAGGCTGCGGTTGGGCAGGCCGGTCAGGTCGTCATGGTGGGCGATGTGGCGGATGCGCTGTTCGCTCAGCTTGCGTTCGGTGATGTCGCGCACGATCGCCACCACGCCGCCTTCGACGGCCACCACCTGGCGGTGCAGCCACAATTCGCTTTCGGGCGGCTCGTTGGCCTGCCATTCGGCTTCGTGCACACCGCCGACCAGGGTCACCTTGACCATGTCCTCGAAGATCCCGTTCGAGATGTAGGCCGGCAGGACTTCCGACAGGCTGCGCCCGCGCAGTTCGCGCTTGCTCATGCGGGCCAGCTTTTCGGCGCGGGTATTGGTGGCCTCGATGATGAAATCGGTGATCGCGCCGTTGCCGGTGCTGACGCTGCGCATCACGAAGAAGGCATCGAGGCTGGCCTCGGAAGCGGCGGCGTAGGTCTCCTGGGCGCGCCGGATGCGGCGCCGGGTGCGCGTCATCTGCCACGACCAGACGCCGACCAGCGACACCAGCAGGACCAGCACGGCGCTGCCGGTCCCCGCCATCCACACGTAATTGCGCTTTTGCTGTTCGAACGCCGCCATCTGTTCTTTTTCCGCCAGCCCGACCACCGCCGTCAGCGGAAAGCCATGCAGCCGGCGCACGCTGGTGTAGCGGCGCATGCCGTCCCAGGCGTTGATGACGGCCGAACCGTCGCCGTCGAACGCGGCCAGGGTGTCGGCACGCTGGCCCCAGCTGACCTTGTCGCCCACGCGCAGGGCGCGGAAGATGTTGTCGGCGCCGAACAGGCCGAGCGCGCCCTGGTCGCCCTGGCGCGAATGCTCGTAGCCGCTGGTGAAGTAGGCCGGGTCGACTTCGACCACGACCACGCCGGCGAACTGGCCGTCCTTGTCGTTGAGGCGGCGCGTGAAGTGCAGATGCCATTCCGGATTGGCGGCGTCGCGCAGCGTTTCGCTCACGAACGGGGTATTGGTGTCGGCATCGCGGTGATACGAAAAATACGATTGCGACGAGACGTCGATGAAGCGCGCAGCCGGGTTGCTGGCCACGATCTGGCCATGACGGTCGGCGATGCTGACCACGAACACCAGCCCCGAAGGCAGCAAGCCTTGCTGGTTGAGAGCGGGCAGGGCGCCGGCGGTGCCTTTCAGTTCGACCGCGTATTTGAGCACCTTGAGCGTCTGGTCGATGCCGCCCAGATTGCGCTGCACCTGGGCCTCGTAGGTGTCGAGCAGCTCGCGGCTCGAATTGCGGGCAGTGGTTTGCGCGCTGGCGCGTTCGACCTCGATGAAATGGAAGGTGCTGGTCCAGATCACCACCAGCAGCAGCGCGGCGAACAGCGGCAGCGAAATATGCGTTTCCAGCCCGTGGCCGAGCCAGCGCTGGAAGCGGGTGGCTTTGCGTGCGGGTTTGGCGGCGCCGTTCATCGCTGCTGTGCTCAGTGGACCACGAGGACGGCCTTGACGCTCGGATCGAGCGCCGCCTTGTCGATGTAGCCGATCAGGGCCGGGTTGTCGGCGACCAGCTTGCGCACGGCCTGGGCGTTGCCCACTTCCTGGGGCGGCTGGCCGCGGCCGGTGAAGATCATCTTGGTCCAGTAAGCCTTGATCAGGGGCCGGGTCTTGGAGGCGACCTTCGAATAGAATTCGTCGCGCTCGGGCGAACCGATCGACTGGTCGATGGCGACGGCGTCGCTGCCGCCGGGGAAATTGGCGATCTGGCCGAGGAAGATATCGGCCACCTGGTCCTGGCGCAGCGTGCTGACCGGGCTGCGGGCCGAAACGATCACCACCAGTTCGCCGGCGGCCGAGGCCTGACCCAGCGCGGCGGCGAGCAGCGCGGCGACAGCAAATCGAAGGAGTGAGGTGCGCATGACGAAGCCCCTCAAAACACGAAGTCGAGCACGGCGCTCGTCACGTTCACGGCGCGGCCGGACTGGAAGCCCGGCTGCAGGTTGGCCAGGCTGCCGCGCGAACCGTCGCGCGTCATGACGTGTTCGTACTGCAGCTTGAGCGCCATGTCGGGCCGCACGTCCCAGCGCACGCCGGCGCCGATATTGGTCTGGCTCGGGATGGTTTTGAGCAGGACGGCCAGGTTGCCGTTCAGCTGGGCGGCGGCCGCTGCGTACGGCGGCGGCAATCCCGTCAGCGGCAGGCCCGGATCCGTGGTCGGACTGCGCGCGTCGACCCGCGAATAGGTCAGATAGGGCGTGAAATTGCCGCTGCGGTAGCCGCTGCTGACGTACCAGCCGGCGCTCTTGGCCAGGAAGGAGTGGCCATTGGTGGTGCCGCCTTCGGCCATGACGAACCATTGACCCGGGTCGTAGTTGATGCCGGCGGCCAGCACCGTATAGCGCTTGTCGATGACGTCGTACTTGTCGGCGATGGCGATGCCGGCCGGGCCGAACTGGCGGTAGCCGTCGAACAGCGGGCGCACGATATTGGTGTCGATGCGGGCCGAAAACGCCGACAGGCGCACCGTGGCCGGTCCCATCTCCGCCGTGTGGGTCAGGCCGATGATCGCGTGCGCGCTCACGTCCGTGGTGTCGGTCAGGCCGACATGGGTGCGGCCGGCGAAGGCCTGGGTAGTGTGCTTGATGCCGGCGTAGCGCCAGCGGTAGGACAGATCGGCGCCGTCGCTGTTGGTGATCGGGACGCCGCCATAGACTTCGACCGGCGTGCGCGCCCATGGATAGGCATAACCGATCTTGCGGTAGTCGGCGGCGAGGAAGATCGGAACGGCGATGCGGCCCACGCGCAGCGCCAGATCGGGCGTGGCCTGGTACTTGATGTTGGCCCATTCGACCAGCGGCTCGTAGCGCTGGTTGAAGCGCTGTTCGACAATGACCTGCACCACGCCCGACCAGCGCGAATCGATCTTGACGCCGAGCTGGGCGCCGATGCGGCTGTCCGGATTGGCGTTCCAGGCGCTCGAGGCGCCGGCGCCTTCGCCTTTGAACACGCCGGAGGTGAAATCGGCCTGGTCGTAGTCGGAATGGACCACGCCCAGGCTGCCGAAGCCGCCGAAAGTCCAGGTGGGCGCGGTGTCGTCGGCCGCTGCGGCGTGGGCCGATCCGGCCAGGCAGGCGGCGGCCAGGGCGAGCGCGCGCAGCACCGCAGGCGGGTGACGATCAGGGGAGAGTCGAGTTGTTCGCATGAAAGTTTGCTGGGAGTGCCGGTATTGCAAGTCGGACAAGGTGCCGTTATTGTCTTGCATTGTGAAATAAAGCTCGGGGTTAACTGTAGCGAGCGGGTGATTTCCTGTCGACAGTTATCCAATTGAACGGTAGCTTCTTGGTAACGTTTCGTGCGCAAATGCAACAATTCGCGTATTTGTGCGATACCGAAATCGCTATTGATGTCAAAAATAATTTCATTAGTGATCAGCTTGACGCGCGCCTAAGCTGATCCGGCAACACTTCAACAAAACCAACAGGATGGAGACTTATGATCAAACAATTACTGGCGGCATGCTGCCTGGTGCTCGGCTGCGCCGGCGCATCGGGCGTGACCCTGGCGGGGCTGCAAAACGCGCACGATCCGGGCACGGTGACCAAGGATGGCGACACCTATTTCAACTTCACCACGGGGCAGGGGATCTGGTACTCCACCTCGAAGGACCTGGTGACCTGGAGTGGCGGGCCCGGTCCCGTGTTCAAAACCTGGCCGGCATGGATCAGCGCCAAGATCCCGGGCTTCACGGGTGCGTTCTGGGCGCCGGATGTGATCCACATGAACGGCTACTATTATCTGTACTACTCGGTGTCGACTTTCGGCACCTCGTCGTCGGCGATCGGGGTGGCGCGTACGGCGTCGCTGCGCAATCCGGCGTGGCAGGATCTGGGCGTGGTGGTCGAGTCGTTCGGCGGGCGTACCGAAATCAACGCCATCGACCCGGCGCTCATGCGCGACCATGACGGCAAAGTCTATCTGTCGTACGGCTCCTTCTTCGGCGGGATCGGGCTGGCCGAGATCAACCAGAGCAGCGGCAAGCTGGCCGGCAGCGTGAGCCGGATCTGGGGTGGCGGCTTCGCCGACATCGAAGCGCCCTACATCACGCGCAACGGCGGCTACTACTACCTGTTCGTCAACCGCGGGGCTTGCTGCAAGGGCTCGGACAGCAGCTACTATGTGGAAGTGCAGCGTGCGACCAGCATCGCCGGGCCGTATTCGGGCACGCGCACGGTGCTGGCCAATGTCGACGCCAATCACAAGGGGCCGGGGCATGTGGGCGTGCTCAAACAGGATGGCTGCCAGTTCGTCTCGACCCACTACTACGACACCAGCGATGGCGGCAAGGCCAAGCTGCAGTTCCACAAAATGACGTACAGCGGCGACTGGCCGGTGCTGAGCACCGCCTTCTCCAGCTTTGCCGGTTGCGGGGGCGTCAGCGACGGCGCTTACGCGTTCAAGTCGCGCCTGTCGGGCAAGGTGCTGACGGTGGCCGGCGCGGCCGGCGGCAACGGGGCGCTGGTGCAGCAGGCCGCCGATACGGGGGGCAAGCACCAGTCGTGGTACGTGCTGGGGCATGGCGACGGTTACTACAGCATCATCAATGCCAACAGCTTGCGCAGCCTGGACAACTACGGCAATTCGACCACGGCCGGCACCGCGATCGCGCAATGGGATTACTGGGCGGGGGCGGGGCAGCAGTGGCGCTTCGCCAGTCCGGCGGCCGGCGTTCAGACGGTTGCCAATCAGCTGAGCGGGATGGTGCTCGACGTGAAGGGCAAGAGCGTGGACGAAGGCGCGGCCGTCATCCAGTACCCGCTCAACAACGCGGCCAACCAGCAGTGGATGCTGCAGCGGCGCTGAGTTACCAGAGCCGTTCGGGCGACAGTTCGAGCTGCGTGAGGTACAGGCGCAGGTCGAACTCGTACTGGTGGTAGTTGGGCTCCATGTAGCAGCACAGCTTGTAGAAGGCCTTGTCGTGCTGCTTTTCCTTGACGTGGGCCAGCTCGTGGACCGCGATCATGCGCAGGAATTCGATCGGCACGTCCTTGAACATGGTGGCCACGCGGATCTCGTGCTTGGCCTTGAGCTTGTTGCCCTGCACGCGCGAGATGGCCGTGTGCAGGCCGAGGGCGTGCTGGATCACATGGATCTTCGAATCGAAGGCGACCTTGTTGATCGGATCGGCATTGCGCAGGAATTCATTCTTGAGTTCCTGGATATAGTCGTAGAGGGCCTTGTCGGTGCGGATGGTGTGGGCCGCGCCGTAGCGCTGGCGCAGGACCTCGGCGAGGCGGTTTTGCGCGATCAGCTGCGCGACCTGGGTGCGGGTCTGCTCCGAATAGGCGCCCAAAAATTTAAGCTCTTGCATGGCGCGCACTGTACCACAGCCCCCCACACCGGGGTCAGACCACTTCGTGCTTCCTGGCATTGAAAAACGCGCGCGACCGTTGCGTTTACGCGTCAGGTGGCAGGCCTCAGGGAGGAGTAGCCCGCAAAAGCGGTCTCCTGCACGTTTCCAACCGTCAAAAGTGGTCTGACCCCTGTGTGGAGGAAATTGATTGGCATGCGGCATTGGTATGGAGGCATAATTGCGAACTTGATCATGGAACACCCCGAAGATTGAGGGAAGCGCGATGCTCGATTCTGCTGTAGCCGGTTTGTCCGAATGTGTGCGCTTCGATGCGCTGCTGGCCGGCGCCGGCAAGCGCAACGCCGACGGCTCGGTGTCCATCACCCAGGTGCTGGGCTGCCACCAGATCGCGCCCTCGTTCATCGACGAGTATCCGGCCGTGGCCGGCGAAGACGTGGTCGGGCAGCTGTTCGCCGCCTATCCGCGCATCGTGCAAACCATTGCGGTCGACGATTACCGCGCCTTGAGCGAGCGCGAGACCGGCAGTGTCGCCGGGGCCCGCGCCGGCAAATTGATCGCCAACTACCTGCAAAAGCATGGCTTCGAGCAGCTCATGCTGGCCGGCGTCGACAATTCCTTCGGCCTGGCCTGGATCACGCTCTACCGCCGCGACGCCGACGCGCCGTTCGGACCGGAAGACGCCGAGTGGGCCAAGCACCTGGTGCCGGCCCTGCTGTACCGCTGGCAGCGCGCCAGCTGCACGCGCCAGGGCGTGGACCTGCCTTCGCGCCTGCTGCCGCTCACGACCCGCGAAATGCAGATCGCGATCATGCATGCCCAGGGCTTGCTGCCCAAGACCATCGCCGATCGCCTCGAACTGTCCACCAGCACGGTGCGCGAAGTGATCCAGAATATCCGCACGCGCCTGGGCATCGTGGGCCGCAAGATGACCGCCGACGATCTCGAGCGCTACGTCGCGACGCCCGCCGCCAGGGCGGGCGCGCCCCTCATCGCGCGCGTGACGCACGCCGGTCTGTGAAGCGGGCGCACGCTTGCGACTTCCGGTAGAAAAAAACAACAACCCGACGCCCGCAATGGTTGGCATATAAATGACAACATTGATAGAATGCTAAACTTTCCAGTTGGATAGGATTGGCATGCTCAAGCGGGATGACGATATGGAGCAGGGGATGGCGCTGGCGCCCGGGTTTGATCTCGAAACCTTCCTCGCCTGGCGTGCGCCGCGCGCCGGCACGGCCAATCCGACCCGCATGGACAATCCCGTGTGGACCTGGCTGGTGCAAACGCGCCTGTGCGGCTTTCGCGCCAACGAGGCGATGGACGGACCGTGCAGCACGGTGGCCGGTCCGTGCTGGTCGTTCCGCCGCTTCGGGCAGGCGCGCGTGGTGCTGGCCGACGGCGCGGTGGTCTACATCGGCGGCGAGCACGAGGACCACGACGATCCCGATTTTTACATCTACAACGACGTTGTCGTGTGCCGTCCCGACGGCAGCATCAACGTCTACACGTATCCGACGGCCGTGTTCGAGCCGCTCGACTTCCACTCGGCCACCCTGGCCGGCGACCAGATCGTGATCATCGGCGCGCTCGGTTACGAAGACCGGCGCCGCTACGGCACCACAGCGGTCTACCTGCTGTCGCTGCGCACCTTCGCCATCACGCGCGTCGAGACCCATGGCGAAGGCCCGGGCTGGATCGCGCGCCACGCGGCGCAGCTGGCCGATGGCGGCAGCGCGATCGCGGTCCGGGGCGGGGCGGTGCTGCCGCGCGCCGGCGCTTACCCCGAGCGCAATCTCGATCACTGGCGGCTCGATCTGCAGACCTGGACCTGGCAGCGCGAGCGCCACTGCGACTGGCAGCGCTGCATCATCGCGCCTGCCGACCAGCGCCTCAATCATCTGTTCGCGTTCCGCCAGGCGTTGTGGGAGTCGCAGGGCTGGACCGGCGGCGATGGCCTGGCGTTCGGGCGCCTGACCGAGGCGCTCGGCATGACGCCCGATCTCGATCTGTATCAGTCCCGCTACCTGATGGGCGGGGACGCGGTCGCGCTGGCGCGCACGGACGACGACGACTACAAGGATTTCCGGATCATGGTCGACGGGACCGTGGTGCGCATCACCGAGCAGACGCGCGCGCTGCAGGTGCTGGTTGAGGGACGCCTGGCGCCGGGGCGCTTTGCGGCCTTGGTCGAGCATATCGACAGCAGCCTGACACGCTTGCTCGGCACGCCCTGCATCGTGCAGCAGCCGCGCTAGCCGAGGATGTCGACGATCTCGCCGGCGGCGTTGCGGATGGTGGTCTGCTTGACGTCCCACAGGATGTTGGGGAACGAGGGCAGCTTGTAGACGCCCTGGCGCTGATGCAGCAGGGTGGCGAATTCCTCGACCGCGGCCTTGGTCGCGCTGATGTGCACGACGCCGCCGCGCCCGATGCGCCAGCTGTTTCGCTTGTGCGCCAGCGTGAACTGGATACGCCAGTTCGGCCCGCACAGTGAAAACGGTTTGCCATAGCCCAGGCGCAGCGGCAACAGCTGCGACAGCTGGCCGACCAGGTAGGCGCCCAGCGTCACCTGGGCCAGCGACTGGCGCAGGAAACGTTTGGTCTCTTCCACCAGCAGCAGGTCGGTGAACACGATGCCGCTCGACGAACCATCGCGGCGCATGCCGGCCAGCACCTTGGCCTGGATTGCGGGGAAGGACAGGAAGGACGCGCGCTGCACATGCGTGATCCACAGCGGCATGTAAGGGAGCATCAGTTCGAGCAGCATGCGCGTATCCCATTTCTGGGCGCCTGCTTCTTCTTCGGCCGTCATGCCGATCACCTGCAAAAATTCGACGCGGCCGTTCGGGGTATCGATCGCCGGCAGTTCCATGTCGTGCGCAAAGCCCATCGCGCACAGCAGGGTGGGGGTGTCGAGCGCAATGGGACCGTTGGCGCTAAGCCGGTGGCCGTGCTGGAAACCGTTGCGGCTGGCGTACACGTAGCGGCCCAGGTTTTGCAGCATGTGGATCGGCCACATCGGCGCTTCCGTCGCACCCGCTTCGGTGGCCAGGCGGAAGGTCAGTTCGAAGCCGAAACCGCTCTTGCCATCGGCGCCCTTGCCGACCTGTTGTTCAGAGAAACCGTAAGTGACGTAGTGCCAGTGCGGAATCGGTTCGGCGCGCTGCCAGACGCTGATGCTGTCCAGCGGATCGGGGCCGCCCAGTTTCCATGGATGGGGATTGTCGTATTGGCGCGCTTGTCGGCCTTTGTACAGCGTGGCCAGGGTGGCGGTGATCGCGTTCCGGCCGACGGCCACAGTTGCCGTATCTTGTGCTGGTGGTGCCGTATTGTCCTGCGATTCCATTGTCTTTCCATTACTGGTGCATGCCGTTCGCACGAACCGCGAGGCCGGGAAAGAAATCTTAACATGAGGACAGACCTCACATGCGCAGGAAAGTCGCTTTGAATCACTAAAAATTGACTGGTGGACACTCGTTCTTGCAGGCGCGACCGCGTTTGTTATTTTTTGCCTAATGAAGGACGTGTAAAAATGAAATCATCGAAGCCCTGACCGGGCCGAAGCGCGCAAAACGCTTCGGCCAGCCAGGTTTGCAGCACACGTCTATTGCCACCACAGGCCTTGAAGCTTACTCGTCGGTCTTGCCGCCCTGGCGTGAACCCTTGGCGCTACTGACGGCGTCCTTGTTGCGTGCTGCCGACTGGCGGCTCTCGCCCCCCTTGCGGCCGATGTCGGCCATGTGTTCACGGTCGCGGCTGACCGCCTCGCCGCCTTTTTGGCCGGCGCGGCGCGCTTCTTCGGAATCGAATTCGTGCGCCGTGCCTTTTTGATGCGCGGCCTGGCCGCCCTTGCTGGCGATTTCGCGCTGCTGGTTTTCATCCATTGCCGCGAAGCCGCGTTTGGCCGGCGTGCTCTTTTGCTCGTTGCCGGCGGCACCGCCGCTCTTGTTGCCACTGTCTTTGCTTGTCGCCATGTCGATCTCCTGTGTGGTCATCGGTGTCGGGCTCGTCATGCGCCCGTGGTTTAGAGAGAGGGCCAAATTGAATAGTTCCGGCTAGTCGGGCGCGCGCGGCGGACGGCGCGCGCCGTCGCGTGGCGCCATCGCATCGCGTGTTGGCGGCGGCGCCGACAAGTCGTCGTCCAGTTCTTCCTTGCGCGCGGCCAGCTGCTCGCCAAGCGCGTCGAGATCGATGCCGCTGTGGCGGGCCGCCGCGAACATGTCGCTTTCTTCTTTCTCGATGTGGTGGGTGACTTCTTCGCCGAGCACGGTGACGGTGGCGTCGAAATGGTCGTCGCCGGGGTACATGACTTCGAGCTGGCCGATCAGTTCGCGCGCGCCCGCATGTTCGATGTCGGCTTCGTCCATCAGGGCGTTGTCGTCGATGGCGGTGCGCACGGCGGGATAGAAGATTTCCTCCTCGATCATGGTGTGCAGCGTCAGCTCGTAGCAGATTTCATCGACCAGTTCTGACTTGCGCTCGTCGTCCTCGACGCTGCCTTTGAGCTGCTCGAACGCGCGGAACAGGTCGCGCACGCGGTCGTGGTCGGCCCGGAGCAGGTCGAGCGCGTCCGCGCTGCTGGATTGCTTTCCTTGGGTGGGCATGGTGAACTCCGGTGAAGGTCAGGCGTTGCCTTGTGCGTCGGCACCGGCGCCGTTCGCGCGCGCCATGGTGCTGGCCATGTCGCGCGTGTAGCGGCTGGTGTCTGGCAGGAAGGCGCTCTCGCGCGCCATGTCGATGTGCGAGCCGCTGAGCAGGGCGACCAGCTGCTGCTGATAATTGCGCAGATGTTCGACGGCCGGCTGGGCGGCGTTGGCGGCCGTGGCGGCCATTTGCAAGGGGTTGGAACAGGACAGCAGGCGCGTGCCGGCGTCGAAGGCGTCCTGCATGAGCTGCGCCGCGAATTGCAAGTTCAGTTCGCTCAGTTTGCGCAGCGCATCGGAGGACTTGCGGGTCAGTTCGGTCATGAAGTCGACCTGGGCTTCGAAGCCCGGCTGGAAGGCGGGACGCGTGGTTTGGCTTGGCATTGGCTACCTCGAGAAAAAAGCGACAGGGGACACCATCGCAACGATGGTGTGCGTGCTTTGCATCAGCAGGAGGTAGACGATGATGGCCGGCCCAAGTTCCGCGAACCTGGACCGGATGCGCGCCAGCGCAAAGAGACGCTTATTCGGCGGCCACTTTCAGGCACAGCTTGCCGAAGTTTTTGCCTTCGAACAGCATCAGCAGGGCTTCGGGGAAGGTCGACAAGCCCTCGACCACGTCTTCCTTGCTCTTGAAGCTGCCTTCCTTCATCCACTTGGCCATGGCGGCCACGCCCTGGTGGTAACGGTCGGCGTAGTCGAACACGACGATCCCTTCCATGCGCGCGCGGTTGACCAGCAGCGACAGATAGTTGGCCGGGCCCTTGACGGCCGTGGTGTTGTTGTACTGCGAGATGGCGCCGCAGATCACGATGCGCGCACGCAGGTTGATGCGGGTGAGCACGGTGTCGAGGATCTCGCCGCCCACGTTGTCGAAGTAGACGTCGACGCCGTTCGGGCAATGTTCTTTCAGACCATCCTTGACCGCGGACGGGCCGGCCTTGTAGTCGATGCAGGCGTCAAAGCCCATTTCCTTGACCATGAAATCGCATTTTTCCTTGCCGCCGGCAATGCCGACCACGCGGCAGCCCAGGTGCTTGGCAACCTGGCCGACCGTCATGCCGACCGCGCCGGCCGCGCCCGACACCACCACCGTCTCGCCCGCTTTCGGCTGGCCCGATTCGATCAGGCCGAAGTAGCCGGTCATGCCCGGCATGCCCAGGGTGTTGAGCCAGGTGGTCAGCGGCGCCAGGCGCGGGTCGATCTTGAAGAAGGCGGCGGTCTTGTCGTTGGCCGCGCCGGTCCAGTAGGCTTGCACGCCGATGCCGCCCGACACATGGTCGCCCACGGCGAACTTGTCGGACTTGCTGGCCACCACCACACCGACACCGCCGGCGCGCATGGTTTCGCCAATCGCGACCGGACGGATGTAGGACTTGCCTTCGTTCATCCAGCCGCGCATGGCCGGGTCCAGCGACAGATACAGCGCCTTGACCACGATCTCGCCGTCGGCAATCTCGCGCACCGGCTCGCTCACTTCTTGCCAGTCGCTGCGCTTGGGCATGCCGACAGGACGGGCGGCGAGGCGGAATTGCTGGTTCATCAGGGCGGTGGTCGACATGCTGGTCTCCGAATAGGTTGTAATCCATCTACTATACCGCAAATTCGCACGCCCGTGCTTTTTTATGATGGGACGGTTTTCTCCTGCTCGTGCGACAATATGAGGTTGGCATTCCGCCCCATCTTCTACCCCAGAACATGACGCATCCCGAATACATCCTGACCCTGTCTTGCCTGGATCAGCGCGGCATTGTGCACCGCGTTTCCGGCTTCCTCGCCGAACATGGCTGCAACATCATCGATTCGGCGCAGTTCGGCGATGCAGAATCGAAGCTGTTTTTCATGCGCGTGCATTTCGCGCTGGAAGACGGCCAGGTCGGCGACAGCGCCTTGCGCGCCGATTTTGCGGCCCTGTGCGAGCGGATGGGCATGGACGGGCAATTGCACGACGCGCGCGCCAAGCCGCGCGTGATGCTGATGGTGTCCAAGATCGGGCATTGCCTCAACGACTTGCTGTTCCGCTACAAGAGCGGGCTGCTGCCGGTCGAGATTCCGGCCATCGTGTCGAATCACATGGATTTCTATCAGCTGGCCGCCAGCTACAATATTCCCTTCCACCATTTGCCGCTGGCAACGGGGGCGGACGAGGCGAGCAAGCTGGCCCAGGAAGCGCGCGTGCTCGATTTAATGGCCACCCACAAGATCGACCTGGTGGTGCTGGCGCGTTACATGCAGATCCTGTCGCCCGGCCTGTGTCAAGCGCTGGCTGGCCGCGCGATCAATATTCACCACTCCTTCTTGCCGAGCTTTAAGGGCGCCAAGCCCTACGCGCAGGCGCATCACCGCGGCGTCAAGCTGATCGGCGCCACCGCCCACTTCGTCACCGGCGATCTGGACGAGGGCCCGATCATCGAGCAGGACGTCGAGCGGGTCGATCACGCGATGGATGCCGAGACGCTGTCGGCCATCGGGCGCGACGTCGAATGCGTGGTGCTGGCGCGCGCCGTCAAGTGGTTCGTGGAACACCGTATTTTGCAAAACGGCGACAAGACTGTCGTCTTCAAATAATTCAAGGGCAAGGCATCAATGGCACTCAAGGCAACAATCTACAAGGCGGAACTGCAAATTGCGGACATGGACCGCAACTACTATCAGACCCATCTCCTGACGCTGGCGCGCCATCCGTCGGAAACCGATGAGCGGATGATGATCCGCCTGCTCGCGTTCGCCATCCATGCGAGCGATTCGCTGACCTTCACCAAGGGGTTGTTCGATACCGAGGAACCGGACCTGTGGCAAAAGGATCTGACCGGTGCCATCGAACTGTGGATCGAGGTGGGACAGCCGGACGACAAGCGTCTGATGAAGGCCTGCGGCCGCAGCGAAAAGGTGGTGGTGTACAGCTACAGCGCCACCAGCCACATCTGGTACAAGCAGATCGCCAACAAGCTTGAGCGCGCCAAGCAATTGAGTGTGATTAACATCCCATCCGATGCCAGCGAGCAGCTGCAGCGTATGGCCAACCGCAACATGCAAATCCAGTGCACGATCCAGGATGGCCAAATTTATCTGACCGACAGCGTGTCGACCGTGCTGGTCGAGCGTGAAGACTTTAAAGTGGAACGTTAAGCCGATGAAAAAACTGCTCTCCGTCTTGATCGTGTTGTGCTCCTTGTGCGCCTCGGCCATGGCCGGCGTGAGCGTGACGGCGCCGTGGGTGCGTGCGACCGTACCAGCGCAGAAAAGTTCGGGCGCCTTCATGCGCGTGCAATCGTCGACCGACGCACGCCTGGTGGGCGTGAGCTCGCCCGTGGCGGCCCAGGTCGAACTGCACCAGATGGACATGAAAGACGGCATGATGAAAATGCAGCAGGTCGACGGGATCGATCTGCCGGCAGGCAAGGGCGTCAATCTGGCCAGCGGCGGTTATCACGTCATGCTGGTTGGCCTGAAGCAGCAGCTCAAGGCGGGCGAGGCCATCGACCTCACCCTGCAGATCGAACACCCCGGCAAGAAGCGCGAGTCGATCACCATCAAGGTGCCGGTCAAGCCGATCAACTTCAGCGCGCCTGACGCGGGCATGCCGGCACAGCATTGAACTACTTCCGACATCCGGCCCGGTGGCAGCTGTGGATCAGGATCGCGTGTTTCGCGATTCTGCTCAACGCGCTCGCCCCGTCGGTGTCTCATCTGGTGTCGGCCGCACGCGCCGATGCCGATCCTTTCCTGTCCTCGGTCTGCGTCGCTGATCCGTCGGGCAAGGACGCGTTCGTCAAAAAATTCGCCGGCTCCGGGCCCGGTATGGGCATGGAACATTGCGCCTATTGCCTCCCGCATGGCGGCAGCGATCTGCTGGCGCCGGTCATGTTCAGCGGCCTGGGATTGACGGCCAACCACGGCCTGCGTCCCTACCTGTTCTATCGTTCCCCCAAGCCATTATTGGCGCTCACCGCGGCACCGCCCCGCGGTCCTCCTTCTTTCGCATGACCTTGCCGGCGGCGCGCACGCGCCGCCCTGTGAACCCGCGCACGAACGCCGGCCTGCGGCCTGCCCGCGCGCGGACCGACCATACGCATGCCAAAGAGAATCCACTTGAAACAGACTTGCATCCTGATCGCGGCCGCTTGCGCCGCCCCCGCCGTATTGGCCGAACCGTCCACCGTCCTGATCCAGGGCGGCCGGCCCAGCTCGCTGCCGACCAGCATTCCCACCACCATTGAAAGCATCAGCGGCGCGCAGATCGATGAACGCATCAACGCCACCGACAGCGAAGATGCGCTCAAGTACTTTCCCAGCCTGAACGTGCGCAAGCGCTACATCGGCGACTATGACCACGCGGTGCTGGCCAGCCGGGCCTCGGGCACCGGCAACAGCGCGCGCTCGCTGGTGTACGCCGACGGCATCCTGCTCTCGAATTTGCTCGGCAACGGCGCCACCTTCACGCCGCGCTGGGGCCTGGTCTCGCCCGAGGAAATCGAGCGCGTCGACGTGCTTTACGGGCCGTTTTCGGCGGCCTACGCCGGCAATGCGGTGGGCGCCGTGGTCGACTTCCAGACCCGCATGCCGGACAAACTTGAAGCGCACGTGCGCGCGGCTGCCTTCAGCCAGCCGTTCCAGGCATACGGCAGCGACGACCGCTTTGGGGGCCGCCAGGGCAGCGCATCGCTGGGCGAGCGCCAGGGCGCGTGGTCGTGGTGGGTCGACGTGTCGCGCCTGGATAGCCGCGGGCAGCCGCTGTCGTTTGCCAACAAGCTGCTCTCGGCCGGTGTGGTTGGCGGCGGCGGTTTGCCGGTCAGCGGCGCCGTGGCCGGCAAGAACCCGTCCAACAAGGATTGGTGGATTATCGGCGCGAGCGGCCAGTCGCACACGGTGCAGGACCATGCCAAGGTCAAGCTGGCCTGGGATATCTCGCCCATCCTGCGCGCCAGCTATACGCTCGGCTGGTGGGGCAACGAAGCGCGCCGCGCCACCGAATCGTATCTGCGCGACGCGGCCGGCGCGCCCGTGTATCTGGGCGACGCCAACAATCAGATCAATATCGGCGGGCGCCGCTACGACCTGCGCGCTTCCGATCTGGCGCCGTCGCGCGGCAGTCTTGAGCACATCATGCACGGGCTCTCGCTCAAGCAGCACAGCAAGGGTGTCTGGGACTGGGAAGTCGCCGCCAGCAAATACGATTACGTGCGCGACGAAGTACGGTCACCGACGGTGCCGGTGACCGGCATCGACAGCGCGGGCCGCGGCAACGTCACCGACCTGGCGGGCAGCGGCTGGACGACTTATGCGTTCAAGGGCATCTGGCGCCCGCAAGCGCGGCATGTGGTGGAGATGGGCCTGCAGGGCGAGAGCGCGATGCTGCGCAATGCCGTATGGTCGGCGGCGGACTGGCGCAGCAGCGCGCCGACCGCGCGCGTGTCCACTTTCAATGGCAATACGCGGCTTCAGAGCCTGTACCTGCAGGATGCCTGGCGCGTGAACGCCCAGTTCAAGACTACGCTGGGTCTGCGCTACGAACACTGGCGTGCGTTCGGGGGCGAGATGTCGAATGCGAATTCGGTCGCGCCGCTGCCATTTGGCGAGCGTACCGAAAACAGCTGGTCGCCCAAGGCCGCCATCGCGTGGAAAGGGGAGGGCGATTGGGCGCTGAAGGCGTCGGTCGGCCGGGCCATCCGCAATCCGACCGCGTCCGAACTGTTCCAGGGTTCGATCGTCGACCAGGTGATCGTCAACCGCGATCCGAACCTGCGCGCCGAAAAATCCTGGACGAGCGAGCTGACCGCCGAACGCGCACGTGGCGACGATGTGCTGCGCGCGACGTTGTTCCACGAGACCACGCGCGACGCGCTCTACTCGCAGCCGCTCAACGCCGCTGTGAACACCGTGCAGAATGTGGATCGCATCCGCACCACGGGGCTGGAACTGGCGCACCAGGCGGACCATGTGCTCGTGCCCGGCCTGACGATCAACAGCAGCCTGACCTACGCGCACTCGATCATCGCCGCCAACGCGCGCTTTCCGGCCAGCGTGGGCAAGGTCCAGCCGCGCGTGCCCGACTGGCGCGCCAACCTGATGGCCGCGTGGCGCTTCGACGATACATGGAGTGCGACCTTCGGTGTGCGCTATAGCGGGCACCAGTACGGCACGCTCGACAACAGCGATCCGAATGGCGAAACGTACACCGGCGTGTCGTCGTACACGGTCGCCGATGTGCGCCTGCGCTATCGCATCAATCGCCAGTGGAGCGCGGCGCTGGGCGTGGATAACCTGAACAACGCCACCTACTGGGCCTTCCATCCTTATACCCAGCGCACCGTGGTCGCGGAATTGCGCTGGGATCTGTAAGGCCTTAGCGCGGCGCCACGCCCAGGCGGCGCGTGCCACCGGAGCCGACCACCGAGCGGCTCACTTTCGGGTCGCCGTAGTAGTTGACGTCGCCGGAGCCGGCGATCGACACGCTCAGCGCGCTGCTGGCCCACACCGTCGCCTGGCCGGACCCGCCCACGCTGACGCTGGCCTCGCGCGACTTGAGCTGGCCCAGGTCGACGTCGCCCGAGCCGCCGATGGAAATCGACACCGTGCCCGCATTGCCGCCGCCGGCCTTGAAGTTGCCGCTGCCGCCGACGCTGACCGACACCGTGTCGGCCTCCATGCCCTTGACGTTGATCGAACCGGAGCCGCCCAGATCGATCGACAGCTTGCCCGCCTTGAGCGGATCGGCCTCGATCGAACCGGAGCCGCCCAGCGCCAGGCGCTCGACGTCCTTGGCCGTCACGATGATTTTCATGGTGCGGCTCGACAGGTTCAGATTGCGCTTGGTGGGGCGGATCTTGAGGGTGCCGTTTTCGATGACCGTTTCGATGTACTGCTGCAGATTGTCGTCGGTTTCGATGACGATGCCTTCGGTGGCGCCGATCCGCAGTTCGAGGTTGGCGGGCAGGCTCAGGTTCACGCCCGTGAAATGAGCCAGTTCGCGGCTTTGCTTCTTGATGGTGCCGCTGCCTTGAATGCGTTCGCCGGCGATCCAGTCGAGGGGCGAAGCGATGGCGTGGGAGAGGGGGGCGGCGCAGGCGACAATGGCGACGGCGAGGGCAACCCGGCGCAGGCCGGCGGCAACGGTGGATGTGGTTTGCATGGTGGGGTCTCCTGAATTGATCTGACGCTTCGCATCATAGAAAACCCCGTCCGCGCGCACCCGCCGTTTGCGACAAACTGCCGTGCGCGCCGGACAGACTGCAGTTTAGCGCGACAGCCCGGCGGGCCGGGTGCGGCCATTGTGCTCGAGCCAGTCGAGCGCGCCCTGCCACAAAGGCTGGCATTGCTGCTTGAAGTAGCCCATGTGGCCGATCGGTCCCATGCCTGCGCGGCGCGGGTCGATGTCGGTCTTGAGCCACTGAACGTTGCGGTAGCCGCTCATGAAGGCGTCGCGCGACTTGGGGCGGGCCCACAGGTCATCGAGCGCGTTGCAGGCCATGATCGGGCTGCGCACGCTGTCGAAGCCGGCGGCCAGGTGGCCCATGGCCGGGTCCTGGAAAAAATAACGGGGGAAGGTGCACCAGTGCTTCCACTGGCGGTAGACGTCGATCGGCAAGTCCTCGCCCATGCCGAGCCAGCTCCAGGCCAGATAGCCTTTCAGGCGCACGATCATGGGGCCGATCACGCCCCACATCAATTTGACGCGCAGGCGTTCGGCCAGCGGCATCCAGCCATCCCAGCCGGCACCGGTGGCGAAGGTGTACAGGGCGTCGACCTTGTGGTGGTTGGGCAGCAGCCCGAAGGCGTGGCCGCCATAGGAGTGGCCCACCACGTACAGCGGCAGGCCGGGCACGCTCATGGCGTCGACCGCGGCGGCCAGGTCCTGGCGGCCCCAGTCCAGGTAATCCATGCGAAAGCCCTTGAGGGAGGCGGGACGCGAGCGGCCGATGCCCCGGTAGTCGAGCGTCATCACGGCGTAGCCCTGGCTGGCGGCGTACTGCGCGAAGCGGCGATAGAAGCCTTGCGGCACGCCGGTGGCGCCGGCCATGACCAGGTGGGCGCGCGTGGCCCCCTGGGCCGGATAGCGGGTGGCCGCGATGGGGTAGCCGTCGGCGGTGGTCAGGGTCAGTACTTCGGCGGGGAAGGTCATGGTCATTGCTCCTTGGGGCGGTGCAGGGTCAGCAGCGACAGGAGGGCCTGGCCCACCAGCTGCATCGGTTCGGGGGTGCCGGCGGCGCGCGCCTGCAGCAAGCCGCCTTCGTAGGCGGCGAGGATGAGAGCGGCCAGGGCGCCGGCGCTGGCGGCCGGATAGCCGGCGCCGATCAAGCCCTGTTCCATGCGCACCCGGATGCGGGCAAAGCCGGCGCCCAGGGCGGCGCGGATCTCGGTGTCGTCGGCGGTTGTCTCGAGGGCGATGGTGGCCAGCGGGCAGCCTTTTTCGTAGCCGGAACCGGCCAGGCGCTTTTGGGCGCCGTCGATCCAGGCCATGATGGCCACGGCCGGGTCGCCCGAGGCCATGCGCTCGTCGAGCAGAAGGCACAGGCGTTCGACGGTGGCCTCGACGGCAGCCACGGCCAGTTCCGTTTTACCGCCGGGGAAATGGTGGTACAGCACGCCCTTGGGCGCCTTGGCGGCGGCCAGCAGCTCGGTCAGGCCGCTGCCGTGGTAGCCCTGGCGCTGCATGGCGTCGACCATGGCGGCAATGAGGCGGGTTTTGGCGTCGGGAGGGGTCATGTGTTGAAGTCTATAGACCGATCGGTCTAATGGCAAACAAAATCGCGCCAGGCTAGAGAGGGGACTCTAAATGGGCGGGCAGGCGGTATCATGTGCGTCTGAAACACATATCACTGGAAACTCATGCTTATCATCACCATCAAACAGGGCAAGGAAAAAAGCTTGCTCGCCGGCGAAACCTGGGTCTACGCTTCCGCGGTTGAAAAAGTGGACGGCAAGCCGAACGAAAAGATGAAGCCGGGTGGCACCGCCATCGTCCAGACCTCGTCGCAGCAATTCATCGGGCGCGCGGCGTACAACAGCAAGTCGCAGATCCGGGCCCGCATCTGGACCTTTCGCGAGGACGAGCCGATCGACCACGCCATGATCAAGCGGCGCGTGAAGGCGGCGCTGGAAAAAAGCGCGCCGGCGGCCAAGAAGGCGCGTCCGGACGAGCTGGTGCGCCTGGTCAATGCCGAGGCCGACGGTCTGCCTGGCCTGCTGGTCGAGCAGTTCGGCGGCAAGAGCGGCTACCTGATCTGCCAGTTCCAGGCGGCCGGTGTCGACGCCTGGAAAGTGCCGATCGTCCAGGCCCTGTTGGCCGAAACGGGCTGCAAGAATGTATACGAGCGCGCCGACGAACTGGTGCGCAAGGGCGAGGGGCTGGCGGTGGTCTCGGGCGCGCTGGCGGGCGACGAACCGCCCGACGAAGTGTGGGTGATGCGCGATGGCGTGCGCATGTCGACCGACCTGAAAACGGGTTTCGAGCGTCCATTCCGCAAATAAGGGGAAGAGTGCGGTTTTTCCGCATCATATTTTGTAGCTTTACCGCAATCTTTCCTCACCGCATCTGCATACTCGTCTTATAATTGGTCGCACAATTTTGTCGCCGATTAAAGAGACTACCGCCAGATGGAAAACCACCAGTCCTCGCAAATTCGCACGCTGACCTACATCGAAAACGAAGACCACCCGGTCTTCGGCACGCTGGTCGAGCAGATCCTGCACCTGCTGAACTCGAAGCTGATTTTCAGCGACATCATCATCCATCAGAACAGTCCGTTGATGCTGCGCCAGCCGAAAGGGCTGGTGGCGGTGACGGACTCGCCGATCACGAAAGAAGAGCTGGAAGAGTTCTTCGAAGTGATCGAGCCGAATTGGTCCGAGCGCATTGCCGACCGCGCCTTCGACCGTTCGATCGACCTGCACACGGCGCGCATCCGCGCCAATTGCTTCACATTCCAGGGCAAGAAGCGGCTTGGCTGCGTGGTGCGCCGCTTCCCGAAAGAGCCGCTGGCCTTGAACAGCCTGGGCTTGCGCGCGGCCGAGCAGGATTTCGCCAAGCTCACCAGTGGGCTGGTGCTGATCATCGGCGACACCTGCCAGGGCAAGTCGACCACGATCGCCTCGATGCTCGATCAGATCAACAAGACCCGTTCCGGGCACATCATCACGATTGAAGATCCGGTCGAGACCCTGATTCCCCAGCGCCACTGCATCATCACGCAGCGCGAAGTGGGGCATGACGGCGACGTCGAGAGCTATTTTGCCGGTGCGCTCGACGCCTTGCGCGAGCGGCCGGACGTGATCGTCATTGGCGAGATCCGCGATGCGGAAACGGCCAAGGAAGCGCTGGCGCTGGCCGAATCGGGACCGTTGGTGCTCGCATCGCTGCATGCGCGCTCGACCGAGCTGGGGCTGCAAAAGATGCTGCGCCTGCTGGGCAACTCCGAAGCGCAATCGCAGGCGCTGGCGAGCGCCCTGCGCGGCGTGCTGTGCCAGGCCTTGCTGCCATCGACCGAAGGCGAGCGATACTACCTGGCCACCGAATGCCTGACCTCGAATCCGGAAGTGGTGCGGATTGTGGAATCGGGCCGGGTGGGCGAGGTGCGCACGCTGATGGACGGCGGCACGGGCAAGTTCAACGCCGGCTGCCACTCGATGAATTCGGCGCTGGTGAACCTGCTGCGCGACAAGAAGATCAGCATGGAAGACGCGCGCAACGCCACCACCGACCGCATCGGCTTCGCCGACGCCTGCTACAGCGCGATGCTCGACGCCGCATGATGCACATTTCCGGAACCAGCGCGCCGCTGCCTTTTCATGCGCCGGACCAGCGCTGCTGCAACTGCGGCACGGAGCATGGCGTGCACATGCGCGACACCGAACTGAAAAAGACCACCTACATGCTGTTGGGCGGCACCGAGACGACCTTCGTCCTCGGCCTGCCGTTCTGCGGCGACTGCGAGCCGACGGCCGCGCGTTTTCGCCAAGGGTATTTCTCGCGCGCGCTGGTCGCTTTCGTCCTGTTCTGGGTCTTGCTGGGCGTGCTGATGGGCGCCGGGGGCGAGCACCCGCCCGCGTGGCTGGTGGAGAACATGATGCTGATCGCGGCCTTGGGCGCGGTGGGGCTGACGACGGCATTCTACTTGCTGCGCCGGCCTTCGGCGCCGCAGACCAGCGCTTATCAGCCGGTATTCCTGAGCAAACTGAAGCGCTCCTTCAAGGGCGAGGTGCAGCGCCTCGATCTGGGGTTTACCAATCATGCGTACGCCGACCAGTTCGCGCTGCAAAATCAAGCGTATTGTCAATCCGGCTTGCTGGTGGTGGACAAGCGTTAACGCAGGAACGGAGCGGCCAGCGTTGCGCCGAATGCGAGCAGCAGCGCCGCCCACACGATCTTTCCGCCCCGTTTGTGAAAGCGCGCGCAGCGCGGACGAACTTGGGCGGACCGGGTTGCCAGGTCGCTGCCGAAGATTGCGATCGTTTCCACCTGCGGCTGGGCGATCGGCGTGTTGCACATGGCGCACTGACCGTCCCGGTTGCGGCGCAATGCCGCTTTCTCTCATTTTCTGGCGTGGCAGCGCCGCGTTCAGTCGAGCGGTACGCTGCGGTACTTGTTCACTTCCGACGGCGTGACCGGCGGCGCCTGGTTGCCCCAGCTCGCACGCAGGTAGGACACGACTGCCGCCACTTCCCCATCGTCCATCACATGCCCGTACGGCGGCATGCCGTATGGCCGCGGATTGCCCGCCGTGACAGGCGCGAAGCCGCCATTGAGCACGATCCGGATCGGATTGACCGCTTCGCCCATCGTCAGCGCGCGGTTGCCGGCCAGCGGCGGGTAATGCGGCGGCAAGCCTTTGCCGTTCGCGCCGTGGCAATCAACGCAGTGGTTCTCGTAGAGTTTTTTGCCTTGCTCGAGCACCCGCTCCACGCGCGGGCCGCTCGGCATGTCGAACGGCGCCGCCGGCTGCGCGGGCAGCGCTTTCAGATACACCGCCATCGCGGTCGCATCCTCATCGCTCAGATGCTGCAGGCTGTTCCGGACCACTTCGGCCATCGGCCCGAACACGGTCGCGCGCGGCGACACACCGCTTTGCAGCAGCTGCGCGATGTGCGGCACTTCCCAGCTGCCCAATCCCGCTTCCTGGTCCGACGTCAGCGACGGCGCATACCAGCCCAGGGTCTGGATCATCCCGCCCGACAAACCCGACGCGCTCGCGCCCAGCGGGTTGCGGCTGCTGTGGCAAGCCACGCAATGGCCCAGGCCTTCGACCAGATACGCGCCACGGTTCCACTGCGCGTCGCGGGTCCCGATCGGCGCATACACGGCGGGCTTGAAGTACAGCAGGCGCCATCCGGCCAGCATGAACTGCTGGTTGTACGGGAAGCGCAATGCGTGCGCCTGGTTCGGCGCCTTTTGGGCGGGCACGGTTTGCAGGAAGGTGTACAGGGCGTCGGCATCGTCGCGCGTGATCCTGGTGTAGCTGGTGTACGGGAAGGCCGGGTACAGCAGGCGCCCATCGCGCGATTTGCCGTTGTGGAGCGCGCGCCAGAAGTCGTCGGCGCTCCAGGCCCCGATGCCGGTCTCGCGGTCGGACGTGATGTTGGGCGCCACCAGGCGCCCGAACGGGGTGTCGATCGCGCGCCCGCCCGCATATGCCGCGCCGCCGCGCACGGTGTGGCAGGCCATGCAATCGCCGGACTGAGCCAGGTAAGCCCCGCGCGCGATGTTGGCTGGCGTCGCGGCGGTGGCGGCCGGCGAGGAGGAAGCGATTTTTTCTTCGCGCGGCCAGGCGATGATCACGCTCAGCACCAGCAGGGCCGCCGCGAAGCCGGCAGCGAGCAGCAGGTTCTTTTTCATGGCACGCTCCCGCAGGCGACCGGCAGCGGCCTGGCGATGACCTCGGCGGGACGCGGGTCGGGCGGCAGCGGCTGCAGTCCCAGCCAGCTGGCGACGGCATTCACGTCGCTCAGACTGAGACGGCTGGTGATCTCGGCCATGCAGTCGGGCGCCAGCGCGCGCCGGCTGTGGTTGCGCCAGGCGCCGAACTGGGCGTTGATGTAGTCGCGCGGCAGGCCGAGCAGGCCGGGGACGGCGGGCGCGATGCCGGTCAGCTTGTCGCCATGACAGGCCACGCAGGCGGGCACCTTGAGCGCCGGGTCGCCGCGCGTGGCCAGCTGGCGGCCCCGTTCGAGCACGGCGGCGCCGGCGTCCGACGGCTGGGCCGGCGGCGAGGGCAGATGCTCGGCCGAGAAGTGGGCGGCGATCTCGCGCAGGTAATCGTCGGACATGTGATTGACCATGTAGGTCATCATCGGAAACTGGCGCCGCCCGTCGCGGAAATTGATCAGCTGGTTATACAGGTAGCCGGCCGGCTTGCCCGAGATGCGCGGAAAATATTGGTCGTTGACGTCTTTCCTGGCGTGGCAGGACGCGCAGGCGAGCAGGCGCTGGGCCATGGTGTCGGGCACAACAGCGGGGCGCTCGGCCGCCTGGACCGGCACGGCCAGTACAAGTGCACTCACCAAAAAAACGCCGAAAAATGTTTGCATGATGGTTGACCGAGGATGAAGGTGCCAATTGTCGCACGCCTGCACAGTTGCCTTTGGCTTGCGCCCGTTTTGCAGCATGGGCGTGACTATCTCGACAATATGTTGGTATAAGAACACGATCTCCGTCCTTTCCGTTGTGGCAATTTTTGCAAGTAATCATAGTGAACGAGGAAATGCGTTGCCCGGGCGGCGCAGTGCCAACCACTTGCAAACTCAACCAACAATCACGGGGATCATCTTGAAAAATTTAGCGACAGGATTCAGGCGTCTGGCGATAGCGGCGGGCTTGGCCGGCCTCGCCATCGTACCGCCAGCCGGTTACGGTTTCACTCAGCACGCGGGCGGCCCCCTCGGCAATCCGCTGCCGATGGGGCATGAATGGATTACCCGCATGTCCGCCATTGAGCTCCTCAACGGCAACGTCGATCCCAACCCCGATCCGGACGATCCGCGCAAGACCTGGCCCGGGACCCAGGGCCGCGCGAAAAACGTCAATGTGAGCGCGGCGGCGCGGGAAGTGGCGCGCATCAAGGGCACGACCACCAAGGAAGACACCTATGCCGCGACCTACAAGTTCGTGTGGGATGCGATCATCGGCGAACGCTGGGTCGACCTGGGAGGTCATAACTACACCAACTCATCGTTCTTCTATGCGTACAATTGCCTCGATCTGGTGACGCAGGAAGCGCCCGATGTCCAGTACGACCATTACATGCGCAAACCGGACGACAACGGCTCGGCCGGCGGCTTGCGGGCGGCCCAGGCGTCGTCCGCCCGTTTCGTCGATTATTTCGTGGCGGCGGCGACCGCGCCAGCGGGGGCGATGGAGGTGTGGGACGGCGGCGGCTACGCCGCGCTCGTGACGGTCGACCGCAATTACTTCCTGCTGGGACGCGCCCTGCATCTGTTCGAAGATTCGTTCAGTCCCGATCACACGGTGCGCAGCGATCAGGACCGCTACGAGAAGGTGCGACAGGTAAAGAGCTATCTGTGTGCCAGCGGATCGGAGCAGCATGCCCATCCTTCTGGCATTCCGCCCTATGAAAACGGGGATGTGATCTGGCTGCCCAAGTCGAAAGGCGGCGGGACGGGCTGGAGCACCTACAAGGCCAGCAACATGAAGGACGTGGCGCTGGTTGCCGCCGAGGCCAGCAAGGATGTCTGGGCTGCCTTCATCCGCACAATGGCGCTCCCGTCCGACCAGCGCGCCGCAAGCGCCAGGCGCGAGGCGCAAGCTGTGGCGGACCAGTGGCTGGCAGTGCGGGACAAGGATGAAACGCTGACCTGGTATCGCGATCCGGCCCACCGTCTCGCGACGTATGTGGTGTCCAATGATCGCAATGACGATGGCGGCAATGGCCAGAGCCAGGCCGCCTGCATGGCACGCGACTGGAAAGGCGCGAGCCAGCAAAGCAAGCTCGATGAATTCGCTGCCGGGCGCCGGGTATGTCTGTACAACATGCTGCCCACCTGGGGCAATGAAAACGAGATCGACCGCCAGCTCAAATCGCCCTATAACTGGCAGTGGCGTAACGCCGATCACGCTTTCCTGCAGCCACCGGCAGACTGGCAGCCGGGCAATCCGGTGTACGTGGACGTGAAAATTGCGAACCGGGTCAACGGGGTGTTCTTGCGTCAGGAGAGCAATTACATCTACAACGATCCGGGCCCGGGCACAGTGCAGTTCAGCGTGCCGCTGCCGCCCGATGCCCAAGCGACGACGCAGAGCTTCAAGATCAAGGTGACCGATCAGCCCGACTACTATCTGAACCGGGCAAGCACCAGCACGGGGCGGGTCGATATCTACAACAGCAGCTACAAAGGCGACTTCCGCTTCGAGCGGCGCGCGGACGGCTACTTCAATATCTACAATACCTATGACAAGCAGTACATGTTCATGGATACCAATGGCAAGACCTACATCAACTCGGACGGTCAGCCTGGCAATACCAACGCGCAGTGGCGGATCGATGGCATACCCGAGCCGTATCCGATGAATGCCACTTACCGGATCAGCACGACGGCCTACCAGATAGGCAGCAATGCCGCCGGCAAGTTGATCACCACGCGTTACCAGGGGATGGACACCATGCTGACGCTGGAGCGCCAGGCCGACGGCAGCTATACCATCAAGACGCCCGCAGGCTTCATTCGGTCCAATGACGGTGACAGCACACTGTTCTATGACAAGCAGAGCGGCAGCAAGTTCTTCCTCGACGAACAACTCGACGGGAAATACCTGGTGCGTGGGACCAACGGTGGCTTCTGGCGCATGGACCGGCCGCAAAACTTGATCCGCACCGATGCCCACGCCGATTGCCCGATGGATCCCTGCAACCCGGTCCTGACGGGGCCGGACGACCGCCACGATATCCCTGCGGAATGCAAAGCGGCGCCACCCAAGGTCTGCGCGCGGGGCACGCCGATCGATTTGGTCAGGCAATGGCAGTGAGGTAGCAACTGAGCACAGCCCGCCATGGTGGGGGCTGTTCGGTGGGTCTGCGGTGCAGGCCCCGGCAGCCGTTTCAGCGTGGGACGGCTTGCTCGCTGCGCCAGTGGCGGTAGATTTTCAGCGCGACGTGGGCGTCGTCGGCAGCGTACAGGATCTGCTTTTCCGACAGACGCGGCAGCGCCCAGTTGGTGGTGGTGATCTTTTTCGACTTCTGCAGCGCTTGCCCGAAGTAGCGCGCCACCGCCGTCTTGGCGCCCAGCGTGTTGCGTTCGTTCTTCTTGCGCAGCGCCGTCGACAGGTCCAGCACGTTGGTCGCTTCGATCCCCAGCTTGGCGCGCAGGCGCTTGACGTCGTCCTGCAGGCCGAAGCCGACTTTGAGAATCGCCGGCGACTCGAGCACCGCCTTGAGCACGTCCACCGCCGGCTCGGCGCCGATCTGGAACAAAAACGCGGTCTCGTCCGTCGCCAGCTGCACCAGGTGCGGGCCGGTCGACACTTCGCCCTTGACGAAGGTTGGCTTCGATTCGGTATCGAATCCGATCACGTCCATCGCCGACAAGGCAGTCAGTGCGTCCGCCGCGTCCTTCGCTGATTTCACCATGCGCACGTCAGAAAGTTGGATGCCGTCGTAAGGCGGCAACAATTCGTCTGATTCAGTGGTCATTAATGGCGATTAGCTATTGCGGGAAAACTTGGAAGCGAGCTGGAGCAGCTTTTCCTGGCGCAGTTTGTTCGCTTCTTCGGCCTGGGCCGCGTCGCGCTCGGCCTTCTTGCGCTCGGCTTCTTTCTTGAAGCGCTGCTGCAAGGTTTCCTTGGCGTGGGTGCGGTGGGTGTCGGTCACTTCGGCCCCGGCGGTGCCGTCGAGATCGTAGCGCACGGTGGCTTTTTCCATGGCGCGCAGGTAACGCAGCGAACCGGTATGGATGCCCAGCGCGGTGCGCATGGTCTTGCGGTCCAGTTCGGGCATGCGCGCCAGAATCTGTTTGTCGATGCCAATGGCCAGCGGCAGGCAATCGCGGAAAGCGGGGAACTGTTGCTGGAACTGTTTGAGCAGGGTGCGTGCGGTAAGGGGAGCTGCTGCGGGAGTGGCAGGCGCCGGTGCGTCGGCCGACTCGGCGACAAGACTAGGTGTATTCATTGACTTCATTGTAAGAGCTGGAACCGGAAGGATAGCATGGGCACATTGCCAAGTGCGCGGATTTTATTCATGCGCAGCCGTCAGTAAGTTGAGCGGAAGGGCGTGAAATCGTGTATGATCGACCTCTTGCCCTGCGCGTAGTTTGATGTAGCGCAGACGTGTCAGAAGATGAAAGAGGGCAGCCGGTCGTCCTGCAAGTATACGCTTTCGTTATATCTGGTATTCAACATATCAATTATCGCGATAACTTGCTCTAGGGCATAATAGGCTTTGTTCCCTCTATTCTCATTTGAATAGGTGAAAAGCCCGTTTCAGCTAGCGGGCTTTTTTTCGTTCTGCCACACACGCGGCCTCAGCGGCCGACATCGCCCTTAGCGCGGGCCACCCTTTACGCTCCATCGGGCCTATTTTTCAGGCCGGGTGGATTATTGACTGGAGTTTCAATGACGACCAAAGCCAAGACCCTGACCCTGACCGCCGCCAAGGCACCGCGCAAGAGCGCTGCCCAGCTGGCCGTACCGAAAACGGCGACCTCCTACTTCCTGGAAACGGAAGCGGCGGCCAAAGTGACGGTTGTCAAAAAGGGAACGCGTCTGGCCGCCGTCGATGCTGCCGTGACCGAAGCGGCCAACGAAGCCGTCGCCGAAACGGTCGTCGTACGCAAGCGCTCGAAACTGGCCGCGCGCGACGAAATGGTGGCCGAGGCTTCCGAGCCCGTGGTCAAGGCGCCGGTCAAGACCCGCGTTGCCAAGAAAGCCATTGAAGCCGAGCCGCTGGTGATCCAGACCGCCGGCCAGTCCGTCAGCCAGACCACCGATGCGGCCGCGCTGGCCGCGATCGACACGTCCGGCTATCTGCTGCCGTCGGTCAAGGTGCCAGGTCGCCGCGGCCGCAAGCCGAGCGAATTCACGCCTGAAAACGATGAAGTGGCGGCACTGAACGCGGTCGAACGCGCCGAACTGAAGGCCGTGTCGAAAGCGAAGGAACGCAAGGCCAAGGGCGGCGTGGTGCTGGCCGCCGATCCGAAAGCGACCGAAGCGGACATGGAGCGTCGCCGCACCCAGATCAAGAACCTGATCAATATGGGCAAGGAACGCGGCTACCTGACCTACGCCGAGATCAACGACCAGCTGCCAGAAAACATCATCGATCCGGAAGCGGTCGAAGGCATTATCGCCACCTTCAACGACATGGGCATCGCCGTCTACGAGCGCGCGCCCGATGCCGAAATGATGCTGCTGACCGACACGGTGGCCACCGCCACCAGCGACGACGAAGTCGAAGCCGCTGCCGCCACCGCGTTGTCGACGGTCGACTCCGACTTTGGCCGCACGACCGACCCGGTCCGCATGTACATGCGTGAAATGGGTGCGGTCGCGCTGCTCACGCGCGAAGGCGAGATCGAAATCGCCAAGCGCATCGAAGGCGGCCTGAAAGACATGGTGCAAGCCATCTCCGCCTGCCCGACCACGATCGCCGAAATCATCGCGCTGTCGCACAAGATTGCCCGCGACGAGATCAAGGTCGACGAAGTGGTCGACGGTTTTGTGGACCTGAACGAATCGAACGCGCCTGCCGCGCCGGTCGTGCATGCCGCCTCCGATGAGGACGAGGAAGACGAAGAAGAGCACGAAGAAGAAGACGGCGACGCCAATGGCGGCGCGGCCGGTTTCTCGACCGAACAGCTGAACCAGCTGCGCACGGGCGCGCTGGAAAAGTTCGCGCTGATCGAAGCCGAATTCGACAAGATGGCCGCCGCCTTCACCAAGGATGGCTACGGTTCGCCGAAGTATGTGAAGGCGCAGGAAGTCATTTCCAACGAGCTGCTGGGCATCCGCTTTACCGCCAAGGTCGTGGAAAAGCTGTGCGACACTCTGCGCGGCCAGATGGACGAAGTGCGCCAGATCGAAAAAGCCGTGCTGGCGATCTGCGTGGACCGCTGCGGCATGCCGCGCGCCCACTTCATCAAGGTATTCCCGGGCAACGAGACGGACTTGGAATGGGTCGACCGCGAAGTCGATTGCGCTTACCCGTACTCGACCGTGTTGAGCCGCAATGTGCCTGCCATCAAGGAACTGCAGCAGCGCATGATCGACCTGCAGGCGCGCGTGGCGCTGCCGCTGGCCGACCTGCGCAAGATCAACAAGCAGATGGCCGCTGGCGAAAAGCGTGCCCGTCACGCGAAACGCGAAATGACGGTCGCCAACTTGCGTCTGGTGATTTCGATCGCGAAAAAATACATCAACCGCGGCCTGCAATTCCTCGACCTGATCCAGGAAGGCAATATCGGCCTGCTGAAAGCGGTCGACAAGTTTGAGTACCGTCGCGGCTATAAGTTCTCGACCTATGCGACCTGGTGGATCCGCCAGGCGATCACGCGTTCGATCGCCGACATGGCCCGCACCATCCGCGTGCCGGTGCACATGATCGAAACGATCAACAAGATGAACCGCATTTCGCGTCAGATCATGCAGGAAACCGGCAGCGAGCCGGATCTGGCGACGCTGGCGCTGAAGATGGAAATGCCGGAAAACAAAGTGCGCGAGATCATGAAGATCGCCAAAGAGCCAATTTCCATGGAAACGCCAATGGGCGAAGATGGCGATTCGCAACTGGGCGACTTCATCGAAGACAACACCACGCTGGCGCCGCTCGACGCGGCCCTGCATGCGTCGATGCGCAATGTGATCAAGGAAGTGCTCGATTCGCTGACCCCGCGCGAAGCGAAAGTGCTGCGCATGCGTTACGGCGTTGAAATGTCGAACGACCACACGCTGGAAGAAGTGGGCAAGCAGTTCGACGTGACGCGCGAGCGGATTCGTCAGATCGAAGCGAAGGCCATGAGCAAGCTGCGTCAGCCGTCGCGTTCGGACAAGCTCAAGAGCTTCTTGCATAACCATTGATCGACGTGCTGTAGCACGGGCAGTGACGAAAAAGCGCCTCAGTCGAGGCGCTTTTTTTTGTTCTTCACCGATTAACTATTGATGATGAGCAACTTGGATCGGCGGCAACTAACCTAGGATGAGCTGACCAACGTGAAAAGGAGCCCGAGATGATGAAGCCAACGCTGTCCGGCGCGGTTGCAGCGATACTTCTTGCTGCCTGTGGGGGAGGGAGCGACAGCAGCACGCCCGTCCATTCCCCGACACCCGTCCGGACGCAACCGGGCACGCCAGAGGCGGACTTCCCGCCTGCCAAGCCAGACATGTCGGTCAAGGCCCCGCCCCTGGATACGCATGCGATCACCGTGTCGTCGCCTTCGAATCACTATACGACCGACTCTGTTTCGATGTTGGTCAAAAACTCCGGGGTATCGAATTTGGAGCTGACCGGGAACAGCAACAAGGTGTGGATCAGTGAGGGGCAGGCGATGAACCGTATTGCCGTCGGCGGGACCTCGAACACGATCGTCATGATGCGTGGTGCGACGGTGGACTCGCTGACCGTTAGCGCCGGAAATACGGTTTATCTGCCGATCGGTTCTGCCATCGACGTGCTTGGCGGCGCGACGGTGAAGTACTACGCACTGTAACGCGAGTGATCGGCCGATCTTGATCGCGCCGGGACGGTCGGGGCGCTGACGGATGAATCGCGGCGGACCATACCACTTGGGTGTATTGATCGATATATACTCAATTGGTCACTTCTGCCCCGGCAGCTCCTTTCCATCCGCTCGAAGGTTTTCATGAAATTGAATTTTCTGAAGCACACCTGCGTCGCTCTCGCGCTGATCGCTCCCATCGCTACGGCGTCGGCAGCCGTGGTCACGATTGAACGCACCATCGATCTCAATGCATTGGATCTGAACGCGCTCTGGATTGTCAGTCAGGAAGCCAGTCCCGCATTCCTGCTCGCTGTTGGTGACACGCTGAACCTGCATATCGACTTCGCCGGCAATCAGACCCTGCGGGTGCAAAAGCCATTGAACATCATCGCGATGGTGATGGCCACCGATAGCGAGTGCGTCAATTTCACCAGCACCGGCAGCATTGCGTTTGCGGACGCAATCGGGCCGCTGCAACCTGAAACGCACACGGAAACCATGGGTTGCTCCCATCTTGGCAACCAGTTCGAAGAGAGCGCGATCAGCGCCGGGGCGGGCGCGGTCGAGTTTTCGGGTTTGTCGTTCTCGATGCATGTCGATGCCTATGACATTGGCAGCGTGCGCGAATATCGAAATTCGTGGTTTCAGATGGCGGGAGAGGGCTTTGCCATTGGTCAGTTGCATGCTGTGCCGGAGCCTGCCGGCCTTGGTTTGATGGGTCTGGCCGCGCTGCTACTGGGACGCAAGCGGCTTCGTCCCGGGGCCTCGGCCTGACTCCGCAGACCTTGTCATGGGAGCGGCAAGTCCAGGCCAAGCTTTCTCCCGATGAGGAAGGTGAAGAACAGCAGCGCCAATAACGCCAGCAGGAAGACGGCTGTCACTTTGCCGGCCGCACGTAGCACTGCGTGCTTTTCCGTCGCCTTCTTCCCTTGGTCGTAATGCCACTTGATGGCGAAGAACATGCCGGTGCCCAGCACGAGAACCTTGAATGCAACCAGGACGATGGGAATCAATTCAATCATCTCGCTAGTATGGCCCATTGCCAGCAATAAAACAGAGTCAGTTGCCCGGAAAATATCCGGATCAGATGAAAGCTCAGGCGCCACAGCGTCAGCTGCGGCCGGGTTTCTTGTTCCACGATGAAGCCCGTCCGCGCCAGGGATTTATGCTGGAATTCACCCACGGCGATTCTGGAGACTCCCATGAAACCTCACCCCGTCCGCAATGCCATCCCGGACTTCGCAAGAAAAATGGGCCTTTCCCCGTTTGCGATTTTCCTGCTGATGGCCATTCCCACCACCCTGTGCGCCGGCTGCGCCTTGTTTTTCGCCGACGGCTGGCTCGACGCGAGCGACCCCGCCGTCCTCATCCTGTCGCTGATGGTGCTGGCGCTGTTTCACGGCGCCATCTGGAAATGGGTCAAGCTGCTGATGCGGGAATAACGCTCAGTGGGGCGCGCCATCGGGCCATACGATGGTACGCCCGATGCTGTGCTGCAGCGCGAACAAGCCATCGGCCACGCCGCGCCGCGCGTCCAGCTGCGCCGGCATGGCGCCCACCGGCCCGTCCTGCACGATGCCGACCCACACGTCGCGCCCGCTGCCCTTGGCCGCGTACAGGCACTGGTCGGCCAGCGCCACCACATCTTCCCAGCGCGGGCGCGGCGCGTCGTGCGCGGGGAAGGGATAGCTGGCAAAGCCGATCGAGCAGGTCTTGCGCAGCGTGACGCCCTGGCCCAGGTCGAAGTCGCAGGCGGCCACGCGCGCGCGCACGCGCTCGGCCAGCAAGTGCACCTCGGCGTTCGTGGTCTGCTTGGCCACGATCAAAAATTCCTCGCCGCCCCAGCGCACCACGGTGTCCGAGTCGCGCACTTCCTGCAGCAAGATGGCCGAGAACTGTTTGAGCAAGGCGTCGCCCGCGCCGTGGCCATGTTCGTCGTTGACCTTCTTGAAGTGGTCCATGTCGATCATCATGAAAATCACGTCGGCATTGTGCCCGAGCGCGCCGCGCTGGCGGCCGATCTGGGCCAGGTCTTCCTCGATCCGGCTGGCCAGATAGCGCCGGTTGCGCAGCCCCGTGAGCGGATCAGAGAGCGACATTTCCCGCACCGAGCGGTAGGCGCGCTTCAAATACACGCGGCTGACGAGCAGGATGACGATGGTGAGCAGACCGAGCGCGCCCGCCAGAACGACCAGCAACTGCAAACGCTTCTGGCTGCGCTGTTCCTGCTCCAGCAGTTCGATCTGGCGCTGCTTCTTGTCGGTCTGGTAGCGCGCATCGGCTTCAGCGATGCGTTTGAGGTCGGTGGCCTTGCGCACGGCCTCCGTGCGCTTGTGGAAATCGTTGGCCGTCGCATACGCCTTTTCGAAATCGCGGTTGAAACCGTATTCCTCGGCCAGCACGCCCGTCACTTCCGCAGCCACGCCCTGGCCACCCGGTTCTTTGGAAAACGCGTCGATGGCGCGCTCGATGAGGGCGATGCCGCCCGGGCGCCCCAGCCGGTTCAGGGCGATGCCTTTGTTGATCCAGCAAACGCGCACCGATTCCAGGTCTTGCGACTTTTCCACCAGCGGCAGCGCTTCTTCCGCATAGCGCAGGGCGGCCGCATAGTCCTTCTTTTGCAGCGCGACGTCGGCCAGATTGGTGGCGATCACGGCCAGGTTGTAGTCGTTTTTCTCTTCCTGCGCGAGCGTGCGTGCCGCCAGCAAGGCCTGGTACTGCTCGTCGACCCGGCCCGCGCTCGAGAGGAAGTGCGATTTGCGCAGGTAGGCGCGCGAGAGCGCATCCGACAGCTTGGCTTGGGCGGCGATCTTGATCGCGCGGTCCACTTCGCGCAGGGCCTCTTCCATGCGGCCCGTCTTGAAGTGGACCAGGGCAATCGCGTTGAGGCAGTCGACCTGCTCGAACTGGGTATCGTCCATCGTGTCATAGATCCGCATGGCCCGGACCAGCACATCCATCGCCTCCGGCAGCTGGCCGAGCGAGGTCAGGATGGTGCCGCCCATGCGCCAGCCATCGGCGGCGGCGACCTTGCTCTGCTCGTTGGCATTGGCCTGGGCCAGGTCGGGCAGCAGCGGGGCGAATTTTTCGTATTCGCGCATCGCCTCCTGATCTTTGGTCGTTTCGTGCAGGATCATCGCGATCAGCCTGCCGAAACGCACGCGTTCCAAGGCATTGCTGGCGCCGGCCAGGCCTTCGCGCGCGACGCGCAGCGCTTCGTCGCTTTGCTTGTTTTTGCGCAGTTCCTCGCTCAGGTGGGCCAGCAGCCATGCCTTGTCTTGCGCCGGCAGCGCTGCCGGGGCCTTGAGCGCGGCGCGCAGCAGCGCGATGGCGGTGACGGGGTTTTTTCCCGACTCGCCGGCAAGCTGCGCTTTCAGGGCGTCCAGTGTTCCTGGCGCGGCATGGGCGTGGATTGCCGTGAGCATGCACAGGCTGGCGATCAGATGGCGGACGGGGCGGCGGCGAGGGAAGGCGTTCATCCCGATAGCGTACCGAAATATATTGCTATCGGCCAATGTTAAATTGCTTTCGCGAAATTATAGTGGGCGATGTGACATTGTTCTGCGGCCCAGGCGCAACGGACTTTCAGTTTCGACAAAAAAAATGCGCACGTGAATTTCTTCAAGTGCGCGAATGGGCTAGTCAGGAGAGAGATGCGAGGTCGTCGCACCCTGGTTACTATCCAGGACCTATTTTACATAGCGATTTGACATCAACTCTCTCCAATTGTTTCAATTCCAAAAAATTGCGTCATTCGCTCTTGGGTTCGATCAAGTATTTTTGAAATATGGCGTCGACCCGGCCGTTCTCTTTCATGTGCCGCAGTCCGGCATTGAAGTCATCGCGGATTTTTTTGTCGCGGAACACGGGCCGATAGTTCATGGGATCGATTTTGACGAACTCGTGGATGCTGACATTCTTCGGCTTGAAACTGCGGTTCAACTTCAACTGCAAGGTGAAGTAGCGGAAGATATTGCGGTCGCTGAGGATGACGTCGTAGCGGCCGCGGTCGAGCGTGAGCACTTGCAGGGCCTGGTCGTTCTGTTCGTAGTAGTGGCCCGCTTTGCGCACGCCGTCCAGCCACTGCGGATAGCGCTTGGCGCCGCCGGGGAAGGACAGCACGGTCAGGCCGCTCAAGTCTTCCGGCTTGCGGATAGCCAGCTTGCGCTCGCTGAGCGTGAAGAACACGTTATCGTACAACACGGCCGGATCGCCATAGAACGCGCCCCAGGCGAGCATGTCTTCGCCGAGGTCGGTCATGGCGGCGTCGACGTCGGCGGCCTTGAACGCGACAGGAATGCGGGCGAACGAGTAGTAGTGCGGCACCAGCGTGTGCCCGCGGTAGGACAGCGCTTCGCGCATGACGTCAAGCTCGATGCCGCTGTCGGTGTCGGGGAAGCAGAAGGGGGCAATTTTTTCGCCGAAGGCCATGTGCACGTCGGCTGCCTGCAGCGGGGCGGGGCCGAACCAGAGCAGCGCGCACAGGCCCGCTGCGATGCGCGATGGTGTGCGCTTGGACATGGATAACCTCAGGGAGAAAACGTCTGTCTGTATTGATGTTGTACTCTGGTCGCGGGCCAAGATCAAGACGTTCATGGCCCGCCTGAACGAAAAAAAGCGCGCCGGAATCGCTTCGGGCGCGCTCTGTTTTGGTGCGGGACGATCAGCCTGTGTTGCGCAAGCCCGCCGCCACGCCGTTGATCGACAGGTGGATGCCGCGATGAACGCGCTCGTCGATCTGCGCCGGGTCGCCTGCCACCGCGCGGTGGCGGTGAATCAGCTCGACCTGCAAGTGGTTCAGCGGGTCGAGGTAGGCGAAGCGGTTCTGGATCGAGCGCGCCAGCAGCGGGTTGCCGGCCAGGCGTTCATGGGCGCCGGTGATGGTCTCCAGGCAGCGCAACGCGGTGCCGTGTTCGGCGGCGATGCGTTTGAAGATCCGCTCGCGCAGCTCGACGTCGGCCACCAGCTCCGCATAGCGCGAGGCGATCGCCAGATCGGTCTTGGCCAGCACCATGTCCATGTTCGACAGCAGCGTGGCGAAGAACGGCCATTCGCGGAACATGGCTTGCAGCGTTGCGGTCTTTTCTTCGCGCTGGCCTTCCTCCAGCCATTGCATGATGGCCGAGCCGAAGCCGTACCAGCCCGGCAGCAGCAGGCGGCACTGGCCCCAGGAGAAGCCCCAGGGAATGGCGCGCAAGTCTTCGATGCGGCGCGTCGACTTGCGCGAGGCCGGACGGGAACCGAGGTTCAGTTCCGCGATCTCGGCGATCGGCGTGGCGGCGAAGAAGTAGTCGGTAAATCCCGGGGTCTCGTAGACCAGGTTGCGGTAAGCCTTGTAGGCGCGCTCGGACAGGTCGGCCATGATGGCTTCGAAGCCGGCCAGGCGCTGGGCCACGTCGCCTTCGGTTGCATGCGGCATCAGGCTCGCTTCGAGCGTGGCGGCGACCAGCAGCTCCAGGTTGCGGCGGCCGATGTCGGCGTTCGAGAACTTGGAGGCGATGATCTCGCCCTGTTCGGTCAGGCGGATCTGGCCGTTGACTGTGCCTTTCGGCTGCGCCAGGATCGCTTCGTAGCTCGGACCGCCGCCGCGGCCGACAGTGCCGCCGCGGCCGTGGAACAGGCGGATCTTCACGCCGGCGCGCTGGAACACCTGCACCAGGTTGATCTCGGCCTTGTACAGTTCCCAGTTCGAGGTCAGGAAGCCGCCGTCCTTGTTCGAGTCAGAGTAGCCGAGCATGACTTCCTGCAGCTGCCCCTGTTTGGCGATCAGGTCCTTGACCAGCGGGATCGCCATCCAGGCGTCCATGATGCCGGACGCGCGCTGCAAATCGGGGATGGTTTCGAACAGGGGAATGACCATCGCGTCCAGTTCTTTCGACTTGGTGCGCAAGAGGCCCGTCTCTTTTTGCAGCAGCAGCACTTCCAGCAGGTCGGACACTTCTTCGGTGTGCGAGATGATGTAGTTGCGGATCGCGCGCGCGCCGTAGCGCTGCCGGATATCCTTGGCCGCGCGCAGGATGGACAGTTCCGATTCGGTTTCGTCGGTGTACTCGGCATACGGCGAATAGAGCAGGCGTGGCTGCGCCAGTTCGGCCAGCAGCAGCTTGACCTTGCCCGCTTCGTCGAGCTGGCCGTAGCCCGCTTCGACGCCGGCGGTGGCGAACAGTTCGGCCAGCACGCGTTCGTGCACGTCCGAGGTCTGGCGCATGTCGAGCGAGGCCAGGTGGAAGCCGAAGATGCCGGCGGCGCGCTGCAGCGTGGCCAGGCGCGGCCTGACCAGCAGCGCACCGTGGTTGGTGCGCAGCGATTCGGCCAGAATGGCCAGGTCGGCCGCGAATTCGGTGGCCTGGGCGTACGGCTCGGCGTGACCGACTTCCTTGCGCAGGATGTTGGTCGCGCCCAGCGCGCGTGCGGTGGCCGCCAGGCGCGCGTACACGCCGATCAGGGCGCGCCGGTATGGCTCGTCGCTGCGGTGCGGCGAATGGTCGGGCGACACATCGGCCAGCGCTTGCAGGGCAGGGCTGGCGCCGACCATCAGGGTCGAAATCGACAGCTCCGCGCCCAGCGCGTGCACTTCGTCCAGATAAAAATCGAGAATGGTGGTGGCCTGGCGCACCAGCGCGTGCTGCATGGTGCCGGCGTTCACATTCGGGTTGCCGTCACGGTCGCCGCCGATCCAGCTGCCCATCTGCACGTACGCGGCGTCGCCCAGCGACGCGTTCTGGCCCGGATAGTGGGCGCCGATTTCTTCTTCGATGTCGTCGTACAGGCCTGGCAGCTCGCGCAGGAAGGTGATGCGGTAGTAGGACAGGGCGTTGTCGATCTCGTCGGCCACCGTCAGCTTGGAGTAGCGCAGCATGCGCGTTTGCCACAGCGTGGCGATGCGCGCGTGCAGCAGGGCCGTGTTGGCTACCCGTTCCTTGGGCGTGAGCGGCAGGTCGCGTTCGGCCAGCAGGCGCGCGATGTCATGCTCGGCGTCGAGAATCGACTTGCGCTGCACTTCGGTCGGGTGGGCAGTCAGCACGGGGGCGATCAGCGCATCCTGGAAGAAGGTGCGCACGGTATCGCCTTCGACCCCGGCCTGTTTGAGCTTGGACAGGGCGAAACTGACGCTGCCTTGCTGCGGTGCGGAACCGGCCAGCAGGTGGGCGCGGCGGCGCCGGATGTGATGCTGATCCTCGGCGATATTGGCCAGGTGCGAGAAGTACGAGAACGCGCGGACCACCGAAATGGTCTGGTTGCGGGTGAGCTTGTGGAGCAGGGCGGTCAGATCTTCGCCGGCCTTGGCGTCGGCTTCGCGCCGGAACCGGACCGCCGTCTGGCGGATGGTTTCAACGACATTGAAAACGTCTTCCCCTTCCTGATCGCGCAGGACGTCGCCGAGCAGGCGGCCGAGGAGGCGGATGTCTTCTTTCAGTGGTGCGTCCTTATCGAGGACGGGTTGGCTTTCTTGTGCAGCAGCTAGATTTACCATGTTGGACCAGAGTGAATTGTTGGTGCAAAGGCTTATGGCCAGGTTCTGCAAAGGGGGCGCATGATAAAATTTGTGATCTTATGCAAGAGCCGATAACTGACGCCATGCCGGTTAGGGTTTAACGACAGTGAAAGAAACCGTTTTGAAAGCAACTGAACTTGCGGTGCAGCCGCCCTCCAAGCTTGTGATCGCCTCGCGTGAGAGCCGCCTTGCCATGTGGCAGGCGGAGCATGTACGCGCGCGATTGGCACTATTATATCCGCAGTGCAGCATTGAGATCTTGGGCATGACAACCCGGGGCGACCAGATCCTCGACCGGGCCCTGTCCAAGGTCGGCGGCAAGGGGTTGTTCGTCAAGGAACTCGAGGTGGCCATGGCCGAAGGACGGGCCGATCTGGCCGTCCACTCGCTCAAGGATGTGCCGATGGACTTGCCCGAAGGCTTCGCCCTGGCGGCCGTCCTCGAGCGCGAAGACCCGCGCGACGCGTTCGTGTCCAACGACTACAACGGCCTGGCCGACTTGCCGGCCGGCGCCGTGGTCGGCACCAGCAGCCTGCGCCGCCAGTCGCTGATCGCGGCCCGTTACCCGCACCTGATCATCAAGCCCCTGCGCGGCAATCTGGACACCCGCCTGGGCAAGCTGGACCGGGGCGACTATGCCGCCATCATCCTCGCTGCCGCCGGCCTCAAGCGCCTTGGCTTGCCGGAGCGCATCCGTTCCCTGCTGGAACCGGAAAACAGCTTGCCGGCCGCCGGTCAGGGTGCGATGGCGATCGAAATTGCCGAACGCAGCGACGGGCTGGACTTGCGCGCGATCCTGGCCCCCCTGAACCACCTGGAAACGGCCCAGGCGGTCGCGGCCGAGCGCAAGGTGTCGAAGGTGTTCGGCGGCAGCTGCCAGATCCCGCTGGCCGCCTTTGCCACGGTCGATGCGGGCGTGATGCGCCTGCGCGCCATGGTCGCCACGCCCGACGGCACCCGCATGGCCAGCGCCGAGCTGTCCGGCCCGGCCGACGCGCCCGAAGCGCTGGGCGAGCAGGTGTCCAAGCTGCTGGCCGACCAGGACGCCAACGCGATCCTGGCCGTTTGCAAAGCCGAGGCCGACGCCCTTGACCACTGACGCAGTCGTCATCACCCGTCCGCTGGCCCAGGCCGCGCCGCTGGCGCGCCAGGTCGAAGCGCTCGGGCGCACGGCGGTGCTGCTGCCGCTGCTGGAAATTTTCCCGCTGGCCGACCAGTCGGACCTGATCCGCACGCTGGCGGACCTGGAGCGCTACGCCATGGTGGCCTTTGTATCGCCCAACGCGATCGACGCCGCCTTTGCCCACATCGCAAAGTGGCCGGCCGGCGTGACCCTGGCCGTGCTGGGCGAGGGCAGCCGCGTCGCGCTCGCGCGCCACGGTCTGACGGACGCCAACACCCGCATCGTCAGCCCCAAGGACCCGGCCCGCAGCGACTCGGAAAACCTGCTGCAGACGCTGGACCTGGCCGCGCTGGCCGGCAAGGAAGTGCTGATCGTGCGCGGCGAGAGCGGACGCGAACTGATGGCCGACGGCTTGCGCGCGGCCGGCGCCCTCGTCACCACCGTGGCCGCCTACCGGCGCAGCGTGCCGCCCATGACGGCGGCGCTGCGCGAGCGCCTGCAGACCCTGCTGGACGGCCAGAATGACTGGATCATCACCAGTTCGGAAGCCTTGCGCGGCTTGCTGGCGCTGGTGGGCGAACTGGGCGACCCCGCCTATGTAGCAAAATTGCAACAACAACGGATCATCATTCCGCACGCCAGGATTGCCGAAACGGCCGCCGCGCTGGGGCTGACCCGACTGACACTCTGTGGATCAGGCGACGAACGACTGCTTGCCGCGTTACAATCACGACCATGAACGAATTGCCTACCATTCCAGACCCGACACCGGCACCCGCCGCTGTCCATCCGAGCGCGCCGCAGAGCGCCCCGCAGCCCAATTATGCGAGCGCGCCGCCGCCTGCCGCGCCGCCGGCGGCCGGGCCGTCGATCACCGACATTTTGCAGCGTCCGTTGACCGTGTCGGTCATCGTGATCGCGCTGCTGCTGGCCGCGCATGCCTGGTCGACCCGCAACAGCTTGACGCGTCTGCGCATGGAAATGGCGCGCAGCGTGCAAAAGGGCGAAGTGGTCAACGCCCAGACCGCGGCCACCGCCAATTCGGTGCAGGACCTGGCCAAGGTGCTGCAGGAGAAGGTCGCCGCCCTGGAAAACCGGCAGCAGGAAGCCCAGAGCCAGCAACTGGCGCTGGAACAGCTGTACCAGGATTTGTCGAAGAACCGCGACGAATGGGCGCTGGCCGAAATCGAGCAAGTGCTGTCGACCGCGAGCCAGCAGCTGCAATTGTCGGGCAACGTGCAGGGCGCGCTGATCGCGCTGCAAAATGCCGACCGTTCGCTGTCGCGCTCGGACAAGCCGCAATTCATCACCATCCGCCGCGCCATCGCCAAGGATATCGACAAGCTCAAGGCGCTGCCGACGGTCGACACGGTCGGCGTGGCCCTGCGCATCGACAACGCGATCGGCCTGATCGACACGCTGCCGATGCTGGCCGACGAAAAGCCGGTGCTGCCGGCGCCTGTCGTCAAGGCGCGCAAGATGGACGTCAAGGTCAAGGCCGACGCCAAGGCCGTGGCCCCGGCGCCCGCGCCCGACACCTACGCCTCGCGCGCCCAGGCCACCTGGCGCGCCTGGTCGGACGAAATGTGGACCGATATCCGTCAGCTGATCCGCGTGCGCAAGGTCGATTCGCCCGAAGCACTGATGCTCTCGCCCGAACAGGCTTACTTCATGCGCGAAAACCTCAAGCTGCGCCTGCTCAACGCGCGCCTGGCCCTGATGTCGCGCAGCGAGACCACCTTCCGCACCGACCTGCTGGCCGTGCAGGACGCGCTGACCAAGTACTTCGATACGCGCGCCGCCAGCACCCAAAGCGCCCAGAACCTGCTGCGCCAGGTGCAGGCCCATAACCTCGCGATCGAAATGCCATCGCTGTCGGACAGCCTGAACGCTGTGCGCAACTACAAGTCGAAGCCTTAAGCCATGCGTGTACTTCTCTGGTTAGTCGCCCTGATGGCCGCTGCAATCGGCGTGGCCGTGACGGCGCGCTTCAATCCCGGCAACGTCGTGTTTTTCTATCCGCCGCACCGGATCGACATGTCGCTCAACTTGTTCGTGGTGCTGACCGCGACCCTGTTCATCGTCATGTACGCCATGCTGCGCGCGCTGCGCGCCACCGTGGCCATGCCGGGCAAGGTCGCCGCTTACCGCCAGCGCAAGCGTGAGCGCGAGGGTAACAAGGGCTTGCGCGATGCGCTCAAGGCCCTGTTCGAAGGCCGCTTCGGGCACGCCGAAAAAGCCGCCATGCGCGCCGCCGAATTGCCCGAAAACGCCGGTCTGGCAGCGCTGATCGGCGCGCGCGCCGCGCACCGCATGCGCCAGGCGAGCCGGCGCGACAACTGGCTGGCCGGTGTCGTCAACGACAACGCGCTCAAGACCGCCCGCCTGATGACGATGACCGAACTGCTGGTCGACGATCATCAGCCGGAAGCGGCGCTCGACGCCGTGGCCGAACTCAATGCCAGCGGCCAGCGCCACATCCACGCCCTGCAATGGTCGATGAAGGCGCACCAGCAGGCCAAGAACTGGCCCGAAGTGCTGCGCCTGGTGCGCTCGCTCGACAAGCACAAGGCGCTGCATCCGGCCCTGTCGTCGCGCCTGCGCGAGCTGGCCTATGAAGCGCTGCTGTCGGACAGCTCGCACGACGCCGAATCGATCATGCGCGTGTGGGCCACGGTGCCAAGCGCGGACCGGGTCAAGCCCTACATCGCCGCCCGCGCCGCGACCGCCCTCAATGCGCGCGGCCTGCACGACGAAGCGCGCGCCACCGCCGAGGAAGCGCTGCGCGTGGAGTGGGACGACCGCGTGGTGCGCGCCTACCGCGACGCCGCGGCCGGCGCCGGATCGCCATCGCTGCTGGCCCAGATCGAGCATTGCGAAACCTGGATCAAACAGCGCCCGACCGACGCCGAACTGGCGCTCACGCTCGGTTCGCTGTGCCTGAAACAGAAACTGTGGGGCAAGGCCCAGCGCTATCTGGAGCAGGCCCTGTCGGACGCCACCGAGGCGCGCATGGTGCGCGAGGCGCACCTGAAGCTGGCGCAAATGCATGAAGCGCTGGGCCAGACGGAAGAGGCGAACGCCCATTACCGCCAGTGCGCGCTGGCCAGCATCCTCTGAAAATGGTGCGCCGTTGCTGCGGCGCACCAATCTTCCCCGAAATTTCGTTATAATCACGCCATCACTTCAATTCCGCACTAAGGATCCCCCATGAGTTTGAATAAAGTCTCCTCCGGCCGCGACGTGCCGAACGATTTCAATGTCATTATTGAAATCCCGATGAATGCCGATCCGATCAAGTACGAAGTGGACAAGGAATCGGGCGCGATCTTCGTCGACCGCTTCATGGGCACCGCGATGCACTACCCGTGCAACTACGGCTACGTGCCGAACACGATCTCGGACGATGGCGACCCATGTGACGTGCTGGTCATCACCCCGTTCCCGCTGATTCCAGGCGTGGTGGTGCGTTGCCGCGCGATCGGCGTGCTGAAGATGACCGACGAAGCCGGCGGCGACGCCAAGATCCTGGCGGTCCCGGTCGACAAGATCCTGCCGATCTACAAGCACTGGCAAAAGCCGGAAGACATGAACGACCTGCGCCTGCAGCAGATCCAGCACTTCTTCGAGCACTACAAAGATCTGGAGCCGGGCAAGTGGGTCAAGATCGAAGGCTGGTTCGGTCCGGAAGACGCGAAACAGGAAATCCTGAACGGCGTTGCAGCGTTCAAAAAGGCAGAGAACGCGTAAGTTTTCTTTGCTCGATTAAAAAAAGGCTGGCCGCTCGCGCGCCCAGCCTTTTTTCATGGCCGAGCGGCTCACCAGCCGATATCCTGCAGCAGCGGATAGGTCAGGTCGCGCGGCGCCTGCACGTCGTGCGCGAGGTCTTGATTGACGGCCGGCTCCATCAACTGGTTCGGCCGGGCGTCGACCGTGTAGTGCGACACCGACGATCCGGGCGCATATTCCACTGGGCTGTACATGCGGATCCGGCGCGCGGGATCGGTGCCCGACAAGCGCTGCGGATCGACACCCAGGCCCGCGACCACGCCCGATTTGGTGCGCGCGCGCCGCTTGAGCACCTGCTTGAGCGCGACCCCGGCGTCGTAGCCGATGCGCACGGAGGGAATGGTGATCGTGTCGTCGCTGCCGCCCAGCGACTGCACCGGTCCCGGCGTATGGTCCGCCACCACCATCGCGCGCGCGCCGGCGTCCTGCACATTGCGCGCCTTGACCGTGAAGGCGCAGGTGCCGCGGTCGACCAGGGCGACATTGCCGCGCACGGCCAGCGCATTTTGTTCGCTGAGCGGATCGCATGCCAGACCGCGCCCGTCGGGCTGATCGACCACCGGCATCAACTCGCCCGCGACGGCGGTGGCGCCCAGCGGCGGGCCGAATGATGCGTCGCCCGCTTCATAGTCGCCGGTGGCGGCGCCGGCGGCGGGCCCGCTGATGTCCACATTCGGCGCCGGCAGCAGCACCTTGGGCACATCTGTTTTCACGCGCGCGCCGTTCCAGGCCAGGTAATTGCCGCTGACGACAGACTGGCGCCGCTCCTCGTTGGTCATGGCGGTCCACGGTTTGCTGGTGCGGCTGTCGACCAGGAAGTAGTCCCAGATCGACGGATGGCCTTCGAACTGCTCGCCCGTTTCTTCGTCGGTGAAGCTCTGGAATCCCAAACCATGCGCGATTTCGTGGAGCAGGACCGCGACCAGGTCGATCTGGTCGCCGTGCTGGTTGTCCAGGCCCAGATAGAAGGGCACGCCCGGCAGGCAGTCGGGGAACAGGCCGAGGCGCGAATTGAAGCGCGCCTGGATGTGGTCCTGGCCGGGCGTGGCGACATCCTGGCCGGCCAGCTTGCTGGCCAGCGCGCCCGGATACCAGGTGGCCGCTCGCGGCGCGTTGGGGAAGTCGGTGAAGATTTCGGTGGTGCCGGCCGCGCCGAGGACGGCGCCGTCGGCGTCGCAGGGCAGGGGCTCGAAGGTGGCCGCGATGCGGATCGGTACGGCGCTGGTGACGGTCGCGCCCCAGATGTTGGCCGCGTGCTGGAAGGCGATCAGGCGCTGCGCGCCCAGCGTGGTGCCGGTGTTGCCGCCGACGGGATCGGCCGGCGTCGGATCGTTGAAGCCCACGCCCGGCTCGTTGTGGTTGACGATGACGACGGTCGTTGCCGCCTGGACGCCGGCGGCGACGGCGAACGCGGCGGCCAGAAGTGCGCCGCGCACGGGGCTACGGATGTTCATGATGATTCTCCTTGTCGAGCGCGGCCTGGGCGTCCTTGACGCAGTGCTCGCTCACGGTGCCGTCGGCATTGCGTTTGGCGACCGCGTACACCATGCCGCGTTCGCCCAGATTGACGCTGCGGGTGCCGTCGGGGCGCAGACTGGAGACGGCCGGGGCGATGGTCTTCGGTTGGGGATGCTTCGCTTGCAGGGCCTTCAATTCGGCCGGGGTGGGCGCGCGCAGCTTGCCGGTTTCGGCATCGCGCACGACAGTGGCCGCTTCCTGGGCCAGGACGGAAACGCTGGCGCCCAGAGCGCAGGTGGCGACGAACAGTTTGACTTTCATGATGTGGACTCCCTGAAAACGGCGCCGATGCAGCGCCAGTGCACACAGACCGGCTGCCAGCACCAGCCACACGGCCGGTTCGGCGACGGTAGTGATGGTGACAGTGTCGACACCGATATAGTTCAACTGATCGGCGTTGCCGAGATAGTGGAAGGCGAAGCGGCCGCTGCCGTAAAAATCGAGATGGAGCACCAGTTCCTGCCAGGACGTGGGGTAGGGCGGCGCGCCGCCAACTGAGCCGAGCAAGAGGAGGAAGTCGGCCGGATCGCTGCTGCCGCCGTTGGGGCTGAAGCGCACTTCGAGGAAGTCGGCAAAGCCGGGCAAGGTATCGGCGCGGGTGAAGAACGAGATTGCGCTTTCCCCCCACAGGCCCACTGGCGGGGTGATGAGCCAGGTGTCGACGGTGCCGCTGCCGTTGGCGGCGCTCAGATAGCTGGCGCCAACGTAGGACGAGGCGGGGCCTTGCTGGGCCGGGAAGACGCCGGGATTGCCCTGGAACCAGGACAGGCCTTGCGGCGTGCTGTTGTTGACGATCATCCAGCCGGGAAGGAAAGGAACGACGTCGAACGACTCGTCCAGCACCGTCACTTGCGGCGCTGCATGGGCTGCGCCGGACCAGAGCGAGGCGAACGCGAAGACCACCGCTGCAAGCAGTTGGGAGACTGGCTTCATATGATTTTTTTCCTCGGAAAAGCGGAGAAATGCCGACGCGCAAAGGATGGCAGCGAGGCCCTGATGTTCAAATCATAGGACCCGAAAGATACGGAACATTGATGTGCGTTGAAGGTGCCCACCGGGGTCAGACCACTTTTTCCGACGTGAAAAAGTGGTCTGACCCCTGTTTGAAAGAAAGACGAGTGTGAGCCCGAGCGGGATCAGCGGCGGGCGAACTTCAGCATGCGCAGCTTGCCGACGATGCCGGCGGGGAAGAAGTAGATCGACAGGACGAACAGCACGCCCAGCCACAGCATCCAACGGTCGGGATGCAGCGCCTGTGCCAGCACGGGAACGCCTTCCAGTGCGCTCGCGACTTGCGCCATCAGCGCCTTGAGGTAGTTCTGCGCGATGATGAACAGCGTGGCGCCAATCACCGAGCCATACATCGTGGCCATGCCGCCGATGACGACGATCAGCAAAATGTCGGTCATCACTTCGAAACCGAGCATGGTCTTGGGACCCACGTAGCGCAGCCACAGCGCCATCAGCGCGCCGGCCAGCGCCGCCACCAGCGCGGCCAGGCAGTTGGCCCAGATCCGGTACAGCACCGTGCGGTAGCCGAGCGCCTCGGCCCGGAATTCGTTTTCACGGATCGCCTGCAGCACCCGGCCGAACGGCGAATTGACCAGCCGTAGCAGAAACAGGAACAGCAGCAGGCAGCCCACGAACACGATGTAATAGGTGATCAGTTTGCCGTCCAGCGCGCGGCCGAACAGGTCGCCCTCCATCAGCTTGTAGCCAGGCGAAAGCAGTTCGGGCACGCTGAAGGTCTTGCCGTCTTCGCCGCCCGTGAAGTCCGATAATTGCGAGGCCAGCACCGCGAACGAGGACGCCACCGCCAGCGTGATCATGGCGTAGAAGATGGCCCGCACGCGCAGTGCGAACAGGCCGACGATCAGGGCCAGCACCAGCGCCACGGCCAGCGCGATCAGCAATCCCGTGAAGGCGGCGGTCCAGGTCGGCTCGTCCACGCTGGATAGTCCGAGACCCACGCCATAGGCGCCGATTCCGTAGAACATCGTGTGCGCGAACGAGACGATGCCCGTGTAGCCAAGCAGCAGATCGTAGGAAGCCACCAGCACGATGTAGACGCAGATGGTCGCCGCCGTATTGAGCGGACGCGCGCCGCTGGTGAGGAAGGGCGCCAGCGCCAGTCCCAGGAAGATCATCAGCAGCGCAGCGGTCAGGCTGCGGCTGCGCGGCATGTCGCCGGAGAGGAGTCGGGTCAGCATAGCGGTCCTTTTCAGCGGCGCAGGTTGGAGTACATGCCGGCGGGCCGCCACAGCAAGATCGTGATCATCAGCGCGATATTCGACACCAGCGCGAATTTGGGCGCCAGGAAGCCGGCATAGTTGGCGACTAAGGCCATCAGCAGCGCGCCGATGAAGCAGCCGCCCACCGAACCGAGCCCGCCAATAATGATGACCACGAAGACCATCACCATGATTTCGCCGCCCATGGCCGCCGTCAGCGTCTCTTTGTACAGCCCCCACATCACGCCGCCCAAGCCCGCCAGCGCGGAACCGGCCGCGAATACCGCCACGAACAGGCGCCGGATACGGTAGCCCATCGCTTCGACCATCTCGCGGTTCTCGACCCCGGCCCGTATCAACAGGCCGATTTTGGTGCGGTTCAGGACCACGAACATGGTGGCGAACACCACCAGCCCCACCACGACCGCCACCAGCCGGTATTTTTCAATGGCCGCGTCGCCCAGCACGATGGCGCCGCGCAGGCTGGTGGGCAGGGGCAGGGCGATCTGCTCTGCGCCCCAGATCACGTTGATCAGCTGTTCGGCCACGATCATGCCGCCCATGGTGATCAGAATCTGCTTGAGGTGCTGGCCGTACACGGGCGCGATAATGATGCGTTCGAACGCCCAGCCCAGCAAGGCAGTTGCCACCATCGCCACCGTCACCGCCAGGGCCAGCACGCCCAGGTTCATCATCAAGGAGTCGGCTTCGAGCCAGCCGCGCATGGGAATGAGCACCAGCGTGGCCGCATAGGCGCCCACCGACACAAAGGCGCCGTGGCCGAAATTGAGTACGTCCATCAGGCCGAACACGAGCGTCAGGCCGCTGGCCATAATGAAGATCATCATGCCCATCGCCAGGCCGGCAATGGTCAGCGTGACCCAGGTGGGAAAGCTGCCCACCAGCGGCAGCATGACCAGCACGAGGACGGGCACCAGCAGCAGCGGCGCGAGGTCGCGCTTGGCCGCCGGCAGTGCGGTGTCGACCGGCGCGGCGGGCAGCACGGCGGGAGGAATTTGGAGGTCCATGTCGGTCTTTCTATTGATGCGAATCGAGCGCAAGGCCCAGGAGGCGCTGCTGCAGATCCTGGTCGGCCACCAGTTCGCGCATGCCGCCGGCGTGCACGACGCGGCCGTCGTCCATCACCGAGACCGTGTCGCCCAGCGACTTGACGAAGCTGAAGTTCTGCTCGACCAGCAGGATTGTGGTGTCGGTTTCCTTGAGTTCGCGGAAGGCGGCGATCAGGCTCTGGATGATGGCCGGCGCCAGTCCCTTGGTCGGTTCGTCGATCAGGATCAACTTGCGCGGTTCGACAATGGCGCGCGCGATGGCGACCATCTGCTTTTGGCCGCCCGAGAGATTCCCGGCCGGGTAGTTCCAGAATTTTTTGAGGGCCGGGAAGAAGCCGAAGATCCAGTCGACCCGCGCCTGATCGAGCGCGCCGCCGCGCGCGGCCAGGTACAGGTTCTCGCGCACGGTGAGGTCGGAGAACACCGCCATCGATTCAGGCACGTAGGCGATGCCGGCCTGGGCGATGTCCGGCGTGGACATGGCGCCGATCTCGCGTCCATCGAACTTGACGCTGCCGGCGCTGGCCTTCCACAGGCCCATGATGGTGCGCAGGGTGGTGGTTTTGCCGGCCCCGTTGCGGCCCAACAGGACCGACAGGCCGCCGCGCGGCACCGTCAGGTCGACCCCTTGCAGGATATGGTATTGACCGATGTGCGTGTGCACGCCGGTCAGCTGGAGTATCGGTTCAGGCATGTTCGGGTGTTCCAAGGTAGGCTTCCTGGACGATGGCCGAGGCCATGACCTCGGCCGGATTGCCGTCGGCGACCAGGGTGCCGTTGTGCAGGACGATGATGCGGTCGGCCAGCGAACGCACCACGTCCATCTTGTGTTCGACCAGGAGGATGGTCTTGTCGCCGCCGGCCTTGACCTGGTGGATCAGGTCGAGTACGACCGGTACTTCGTCCACGCTCATGCCGGCGGTGGGTTCGTCGAACATCATCACGGCCGGCTCGAGCGCCAGCAAAATCGCCACTTCCAGCTTGCGCTTGTCGCCGTGCGAGAGCGAGGCGACGTAAGCGGTCTGGCGGTCGGCCAGCGCAACGCGTTCCAGGTAATGCAGGGCGCGTTCGATCAGCAGCTTGTGGCTGGACCAAACCGAGAAGAAGTTCAGGCCAATGCGGGCCTGGCTTTGCACTGCCAGGCGCACATTCTCGATGACCGTCAGGTGCGGGAACAGATTGGTCAGCTGGAAGGCGCGGCCGATGCCCAGGCGCGTGCGCTTGGCCGCGCCGTGGCGCGTGATGTCGGCGCCATCCAGATAGACGTGGCCTGCGGTCGCCGGCAGCTGTCCCGACATGAGGTTGAAATAGGTGGTCTTGCCGGCCCCGTTGGGGCCGACGATCACGGTCAGCGTGCCGGGATAGAAGTCGGCCGTGACCTGGTTGACCGCGACGTGGCCGCCGAAGCGGATCGTCAGGTCGCGGGTCGACAGGGACGGCTTGCTCATCGCTTGTTCTTGACCGGAACCGGCAGCTCCGAGGCCGGGATCTCGCGTACCAGTTCGAGCAGGTCCCACTCGTCCTTCTGCTGCTTCTTGATGCGGAAGTGGTACATCACCTGCATCGCTTGGTGGTCTTCCTTGCGGAAGTTCATTCTGCCCTTGGGCGTGTCGAACTCCATGCCTTCCATGGTGGCGACCAGCTTTTCGCTGTCGCTCGAACCGGCCTTGGACAGGGCTGTATAGACTGCGCTGGCCGCGGCGAAGCCGCCTGCGGTGAACATGTCCGGCGGCGCCTTGAAGCGCTTGGTGTGCTCGGCCACCAGCCAGTCGTTCATCTTATTTTTTGGGAAGGCGTAGTAGTAATAGATGGTGCCTTCGGTGCCGGCGTAGTTCTTCCACGTCTTCATGACGGGCAGGATGTTGCCGCCGGGGGCGAGGGCGATGCCATAGCGCTCGGGCTTCATGTCGGCCAGCTTGTTCATGGGGTTGGGGCCGGCCCAGACAATGCCGAGCACGCGCGGCTGCGGCTTGTCCTTGAGGGCGTCGAAGATGCGCTGAGCCGAGGCGGTGAAGTCGCTTGCGTTTTGGGGCGCGTATTCCTCGTGCACGACGGTCGCCTTGCTGCCGGTGGCGGCCAGCGCTTCCTTGCCGGCCTTGACGGCGTCCTTGCCGAAAGCGTAGTCCTGGGCCAAAAAGGCGATGCTGCCGGTCTTGAGGGTCGAGGCGGCGGCCAGGCCATCCTGCATCGAATTGCGGGCGGTGCGGAAGATGTAGCGGTTCCACTTGTCGCCGGTGATGGCGTCGGCCACGGCCGGCTCCACGATCAGCACTTTTTTGTATTCTTTGGCGACCGGCAGCATGGCGATCGCCGAACCCGACGAGCTGGTGCCGACCGCGATGTCGACCTTGTCGTCGCCATAGGCTTCGGCCAGCAGCGTGCGGCCCAGGTCCGGTTTGCTCTGGTCGTCCTTGACGATGACCTTGAGCTTGCGGCCGTTGATTTCCATCTTGCCGCCAGTGAGGTATTCGAGGCCCATCATGAAGCCGGTCTCGGTCTCCTTGGCATAGGCTTCGAGCACGCCGGTCTTGCCGGCGATGAGCGCGACCTTGAGGTCGTCCGCGGCCAGTGCCGGTTGAAAGGCGCTGCCGCCGAAGGCGGCCAGCAGTGCGAGTGCGATGATGGTTTTTTGGTTCATGCTGTCTCCTAAATTCGTGTATTCAATCGACCTGCGCCAGGAAGTGCTGTATCGCCTCGCGCGCGGGTGGCTCCGTCAGCATCGGCGCGTGGCCCACGTCCGGCACCTCCGCGTACAGCATTGCGGGCGCGGCGCGCCGCATGTAGCTGGCCTGTTCTTGTTCGACCAGGTCGGACAGGGCGCCCCGCACCAGCAACACCGGACGGTTACGGGCCAGGCGCCGGAATGCCATGCGCGCGGTCCACGAGGTGGGCTTGAGGCGCCCGGTCTGGATTTGCAATGCGATGTTCGGATCGTACCTCAGTACCAGCTGGCCTTGCGCATTTTCGGCAAACGCGCGCTGTGCCCATTTGCTCCATTCGGCGCTGTCGTTGCCGGGGAAGGCGGACTGGTTGATGTTGCGTATGTACTCTGCCGCCTCTTCCCAGGAGCCGAGGGCGCAGCCTTTGCCTGCGTAACCGGCGATGCGCGCCAGACCTTTTTCGGAAATGACGGGGCCGACGTCGTTGAGCACGGCCGCGGCGATCAGGCCCAGGCGGCGCATGGCGAGCGTCATGGTGATGATGCCGCCCATCGACGTGCCGACGAAGACGGCGCGCTCGATGCCAAGGTCGTGCGCCAGTTTGATGACGTCGCCGGCGTAGGTCATGGGGTTGTAATTGGCGGGCGAAGGATCGTGCTCGGAACGTCCGCGTCCGCGTACGTCGAGCGCGATCACACGCCGGCCCTGCTCGGCGATCCACGGCGCCAGTTCATCGAAATCGGACGAGTTGCGCGTCAGGCCGTGCAGGCAAATGACGGGCAGGCGCGCGCGGCCGCTGTGGGCGGGGTAATCGCGTGCATACAGCGCCAGGCCATCGGTGCTGGTGAAACTGAGGTCGGCGTAGGTGGACACGGAAGGCTCTATCCTGTGGATGGGGGACGCAGCTTCCCGCCGGCGGGCACGAATGCCCGCCGCAGGATGCTGCTGGTGCGCTGCCGGCCGCTTAGAAGCGGTATTCGAGCGTGGCCGAGACGGTGCGTGGGTTGCCGTAGAACGCGGTCAACGTGCCTTCGAAGCCCAGCGTCGGGAACACATAGCCGCCGGTCTTGTAATGCTCGTTGCTCAGGTTTTTGCCGTGCAGGCCGGCGCGGACTTTGCCGTCCGCGCTGGTCCAGATCACGCTCGCGTCGTACAGGGTGTAGGCTTCCTGATCCAGCGCCGAGGCGTACTCGAACTGGCGGGTGTCGTCGCGGTAAGAGGCGGCGCCGGTCAGGGTCAGCTTGCCGGCGGTGCCCATGAGGGGCAGCGGGAAGTCGTAGTTCAGGCGCAGATTGGCCGTGTTCTTTGGCGTGTTCTGGAAGTAGCGCTGGTCGGCGACGTTGACGATGGTCGGCACGCCGCCCACCACTTGCGAGGTCAGGAACTGGGTGTACCTGGCGTTGATATGGCTGTACATGGCCGAGACGCTGAACTGCTCGGTCAGGCGCGCCTGCGCTTCAAGCTCGATACCCTGGATCTTGGCCTTGCCGGCGTTGGTGGTCACGCCGGCGAAGCTGTCGTCGACGCCGTCGTTGTTGGTGTCGACCGCGACCGAACCGGGAATTTGCACGTCCTTGTATTTGCTGTCAAACAGGGCGATGTTGGTCAGGATGCGGTTATTGTTGTAGGCCGATTTGAGACCGAGTTCGAAAGTGTCGATGGTCTCGGGCTTGTAGCCCGCCTTGGCCGTGGCCAGGCTGATCTTGGTGCCAACCACGTTCATGCGCGGATCGAAGCCGCCGCCTTTGAAGCCGCGCGCCCACGAGCCGTACAGGTTCTGCTCGGGCGAGAATTTGTACGCCAGGCTGACCTTGGGCGTGAATTTCTTGTCTTCGCGTTCCAGCTCGCCGTGGGTGAAATCGGTATCGGTGCGGAACAGGACCGCTGCCGGATTGCCCAGTTCAGGCGTGCCGCCCAGGCCGAAATAGATCTGGCGCAGGATGCTGGCCTTGCGCTGGTCGACCGTGTAGCGCCCGCCCAGGCCGACGCTGAGGGCATCGCTGACGTTGTAGCTGGCGTCGGCAAAGATGGCCCAGGCCTTGGTGTCGATGTCGCCCTTGGTGAAGGTGGAGCTGGGGAAGGCGCCGTTGAGCACCGTGTCGAAGATGTTGAAGGCGTTGGCGTCGATGTAGTAGATGCCGCCCACGCCCTGCACCTTGTCGCCGGTGTAGGTGGCCTGGAACTCCTGGCTGAACTGCTTGTTCTTGTACAGGGCCGGGACGTGGAAGTCGGTCAGCTGCATTGAGTCGAAGTCGATCGGCGCGTACGACTTGTCGCGGCGCGAGGCGGTCACGGACTTGAGCAGCAGGGTGTCGCTGACGCGGTATTCGATGGTCGCGGCCATGCCGTGGGCCTTGATTTCCTGCTCGTGGCCGAGGGCCGTGGTCAGGTTGGCGGTGGTGTCGTAGACGTTGTCGAGGATCGGCGCGCCGCTGGTGCGGCCCGGGATCAGGCGGTGCCCGTTACGGGGATTGGAATCGTCCTGGGTAGCGTCGGCGGCGAGGCGGATGAACCAGGCGCTGCTCGGCGTGAACTCGGCCGAAATGCGGCCGGCGGTGACGTCCTTGTCGTAGTTGTCCTTGCCGGTGGTGAGGTTTTTGCCGAAGCCGTCGCGCGTGAATTTGCCGAGCGAGGCGCCGATGCGCACGCCGTCGGCCACCGGGGTGCTGGCGGTGATCACGGCTTCCTTTTGGCCGTAGTTGCCGAGCGTGCCGCGCAGGCGAATATCGGTTTTCGGCGCCAGCTTGCGGGTAACGTATTTGACGGCGCCGCCGATGGTATTGCGGCCGTACAGGGTGCCTTGCGGGCCGCGCAGCACTTCGATGCGCTCGACGTCATAGATGTCGGCCACGGCGCCTTGCGGGCGGGCGAGGTACACGTCGTCGAGGTAGATGCCAACGCCCGCTTCGAAGCCGGCCAGGGGATCTTGCTGACCAACGCCGCGGATAAATGCGGTCAGGGTCGAATTGGTGGCGCGCGAGGCTTTAAGGGTGGTGCTGGGCAGTGCCAGGGTGAGGGCAGTGATGTCCGGGATGCCCTGTTTGGAGAGCTGGTCGGCGTTGAAGGCGGTGACCGAGACCGGCACGTCCTGCAGCGTTTCTTCGCGGCGGCGGGCGGTCACCACCACGACGTTGGCGTTGTCGACACCGGCGGCCGGGGTCGCGCTGGTGTCGGTTTGGGCGTGCACTGCGCCCACGGAACTGCCCATCAGGGCGATGGCGGCGGCGACGGAACGGTTCAGCAATTTCAGCTTCGTGGTGGTGTGGCGCATGGTGCAAGTCTCCAGGTTTTTTTATTAGTGATATGCGGTCGGAATCGCATGGCATGCAGTGTGCCCTCATTCGTTTTTGTCCGAAAGATAACGACGCGCCCAACGACTGTGCATTAATGCACAGTGCGGGCTGGACCGTTGGTATTGCTGGGCGTACGTACAGAATACGAGCCCATTTTGATGCAGCGCAAGGTGTTGTTTTCACGGTTTGGTGTTCGCTTGTGCACTGGTGCACAATATGTCGCACAAATACAAAATAACGAGACAATCCATGCAAACCCTCCCTGAATGGACCGATCTGCGGTTCTTCCTTGAACTCGCGCGCGCCGGCACTTTGTCGGGCGCGTCGCGCCGGCTCGAGGTGGAACATACGACGGTGGCGCGCCGTATCGACCGCCTCGAGGCGCAACTGGGCACCACCTTGTTCGACCGCAGCCGCGAAGGCTACGAGCTGACCGACATGGGGCAGGCGCTGCTACCTCACGCGGAGGCGATGGAAAGTGCGGCGCTGGCCGCGACCGAGCAGCTGAGCGGGGGCGAAGTGGCCGTGCATGGGGTGGTGCGGCTGGGCGTGCCGGAGCTGTTCGCGGTGCGCGTGGTGCCGCCGCTGCTGGTCAATCTGCTGCAGGCCAATCCCGAATTGAGCGTGGACCTGCTGGTGCTGCCGCGCTTTGCCAACCTGGCCAACCGCGAGGCCGACCTGGGCGTGATGCTCGATCCGCCCACCACGGGCCGCTACATGATCACCAAGCTGGCCACCTTCCGTCTGTATGTGTATGCGTCGCCCGACTATCTGGCGCGCCACAAGCCGATCCGCGAGCATGCGGACCTGGCGCAGCACGATTTTGTCGACTATGTGCAGGACCGGCTTGCCAGCCGCGAGCTCAGTTATCTCGACGAGCTGGGGTTCACGCCGCGCCGGCGCCTGTGCTGCACCGGCATGCCGGCGCAGGTGGAGGCGGCGTCGCTCGGTATGGGCTTGATCATGGCGCCGCCGTATGCGGTGCCCAATGACGGGCGCCTGGTGCCGGTGCTCGACCAGTTTTTCGCCGAGCGTTCATTCTGGCTGGCGGCGCCCACCGATTTGTATCGCCTGCAGCGGGTGCGGGCGGTGTGGAACATGTTGCGCGATTATGCCGACAGCCAGCCGGCCTTGTTCGTGCACGACGGCGACAAGCCGGCCGGCAGAATGCGGCGCAGCGCTTAAACGGGATCGTGGTGGCACACGCACAGCTTGTTGCCATCGACGTCGCGAAAATACGCGCCGTAGTAGTTGGGGTGGTAGTGCGCGCGCAGACCGGGAGGGCCTTCGCAGCTGCCGCCGTTGGCCAGCGCGGCAGCGTGGGCCCGGTCGACCGCGGCGCGCGAGGGCGCCAGCAGCGCCGTCATCTGGCCGTTGCCCGCCGAATGTGGCTGGCCGTCGAAGGGCGGGCCGATCACCAATAGCGGCCGTGGCGCGGTGCCCATCCAGCCGGCCCAGCCTTTGTCGGCGTCGGCGAACTTGCTCTGCAGTCCCAGGGCGTCCATCACGGCGCTGTAAAAGCGCAGCGCCGGGTCGAATGCCCCGATGCCGATGAAGATGTGCGAGATCACGAGGCCTCCTTGAAAGGATTGCGGTCGTTGAGTTCATCGATATAGTCGTCGATCCCGCCTTTTTCACGCTCGAGGAAGCGCTCGATCGCATCCGAGAAGGCCGGGTGCGCGAGCCAGTGCGCGGACCAGGTCCGGGTCGGCAAGAAGCCGCGCGCCATTTTGTGCTCGCCCTGGGCGCCGCCTTCGAAGACGGCGATCTTTTGCTCGATGCAGAACTCCAGCGGCTGGTAGTAGGCCGCCTCAAAGTGCAGGCAGGGCACGTGTTCGAGCTCGCCCCAGTAGCGCCCATACAGGGTGTTGGCGCTGTGGATGACGAGCGAGGCGGCGATCGGCTTGCCGGCGCGCTCGGCGATCACAAGCAGAATATTGTCCGGCATGGTGCGCCAGATGCGCAGGAAGAAGTCGATGTTCAGGTAGGGCGTGGAGTGATGCGCGCGGTAGGTATGCTGGTAGCAGCGGTTGAAGAAGACCCAGTCGTCCTCGGTTGTATCGGCCCCGCGCACGCGGCGCAGCGTGACGCCAGCCTCCTTCACCTTGCGCCGCTCGGCGCGGATGTTTTTGCGCTTCTTTTTCTCGAGCGTGTCGAGGAATTGGTCGAAGTCGCGGTAGCCGGCATTAAGCCAATGGAACTGCACGCCGCTGCGCAGCATGAAGCCGGCGTCTTCCAGCTGCCTGACCTGCTCCTCGGGCGGATACAGGATGTGGGTGGACGAGACGTCGGACGCTTTTTGCGTGCCCCGCAAGACCTGCAGCAAGGCGGCGCGCGCGGCGTCGTCGCGCGCCAGCAGGCGCGCGCCCGTCACCGGCGTGAAGGGGATGGCGCAGAGCAGCTTGGGGTAGTAGTCCACCCCGTTGCGCTGATAGGCGTCGGCCCAGGCCCAGTCGAAAACGTACTCGCCGTAGCTGTGCATCTTGACATAGAGCGGCATGGCGGCGGCCAGCTCCTCGCCGTCGTACAGGGCCAGGAACTGGGGCTGCCAGCCCGTGTCGGGACAGGCGCTGCCCGATTCGTGCAGGGCGTGCAGGAAGGCGAACGAGAGAAAGGGATTGCCGTCGGCCTGGGCGGCCACCAGCGCATCCCATGCGCTTTGGCCGATCTCGGACAGGGAAGAAGCGATATGCGTGCGATAATTCATGGAACCATTCTACGCAAAAAGGCGCGCGCCGTTTTAGTCGCGCGCGGCGCCTGGCTGCCAATCACAGGATCGACCGGATGAAGAACGCTTTCTTGAACCTTTACTCGCACGGCTTTGCGCGGGTAGCGGTTGCCACCCCGCGCTGCCGTATCGCGGATCCCACCTTTAACGCCGCCCAGACCATCGCCCTCGCCAAGCAAGCCAGCGAGCAGGGCGCGGTGCTGGTCGCTTTCCCTGAACTGGGCCTGTCGGCCTACACCTGCGACGATCTGTTCCACCAGGCGGCGCTGCTCGACGCGTGCGAGGCGGCGCTCGGCGAGGTGGTCAAGGCATCGGCCGGCATGCAGGTGGCGCTGATTGTCGGTTTGCCGCTGCGGGTCGACCATCAGCTGTTCAATTGCGCCGCCGTGGTGGCCAACGGGCAGATCCTGGGCCTGGTCCCCAAGAGTTATCTGCCCAACTACGGTGAATTCTACGAGGCGCGCCAGTTCAGCGCCGCTGACAGCGCCGTCTCGACCCAGGTCAGGTTGCTGGGACAGGACGTGCCGTTCGGGGCCGGGCTGGTGTTCGACATCGCCAATTTGCCGGACATGCGTTTTCATGTCGAGATCTGCGAAGACGTGTGGGTGCCGATTCCGCCGTCGTCCTTCGCGGCGCTTGCCGGGGCCACGGTGCTGGTGAACCTGTCGGCATCGAACGTTTTGGCGGGCAAGAGCGGCTACCGGCACCAGCTGGTAGCGCAGCAGTCGGCGCGCTGCCTGGCGGCGTATCTGTATTCTTCGGCGGGGCTGGGCGAGTCGTCGACCGACATGGCCTGGGACGGCCAGGCCTTGATTTACGAAAAAGGCGAGCTGCTGGCCGAGGCGGCGCGCTTCCAGGACGATTCGCACATCATTTTCGCCGACGTGGACCTGGAGCGGCTCTCGCGCGAGCGGATGCATACGACCACGTTCGCCCATTCGGTGCGGCGCCATGCGCAGGAAGTGGCCGCTTTCCGGATCGTGCGCTTCGAGCTGGCGATCGCGCGCGACAAGGTGCTGCCGCTGGCGCGCGAGGTGGCGCGCTTCCCCTACGTGCCGGCCGATCTGGCGCGGCGCGACGAGCGCTGCACCGAGGTCTATAACATCCAGGTGCAGGCGCTGGTGCAGCGCCTGTCGCAAAGCGGCATGAAAAAGGTCGTGATCGGCATTTCGGGCGGACTCGATTCGACCCACGCGCTGCTGGTCTGCGCCAAGGCCATGGACCGCCTGTCGCTGCCGCGCACGAACATCCTCGCCTACACCATGCCCGGCTTTGCGACCAGCGAGCGCACCTTGCGCCAGGCGCGCGAGCTGATGGAGGCGGTCGGCACCACGGCCCACGAAATCGACATTCGCCCCAGCTGCATCCAGATGCTCAAGGACCTCGGCCATCCGTATGCCGAGGGTACGGAGGACTACGACATCACGTTCGAGAACGTGCAGGCGGGCGAGCGCACCAGCCACCTGTTCCGGCTGGCGAACTTCAACCAGGCGATTGTGGTGGGCACGGGCGACCTGTCGGAGCTGGCGCTCGGCTGGTGCACCTACGGCGTGGGCGACCATATGTCGCACTACAACGTCAACGCCAGCGTGCCCAAGACCCTGATCAGCCACCTGGTGCGCTGGGTGGCGGAGACGGGGCAGATCGGCAGCGAAGGAACAGACACGCTGCTGGCGGTGCTCGACACCGAAATCAGCCCCGAGCTTGTGCCCGGCAAAGCGGGCGAGGACAAGCCCGCCCAGAGCACGGAAAGCACGATCGGCCCTTACGAGCTGCAGGACTTTAATCTGTACTACATCCTGCGCTACGGCTTTGCGCCGTCCAAGGTGGCGTTCCTGTCGCACGCGGCCTGGCGCGATCAATACGACATCGCGGCGATCAAGAAGCACCTGGGGACCTTTGTCTGGCGCTTCTTCCAGACCAGCCAGTTCAAGCGCTCTTGCGTGCCCAACGGACCGAAGGTCGGCAACGGCGGCTCGCTGTCTCCGCGCGGCGACTGGCGCGCGCCCAGCGACTCGGAGGCGACCGTCTGGCTCGAGGACGTGAAAAGGGTTCCCGACTCGCTAGCATAGACAACTGGCTGCAATTTGATCCACCGCAAGGTTTTTGATTCTCAGATGCACGATATTCCGTTATCAACAATGGAAAGGTGTCGCGATGAAACTCAAATTCCTTGGTGCGACCGGCACGGTGACCGGTTCCAAATACCTGGTCACGTCCGGCACGTCGCAGATCCTGGTCGATTGCGGCCTGTTCCAGGGCTACAAGCAGCTGCGCCTGCGTAACCGCAGCATCTTTCCCGTGCCACCCTCGGAGATCGAGGCGGTGGTCCTCACCCACGCGCACCTCGACCACAGCGGCTACCTGCCGCTGCTGGTCAAGGACGGCTTTCGCGGCAAGATCTACTGCAGCGCCGCGACCTTCGACTTGTGCAAGATCCTGCTGCCGGACAGCGGTCATCTGCTTGAAGAAGAAGCCAATTACGCCAACCGTCATGGCTACGCCAAGCATTCGCCGGCGCTGCCGCTGTATTCCGAGGCGGATGCGGTGCGCGCGCTCAAATTTTTCGCGCCGGTCGAATTCGGCAGCCGCTTTCGCGTCAGCGACGGCATCGAGGCCGAGCTGTCCCTGGCGGGGCATATCCTGGGCGCCGCCATTGTCACCTTGCGCGCCGAGGGCAAGACGGTCGTGTTCTCGGGTGACCTGGGGCGCATGAATGACCCGGTGATGGTGGCGCCCGCGGCGATCGCGGCGGCCGACTACCTGGTGGTCGAATCGACCTACGGCGACAAGCACCACGACCCGGCAGATCCGCTCATCTTGCTGGGCCAGACGATTCGCGAGACCGCCGCGCGCGGCGGCGTGACGATCATCCCGTCGTTCGCCGTGGGCCGGGCGCAGGCGCTCTTGTACGACATGTACCGGCTCAAGGAGCGCGGCGAAATCCCGCAATTCGTGCCCGTCTACCTGAACAGTCCGATGGCGGCCGACGCCACCGCGCTGTACCAGAAGCACCTGCGCCAGCATCGCTTGACCCACGAACAGTGCAACGCGATGCGCCATGCGGCCACCATTGTCAACAGCGTGGAAGAATCGATCGCCCTGAACGAGCGCACGGTGCCGATGGTGATCGTGGCGGCCAGCGGCATGGCCACCGGCGGGCGCGTGCTGCACCATCTGAAAGCCTTCGCGCCCGATCCCCGGAATACGATCCTGTTCGCGGGCTTCCAGGCAGGCGGTACGCGCGGCGCGGCCATGCTCGATGGCGTCGATGCGATCAAGATCCATGGTCAGTACGTGCCCGTGCGGGCCCAGGTCAAGCAGATCGCCAACCTGTCGGCGCATGCCGACGCCGACGAAATTGTGAGCTGGCTGGGCCAGTTCAAGCAACGTCCCAAACGCACCTTCATCACGCATGGCGAGCCGCCGGCCGCCGACGCGCTGCGCCTGCGTATGCAGAATGAATTGGACTGGCCGTGCGAAGTGCCGGGCTATCTCGATGAAGTGGAGCTGGCATGAGCGGCGGGGCCAGCCTGCGCATGCGGCGCCTGGGCATCGACACCTACCAGCATCCGGTGGTGTACATGCGCAGCGACTGCCACGTATGCAAGTCGGAGGGATTCGAGGCGCAGTCGCGGATCGAACTGCGGCACGGCGCGACGAGCGTGATCGCGACCCTGAACGTGGTGCATTTCGATCTGCTTGGCGAGGATGAAATCGGCCTGTCGGAAGCGGCCTTCCGGGCCCTGGGCGGGACCGACGGCGACCGGGTGTTGCTGATGCATCCGGCGCCGCTGATGTCGTTTTCGAGCGTGCGCGCCAAGATCTACGGGCGCCCGCTCTCGGGCGACGCGGCCGGCGCCATCATCACCGACGTGTGCGCGGGCCGCTATTCGGACATCGAACTGGCGGCCTTCATCACGGCCTGCTCGGGCGGACGGCTGGACGCGGCCGAGACGGTCGCACTGACACGCGCCATGATCGGCGCCGGCAAGCGCCTGCATTGGGACGCGCCGATGGTGGTCGACAAGCACTGCGTGGGCGGCTTGCCTGGCAACCGCACCACGCTGCTGGTGGTGCCGATCGTGGCGGCCTGCGGGCTGACGATTCCCAAGACATCCTCGCGCGCGATCACGTCGCCGGCCGGTTCGGCCGACGCGATGGAAACGCTGGCGCCGGTCACGCTGGACCTGCCGCATATCCGGCGCGTGGTGGAGCAGGAAAACGGCTGCATCGTGTGGGGCGGGGCGGTGGCGCTCAGCCCTGCGGACGATCTGCTGATCCGGGTCGAACGGCCGCTCGGCCTGGACAGCGATGGCATGCTGGTGGCGTCGGTGCTGTCGAAGAAGATCGCGGCCGGCTCGACCCATGTGGTGATCGATATTCCGGTTGGCCGCACGGCCAAGGTGCGCTCAAGCGAGGCTGCCAAGGCGCTGGAGGGGCGGCTGGTGAGCGTGGGCGCGGCGATGGGCATCGCGGTCACGGTGGTGATGAGCGACGGCGCGCAGCCGGTGGGGCGCGGTATCGGCCCTGCGCTCGAAGCGTACGACGTGCTGGCGGTGCTGCAGAACGAGAGGGGCGCAGCGGACGACTTGCGCCAGCGTGCGCTGATGCTGGCGGCGGCCGTGCTGGAAATGGGCGGCAAGGCGGCCCCTGGGGCCGGGCTGGCGATGGCGCGCGAGACGCTGGGCTCGGGCGCGGCCTGGCGCAAGTTCCAGGCCATTTGCGCGGCCCAGGGCGGCATGCGCGAGCCGCCGCGCGCGGCCCACACCCACGTGCTCGAATCGCTGCACAAAGGCCGCGTGGTGGCGATCGACAACCGCCAGCTGGCGCAGGTGGCCAAGCTGGCCGGCGCGCCCAAGGCCGCTGCGGCCGGCGTCGTGTTCCACGCGCCGCTGGGCATGGCGGTCGAGGTGGGGCAGCCGCTATTGACGCTGCACGCCGAGTCGGCCGGCGAGCTGGCGTATGCGCTGGCGTTTGCCGAGTCGCAGGAACATCTGGTGACGGTGCAGGCTTGACTAGCCGGCGCGCTGTTCGGCCTTCGCCTGGCAAGCCAGGCACATGGTGGCGGCCGGTTCAGCCTGCAAGCGAGCGGCCCCGATCGGCTCGGCGCAGGCCGCGCACTGGCCGTAGTCGCCGCTGATCACGCGCGCCAGCGCCAGGTCGAGCTGGCGCAGTTCGTCCATCTCGTGCTGCAGCTGGGCGACCTCGGTTTCGTTCATCGAGGCGGCACCTGCGCGGTCGTCGATGGTCTCAAAGTAGTTGATCATGGCCAGTTCGTCGGGCGCGTCGGCCTGGTGCAGGCGCCGGTACAGGGCGCCGAGAATGTCCTTGCGGCGTTCGCGCAAGCCCGCTTCGATCGCATGCAGGTCGGGCTGGGAAGGTTGGGTCATGACGGGCTCCGGGTGGTGGGGTCGATAGGCTCAATGTAATCTGGATTTTGCGCCGCGTCATGGGGTGCGCTTGATGCAGGTCAAAACTACGGAAAATAGGCAATGGCAATCGATACAGCGATCGTGACAGGATTGGCGGTGGCGCTCGGCTGCGGGCTGTTGGTCGGCATCGACCGCGAGCGCCACAAGGGCCGCGGGCCGGGGCGCGCCTTTGCGGGCTTGCGCAGTTTCGGCCTGGCCTCGCTGGGCGGGGCCTTGGCGCAGATCGGCGGGGACGGTCTGGTGTTGGCCGGCGCCTTGCTGGTGGTCGTGCTGAGCGCCATTTCGCACTGGCGCGACCAGTCGGACGACCCGGGCATCACGACCGAACTGGCGCTGTTCGTGTGCTACGCCCTGGGCGTGAACGCGATCGGGCATCCGCATATCGTGGCCGGGGCCGCGGTGGTCGTGGCGTCGATGCTCAATCTGCGCGGCAGCATGCACCACTTTGCGCGCGTGTCGCTCAAGGCGCACGAATTGCGCGACGCGCTGGTGCTGGGCGCGGCGGCGCTGATCGTGCTGCCGCTGTTGCCGGACGCGGGCAGCGCCTGGCTGCTGGGAGTCAATCCGCGCCGCTTGCTGCTGCTGGCGATCCTGATCATGGCGATCGAATCGGCGGCCCATGTGGCGCTGCGGCTCACGGGCGCGCGGCTGGGGATGGCGCTGTCCGGGCTGGCGTCGGGGTTCGCATCGAGCGTAGCGACCACCGCCGCCATGGGGGCGCGCGCCAAGGCCCATCCCGACCTGCTGGGCGCTTGCGTGAGCGGGGCGCTGATGTCGAACGTGGCCACCTTCGTGATGCTGCTGATCGTGACGTTGACGGTGGCGCCCGGCTATGCCTTGCCATTGGCGCCCATGATCGCGGCCGGGGCGTTGGCGGCGTTGGCGGCGACCGGGGCCGGCTTGGCGTTCCAGCGCCAGGGGGGCAAAGGGACGGGGGCCGGTGGCCATGCGTTCAGCCTGCGCCAGGCATTCGGATTCGCCGGCTTGCTGAGCGGGGCGACGGTGCTGGTGGCGTATGCCAACGCCTGGCTGGGAGAGCAGGGCGCCTGGGCCGGGGCGGTGCTTGCCGGCTTGCTCGACTTTCATGCGGCGGCGGCGTCGGTGCTGTCGCTGGCCGGGGCCGACGCGATGTCGCGCGCCAACACCACTCTGGCCCTGCTGTTGGCCTTGTCGGCCAACACCCTGAGCAAGGCGGTGGCCGCCTTCGCCTCGGGCCCCCGGCGTTACGGGGTGCTGACCGGCTGCGGGCTGGCCGCGATCCTGCTGGCGGCCTGGTTGCCGTTCTGGCTGGGTGCCGGGCGCTGAAACGTTTAGAATAGCGCAAGATGTGATAATTATTTTTGGAGAGTAGCGATGAAACAGATTACCTGTGTGATCAAGCCATTCAAGCTGGATGAAGTGCGCGAAGCGCTCGCCGACGTCAACGTGACCGGCCTGACCGTGACCGAAGTGAAGGGTTTCGGACGCCAGAAGGGCCACACGGAACTGTATCGCGGCGCCGAATATGTGGTCGATTTTCTGCCCAAGGTGAAAATCGAAGTGGTGGTCGACGACAGCATGGCCGAGCAGGTGGTCGATGCGATCATCAAGGCCGCGCGCACCGGCAAGATCGGTGACGGCAAGATTTTCGTGCAGGATGTGGAGCAGGTGATTCGTATTCGGACCGGCGAGACGGGGCCGGAAGCGGTGTGATGCAGCCAGGCAGAGCGCCGCGCCATGTACCTCGCTGAATACCTCGGACGGCAGGTGCGCGATCTCTTGGGTGGCGATGTCGCTCGCTTCGACGAACTGTGGGACCTGATTCCGGATTTTTCGGCGGTCCTGCGCGGGTTTGACCAAAACAGCGAGTGGCTGCACTGGCGCAAAAAGACGTACGACGGCTGGTATTGTGTGCGCCACCCCGATCAAAGTTTCGAGGTGTATTACCAGGAACGGGGCGGCAAGGAGCCGGGCGCAGTGTTTTCCGGCGAGCGCGAAGCAATCCGTTATGCATTGCAAGCCTCGGGGATGACGATCACGTGATCGGTGCTGCCCCTAGCGTCCCATTCGCATGTCAAACTTCCAGGTGAGCAGGCGCAAGGCCGTGATTACGGTCGCGCTGGACCACAGCGCAAAATCGGGTTCGGCGCCGAACTTTTTCATCAAGAGATACATCCAACTGCCGATGAAAGCGCAGATCGCGTAAGGTTTGCCGTCCCTGAATACCATGGGCACTTCGTTGCAGACGATATCGCGCAGCACGCCGCCAAAGATCCCCGTGATCACCCCCATCATCGAGGCGATAAAAATCGGCATGTGCGCGTCCAGCGCCGAGGCGACGCCCGCAATCGAAAACAATCCCAGGCCGACCGCGTCGGCAATGACGATCATGCGTTCGGAGACGACCTGGCGCAGCGTGCGGATGGCCGGCGCGGCGATCAGGGCCAGAATGAAGATGAGAATCGCGTATTCCTGGTGCGTGACCCAGAACAGGGGACGGCGGTCGAGCAGAATGTCGCGCAGGGTGCCGCCGCCGAAAGCCGTGATGAAAGCGACCGTAAAGACGCCGACCAGGTCCATGCGCTTGCGGCGCGCTTCGATGAAGCCCGAGAACGCGCCAACCAGGATCGCCAGAATTTCAATGAACTTTATGAGGGTCATGCAGTATGCGTGGCAGTGGCGAACCCCGCTAGCCTAACATGCCGTATAGATACTTGGTAGTTCGGGCGCGCTGCTAGTTGACCTTGGCCGTCAGTGCCGCGCGCAGCAGGACGATCAAGGCGCCGTGGCTGCGCCCGTCCACGTTGGCGGCGCAAAAGGCAATGACCTCGTCTTTTTGCTCGAGCCAGCTGTGCACCATCGAGCGCAAAACCGGCTCGCCGCCGGCCGAACCCAAGCCCTTGCCGTGGATGACGCACACGCAGCGCAGCTTGCGCTTGCCGGCGCGCGCCAGGAAGTCGCCCAGGGCGTCGCGCGCGGTATCGCGCCGCATGCCGTGCAGGTCGAGTTCGTCCTGCACCGGCCAGTGACCCTTGCGCAGCTTGCGCACCACGTCGGCGCCGACGCCGGCGCGGGTGAAGCTGAGGCTGGGGTCGTCGTCGAGCAGATGGTCGACCTCGAACGCGTCCGAGAGCGATTCGCGCAGCACGGCCGCGTCGTCCTCGGCCTGGGTGCGGGGACGGCTCGGTTTGATGGTGACGTTGATGCCGGGCGGTGCGTTGGGCACGTAGCGGTCCGATTCGGGCAGCTTTTTCACGCCGCCGAGCGCGTTGCGGAACAGGCCTGCCTCTTGCTTGGCCACCTGTTCGCGCTTTTCGCGCTCGGCTTTTTCGATGGCGCGCGCCTGTTCCTGGTCCTTGAGCGATGCTTTCAGGGCCTTGAGATCGGCAAAATCCTTCATCGACGCCATGTTGCTTAGTCTTCCAGTGCTTCCAGGTAGCGCTGGGCGTCCAGGGCGGCCATGCAGCCGGTGCCGGCGCTGGTGATGGCCTGACGGTAAATGTGGTCCTGCACGTCGCCGGCGGCAAACACGCCTTCGATGCTGGTGGCGGTGGCCATGCCTTCGAGACCGGTCTTGGTCACGATGTAGCCGTTTTTCATTTCCAGCTGGCCTTCGAAAATGCCGGTGTTCGGCTTGTGGCCGATCGCCACGAACAGGCCGTGCACCTTGAGCGGGGTGATGGCGCCGTCGACGGTGGACTTGATGTTGATGCCGGTCACGCCGCTGTCGTCGCCCGTCACTTCGTCGAGCGTGTGGTTGTACTTGATGACGATCTTGCCTTCGGCCGCCTTGGCGTTGAGGCGGTCGATCAGGATGGCTTCGGCGCGGAACTTGTCGCGGCGGTGGATGATCGTGACCTTGGTGGCAATGTTGGACAGGTACAGCGCTTCCTCGACCGCGGTATTGCCGCCGCCGACGACCGCCACTTCCTGGCCGCGGTAGAAGAAACCGTCGCAGGTGGCGCAGGCGGACACGCCCTTGCCCATGAAGGCTTGTTCCGACGGCAAGCCGAGGTACTGGGCCGAGGCGCCGGTGGAGATGATCAGGGCGTCGCAGGTGAATTCCTGGCTGTCGCCGATCAGGCGGAACGGACGTTCGTTCAGCTTGGCGGTGTGAATATGGTCAAACACGATATCGGTCTTGAAACGCTCGGCGTGCTGGAGCATGCGCTGCATGAGCTCGGGACCTTGCACCCCCATCGGGTCGCCTGGCCAGTTTTCGACGTCGGTGGTGGTCATCAGCTGGCCGCCTTGTTCGACACCGGTCACCAGCATCGGGTTCAGGTTGGCGCGCGCGGCATAGACGGCGGCGCTGTAGCCGGCGGGGCCGGAACCGAGAATCAGGACTTTGGCGTGTTTGGTAGTGGTCATGGGGTCTGCTCGAGTGTATTTGTGGAAACTTGGGGGCGAACGCGGTCGGATTCAAGTGTTACCGTCGTCCTCGCCCAGGCGGGGACCTATAGCACGCTGAACAACTACGGGGCCACGCTATGGGTCCCCGCCTTCGCGAGGACGACGTTTTGAGGCTAACTAATGATCCCTCCATTATATTCCATGATGCGCCTGAGCATGAATCTCGGGCCTGTGAGTCAATATATGGCTTAGAATGGGCGGATCGCAGTTTCACCAGCAGCAAGAATGACAAAGAATAGCCAACCCCAAGCCTCGACTTACACCCGCAAAGAGACCATCCGGCAACCGTTGCCGAACCGTCTGGTGCGCCTGCTGTCCGAAGCGCGCTGGATCGCGCTGGCCGCCATCTTCGTCTACTTTGTGATGATATTGCTCAGTTACAACAAGGGCGACCCGGGTTGGTCGCACGAAGTGGAAGTCACGTCGGTGAGCAACCTCGGTGGCCGCGCCGGCGCCTATCTTGCTGATTTGATGTTGTTTATTTTCGGTTTCTCGGCCTGGTGGTGGTGTTTCTGCTTCCTGCGCCTGGTGTGGAAGGGGTACCGCACCCTGACCCAGAAATATGTTCTGGAGAAAGAATCCGATCCCGAGCATCAGCACGAGGCGACCATCCGCTGGGTGGGTTTCACGCTGATGTTCATCGGCAGTTTGGGCCTCGAATACCTGCGGATGTGGTCGCTGCACGTGCAATTGCCGCGCGCGCCGGGCGGGGTGCTGGGCAAGATCATCGGCAACGCCTCGAACAACGCCTTCGGTTTTACCGGCGCAACCTTGCTGCTGCTGCTCCTGTTCGGCCTCGGTTTCAGCCTGTTCTTCCATGTGTCGTGGATGTCGGTGGCCGAGCGCATCGGCGAGACGATCGAATCGGCCGTGGAATGGTTCCGTCTGCGCTACCAGGACCGCGAAGACCGCAAGCAAGGTGAAGTGGCCGCCGTCAAGCGCGACGAAGTGGTCGTCATCGAGCGCGCCAAGCACGTCGAAAAACATATCGCGGCGCCGCCGGTCAAGATCGAACCGCAAGTGGTGGAAGTGGTCAAATCGGAACGGGTGCAAAAGGAAAAGCAGGCCGCCCTGTTCCAGGACTTGCCGGGCGACTCCAGCTTGCCGCCGCTGTCGCTGCTCGACGAACCGCCGGCCGTGCAGGAAACCGTGTCGGTGGAAACGCTGGAATTCACGAGCCGCCTGATCGAAAAGAAATTGTCGGACTTTGGCGTCGAAGCGAAGGTCGTGGCCGCTTATCCGGGGCCGGTCGTCACGCGCTACGAAATCGAGCCGGCCACGGGCGTGAAGGGCAGCCAGATCGTGGGTTTGGCGCGCGACCTGGCCCGTTCGCTGTCGCTGACCTCGATCCGTGTCGTGGAAACCATTCCCGGCAAAAATTACATGGCGCTCGAGCTGCCGAACCCCAAGCGCCAGATCGTGCGCCTGACGGAAATTGTCGGCTCCAAGATTTACAACGACAGTCCGTCCCAGCTGACGGTGGCGCTGGGCAAGGATATCGCCGGCAAGGCCGTGATTGCCGACCTGGCCAAGATGCCGCATTTGCTGGTGGCCGGTACGACCGGTTCCGGTAAATCGGTGGGCATCAACGCGACCATTTTGTCGCTGCTGTACAAGTCCGACCCGGCCGATGTGCGCATGATCCTGATCGACCCGAAGATGCTGGAAATGTCGGTGTATGAAGGCATTCCGCACCTGCTGGCGCCGGTGGTGACCGACATGCGCCAGGCCGGCCACGCCCTGAACTGGGCCGTGAACGAAATGGAGCGCCGCTACAAGCTCATGAGTAAGCTCGGCGTGCGTAACCTGGCCGGTTACAACGCCAAGATTGCCGAAGCGGCCAAGCGCGAAGAGCACATCCCGAACCCGTTCAGCCTGACGCCGGACTCGCCGGAACCGCTGGAAAAATTGCCGACCATCGTCATCATCATCGACGAGCTGGCCGACCTGATGATGGTGGTTGGTAAAAAAGTCGAAGAATTGATCGCCCGTATCGCCCAGAAAGCGCGCGCGGCCGGCTTGCACCTGATTTTGGCGACCCAGCGTCCGTCGGTGGACGTGATTACCGGCCTGATCAAGGCCAACATCCCGACCCGGATCGCGTTCCAGGTTTCGTCCAAGATCGACTCGCGCACCATTCTCGACCAGATGGGCGCCGAAGCGCTGCTGGGCATGGGCGACATGCTCTACATGCCGCCCGGCACCGGCTTGCCGATCCGGGTGCACGGCGCGTTTGTGTCCGACGACGAGGTGCACCGCGTGGTCAAGCACCTGAAATCGACGGGCGAGCCGAACTATATTGAAGGCATCCTCGAAGGCGGCACGCTCGAGGGCGAGGGCGGGGCCGATGGCGCGCCGGCCGGCGAAGGGGGCGGCGAAGCCGATCCGATGTACGACCAGGCGGTGCAGGTGGTGCTCAAGAATCGTCGTGCATCAATTTCCCTGGTGCAACGTCACCTGCGCATTGGTTACAATCGCGCGGCCCGTTTGCTGGAACAAATGGAAAATAGCGGCGTGGTTTCCGCCATGCAATCAAATGGCAACCGCGACATCCTGGTGCCCGCCGCCAGCGCAGAATAAACGCCGCTTGTGCACGCATCGCCGGTCCGGCCGTTAACGGGGCAGGGCGATCGTGCCTGTGCAGCAACATCAGAAAGGCAAGAATGCATACTTTGTTCAAATCCACGCTCGGCGCGTTGGCCGTGAGCCTGGCCTTTGCGGGCAGCGCGCAGGCAACGGCGCTCGAGCAATTCAAGAGTTTTGTCAGCAGCACCAAATCGGCGCGTGGCGAATTCATCCAGCACCAGGTCAAGAAGGCCGGCAGCCCGGCCAAGCCCGGCGACACCTCGAGCGGCACCTTCGTGTTCGCCCGTCCCGGCAAGTTCATCTGGACTTATACCAAGCCCTACGACCAGTTGCTGCAGGCCGACGGCGAACAGCTGTATATCTACGACAAGGACCTGAACCAGGTGACGGTCAAGAAACTGGGTGACGCGCTCGGCTCCTCGCCGGCCGCGATCCTGTTCGGCAGCAATGACCTGGAAAAGAACTTCACCCTGGCCGAAGCGGGCAGCCGCGATGGCATGGAATGGCTCGATGCCAAGCCGAAAGCGAAGGACAGCCAGTTCCAGCAAATCAGCATAGGCTTGAAGAACGGCACGCCGGCGGCGATGGAGCTCAAGGATTCGTTCGGACAAACTTCGCAGCTGGCCTTCCCCAAGTTCGAAAAGAACCCGGCACTCGGCCCCACCCAGTTCAAGTTTGAAGTCCCCAAGGGCGCAGACGTCTTCAAGAACTGACCCGCTTGGCCGGCATGAACAAGAAGAAGATCGTCACAGCGACCGCGCTCGCCGGCCTGGTCCTGTGGACAGTGGCGCCGAGCAAGCAGCCGCGCACCAACCGGGTGCTGGCCAACGCATTTCCGGCCAAGCTGCTGGCGGCGCCCTCATCGTGCACCACGCCGGCCTGGCCGGCCGAAGCGCGCCGCTATGAAGTCGAGGGCATCACGCTGCTGCATTTCCACATCAACGCCGACGGCGGGATCGAGGATGCGCGGGTGGCGGCCAGCAGCAGCTGGAAGATGCTCGACGACGCGGCGCTGGCTTCGCTGGTCAAGTGCAAGTTCAAGGCCAATCTCGACGAAGCCGAGCGCGACGTCACCTTCCCGATCCAGTTCGTGTGGACGCTGGCCGGGCCACCGAGCAACCGTCCGCAGCTGGTGGCGGGTAGTTGCGCGGCTTCGGGCCGCTTTGCCGGCTTTGAAGAATTCAACCGCGCGCCGAGCGCCGACGACGGGGTGCTGGTGCGCTTCCTGATCAATCCCGAAGGCATACCGACCGGCATTAAGACCGAGGGCGCCGACGGCGCGCTGGCCGCGGCCGTGGCTGACTACCTGGGCAGCTGCCGCTTCGCCGCCGACGACTCCATGCCGGGCGAAAAGACCGATACCGCCTTCGGCCGCGTCTTGCGCAAACGGCCTTGAGCCGGCTTGCGCAAAGCCGCGCGTGCGGCAGCGCCATGCGCTAGACTACGCGCTCACCATCGATAAAGTGTTTGCATGGACGATTTATTCAAGACCGAGCCCGCGCCGCCTTTGGCCGAAGCGCTGCGCCCGGCGACCATAGAAGATGTGATCGGCCAAAGCCATTTGCTGGGCGAGGGCAAGCCTTTGCGCCTGGTATTCAAGTCCGGCAAACCGCATTCGATGATCTTGTGGGGCCCCCCGGGCGTTGGCAAGACCACGCTGGCGCGGCTGACGGCGAACGCCTTTGGCTGCGAATTCATCGCGCTGTCGGCCGTGCTGTCGGGCGTGAAAGATATCCGCGCGGCCATCGAGCAGGCCGAGCATCACCTGGCCAACGGCAAGCATACGATCCTGTTCATCGACGAGATCCACCGTTTCAACAAGTCGCAGCAGGATGCCTTGCTGCCGTTCGTGGAGTCGGGGCTGGTGACGCTGATTGGCGCGACGACGGAAAATCCCTCGTTCGAAGTCAATTCGGCGCTGCTGTCGCGGGCCCAGGTGTATGTACTGAAGGCGTTGACGGACAGCGAGCTGCTGCAGCTGCTCGAGCGGGCGCGGCAGAACGGCCTGGGGCACCTGACGTTCGACGATGTGGCCATCGCCACCCTGATCGGCTATGCCGACGGCGACGCGCGCCGCTTCCTCAATTTGCTGGAGCAGACCAAGACCTCGGCCGAAACGTCGGGTATCACGCAGATCAGCGGCGACTTTGTGGACAATGCGCTCACGCTCAATTCGCGCCGCTTCGACAAGGGCGGGGACAATTTCTACGATCAAATTTCGGCTTTGCACAAGTCGGTGCGCGGCTCGCATCCGGACGCGGCCTTGTACTGGCTGTGCCGCATGCTCGACGGCGGTGCCGATCCCCAATACCTGATGCGGCGTATCGTGCGCATGGCGTGGGAAGACATCGGCATTGCCGACCCGCGTGCGATCCAGATCGCCAACGACGCGGCCGCCACCTATGAGCGGCTCGGTTCGCCGGAGGGCGAGCTGGCGCTGGGGCAAGCCGTGATCTACCTGGCGATTGCGGCCAAGAGCAATGCCGGCTACAACGCTTACAACCGGGCGGTGGCGTTCGTGAAGAAAGACAAGTCGCGCGAAGTGCCCGTGCATTTGCGCAATGCGCCGACCAAGCTGATGAAGGAACTGGGCTACGGTCACGAGTACCGCTATGCCCACGACGAGCCGCACGCCTATGCGGCAGGGGAGACCTATCTGCCCGAGGGCATGGCTGAACCGCGCTGGTATGAGCCCGTTCCGCGGGGCATCGAGTCCAAGATTGCCGAAAAGCTGGCCTGGCTGCGCAGTCTGGACGAGGATGCGGGCTAGCCGTTGCGCGTCAGGCGCCGTTTATTCGCGCAAACTTGCAGCCTGTCCCGCAATTTCCTCATTTCGTCGCACTCCGGTGGCTTGTTGTGATGCGGCTCGGTAAAGTACCACCATACCGAACCGATTCACAACCACAGGAGAGCATCATGAATGTCCTTAGAAACTTCGAAGCCATCTTTGTCGCAGCGACCATCGTCACGACCTTTGCTGCTTACGCCAGCGCGCACGTGCCGGCCATCCACACGGCCCAGGTCAGCCCGACCGCTGTTGTTGCCGAAGGCAAGATGAGCGTTGTCGTCGTCAAAGCCAAGCGCCTGACCCCAGCGCAGAAGGCAGCAGCGATCTAAGCTGCCTTTTGCGGTTCCTTGCTGTAGCCGTCCCTTTCGTCCGACCCCACATCTCAGGTTCATACGCTGGTATGAACCTCGCGCCATTTGCCACTGAGGCAAATCGCTGACAACCCCTGTCCTCTTGGTACAATTGCGGTTTCGACATACCGGCAATTCGACAATGATAGACATCCAACTTCTCCGCAAAGAAATCGACAGCGTCGCAGCGCGCCTGGCGACCCGCAAGTTCCAGCTCGACGTGGCAGGTTTCAACGCCCTCGAAGCGGAGCGCAAAGCGATCCAGACCCGTACCGAAGAACTGCAGAGCAAGCGCAATTCGCTGGCCAAGCAGATCGGCATGCTCAAGGGCAAAGGTGAAGATACGTCCGCCGTGATGGCCGAAGCGGCCGGTCTCGGCGACGAGCTCAAGGCCAACGAGACCGCCTTGACCGTGGTGCAGGGCAAGCTGGCTGCCTTCATGGAGTCGGTGCCGAATTTGCCGCACGCCTCGGTGCCGGTGGGGAGCGACGAGTCGGGCAACGTGGAAGTGCGCAAGGTGGGCACGCCGCCGAGTTTCTCGTTTGAAGTGCGTGACCATGTGGACGTGGGCGCCGCGCTCGGCCTGGACTTCGACGTGGCGACCAAGCTGACCGGTTCGCGCTTCTCGGTGATGAAAGGCGGCATTGCCCGTCTGCACCGCGCGCTGGCCCAATACATGCTCAACACCCACACGGGCGAGCATGGTTATACCGAATGCTATACCCCTTACATGGTCAACGCCGATTCCCTGCGCGGCACCGGCCAGCTGCCGAAATTCGAAGCCGATCTGTTCTCGGTGAAAAAAGGCGGCGCGGAAGGCGAGGGCGAGACCTTTTACCTGATCCCAACCTCGGAAGTGTCGCTGACCAATATCGTGCGCGACGAGATCGTGGCGGCGGATCAATTGCCGATCAAGATGACGGCGCATACGCCTTGCTTCCGTTCGGAAGCGGGCAGCTATGGGCGGGACACGCGCGGCATGATCCGTCAGCACCAGTTCGACAAGGTGGAGATGGTGCAGGTCGTGCATCCGGACACGTCGTACGATGTGCTGGAAGAGATGGTGGGCCATGCCGAAGCCATTCTCAAGGGGCTGGGGCTGCCGTATCGCGTGATGTCCTTGTGCACGGGCGATATGGGCTTTGGCGCGACCAAGACTTATGACCTGGAAGTGTGGTTGCCGGCGCAAAATACGTATCGCGAGATTTCGTCGCTGTCCAATTGCGAGGCGTTCCAGGCGCGCCGCATGCAGGCCCGGTTCCGCAATGCGGCCGGCAAGCCGGAGCTGCTGCACACCTTGAATGGCTCGGGGCTGGCGGTGGGGCGCACGCTGGTGGCGGTGCTCGAGAATTATCAGCAGGCCGATGGCAGTGTTGTCATTCCTGAAGCATTGCGGCCGTATATGGGGGGGCTGGAGAAGCTCACTCCAAGCGCCTAAGTTCGAGTCGGAAGGGGATTTTGATTATTTTCATTTTCCCTCTTCCGTTTTTCTCAGGCTTTGCTATAATCTTGTCCTCGCAGCAGTTAGCGAAAAGAATTTGAAGACCACCCTTGTGCTACTCAACTGGCCAAGAGTTCAAATGAAACACCGGAGAGGTGGCAGAGTGGTCGAATGTACCTGACTCGAAATCAGGCGTAGGGTTTCCCCCTACCGTGGGTTCGAATCCCACCCTCTCCGCCAAAATGTTGTTCAGGTTGGTTCTGAACCGTCAAGAAACCCGCACTTCTCCTAGGAGAATGCGGGTTTTTTGTTTTGGATCGTCCCGTTTTGTACCGGTTGACCCACACCTTTTGGGGGGCAGTTTCGGGTAGCGCCATACGTGGACAGGAGCAACAAGTGATTGATGTGCTCGGCCGTGCTATCTCAGATGACGGTGATTCAGCTAACCGTATCCGGGGTGTAAGTCGTATTAATCCGTTCAGATACTATTGCGATCGATCTTACCAAGCCTGGATCCACCAAGTGGTTCTCGCCCAATATTAAATGACCATGAAAAAATCAATTGTGATATGCATTTTAGGGATCGCTCCCGCCGTTGTGATAGCGCTCCTTCCGGTAGAGTCAAATCGAATGTTTGTTCAGCTTTTGGAACTCCTGCCGGCTTCGGTGCTTGAAAAGTTGTATGACGGAGGCTCGACAAGTGCCTATAGAGCCCTTGAAATGCAGCAGTTCCATGCATCTCTGCCAGATAGAGTAGTGTTTTTTACGAAAATGGCAGAACAAGGCGTGCCAATGGCGGCTTGCAAGGCAGGCGAAGCACTAGGGGCAATGGAGAAGGTTCAGGAAGAGAAAGTTCTGCTTGAGAAATTTGCTCTCCGTGGTGACAGTTGCGCCGCTATCGAACGTTTTTTCTTGGGGCAAGACGGTGCGGGGAACATGCAATGGTTGGAAATCGGCGTGCGGAATAATGTTGAGGAGTGCCTGAGTATTGTGGATGGAAAGTATTACGGCCGGCCCATTTCGCAAACGATAGCTGAATTTTGCTCCAGGCAATTGGCGCGGAGAGTGGACCGCTAAAGTAACGACCAGGAAGGGCGGCAGTAGCTTCGGCAGCGTAGTCGCAGACTCTGCTAACACCATCATTGATGGTATTAGCAATGGTATCGGCGGTGTTAAGCGGCGCAAAAACGCTAGAAAATCAGTCTTGCGATTCTCATCCATGATCGAGTGGCGATGATGCAGCGTCGCGATCGCTGCGGGCGCAAATTGCATCGTCGATTTATAACATACTAAGTTCGTTACGGTTCTGTCCGGCAACATTTTCCGGTATGTTGAGCAATTTTGCTAATACGACTGGCGAATTTGGGCAAATTTAGGGCAGTGGCAGCGCATTGTAGAGCGCAGCCAGATACTAAGGCGGAACGTGTAGGACAACTCCGCTACGTGAAAGCGACGTATCGTGATCCCACGAAATTAGTTGTTAGATTCGATATTTGCACTTAGGTGCGATACGTTTCTTTGATTGCGATCAGTGGAAATTCGGGCTACTCACCAGACTTATGTACCGGTGGCGGATTGCGGGTAGCAGGGGGGAGATTCCAAATTTTTTATTTTTTCATAGGAGGATTATACGGACACCGTCTCCGCCAGAAGCAAGAAAAATGGCCACCCGTGCGGGTGGCCATTTTTTTGCTTCGGACGGCGAGGCAGGTGCCCTGTGCAGGGATTCGAAGACGGCCCCCTGCCGGGGGGGGCGGCTCCCCGAATCGCCCATCTTCCGCCGCGCAGCGGCGGGGCGCCTGAGGCGCCGCTCTCCGCCCCTCCATCGACAAAATCGCCGGAGGCGATTTTTTCCCTTCACACTATTTCTAGCTATAAACGGCCCCCAACCGCGCCGGACTCCTCGGTTGTCATCTCTGCGTAACATCGGCATCATTGCTTCTCTCAAGGAAACGACAATGACAAACATGATCCGCGGTCCTGCGACAGTTCTACTCTTCTCCTTTCTATGCGGTTGCGGCTCGCGTGTCGCGATTTCTGTGACGAGCGTGGCCACAGCGATTCGGCTACCGGAGAGCGGTCAAGTCCATGGTTATCCGAACATGCCGGAAGAAGACCGCCAGCGCGGCCCCTATTACGTCCTCCATCTCGAGTCCGAGGACGACCTCGCGCAGCTTGCTCCAAAATATACCCACCACCTGTTCTTCACCTTGATGCCCTGTTCGCAAACCGAGCGTGGTTATCAAATGTGGGAAGGTGGCGTATTCATCGACGCCGGGCCGGCCGCTGCAAGCAGCGCCGCGAAAAGCAGCGGAAATCGTGTCAACCGTTACGTGGTTCACATCCCCATGCGCGCCGCGCCGATTCTGGGGCAAGTGCGCAGGTTCGGCGCACTCGATGTGGAGCGCTATCTGGCCCGAGCGAAGCAGGAAGATCTATGCATTCGGATGGGGGGCGGACAGATATGGGGTGCATTCCTGTCCTCCAATGCAGCCAAGACGCCGCTGCATTTCGATGAGAATACGGGTCTTTCCATTACCCGATAATGTCCGTGCACGCCATTCCGATGGGGGCGACGCGCACGGCGCATGCAAATACCGGTTACAAGGCTGGAATCAACACCTTATCGATGACGTGAATGACGCCATTACTGGCCCTCACATCGACGGCGACGATTTTGGCGGCCACCGCGGTGGTATCGGTAATGGTCGGCGGCGTGCCTGCGTTGATGGTGATGTTCTGACCGGCCACAGTCGCGACCGGGGTGCCGAACGGGATTTGGGTCGAGAGCACCTCGCTGCCCAGCACATGGTAAGTCAGCACGGTGGTCAGCTGCGGCACGGTCAGGTTTTGCGGTGCGGCGGCGAAGGCCGTATTGGTCGGCGCAAACACGGTGAAGGGGCCGGCGCCGCTCAGCGTGCCTTGCAGATTGGCGCTGACGACGGCGCTGACGAGAGAACTGAACTGCGAATTGACCTGTGCCATTTGGACGATGTTGAGCACGCCGGGCGGAATCAGCACCTTGTCGATGGCGTGGATCACTCCGTTGCTAGCAGCAACGTTCGCGCTGACCACGGTGGCCGAGGTCAGGGCCGCATCGGTGATTTTCACGCCGCTGCTAAAATCGAAGCTCAGTTTGGCTGGCGCGCCGGCGAAAGAGTACGCCGTCGCTTGCGTAGCGCCGCCGGCCGCCAGGTCCGTGGCCACTTTTTTCATGGGCAGGACATGGTAAGTAAGGATGCTTTGCAGCGCGCTGGCGGGCAGGGCGGTAACCATGGCAGTGGCGTCGGCGAAGCCGAGTTTTTTCGCCAGGTCCGTGAATGCCTGGTCGGTGGGGGCGAACACGGTCAGCTGCGCATTGGTGTCGGTCAAGGTGGGGCCCAGGCCGGCTTTGGTGGCCGCGGCGAGCAGCGCGTTGAAACCGTTCGATTGGGCGACGACGGCAAGCGTGGCTGGCGGCATCGGTTCGTCATCGCCGCCACATCCCACCAAAGTGGTCACCATGGCAATGGCAGCAAGACCCAGTTTCAAGAATTTCCTTATTTGCATTTTATTTCTCCTAATTAAGCGTTCGCCGGATGCTGACGCGCTGATTTATCGATTAAAAATGCCGTACCCATGGCACGGTGGAAGACCCAGTCGCGATACAATTGACCAGAAAATTCATTTCGTGACTGACGAGTCACGAAATATACTACAGAGTTCAAAACGGTGCAGAAAAGTTATGGAACTTCGAATTCCCTTTAAAAAACAACAGTTTGATGCGCGCGAAGAGGCGATCATCGATGCCGTCAACTCGCTGCTCTCCGAAAAGGGCTTCGATTTGATGACCATGGATGACGTGGCCGAACGGGTGGGCATTGCCAAAGGCAGCCTGTACAAGCACTTTTCGTCCAAAGAAAAGCTCGCTGCGGCGGCCATGGTGCGGCTGTTGAAATCGACGTTGGTCGAGCTCGATGCCTACCCCGCTGAGCTGACCGCCATTGAAAAGATCCGCCGCATTCTGGCCTGGTCGCTGCGCCTGCGGCTGCAGGGTGGTGTGCCGCATTTGCCGTCGACCAGCCGGACCTTGCAGCGCAACCTCATGCTCAATCTCGATTACGTGACGGTGGCCTTGCGCGTCAACAAGCGCTTCTACCAATTGGTCGCCAGCGCGCGGGCGCAAGGCGCGCTCAACCCGCTGGTGCCCGACGACGTGCTGGTCTACACGCTGTATTCGCGGGCGTGCGATCCGACGATGGAGTTTTTACTGCGCGACAAACGCTTAAGCCACGATCAAATCGTGGAAAGCATGGTGCAAGCGACGATCGGCGGATTTCTTTCTCTGGAAGCGAGACAAGCGAGCGATGCCAAAAACGTGGAAGCCGGCAATATCATGCACGGGGCAATCGCGCCAACGAAGGTGACATGAACAAGCCCGGCCCGCCCTTGGCGGGCCATTTTGTTGCTGCACCAGCACATCTGCGCCTTTTCCGTTGCCATGCAAAGTGGCACGCGATAGATTGTCTGACACAATAACTCGCGCGGAAATAGCACTGACGATGATCAAGCCGAAGTATTGCCCCCACTGCCGCGTGGCGCGCGCCGCGCTGGCCGCAATGGCGCTGGTGGCAGGCGCCGCGCCCACGAGCGTCATGGCCGAGCCCGGCTTGTACTTCGTGTCCCTCTACGACGTCGAAGGCCAAACGTCGATCGACTTCAAATTCTGGCATGCCCGTTCGCGCGGCGAGAAGGCGTCGGCGGCCGATGTCGGCATCGGTTACGGGGTCACTGGCCGCTGGTACACCGAGCTGTACGGCACATGGGAGAAGGAGAGCGGCGGCCCCACCCAATTCGAAGAAATCGCCTGGCAGAATGACTATATGCTGACCCAGGGGCAATACGATATCGACCTTGCGCTGCACACCAAAATCGAGCGGCCGCAGGACAGAAGCGAGGGCTATGCGCTCGAATGGGGCCCTGCCATGAAGACCGATATCGAGCGCATCCAACTCAATGCGAATTTTTTCTTTCAACGCAATTTACGCGTGCGCGCGCCCAGCGGCGACAGCCATACCGAGCTGGCGTATCAGCTGCAAATCAAGTACCGCACCAAGAGCACGGTCCAGCCTGGCATCCAGGCGTATGGCGAAGTGGGGCAGTGGAATCGCTGGCTGCCATCCCACCAGCAATCGCACCGCGTCGGTCCCGCCCTGTTTGGCAGCAGCCGCGTCGGCAAGCAGGAAATCAAGTACGAAGCGGCTTACCTGATGGGACGCAACGAGGGTCGCGCGGCAAACACGTTTTCCATGCGTGCCCAATACATCTTTTAAGGTGCCGCCGCCATCTGCTCGGTCCCCGCATACGCCGGCAGCGGCCCGAGTGAGAAAGCGTGGTTGTGTTTTCCCTACGCATTTGCCAAACAACTGCTTCGTACTCTGGTAATTATGCTGGCGTCTTCATCTTCCCCGACGCCGGCATTCGCAAGCGTTTGATGCAGAACGAGCGCGAACTCGCGTGCGAATTGCCAAGGTGTGTGCCATGAGGATTTCCTGCGAACCGACGGGGCAGGGATCGCAGCAATGCACATTCCAACTATTCGGGAGATAAAAATGAGTATTGCATCAAGCTTGAAATCGACTGGTATCGCCGAGGTGATGGTCATGTTGAAGTCCAAGACCGCGACCGCGCAAGCTGCAGTTGATATCCCTGCCAAAGTGGCCCGCCACTTTTTGAATTCGCCATTTTCCCAGGACAGTGCTTTGCTCGAGCAGCTGACCGCGACTGGCTCGCTTGCGCCGAAACGTGCCAAGGTCCGCGCCCCGACTTCCTTGGCGCTCGGAACGGCAGCCGCTCCGAAGTCCAACCTGCGCTTCTACCCGAACCTGGGCATTGTGCTTGGCACGGTTGATCGCCCCGGCCTTGCCGCGCTGAAGAAGGAGACTTCGGTGGACACGGTTGTGGAGGCTCCGCAATTGCGCTTGATTAAGCCTGTCGTGTTGGCCGCTGCGGCCCCCAAGAAGGGATTTTCCTGGGGGCTGCTAGCCTTGGCAGTCGATCAGTTGCATGCCCAAGGCATCACCGGAAAAGGTGTGCTGGTCGGACACCTCGATACCGGCGTCGATGCGTCGCACCCGGCACTCAAGGGCGCGATCAAGGTGTACGCCGAGTTTGACGCACTCGGCAATAAAGTCGCCGGGGCCAAGCCCAAGGACTCGGATGAACATGGCACCCACACAGCGGGAACGATTGTCGGGCGCGCAGTCAACGGTGTTCAGTTCGGTGTCGCGCCAGGTGCGATGCTTGCAAGCGCGATGGTGATCGAAGGTGGCAATGTGCTGTCGCGTATTCTTGGTGGAATGAACTGGGCAGTCGGCCAGCGTGTCCGAGTGCTCAGCATGTCACTGGGACTGATCGGGACCAAGGACACCTTTCTCGCGTTGACCAAAATACTGCGAGCGCGCAAGGTGCTGCCGGTCTTCGCGGTCGGAAACGAAGGCGCCGGAACAAGCCGCTACCCTGGGAACTACGCCGAGGCCTTGTCGGTAGGCGCCTGTGACGTCAAACTGCAGGTGGCCGATTTCAGCGGTAGCCAGACATTCCTTCGCAAAATCGACCCGCAGGTTCCGGACGTGGTCGCACCGGGTGTCGATGTGATTTCCTGCGTGCCTGGTGGCCGCTACATGACGATGTCGGGGTCTTCCATGGCCACGCCGCATATCGCAGGGCTTGCTGCGCTTTTGATGCAGGCCAAGCCCAAAGCCAGTATCGATGAAATCGAGCGCGCCATCTTCAATTCGTGCGAACGCAAGCCGGGTATGCTTGTCAGTCGTGCCAACCGTGGGCTGCCCAACGCCGTCAAGGCGCTGGCCTCGCTTTGACCCGACAGCGTTGATTGGATACGACGTGCTCCGGCAATCGGTGTATTCTTGATGCAGCAATCAGCTACCCACTCAGGATTTTTGTCATGGCAACGTCGCCCACCTCTCACCAAGCTGCTGCAAGTACGACCGCGCCACTCGTCGACGTGGTGGTCGTACTGCGTCCGCCATCCGACGATAGCGCGCCTACACCGGCGCAGAGCAAGAAGATTGCCACTGCGGTCCTGCGCAATGCAAGCCGGGAAACCGGTTTGACGCCGGCTGCTTCGACCATTTTCGAAAATCTTCATTCGTTCAGCGTTCGGGCAACGACACCATTTGTCGATGCGCTCGCCCGTTCGGCCGAGGTCGCCCAAGTCCTTTCCAATAGCGACACACCTGAACTCATCACGCCGGTCAAGAAATCACGCGTCCACATTTAGTCTGATCAACACGCCCACGGCGGCGTGAATGACGGCCCACCTGCCACCGATGCCTGGGCGCCGACCGGGAGGATCGCAACCGCGCGGAATGGTGTGCTGTGCGGGTTGCTGATACAGAGCGGTGTATGCGCTGGCACGATGAGCGCGCTCTCCGGCGTCAGTTCATAAGTGACGTCACCGACCGTGGCCGTCGCCTTGCCCTCGAGCGTGACGAAAACTTCCTCGCGGGTGAGTTGGTGCATGGCGCCGGTCGATTCCGGCGCCAGGGTGACGATCCAGGCCGCCGTTTCCTGCGCTCCCCGCGCGGGCGAGGCCAGGCCGAGAAAGCGGGCGTTGTGCATGTCGAAGATGGGGGCATCCTGGTGGGCAATAAAAGGCATGGCGGTCTCGATGTTAAGATAAGGTTTGTAAAGTAGAGATTATAAACCTTGGTGAGTAAAATGCCTAAAGAAGATCCTGTCGATATCGGCATCCTGTTGAACGTGGCTTTCGGTAAATTCAAGCGCGACTTGCATCGCCACCTGGCGGAGCAGGGATTTGCTGACCTGGGACCGTCGTTCGGCTACGTGTTCCGCCTGCTCGCGCGCAGCCCGTGCAATTTGCAGAGCGTATCGGCCACGCTGGGCATCACGTCGCAAGGCGCGCTCAAAATCGTCAACGACATGGTGGAAAAGGAATACGTGATCCGGCGCGACGATCCCGCAGATGGACGCGTCAAATGGCTGGAACTGACCGTCCGCGCGACCCAGGCCATGGCGCAGGCGCAACGCTTCCATCGGCAGTTCGAACGCGAGCTGGCGGCTCGGGTTGGAAAGGAGCCGGTCGCGGCGCTGCGCCTTGTGCTGGAAGCGGTGTATGCGGACGCAAGCGCGGAAGGGCTGGCCGAAATCCGGCCAATCTAGCCGACATGCTGCAAGGACTTTCGCTGACGAAACTTCGCGGACTACTCCTACACTGCCAATCCTGAGCCTGCCTTAAGATTGAGGCATGGACAAGGAGACGATCATGTTTGCGAAAACGAAAGGCAGCCCGGGAGCGTTTCAGTCGGCACTCAGCGCCGCCATCGGCTTCTCTTACAGCAGCGTCGCATTGGCGATGTGCGTTTTCGTGATGTCATTGGCCATGTATGTTGTCGGCCGGAGAATCGTCTAGACGCTGCGCCTTATTGTTCCGGTACCGCATCGAGGTAACCAAACACTGCCCGGCGTATGCGTACCGTCAGGTCACCCTCGGCCGTCTCGCCACGTCGGCCGGCGGCATCGACCATGCCCAGGGTGATGGCCATGACATCGCGCACGGCGGTGTTGCACTCATGGGCCGCAATGCCATCCTGTTCCAGATAGCTGCGGATCGCTTGCGCGGCGCGCTGTCCCTGCCCACGCATGGTCTGGCTGGGCGGCATGCGCGCTTCTTCCAGATCCAGCATGCTGGCCAGGCGCCCATGCTGCAATTGCTGACTGACGGCGATGGCGATCACGCGCCCGATCCCGTCGCGCCCCGTCACCGTCGCGTCGATCTGCAAGATGGCGGTCAACAATTGCTCCGACTTGCGCTCGATGAGCGCGCGGGTCACGGCATCGCGATTCGGAAAGTACTGATACACCGATCCGATACTGACGCCGGCGCGCGCCGCGACGGCGTTGGTGTTGTACCCATCGAACCCCCGTTCTTCCAAAATGTGAGCAGCCGCTTCCAGGATCGCGGCGACGGTGGCGGCCGAGCGCTGCTGGCGCGGGGCTTTGCGGGGCAACAGGCTCGTTGCGGTTGGCGAAGGCGGCATGGATGGAATGCGAGTATCAAAAGTGAGCAAATGCTCATATTATGAATGCATTCACTTCTCCCCAGCAAAGGATTTGTATGTCGCATCAAATGAATCTCACCACCCTGTTGCCCGCAGTCGTCGATGTAGTCAAAGATGCCGGCGCGATATTGCGCAGCCGCTTTTCCGGCACCGGCATGCGCCCCGCGGATGGCCCGTCCCTGATCGCAGCAATCGATGCCAATGACGCCGCCGTCGAGGACGGGCTGCGTGGCGCGCTGCTGGCCCTGGTCCCGGGCAGCGGGTGGATCGATGACGAAGAAGCAGGAGGGGCGTTGCCGGCAGGCGACTGGTGGGTCGCCGATCCCGTCGAAGGCAATGTCAACCATGTCCATGGGGGCGCCGTCTGGGGCGTGACGGCCACCCTGGTGCGCGATGGCGAGCCGGTGCTGGCGGTCGTCTATGCACCGATGCAGGATCGCCTGTACACGGCGACCAAGGGCGGCGGCGCGACTTGCAACGGCACGCGCCTGCAGGTATCGCGCAAGGAAGATCTGGGCGGTGCCATCGTCGGCACCGGGCAGGCCCGGCCTGGCGAAGGTCCCGTAGTTCACGCGGCCATCGGCGCCTCGGTCCATGCCATGTTGAATGCGGCCTTGCTGGTAAGGATGGCAGTGCCTGCCACCTTCGAGATCGTCGAGGTCGCCAGCGGTCGCATGGATGCGTTTTGGCAATTTACCCAGGTAAGGTCGGGCTTGGCGGCAGGCGTGCTGCTGGTGAGCGAGGCGGGTGGCTTGGTCACCGATACGCAGGGCAGACCGTGGCATTTCGGCAGCGACAACATCGTGCTGGCCGCCCCGGGCGTGCACGCTGCGGTCGTGGCCTGCCTGAACGAAGCCGACGCACGGGTGACGCAATGAAGCGCTATGCGGTGGTGGGCGCCAGCAGCGGCGTCGGGCGCGAGATTGTCGCGCGGCTGGCAAACCAGGGGGCGGTGGTGCGGGCCATTTCACGCGGCCCGCTGGCGGCCGATGGCCTGGTGGAACCCTACGCGGCGGACGTGACCGATGCCGGCGCGATGCGCCGTGCGCTCGAGGGCGGCTACGACGCGGTGTTCTTCACGGTCGATATCCACGGCAAGCACCTGCAACGCGAGCAGGTAAGGCGCGTGATGGTCGACGGCTGTGCGAATACGGTTGCGGCGGCCAAGGCCGCTGGCGTCAAGCGCTTCGTGCTGTTGTCCGTGATCGGACCGGAAAAGACATCGTGGGTGTGGTGGATATTGAACCGGCTCAAGCCGGGCATGCGCGAGAACGTCCTGTTGCGGGAGCAAGCTTTGCGCGCGAGCGGCATGCCGTATGTGATCTGCAGAGCAGCCCGGCTGACGGACGGCGAGGATGCGCTGCCGACCATCTTGAGCGCGCCCTTGCACCGTGCCGGCATGCTGCGTTCTATCCGGCGCGGCAATCTGGCCAGCACCCTGGTGGAAGCGGCAGCCGACGCGCCGGTGAATACCGTCTGGGATGTGTTTGCCGGCCGTGCCGGCAGCGCGGCCGGCCACTGGGGCGCGCCAGCCGGCCGGGCGACACCAGCGCTGCCGCTGGGGGCAATATAATGATCGCTTGTCGCCACTTCCGGTATCGCCGATCATGTTCGAATCCTCCACCGCCAGCCTGTCTCCGGACTATCCCTTGCTTGCGCGTCAGCTCGCCAGCCTTCTCGAAGGCGAGCGCGACCTGACAGCCAATGCGGCCCAGTTTTCCGCCTTCGTCAACGACAGTGTCGCCGACCTGAACTGGGCCGGCTTCTATTTCCTGCGCGGCGCAAAAAAGCATGATGGGCAGGAACTGCTGCTCGGTCCTTTCCAGGGCAAGGTGGCTTGCTACCGCATTCCCATCGGCCGCGGCGTCTGCGGCAGCGCCATTGCCGAGCGCCGCACCATGCTGGTGCCCGATGTCCATGCGTTTGCCGGCCACATCGCCTGCGATTCGGCCTCGAATGCCGAAATTGTCATTCCATTGTTCAAGGATGGCGCGCCCTTCGGCGTGTTCGACATCGACAGCCCGACGCTGAACCGCTTCAGCGAAATCGATCAGCGTGGCCTGGAAGCGCTGGTCGCCGTGTTCCTCGAGGCCACAGACATTCCCTGAGACATGCGGCGTCGCCTGTCGTATTTGCGCACATTTCGCGTCGACCCAGGCGCCATGACCGCCGCGTATTCGGTATAGTTACGTTATACGTGGCAATTCATCCGCGCAAGCGCTGCCACGCCGCATCGGCCCAAACAACCGCCGCCAGCTTATTTCTTCGACTGCACAGCCAGTCGAATAACCTCGGTGGGGCACATGCACAATTTTCAGCAAGATATCGACGAGCGCAGCAATCTCACCAGCCTGAACAAGTTCGAATTGCTGCTTTTCCGTCTGGGCACGGCGCGTTCCGGCGATCGATCGGAAGTGTACGGCATCAATGTATTCAAGATTCGCGAGATTGTTGTCATGCCGACCATTACCAAGGTGGCGGAAAGCCATCCAGACATGATGGGTGTGGTCAAGATCCGTGACGAGATCATCCCGGTCTTCAACCTGCCGTCCATCGTGGGCTGCATCCCGAATGGCGCACCGCGCTTGCTGCTGATTACGGAGTTCGCGCGCACCACGCAAGCGTTCGCGGTCGAGGCGGTCGACGAAATCGTCCGCCTCGAATGGCAGGATGTGCTGCCGGCGGACCCGACGGTGTCCGATGCCTTGATCACGAGCATCGCGAAAATCGATTCCGGCAAGCCCGAAGCACGGCTGGCCCAGGTGCTCGACGTGGAATCGATACTGCGGCGTTTTCAGCGTGAAGAGAAGCTCGCTTCCGACGGCATGGGCAGCGCCATCGCCATGGCAAAAAATAGCATCGTCCTGGCGGCCGACGATTCCGCCGTGGCGCGCGCTTTGATCGAGGGGGCCTTGCAGGCGCTGGACATCCGCTACGAAATGCTGGCGTCGGGCCGCCAGTTGTGGGACCGCCTGGAGCAGCTCGACCAGAGCCAGCAGGACAAGGGTGGGCCTCGCGGGCCGGAGGTGGCGCTCGTGCTCAGTGACCTGGAAATGCCGGAGATGGATGGTTTCACGCTGACCCGGAAAATCAAGGGCGACCGTCGCTTTTCGCGCATTCCCGTGATCATTCATTCGTCCCTGTCCGGTTCGGCCAACGAAGCCCACATCAACGCCGTCGGCGCCGACGCCTACATCGCAAAATTCGTCCCGAACGAGCTGGCGACGCTGCTCAGATCATTCCTGCAAGCGGGCGCGGCCTAGCAGGCGAGAAGCGGCTATTCGTTCGCGAATCGGGATGGCGTTTTTCCGACATGCCGCGAGAACGCCACACTGAAGGTGCTTGCCGAACTGTAGCCGACGCGCTCGGCAATTTCGGCGACACCGGCGTCATTCCGGCGAAGTAAGTCTTTCGCCAGCGCCATTCGCCACGCCAGCAGATACGCCATCGGCGTGACGCCAACCAGGCGCTGGAAGCGTTCAAAAAAGGTGGAGCGCGACAGCGCCGATTCTTTCGCCAGGTCCGCGACAGTCCAGGCCCGCGTTGGCGCCTGGTGCATGGCACGCAGCGCGGCGGCCAGGCGGCTGTCAGCGAGCCCACGCACCAGCCCGGGCGAGGCCGCTGTGCCCGCGGTCGAGCGCAAGGCCTCGATGAGCAACACCTCCAGTAAGTGGGCGAGCACCACCTCGCGCGCCGGCCGCTGTGCGCACGATTCATCGTTCAACAGTTGGACCAGCAATGCCAGCCGCGGTTCGCCGCGTACATGCACGAGCTCCGGCAGCAGCGAGATCAGCAGCGCTGCGTCCGGCGAGCCGAAACTGCAATGGCCGGCCAGGATGCGCAAGTCGCTTGGACCTTCTTGCTCGCCGATCCTGAACAAACCCTGACCCAATGCGACCGGAACCGAGCTGGTGTCCGTTGCCGGCGGCACCAGGCTGGACATGGCGACACCGAAGGCGGCCGGGATCAGCGCGAAATCGCCTTGCCGCAAGATGGTCGGCGCATGCCCGTCCAGCGCGAGACGGCAGTCGCCTTCGAGCACGACGCAGTAGAAGGGCTGGCCAGCATCGGAGCGGCGGCTTTGCCACTGGCCCGCACCGATAATGTGCTTCGAGAAACGGGCAGTCGGCTGTAGCAGCGTGACGACCTCGGCAAGTGGATCGGTCAATCTGGACTCTCGCGAAAGAAAAATGGACTTTTCAGTGTAGCAAGTAAGGATGCGTCGGTCTATCGTCACGTCTTCATCCACTTCAGAAACAGTTCATCATGAAAACCGTCCTCATCACTGGTTGTTCGTCCGGCTTCGGCCTGGAAACCGCCCGCCATTTTTTGGAACGCGACTGGCGCGTCATTGCCACCATGCGTACGCCGCACAGGGCGATCTTGCCGCCATCGCCGCATGTGCAGCTGCTCCAGCTCGACGTCACCGACTTGCAGAGCATCCGCCACGCCATCGCCGCGGCGGGCCCGATCGACGTGCTGGTCAACAATGCCGGCTTCGGCGCGCCCGCGCCGTTCGAACTGACCGACATGGACACCGTGCGTGCCCTGTTCGAGACCAATACCTTCGGCACGATGGCCGTCACGCAAGCCGTGCTGCCACAAATGCGGGAGCGCAATGGCGGGGTGATCATCAACGTGACCTCGAGCGTGACCTACAAGCCATTGCCGCTGGTCGGTGTCTATCGCGCAGCGAAGGCGGCCGTCAATGCATTTTCGGAGTCGCTGGTCAGCGAGGTCGAGCCGTTCGGCATCCGCGTGCACATCGTGTTGCCCGGTTCGTCGGGCGAGACCCGTTTCCGCGACACCGCCCGAGCCGGCTTGCGCGGCATGGACAGCGAGGTCTACGGCGAGTTCATGAAACGCAGTATCGCCCGCATGGCAGAAGCGGCGAGCGCAGGGACGCGCGCGAAGGATGTGGCCGAAGCGGTGTGGCGCGCCGCGACCGATGCGGCGGCGCCGCTGCGCATACCGGCCGGGGCCGATGCGTTGCAGTGGGCGGCGGAAGCCGGTTGAGCGGCGCGCTTTCCTATATCATTCTGCTGTGTCCGCTTGACCCAAGAACAATGCCATGACCCACAGCAGGAACCAGGCCCCGTTGCGCATCGCGCTCGTCGGCCTGGGAAAAATCGCGCTCGATCAGCATCTGCCCGCCATCCGCGCCAATCCCGCGCTGGCGCTGGTGGCCGGCTGTGCGCCCGCTGGCGGGATCGCAGGCCTGCCTTGCTACGCGGACTTGGATACCATGCTCGCCCACCATCCCGAGATCGACGCGGTCGCCCTGTGCACGCCCCCGCAAGTGCGTTTCGCCCTGGCGCGCAGGGCGATGGAGGCGGGCAAGCACGTTCTGCTGGAAAAGCCGCCCGCCGCCACGGTAGACGAAGCGGAGGCGATCGCGGCGCTCGCGGCGCGGCACGGCGTGAGCGTGCTGGCCGGCTGGCATTCGCGCTATGCGCCGGCCATCGAGCGCATGCGCGACTGGGTGGGTGCCCACGCGGTGCAGTCGGTGCGCGTGGTGTGGCGCGAGGATGTGAACCAGTGGCATCCCGGCCAGGCATGGTTGTTCGAGGCGGGCGGCACGGGCGTGTTCGATCCCGGCATCAACGCGCTGTCGATCCTGACGGCGCTCCTGCCCGGCCCCGTGCAAGTGCGCGATGCGCAGTTGTATGTGCCGTCCAATTGTGTGGAACCCATCCGCGCCGATCTGACCATGGTGCTGGGCAATGGCGTGCCGGCGCAAGCGCAGTTCGACTTCCTGCAGTTGGGCGAGCCGACCTGGAGCATGTGGTTCGATGCCGGACCACAAGGCGCGATGACATTGCATGCGGGAGGAAGACAGCTGGAGATCAACGGGCGCACCGTCATCGATGCGCCCGATCGCGAATATCCGCGCATGTATGCGCATTTCGCCAGCCTGGTGGCGCAGGGGAAGTGCGACCTGGACTTGACGCCGCTGCGCGCGCTGGCCGATGCGTTCGCCATCGGCCAGCGCCATCGCGTCGATCCCTACATCGCGTCGCCGGGCTGATCAGATCCCGCTGATGGCCAGCGCCTTGCCGATGTCGGCCCGGAACTTGGCGGCCTGGTCGGGCGTGGGGATTTCGCCGGCCAGATTCATGGCCAGGGCGCGCAAATCGCTCACTTCATCGAAATAATCGGCGCACACGATTTCCGCCATCGGGCCGATGTACTTGGCCAGCGTGGTTTCGAACACGCTGCGCTGCTCCGCCGACAGCACGGATGCGCTCGGCTGCGCCGGCACCGCTGCCGGACGCCTGGCGATGCCCGGCAACAGGGTGTTCTGGGCGCCGCCTTCGGGCAGCGCATCGATGCTGCCGTACAAATAATCGAGAATGACTTCGGTCGACCATTCGAGCGGCTCGTTCTGGGCCACACTGGGGCGGTCCAGCGTCATGCGCGCGCGCTGCATGGTGCGCATGATGGACAGGCCATCGCGCCCGCGCCGGCCGCGGCACAGGATGAAGATGATGCGCCCGCCCAGCAGATGAATCTGGGCCATGCGGTTGTCGTCGCTGACCAGCATCACGGTGGCGGTGTGCCCCTGCGCGCAGAAGCCGGCGATGCGGTCGAGCAGTTCGACAAAGGGAGTGAATTCTGGCTGTGCCATGGCGTGCCTTTAAGCAGATTTCTTGCGCAGGCGGTCCATCGCCATGCCGATACTGATGCCCAGGCGTTCGATGGCGCGCGCCAGCGAGCCGATTTCGTCACCGCGGCCGGTTTGCGGAATGGCGACATTGAGCTGGCCCTTGGACAGCTTTTCCGCAATCGCGGTCAGCTGGTTGATCGGGCGCGTGAGCTGCTTGCCCAGCAGATAAGCCATGGCCAGCACGAGCGCGACGGCAACCAGGATCAGGATGCGTGCCTGACGCTGCATCTTGGTCATGGTGGCGAAGGCTTCGCCGTATTCCTGTTCCACCAGCACCGACCAGCCCTGCGGCAGCTTGCGCTGGAAACCGATCATCTTGACGTCGTCGTTCATATAGACAGTCGGCTGTTCGAGGATGCCGGCCACCTTGAGGGCAGGGTAGGTGCTGAAGTCTTGCAGGGCGGTGCGGACCTTGGAGGCGTCGCCGTGGGCGATCACCTTGTTGCTGGCGTCGAGCAGGATGGCGTGGCCGGTGTTGCCGATATGGATGTCGGTGACGGTGCGCGAAATGTCGCCCAGGTTCATCGCCATGCCGAGCACGCCGACCACGGTGCGCGCTTCGTTGCGGATCGGGGTGGCCACGATCAGCGACGGCTTGCCGGTCGATTTGCCGATCGCCACCTGGCGCGCCACGTCTTCACCATTCATGATGGCCTTGAAGTAAGAGCGGTCGCCATAGTTGGTGAGGGCGCCGCCGTCGTTGCGGGCGATGTTGCGTCCGTCCGGCGCCACCGTAAACACCAGGTAAGACCATTCGTAGGTCAAGCCGACCGCGCTCAGGACCGGCGTCTGGCGCGCACCTTCCATCGAGATCAGGTCGTTGACCTTGGCAGCCTGGCGCAGGGCGCGCACATTGCCGTCGTCCCAGGAGGTGATGCCGGTGGCGACCGTGTTCATGGTCGCGACCAGGTTCTCGGAAATATTAGCGGTCAGTTCCTTTTCGGCCGCAGCATTGCCGAGATACCACAGTGCGCAGAGGGGAACCAGGGTCACGATCAGCAGGGTAATCAGGACTTTGTGGAAGATATTGAGGTTTAGTTTCATGGTGATTGTCGTGGCCGGCCGGCAAAAGCGTTGCCGAAGCAACGGCGATGCCGGCACGTAGATTCAGGGAGGAGACGCAGGCCCGCGCGTCGAAAACGGACGCCGGGATGACACGTGATGCCGGTATTGCTGGATATGTACGTACGTGATTATACGAAAATTACCCGCCGGCATGTTGGAGGGCGGCACCTAAAGGCGCAAAATCATTAATAATTAGAAACTTTGAATCAAATACAAGATTTCATCAGGTGAGTAGCGCATTTCACAAGGCAAAATGCGCGCTGCAACGCGCCTTGCATCATTTCTGAGGCCAGCGCCAGTCGGTTTGCACCTTGCCGGCGCAATAAGACGGGTCGACCAGCTGCCCGGTCTGGACCCCGCGGCAGCCCCACATCCGGCCCTGGCTGGGCGTGGAAAACTCGTCCCAATCCCATTCCGCGTCAGCGACCCGGTCCGGGCCGGAGCCGATACCGACGCCCACCCCCACACCGACGCCGACATTGTTGCTGCGCGAAGCGATGCCGACCAGGGCCACGCCCAGCACGGTGGCGGCAGCGATGGTGCCGTTTTGCTTGCTCACCAAGCCCTGGCAGCTGGCATCGTTCAGGCCGCGCGCCTCGACTGCGCGCCGCAGGTCGGCGGCGAATGCGGGTTCGGCGACGGGATCGGTATTGCGCAGGGTGCGGCACAGCTGCGCGTTGCTGATCGAGCCGGGCTCGGCGTAGAAGGTGGCCGAGCTGGCGGCGCAGCCCTGCAGCAAGGCGGCGCAGGCGAGCAGGGCGGCGAGGCGGGTGGGCAGTGGGTGCATGGCCAGTTCCAAGGAAAGGCGGAATTCTTCCGGGAAACTCCATGATACTCCCGCGTCTACGCGATGGCTATGCGCGTCCGTCGTTTTGATTGACAGACAATATTATTGGGAATATATTCTTCCCATTATTGGAAGCGATTCCAATCCATTTCGCGCGTCCCCGTCCGGCAGCGGCTGCGCGCCAGCAGAACAGGCCAATCGCATATTGGCGTGCAGCGGTCCGGAAATTTCTGAAAGCGCTTTCAAAAGTGCTGGGAAGGTCTGGCCCAATTCCGTGTAGTGAGTCAGGAGGAGTCAAAGTGAAACAACAAAACAAGCACAAGCTGGTATTGTCGGCGCTGTCCACGGCCGTGTTGCTGGCCTGGGGTGGGACGGCGATCGCCAGCGTGACCAGCCCGGTCATCGGCAAGCTGCTGTGGTCGGAGGAATTCAACGGCACGGGCGTCGACACCAGCCGCTGGACCGCGACCGACGGCAATGGCTGCCAGATCAATCTGTGCGGTTACGGCAATCAGGAACTCGAGTACTACAGCCCGAACAATCTGTCGGTGGTCAATGTGCCGTTCGAATCGGCCACGCGGGCGCTGGCGATCCAGGCGCGGCGCGAAACGGTCGGCAGCAATTCCTTCACCTCGGGCAAAATTTCGAGTGCGGGCAAGGTGGCCGTTAAATACGGCATGGTGGAAATCCGCCTGGCCACGCCCTCGCTCGACACGGGCTTGTGGCCGGCCGCTTGGATGCTGGGCATCAGCCCCCAGAGCTGGCCGCGCAACGGCGAAATCGACATCATGGAAATGGGCCACCGGGCCAGCGGCCGGGCCGGCGCCGGTACGCCGCCGATCAACAATTTTGTGGGCGCCAACGTCATCACCTACCAGCAGGCCGCCTGTGTGCCGGGCAACGAGAGCTGCGCCGGCTCGACCGCCTGGAACACCAAGAGCTGGTATGTGTCCCCGAGCTCGATGGCCAACCGCTTCATCACTTACCGCCTGTACTGGACCGAATCGCAGATGCGCTTCACGGCCATCGACAACGGTATCGAGCGCGACCTGTACGACCATGTCCTGCCCGTCAACTCGACCAGCCTGCAGGAACCGTTCTACCTGCTGCTCAACCTGGCCGTGGGCGGCAACTTCACTGACGCCGCCAGCCCGGGCCAGGTGACGGCCCCGCTGCCCGGCACCATGTATGTCGATTATGTGCGCGTGTACGAGCTCGACGGCAAAGGCAGCGTCTCGCTCGGCAACCAGATCAAGCCGGAGGTGGGCAAGTTCGGCGTCTTCACCGACCTGACCGCGGTCAACAACAAACAGACCGCCGGCACCAGTAGCGACATCTTCGTGTGGAACCAGGCCACCGTGGGCGCCGGCAATACCGCGCCTTACGAGGGCGGCAATGTGATCGCCTGGAACTACAACTCGGCCAACCAATGGTTCGGCGGCAGCATCCAGTCGCGCCAGGTGCATGACATGAGCAACTTCCGCAACGGGAACGTCAAGCTCAAGATCAAGATGCCGGCCAATGTGGCCTTCAATATTGGCGTGCAGGATACTTACACCAACCAGAACGCGGTCAATTTCCCGGCCAACACTACCGCATATGGCCTGGTGCGTAACGGCGAGTGGGGCACGGCCACGATTCCCGTGTCGGCCCTGGCCGGCGCCAAGGTCGCGCTGCAATCGATGCTGGACCTGTTCCAGATTTCGAGCGACGCCACGCGCCTGCCGACCGCGCCGTTCCAGTTCGCGATCGACGACATCGTGTGGGATACGGGCGTGCCGACGCCAACGCCAACCCCGACCCCGACGCCGACGCCAACGCCAACGCCAACGCCGACGCCGACGCCAACCCCGACCCCAACGCCGACGCCGACGCCAACGCCAACGCCAACGCCAACGCCAACGCCAACGCCAACGCCAACGCCAACGCCGGTCTCAAGCATCGTCCAGACCAGCGCCACCAGTCTGCAATTCAGGGTCGCGACGAGCAGCTGGGCCGATGTGCACTATACGGTCAATGGCAGCGGCCAGCAGAACTTCCGGATGCGCCAGGATACGGGCACCAATCTGTACACCGTGAGCGGCCTGAAGATCGGCGACGTGGTGCGCTACAGCTTCACCTATTGGGATGTGGCGAAGAACTACGCGGTGGACACCGCCCAGCAAAGCTACACCATGAAGTAAGACAAGGCAGGCCAGAGCGGGCGCACGCAGTTTGGTGCGCCCTTTTTTTATGAAAATCACATCCGGTGTGGTCTTCGAGCAACCTAGAGGGGCACTTCCTGCACTTTGTTTAACATTGCTTGTATTATCTTCGCGTTGCAATTCCCGTACAAAAACCCGAATCGGAGCCGAACTTGAGCAATCCCTACAACGCGCCCACCGCCGACCTGTCCCAAGAGCGAACCAGCGATGAAACGTATGAACCGCTGATCTGGTCGATCCATGGTCGCATCGGCCGCCTGCGCTATATGGCATACGGCTTGCTGCTCATTGTGTCCGCGATCGTTTTCATGGCCGTGTTGGCTGCCGTCCTGTCGGTGTTCGGCATGGCGGTCGTGGCGGTCGGCATGGTACTGGGGTATATCGCCATGCTGGCGGTTGGCTTCGTTATCGCGAAACGCCGGCTCAACGACATGAACCTGACTGGCTGGTATTCGTTGCTGCAACTGCTGCCGGTGGCGGTCACCCTGATCTGGCTACGTTCGCCAGTCGTACAGCAATTGGCCCCGCTGGCCGGCCTGGTGTTCTGGGCGGTGCTGATCTTCTGGCCGGGTAGCAAACACGAGAACGATTACGGCCTGCCGCCCTGCCGCAATTCGACCGGCGTGGTAATTGGCGCCATGATTTTCCCGGCGCTGTTCGTCATCGGCATACTGGCCGCCGTGTCGCTCCCGGCCTATCAGAAGTACATCAACCAGGCCACGCAGATACGCAACCCGCCGGCGCCGGCACTGCCGGACGCCTCGCAGTAAGTTACAGCTGACCGCTTTCCTTGATGTCGAGGTAGCGGTTCACCAGCGTCAGACTGAGTTTTTCCGGGGTGATGTCGATCAGGCGGTCGGCGCGAATGCCGAGCCGCCGGATCGCTTCCTTGCGCTGCTGCAGGTAATGCACGGTGGCGCTGTAGCGCAAGGCGTCGGGCAGGCTCTCGACCGCTTCCTCGCGCACGCGGTCCATCACCTTCTCGCGCAGGCTCGCGCACATCACCAGGTGCTTGGTCGAGATCAGTTCGCACGCCGTGCGCAGCGCCGTGTCGTCCTCGTCGCGCAGATTGGTGATCACCACCACGAAGGCGCGCTTGGACAGGCGCTGCAGCAGGTCGGTGGCGGCCAGCGTGTAGTCGGGCGCCATCTCGGTCGGATGCAGGTCGTAGACCCCCGCCAGCAGGCGATCGAGGCCAGTGCGGCCCTTGGCCGGCGCCAGCCAGCGCGTCTCGCCGCCGAATGACATCAATCCCACCGCGTCACCCTGTTTCTGGGCCAGAAAGCCCAGGGTCAGCACCGCGTTCAGCGCATGGTCGAAGTGGGTCGTCAATTCGTCGCGCGCCTGCATGCGGCGCCCGGTATCGAGCAGGAATACCACCTGCTGGTCGCGTTCTTCCTGGTATTCGCGGGTGATCGGACGGCCCATGCGCGCGGTCGCCTTCCAGTCGATCGAGCGCATGGCGTCGCCCTGGCGGTATTCGCGCAGCTGGCGGAAGTCGGTGCCTTCGCCGCGGCGGCGCTTGCGCACCGCGCCGGCAGTCGGGGCGCGGCGGTCGGTGGCCGACAGCGTGTGCCCCAGCAGTTGCGAAAAATCGGGGAAGACCTTGATCTCGCTGACCGGGCCGAGGCGATGGGTGCGGGTCCACAGCTGCAGCGGCGAGGTCACGCGCAGGTGTGGCGCGCCGAAATGCGCGCGCCCGCGCTGGTCCGGACACAGGCGGTAGCCGATCGCCGTCCAGGCGCCGCTCTCGATGCGGGTGCGGTGGCGCAGGCCTGCCATCTCCCACGTGGTGGGGTAGTCGTCGTACAGGTCGAGCATCAGCGCACGGCTGTCCTCGTTGTGCAGCTTGAGCGTGACCTTGTTCCAGGCGCCGACCGGCCATACGCCGGCCAGTTCGCGTTCGACGCGCAGCAGCGGCGCCTTGCGCGAGAGCCAGGCGTCGAGCGCGGCGGCGCCGGCCAGCGCCACGCCGGCGCCCTGCCACACGAGCGCGAGCTGGGGCGCGAAACTGGCCGCCAGGCCCAGCGCGGCCCAGCCGCCGGCGGCCACCAGCAGCGTGCGCGACGGGGTGAGCGCGTCAGCCACGCGGCGCAGCGACTTCTTCGATCAGCCCGAGCAGCAGTTCGTCGCTCGACAGGCCGTCAAGTTCGCTCTCCGGGGAGATGGCGATACGGTGGCGCAGCACCGGCAGGCTGGCCTGCTTGATGTCGTCCGGGGTCACGTAGTCGCGCCCGGCGGTCAGGGCCAGCGCGCGCGCCATGCGCACCAGGGCGATCGAGCCGCGCGGGCCGGCGCCGATGGCAATGCCGGGCCAGTCGCGCGTGGCGCGCACCAGGCGCACGGCGTAGGCGGCGACCGCCGCGTCGACCCGGATGCGGGCTACCAGTTGCTGCAGGGCGACCACGGTGTCGGGTTTGATCAGGGTGTTCACGTGCGACACTTCGAGCGCGTCGCCGACGCGGTCGCGGGTGACCATCTGCAGCATCTGTTCTTCTTCGTCCTGGCTCGGGTAGTCGATCCGCACCTTGATCAGGAAACGGTCCAGCTGCGCTTCCGGCAGCGGATAGGTGCCTTCGTTCTCGAGCGGGTTCTGGGTGGCCAGCACCATGAAGGGCGCGGCCAGCGCATACGACTGGCCTTCGATCGTGACCTGGCGCTCCTGCATCACTTCGAGCAGCGCGGACTGGGTCTTGGCCGGCGCGCGGTTGATCTCGTCGGCCAGCAGCAGGTTGGTGAACACGGGCCCCTTGCGCACGCTGAAGGCCTGGCTCTTGATGTCGAACATGGCATGGCCCATGACGTCGGCCGGCATCAGGTCGGGCGTGAACTGGATGCGCGAGAAGTCGCCGGCGAAGGTCTTGGCGAGGGCCTTGACCAGCAGCGTCTTGCCCAGGCCGGGCACGCCTTCGAGCAGCACGTGGCCACCGGCCAGGCAGCAAGCCAGTACCTGGTCGACCACGGCCTGCTGGCCGACCACGGCGCTGCGGATTTCGTCGCGCATGCGGGCGATGATGCCGATCGCCTGGGCCAGGCGGTCAGCGGAGATGGCCGGTGCGGCGCTGCTGTCGATGCTATCGTTCATGGTGGTTTCTCAGGGTTTGAAGTGTTCGGATCTGGCGCGTGAATTGCTGCGGGGTCGATGCGGCCGCGCCGTACAGGGCATCGTGGACGTTGGCGCTGGACAGGCGGCAGGCGGCGGCCAGGGCGGCCGGCAGTTCTGCCTCGGGCAGGCGCATCAGGGCCGGCGCGCGGCGCCGCACCAGGGCCAGCGTTTCGGCGCGCGCGGCGTCGAGCAGGACCTGGCGCCCGCCATCGGCCTTCCACAGCCAGGCGCCGCTGGCGTCGATGTGTTCCATCAGCGAGCGGCGCGCGGCGGCCGGTTCCGGCAGCAGCGGGCCGAAGCGGCGCACGGCCGCCCACAGGGCCAGCGCCAGCAGCAGGACGGCGCCCAGCATCAGCATGTAGAACCGGTCCCACAGCAGCTGCCACCACGGTTGCATGTCGAGGTATTTGACGATGGTGACGTGGCTGCCGGCGCCGCGCAGGGCGGTCAGCGCCAGCAGCAGTTCGGCGTGGTCCTTGGACTGCAGTGCATGATTGCCGAAGTAATCGGTGGCCAGCATGACGACCCGGCCCTTGCCTTCGCCGTACACGCGCACCGAGGTGTTTTCGATGTCATGCCACAAGGGCGCCGGCGCGCCCGGCATGGTGACCAGGGCGTACGTGCCCGTTTCCAGCTCCAGCGCGTGGGCGGTGCCGGGCGCCACCAGATGGGTGAAGTCCTGGGCATCGCATTCGGCGATCGGGGCCGGGCAGCTGGTGGGCTGCATGCCCTTGACGTGCTTGGTCAGGGCGGCCCGTTCCTTGCGCTTGGCCCGGCAGGCCGCCGATGGCGTGCGATAGAACTGGCGCACGCCGAAGCGCACGGCGATCGGGTCCGATTCGATCATGGACGCGAACGGCGCGCTGTTCCCGGACGACCCGGCGCGCTCGTCGTTGCTGTCGTCGTCGCTGCTATCGTCGTCGTCCGCGCTGGCGGCCGGGGCCGCGCTGGCCGGTTCGGCTTCGGGCGCTGCTTCCTCGTCGTCACCGTCGTCCCCGTCGTCGCCGGCGGCGTCGGCCTGGGTCTTCAATTCCATCCCGTTGATCCAGCGCGGCTGGACGATCAGCGTGTTGCCGCGCCGGATCCAGGCCAGCAGCTGATCGGCCTTGTCCTGCGAGAGCGAACCGAATTGGTCGGCCATGAGCAGGGTGCCGTCGGGCAGATTGCCGATGGCCGTCTCGCCCAGCGTGCCGGCGACGCTGACGGCGTGGCCGCGTTGGCGCAGCAGCAGGCTGGCCACGTGCATGTTATTCTTCTTCATCGCTTCCGGCTCGCGCCAGACGGGCGCCCAGCGCAGTTCCATCACCGCATGCCACCACAGGACGGCGCCGGCGGCGAGCGCGGCGCCGACCACAAGCGCGACAACGCCTTTGGTCTTGTTATTCATGGCGCGCTCCCGGCCGGGCCGAACTGGGCATCCCACTCGGCGCAGCGGCGCTCGAGCAGGTCGCTGCCCGGCCAGCGCGCCGCGTAGGCGCCGTCAAGCCACAGGGCGGTGGCGGCGGCGGCCACCTGCAGACGGCCCTCCGCCAGGCGCGCCTGCTGGGCGGCGATGCCCGCCAGGCGCAGGCAATCGCCTTCGGTATTGCCCTGGGTCAGGCTCAAGCCATCGTCGGTCACCAGGCGCGACAGCGTGGCGCGGTACAGCAGGGCCAGCGCTGCGCGCCGTTCGCCCTTGGCCCACAGCGTGCGCACGGTGCCGGTCACGTCATCGGGCAGGGATGCGGCGCGGATGTCGAGGCCGCCCACTTCGGTGGCGCGCAAGGGCGCCGGGCGGCGCCGGAAGGCGGGGAAGCGGTCGCGGTAGCGGTACATCAGCCAGCCGGCCAGGCCGATGGCGGCGGCGATGATCAGCACCTTCATGACGGCGGCCAGCGCGCTCAGGTCGGGCAAATCGGGGATCTTGCGCTCGCCCTGTTTTTTCTGCTCCTGCCTTTTCCATTCCCAGTCTTTGACGCAGATCCAGCCGTGCACGTCGGGGCTGGCATACAGCGCGTCGACCTCGCGCCGCACGCGCTGTTGCTCGTCGGTCACGGCGGCGGTGCGGGTGAGCGGCGCGCCGCTGTCGCCGGGCGTCTTGCACGCGGGATCGGGCACGGCGGCCGCGGCCATGCTGTCGGGCGCGCTGCCCATGGTGCCGGCGAGCAGGACCGCGGCCAGCAGCGCGGCGCCGGGCAGGCTGCGGCGGCGCGCATGTTCGGCCGCGGGGCGCTTGAACTGGCGCAGCTGCAATTCGAGATCCCAGGCTTCCAGGCTGGCGCGCCGGTTCAGGTACAGCGTGAAGCCGCAGGCGGTATAGATGGGGGCGATGATGGCGTTGGCGGTGCCGTAGATCGCCAGCATCAGCAAGGCGTAGCCGAGCTTGTCGCCGTCGCCGGCGAGCGCGGCCAGCAGGGAGAACGGGTTGGCCACCTTGGAATTGCCCATGAACAGGCCGATCAAGGCGATGATGCCCAGCTGCAGCACGCATTCGAGCACAAACGAGACGATGCAGAACCAGAAGGCGGTGCTGCCGGTGCCCTGGCGCGACAGGACCTGGCGGCGGGTGCGGGCCACGGCGCCGCGCGCCATTTCCAGCTGCCACACGCTCTGGTGCAGGCAGCGGGTCTGGGCCAGCGGCCGGCCCCAGGTCAACAGGCGCAGCCAGCCGCCGCCGAGCTGGCGCGGCCAGGCGCGCACCGCTTCCTGCCAGGTGACGGTGGTGCCGAACACCTGGCGCGAGAGCACGTACAGGGGCGCGCGTTCGAGCAAGGGCTTGAGCCACCAGGCGCCGAACGCCCACAGCCACGCCTTGTGCGGCCAGAACACGGTGAGCACGGCGGCCACGCCGATCACGGGCAGCCACAGCGCCAGGTATGCCTTGTAGGCGGCGCCCGCGTGCGAGCGCAGCAGTGCGAAACCGAGGTCGAGCGCCTGCGAATTGGTGCGCGGGCGCAATTCGATCTGAAGTTGGTCTATGTGCATGGGGCTTCTTATTGCCGGCGGCGGCCTGCGAAAACAAAAAAGGCAATCACCAGCGTCCAGCATACGCCGCCCACCGCGTACTTGGCGCTGGCGGGAATGGCGGTCGAGGCCGACCAGAAGCCTTCGATGAAGGCGGCGCCGAAGGTGAACAGGGCGCCGCCCACGATCACGGGGAACATGTCGGCGCTGGCATCATGGAGCGCGTGGGCGCGGCTGCGCCGGCCCGGGTGGATCAGGGTCAGCCCGAGGCGCATGCCGGCCATGGACGAGAGCAGCAAGCCGGTCACTTCGAAGGCCGAGTGGGTGATCACGAACGACCAGAAATTGTTGCGGGTGGCCGGGTCCTTGCTGAGCCAGGCGCCGATCACGCCGAAATGCATGCCGTTCGAGGCCGTGCTGAACAGGGCGGGAATGCCGCCCGCAATGCCGCCGGCGAAGGTGCGGAAGCAGATCGAGACATTGTTCCAGATGTAGTAGCCGAACATGAGGACATCGCCCTCGCTGCCGCGCCCCATCTTGAGCTGGCCGGACTGGTACATCTTGCGGTATTCCTCGAGCTGGGTCGCGTCGCTGAAGCTGTAAGCCCAGTGCGGATCGAACCAGATCATCAGGCCCACCGCCAGCGCCACGCCGTAGAACGCCAGGCAGGCCAGCAGCAGCAAGCGCCATTCGGCGCGCACGCGGCACGGGAAATCGACCAGCATCCAGCGCACCAGGGTGCTGGGACGGGCCACGCCGGCCCCGTACAGGAGGCGGTGGCAATCGCTGACCATGTTCTGCAGGTAGGCGGCGATGGCCGGCGAATAGCCGCGCTGGCGCGCCAGCGCCAGGCACTGGCACAGCCGGCGGTAGAGGGCGGGCAGGGGGCGCCGGTCGGCCTGCGGATCGGCCAGGATGGCGGCGATCTCGGCCCACAGCGCTTCATTGCTGGCGACAAATTGTTGCTGCTTCATTGGGTAAATCCCGCGACATAGCCGCGCATGCGGTCGACCGATTCCGCGCCGGTGGCGCCGGTCAGGGGTTCGGCAATGGTGCCCAGTTCGGCCATGCGCTCGGCCGGCAGGCGGCTTTCGCGCTCGAACAGGTCGGTCAGGGTGCGCTGCTGGTCGGCGTTAAAGGCGAACGGGGGCGCAATCGGCGCCGCCTGGGGTGGCAGCGGCTGGCTGGCCGGCTGGTCGCGGTGCACAACCAGGGTCCCGGCGACGATGTCGCCGATGCGGCGAAAGCGCGTGTCCAGCATCATGCTGACCAGACCGGTCACATAGGCCATCGGCATGAAGTCGGCCACCAGCAGCAGGTTGCGCAGGGTCGATTCGCGCCAGCCCACCGGCAGGCCGTTGGCGCGCACCACCATCAAGCCGGTGGCGCGCTTGCCCAGTGTGCGGCCATCCCAGTACACCTCGCACAGGATCGGGTAACCCCAGTAGGCGACAAAGGTGATCACCAGGCCGATACCCCGGCCAAGTTTGCCGTGGGGAAGGAGCAGGTAGAGCACGAACATGGCCACGCCATAGATGGCGATATCGAGCGCCCAGGCCAAGGCGCGCAGGAAGGGCCCGGCCGGCGTGAGCAGCAGGCGGATGCCTTCGGGCGTGGTCAGCGACAGGCGGCCGTCTAGCAAGCGCTACTCCCTGCTGCGACATCCGTGTTGCGCTTGTTACGACCTGCCATGCCATCCGCCCTGTGATTCTGAGATTGAATATTGTATCTAAGAAACGATGTGCAGATTGCAAATACTTAGCGAAAGCGGCAAATATGTTGCATTTTGATCCAGACTGCATAAAAAAGCCCCGGCAATACCGGGGCCCAAGCGAGAAGCGGGGGGCTGTCGGCGTTACTGGGCCTGGCGCAGCTGGTCGAAGCCGACCCGGCCGGCCTTGTAGCAGGCGCCGGCGCAGGCTTCGAGGCCATCGCGGTCGAGGACGACGATGGTGCCGCGCCGGTACTGGATCAGGCCGTCGGCTTGCAGTTTGCCGGCGGTCAGGGTGATGCTTTCACGGCGCACGCCGAGCATGGTGGCCATGGTTTCCTGGGTCACTTTCAGTTCGGAGGACAGGGAGCGGTCGAGCCGTTCCAGCAGCCAGCGGCTCAGTTTTTGCTCGAGCGTGCAGTGGCGGGTGCCGACCACGTTCTGGGCCAGCTGGCTGAACATGGCGAAGGTGTAGCGCATCAGCAGCTGGGCAAAGGCGCCGCCTTCGGCGAACAGGGTGCGCAGGGCGTCGGTGCGCAGACGGTAGCCGTAGCCGGCCACTTGCACCACCGCCGAGCAGGTAGCCCGTTCATTGGCGTACATGGCGACCCCGACCACGCCTTCGCGGCCGACCACGGCGATCTCGGTGGTGGCGCCGTCTTCCATCACATAGTGCAAGGAGACGATGGCGTTGGTGGGGAAGTAGGTGTACTCGAACTTGCTGCCGAAGTCATACAGGTAGTCGCCTTTTTTGAGCGGCACCAGTTCGAGGTAGGGGAACAGGCGTTCGAGGTCGGCGCGGCCCAGGGCGCGCAGCAGTTCGTTCTGCTGGGCGCCGGTCAGGCTGATGGGCGACGCGGGCGCCACGGCGCCGGCGCCGAGGACGATTTCGCGGATCGCTGCAGGAGCGGACTGGATACGGGTTTGGGTTTGCGCGTGGTACATGGCAGGCCTCTTGTTCAATGTTGGAGCGTTGTTCGTCTGTGGCGCCGCACTGTCGTGCTGCGCTTGCATAGGTAGTACTTTATACAGCCGAGCTATCGCTGTCATCGGAGCAACAGACGCGCGCTTGTAAGGGCAATCGACGCGCGTTTGTCAGCAACAAGAAGAGTTTGCTGTCGTCTCAATCCTACGTGACAGCAGGGGGGAATCAGTGGGCGGCGCGGCGGCGCGCGGGGCGCGTGAGCACGCGCAGGGCGGTGGCGAAGTCGACGCCGCGCGCGCGCAGGAACAGGGCGGCGGCATGGGTGTCGAGCACTTGCTGGACGGCGATTCCTTGCTCGACTTGCTTGGCGGTGCGAAAGTCGGGACGGGGAAGATACTGGTCATCGTGCATGCGCGTCTCCTTTCGAAAAAATATAGCATGGGGCGGGGCAGCGCACGATAGCGCTGTGGCGTTGGCGCGCATTGTTTTGTCTGTAAATATTTCTCGATGGAACAGTCGCGGTGTAAGATTGCTGGCCTGGCGTGCAGGCGGCCACCTTGGGAGTTGTTGAGTGAATCTTTCTTTCCGTTCCACCCTGTTGGCAGCCGCGCTCGGCTGCTCCCTGATGGCATCGGCCACGGCCAGCGAGATGCTGGTGTCGGCCGACAAGCTGCTCGATGTCCGCACCGGCAAGATCATCCTCCATCCCCAAATCCTGATCCGCGACGGGCGCATCGCCGCCATCGGCCAGGGCGCGTCCGCGTTCACGCCGGGTCCGGGCGCCACGCGCGTGGACTTGCCGGGCATGACGCTGCTGCCGGGCCTGATCGACATGCATGTGCACCTCGACAGCGACCCCAGTTACGGCGGCTACACCGGGCTCGAATACGGCGACCGTTTCTGGTCGGTGCTGACCGTGCCGCACGCGGGCAAGACGCTCGACGCCGGCTTCACCACCGTGCGCAACGTCGGTTCGGACGCCTGGAACGACGTCGGCCTGCGCCAGGCCATCACCGAAGGCAAGGTGCGCGGTCCGCGCGTGGTGACCGCCACCTACGCCTTCGGCGCCACGGGCGGCCACTGCGACTCGACCTTCTTCCCGCCGTCCATGAAGCAGAGCAGCCCGTACAACGCGGACAGCCCGGAGCAGGGGCGCAAGATGGTGCGCGAGCTGCGCAAGTACGGCGCCCAGGTGATCAAGATCTGCGCCACCGGCGGCGTCTTTTCGCGCAACACCGAACCGGGCCAGCAGCAGCTGTCGCTGGCCGAAATGAAGGCCATCGCCGACGAAGCGCACCAGTGGGGGCTGCAGGTGGCCGCGCACGCCCACGGCGCCTCCGGCATCAAGGATGCGATCCGGGCCGGCGTGAACACCATCGAACACGCCAGCCTGATCGACGACGAAGGCATCGCCCTGGCCAGGAAATACGGCGCCTGGCTGTCGATGGACATCTATAACACCGAATACACCCAGGCCGAAGGCAAGAAGAACGGCACCCTGGAAGACAATCTGCGCAAGGACCGCGAAGTGGCCGACGCCCAGCGCGAAGGCTTCCGCCGCGCCCACGCGGCCGGCGTGAAGATGGTGTACGGGACCGATGCCGGGGTCTACCCGCATGGCGACAACGCCAAACAGTTCGCGTGGATGGTCCGCTACGGCATGACGCCGCTGCAGGCGATCCAGGCCGCCACGCTCAATGCGGCCGAGGCGCTGGCCAGCCGCGATGTGGGCGTGATCGAAGTGGGTCGCTTCGGCGACATGATCGCGGTAGCCGGCGACCCGACGCGCGACGTGCAGGTGCTCGAACATGTGGCCGTGGTGATCAAGGGCGGACAGGTGGAATTGAACCGCATGCCGGCCGCTGCCGCGCCGGCCGCTGCGCCCTGATGGCGGGCGCCGCACGCACGCTGGCCGCGGCCCCCGGCACCTATCCGCTTGGGGCGGCGAGCCTGCGCGCCCAGGTGCTGGCGGTCATGCTCAGCGACGACGACATGACCGGCATGGACAGCATCTTCGAGCACCGCAAGGTCAGCCTGAACACGGTGGTGCGGGCGCTGGTGCGCAAGTACGGCTGGCCGATCGAACGGCGCGATTTTCCCACCAATACGGCTGACGGGCGCGCGGCCTGGGCCTCGGTCTGGTGCCTGCCGGCCGAAACGGTGGCCGCGGCGCTGGCCGCCGGCGGCGCCGACTGGGTGGCGGGCGTGAAGGCGGCGCGCGGCGCGCGCGCCAGGCGCCCCGTGCGACGCTGATACAATGGACCGGTACATTCTCTTGCGCCGGTTCCTGCCATGAATTCCTCGTTTCGTCCGCACGGAGCATTCCACACCCGGGTCGAGGGCCGCCTGATCATTTCCGAAGTGACCGGCCCGTGGAACAAGGAACTGGTGCAGTACTGGGGCCAGCGCTGCCTGCCCGAGGCGACCCTGCTGGCCGAGAGCGGGCCCTGGGTCGGGATCGCGGTGATCGGCGAATCGATGCTATGTCCGCCGGATGCGCTGGCCATGCTGCGCCGCATCGTGGCCCATTCCGCCAGCCATCTGCAGTGCATCGCCCACGTGATCGTGGCCGGTCCCGAAGTGGACGGGCGCGATTTCCTCGAGCCGATTTTCGCGCGCGTCTACGAGGGACTGGTCGAACACGCCATCTTCTATACCTTCGAGGAAGCGCGCGCCTGGTCGCTGGCGCTGCTGGCGCGCCGCTAGCGGCGGCGCAGGCTGGCCAGCACCAGCGTGCCGTCGGCGCTGCGCTCGGCCGTCGTCCACCTGAGCGCGGGCCGGGGCTGCGCGCGCGCGTCGCGCGCGGCCAGGCGCAGCGTGTAGCTGCCGGCGGCCAGGGCCGGCAGGCGCCAGCTGCCTTGCGCCGCCTGCGCGCTGCCGGCGCCCGTCAGCGCCCCCAGCGCCGCCGGCAGCGGCGCCGACCACACCACGGCGCCGGCGCCGCTCACCAGTTCGGCCATCACGTTCCACGGCTCGTAGGCGGGCGCGTTGCCGCGGTTGACGATGGTCGCGCCGAGCGTCAGCTGGCCGGCGCCGGTGAGCGCGATGTCGGCCTTGTCGACGCTGTAGCGGTAGCCCGCTTCGCGCCCCAGCATCAGCATGTCGTTCTGCTCGGCCGGCGTGAGCGAAGCCCAGCGCCCCGCGTCCGGCTGGGACAGGGCGAAGTTGGCGTTGCCGATGGTAGAGATGTGCCAGGCGGCGGCCTGCTGGCGCGCGGTGGCCGGGCCGTTGTTCGCCTCGCCGCTCTCGAAGGGGCAGAATTCGGCCACGAAGGGCGCCTTTTTCCATTGATCGGCAAAGGCAGCCCATTCGGCCGGGCGCTTGCTCCACTGGTCGAAATAGCCGTACTGGGCCAGGCAGTCCACGCGCAGACCGACCGGCCTGGCGGTGATGGTCTGTTCCAGCAGGCCGTAGGTGAGGGCATCCTTGTTCGCGTACGGCACGAACATGACGAACTGCTGCGCGGGGAAGGCGTCGAAATGCATTTTTGCGTATTCGCGCTTGTTGGCCGCCGTGACCGGGACGACGCCGGCCGGCGCCGCCGCGTACACGCCCGAACGCAGCGCCCATTCGCCGTACTGGCCGAACAGGCCGACGTCGATCCAGGCCAGGCTGTCGGTCGGGCCGATGGCCGCCGCCAGCGCCGCCAGCAGCGCGCGTGCGCGGGCCATCACGTATTGATCGTTCCAGTCAGGCACCCAGGTCAGGCCCGGGTCGGCGGCGTCGGCATCGGCCCAGAAGCCGCAGCCGGCCGCGCACTGGGCGTGGTTGACCAGGTAGGACGGCGCATACACGGTATCGTCGTCGTAGCCGGCCATCATGCGCAGGCGGAAGGCGAACTTGCGGCCGGACTGGCGCGCTGCGGCCAGGTCGGCCAGGATGGCCGAAAAATTGTACTGCCCCGGCGCACTTTCCAGGTCGCGCCAGTAATAGCGCCGGAACGCGTCCGGCGCCGGCGCCGTCTGCGGCACCAGCTCTTGATTCTGCCAGCGGTGGTAGCCGCGCAGCGGATTGACGGTGTTGTCGGTGGCCAGCGCAAGCGGCGTGTAGAAGCGGGTGGCGCTGTATGCCTCCCAGCCCGGCTTGGGGCCGGCGGCGGCGTGGCAGCAAACGAACAAGGTGCACAGCAGGGCGGGCAGGCGTGGCATGGGCAGTCTCCGGAAAAGTGGCGGGCGCGGAAATGCAGTACGACGATGCAGTAGCACTATATTCCCGGCCCCGCGCGCGCCGCAAGCTGTCTTGACGTGTCCGTTTCCTTAGTGCAGCTTCACCGCGGGCGCGAGCTTGTCGCGTATCCAATCTGCCACCGTCTGGGCCGTCATGCGCACGAAGCCGTGCAGCGCCATCAGGTGCTTGCGGTACATCAGCGCATACAGCACGCGCGCCAGGGCGCCGCCCACCTGCATCTTGCGCGGACCGAGCGCGCCCCTGATCATGCCGACCGCGGCCAGGGGCCCGAGCGAGACCAGCGAACCATAGTCGCGGTAGGCGAACACGGGAGCCTTGGCCTGGCCGTCGCGGGCCAGCGCCTCGGCCAAAAACATGGCTTGCTGATGCGCCGCCTGGGCGCGCGGCGGCACCGTGCCCTTGATCGGGCACACAAAACTGGCGCAGTCGCCGATGGCGTAGATGTCGGCGTCGCCCACGGTCTGCAGGGTGGGCCCGACCACGATCTGGCGCAGGCGGTTGACGGGCAGGCCGAAGCCCGCGCACACGGCCGGCGCTTCCACGCCCGCCGCCCACAGCGTGATGGTGGACGGATAGCGCGACCCTTCGGTGTCGTGCACGGCGTCGGCCTCGACGTGCGCCACGGCGGTGTCGGTGAACACCTTGATCCCCAGCGAGCGCAGATGGCGCGCGGCGCGCTTGGACAGGCGCGGATGCAGGTGCGGCAGCAGCAGCGAGCCCCGTTCGACGATGCGGATGCGCACATGGCGCACCGGATCGAGCGCGTGCACCCGGTAGCGCGCCAGGGTGCGCGCGCTGTGCGCCAGCTCGGCCGCCAGTTCGACGCCGGTGGCGCCGCCGCCGACGATCACGATGTCGATGCCCTGTTGTTCGTCGCCGCTGGCCGCGTTGCGCGCGCTGGCCTGGATGCAGCCGTCGACGAAACGCTGGCGGAACACTTCGGCCTGGGGCACGTCGTCGAGCGTGAGCACATGCTCGGCCGCGCCGGGCACCCCGTAAAAATTGGTGACCGATCCCAGCGCCAGCACCAGCTTGTCGTACGGGACCAGGCGCGCCGGCACCAGCACGGCGCCATCGTCGGCCAGCAGGGCGCCCAGGCGGATGCACTGGGCGGCGCGGTCGATGCCCAGCACTTCGCCGCGCATGAATTCGAAGCCATGTTCGCAAGCCTGGGCCGCGTAATCGATCTGCGTCACTTGCGGGTCGCGCTTGCCCGAGGCGACCGTGTGCAGCAGCGGCTTCCAGAAGTGGGCCGGCCAGCGGTCCACCAGCACAATGCGCGCGCTGCCTGCCTTGCCGGCGCTGTCTCCCAGGCGCGTGGCCAGTTCGAGTCCACCGGCGCCGCCTCCCACAATGACGATCGTTTGCATATGTCACCTCCGTTGACTGCTAATATACGATTGGCGACAGCAAAAGAGAAATCAGACTTTTTCAATAATTGATAAGGAATACCTTATGTATCACGCCAGCTTCCGTCAGCTCCAGTCGCTCGTCCTGGTGGCCCGCCACGAGAGTGTGTCCAAGGCTGCCGAAGCGCTGCACGTGACCCAGCCGGCCGTGTCGCTGCAGTTGCGCACGCTCGAAGAAATCGCCGGCACCGCGCTCACGCGCAAGGTGGGGCGCACCATCCAGCTGACCGCGGCCGGCGAAGTGATGGCCGCTTTCTCCGAGCGCATCCTGCGCCTGTGGGAGCAGGCCGGCGACGAGCTGGCGGCGCTGGGCGGCGTCACCAGCGGCACCTTGCGCATCGGCGCGGTCACCACCGCCGAGCATTTGCTGCCGCCGCTGCTGGTGCCGTTCACGCTGTCGCGCCCCGACGTGCGCCTCAAGCTGCAGGTCGGCAACCGGGTCGAGATCGTCAACATGCTGGCGCGCCAGGAAATCGACCTGGCGATCATGGGCACGCCGCCGCGCGAATTCCGCACCAACGCGGCCCGCTTCGCGCGCCATCCGATGGGCTTTGTGGCCAGTCCCGGCCATCCGCTGCTGAAAAAGAAAAAGGTAACGCTGGCCGACGTGGTGCAAGCCAATCTGCTGGTGCGCGAGCGCGGTTCGGGCACGCGCACGGCGGTGGAAAAGCTGTTCAAGGAAGCAGGCCACCCGCTCAACTTCGGCTCGGAAGTGTCGTCCAACGAGGCGATCAAGCGCATGGTGGCGGCCGGGCTGGGACTGGGCTTCCTGTCGGTGCACGCCTGCGCGCTCGAATTCGAGGCCGGCCTGATCCGGCTGCTGCCGATGCAGGGCAACCCGGTCGAAGCCGACTGGCACATCATGCACCTGGCCGAGCATCCGATCGCCAAGGTGGCGGCCGCGTTCCAGGATTTTGTGATCGAACAAGGCCAGGCCCTGGTGCAGCGCGAACTGGAAGCGTTTTACCGGCCGCTGCGCGGGGGGCGCAAGGGCTGAGCCCATTTACTGACGGAGCCCCAATCCGTCTCCATGCAATTTTGCGGTAGGGCAAGAAACGCCGGCCCGAACTTCGCCAATATCGACACTGCTGCGCCCTCGTTCCGGGGGCGACGTTTCTTATTGGAGAACAAGATGAACATCCGCAAGACGTCCCTCGCCGTGATCGCCGCCATTCCCGTCCTGTGCGGCGGTGCGCCCCTGATGAACGGGCCGGCGCTGCAAAGCGGGCCGGCACTCGCATCCGTGCTGGGCGAACTGGCGGCGCGGCGCGCGCTGACCGGCTTTGACGGCGATCATGGTTTTGCGATCGCCAGCCAGCATCCGGGCGTGGCGGGCACCCAGGTGGTGCGCGCCGACCATACCTACAAGGGCTTGCGCGTGTTCGGTTCCGAAACCGTGGTCGTTTCCAGCGCGAGCGGGCAGATCCTGTCCGAATCGGTGTCCGACCGGCGCCAGAAGCTGGTGCGCCCGGCCAAGGCGGGCATGGCGGCGCCGCCCGCCTTCAACGTCAAGCCGGCCATCAGCGCGGCCGAAGCGATCGCCGCGGCCCTCAAGTCGGTGGGCGCGGCCGGCGTCGCGCTGGCCCCGCCCAGGGCCGAACTGCTGGTCTACCCGATCATGCGCACCGAGCGCGTGCCGGCCGCGGTCAACAAGGCGGAAGACGAATTGAACGCGCTCGACGTCACCGACGTGGTCGACTCCTACGAGCTGGCCTACCTGGTGCGCACCCGGATGCGGGTCGGTCAGCAGCCGGTCTTTCACGACACCGTGGTCAGCGCCGACGACGCGCACATCATCGACCAGTGGAACGCGCTGCAAACCGTGATCGGCAGCGGCAAGAGCCAGTACAACGGCGTGGTCCCGCTCAGCACCAGCGCCGACGGCGACAAGTTCCGCATGATCGACCCGCTGCGCGGCAGCGGCGGCCAGTTCGGCGGCATGGCCATCACCAACGCCGACCATGGCAGCGAGGCGGGCGAGGTGTTCACCCATACCGCCAACGAATGGGGCGACGGCCTGCAGTACAAGGCCGGCGGCAGCACCACCGACGCCAACGGCCAGACCGCCGCCGTGAACGCCATGTGGGGCTTGATGAACACCTACGACATGCACAAGAACGTGCTGGGCTGGCACGCGCTGGACGGCCAGAACACGGCCACCTTCATCGCGGCCCACGTCAACACCGGCTACGACAACGCCTATTACAGCGATACCTGCAAATGCATGTTCATCGGCGACGGCTCGTCCTTCAACAGCCTGGGTGCGATCGATGTGGTGGGACACGAGATGGGCCATGGCGTGACCTCGGCCACCTCCAACCTGCTGTATTTCGGCGAATCGGGCGGCTTGAACGAATCGAATTCCGACATCAGCGGCGAAGTGGTGGAAGCGTATGCGCGTGCCGGCGGCAGTGGCGAGGTGGTGCCCAACGAGGGCAACGACTGGGCGCTGGGCAAGGAGATCAGCAAGACCGGCACGCCGCTGCGCTTCATGTACAAGCCGAGCAAGGATGGCAGCAGTCCGGACGCCTGGTCGAGCAAACTCAAGCGCATGGATGTGCATTACAGCAGCGGTCCGAACAACCGCATGTTCTATTTCCTGGCCCAGGGTTCGAGCGCCGACGAAGCGAGCGACACCTTCAGCAAGTACCTGGTGCGCAAGCCGGCCGCCATGCATGGCATCGGCACCGACAAGGCGTTCCGGATCTGGTTCCGGGCTGCGACCACCAAGTTCAACGCGATCACCAATTACAAGGATGCGCGCGCCAAGACCATCGCCGCCGCCCAGGAACTCTACGGCATGGACAGCCGCGAAGCGGTGGCCGTGCAGCGCGCCTACGCGGCCATCAATGTGGGGGCCGATGTCGACGAGCCGTAAGGCTCAGGCCTTGCGCGCGCCCATGACCAGCACGCCGGCGCCGGCCACGATGGCGGCGATGCTGGCCCACAGGGGAACGTTGACCGTTTCCTTTTCCTGGACCGAGAAGGCGATCGGGCCCAGGCTCGCCTTGTGGGTTTCCTTGGTGTAGCTAAAGCCGCCCAGGGCCAGGCCGAGGACGCCGCCGGCGATGAGCAGGATGCCGATGATTTTGACGGGGTTCATGTGTTTCCTTTGGTTTGATTGTGGTTGTGCTTTGGGATGAAACTCAGTCGCCCATCATGGGGAAGGGATTGAGCGGCGTCCCTTTCCACCATTGCTTTTCCGGCGTCAGCTCGACCACGGCGAAGTGCAGGTGGGGCGCGGCCGGATTGGCGTTGCCGGTGCTGCCCACATAGCCGATCAGCTCGCCGCGCTTGATCGGCGCGCCTTCCTTGAGCCCGTCCGCATAGCGGTCCAGGTGCGCGTAGTAATACGCATATTTTTCGGTCGGGTCGAACTGGTAGACGGTCAGCCCGCCCGGCTTGCTGTTGAACAGCTTGACGACCTTGCCGTCGGCCACCGCGATCACCTTGGTGCCGGTGGGCGCCATGATGTCGAGCGCCTCATGGTGGCGTTCGGTGCCGCGCGGCTGGTCGAAATTGTCCGACAGCTGGGCCGCCTTGATGCCGTCGACCGGCACCAGCAGCTTGCCGCCGGGAGCTGCCGCGACGGTGGCGGCCGGCACTGCCGCCAGCGCCTGTTCCACGCCGGGTGCGGGGCGCAGCGGCAGGTTGGCGTCGGCCAGGTCGGTGGTGACCACGGGCGCGGAAGCCAGGGCATTGGCGGCCGTCACCGGCGCCGGCGCCTTGACTGCCGGCGCGGCCACCATCACGGCCGGCTGCGACGGGTCCTGGCCCAGCTGACGCAGGCCGACAAACAGGGCCAGGGCGCCGAACAGCGCGCCTGCCAAAAAGGTCAACAGATATTTCATGGCGCTTCCTTCGGAGTGGGGTGGGCGGTCATTCTTGCATCAGGACAGCGGTGCCGGGGCCGACCGACTCGGACACGGCCATCACATCCCAGTTGGTCAGGCGGATGCAGCCGTGCGACTGGGTCTTGCCGATCGCGCCGGGCACGGGCGTGCCGTGGATGCCGTAATGGGGCTTGGACAGGTCGATCCAGGCCACGCCCACCGGGTTGTTGGGGCCGGCCGGAATGGTGGCCTTTTCGTCGCCGGCCTTGGCATCCCAGAACAGCTTGGGGTTGTAGTGGAACACGGGGCTTTTCGAGACCCCGTTCACCTTCCAGCTGCCGATCGGCAATGGATCCTTGTCGGTGCCCGACGAGGACGGATACTGGGCGATGGCCTTGCCGTCGGTGTCGAGCAGAGTCAAGGTGCGCTCGGAGCGGTCGACGACGATCTTGCCGGCCTTGGGCAGCGGTTCGGTCCCTTCCACATTGGGCACCACGATCTGTTCGCCGGCGCGCGCGAAATCCTTGCCGGGATTGAGGCGCTGCAGCAGCGCCGGGCTGCTGTGGAAGCGTTCGCCGAGCGCTTCGACGGCGCTGGCGTAGCCGAGCGCGGGCAGCTTGGCCTTGGCGGCCATGTCTTCGGGAATCGGCGCAAACGGGCCGGCCACGTCGGCGTCGACGATGGTGTAGGCGACCAGCGCTTCGGCCGGGTCGGCATTGAGGGCCTTCCAGGTGGCGGCGTCGAGCGTGCCGCTATCCTTGATGCCCAGCTTGCGCTGGTAGCCGGCCAGGGCGCGGCGTAGGTTGGAGCCGTTGGCGCCGTCGATTTCGCCGGGACCGAAGTGGGCGCGGTCAAGCAGCACCTGGGCGCGCAGGAAGGCGGCCGGACCGGTGACGGTCACGCCATCTTTGGCGGCGCCGTTCACGCTCTCGGGCGTGAGGGCGGCTGCCGGAGCGGCGCTTTTGACAGCGCTTTTGACAGTGACGGTGCGGGCGGCGGCCGGCGCCAGGGCCGCGCTGGCGAGGCAGGCGGCAATCGTGCAAAATGCGAAGTGTTTCATGGTGGCCCTTTGAGTAGTCTGGGGCCAGATTAATTCCTAGAGGATATAACGGTCTGTGCGGCAGCGTACTAAGGAGACAAGTCGATGACGGGCCACCATGTGCGGCTGCTGCCGGGCGACATCGGGTTCGCGCTGGGCGAAGGCCAGACCGTGCTGGCCGGGGCCGAAGCGGCCGGCGTCACCTTGCCCAGTTCCTGCCGCAACGGCACCTGCCGCACCTGCATCTGCCTGATGCAGGCAGGGCAGGTGCGCTACCTGGTCGCGTGGCCGGGCCTGTCGCTGGACGAAAAGAAGGAAGGCTGGATCCTGCCGTGCGTGGCGGTGCCGCAGTCGGACCTGCAGCTGCAGGCACCCGCCGCGCGCAGGACCGGGCCTTAGAACGCTTCCCACTCGGCGTCGGCGCCGTTGGCGGTGCGCAGCGCGGGCCTGGCGACCAGGCGCGGCACGGCGCGCGCTGCCGGGCGGCGCAAGGGCGTCACGCTGGCAGCCGGCGCGCGCTCGTTGCCGAGCTTGAAGATGCCGACCACCTGGGCCAGGCTGGCCGCCTGGTCCTGCATCGAACCGGCGGCGGCCGCCGCTTCCTCGACCAGGGCCGCGTTCTGCTGGGTCACCTCGTCCATCTGGGCGATGGCAGTGTTGACTTGTTCGATCCCCACCGATTGTTCGGCGCTGGCCGACGCGATCTCGGCCATGATGTCGGTCACGCGCGTGATCGACTGCACGATTTCTTCCATGGTCGCGCCGGCCTGGTTGACCAGCTTGCCGCCGGCATCGACCTTGCCCACCGAATCGTCGATCAGGATCTTGATTTCCTTGGCGGCCGCGGCCGAGCGCTGGGCCAGATTGCGCACTTCCGAAGCGACCACGGCGAAGCCGCGGCCCTGTTCGCCGGCGCGCGCCGCTTCCACCGCCGCGTTCAGGGCCAGGATATTGGTCTGGAAGGCGATGCCGTCGATGACGCCGATGATGTCGACGATCTTGCGCGAGGACTCGTTGATGGAGGCCATGGTGTCGACCACGTCGGCCACCACGCTGCCGCCGCGCACCGCCACTTCCGAAGCCGATTTGGCCAGGCCGTTGGCCTGGCGCGCATTGTCGGCATTCTGGCGCACGGTGCTGGTCAATTCTTCCATCGAGGACGCGGTTTCCTCGAGCGAACTGGCTTGCTCCTCGGTGCGCGAGGACAGGTCCATATTGCCGGCCGCGATCTGGCTGGAGGCGGTGGCGATGGTGTCGGTGCCGCTGCGCACCTGGCCGACGATGTTCACCAGGGCGCCGCGCATGGTTTCCATCGCGAATAGCAGGCTGTGCTGGTCGCCGGCGCGGGTGGCGATCACCTGCGACAGTTCGCCGCGCGCGATGGCGCCGGCCATGTCGGCCGCGTAGGCCGGCTCGCCCCCCAGCTGGCGCGTGAGGCTGCGCGTGATCCACAAGCCGATGCCGATGCCGGCGCCCAGGCTGCACACGACCAGCACCATCATCAACAGGCGGCTGTCGCGGTACAGGGCGGCCGCTTCGGCGGCCGAGGCGGCCGCCGCCTTTTCCTTGTTGGCGCCCAAATCGCCCAATTTGTCATCGATGAACGTGGCCTTGGCAGCCAGCGGGCCGAACAGGTAATCGACGGCGGCCCCGTTGTCGCCGCCCTCGGCCAGGCGCATCAGTTCGGCGCGTCCGGCTTCATACTCGGCCAGCCCCTTGTCGACCTCGGCGAACAGGCGCGCCGCCGCTTCGGTACGGAACAGGGGGCGGGCCGCGGCCAGCTGGGCCGCCATGTCCTTGTGGCCCTGGTCGGCGACCGCGCGGAACTTGGCCTTTTGTTCATCGGTCTTGGCCAGCAGCACGTTGCGGCTGGCGCGTCCCACGTAAATCAGATGGATGTTGGCTTCCTTGACCGCCGAAATGCCCAGCAGGTCGCTGGCATAGGCGCGCTCGGCCTGGGCATTCATCTTGCTCATGTTGACGATGCCGATGGCGGCAACCAGGCCGCCCAGCAAGGCAACCAGCAGGAAGCCGGTGAGCAGGCGCGTGCGTACAGTGATGTTATTGAACATTGTTATCTCCCGGCGAGGCATGCGTTGTAGGTGGCAGGTTGCATGTCGAACCACCGTCCCTGTGAGCAGGGTGGACGCGGTGGCATTTGCGGAGGCGGGGCAAGAACATCGGCGCTGGCCGATGGCAGCAACGTCGGCGGGGGATGGGCCGGTCAATACACCATACGCTTGCCGCGCCCGATTGGGAACAATATTTGCGCGCCGGCGCAAGAAAAGGGGCCGCCGACCCTGTTGCTGTTGCTTCATCGCAACAGATCGCGCCCCTCAGAATTCTTCCCAATCCTCGCTGCTGTTGACAGTGCGCCGGGGCGCGGCGCTGGCGGCGTTGGCGGCAATGCGCGCAGGCGGGGCCGCGGCGACGGCGGCGCGCGCCGGCACCGGACGGGGCGGCCTGGCCGCCGGCGCCGCGGCGGCCCCGTCGCCCAGCTTGAAGGTGCCGACCACCTGGGCCAGGATGGCCGCCTGGTCCTGCATCGCGCCGGCCGCCGCGGCCGCCTGTTCGACCAGGGCCGCGTTCTGCTGGGTCACCTCGTCCATCTGGGTGATGGCGGTGTTGACCTGGTCGATGCCGACCGACTGTTCGGCGCTGGCCGAGGCGATCTCGGCCATGATGTCGGTCACGCGCGTGATCGACTGCACGATTTCTTCCATGGTCGTGCCGGCCTGGTCGACCAGCTTGCCGCCGGCGTCGACCTTGTCGACCGAATCGTTGATCAGGGTCTTGATTTCCTTGGCGGCCGCGGCGGCGCGCTGGGCCAGGTTGCGCACTTCGGCGGCCACGACGGCAAAGCCGCGCCCCTGTTCGCCCGCGCGCGCCGCTTCCACCGCCGCGTTCAGGGCCAGGATATTGGTCTGGAAGGCGATGCCGTCGATCACGCCGATGATGTCGACGATCTTGCGCGACGATTCGTTGATGGAAGCCATGGTGTCGACCACGTCGGCCACCACGCTGCCGCCGCGCACGGCCACTTCCGAGGCTGATTTGGCCAGGCCGTTGGCTTGGCGCGCATTGTCGGCGTTCTGGCGCACGGTGCTGGTCAGTTCTTCCATCGAGGACGCGGTTTCCTCGAGCGAACTGGCTTGCTCCTCGGTGCGCGAAGACAGGTCCATATTGCCCACCGCGATCTGGTTGGAGGCGGTGGCGATGGTGTCGGTGCCGCTGCGCACCTGGCCGACGATCTCGACCAGGGCCGCGCGCATGGTTTCCATGGCGAACAGCAGGCTGCGCTGGTCGCCGGGCCGGGTGGCGATCGTCTGCGACAGTTCGCCGCGCGCGATGGCGCCGGCCATTTCCACCGCATAGGCCGGTTCGCCGCCCAGCTGGCGCGTGAGGCCGTGGGTGATCCATAGCCCGATGCCGATCCCGGCACCGAGGCTGACCAGCACCAGGACCAGCATCAGGAGGCGGCTGTCGCGGTACACAGCGGCCGCGTCGGCGGCGGAGGCGGCCGCCACCTTTTCCTTGTTCGCGCCCAGTTCGCTGAGCTTGTCGTCGACCAGCTTGGCCTTGGCGGCCAGCGGCCCGAACAGGAACTCGACCGCCGCGCTGTGGCCCTCGGCGCTGGTGTCGGCCGCCAGGCGCATGAGCTGGGCGCGGCCGGCGTCGTAATCGGCCAGGCCCTGGTCGATCTCGGCCAGCAAGCGTTTGGCGTTCGCCGAATGGAACAGGGGGCGCGCCTTGTTGAGCTCGGCGGTGAGGGTCTTGCGCGCATCCTCGGCCGTGCCCTGGTATTTGGCCGCCTCGGCCGGCGTGGTGGCCAGCAGCACATTGCGCATGGCCCGTCCCACGTAAATCAGGTTGATGTTCGCTTCCTTGGAAGCGGAGATGCCGAGCAAGTCCTCGGCATAAGCGCGTTCGGCTTGCGCATTCATCTTGCCCATGTTGACGATGCCGATCGCGGCCACGATGGCGCCCAGGATGGCGACGGCCAGAAAGCCGGCCAGCAGGCGCGCGCGGACGGTGCTGTGCTTGAACATTGCAATCTCCCCGCAGTGCGCTTGGCTGGCGCAGGGGCGTGCACATGCCCAGCGATTGGCGCACTGTCTTGACGATGGTTAAACGGACGGGACGCCAGCGCAGGATGGGCTGGCTTCAGACAAGGTAAGCGAAGGGTTTGTGATTGTTAATTGGTTTTCGATTGGAACCGGCACTCCCATGCGCGCTGCATGCGCCCGTTGTGCTTTCGCAACGGGCGCTGCATTTGTTCAGGGTGCGCGCCCCATGCCGAGCAGCGCTTCGACCGCCGCCAGGACCGTTTTCCAGGCCGGCGAGGTGGCGGCGATTTCGTCGTAGTGGCTGGCGCCGGGCAGGATCAGCACCTCGGCCGTGTCGCCGGCGGCGCGCGCGCGGGCCGCGTAGTCGTGGGCTGCGCGCGGCGGCGAAATGGTGTCCAGTTCGCCCGTGATCAGGAGCGTGGTGCTGCCGTTGGGGATCAGCTCGGCCGCGTTGGTGTCGGCGTAGATGTCGGGCCGGGCCGCGCTGGCGACCCCGGCCAGCTGCACCATGTCGCGCCCGCAGCTGGACTTGATCAAGTCCTGTTCGCGGCGCAGGTCGGCCAGCCCGCCCAGGCTGATCACCTGGCGCACCGGCAGCGGATGGGGCTGGTACAGGGGGCTGGTGGCGGCGATCTTGCCGCGTCCCACGATCCATTGCGCCAACTGGCCGCCGGCCGAGTGGCCCATGGCCAGGATGCGGCCCGTGTCGAGCTGGTGCTGCGGCGCCACGGCGGCCAGCTTGTCGAGCGCGGCGTTGATATCCTGGTAAGTGCCAGGGTAGCCGCCGCCGGCCTCGTCGGCGCGCCGGTATTCGACGTTCCACACGGCGATGCCGCGCGCGGCCAGGGCCCCGGCCACATTGTGCATCTGCGTGATGCCGCCGTACTCGATGGTCCAGCAGCCGCCGTGGATCAGCACGACCACCGGGAACGGGCCGGGTCCGGCCGGGCGGAACAGCTCGGCGAACTGGGACGGCGCGCTGCCGTAGGCAATGGTGGCGGTGGGCTTGGGGCCGGACAGGGCCAGGTAATCGTCCAGGCTCATGGGAGCGGCAACGGCGGCGCCCGAGACCAGCAGGGCGGGCAGCAGGGAGCGCAGGTTCAGGGTCATCGGGGCGGCCATGCAAAGTGGAGGTAGCCGCACTATACCGAGTTTGTGCCGCGCTGGAAACTCAGCGCGCCGGCGTGAAGCAGCGTACAGAGCGCGCGCTGCGCGCATGCTAGTCTGCGCTCAACCAAGAGGAAAACCCATGGACACTGCAACTCAGGAATACAAAGGCTTCACCATCGTCGTCACGCCCGTGCGCGACCATGACGATCTGTGGGACTTCAGCTACCGCATCACCAAGACCGGGCAGGGCGGCCAGGATGGCGACCCGGCCGCGGCCATCAGCCGCGCGCAAAGCGCCGGCGGGCACACCACCGAAGACGCGGCCCGCGTGGCGGGACTGGCAGTGGCGCGCACCGAAGTCGACAATCTGCTGGCGCTGTCGCGCCAGCCTTCGTGAACAGGAGAACAGCATGAGCGACAGGGCCAGGACCCACCCCGTGCATGCCCATTCGACCCCCGAACCGGATGAGCATCCACCCAAGCCGAGCCCGGTGCCGGACGACGTGCCGTCGCCCGCCAACGCCCCGGTCGAGGAACCGCGCTTTCCCGAGGTGCCGATCAAGGCTTGAACCTACGGCGGCGCGGGCGGCTCCTTGCCGTCGCGCGCGCCGCCGCCGGGCGGCAGCGGGGGAATGTCGCGGATCATCTTGTCGGTCTCGACCTGGGCCGGCGTTTTTTCGCCGCTGCCGATGTCGGCTTCGTCGGTCATCGGCCGGCTGGCCGCGCCGGGATCGTGGCGGGGATTGCTTGCCATGCTCGCTCCTTGCTGGTGGTGGAAGCGACGATCCTAGCAAGGCTGGCGTATGCGCGTCGTTCATTACTCCGAAGCATTTATGACAACAGCCGTTGCTTTATGGCCACAATAAAAATTAAGTTCGTCTGTACGTCACCGGAGTGTCACGGTTCGTTCTTATAATCAGTCATCACGCTGTTTTTTTGTCCCTTCAGGAGAACGACATGGGCAATTCCTTGCATAACAAGATCCCTCTTGGCCGCCATGCGGTGCGTGATTCGCGGCCGCTGCAGGCTGCCGTGCTGGCGGCGGTGGTCGCATCGATCGGGCTGGTCTGGATGGCGCTGCGCCTCTGGCTGTAAGCGCCGGCGCAAGAAGGCGGTTGCCCGCTGCGGCGCGGGCGGTTACCATGGGGGCCGACTTTTGGCCGTACATGGAATCCCCAATGAAGAATGAAAAACTGACCACCGACGAATACGACGCGCTCGGGCACATCGAGCGTGGCGCCAAGCATGACCGGGTCAATGCCTGCGTCGGGCGCAACGCCAAGCGTCTGTCTGGTCTGAAAATGATCGAATACGCGCGCGACGGCAAGGTCGCGCTGACCGAGAAGGGGCGCCAGGTGCTGTTCCTGCGCCGCTGCATCACGGCCATGCGCGCCTTGCTGGCCGATCCGGCGGCGCCGCTCGACGCCGACCTGGCCGCTTTCCTGGGCAAGAAAAACCACGTGGTCGCGCTCGACGGCGGCGGCCACGCCCTGACCGACAAGGGCCGCGAATCGCTGGCCGACATCGAAGCCCAGGCTGCCCTCAAGTAAAACCCGTTTCCCAAAAACACACCGGGGTCAGACCACTTATCTTTGCGTTGATACGCAAAGATAAGTGGTCTGACCCCGGTGTTGCTTTTGGAGCTGGAAAATCAGTCGTCGCGTCAGTAGTTGCGGCGGCGCTCCGGGTAGACCAGGGTGCGGATCGCGATTTCGGGCGGTACGTTCATCGCGTTCAGGTATTCCGCCACTTGCTGCAATCCCAGTTGCGGGATGGCGGCGATGGCCTGATTGACCACATCGCGGGTGCGGAAATCGGTGCGCGGAGCGCGGGTGATGTTGTGCTGGATCATGATCTTTTCCTCGCTACGGGAAATTTTTTGTAATGAGGCAATCATAGTCCATTTCTTGTCAAAGATGATCAAAATGCCACGAAAAAAATAAAAAAATTCTTATACAGCCACAGGGGCGGGCAGGGGACGGGCCACGGCCAGCGACTTGCGCTGGCGTAGCAGCGTTTCGAAGGCGTCGGCGGCCAGCGGCCGGCTGAAGTAGTAGCCCTGCATTTCGTCGCAGCCGTGGCGCCGCAGGTAGGCGATCTGGTCCAGCGTTTCCACCCCTTCGGCGATCACCGACAGCTGCAGGTTGTGTGCCAGCGCGATGATCGAGGCCACGATCGGCGCTTCGCTGTTGCCGCTGCCGATGTCGGAGACGAAGGAGCGGTCGATCTTGAGCACGTCGATCGGGAAGCGCGACAGGTAGGACAGGCTCGAGTAGCCGGTGCCGAAGTCGTCGATCGACAGCGACACGCCGAGCGACTTCATGCCGTGCAGCGTTTCCACCGCCTCGGTGACGTCGTTCATGAACAAGCTTTCGGTCAGCTCGATCTCGAGGTAGTCGGGCGCCAGGCCCGTGTCCGCGAGTACGGCAGCGATGTCGGCCACCAGCTTGGGCGAGCCGAACTGGCGCGCCGACAGATTGACCGCCACCCGCAGCATGCCCAGCCCCATCTCCTGCCAGCGCTTGTTGTCGGCGCAGGCGGTGCGCATGACCCAGGCGCCGATCGGCACGATCAGCCCGGTCTCTTCGGCCACCGACACGAAACGGTCGGGCGCGACCATGCCCAGTTCCGGATGCTGCCAGCGCAGCAGCGCTTCCATGCCCACCACCAGGCCCGACGTCAAATCGACCTGGGGCTGGTAGTGCAGCACGAATTCGTTGCGCTCGAGCGCGCTGCGCAGCGCCGTTTCGATGCGCACCCGTTCCAGCGCTTCCTCGTTCATGGCCGGCGTGTAGAACTGGAAGTTGTTGCGCCCCAGCTGCTTGGCGCGGTACATGGCGATGTCGGCGTGCTCGATCAGGCCGTCGGCCACGGCGCCGTCGTGCGGGCACACGGCCACGCCGATGCTGCAGGTGACGAAGAATTCTTTACTGCCCAGCATGACCGGCTGGGCCACGGCGTCCATCAGGCGCTGCACCACGTCGGCCTGCAGCGCTTCGCCTTCGTGCTCGGTGAGCAGGATCACGAATTCGTCGCCCGACAGGCGCGCCACGGTATCGGTTTCGCGCAGGGCCCCGCGCAGGCGCGCCGCCACCGTCATCAGGAGCACGTCGCCGGCCTTGTGGCCCATGCTGTCGTTGACGTATTTGAAGCGGTCCAGGTCGAGCAGCATGACCCACACCGGCCGTCCGCTGCGCGCCGAGAACGCCACGGCCTGGCCCAGGCGGTCCTGCAGCAGGCTGCGGTTGGGCAGGCCGGTGAGCACGTCGTGCTGGGCGATATGGTGGATGCGCTGCTCGGTCGCCTTGCGCGCGGTGATGTCGGTGCCGGTGCCGCGGTAGCCGGCAAACACGCCCTGCTCGTCGAACAGGGGCTCGCCGTTGACGCAGAACCAGCGCTGTTCGCCATTCTCGCCGCGCAGCGCGTATTCGAGATTGGTGAACGGCTCGTGCGCGGCCAGCTGGGCCAGGTGGGCCCGGCCCCAGTCGGTCTCGCTCATGCCGGGCACGGTTTCGGCGCGCGTGCGCCCGATCAGACGCTCGGGCGCGATCCCGCCTTTTTCGGCCAGGCCGCCGGTGATGCTGGTAAAGCGCAGCGCGGCGTCCTGTTCCCAGTACCAGTCGGACGACATCGACACCAGCTGGCGGAAGCGCTGCTCGCTGTCCTGCAGCGCCTTTTCGGTGCGCTTGCGCGCGAGGACGTCGTCGATCAGGCGTTCGTTGGACAGCTTGAGATCGGCCGTGCGTTCGTTGACCAGCTTTTGCACGCGGCGCGAGCGCTGTACCAGGGTTTGCACGAAGGCGGTGATGAGCAGGGTGAACAGGATGCCGCCGACCAGGGTCGAGAGCGAACTCAGATGTCCGGGCAGCAGCGCCTGGGGCGCGCCGCGCGCCACCAGCAGCCAGGGGCGGCCGGCCACGTTCAGGGTGGCTGTGTAGCGGTCGCCGCCGGCCGGCGCCAGCGCGCGTTCGAGCGCGCCCCGGTGTTCGGCCAGCGCTTCGCCGGCGGGGGCGTCGGCGCTGGCATACACCAGGCGCGCCGGATCGGCGCTGTCGGCGGCGAACACCCACAGGCGCACGGCCGGGTCGCTGCCCAGTTCACTGTCGTCGAGAATTTGCTGCACCAGCACGCCGGCGCGCAGGATGGCGGCGGTGTCGCCGATCACGGCCGCCTGCCGTTCGCTGGCGGTACTGACGGGCGCGCCGGCGCGGTAGACCGGCATGATCACTTCGAAGCCGCCGTTGTGCTTGGGGTCCTGGGCCAGGGTCAGCAGGCCCGTGGCGGCGACCGCGCCGCTGTTGACGGCGCGTTCGAGCGCTTCCATCACCATCCGGTTGCCGCCCACGTTCAAGCCGAGCGCGGCGTGGTTGCCGGCCAGCGGCTCCAGATAATCGACCACGTGGTAGCTTGGGCGGCGCGGGGCGGGGCGGCGTCCGCCGGGCGCCATTTCGGTCAGCACCGTGCCCGGCACCACCTGCGCCAGCGACGCTTCGGCCGCGGCGCGCTCGGCGTCGGACACGATGCGGTGGTAATTGAAGGCCTGGATGAAGTGGTGGCGCGCCAGCAGCGGGCCGGTGAAATCATGGAATTGCTGGCGCGAGACCGGCTGCACGGTGGCGAACAGCTGGTTGGCCACCTGCAGCACTTCGACCGCGTCGTCCAGGCCGTGCCCGATCACGGTCGCACGCAGGCTGGCGCGCTGCTGGAAAGCGAGCGTCAGGTTGGCCAGTTCGAGCCGGCTGACGGCGGCGAACAGCAACAGCGATGCCGCGAGCCCGCCCGCAAGGGTCAGGCTCGCCCCGATGGTGAGCGATGGCAGAAAACGGCGGGGCATGTCTGGATGGTCCGGGAGGGTACTGTGGATGCCTCGCCAGTGTGTCATACATCCCTGTTGATCTGCAAATACATTGCGAACGGGCAACACTATTCCTGATCATTGTGTTGTCTTTCGGAACGCTTTTGCGGGCGCTCCAGCCAGAGCAGGAGGGCGCGCACGGCCAGCCGGTTGAGCCAGCGCGCACCGAGACCGGCGCGCGCGGCCAGGCGCGCCTGCAGGCGGACGGCCGGCACGCTGTCGCCGGCGGCCCCGGGCGCGGCCTTGAGCGCGAACAGGATGCGGTTGTTGCCGGCCACGCCGTCGAACCAGCACAAGCGATTGTCGAACATCAGGCCGAGGCGCGCCAGCATGCGCGGACAGGCCGGGTCGTAGCTGAACACATTGGCCACCAGCACCCCGCCGTCGGTCAGGGCGCGCCGGCAGTCGCCATAAAAGCGGGCGCTGCCCAGCGGCGCGGGCAGGCCGGCGCGGTCGAAACCGTCGACCACCAGCACGTCGGCGATGGCGCGCCGGCCGGCCAGCCAGACCGTGGCGTCGGCGTGGATCACGGACAGGCGCGCGTCGTCGGGCGGCACCGCGAACTGGCCGCGCAGGGCGATCACGTCGGCGCGCGACTCGAGCACGGTGATGCGGGCGGACGGAAAATGGCGGTGGCAGAACTTGGCCAGCGAGCCGCCGCCCAGTCCCACCATCACGATGTGGCGCGGGCGCGGCACGAACAGGGCAAAGCACATGATGGCGCGCGTGTAGGCCAGCACCAGGGCGGTGGGGTTGGACAGGCGCATCTCGCTTTGCACGTCGCCGGCCACGAATTCGAGGCGGCGCCGGCCGCGGCGGGTGGTCACCAGCGGCGGCGGGTCCGGGGGCAGGGTCGGCGCGTTCATCGGCACCCAGTATAGCCGGGCACGCGCGCTTGTTGCGCAAGCGTTGTTTCTGATAAGCTGACCCCGACCGACACGGAGGAGCCATGTTTCTAGACCATCCCACCATTACCGCGACCAACAGTCTGACCGAGCCGGACCGGATCGAGCGCCTCACGCGGGTCTACGGCTACGCGGTGGCGCTGGCCGATGCAGCCGGGATGGGCGATGGCTTCATCGAAAAATTCACCCAGCTGCACGACCACAAGGGCACCCTGATCGTGTTCTGGAACGACGCGCCCAACGACGCCGAGCGCGACTTCTTCAAGCGCGCCTGGGCCAGCAAGATGGGCGACGGCAGCGACAACGTCGAACACGAAACCTGAGGGGCGCGTGGACATCACGACCATGCTGCTGGCGCTGGCGCTGGGCAACCTGACCCTGTGCGCGGCGCTGTTCTTTTTCGCCCATGGCGAACCCAAGCCGGCCTCGCTGTCGACCTTCAATATCGCGCGCCAGTGCCAGGCCGCCGCCTGGCTGCTGCTGTATTTCCGCGCCAACGGGGTGCTGCCCGACCCGGTCTCGATTCCGGCCGGGTACACGGTGCTGTTTGCCGGCGTTGCGCTCGAAGCGGGCGCGCTGTGGGAGGCGGCCGGGCACGCGCGCTGGCGCCGTCTCGCTTACCCGCTGCTGGCGCTGGCGGTGGCGGCCTTCCTGATCTGCTATTACATCGACGAACTGGGCATCCGGGTGGTGGCCGGGGCCCTGATCCTGGGCGCCTGCTACCTGGCGGCCGCGGCCGCGCTGGCCACCGGCTGGCAGGGCGGCACGCTGCTGCGCCGCTTCCTGGTGCTGACCACGGGCGCGCTGGCGCTGCTGGTGGCCGCGCGCGGGGTGCTGGTGCTGGCCTTGCCGGGCGGCTGGGGCTGGCTATCGAACGCGATGCTGCAAATGCTGTCCTCGGGCGCCCTGTACCTGTTGATGCTGCTGGGCGGCTTCGGCTATCTGCTGCTCACGCGCGAACAGCTGCAGCAGGCGCTGACGCGCCTCGATCTGCTCGACGCGCTCACCGACGTCCCCAACCGGCGCGGCTTTTTCGACAAGCTGGCGCCTTGGATGGCGCTGGCGCGCCGGCCCGGCCCGGCCACGGCGCTGGTGCTGCTCGACCTCGATCAGTTCAAGCGCATCAACGACAGTTACGGCCACCCGGCCGGCGACGCCGTGCTGCGCCAGGTGATCGAGGTGTGCAAGGCGCAGCTGCGCGACTCGGACCAGCTGGGCCGCATGACGGGCGTGCAATTTGCGCTGCTGCTGCCGCGCACCGAGCTGCCCGAAGCGCTGCTGGTGGCCGAGCGCATGCGCGCGGCCGTGGCCGGCGCCGCCATCAAGACCGAGAAGGCGATGGTATCGCTGACCGCCAGTTTTGGCGTGACCACCGTGCGCGCCGACGACAGCGCGGTGACCCTGTTCAAGCGCGCCGACGACGCGCTGCAGCTGGCCAAACAGCGCGGGCGCAACCAGGTGGCCGAGGGCAGCGCCCCGGCCGCTCCCATGTCATGACGCGGTCATCGGACGCTGTTATGGTGGCGGGATTTTTCCATGCCGGGGAACGCCTTGACGACAATGCAAGAGAAAGAGGCCACGATGTTCGCCGCCGTTGATCTGGGTTCCAACAGTTTTCGCCTGCACGTGGGCAAGCACGACGGCGACACCATCCGCGTCCTCAAGAGCATGCGCGAGCCGATCCGCCTGGCCGCCGGGCTCGATGCGCACGGCGACCTGACTGCGGCGGCGATGGAGACGGCGCTGGTCTGCCTGCGCAATTTCGCCGCCGTGCTGGCCGCCTACAAGCTCGATGCGGTGCGGGTGGTGGCCACCTCCACCTTGCGCGTGGCGGGCAATGCGCAAGCCTTCCTGCCGGCGGCCGAAGCGGCCATCGGCTACCCGATCGAAATCATTTCCGGCGAAGAGGAGGGGCGCCTGATCTACATGGGCGTATCCAATTCGCTGGCCGCGCCGCTCGAGCGGCGCCTGGTGATCGATATCGGCGGCGGCTCCACCGAACTGATCCTGGGCCGGGGGCCGGACATCGAGCGGGTCGAATCGTTCTCGGTCGGCACCGTCAAGCAAAGCCTGTCCTTCTTCGTGGGCGGCCGTGTGGACGCCGCTTCCTACGAGGCGGCCATCCTGTCGGCGCGCAGCCACTTCGAAGATGCGGCCCCCCCTTACCAGGCCGGCAACTGGAGCGTGGCCTACGGCTCCTCGGGCACGGTGCGCGCGATCGCCGAGATCATCGCCAAGAACGGCCTGGGCGACGGTGTGCTCAACGCGGCCGGGCTCGACGCCCTGCGGCGCCGCTTCATCGCTTTCGGCCAGGTGGCCAGGATCGACATGCCGGGCTTGCGGCCGGACCGGGCCGGCACTATCATCGGCGGGCTGGCGATCCTGATCGCGCTGGTGCGCGAACTGGGCATCGACGCCGTCACGCCGGTCGAAGCGGGACTGCGCATGGGCGTGATGTGGGACCTGTACCTGCGCTCGATGAAGCGCGACCGGCGCGAGCTGGCCGTGGCCGGCATGGGCGAGCGCTTCCACGTCGACCAGGCGCGCGCCGCTTTCGTGGCGCAGCAGGCCAGCGCGCTGTTCGTGCAGCTCAAGCCGTCCGGCGACGCGCTGGCGCGCCTGCTGCACTGGTGCGCGCTGCTGCACGAGATCGGCCTGGTGGTGTCGCAGACGGGATACCACAAGCACGCCGCCTACCTGATCGAAAACGCCGACTTGCCCGGCTTTACCGCGCGCGAACAGAAGCTGATGGCGCGCCTGATGCTGGCCCAGAAGGGCAATCTGCGCAAGGTGGCCGACGCGCTGCCGGAACCGGACTTCGCCAAGGCCGTGCTGGCGCTGCGCATGGCGATCCTGCTCATGCACGCGCGCATGGAAACCGGCGCGGGCGAGCTGCGCCTGCGCATGAAGAACCGGATCGAGCTCGACATCCGGCGCAGCGTGCTGGCCGGCCACCCGACGCTCGCGTTCTGGATCGAGAAGGAGCAGGAGTGCTGGGACGAGGTCGACGTCGATTTCAGCGTGCGCGCGATTGCCTGAAAATGATGCAGTTTACTAACAAATAGTTACGATTCCCGCGCCTGATTTTTTACCACTTTGGCCTGCGCCAGTGGCATACTGACCATGCCTGATCCCAGTTGGCGTTGTTAGAAAATCACAAGGGGAGACCTTGATTCAGGCCCTGCCCGGTTACACGGTGGCGCAGTTGCTGCGCGATGAAGACCATTTCGTGCTGTTGCGCGCCGTGCGCGACGCCGACTGCTTGCCCGTGCTCGTGCTGGTGGCGCGCGACGGCGGCGCGTCCGCATGCGCGCGCCTGGAGCATGAATTTTCCCTGCGCGCCGAGCTCGACCACGCCTGGGCGGCGCTGCCGCTGGCGCTGGTGCGCTCGCCGGCCACCCTGGCCCTGGTGCTGGCCGACCATGGCGCCGATCCCCTGGCGCCGATTCCCGGCCAGCCCCTGTCTTCGAGCGCGTTTGTCGACCTGGCCGTGCCGCTGGCGCTGGCCTTGTCGGAGCTGCACCGGCGCGAGCTGGTGCACCAGGACCTGCGTCCCGAGCATGTGCTGGTGGGCGCCGACGGGGCCGTGCGCCTGACCGGGTTCGGCTGCGCGGCGCGCCTGCGCGCGCTGGCCGCCGCGCCGGCGGGCGGCTCGGCCATCTACCGCGCGCCGGAGCTGGACGGGCAAAGCGCGCGCGCGGCCGACGCCCGCAGCGACCTGTACGCGCTCGGGGTGCTGCTGTACCAGATGCTGTGCGGCGTGCTGCCGTTCGCCGCCGAGGACGACGCCCAGTGGGCGCGCTGCCACCTGGCCCACGTGCCGCCGCCGCCGGCGCTGGTGCGGCCCGGGGTCGATCCGGCCTGCGCGGCGGTGGTTTCCAAACTGCTGGCCAAGTGTCCCGACGCGCGCTACCAGAGCGCGGCCGGGCTGCACGCGGACTTGCTGCATTGCCGCGACATGATCGCCGGCCACGGCCGCGCCGAACCGTTCGCCCTCGGCTGCAACGATGGCGCGGCGCGCCTGCGCATCCCCGAGCAGCTGGTGGGGCGCGATGCCGAGCTGCACACGCTGCAGGAAGCGGCGCGCCAGGTGAGCGCGAGCGGGGTGCCGGAACTGGTGATCGTGGCCGGCCACGCCGGCACCGGCAAGTCGGCGCTGCTGGCGGCGCTGGGCAACAGCGCGCTGCTGGACGGGGCCCAGAAGGTGGCGGCACGCTTCGAGCAGCATCAGCGCGAAGTGCCGTATGCGACCCTGGTGCAGGCGCTGCGCAAGCTGGTGCGCCAGCTGCTGGGCCGGGACGAGGCGGCGCTGGCGCCGTGGCGCGCGGCGCTGGGCAGCGCGCTGGGAGCCGATGCGGGCGTGATGCTGGAACTGATCCCCGAACTGGCGTTCGTGATCGGCGCGCGGCCGCCGCCGCCACCGGTGGCCGCGCTCGAAGCCGAGGCGCGTCTGCACGGGGCCTTCCGCAAATTTTTGGGCGTGTACACGGAGCGCGCGCCGCTGGTGCTGTGCCTGGACGACGTGCAATGGATCGATCCGGCCAGCCTCAAGCTGCTGACCCACCTGCTGACCGGCGCCCGGCTGCGCAGGGTGCTGGTGGTGGTGGCGCTGCGTGCGGCCGAAGCGGGCGCCGACACGACGCTCACGGCCAGCTGCGACAGCCTGCGCCAGCACGGCGTGCGCGTGCGCCAGATCGTGCTCGAGGCGCTGGGCAAGGGGGAATCGGCGGCGCTGGTGGCCGCCGCGCTCGAAACCGACGGCAGCGCCTGCGCCGCCCTGGCCGCGCTGGTGTATGCCAAGACCGGCGGCAACCCGTTCTTTACACTGCAGTTCCTGGCGCGCCTGGTCGAGAGCGGCCTGCTGCGCTACGACCACGGCGCCGCGCAGTGGCACTGGGATGCGCAGGCGATCGGCGCGCGCGAATTTTCCGACAATGTCGTCGACCTGATGCTGGCGCGCCTGCAGCAGCTGCCGTACGGCGCGCTGGAGCTGGTCAAGCTGCTGGCCTGCCTGGGGCACGATGCGCCGCTGGCCACGATCGCCCAGGCGGCCGGCATGACGGCGCTCGAAGCGGACGAAGGCCTGTGGCCGGCCGCGCGCCTGGGCCTGGTCGCGCGCGAAGGCAACGCCTACCGCTTCGTGCACGACCGCGTGCACGAAGCGGCCTATTCGCTCATGACCCAGGCCAGCCTGCCCGAGCGCCACCTGCACATCGGCCACCTGCTGCTGGCCGCGGCGGGGCCGGACGCGCTCGAAGGCGAAGTATTCGCCATCGTCGGCCACCTGAACCGGGCGCGCGCGGCCATTGCCGCGCCGGCCGAACTGGCGCAGCTGGCGCACCTCAATGCGCAGGCCGGCAGCCGCGCGCGGCGCGCGGTCGCGTTCGACGCCGCCCGCCATTACTACGACCAGGCGGCCAGCCTGACCCCGGAATCGGATTGGCAGGAACGGATCGAAGAGACCTTCGCGCTGTTCAGCGAGCTGGCCGAATGCGAATACCTGTGCGGTAACCTCGAGCGCGCCGGGCGCCTGTTCGCCCAGCTGGCCGGGCATGCCCGCTCGCGACTTGCGCTGGCGCGGGTGGCGCTGATGCGGGTCGCGCTGTACCAGGTGTCGGGCCGCTTCGACCTGGCGGCCGCGGTGGCGCTCGAGGCGCTCGAACTGTTCGGGATCGGTTTCCCGGACGAGGCGGGCGCGATAGCCGACGCGCTGGCCGCCGAGCAGGCCGCCGTGGCGCGCCACATGGCCGGGCGCAGCATCGCCGCGC